>ERZ777003.345-NODE-345-length-94987-cov-18.060043_pt1 | contig 94987 bp, 69 predicted proteins | sample MGYA00374956_ERZ777003 | MGnify/ENA primary metagenome ERZ777003 (study PRJEB29302, sample SAMN06268252) | bioreactor metagenome | isolation source: Joint BioEnergy Institute, California, USA | place: USA:Joint BioEnergy Institute, California, USA | collected...
TTAACCACTCAACCGGCATTCATCCAAGACCGCTTTTTGGACAGCCTCTTAGAGCAACAGGCCGGCGCACCTCATGCGACCCAATGCGGTTGCGAGCAACCACGCTATAAAAAATTTCCATGGTGATTGTGTGGATGGGCGAGTTCGGCCGCACGCCGGTCATCATCCCCAGGCGGGCCGCGACCACTATCCCAAGGCCTGTTCCGTGGTGCTGTCGACTTAAATGAGCTGCCGCTACCAGGCGAACGGCACTAATTCGCTCTGTACTTGTGGGATAAAGACCACAGTCCACCGCCGAGGCTGACCTACATCGAAGGGGTGGGCCACTATTGCGCCGACGACTCGACAGCCGAAGTCATTCCATTTTTGCGTTGCGGGATGGACGAAGGGCGGCTCGTTCGTGGTCGCACTTGGGCTGAAATGAGCTAGCTGTAAGAGGCCCCGCCGAAGCTCGTCACGAAGAGCCAAGCATTCTCAGCCTGGTTCAATCGCCTCGCCAACTGGATCAAGCGGCACTCCACACGCAACAGCCGGGACGAGTATGTCATGCCCGGTGCCGCCCGATTCGCCAAACAGGGCGGTGTGGTGTCAGATGGTGTTTGCCAATGGCAAAGCACTTTAAGACCAGAATGGTGGTTGCTACCGGTGGCGCACGAAAAAACCCCTGGGCCGCTCAGAGCGATCCAGGGGTTTAATGTAAGTAGCGGGGACAGGATTCGAACCTGCGACCTCGAGGTTATGAGCCTCGCGAGCTACCGGGCTGCTCCACCCCGCGTCGTTGTTGTGTATGGGATTATACGTACACGATATCGGCGAGTGAAGCCCCGCCTCTTGAGTTTTTATCAAACAGACCATAAGCCATTATTTACCAATACCTTACAGCGACGGCAGCCAATTAATAACCCCACACCGGTGGCGGGGAAGCACCGCCAAAGTGTCCACCGCTCCGGCCTCACATCAGGGGCGAAAGCAGCCGAGCGGTGCCGTCGCGGAGCTTCCCCAGAAAGCCGATCTGGTCCAGGTATTCCTTGGTGACCTCGCGGCACTCGGACAGCTCGCCCAGGAACTTGGCCTCCATCACGGCGGCGAAATCCGGGTCGACGACCAGGGCCCCCAGCTCGAAGTTCAGGCGGAAGCTGCGGACGTCGACGTTGGCCGAGCCGACGATGCCCCATTTACCGTCGACCACGATCGTCTTGGCGTGCAGCATGGCCGGCTGGTACTCGAAGATCCGCACGCCCAGGTCGATCAGCGGCTTGTAGTAGCTCCGCATGGCGGCCCCGATCAGCGGCACGTCGTTCTTCGCCGGCACCATCAGCCGCACGTCGGCCCCGCGGAGAGCGGCCGAACCGATCGCCCTCAGCGTAGGCTCGTCGGGGACGAAATAGGGCGTCACCATGTACACCCGCTGCATCGCCTGGGCAATGCCCGCGAAATACACCCAGCCGTTGGCGTTGTGTTCCTGGTCGGGCCCGCTGGGGACCACGGCCACGATGGACCGGGCACCGGGCAGTTCCGGCGCGGGCGGCGGCGGCTCCAACTCCTCCTCGGCGGCGAACAGCCAGTCTTCGATGAACGTTTGGGCCAGGTCTTCCACGGCCGGACCGCGAATCATCAGATGGCTGTCCAGAAAATGCCAGCCGCCGCGCCGCCGGGTGCGGCCCGAGTACTCGTCGCCCACGTTCATGCCGCCGGTGAAGCCGACCTCGCCGTCGACCACGATCACCTTGCGGTGGTTGCGCAGGTGGACCGACCATTTGCGCCGCAGCGGGTTCACCGGCAAGAAGGGTTCCGTATAACCGCCGTTCTGGCGAATCTTGTTCAGCCGCCGGGAGTCCAGCCACAGCGAACCAAAGGCGTCGTAGATCAGCCGCACTTCCAAGCCGCGAGCCGCCTGCTCGGCCAGCAGGTCCAGGAATCGGTAACCGGTCGCGTCGTTGCGGATGATGTAGAACTCCGCCCAAATGAACTTCTTGGCCGAGCGGATGGCTTCTTCGATCCGGGCAAAGGCCGTTTCGTCGTGCCAGAGAAACTCCAGGTAGTTGCGGCGGCTGGGCACCAGGCCGGTCAACTGCCGAGTCAGGTTCAACAGCGACCGCTCGGGCAGCTCGAGCGGACGAAAGTCCTGCTCAAGCGAATCAAAGTTGTACGCCTGGTGCGAGCCGGAGGGGTGCGGCACGCTGCGTGTCTCGCGGATCTGCCGCGTGGTTCGCTGCTTGCGCACCTTCGATCGCACGATGCTGGGCGAGCCCAGGTAGAAATAGGCGATCGCTCCCACACCGGGCAGCGTGATGATCGCCAACAACCAGAACAAGGTGCGTTCGACGCCCAGCCCACGGGTAATGGCCCGCAGGATCGCCACCACCTGGAGTGACACGGCCGCGATCCAGAACAGGCGGTACGGTGTCAGCCAATCGTTGATGGCACTCCACATGAATGGTGATCGCCTGAAAGGAATCGAAGCGGGGTACGAGGCACGTCGGCGGCCAAGGTAATATACGCGGCGGACGGCAGGGGAGGGCATGGGGCTTCCCGCCATCCGCGTTGGCGAGCGGCCGTTGCCATGGGTTACAATGCCCGCCGACATCCGCCGCCTGCCGGGTGAACGAGGCCACGGCTTCCACCAGGCAAGCGGCGGTTACCGCCATCGGTTGCCGCCTCCCCAGGCCGCCACCATTGCCACCGATTTGTGAACCACGTTGCAGCAAGGAGTTTTGCAGCATGCCGCAGGTCAAGCACGCCGTATTGTTGCGCTTCAAGCCCGACCTTCCACCGGGAAAGGCCCTGGAATTGCTGGCCGAGGTCGGCAGCCTGAAGGACAAGATCCCCGGCATCCTGGATTTCTCGGGCGGTGCGTATTCCAGCCCCGAAGGCATGAACAAAGGCTACACGCACGGCTTTGTGATGACGTTTGCCGACGAGGCTTCGCGCGATGCCTACCTGCCGCATCCCGAACACGAAGTGGTGAAGGAAAAGATCCTCGCCGCGCTCGATGGCGGCGTCGACGGCGTGGTGGCCGTCGATTGGCTGGTGGAGTAACCGCGGCGTTTCGAAGCACAGTCGCCACGCGCGGCGATTCGGGCCGCGTAATGCTTCCAGCCCAGGCTCAGTAACCTTCAACCAAAAAACAAGCCCAGGTTGCCACGTGGGGAGGGCAACCTGGGCTTTGTTTTGGACCGGTCACGCCAGGCGCGTGGCCGGCATTCGCGAGCGGCGCCGCGCTATGGCAAGGCTTACACCTTGTCGGGCACAACGAACGGCTTGCGATACTCGCGGGTCAGCAGGGCGTCGGCCTTGCTGTTGCCCACGAAGGTTTCGGTCTTGGGATCGATCTTGAGCTGCTGGCCGAAACCGATCTTCAACTCGTTGGCCTTCAGACCGTTCTTCTCCAGGTGCTGGATCGTCCGCTCGAAGGTGGCGGCGTTCTCGGCGTTGTCCTTGAGCCGCTCGCGGGCCTCGGTCACCGGGATCTGCTCGCCGAGCAGGTAGGAGATGTTGCCCAGGTGGCACAGGGCGCTGGAGAGGTGGCCCTCCAGGATGTCGGCGTTCAGGTCCTCAACCTTGCGGCTGCGGACGGCCTGGAGGAAGTTGTTGAAGTGGTGCGAATCGGAGCCGTTGCGGAAGGTCTTCACGGCCTTGCCGTTGCGGTCGAAGACGGTGCCGCCCAGGTAGTCCGGGCTCACCAGGTAACCTTCGGTGCCGTAGAAGATGACCCCGACCTTGGCGCCCTGGTAGTCTTCGGTTTCCAGACCGCGGACCTCGAAAATGAGGGTCTTGTCGCCGTAGTCGTGGATGCAGACCTGGGTGTTGGCCGTGTCGCCGGCGTCCTCGTAGCCGTAGCGGCCGCCGTAGCTGAGCACGCCCTGGCCGACGTCGTTCAACTGCAGGCCCCAACGGGCAATATCCATTTGGTGGATGCCCTGGTTGCCCAGGTCACCGTTGCCGTAGGCCCACTGCCAGTGCCAGTCGTAGTGCAACTGGGGCCGGGTCAGCGGCAGAATCGGAGCGGGACCGCTCCACAGATCGTAGTCAATGCCCTCGGGGATGGAGTACTGGCCCCGAGGACCGATCGACTTGCGGCGCTTGTAGCACAGGCCGCGGGCCACCTTCACGTCGCCCAGGTTGCCGTCCAGGATGTACTGGATGGCTTCCCGCATGCCCGGGTTGGAGCGGCTCTGGGTACCCGTCTGGCAGATGCGGTTGTACTTGCGGGCAGTTTCGACGATGCGACGGCCTTCGCTCACGTTGTGGCTGACCGGCTTTTCCAGGTACACGTCCTTACCGGCCTGCATCGCCCAGATGGCGCACAGGGCGTGCCAGTGGTTGGGCGTGGCGGTGGTGACGATGTCCACGTTGGGATCGTCGAACACCTTCCGCATGTCGGTCTCGACCTTCGGCCGGAAGCTCTGCTTCTTGGCGATGGCATCGGCGCGGGCGTTAGCCACGTTGATGTCGGCATCGCAGACGTAGGTGATCTCGGTCTGCGGACCGCCGGCGTAGGCGTTGATGTGGCTGACGCCGCGTCCCCGCACGCCGATCACGGCCACGCGCAACCGCTCATTGGGGCTCTTGACGGCCTGGGGACTCTCTTCGGCCAGGACGGAAGAAACCGGGCCAGCCGCCAGCGCCGCCGCCGTGGCCAGCATCGAGTCTTCCAAGAAACGTCGGCGTGTGTACGACATCAACAAACTCCTTTGACAGCCGCAAAAACAAAGGTGGGAGGAAGGTTTGGGAGGAACCTCCAGAATACTTGACGGGTAGCGGCCGTGGCTACTGTTTTGGCGATAAAATCGGCACAACCCGCAAACTGGGCGATTCTGCTCCGCAATCCCCACAGCCGCCGGCGCCGGGGGAACCCCGGCCGGGGCAGGTGCCGCCTGCGTGCGCGTAGCGCGGCCGGGGCACACCGCGCAGCGGCACATTCTCGGCCGCGGCAACGGGAGGCGGCCGGCGTCGCAGCGCCGGGGGCCCGATGCGCCGCGTCACATCGCCCTTATCGGCCGCAGGGCAAGTCACAGGCCAAGCGGAGTCGGCCGCGCCGCACACGCCGGTCAACCGATTGCTCCGCACTCTGCAGCCCTGCTCGGCACAACGCGCGCACTACCGTGTGACCTGTCAGGCAAGCGCGCCGGTTTGTACGAGGCGTGCCCTTTCTTCAGCTCGCGCGCAGGGAAACGCAAAGCGCGATGACGCGGCCGCGGCGTCCGAGCCAGCGCCGTCCCCGGCAACCGCGTGTGCCCTGCAAGGCTCAACAGCGATCAACGTCGAGAGCGTTTTCACGGCCCATCAGGTCAGACCGTATCGAAGGCCGCGCTCGGCAGGAATATCAGCTCGCCACGACGACCCATGCGTGAAGCCGGCGTGCGCGGTCGCGTGTGCTGCAAGCCTGCTGATAGCTCGTGCAACATGCCGCGGTTGAAGCAGTGCCATGACGGCAGGTGCGCGGCACGTATCTTGCCCGCGTTGGCCGCGTGATAGTTCGGGGAGTGGTTCCCCGAACGCTCTGCCCCCTCAAGGAGGTACGGTATGACGAACCGCAAGGGTCACAAGCAAGGCTCGCAACCGCATGCGTCAGCGCTGGCATCGCCACTGCGCTTTGAGACGCTGGAGAGCCGGTGCGTGCTGGCATGGAGCGTCATCGACGACGATCCTGCCAACTTCACCATCGCCGCCGAAGCCGACGGCGATGCCGGCACGCTCTCCGTCGAGTCGGGACAGTTGATGATCGATGGCGCCGCCACCGGCATCAACGTCGCCGACCTGTGCGGCCCGATCAACATCGTGGCCGCCGGTCACAGCGAAACCTCGCTCACCATCGACAACGCCAACGATGGGTTCGCCGGGTTGCGTCTTGCTTACGACGGCGGTGCTGGCGAGAGCAACGTGCTGGCTTTCGCCGGGCAGGATGCCGTGCATGAGACCTTCTCGCTGAACCTCGACGAGGCCGCGGGAGGTACGCTGACCGTGGATGACGGCTGCGCTGCCGTCAACATCTCCATCGCCAACCTCAGCAGCGGCTCGCTGCAACTGGATGGCGGCTGTGGTGATGACACCCTCAACGTGATCGGCTCGGCGGCCGACGATCGCATCGCCGTGCGTGGCAGCGACATCGCCACCTCGGCCGCGACCGTCTCGCTGTCAGACGTGGAACACGCCCACCTCGACGTGTCGGGGGCGGGTGACGACCACGTGGAACTGAACCTGCCGGCCGATATGTCGCTGAGCGTCTCGGGCGGCGAAGGCCGCGACACCCTCACCATCAACACGGGTGATGGCTGCCAGCAGGTGACCATCGACGATGGCGTGGTGACGGTGGACGAGGTGGACACCAAGTTCGCCAACCTGGCGGCATTGCATCTGAACGCGGGTGATGGCGATGACACCATCACCCTGCACGTCGAGGCGATGTCGTCCACCGCCATCTCCATCGACGGCGGTGAAGGGCACGATACGCTGATCGTCGAAGGCACGCCTGACGACGACGCGATCGCCCTGCTGCATCGCCCGCCGGTGTCGGAAGCCCCGGCTCCCGAGCCGGCAGCTCCCGAGGCCCCGGCCGATGAGCCGGCCGAGGCACCGTCCTGCGATGCTCAGGAGCCTGTGGCCGAGCCCGAGCCCGTGGCGCCTGCGCCGCAAGCTCCCTCGAACCTGCCGGACTGCGCTCCGCCCATCCAGCAGCCCCCGGTGGTTCAGCAGCCTGTAGCTGAGCAGCCTGCGGCCGAGCCGGAGGAGCCTTGCGCTCCGCCGGTGAGCCGTGCCGAGCAGGACGAGCCGTGCTCTGCGCACCAGCCGGAGGAGGTGACGAATGTCGAGCAGGTGGAAGCCGAAGTTACGCCTGACAGCGTGGCCGCGGTATACGCCAACGACCACCTGGCCGTGCTGACCAACATCGAGGCCTTCGTGGTCAACGGCAACGATGGCGACGACCTCATCATCGGCAGCCGTGGCGATGACACGCTCAACGGTGGTGCCGGCGACGACGTGATCTACGGCCGCGCCGGCAACGATGTCATCACCGGCGGTGATGGCAACGACGAGCTGTACGGCAACGCCGGCCACGATCGGCTCGACGGCGGCCTCGGCGATGACCTGCTCGATGGCGGCAACGGCCGTGATGTGCTCCGCGGCGGGGAAGGCGAAGACCTCCTCATCGGCGGTAACGGCCGCGACCGGCTGTTCGGCGGTGCCGGCAACGACGTGCTGGCAGGCGGCAATGGCCGCGATCTGCTCAGCGGCGGCAGCGGCGATGACATCCTGCTGGGGCAGAACGGTGCCGACCGCCTGCTCGGTGGTAGCGGCAACGACATCCTGCTGGGTGGTCTGGGCCGCGACGTGCTCCGCTGCGGCAGCGGTAACGACCTGCTGCTGCCTGACGAGCTGAGCCTGGAAGGCCTGCCGATGGAGGACGTGCTGGAGTCGCTGTTTGCCGAGTGGAACGGCGATGGCTCGCTGGATGAGCGTCTCCGGTCGCTGGTGGCCAATAGCGAGGACGGCGTGCTGGAACTGTCGTCGGGCGCCAAGATCGTGTCCGACGGCGTGGATGACCTGGCCAGCGGCGGCAGCGGTGAGGATGCCATCTTTGAAGATGGCCGCCTGATCGAGCCGGCCGCCAGCAGCGCTCGCCCGGCTGCTCCCGCGGGCCTGGCGATGATGCGTGCCCTGGGCCGCAGCCTGTGGAGCTAACGCCGCAGGCGGTAGCTTAGCGGAGTCCCCCTAGTCGTTCTTACGCGTGCCCCGGCGGGCCCCCACTCGCCGGGGCACGTTACATTTGGGGGCAATGCAGAGTCCGCGATGCGAACCATCGCGTAAGGTGATTACTTGGCTCCACATGCTTCGCGAAGACCAAGAGTGCATCGTCCATGATGGCGCTACCGCCCCTTCAGAAAGCGCCGCGGTCAGAAAGCGCTGCGGGGCGGGCAGTTGCGATGTGTGAATCAGCCCAGCCTTCAAGAACTCCCGGGCCGGGTGACGAGCCCCCGGCCTACGGCCTCAATGGACCACAAAGCGGCCCCTACCCAAGAGCTGGTGCTACAGTTTGAAGTTCTGATGGTACCAGCGCAGAACGCGCGAGAGTAGCGTCTGCGGGGCGGTGTAGATCTTGGCCTGGCCGGTCAGGCCTGGGCGTAACCAGCGCTCCGAGTCCTCCAGCACCACCTTGGCAAAGTAGGTCTTCTGGATGGCGTCGCGCTGCGTGTTGCCTTTGCTGTCGCGGGCGTAATGCACCAGCTCGCCGTGAGCGACCAGGGCCACGGTGCCTTCCCAAATCTTCCCGGGCTGCTGATGGAACTGGATCGCCACCTGCTGGCCTTCGCTCACAAACTCCACGTCGGCCGGATCGATCTCCAGCACCAGTTCCCAGCTTGTGCCTTCGCCGACGTAGCACAGGAGTGTGCCCGTGGCCAGATGCACCTGCTGGTTGTGCTCATCGAAGATATTGCCCGACCAGGTAGGCAGGCCATGTCCGCGGGCAACTCCGACAGCCGCCGCGGCCGGAATCACCACGCCTGCTTGCGGTGCCTTGATTTCCAAGGCTTGCAGATCGGCCTGCCTGGTACGCCACTGCTCCTCAAGCGCGGCAATGCTTTCGCGCAGCTCGTGCTCCACCAGCAGCACGTGCTGTTCGAGGAACCGCTGTCGCAGCAAGTTGTCGAGCTTCAAACGCTGCTGGCCCAGCGCCGCTTCCAACGCCAGGATCTCCTGCAACAGCGGGCGATTGGTCAGCGTTGCCAGCAGTTGGCCTTGCTGCACCCGGCTGCCCTTGTCCACATGCACGGCCGCCAGCGCACCCGGCGTATGCACATAAACCGGCTCCGCCTGGTGCGGAATCACGGTGAACGGACAGCGTACCCGGTGCGGCAGCGGTACCAGGCCGACGATGATCAACACCACCAGCGTGCCGCCTGCGGTCGCCAGCAAGTTGGTGCGCTGCATCTGCTGACGCCGCTCGGGCACGCGGACGAATCTCACAAACCGCACGCCCGGCACCACCACGGCACTGATCAACAGCATGCCAATCAAAAGGTGCCCGATGGCTTGCAGCCCATACGGCTCCAGCGCCGACGTCAGCAAGAAGGCAATCGAAACCACCACCAGCCAGCGATACGCGAACGAGGCCACGGCAAACGCCGTAAACAGGCCGATATGCCGCTGCGGCAGCATGGGATCAGCGGGCAATTGCATGCCCAGCAGGTGCCGGCACAGCACATGCTTGAGAAGCTGGTTGGCCTTGTGCCGCAGGTTGGGAATCTCCAGCAGGTCGGAGACGATGTAGTAGCCGTCGAACCGCAGCAGCGGGTTGGAATTGAAAACCAGCGTGCTCACCGAGCAGACGAACATCAGGTTCAAGCACAAGTGATTCAGCAGCCCCGGCTGGCTGAACCACCACAAGAACGTACAGATGGAGGCGATCAGCACTTCGACATACATGCCCGCCGCGCCGATCATCGCCCGCTTCCAACGGCTGCCCACCAGCCAGCTATCGGAAACGTTGCAATACAAGCAGGGCGTGAACACCAGCAGCATCAGCCCGATCTCGTGGCATTCGCCGCCGAAGTGCTTGCATGTCAGAGCGTGACCCAACTCATGAACCACTTTCACGGCCGCCACGGCCACCAGCAGCCACAGCGAGTTACCCAGGCTGAAGAACTGGTGAAACTCCGGCAGCCTCGCCTGAAAGACTTGAAACTCCACGGTCACCAGCGTCAGCGCGGCCAGTGCCAGGAAGGCCCAGGCGGCGGTGGCCCAGCGTGTGAACAGCCAGCGTGTCCAGGGGTAGATGGCGTTCAAGAACCGGTCGGGATCCACGCCGCGAAAACGGATCGCAAACACGTTCGTGAACCGCGCCCAGTGCTGCTGCCGCTGTTCCTCGCGCCGCCTTCCCAACAGCGCGGTGCCTTGCCCGGCGGCATCGCCAATCAACAGGCCTCGCCGATGCAACAGGCCAATGAATTGCAGCAGGTCGTTGATCTCGATAGTGGCCGGGGCGAACTGCCGGTCGTAGCGCCGCTTGAGTTCTTCCAGGCTGCACGTGCCATCGAGCCAGCGCAGCACGGCGTATTCGTTCTCGCGCAGCCGGTAGTACTGCAGTGCCAGCGGGTCTTTCACCACCCAGTTGACGGCCCCCTGGTACTTGGCCTGGCGGACGATCAAATCAGCCCGCATGCGTAAAGGAAGAGGCCGCGCCGGGTTGGCCTCCGGCGCGGCGCAAGCGTTGGTCGAAGGTTGGGCGGTTGCCATGGAGCGTTACTTCGCGAGATGGATGGTCATGCGGACTTCGTGGCCTGGCCGCAGCAGAAACTGGTCACCGTCGCGGCGATTGATGATTTCAGCCCGCACGCGATACTGGCCGCCCGCATGAACCCGCGGATTGACGAACGTGATCTGCCCTTCGAACGTTTCCCGTCGGCCGTTCTCCAGTTGCACCTGGACGGTGACGGGAGCCTGGGCCACTTCTTGAGGGCCAACCTCGGCCACTTGCAGAAAGCCTTCCACCCGCACGCGGTCCATCCGCACCATGCGGAGCACGGCTTCGCCCATCTGCACCCATTCGCCGGGCCGCTTGTAGATTTCGACCACCAAGCCATCGATCGGGCTTTCGATCCGTCGCCGCTGGACGGCCAATTGCGCGGCTTCAGCCTCGGCTTCCTTGGCGGCTACCGTATAAGCGGTGAGTTACTGCCGCACTTCGGCCTGTTCTACGCCCAGGTGGGCCCGCTGTTGTTCCAGGTGCAACCGCCGCAGGCTGGCCGCCGTCACCGAGTTGGGAGCACGGCGATTACTTTCTTCGGCAGCCGCCAGATCGGCGTCGGCTACCGCCGCCACGGCGTTGGCGTAACGCACGTCGATATCGTTGGCGGCCTGCGTCTTGGCCTGGAAGTGCGCGGCCTCGGCCACGCGATGGGCGGCCAAGGCCGCCCGGTCATCGATCTGTCCCAGCAGTTGCTCGTGCGTGGCCAGGTCGCCTTCGGCCACGTTCAAGCGAATCAATAGCCCAGCATCCTGCGCAGGCACGGTCACTTCTTCCGAGAGCGAAACCAGGCACTTGTCCAACACGATCCGGCGGGTTGTGCCCTGGGGCGCATCCTCGGCTGGCCCCACCAGGCAACAACCGGCCAATAGCGTTGCCGCGCCAACAGGAAACGTCATTGCATCGACTCCAAGGGAGGAATGCCAAGGGAAGGCAAGAACTTGCGAGGCAGGAATCAACCGAACCGGGGCAGGGCAGGGGGAGCACGTAGCCGGAAGGCAAAGCGCGTATGCATCAAAAGAACACCTGGGTTTGCAGAAACTCCCATACGTCGTGCAACCACACAAAGCCCAAGCTGCGGCGGCCGCAATGCACCTTGGCCGTGGCCTCGGCCCCAGGCCGCAGATGCGAAACTTGCGACTTATCAAACCGCACCTTCAGCGGCACAAAGCTGCCGCGCTCGGGGTCCTGTTCCGCCCGGCCGTGTACGTCGACCAGCGTGCCCTGGTAACTGCGGCCCGGCTCGCTGGTCAGCATGAAGGTGACGCTCATTGGCTCAGCCGCCTGGCGATACGCAGCCAGCACGTGGCCCATCCGGTTCTCGGGCATCTGCACCAGCAGTTCCCATTCGGAGTCGGTTCGGGCGACCGTCAGCAGCAGGTGGCCCGGCTGCACAGGGCGGTTCGTCAGCAGGTTGCGCACGTCCCAGGTGATGACTTTGCCATCGATCGGGCTGCGGATCTCCAGTTCCTTCATCCGCACGCGAATCAGTTCGATTTGAAGTTTGAGGCTTTCCAGCCGCTGCTTGAGTTGGGCTTCTTCGCCGGCCAGCCGGGCACGATCGGCCTCGGGAACCTGCTGGCTTTCCAAGAGGCTGTTGCGGACGGCCGCCAACCGCTCTGCGGCAGCCGAAGCCGCACCTTGCAGACGCTGGTACTCCACCTCCAGGTCGACGTTGCGAACACGGGCAAGAATCTGCCCTGCGGTCACTTCCTGACCGTGGTCCACCAGCACCTCTTGGACGACGCCGGAACTGAGCGCGAACACGTCGCGGCGGATCACCGGCTGCATAATCGCCTGGCCTTCCAGGGCAAAATCCGCCGGGATAACCACCAGCGGAAATAAGGCCCCCAGCGCGACGCCGGCCGCCACGGCCCAGCGTCGCCAGCGTGGACGGCCCCGCCGTGGTCCCCACCATCGGCTGAGCGAAAGCCGGGCAGCCGTATCGTGCTCGACGGCGTTCTTCACCGCCGGCGCACCATACAGCCGGACCACTTCCAGCCGCTGGTCGGTGTCCGCCGGAAAGCGGTCGGAGCTGAACTGCTCAGCAACCAGGACACCGATCACTTGCTCGACGGCACCGGTTGTGGATGAATCGCTTGCGGCCGGCTGGCTTGAACGACTGCTTGCGGTGTTGTCGTTGGCTTGCCCGGAACCTTCTGGCATCACCACCAATGGGGCGACGACTACGGCTTTACTTCCGGTTCGCTGGCAGAACGCCGCCGCGGCGGCACGCATTCGTCCCGCGGGATCGGCCGGCGGGGCGTTGCTATCCGCAGCTTTGGCAGCCTGGGTATACCAGTACGGACCTTTCAACGGTCCCAGCAGGGCTGGCAGTTCTTCCAGCGCGCGGATGCCATCGCTGCGGCGGTCGAACGTCGCCTGGCCGCTGATGGCTTCAGCCCTCCACGTGTCCCCATAACGCACAATCAGGCTGAGCCGCTGGCAGCCCAACAGCCGACGGCCCTCGTTCGCCAGCACGTATGCGGTTTGTTGCAGATCGATCTGGCCATACAGTCGGGCGATGAATTGCTGGAAATGCTCAAAGCCGCGTGAGGCATCGCGCAGCATCGCCTGCTGCGCGACCTCACCGGCGGCTTGGGCTAGCGCAGCAATAAACATGCGATGGGTTCGATAGCTGTCCGCCGGCAAACCGGGCTTCGCCACCGCCCCCACCAGGTAAGCCACCGTGCCAGCGCAGCGAACCGGCGCAATCAAGAGCGGCTCGCGAAACAACAGCGCCGCATCGCCGCTGATGGGACCTTGTGTTCCCGGGTTGCTGGTTTCCTGGTCGGGCAGGATCAACTGCGCGCGCCCGGCCGCGGCCACGCGCTGCAAGATCGCCTGATACTTGCGCAGGTGACTGGCAGCAATCAGGCGGCGATTCGAACCGGCAACTGGCCTCCAATGACCGCGGTCATCGCGCTGCCATACCGCTGCGGCTGAAGCGCCGATGGTCGACATCAACAGCTTCAAGCCTTCTTGCAGAAATGCGACTTCGTCCGTCGCTGTTTCCGCCAGCTTATGGAGCTGCCCCTGGAATGCGCGGAGCACGCGCAACGACCGCTCCAACTGAGCGCGGCCGCGAGCTTCAGTAGCTTGCATGGTAGGCACTGTCCCGCAGAAGCCCCCGATCGATGGCAGTTGCTTTCCCGCGGAAAGCAACGCAATCCGAGCGCATGGTGCTTAGCAGAATGCGTACCAAGCAGCTCGATGCATCCGCTATCGACTGCGTGCTGCCGTGACCTGGCAGCATCAATCAGTTCGCTCGCTCCACGCGCCGTGTTATGACAACGCACACGGCGATTGATGCTCTAAATCCCGATCAACCATGGAGCGAAGCCGCATGGCTGCATGAGTCAATAGCGACTGCTTTCAAGCAGGACGACCAGGCATGCTTCGGCGCACAAGAACAGCCGCTAGGGTTGCCACGACCGCAGCGCAGGCAGGCCACCGAAGCTGCAAGATTTACAACCGCATTTCACAGGCGGATGACGATCGGTGGATGCCGAAAATTACAATCGCTTTGCAACAGCCCCGCTGCTGTTGCAGCGGCAGCAGCGCAGTGATACCGCCTCAAACGCGGGTGTCTGCAACCGCTGCCTGCAGCGGCTACGCCAGCGCTGAAACGCCGCCGGGCCGGGGCACGTCAATCGCCGGACTCGCGCCGCAGCGTGAAGTTGATGTAGTGCAGGCCCGAGGGATCGTCGATCAGCACTGCGCCACCGGGCGCCATGTACTTGCGCAACGATTCGAACGGCGGCAATGGATAGGCCTGAAGCGCCTGGTGCATCACGCGCAGGCCGCGGTTATTCGCGGCGCCGCGTTGCAAGGCCTCGCGGTTATTCTCGTTGGTGGCGATTTCGTACAGCAGGCGGAGGCCTTCTTCAGGCCGATCAAAACTGAACATGCACATCTGGCCTTCGCCCACCATGCTCTCGGCCTGGCTGGCAATCAGCTTGAAGTCGATCGCGTCGGCCAGCGAACGCGATGTGTCACGGCTGGCCATGACCGCCCGTTCGATTGCCGTGTGGTGCGTGCTCAGCACCACATAGTTGCCGATCAATGCGAAGGCCGGCATGGGCCGCTGAACGTCGGCTCCTTGCGATTGCACCGGCGGCCGCCGACCAGGTTTGGTGCGGTAATAGATCACGCCCGCATAGTTTTCTTTTTCGACCTTGTCGCCCAAACGTTCGACGATCTTCTCGATCACGGTCCGGACCTTGGCCGGGTCCTTCACGCGCAGACCAACGATTTGCGCCGATGCCGAAAGCCGGGTCGACGGTTTCTGAATCCAGCCTACCCGCGTCAGGCGGTTATCGAGCAGATCGAGAAACTCCGTTTCAAAATCGATGCCCAGGTCGTTGAACGCCCGTTGAACCTGGGCGGCCGTGGTGCCATCGGAGGTGAAGCGATCGACCAACCGCCGCAGCTTTTCGTAGGTGTGACCAAAATCGAAGTTGAGCGTGGTGTAATTGGCCGCGTCGTCGGGCACCCAGCTTTCCGGCCTGATATCGCCGCTGATGAAGGTCGGCAGGTTCAGCACGCCTTCGCGTGGTTCTTGCAGCAGCAAGTGGAACTGGGCGACGCTGTCGAACCGCTCCGTGGCAAACGTGAGGCTGCCGCCGGCCGCCCGGATACCTTCAAGCCCCAGAGGCTGAAGCAGTGCCAGGAAGAACGCGTTGGCACCTTCGTTGGGCACCAAGGCCCTGACCAGTGCGATGGGATCGGCATACCAGAACAATTGCGGCGGTTCGTCCTTGAGGCCGCGGCAGCGCTGGTGCACCGCGGCAAAGGTGCGATTGTCGGCCAGTGATTCCTCAAGCCCCGTTTCCCACGCGGCCAGCATGTACTTCAGCGCCGTGCGACTGGTGCTCAACACCAGGGCACCATCGCGATCGAAGTATGCGAACTGCCGCCCGCGTCCCTGGTAATAGGTGATCTGCGTGCCGGCGACGGTTTCCTCACCAAACTCGATTCCCCGCAGTGCCAGCTCGGTACTTACCTTATCGAGCAGCTTTTTGGCCGTCTGGTGTTGATCCCCCACTTCGATCAGGGCCACGACGGCCAGCGGCCCCTCGGGCGAGGATGCCACGGCCACCGACAGTTCGCCCTGCGGCAGCGCCAGCAGCTCGTCGATGGTGACGCCCAGTTGTTCCTCAAGCCCCCCCAATTCGCGGCGCAGCCCGTCGTACATGTTCTGAACGAGCGGCCGCATCTGCGGGTCCTGTATCATCCGACCAAAGTTGGTTTGGGAGATCCGGTCGCCAAACTCGCGCGCGTCGGGCACCGTCACCAGAGCCAAGGTGTCCGCAGGCAGCAGGCGAATCAACGGCTGGCGTTCGGCCCTGGCCGCGGCCGTACCAAGCAGCCACGCCGTTACCAACGCGGCCATTCCCAGCCAGATTCGCGCCGAATGTGGAACCCGAAGTGGCATCCGTTCGGTGGTGCGTGCGTTCACTTCCGTTTTCTCCAAGCAGACATAACCTTGGGCAGCCGTTGGCACTGGAAATACCTTGCCAAGTGGCCGGCGGTTTCAAGGAGGGAACCGTTTTTCATCTGGCCCCGTTGGGCCAGCCCCCAGCGGCGCCAACATTCTGATTAACTTAGCCGCGCGGGATCGTTTTGACCGGGGGGCGAGGCCTGCTCCACCGTTTTCAGGGTCGTTGGCGAAGTGCGCGCAAGTGGTCATAATAGCCAGCGCAAGAGCCTCATCGAACCATTGCCTGCAGGAAGAAGGACCACTTCATGGGAACGGCAGCCTTTACGCTTACCACGCTGGCCGACGGCATTGTCGCGCTCACCTTCGACCTGCCGGACAAGGGGGCCAACGTCCTCTCCGCCTCGGTGCTGGAAGAGCTTGCTGCCCACCTCGACGAACTGGAGAAACGCACCGATCTGCGCGGCCTGGTGATCCGTTCGGGCAAACCCGGCATGTTCATTGCCGGGGCCGATCTCCGCGAGTTTGTCGCCGCCAAGGACGTTACCCGCGAGTGGACCGTGCAAATGTGCCGGCGTGGGCAGCAGTTGTTCCAGCGGCTGTCGCGCTGTCCCTTTGTGACCGTGGCCGCCATTGACGGCGTCAGCCTGGGCGGTGGCACCGAGTTGGCGCTGTGGTGCGACCGCCGCCTGATAACCGATAACCCCAAGGCCCAGATCGGGCTGCCCGAGGTCAAGCTGGGGCTGTTCCCCGGTTGGGGCGGTACTGCGAGGCTGCCGCGAATCGTAGGGCTCTCCAACGCCATCGAGATGATTTCCGGCGGCGAGTCGATCGATGGCAAAGCGGCTTACGCCATGGGCCTGGTAACCGATGTGGTTCCATCGGACAAGTTGGAGCAGGCCGCAATCGCACTGATCGAGGCCGAGCAGGCGTCGGGCCAATATCTCAAAGACCGCGAGCGGTGGAACGGTCCGATCGATATCTCCGAGCAAGAGTTGATCTTCCTGGGGGCCACGGCTTCGGCCTACATCCAGCAAGAAACCAAGGGGCACTACCCGGCCCCGCTGGCTGCCCTGGAAACCATGCTGGGCGCGGCCAGCATGGATATCGACGGCGCTTGCCAGGCTGAAGCCGAAGGCATGGCCCAACTGTTTGGCACGCCGATCAACCGGGCGCTGCTCAACGTATTCTTCTTGTCCGACCGCAACAAGAAGGATACCGGCGTCGACCGCGCCGACGTTCAGCCGCGCGACGTGAGAACCTTGGCGATTTACGGCGCCGGTATCATGGGCTCGTCGATCGGCGCGGTCACCGTCAAGGCGTCGATCCCCGTCACCATCACCGACGCCAACGAGCAGGCCCTGCACAACGGCGTGGAGCACCTGCTGGAAGAAGCCTCGTACAACAAGGCCACCAAGGGGCCCGACGTGGAGCGGACGCTGAAGTTCGCCCCGCTGGTCACGGCCACGCAGTCGGACCAGGAAATGGCCCGCTGCGACATCGTGCTGGAAGCCATCGTCGAGAACATCGACGCCAAGAAGCAACTGTACGCGCGCGTCGAACCACTGATGCGCGACGACGCCATCCTGGCGACCAACACCTCGACCATTCCCATCGAGCGGTTGGCGGCCGACCTCAAGCGGCCGGACCGGTTCGTGGGCATCCACTTTTTCAACCCGGTCCGCAAAATGCCGCTGGTGGAGGTGATCCGCGGCCCACAAACCAGCGATGAAACCGTGGCCACGGCGGTGGCCTTCGCCAAGAAGGTGCGCAAGAGCCCGATCGTGGTGTACGACGGGCCGGGCTTCTTGGTGAACCGCTGCTTGTTCCCGTACCTGAACGAGGCGTTGCACCTATTGCAGGATGGGGCCTCGCCCGAGGCCGTGGAGCGGGCCGCCAGGGACTTCGGCATGCCGATGGGGCCGCTCACGCTGTACGACGTGATCGGGCTCGATACGGCCGTGTATGCCGGCCGCGTGATGTACGAAGCGTTCCCCGAGCGGTGCGAGCCCACCCAACTGATCCTGACCATGGTCAAGCAGAAGCGGCTGGGACAAAAGACCGGTTCGGGCTTCTACCGCTACGACGACAAGAAGGGCCGCGGCAAGCCGGATCCCGAGTTCGCCAAGCTGCTGGAGCCGCTGGTCAAAACGCCCGGCCGCAATTTCAGCCAAGAAGAAATCACGCACCGGCTGTTCTTGCCGATGCTGCTGGAAGCCACGCGGGTGCTGGAAGAAGGCAAGGTGCGCGACCCGCGCGACGTGGACCTGGGCCTGATCTACGGGATCGGGTTCCCGCCGTTCCGAGGGGGCCTGTTGTTTTGGGCCGACCAGGTTGGCGCCGATCAGATTCTCCGCTGGCTGGAACCGCTGGCCGACTGCGGTCCGCGATTGCAGCCCACGCCCATGCTGCTGGACATGGCCAAGACCGGCAAGAAGTTCTACTCCTGAGCGGGCTATTCGCGCTCGGCTCCTGTGGCGTCCGGCCGGCGATTTGGCCGGCAGGGCGGAGTCTCCCTACGTGGGTACGGGCCACACACCCGATTGCGGCGAGGTATACTGGGCATAGCCGCCGGCAGTGCCGCGCTGCCTGCGACGTTATTCCCATGAATTCCCGGAACCGCGAAGGGAGTGGCCCTGCATGGCTAGGGCGCCGCGCATTGGAAAACCCGGCTGGCTGGTGGCGGCCACGTGCTGCCTGGTAGCGTGCCTTGCCGGCCCGCTCACCGCCGCCGACGATCTCTACCAACAGCGGCACCAGCTCTTCAGCCAGTATCAAGCCAGGCTCCAGGCGCTGGCGCAGGAGGCCGCTTCGGCCGGTCATACCGATTTTGCCGCGCAAGTTCAGGCGTGGTTCCGACCGATCCATCCCCGGTTGATCTACTTCGCGCCGGCGCCTTCGCTCGCTCCGCAGCAGCCGGCAACCGCGGCCGACATGTCTTCAACCGCGCCGCCGCAGTGGCAGGACCGGTTTGACCAGCTTCGCCGCGAGCAGGCCGATGCGCTATTTGCCCTGGCTCAGCAGGCAGCCCGGCAGCGGCAGTTGTCGCTGGCGATGGCCTTGCTCAACGACACGCTTCGTGAGAACCCCGACCATGCCGACGCCCGGCGGCTGGTGGGCGATGTGCAGGTCAATGGCCGCTGGTGCTCGCCCTACCAGGCCGAGCAGCTTCGCAAGGGGCTACAGTGGCACGAGCGATTTGGCTGGCTGCCGCCCGCGCACGTCCAGCGGTACGAAGCCGGCGAACGGTATTACAACGGCCAGTGGATCAGCCAGGAACGCGATGCCGAGCTGCACGCCGACATCCGCAATCCCTGGAAGATCGAAACCGACCATTTCACCATCACCACCAATCACAGCCTGGAAGGCGGCGCGGCCCTGGGCGAAAAGCTGGAGCGGCTGCACCGCGTGTGGCGGCAACTGTTCGCCGGCTATTACGCGACTGCCAGCCAATGGAACTCGGCCTTCGCCGGCGGTGCCGTGCCCGATACCGGCCGCCGCAAGCACAGCGTGATGTTCCTCAAGGACCGTACCGAGTTCCAGCGCGTGCTGCAAAGCGAGCTGCCGCCGCAGGTGCAGATCTCGGGCATTTACCTGAGCGGGCCGAAGGTGTCGTACTTCTACGCCGACGAAACGCGAGGCGACACCACGTTGTACCACGAGGCTACCCATCAGCTCTTTCACGAGTCGCGCCGGGTATCGGCGACCATCGGCCAGAAGGCCAACGCCTGGATCATCGAAGGCATCGCTTGCTTCATGGAATCGCTGGCCGACCGGGGTGATGCGCTGACCGTCGGCGGGATCGATGCCTACCGGATCCAGGACCACCGATTCTATTTGCATCGCGACCAGTTCTACATGCCGATGGCCGAGCTGGCGGCGATGGGCGTCAATACACTCCAGCGGCAAAACAACTTGGGCATGATCTACGCCCAGTCGGCGGCGGTGACCGATTACCTGATGTTCGCCGCCGATGGCCGCTACCGCGACGGCCTGGTGGAGTACCTGCTCCAGTTGTACGTGGGCCGCGACCGGCCGGGCTCGCTGACCGCAATCCTTGGGTTAAAGCCCGAGGCCATCGATGAGGCGTTCCGTGCGTTTGCCGAAGTGACCGACGAAGACCTAGCCCAGATGCCGCCCAGCGACACCAGCTACCTGGTCTTTGGCGGCAGCCAGATCACCGATGCCGGCCTGGCCAACCTGGTGCGCTGCCGGCAATTGCGGTGGCTGGACCTGGCCGGCACGCAAGTCACCGACGAAGGCATGGCCGCGCTGGCCAAGATCCCTTCGCTGGTGAAGCTCGATCTTGCGCGCACCCGGATCACCGATGCGGGCCTCGCCCAACTGGCCACGCTGCCCAACCTGCAATCGCTGAACGTGGAACAGACCGGCGTCACCGACCGCGCCGTCCAGGCCCTGCGTCACACCAAGCTGGGCATCGACATCAAGCATTAAGCCGCCTATCTACGCGGGCTTCCCCCCAACACGCGCTAGCACGCCCCTGCTGACTGCTAGCACCGGCCAACCGCCATTGACCGCTCCGGGGCTCTTCTCTACGATCCGCCCGCAGTCTCTCCCTCGCCGGGGTGCCATCACACCCGTCCGCATCGGGCTTCCTGATGTCAAACTTCCTGGCGTTGCCTGACCTGTACAACCGATAAAACCACCATATGGCAACGCTTGATACAACATCCAAGGTGGCAGACACGCCGTCCGCGGATACAGCCCGCTGGTTTCTCCGCCCGCGGGTGCAGACCGCGGCCATGTGGCTGATCGCGGTGGTGGTCCTGGTCGAAGGGACCTACGCCGTCTTCAAGCGTGAGAACGATTTCAACTGCCACATCGAGTTCGGCCGGCACTTCCTGGCCGGCGAGCCGTATCTGAGCCGGGGGAATTACTATCCGCTCGGACGCCTGATGCTCGACTCGCTGCTCGCCGTGGGAAGCTACTACCCCACGCGGGCCATCAGCTATCTGCTGGCCGTGGGCGGCCTGTTCGTCATCTTCCATCTTTGGGGAAGGATGGCGCAGTCGTGGCTGCCGGCAACGACTCCGCACCGCCGCGCGGCCGTGTTCCTGACGCTCGCGGCGCTGATGCCGCTGGTGATCCGCGACCTGGACGAGTGTGGCCTGCAGATCTTTCTGGTATTGATGCTCACCCTGGGAGCCTATGCGCTGTACCGCGGGCGTCCCTGGCAATGCGGCCTTTGGGTTGCCGCGGCAATCACCTACAAGGCCACGCCGCTGGTTTTCCTGCCGCTGCTCGTGTGGAAGCGTGAGTGGAAGGCGGCCGCCAGCACCGTCGTGTGCCTGGTGGGCCTGAACCTGCTGCCGGTGCTCTACCTGGGCTGGGACACCACCGTGGCCAGCCACCGGTACTGGGTGCTGAACTCCATCGCCATCATGCGCGATATGCCCGATGCGTACCCTTCCATTCCTTACGGCATCGAGGCTCCCAAGACGCAAAACGCCAGCCTCCGCGCGGGGCTGGCTCGCCTGGTGGAAACGTATCCTCCAGGGCACTCGCTGTACCTGGACCATCCGTTGTTCTTCCAGTTTGGCAACCTGCCCGTCGACCAGGCCAAACGCGTGGTCAACGGTCTCATCCTGCTGCTGGGAGCCGTCATTGCCTGGAGCATGCGCCGCAGTTGGACGGGGGACACGGGCAAACAGCGTCTGCTCAAGGATTGGGCGGTAGCCTGCATCTTTGCGGCGTTGTTGTCGCCGCTGTGCTGGAAGCAGCACCTGGTGGTGTTCATTCCCGCGGTTTACCTCGTGGCCAGGTGGCTGCTCTCCGGGCCCAGCGTGACACGGGGCCAACTGGCGCTGTTGGCGTTCTGCGGCGCCGCGTGGCTCTTCAGTCACCGTTTGCTGCTGGGGCGTGACCTGACCCTGGTGCTTCAGTCGTATCACCTGATGACCTGGTCTGCGCTGGCTCTGGTGTGGCTGGTGATGAAGCTGCCCAACCAGGCACAGCAGATCGCTTCCTTGGACGAAGGCCTGGTGCCTGCCAACACGTCGCCAGTGCGTTTGCCCAAGGCCGCCTGAGCGTTTTTCACCTTAGTCGCATTAAACCACTGCCCCAGCAGCCGCAGCCATGCTCGATGGTGTGATCGTTATCCCCTGCTATAACGAGGCCAAGAGGCTCAACCTTGCGGCCTTCCGCCATTTTGCCCGCCACATGCGCAGCCTGCGGCTGTTGATGGTCAACGACGGCAGCCGGGACAACACCGCCGAGCTGCTCGACAAGCTGGCTCGCGAACATGCTCAGATTGAGGCCCTGCACTTAAGCCCCAACGGCGGCAAGGCCGAAGCGGTGCGACGAGGCATCCTGCACGCCTGCGAGCAGTCGCCGGACTTTGTGGGCTACCTGGATGCCGACCTGGCTACGCCGCTGGAAGAAGTGCCACGTTTCATCGACGTGCTCACGCGCCGCGACGATGTGCAGGTGGTGATCGGTTCGCGCATGCGCCTCTTGGGGCGCAATGTTCGCCGCCGGCGGCTCCGGGAGTTTCTGGGGCGATCGTTTGCCCTCGTGGCTTCGCACGTGATTGGCATGCCGCTGCGCGATACGCAGTGCGGCGCCAAAGTGTTCCGTGTGAATGAGCAGCTCCAGGCGGCTTTCAGCGAACCGTTCAACTCGCGGTGGATCTTCGACGTGGAGATCCTGGCTCGTTTGAAGAACGGTTACCAGGCGGCCGGCCTGGGCGACGTCTCCCAGGTGGTGTACGAACTGCCGCTGGATCGCTGGGAAGAAGTGCCCGGCTCCAAGCTCAAGAGCAGCGACTTTGTCAAAGCCATCGGAGAACTGTACACCATCTTCTGGCGGTACCGCTGGCTGGGCGAAGTTATCCCGCCGCAGTCCTCTGAAGACACGGCGGCCGCACCAGAGTCTACCCCGTTCCAGCGCGAACACCGCCGCGCGGCGTAGCGCTACGCAGTGCCGGCCGCGCATCGTCCAACGGCCAAACGGTTCCATCCGTTCGCGCTCTGACCACTTTGAAACGGGCAGAACACCACGCCTGGCCCTCCGCAGCTTCATTCAGCATGTCGTCGGCATTGGCTGAAACCATCAATTGCCCGTCGCCCGCGCAGGCTAAACCAGTCGGTCGCTTCACGAGCGCCGCCTCTGCAAGCCGCGTTTTAACACCGCCCATTCATCGCTCTTGCCGCGGCCCTGGGCCGGCTTACGTGCCCGGCCAGGTCACCACTTCGCCACGGCGCAACGCCAGGTTGGCCAGGTGCGCGGCCGCTGCAGCCGACACGCCGGCCTCGACCGGCGCGGCAGGTGTCTTGCGGCTGCGTACGCACTCGATCCAGTTAACCAGGTGCAGCGTTTCGCCGTCGGGATTGTTGTAGAAGTCGGCGCCGCGCGGGCCTTCGCCCAGCACCCATTCCTGGTACTCGATCTTCTTCTTGCGCTCGGGATGGATCTCGTACCGGCCGCGATCGAGATACAGCGTGGCGTTGCTGCCCATGAACTCGATCATCTCGCCGTTGCGGGCGTTGGAGAACGTGCCTTCGAAGTGTACCTGCACCTTCTGGTCCGGATAGCGGAGCAGCGTTTGCACGGTGTCGGGCGTTTCCCACAAGCCTGCCGCCTGGAAGTGATCGCCGATGCTGGTAGCAACCTGCGGATGATCCAGCCCCAGGAACCAGTGCACGATGTCGATGTGATGCACCATCAGATCGGTGAAGATGCCGCCGCCAAAGTCCCAGAACCAGCGCCACTGGCGGAACCGATAGGCGTCGAACGGCTGCGAAGGCGCCGGGCCGACAAACAGTTTCCAGTCCACCGTGGCGGGATCAATTTGTTGCCGCTGCTGCGAGCGAGGCTGGTTGCGGTTCCAGGTGAGACGGACCTTGTGGATGTCGCCCAAGACGCCGGCGCGGACGATCTCGTATGCCTTGATGAAGTGCGGCATGCTCCGCTGCTGCGTGCCAACCTGCACGATGCGGCCGCTCTTCTGCTGGGCCTCGAGCACCGCCTTTCCTTCTGACAGCTCATGCGTCAGCGGCTTCTCGACATACACGTCCTTGCCGGCCTCGCAGGCGGCAATGGTCATCGGCACGTGCCAATGGTCGGGCGTGCCGATCAAGACGGCGTCAACGTCCGGTCGTTCCAGTAGCGCGCGATAGTCCTTGAGCACCGCGGCCTTGGGGTCGGCAAGCTCCTTGCCGAGGTTGCGATGATGTTCCCACACATCGCATACGGCCGTGATCTTGACGCCAGGAATATTCGCCAGCGCCTCCATCAGTCGCCGGCAGCGGCCACCGGTGCCGATACAACCGACCTGCAAGGTTTCGTTGGCGGCGTAACCGGCAGCGGTTGCCGTATAACCAGCAGCCAACAGACCGGCCGCCGTTCCTACGCCGACGCTTTCCAGAAACGCACGTCGTCCCAGGCGTTGATCCATATCGCAACTCCCCCGTCTGAACGTTCAGGCTGCGCTTGGTCAGATTGGGCTGCGCGGAAGCAACCGCTGCGAAGCAAGCGGTGCACAATCGCCACGTGCCGCGCCAGCATAGGCAGCCAGTTTACCATGCCGCAGTACGCCGTGCGCGGCCAAGAGCCAGCTCAAAGCGGTGATCCGCGGACGGTGGCGAAAAGCCCAAGGCGTCGCACCATCAACAACACGTTGACGGCAAGCGCTCACCGCGCACTGTTACCGTGACTGGAGCGAAGCAGGATCAGCGCAAGATAAAACCCCGTTGGCGGGGCAGGGACCAACGGGGCAATGTTTGTTAGCGGTGGGGCAGAAACCGCTAACGCCCGTAATCCTAACGCGCCCAGCCAGCGAGACAAGATGCACAGAACGACAGGTGAATCCCTATCACTTGCCGAATGTCAAACGACCGCGCAAGCAATACCTCACTACTACTAGCGGCAGCGCCCCGTTGGCAGTACATCCATTCAAACACTTGCACTAATGTATAGCCCTGCCTAGAGCATGATATTGTCGTAGCAGTTTCCCATTTTTGGGGCGAACCTACACAAAACATGGCTGTCTTATCCATGCGCTGTGGAAGCTGATCCGCCACTGCGGTTGGCATCACCTGGGCTGATATCATGTCGAGGCAGCGCGCTAATATGGTTGCCTTGCGCCAGCCGCCAACCATCCTAAACTCCCATTACAACAATTGTGAATTTTTCTTCATTTTGATCACGGGGGCGAATTCTCCGAAGCTGTCCGACGGAAACGTGAATCCGCAGCAGTTGGATTGGCGCGGAATGTGGTTCGATCGCCAACGCCACAGGTTACAGTTGCGGTCGCCCATGCCGTCGCATTGGCTCCCACATCAACACCCCAACGCCAACGATGACCGAAGCTCAACGATTGCTCCGCCAGATCAAGGCAGCCCGGCTGTATACACGCGAACTCTTGCGTTCGCTTCCCGAAGAGGACTGGTTTCGCGCACCCACCGAAGGGGTGACACACATCGCCTGGCAAGTGGGGCACCTGGCCTTTGCGCAGTACAGCTTGGCGCTACGGCGCATCCGAGGCGAACAGCCCGAGGATGAACAGTTGATTCCCGCCGACTTTCTGGCGGCCTATGGGCGAGGTTCCGTGCCCGACGTGGAGCGTAGCCGCAGCCTCGGCTTGGACGCCATTCGTGAGGTGTTCGACCGCGTCCATCAGCGCGTGCAGCAGGAACTGTCCGACTGCACCGATGAGCAGTTGTCCGAGCCCGCCATCGGGCCGCCGCACACCATGTTCAAAGACAAACAGGGATCGCTCCAGTGGTGCGTGCAGCACGAGTTTCTGCACGCCGGACAGATCGGCTTGTTGCGCCGGCTCTTGGGCAGCCAGCCGCTGCGATAAACGTCCTTCGCACAACGTGCCACTAGGGCGCTAAGGCTTCAAACAGTGCTGGTTGGCAATGGAGATCCCGCTGACGATCGCGCCGATGATGCCCACAAAGCCCTGGTCGGTGCCGCAGATGAACAAGTTGGATAGATGCGTGCGGCCGTCGAGCTGCTTCTGCGGCGAGCCGTAAACCGCGCCGTTGTCGTGCCCGGTGAAGCGTCGAATCGTCGTTGGCGTAAACATGTCGGTAGCGATGATGTGCGGGCGGAAGTCGGGCACAAACCGCACGGCCGATTCCATCACACGGTCGTACCAGAGCTGTTTCTGCCGCCGATATTCTTCCTCGGGCAGTTGATTCCAGAGGTCGAAGTTGGCGATGGCCGTGATGCGCATCAAGCCTTCGGCCAGCGGCGTCTCGTACTCAAAATTGTTCGGCGAGCAGATCACGCCGCTGCGAGTGTCGACCAGTCCTTCGCACTTTTGCCAATAGAACTTAGGGCTGTCGTTGAAGAAAACAATCGTGCGATCGCAGCCGAGGCTGCGGGGCTGGGTATCAAGCACCGCCATGGCCTCAATGAAGCTGAGTTGCCCGGCCGGCCACGGTTCTTGCTGACCGGCATCATCGCACAGGCGCATGGTTTCGAGCCAGCCGGCGCTTGAAATGACGTTTCGCGTGCTCAGCTCCGTGCCATCGTCGAGTACCACCGTTTGCACCCGGCCATCTTCGACGGCCAATCGCTGCACGCCTGCCCGCAACCGCAACTCCCCCCCCAGTGCCTTGTAGCGGCGGACGAGCTGTTTCAGGATCAGCCGCACGCCCGCCCAGGGCCGAGCCAGCCCCTCCAGAAAAATGCTGCGGAACATGATGGAGAACTGGGCCAGGTCCATGTCGTGCTCTCGCGCGCTGCCGTAATACATCAGCGGGCAGAACAGCATCTCCACCAGCAAGGGATCGCGCACATATTCGCCGACGAACTGCCGCGCGGAAACCTTGCCATGCTCGGGCTGGATGTCGTCGTAATCGATCACCGCAGCCATCAGCCGTCGGAAGTTGTCTTTCTCGGCCGGAAACTTTTCGGCGATCTCGTCGCACAACTGCTGCGGATCGTTCGAGAAGTCGAGCCGAATGCCGGGGAACGCGATCGACGAGCCCAACTGCGGCCGCAAATCGAAGTCGTCCCATTGAAACCGCAGTTGCCGCAGCAAGCGGGGCAGGGGACCGCGGCGGGTTCCCTTGGGCACAAAATTGGTGACGGCGTGCAGACCGACGTCGTAATTCCGCCCATCTAAGCGATAAAACGAGTTCAGGCCGCCGATGGTGGTATGGCGTTCCAGGATGCAGACCTTCTGGTCGTAATGCGCCAACCGGATGCCGGCGGCCAGGCCCGACATGCCGGCACCAATGATGATCGTGTCGTACGTGGACATCAGGCAGGGAAGGAAAGGGGGCAGGTCGAACGAACGCAGTCAGCGGGTATAATCCTAGCGTTTGCCCCGGCACGCTGGCAGGTCCCCTCACGGCGGCGGCCTGGCTTGTGGGCCTGCCGTGGCGGTCCATCTTAGCCCCGGGGGTCAGCACTTGCCCACCGGGCTTGATCGCTGAATGCTGGCGAGCAGCCGGCTCAAGGCTGTTTGCGGGGTAGGGGAGGCAGCGAACGTCGCCGCGTCCATAGGTAGCCGCCTAACAAGGAATCGTATCGTGGCATCGGAACCGGTCGTGCGTTTTGGCATCCTGGGCACGGCCCGTATCGCCCGTAAGCTGGCCCCGGCCATCCAACAGGCCGAAGGTGCCCGGCTGGTGGCCATTGCCAGCCGCGACCACGATCGCGCCAAGGCATTTGCCGACGAGTTCGGCATTCCGCTGAGCTTCGGCAGCTACGAGGCACTCTTGGACTCCAACACCGTCGACGCCGTGTATCTGCCGCTGCCGCCTTCGCTGCATCTGCCTTGGACGAAGGCTGCCGCCGAGCGGGGCAAACACGTGCTGTGCGAAAAGCCACTGGCGGCCTCGGGGGACGAAGCCCGCGAGATGGCAGCCGTCTGCAAAGCCGCGGGCGTGCAACTGCTCGACGGCACCATGTGGGTCCATACGCCGCGTGCCGCGGCCATGAGGCTGTTCTTGCAGGATGGTTCGCTGGGCGAGGTGCGCCGCGTGACGTCGGTGTTCACGTTCCTGGACGACGTTCTGCCGGACAACGATTATCGCTACGAGCGTGCAATCGGCGGCGGTTCGCTCCTGGACCTGGGCTGGTACTGCGTGCGGGCAGCCATGTGGGCGTTCGGCGGTTTTCCGGAGCGTGTGGCTGCCTGGGCACGGTGGGAAAACGACGTCGATATCGACTTTCTGGGGCACTTATGGTTTGCTGGCCACCGCACGGCATCGCTGGAAAGCGGTTTTCGCACCGTGCGGCGCAAATGGCTGGAGATCGCCGGCACGCACGGCAGCCTGGTGTGCGACGACTTCACGCGTCCGCACGATCCCGAACAGCCGCGATTCTGGGTTCACGATGCCTCGGGCAAGTCGACCAAGCACGTGGTGCCCGGGCCGCCGCAGGAAGTGTGCATGGTCGAGAACTTTTGCCGGACCGTGCTCTCCGGCCAGTTGCGCGACGATTGGCCGGTGGACGCCGTCGCAACGCAGGTAGTGTGCGACGCGCTGGACCGCGCGGCGCGCACCGGCCAGACCGTCGAAATTGATTGGAACCGCGGCTGAGCGTCCCGAGCCGCATCACGAACTTTTTCAGGGATCCATGTCTGGCTCGGTCCTCCGTTCGGCGATTGGCTGGTTGTTCGCGGCTGCGGTGATCGCCGTAGGACTGGGGCTCGCCAGCGCGCGGGTGCAGCAATCGTTCGCTCCGCTGGGCCTGTACCCGGTGCTGCTGGGCTTGGCCCTGGGGGCAGCCTTGGTGGCAGCGCTACGCTTCACGCAGTTTGGCAATCGGCGCTGGGCGACGGTCGGCGCCGTCGTCGCGGCCGCCGTGCTGATGGTGGCCCAATTCTATGGCAGCTATCGGCTGTATGTGGCGGCTTTGGAAGCCAAGTCACCTGCGACCATGGGGCGGATACCGCTGGAGAGGCTGCAACCGCCAGAACACCTGGGAGCGTATCTCCGCCAACAAGCCGCGCATGGTCGCCCCCTGTTTGCCGGACTGACTGCACGCGGAGGCTGGGCCTGGGCCACCTGGGCAACCGATTGGGCGTTGTGCGCCGTAGCCGCAGCGGTGGCGGTGCGGCAGGGCTTTCGCCGCCCATGGTGCACCAGGTGCCACAAGTGGTACCGTGCCGTGGGCGAAGGCCACCTGAGCCGCGAGACCGCCGGCCAGATTGCAAAACTGGCCGACGTTTCGCTTCCCAAAATGGACGGCCGGTATCGCGTTTGGGCCTGTCCAACCGCAGGGCATGGCACCGCCATAGAGATTGCCTGGACGCAGCCTGCAGCGCGACCAGCCAGGTCCAACAAGAAAGCTCAAAGCGAGCGCGACGAGAGTGCCCCGGAGGAAAGCCCCAAGCCACCGGCCGTGACGATGATCGAGATTCCGCCTGCCAAGACCGCGGCGCTACACGCCATCCTGGCCGAGCAGGAAAACGGTTGACGTACTCCCGGAGCACAATGTTCCCATCTGAGCACGAAGCGATTGGGCTAATACCTTGCGGGCATTGATTACAGGAATCACCGGGTGTATCGGGTCGCACCTGGCCGAGCATCTCTTGGCCTGCGGCGACGAGGTGCTGGGCGTGGTGCGGAGCGAGGCGTCCGCGCGGCACTTGCCGGAGCCCCTGGCCGGTGTGCCACGAATCGTGTGGGATATGCTGCACGAAGAACGTCCCGCGGCCGACCAGCAGCGCACGTTGCAGGCGTTCGCGCCCGACTGGGTGTTTCACCTGGCCGCAATCAGTGTGTCCAGGCATTGCGGTGATCGTGAGCCTACCGAACTGGCCTGGCAAACCAACGTGGTGGGCACACAGCGCGTGATCGAGCTGCTGCGGACATGCTGTCCCAAGACGCGGCTCCTGTTGGCCAGCAGCGGCATGGTCTATGCGCCAGAGCTGGGCTGTCTGGTCGATGAGAATGCCCCGGTCAAAGCGCAAACGGCCTACACGGCAACGAAGCTGGCCGCCGAAGCCGAAGTGACCAGGCAGGTGAACGAGGGCTGGCTCGACGGGATCATCATCCGCTCGTTCCAGCACGCCGGGCCACGGCAACCGCCCGAGCTGATGCTGTCAGAATGGGCCCGGCAGTTTCTCGATCCGGGCAAGGCAACCGTCAGCGTTCACAGTTGCGATATTTGGCTCGATCTGTCCGACGTGCGCGACGCCTGCCGGGCGTATCGCCTGATCGCCCTGCACGGCCAAACCGGCGACATCTACAACGTGGGATCAGGAACCCGGCAACGGACAGGCGATATTCTGGCCGTGATGGCACGGCTGGTCGGCAGCCACAAGCCGATTGTCGAGCGGTATCCTGGCCGGCGTTGCAGCCCGATTGCCGATACGCGGCGGCTGCGGTCGCTCACCGGCTGGTACCCCACCGTGCCGGTGGTGCAAACCGTGGCCGACAGTCTTACCTGGTGGAGAAAGCGGGGACCTGGGCCTGGTTGCTGATCGCCTTGCCGCGGATGACGACCTTTGACGTATGGAGCGACAAGATGTCGTAAACGTCGTCGGCATCCTGCGGTTTGAGTCGGATGCAGCCCTCACCGCCGGTGGCACCGATGGTCTGCGGATTATTGGTGCCGTGGATGGCCAGTTCGCCGTCCTGATCCGGCTGTGTGCCCAATTCGACCAGCCGGTTACCCAGCGGGTTGTTGGGATCGCCGCCGGGAATATCGTAGGGTTGGCCGTTCACATACGACTGATAGGGCGGGTCATACGTCTTGAAGGTCACGACGTACTCGCCCAGTTTGGGCGTCACTTCCTGGCCGATGCCGATCGGGAACCGACCGGCATAGCGGCCGTCCTCCAAGAACAGCGTCATCTCGTACCGGTCCAGTTGCACCTCGGCGTGGAACGGTCCCCGGACGACCTTCAACTGCATGCCGGGACGCAACGAGGCGGGGTCCTGGATGCCGTTGATCTTCTCCAGCAACCGGGCGGGCACGCCGTACTGGTTGGCAATGGCTTCCAGGGTTTCGTTCGGCTGCACCGTGTGCGGCCGGTCCAGGTGCGACTCGCGCGAGTACACCACCTTGGCCGCCAGACGATCGAGCAGATCCAGCAAGGTCTGCTCGCGCTGAGGATCCAACTGGTCGCGGCTGGCATACCAGCGCGACAGTTGCAGGTGGGCGTCCGCCAGGCGATTGGCGGCGATCAACTGATTGGCTTGCAGCAGCGCGGCGTCAAAGGCCGTCTGCACCTCAGGCGACGGGGTCGGATTGGTCCCCGTCGATGTCTGCGCCAGCACGTCCGTCGGGGCCGGCATTGGCTCCGGATTCATGCCCGGCGGCGTGAGTGGCTGCTCAGGATAGCCGCCGGGGCTCTGCACCGTGGCGGTACCTCCGCTGCCCGGTTGCGTCAGGTCGGTGGTGGCCCCGGGACTCGGAACCGGCGGCTGGGCGGCATCGCCCGGGATCTGGCTGGGCGGTACAGAGGGCATCGCCGGCGGCGCACTGTCGGCGGCCGGAAGTTCGACGCTGGGCGCCGGCTCCAGTTCGCCGGGCACAAGCACTGCGGGGCCAGGAGGAGCATCATTCTTCCACAGCGGAGCGGGCGCCGTGGACGCCGTTTGTGTTTTCGGCCCTTTGACGATGGTGGCATACACACCATACGCGACGACGGCCATCAGGCCGGCCAGGACAAACGACTTGAACAACTTCACGGTCGTCCTCCTTGACGCTTTCCGTGCAATCTGCTGCGATAAGTGCCATTCGACTCCGGCCTGCAATCCTTGCTGGCCGGACGGCTGCCTCTCATCCCGCCCCCGCACCCGAGGGCCTCCTGGAACCAGCCGCCGTGTGGGACGACAACGACCCCGACGAATACGATTACGAGACAGGCGACGACGAATCGGAAACGGTTCCTTGCCCCAGTTGCGGTGAACCGATCTACGAGGACTCCGAGCAGTGTCCGTATTGTGGTGAGTACGTCACGTTCAGCACGTCGGCCTGGGCGGATAGGCCCTGGTGGTGGATCGTGCTGGGACTGATCGGGGTCGCGGCCGTTATCTTTGTCCTGACCGGCTTACTGTGATCGGCGCGCAGCGTGCGCGGCGCCCCGGCAGCAAGGGGCGGCTATCGTACCCACTGCTGCCCCGCAATGCTACGTCAATCTCGCCTTATCCGGTTTGTTCGGCACAATCCCTCCAGAGCTTCATTCCAATCGGCCGCCGGCGGCGGAAATTCCCCTCGGCCTGACGTCGTGCTGCCACACGGCCGGGCGGCTAGCACGGCAGCCGGCGGCTCGCGGCCGCCATCCCCTGGTAAAACCGACCACCCTCGCAGAGCAAGCAACGCATTAGCGCCATGACCGCAGGTCCACAAGAAACGCCCGTCGCGCTTGGTTACCGTTTTCCGGCGGAGTGGGAACCGCACGTGGCCACGTGGGTTTCGTGGCCGCACAATCGTGATAGCTGGCCGGGCAAGTTCGAACCGGTCCCGGCCGTCTGGGCCGAACTGATCGCCACGCTGGCGGAATTCGAACCGGTACACGTGCTGGCCGGCGGCGAGGCCGTCATGGCGCAAGCCCTGGAGATGGTGGGCTCGCTGCCCAACGTCACCCTGCACGACATCAAAACCAACGACGCCTGGACGCGTGACCACGGGCCGATGTTCCTTCAAGGGCCGCCGGGCGCCCCGCCTGCGCTGATCGACTGGGAGTACAACGCCTGGGGCGGCAAGTATCCCCCGTACGACGACGACAACCGCGTGCCCGGCCTGATTGCCGAGCGGCTGGGCTACCGGCGGTTCACGCCGGGCATCGTGCTGGAAGGCGGCGCCGTCGACGGCAACGGCCGCGGCACGATCCTCACCACCGAGGAATGTCTGCTCAACCCCAATCGCAATCCGCACTTGAGCCGCGAGCAGATCGAACGCTACCTGGCCGATTACTGCGGCGCCAAGAAAGTCCTGTGGCTCGGGCGCGGAATTGCCGGCGACGATACCGATGGGCATATCGACCAGTTGGCGCGGTTCGTGGGTCCTTCGCGCGTGCTGGCGCCGCTGGAATCGGACCCCAACGAAGACAACTACGAGCCACTGCGTGAAAACTTCGAGCGGCTGCAACAAATGACCGACCAGAACGGCAACCCGCTGGAAGTCATCCCGCTGCCGATGCCTCGGCCGGTGTATTTCGACGGCCAACGGCTGCCCGCCTGCTACGCCAATTTCTACATTGCCAACGGCGTGGTCGTGGTGCCGGTGTTCGACGATCCGGCCGACGACGAAGCCCTGGCTACGCTCGCCCGCTGCTTCCCCGACCGGCAGATCCGCCCGTTGTACTCGGTCGATTTGATCCTCGGCCTGGGTGCGATTCACTGCATCACGCAGCAGCAGCCGGCGCCCCATATGCAGCAAGCCTCGTAGCGCCGCGAGCTTAGGTCGCGAGCAAGGCGATCTCGCCAGTTATCCTCGCTGACGCCTTTTGCGCCGCTGCCGCTATCAAGCAAGCGTCGGCGAAACTTTTCGTAAATCTGATGTCCATTTTTGTGGACGCGCTGGCCAGTCAGACTTTGGCGGCAACCTTGCGCTTAAAAACACGCAAGGTTGGCCGTAGCGGGCGTGATTCGCCTTGCACCGGTGTGTGGATACCGGCACAATGGATCCTATCAATTCCACGTGATTCCACGGCTGGATTGTAAGGACACAATCGCCATGGCGGCGAGCGTTCGGCTCGCCGGGCCCTTGAGTCGGTACTGCCGGGAAGCGATTGAGCTCGTTTTCCTGTGGACCGGTTTTGTTCCCTGGGTTACCGATCTGCGGTCAAGGGGCGCCAAAGACGGAAGGAAGTCGTCAAGCTATGATGCCAGCGCTGGAAACTGTTGACACCTTGATGAGCGACCCGCGTTGGGATGCCTACTGGTTTTTGCGCCCTGCCAAGAACCAGAAGCATGGACTCCATGCCTGGCAGGTGTGGAGCTTCCGGGTCGACCGCCGCACGCAGCACGAATTGGCTTGCCGGCTGATCGCCAGCGGCGACACGGCCAGCGAAGCCTGTCGTAACGCGCTTGAAACGGTCGATACTCCCGTCGGGGCCGGACGCGTCTAAAGGCGGCACGTCGAACGCACATCCAGGTCCCCGGGCCGTCGAAGGGCGAGCCTACGCCGCGCACGCGGTGCGCGGCGCCTGTCGCCCTCCACCCATCGATGGCCCATCGGTTGAATCCTCCTTGCCACCAGGCACAGGGCGGCCGCACCTCGTTAATGCCCCCCGCCGGCGATCGCACTTCGCTTGGGGCGTGGGGAATCGTCGTTCATGGATGAGCGACCACGCTGCGGCCATTTCGCGAGCACGGACGCTTGAGGAGATTGCATGCTGTCGGTTGCCAGCTTGTTGAGCGGAATTGAGGCCGTGGGTGGACTGCTTCGGCGTTCCTCCGCGGCAGGCAGTTCTCCCGTGGCGGCAGCCAGCGAGGCAGCCCCGGCCAATGCGACCGGCGATTCTTCGCGCTCGTCGCTGCTCAAGGAACTGGCCAGCCACCACGACCTGCGGAACATCAGCCCCAACGCGTTCTCCAACCTGGTGCGGCAATTGCACCAGGCGGGCCTGATCAACGAGCGTCAGTTGCAGGACCTGGCCGCCGTGCGGCTGGAACTGGACCTGGCCGAACTGCCGCCGGATCAGCCGATCGACCTGATCGCGTTCCTGGAGAACAAACTCCAGCGGCTGCATGGCCAAGCCGGTCTTCCGGCGCCTTCTGGCGGCGCATTGTCGGCAACCGACTATAATGAAGCTGCCGACCGCACCATGCGGCAGTTGGAACTGCTCCGCGAGCTGGAACAAGCGCGGAGCAGCAGCGTGGATGCCACGATCTAGGCTCCTTGATCCACGCCCCCCCACGCGCCCCGTTGCGGCGGCCCACGCTTCGCCTCCAACCGACAGCAGAGCAAGTCGATGTCAGCTTCGCCGGAAAACCCTTGGTCGGCCCCGCTGGGCCGCATGCCCAGTGGTATCTTCATCCTGACCGTCCGCCACGGCGATCTGGAAACCGGCATGCTCGCCAGTTGGGTGCAGCAGGCGGGCTTTGAACCGCCGATGGTGACCGTCGCCGTCAAGCAAGGGCGGTACGTTGGCCAGTGGCTCGATGCTGGCGCCGCCTTTGTGTTGAACCTGATCGGTGCCGGCGAAACGCGTTTCCTCAAGCACTTTGGCCGCGGCTTTGAGCCCGATCAGCCGGCATTCGATGGGCTCAGCATCGCCCGCACGGCCAACAACGTGCCGTATCTCACCGAAGCCGCCGGCTATCTCGAATGCCAGCCGCGGCAGCACATCGACTCGGGCGATCACCGCATCTATCTGGCCGAAGTCACGGCTGGAGCCATGCTCAACGAACAGGATCCGATGATCCACGTGCGCAAGTCCGGCTTGCGCTACTAGTGCTACTAGCAGCGTCTTGTCCGCCTGGCGAGCCCAGCGTGGCAGCACCATAAACTGCTCTGTCGGGCCGCAGGGGTTCTTGGTATACGATTCCGCCGCGCCGCAGCGAAAGACACGCCCAAGGTTGCTATGCGCGCAGCCCGCTGGATGGAGCTTTCGCTGAGGGTCTGCTCAGGTTTTGGTTCACCTTTCTCCGATCTTCTGAACACCCTGCGATCGTTCGCACTTCTCCGCGGGTAACTTCATTTCGCCTCACGGTCGTTACGGGGCTTTCCTGGTTGCATTGCAGGTAAGAGCCATGTCGCTGCTGAATCTGCCCGGTCGTTTGAACGCCGAAGGAACCAAGGCTCGCCATGTCGTGCGGCTGATGGCCGCACTGGCAGCATGCGCAATGCTATCAGGGTGCGGCAACAAGGAGGCCGCGGATCCCGAGCCGGCACCGGCCACGCGGCCAGCGGGCGAAGAAGCTCCCGCCGCCGGCGCTGCTGCCGACATGACCCCGCCGGCGACCGAGCAGCCTGCCCAGCCGGCCAACGACAGCCAGGCAAGCACACCGGCCACCCAGCCAACCAGTAGCGAAGGGCAGCCGCGTCCCTGGCGACGTGGCGCAACGGCCGCAACCACGGCGACACCGCCGGCCGGCCCTCAGAATACTTACGAAACAGCTTCGCCTGCACCCGTGGCCGCGCAATCGCTGCCGCAAACGCAGCCGGCTCCGCAAGCAACCGCGGTCAATCAGTGGCAGCCCGAGGCATCGGCCTATGCCACGTCGGCCGCCCCCTACACGTCGTATGCAGCCAATCCGTACGACACCGCGGGCGGTACCGCCACGGTTTCCAGTCCGGCGCCGCCCAGCACGCAGGGAATCACCAGCAACCTGAATTCGTCGAGTTCCCAGGGCGGCTTGCAAGGCGCCCTGGGTGAAGTGGGCCGCACGCTGCTGGGCGAAGCAGCGGCCCGTGCCACGTCCGGCTCCTCTGGCGGTAGCGCCCTGCGGGCCGATACGGTGATCAACCGGTTGCTGCCCGGTGCCGATGTGTCGTCGCAGCCAGCCGGCACCACGGCAGGGCAGGGGGGAGGTTCCGCGATCTCCAACCTGTTGCCATCGAGCCTGCTTCCCGGTAGCGCTGCTCCTTCGAGCATGATGCCGTCGCAGCTGGCGCCCAATAGCGGCGCTTCGAGCTACGCGGCACAACCTTCGGCGACGCAGTCTTTCGCGGCCCAGTCGACCCCCACGATGTCGGCGCAGTCGTACGCCGCTCCGTCGTCGACCACTCCGGTTCCGCTGCCGTCCACCACGACTACCCAACCGGTGGAGATGCAGGGCAGCGCCGCGGCCTCGTCGGCCTGGCCGCAAGCCTCGACCGATTCGAACAGCAATCTCGCTAGCGCGCCGCAGATGGCCGCGCGTTCCAGCCTGCAAAGCGCCTCGACACTCGGCGCTCAGGCCGCCGGCGAGAGCACGCCCGACCAGGCCGCCAGCGCACCGCCCGTGCCTGCCGTTCCGGCTGCGGATCAGGCGTCGCAGGAAAATTACACCACCGTGAAGGTGTTCTACGGTACCGACCGGGCTCGGGTGGATCTGTCGTCCACCTCGTGGTTGGATTACCTGGCCAAGTTCTACCTCGCCATTGCCACGCTGCTGTTGGCGATCATCTGCTTCGTGTGCGCCGCGATGAACATTGGCCGTGGTGCCACGCGGCCGCTGGCCTGGTTTGCCACGGCGGGCACGGTGGTGCTGGCCGCTTGGGGTGGGCTGGGCGCCGTGAAGCTGCATCAAACGGCGACCAAGCCGGGCGTGGCATACGGTGGTGGCCGCGGCACGCTCGAAGTGGGCGTTTGCGAAGTGAGCATCCCGCCCAAGCACGAAGTCGGCGAGCTGGAAGCCCCCACCATCCTGCGTCTGGAAGTCCGCGAGGACCCCACCAAGCACGTGGTGCTGCTGGGCACGTATCCCCAGGACGCGGCCGAGTTCTTCGAACAACTGCGTAACCGCGTGGCATCCAGCCCCAAGAAGGACGCCTTCGTCTTTGTCCACGGGTACAACGTGAGCTTTGAGGACGCCGCTCGCCGCACGGCGCAGATGGCGCACGACCTGAACTTTGAAGGTGCCCCCATCTTCTATAGCTGGCCCAGCCAGGCTCAGCTCGCGGCCTACACCGTCGACGAGAACAACGTCGAGTGGACCGTGCCGCACCTCAAAGAGTTCTTGATGGACGTCGCCCAGCAGAGCGGCGCCGAGTCGATCTGCCTGATCGCGCACAGCATGGGCAACCGGGCCCTGACCAAGGCTCTGCACGCGCTGTCGTTCCGCATGGAACGGCCGGTCTTCCGCGAAGTGGTGCTGACGGCTCCGGATATCGATGCCGACGTGTTCCGCCGCGATCTGGCTCCGCAGATCGTGCGCACGGCCGACCGCGTCACGCTCTATGCCTCGAGCAATGACGAAGCCTTGCGGGTTTCGAAGCAGATCCACGGTGCCCCGCGTGCCGGCGATTCCGGCGCCCTGCTGGTGGTGGTACCCGGCATCGAAACGATCGATGTCTCAGGCATCGACACCTCGCTGCTGGGGCACTCCTACTACGGCAGCAACGGCACGGTGCTGTCCGACCTGATCGGCTTGCTCAAGTACGGCATGCCTGCCTCGCAGCGGTCGTGGCTCCTGCCGCGCGATTACCAAGGGCTGCCCTACTGGGTGTTCGCCGCGGCCACGGCCAGCACCGGCACCAGCCCTTCGCAGCGATAACCGACGATGTTAACCGCCTGATGAACAATAAGACTGCCCGCCGAGCGTGCCAGACACGCGCGGCGGGCAGCGTTCATTTGGCGGCCTTCATTTTGGCAACGGCGCCACTACACCAGGTACGCCAGCACGGCCAGGGTGACAAACCAGGCCGCTAACAACACCGTGGCCAGCACAAACAGCGGCTTGTTCTTTTTCGGCGGCGGCGTGCCACGCCATCCGGTCTGGCCGGCGGTGCCGCTACGATCCGATGGTTGCTGACTGGCAGCGTCCGGCTGCGGGGACTTGTTGGGTTTGCCCGGTTCCATGTACGTCGCTACGTCCTGTTCTTAAGCGTCCTGTAGGCAGCGGCAGCCTTGGGGGGGCGCCGCCGCAAACCGCATTCTGGCAAACCGGCTCAGAGGGGGCGAGCCCAATCGCGGCTCCGCTCGACCGCCCGCAGCCACTGGGCGTATACCTGCTCGCGTTCTTCCTCCGAAATCTGCGGATCGAACTCGCGATCCTTTGCCCAGCATTTGGCCACGTCGGCCAGGCTGTTCCACACGCCAACGGCCAGACCGGCCAGATAGGCAGCCCCCAGGGCCGTCGTTTCATTGACCACGGGACGCAGCACGCGGGTTCCCAGCAGATCGGCCTGGAACTGCAGCAGGGCATTGTTGCTGGCCGCACCACCATCGACGCGAAGTTCGGCCAGTTTGATGCCGGAATCTTTCTGCATGGCTTCCAGCACATCGCGGCTTTGGAACGCCATCGATTCAACCGCCGCGCGTGCCAGGTGCCCCGACGTGGTGCCGCGATCGATGCCGACGATCGTTCCCCGGGCGTACGGGTCCCAGTACGGCGCGCCCAACCCCACGAAGGCCGGCACGAAGAACACGCCGCCGCGATCCGGCACGGTGGCGGCCAGCTCCTCGATTTCGGCGGCGGTCTTGATCACCTTGAGGCCATCACGCAGCCACTGCACGGCCGCCCCGGCAACAAACACCGAGCCTTCCAGGCAGTACGTGGTCCGCCCGCCGATCCGCCAGCCGATCGTCGTGAGCAGGTTGTTCTGCGACTCCACGGGCGACTCACCGGTGTTCATCAACAGGAAGCAGCCGGTGCCGTAGGTGTTTTTCGCGGTACCTGTCTCATAGCAGGCCTGGCCAAACGTGGCTGCCTGCTGATCGCCTGCCGCGGCGGCGATGGGGATCGGCCGGCCGAACCACTGCGGATCGGTTTCGCCAAAGATGTAGCTGGTGTCGCACACCTGCGGCAGGATCGCCGCCGGGATATCGAGGATCTTCAGCAGCTCTTCGTCCCACTGCTGGGTATGGATGTTGTAGAGCATGGTGCGGCTGGCGTTGCTCACATCGGTGGCGTGAACGCGTCCGCCGGAAAGCCGCCACATGAGCCAGGTATCGACGGTGCCAAACAGGATCTCGCCCCGCTGGGCGCGTGCCTTGAGGCCGTCGATATGTTCGAGCAGATACTTGATCTTGGTGGCCGAGAAGTACGCGTCGATCACCAGGCCGGTTTTCTTGCGGAAGGTGTCGGCCAGGCCTTCGCGTTTGAGCTGCTCGCAGATCGGAGCGCTGATCCGGCTTTGCCACACAATGGCGTTGGCTACCGGCCGGCCCGTTGCACGGTCCCACAAGATCGTGGTTTCGCGCTGGTTGGTGATGCCGATGGCTGCCACGTCGTCGGCGCTGCGGCCCGACTTCTCGATGGCCTGCCGGGCCACGGCCAGTTGCGAACTCCAGATCGCCTCGGGATCATGCTCGACCACGCCATGACCGGGCAGAATCTGCTCAAATTCCTGCTGGGCCATCGACACCGCGCGGCCATCGGCCCCAAACAGAATCGCCCGAGATGACGTGGTTCCCTGGTCCAGCGCTAAAATCAACGGTTGCATGAACGGTTCTCGTTAGGCGTGCCACGAAAGGACGTGCGGAAAAATCAGCCTGTGGGCCAGTCGCCCAAGATGCGGCCAGCCCACAGCTTAATCAAGATGCCGTCCTTCCGATATGCAAACCTGCCGCGGCAGGAATGGCCTGACGAGCGCGCTGCCCCCCCGACCGACGCGTCACCGTCGGGTTGACTCCAGCGACTGCAACAGCCGCTGCCGCTCGGCTTCCAACGGGAACTCGTAATAGGTGGTGAGCGCTTTGACCTTGGCCGATCGCGAGGTGACGGCGGCCGTGTTGCCGACGATCGGGCGTTGATTGCGTTCCCACTGGGCCACTAGCTTCTTCTCGGCGGCGACCAGTTCGGTGGCCTGTTCGGCCAGGGCCGCATTGGTGGCGGCGTAGCGGTCGCGGGCGGTCTTGCGTCTGGCCTCGAGCACGGCCAGTTCGCTCCGCAGACCATCCGCCTGCGTTCGCAAGACTTGCAGGCTGGCCTGTTCCCGACCGATGGCGGCGGTGAGCCGATCGATCTCCACCCGCAGTGCGAAGCGGCGGTTGGGATCGCGTTCGCCTTGCAGCAGCGCGAAGCATTGGCTGATAGCCGCGTCCAAGTCGGCAATCCGCCGTTCGACCGGCAGCATGGAAGCCTGGACCGTGGCGAGCCTGGCTTCGACCGGCCCCCGGGCTTCGTTCACTGCGGCGTTCTCGGCCTCCCACTGGGCTGTGGCGGCATCGCGTTTTTCTTCGATGGATTTGCGCTGTTCGGCGAGTGCGTCGCGCTGTGCCAGGAGCTGCGCGGCGATCCGCCCTCGCTCTTGCAGCTCCGCCTGTTGGGCATCCTGCTGCAATTGTTCGCGATCGAGGAACAGTTCGGTGAATTGCTCATCGACGGCTTGGCGCCCGGCGTCAAACGCTTCGCGGCAACCCACCGGCAAAGCGGCCAGCACGCGCTGCCGCGTGGCCTCGACCTCAAGTTGTGGAGCCTCTGAGGCCGAGGTGGCGAGGTAGCCGATCATCTGCCCGACGAACTGGGCGGCTGCTTCCATCTCGGCGACGGTGAGTTCATCGGCTTCGGCCGCGGTGGCGATCAGGCCGGCCAGGTTTTCGAGCTTTGGTAACGCCGCACGATGCTGCTTGAGCAGCACGGTTAAAAAGATGTCGGCCTGATGGGCATTGATCCACTTGCGGTCCAGTTCCAAGGCCACGGTGATGCTCGCCTTGGCATCGTCGTACCGGCGATGCTTCATCTGCACCAGGGCCAGGGCGAATGGTGCCCGAGCGTCGGTCGCGTTCACCCGCCGGGCTTTGCCGAGCAGTTCTTCCGCCGGCCGCAGCGCGCGGAACGACGACTCCCAGCCCACCGTGAGCCCTTGCCGCAGAAAGGACGCGAACTCCGCATCGTTGCAGAGGGCGGGCATCGCGGCCGCCAGGTGCACCGCCAAGGCCAAGCTCCATGCCGGGCGCAACGGATTAAGCATGGCAACCTCCCGGGTCTTTCGGCGAGAAGAGAAGATGCAGCGCACCGCCGATGTTCCCCCACGGTGCCGTATAGCGAAAGAACCGCCCGCATCGTACGGGACAAGCATGCAACGGGCAAGTTTTGCCGTTTTTTCGGGCTATGCCTGTACCGCTGGCCCGGCCGGTTGTGGCGTGCGGGTCCACCCTTAACAGCAGACATCAAGTCGGCATCATTCTCGGCACGATGCTACAGACAGAAGCGCATGGCAGCCGCTGCCCGTCTCAAGCGGCTCTGGCAAGAAATCGCTACGCCAAGTACGTCCATCGCGCAATTGCCGCAGGAGGCGGCAGGGCGCAGCGCATCTCATTTCGTGGCGTTACTGCCCGCCCCCGGAAAGGATGCCGACCATGACTTGGATCCATTCGCTGTTTGCGTTCCGCAACGCCCGACTCGTGCAAGAAGCCGCCGAGCAGTTATCGGCCCGAGTGTGGCCCTGGGTTTGGCAACGCGTGCAGTCCCGCGTGATCCACATGTCGGCTGCTGAAGCCCGCGGCTACATCCGTGCCCACGCCAGCGAAATGGTGCGGACATCGGCCGCTACGATGGTGCAAGGGCACGAATCGCTCCAGGAGTGGGCCGAGGAGTCGATCGTCGAACAGGCCCTGGAACGCCTGGTGACGATGGGCGTGGAAGAAGTGCTGAAGCACCAGCGGCAGCTTCGCCGCGAGCAACTCCGCGCCCCGTTCCGCCGCGCCGCCTAGCGAGCGCCCCACCGCTTCGGGCGGTTGGATCACCGCTTCGGGCGTGATGTCGGGTAATTCCGGCGGCTGAACCGGCCGCAAGAGGTCTGCGCGGGCCTTCAATCCTTCGCATCCCTCTTTAAATGAATCTCTTGCGCAAATAGCTCACCTAGCGCAAGCGCCACGCTGGTGGCCAGTGCCAGCACCGCCAGGACAGCCACCACAAGCAGGCCCCAGAGCAACCCTTGTGCGGCTCCAAAATCGCCCGCAGCCCAAGCCAGCAGACAAGTTACGGCTGCCAAAGTTACCGCCAACCCCATGGCTGGCACCGCAGCCGCGAGGCACTGAATGGCCTTCCTGGCTCTACTATAAGTCATTGAACCATCTCGACTTGCGCACAAAGATCAGGGCACGAACTGACCGGCCACCCGGCTAAAATTCCAGGCCGCCGACCTGGGCCGTGGTGAACATGCCCGCGCAATTCCAGCGCTCACGCCCACTTGCGCTGTTCACTTGAAAATGAAATTTGGCCGGGTCTAGGATGGGGTTGCAAACCTTCGAGGGCGGCTCCGGCCGGGGCCGCCAAAGCACTCTCCGATGGATCGACCTGGAAGGGCGGCCCTACCGTGTTCGCCCCCCAAGGATGGGGTCCTCTGCGCCTCGTGATTCCTCAGCGGCATGAGTGTTCATCGTAAGCGCATGAACCACCTGCGGCCCGCTTCGTCCTATCAGGCGGGCATGGCGCCGGTTCACCGCAAACTCAACCATGGCGTCCCGCGCAGCAAACGCTACCGCGGCGGTCGCAATATCCAGTTGCCGTTCTTGCCACCCGAGGATTGGTACGAACCGCAGGGCAACCGAGACGGCAACTATCGATTCGTCATCCAAGAGCCCGGCAAGGGCTACCGCCACGTGGTGACGGAAGAGGAAGTGCGACAACGGTTAAGTTTGTTGCCCGTATCCTTTACCGCGCCGCTTGAAGTTGTGCAACTCAGTAGAGTCACACGAAAGAAACAAAGTTTCCCCTGCTATGGCATGCAGTGGGGCTCGGCCATTTACCTATACCCCATTGAAGAGGATCTGGTCGAATACTTCAGCCGGCCGCCGCGTCCCAGCCAATGGAACGAAGCAAGGATGTACGGCGGACGCTGGGTGCAAGATGGCCCCAACAACTGGCGGCTGATCTGGACCGAAGAAGCCATCAAGGACTTCTACCTCAACAACATCCTGATCCACGAACTGGGCCACCTGCTCGACGACCGCAACAGCAGCTACGTGGACCGCGAACGCTACGCCGAATGGTTCGCGATCCGTTACGGCTACCAGCCGACGCAGCGAGAACGGTTCGAGCGGCAACAACGGTCGCCCCGCAACGTGGTGCGAAGGCATCATAGCTGTTGAGGGCAGGGGAGAGCCGGCCGTTTCGCCCGTCCCAACCGGGCAGCACGGCGGTGCAATCCAACACCACGGCTCTCCGAACCAACCAATGAAACGAAGCGAAACGCTTTGTCGCACCAGCGGCGCCGATTGCCACCGGCGTCGCTTCTTTTTTGCGCAGTGGCTGGATACGTACGCCTTCTGTCTGGGCAATCCATCCGTCGTGCGCCGCGGAGAAACCTATGCTTGGCACAGACCGCTGCGCCCTTGCGCTTGAGGGTGCGATTGTGCCGAATGTGCCGGCCATGCACACGGCCGGCGGTCACCTGCCAGCCCTCCCAGCCCACAATTGCCTCCTGCATCCTCCGGTCCCGCCGCACGATGAAGCCCAACGACCTGCAAGGCCTGGTTCGCTTGCCGCGCTGTACCTGGAGCTATCTGCTGCTGTGGCTCGCCGTGCCGGTGCTGTTCCGCCTGGCGATCTACGTGCTGGTGATTGCCCCCGAAGTGCCCGGCGGCATCCTGCGGCTGAAGTTCCTGGCGCAGTGCTTTCTGATCGGCCTGCCGCAAGACCTGCTGATCGCTCTGCAAATGTGGCTGTTGGCCCTGGTCGCCATGAGCGTGGCCAACATGCTGCGGCTGCCGGCTCGCAAGGCAATGGTCGCCGGTTTGCTGACGGCGGTTTTCGCCTTCACGCATTTGTATCTGTTGGTCGACGTGGCCCTGTACACGAAGATCGGTCTGCGACTCGATCCCGACCTGGCAACGTTCGCCGCCGACTGGCGCATGTTCTGGAGCTCAGCCCAGGAGGTGGGGCTGGCCCCGCTGGTGACGGGCCTGGCCGTGCTCAGCGTTTCGCTGACCTTCATCTATCGGTTCCTGCACCGCACGGTGGCGGAGTTGACCTTCTCACCCCGGCTGCTGGCCGCGCTGCCGGTCGTGGCCGTGTTGGCCTTCACCACTCGAGCTGCCATTCCCGGCATGCTCGCATACGCGGCCGACAATGCCCTGGCTCGCGCCGAAACGCAGCTCATCCGAAGCGCCGCCGACTCCTGGCAAGGTAAAGAGGCCAACAGTGCTGATGATGCTGAACTGGCCCTAAACTATCTCCGGCCGCAGGGCGAGCACTTTACGCTGGTCGATCCGCAATACCCGCTGCTCAAAGAGACGCACGGCTTTCATGGCCCACGGTTGTTCGATCTCTCGATCCCGCCCGAGGAGCGGCCGCACGTCGTCTTTTTGTTCCTCGAGTCATTCCGGGGCCGCGATGTGGGCGTGCTGGGCGGCCGGCACAACGTCACCCCCAACTTCGACCGCCTCGCCCAGCAAGGCATCCTGTTCACGCAGTTTTACGGCAACGGGGTACAAACCACGCGGGCGGTGATTGCCTCGCTGTTTGGGCTCCCGCCGCGGTTCTCGACCAAGAGCGTGCAAGCCGCTAACAGTAGCCTGCCGCTGATCGGCATGGCCGACCTGTTCAATCGCCGCGGCTATCATTCGGCCTATTTTATTGGCGGGTCGCTCGACTTTGAAAACCAGGAAGCCTTCTTCCGCAATCACGGCTACGCCGAAACGCACGGCGAAGCCCAATTGCAGCAGCATTTCGGGACTGCCGCCCGCACAAGCTGGGGCTACCACGACCAATACCTGCTCGATTATGTCGCCGACTGGCTGGAAAGCCGCGAACATCAGGGCCAGCCCGGCTTTGCCACGGTGTTCACCATCACCAACCATCACCCGTGGCGCGTGCCCGACGATTTCCAGCCGGCCGCCACCGATGTGCCGCCCGATGACGAGTACCACCGCTACCTGCGAACCATGCAGTACACCGATCACTGCCTGGGGCGCTTCATCGAGCGGCTCCAGCAGCGTGGCCTGGATCGCAAGACGGTGTTCTTCATCCTGGCCGATACCGGCACGCCGATGGGCGAGCACCACCGCAATTACATGCTCGTCAATTACCTGTACGACGAAGGCTTACGCATCCCGCTTCTGATCCTGGCTCCCGGTCGCATCGATTAAGGGCAGCAGGTGGACGTGCTGGGCAGTCAGGTCGATCTGCTGCCCACGGTGATGGACATCTTTCAGATGACCGGCCTCAACCATGCGGTGGGCACCAGCCTGGCGCGCGACGTCCCGCGGCGGCAGGTGTTCTTCAACAATCCCTTTGCCCTGCAGTACCTGGGCATGCGGCAGGGCGACTGGAAGTACATCCAGTGCCTGGGCGAGCGGCGTGCGTACCTGTTCGACGTGGCTCGCGATCCGCACGAAACACGCGACCTGGCCGCCGATCATCCGCAGGTTGTGGCCGAATGCCAGGCTGCCACCTCCGCCGTTCATGCGTATCTGCTGCGGCTGTACCTGTCGGGCAGGATTGCACCCCGGCAAAGTGGTTCGGCGGCCACCGAGCAGCATCCAGCGCGCAACGTCCCCGTGGCAACCGGCCCGAACCAGTAGGGGGCATGCGGTAGGGCGCCCTAGCTTGCGGCGGCCTTGTTCTGCACAATGGGGAGGCGATCACCAGTTGCCCCCCGCCCTCAGGAGAGCTTAGGGATGAGATTCTCGGAAGCCTACGGTCTTGGCCGTTTCGGCTTATCGTATGAGCTGTTCCCCCCCAAGACTGCCGAAGGCGAAGCGCAACTGTTCCATCACTTGCGCGAACTGGTGGCCTTCCAACCCGACTTCATCACCTGCACCTACGGGGCAGGCGGTTCCACGCGGGGCAAGACGCTCGACATTATCTCCCGCGTCCACCGCGAGTTTAATCTGCCGGTGGCCTCGCACCTGACCTGCGTAGGCTCCACGGTCGACGACCTGCGGGCGTACCTGCGCGAAGCCTGGGAGCTGGGCATCGAAAATATCGTGGCCCTGCGGGGCGACCCGCCCAAGGGCGAAACCACCTTCTGCGCCGTCGAAGGCGGCTTGCGTTACGCCAACGAGCTGGTTTCGCTGATCGCGAGCGAGTTTCCGCAGTTTGGCATCGCCGTGGCCGGCTATCCCGAAACGCACCGGGAAGCCCCATCGCCCGAGGCCGACTTGCAGAACCTCAAGCGCAAGGTCGATGCTGGGGCCGAGATCGTCCTCACGCAGCTTTTTTACGATAACGACGACTTCTTTCGCTTCCGCGACCGCTGCCAGGCGGCCGGCATCACCGTGCCGATCGTGCCCGGCATTCTGCCGGTGACCAACCTGGCGCAGATCAAGCGGATCACCTCGCTGTGCGGGGCCAAGTTGCCGGGCAACTTCCTCGATGCCCTGGAGCGCTTCAGCGACGACGAAGCCGGCCAGTTCGAGGTCGGCGTCGACCAGGCCACGCGGCAAGTGCAGGGCCTGATCGACGGCGAAGTGCCCGGGGTGCACTTCTATGTGCTGAACAAGTCGCAGGCGACCGCCCGCGTGCTCAGTGCGGTAACGCGTCCGGCGTAGCCGCGGCGTGGGCCCAATCGGCGGGTCTGACGCGAGCAGGGCGTTTCCTTTCCCCTCGGCTGAGGGATGCCCTTATAATGGCGGCAAGTTGATCACCGCGCGGCCCCCTGGACCGCGTGGGCAACGCAGCGCACTAGCCCCGTTGACTCTTGCCGGAGTGATCCCGATGCGCACCGCCCTGATCTTCGCGTTGGCCTTTGGCCTGGCTTCCGCCTGCTTCCGGGTTAGCACCGCTCAAGCGGCCGACTGGCTTCAGTTTCGGGGTCCGGGCGGCACCGGGATCGCCGAAGAGAAGTCCGCCCCGCTGGAATGGAGCCGCAACAAGAACATCGTCTGGCGTGCCGAACTGCCGGGTCCCGGCAACAGCAGCCCGATCGTCAGCCGGGGCAAAGTGTTCATCACCGTGGCCACCGAGGAGGGCCGCCACCGCAGCCTGGTCTGCTTCGACCGCAAGACCGGCAAGCAGCTTTGGGAACGCACGGTCGAATACGACAAGGAAGAACCGACCCATAAGACGAACCCCTATGCCGGTTCGTCGGCCGCCTGCGACGGCGAACGGGTGGTGGTCTGGCACTCGTCGGCCGGCATGTACTGCTACGACTACGACGGCAAGCTGCTGTGGAATGTCGACCTGGGCGAGTTCATCCATATCTGGGGATACGGCGCCAGCCCGATCTTCTATAAGGATATGGTCATCAATAACTGCGGGCCGGGCGAGCGGACGTTTCTGGTTGCCCTCGACAAGCGCACAGGCCGCGAACTGTGGCGTGCCGAGGAAGCCGGCGGCGCCAGCGGTCTGGGACAAGGCCAGCGCAACTGGATCGGGTCGTGGAGCACGCCCATCGTCGCCCAGATCGATGGCCAAGATCAGATCGTGGTGAGCTACCCGCGCCACGTCAAAGCGTACGATCCCGCCAACGGCAAGGTTCTTTGGGAGTGCGGAGGGCTGGGCGACCTGGTGTATACATCGGCGGTGGTGGGCGACGGCGTCATCGTGGCGATGGGCGGCTACCATGGACCGGCCATCGGCCTCAAACCTGGCGGCAGCGGCGACATCACCCAAACGGCGCAGCTCTGGCGGCAAGACCGGCGGAACCCGCAACGAATCGGGTCCGGTGTCATCATCAACGGCCTGATGTACATGGCCAACACCGATGGCACGGTCGAATGCCTGGATCCGCGCACCGGCGAGCAGAAGTGGAAAGAGCGGCTTTCCGGCGGCTCGCTGTGGGGTTCGATCGTGGCCGTGGGTGACAATCTTTACGTGACCACACAGCGGGGCGACACCGTGGTGTTCAAAGCCAACCCCGAGAAGCTGGAAGAAATCGCCGTCAACTCGCTGAACGAGTCCAGCAACTCGACGATCGCCGTTTCCGACGGCCAGATCTTCCTGCGCACCTTCAAAGCCTTATACTGCATCGGCGAGAAGTAACGGCGTCGCGATCGTCGACGCATCCACCCACGCTGATCTGCTCGAACCGATGACCGCAGCACTGCTTGAGACGTCGCTCCCGTTTCCGCTCCGCCGAGGCAAAGTCCGCGACGTCTACGACCTGGGCGACCGGCTGCTGCTGGTGAGCACCGATCGCATCAGCGCCTTCGATTGGGTGCTGCCCAGCGGCATTCCCGACCGCGGCCGGCTGCTCACGCAATTGGCCAACTTCTGGTTCGAGCACCTGGGTCTGGCCAACCAGATCCTCGAAACCGACGTCGAACGGATGGGCCTGCCCCCCGAAGTGGACCTGGAGCCGCTGCGGGGCCGCACCACCCTGGTTCGCAAGACTAAGGTCATCCCCGTCGAGTGCGTGGTGCGTGGGTACCTGGCCGGTTCAGGCTGGAAGGATTACCAGCAGACCGGAGCGGTCTGTGGCATTCCGCTGCCGCCCGGATTGCGGCAGGCCGACAAATTGCCCGAACCGATCTTCACTCCGGCCACCAAGGCCGAGACCGGGCACGATGAGAACATCTCGTTCGAACAGGTAGTGGAGCTGGTCGGGCAGGAGCGGGCCGAGGAGCTGCGACGCCGCAGCATCGAGATTTACCAGGCCGGCGCCGACTACGCCCGCGATCGCGGCATCATCATCGCCGACACCAAGTTCGAGTTTGGCCTCTTGGACGACGGCCAGCTCATCCTGATCGACGAGGTGTTGACCTCCGACAGCTCGCGGTTCTGGCCGGCCGATCAATACGCCCCCGGTGGCTCGCCGCCCTCGTTCGACAAGCAGTTTGTGCGTGACTGGCTGGAGAGCACCGACTGGGACAAGCAAAGCCCGCCGCCGCCCTTGCCGGAAGACGTGATCGCCAAGACCCGGGCCAAGTACGTGGAAGCCTACGAACGGCTGACCGGGAAGCGTTTCGAAGACGCGGCCTGAGCAGCCTGGGGTTCGCGGCGCACGGGCACAAACCGTTCTTCGGACCGGACAAGTTCGGTAATCCGCAGGCCGAACTTGTCGCCAACCTTCACGGCTTCGCCCATCGCGATGCGGTGTCCGCCTACTTCCAGGTCGAGCGCTTCGTCGCACGAGCGATCGAACTGGATGATGGCGCCCGGTCCCAATTCGAGGATCTGCGAAGCCCGCTGCTTCTTCCGCGCAAGCGTCACCGAAACCGGTACCGAGATCTTGAGCAAGCTCCGCGAATAAGGCGGCAGCGTGGTCACGCGAGCTACCTGCTGCGGCATGCCCTGCTGGACCGGCGGCCGTCCTTGCATCCCCTGAGGAGCCGAAGCCTGATTGACCGCCTGAGCGCCTTGCGGACCGTTGGCGTCCGCCGATTTCGCGGCAGCATCAGCCTCAGCCGCGGGCGTCTGCTGAGGTGCAACTGGTTGCGGCTCGGGTTCTGGCGCCACCGTCCAGACCAAGTAGGCCTCGGTATTCGCCTTGCCCTCGCTGGCGGTCACGATGCAGGGCATCGACATCAACCGCGGGCAAACTCGCAGATGCTCAACCAACGCCTCCAACAGGTTGGGCACAAACTTGGCCTGCGCCTGGTGCGGCGTGTGGGCGGCCCCCAGCAGCAAGGGAGCCAGTTCGGTAGCAAAGGTGGCAAGTTTGGTTTGGCCTTCCTGGTCGGGCTGAGCGCACCACGCCGCCATGACGGCATCGTTGCGCGGCACCGCCACCCAGCATTGCTGGATCGGGCCAGTCAGCTTGAGCAGCAAGCCCGCCGTGGCCAGCTTGGCCGGCGGGATCGGGATCGGCATGGCAGCCGCATTGCCGGGCGTCAGGGTGACCGCGGTTCCGAAAGCTCGCTTCCAAGCGGTGGTGATTTCCGCGGCAGCGTCACGGCAGGCGGCGGCAACATCGATGAAAGCATTGGCAGCTTCGGCCATGGCGGTAGGCAGTCGGCTTTGGCGGACAACAGGCGGTAGCGGCAGCGTCCGCGCGCAGCCCCCAGCGGAAGGCGCACGCAGACGCATCCAGATACTGTTTCGGCCAGCCTTGCCCGCAAAGTTCAGCCCAATTGCGCCGTTTGTCCCAACCGGCTACAACTCGGCCAGCGTCACGCGCCGGCCCTCGGCCGCCGAGCGATGCACGGCTTCGGTGAACCGCATGTACTTTACGCCATCGACGAAGCTGGTGTGGGTGATCGGCCGGCCTTCGCGGATGGCGGCGATGAAGTCTTCTTCCACCTGCCACCTGCCGGCTTCTTCGGGCGGGATGGAGATGGGAGCCAGCACCGACTCGCCCGCCTTGGCTCCCAGGATCTCGTCGCTGGCCAGATCGTAAACCAGCGTGCCGTCGCTGCCGTACGCTTCGATCCGCATCGCCCCGGCGTGATAGGCCACGCCGCTGACGTGATACACGCACGTGGCTCCGATCGCCTGCTGGGCGATTACGGCCACGCTGTCGGGCACGTCGGCATCTTGTAGCAACCCCGTCGCCGGATCGATCCGGCGAGGCACAAAGCACTGCGAGTGGGCGACCACGCTGCGCGCGATCCCGAACCAGCGCTGCACGGTTTCGTTGAGGATGCCCAACGTCAGCACGTTCATGCCGGAAAGGTCACTCCGCTGTCGCCAGTGCAGCGGGGCGGTGGCATCGGCCGCCACGGAGGTGAGACCGCGCACATAGATCTCGCGCACCTGTCCCAGGTAGCCTTCGGCCAACAGCCGCCGCATGGTGCGATCGCCCTTGAGCCCGAATGGCGAAGGCACCAGCATGGCCACGCAATTGGAACGCTGCGCGGCCGCCAGCATCTCGGCGGCTTCGCCGGCGTTCATCGCCATGCGGGCTTCGCACAGCACGTGCTTGCCGGCCGCCAGCGCGGCGATGGTGGCCTCGGCATGCAGGTACGGCCAGGTGCCGATACACACGGCGTCGATGTCGCGATCTTCGATCAGCTCCTGCCAATGTTCATACACGCGGGCAATGTTGAACGCCTCGGCCACGCGATTGCCCGACTCACGCGTGCGATTGGCCACGCCCAACAGATCGACACCGGCAATTGCTTGAAACCCCGGCAGGTGTTTCTTGCGGGTGTTCTCGCCCGCCCCGATGAACCCGATACGAATCTTCTGCATGACAGTTTTCAATCCTTGTGTTATCCGCAGGCCCCACTCTGCGGACCAATAGATGGGCACGCGTACGCCGATGGTTGGATTGTCCTGGCACGGCACGTATGAGGCCATCCAACCAGAACGACCGCTGCGGGAAAAATCGAGTTGGGCGGCCGGCCGGCACTTGCGGCCCGCGGCTTCGCCGCAGTATACCGCATACCGCTGGCGGGGAGATGGCCCACGCTTTCCTGGGGGAATGGAGCCCCCCGCGTCAAATACGGCGTTTCCGCTGCGGGCGACATTCACCTCGCGACAAGTCGAACGTCGCGGCGTGTCCTGGGGATAAACCGCAGCGGTCATGATGACGGTGCCGACGAGCCAACCTCGGGTCGCCACCGGGCGGGCAGGCTGGCCGCTTGTCCGCCTCGCCGACTTACCTATAATCACCGCAGGAAACCCAAGTCCTTTTCATTGGTCGCCACGAATGCCTCGGTGACTCTTGTGCCGAGTGCTTAACCGAGGGAGAAACACAATGGGCAAAGTCGCCGAGATTACTGACGCCACGTTCGCATCGGAAGTGCTTGAATCCGACCAGCCGGTGCTGGTGGACTTCTGGGCCCCGTGGTGCGGCCCCTGCCGCCAGATTGCCCCGATGGTGGAAGAACTGGCCGAGGAATATGCCGGTTCGGTCAAGGTCGCCAAGGTCAACATCGACGACAGCCCTCAGTCGGCGATGAACTACGGCGTCACCAGCATTCCCACGCTGATCGTGTTCAAGGGCGGCGAGGTGGTGCAGCGTTTCGTGGGCGCTCAGCCCAAGAATCGCCTGCAACAGGCGCTTGATGCGGCCAAGTAAGCGCTGGGTGATCTCGCCCCAATAATTCGCGGCCGAACGGCTACACGTTAAGATGCAGCACGCAGGCGGTCTGAGGCAGCTCGGGCCGCCTGCGTTCTTTGTTGCGCGGTGCACCGCTCGCGTTGTGGACGCTACTGAGCGGCTGAGCGTGTGCCCTGCGGCGAACCTTCGATCAGCTTGCCAAAGGGCAGCGGCCGACCAGCGACCGAAAAGCCCAACAGGTACAACTCCCGCTTGAGCTGGCGGAACTCGCCGAAGCTGTCCGGGTAGGTCCACACGGTGACCGTCGTTCGCGCCGGATCGAACTGCATCAAGAGCCGACGGAACTCGGAGTTGGGAGCCAGGCAGGTTTCCAGCGGGCTGCCCAGCGTTTGTGAGTCGGGAATGAACGTGATCCGGCTGACCTGGGCGGCGCTCGCCATGCCGACATAGGCCGGATCGGTGGGGACGCCCAACCGCTCGATCGTGTAACGCAGCTTGAAGCCACGCACCGGGCCAACCACGCCGGTCAGTTCGGGACTGGTCCGCAGCAGATCGACCTTGGTGCGAATCTCGCGTTTGACCATCTCGGCCAGTTCTTCCAGCGGCACATAGGCCAGGCGGCCGCCCAGCAGTTGCAGGTGAACTTCCGGCCCGTTGACCGCTTGCGAGATCGGCGTGGGCGAAGGCTCCAACTGCACCGTCTTCCGCGGTTTGTTGGCTGCCGCCTCCAGCTCTTTCAGCAGTCCATTGAGCCGGTCCTGTTGCTGCTGGACTTCCTTCAGCTTTTCCGCCCGTTGCTGCTGTTGTTCGGCGGCCTTCCGTTGCAGATCCACGCTGCGGTCGGCCAGGGTGGTCTTCAGAGCCGCCACGCGGCCGGCCATTTCTTCGACCACCAGGGCTTGCTGTTCGCGCTGGGCCAAGAGCCGCTGGGCTTCGGTTTCCAGGCTGGCTTGCTGGGCTACAAGATTCGCGACTTCGTGCTGCGCAGCCTGAACGTCGACGACCGGCTCTTGCGGCAGGTCGACCTCATCGCTGCGAAACATCTTCACGCGCACCCCGGTCACCATCACCAGGATGATCAGGATGCCGACGATGTTGGCGACGATGTCCAGGAACGAATCGTGTCCGAGTTCCTGGTCTTCATCGTGTCGCGGCCTGGCCATAGTGATTCCTGCTCAGCGAATGACCGGCGATCCCACAGAAAACCTGGATGGCTGGAACCTTCGCAACCCAACAACGCAATCCAACGAACCGTTCCTGCGATCTGCCGCGATTACCGCCGGGGAGTTGCCGGCTGCGGGGCGTTGCGCTCGCGGATGGCAAAACCGCTGTTCTCGAACAGCACCTGCAAGTCGCGGAACCGCCACTCGGCACCGGGTGCCACGTCGACGTGCAACACAGGCTGCCAGTGCATGCCGTAGCCGGCGATGCCCCAGTGCTTCATGTCTTCCCAAACGGCGTTACGGATCTCGTACGCTGCGTCGGCCGTGGGGCCTCGCAGCGGCACGATCTGCGTCACCCGGCCCGTCTCGGTTTTCAGGATCAATTGATCGGTTTCCAGCCGTACGCGGATATCGCGCCACACGGCCACGCTGCGGGCACTGGAGAACGGCAGCGCCCAGTTGGCGCCGGCCGAACTGGCTACGCTACGTGTGGCCGGAGGAGGTTGCACGGTCAACTGCGGCATGCCGACGCCCTCGGTGGGCGCAGACGCATCGGCTCCCATGCCCGCCGGGCCACCGGCCATCGAGCCAGGCCGGCTTGCTCCCCCCGAGGCACCGCCCGCGGCCATGCCCTCGGTGCCGGAACCGCTGGTGCTGCCTGCTGCAGCATCGCCGCCGTCAGTTCCCGCTTTGCTGGTCTTCGCTCCTGACGCGGTCAGGCTGGAGTTGGCATCGTTCGCGCTGCCCGATGCATCACCACTTGCGGTTGGCGAGCCGGAACTTGCATTACCGCCGACTGCCGAGCCGGTCAGGTCGAGGTTAGCGTACGGATTGGAAGAGGTCTGCGACCGTTCTTCACCACGGCTCCAGCCATAGCTGCCGCCGGGGGTAACCGGGGTAGTGCTTGGTCGTTCGCCGCGCGTGAGCCAGTAACCACGTTCAGCCGAAGAACCGGCAGCTGGCGAGCCGCCGACATACGCACCACCGCCAGGTTGACCACCAGGCACAGGCTGGCCGCCGCCCGCGAAAGGATCGCCCGCGCGCTTGCCCGTTCCGCCCGGCTGTCCCCAGGCCGAAGGCGAAGCCCCCGCCGCAGCCATGCCTGGCTGGCCGGGGCTGCCCATCCCGCCTTGAGGCATGCCTTGGTTCAAACCAGGCTGACCGCCGGGGCCTGTCAGCAGCGGTCCCTCGGCGCCAGCGCCGGCAGGGCCCAAGCCCAGCGGGTCGCTACTGTCGTAGGGTGTACTGGTAAAGTGGCCCGGGTTGGGATAACGCGGCCCTGCCAAACCGATGCCCATGCTGCCTGCTTCACCCGGCATGCCAGTGCCCGGTTCGCCGCCCAGGCCGCCACCGCCGGCCCCAGGCAAACCGCTGCCGCTGGCCAAGGGGCTATCGGGGTAGCCGCCGCGGCCCGTCTCGCGGGCGTTGCCTTGAGGATCGGCACCATAGCGGTCGGGCAAAGTATCCAGCCCGCCGGACGTGCCGGCATCAACCATCTTCAACCCACCGCCGGTCGCCGACAGCGAGAACGAAGGCGGTTTGCCGCGTGCCAGGCCGGGCCGGGTCTGCAACTCGCGCATCAATTGGCGGCGAGCCTGCTGGATCGCCTCAAGTTGTTTGGCCGCCAACTGAGGTTCTTCCGGCGGCAGCACCAGTTCCCAATCCTGTTCGATGAACTCATAGCCGTACTGGCTGCGGAACTGGTGCAGCGTTTCCAGCACCTTGTAGTACGACTCGATCCCGTCGGGCCGCACCAACAGCAGCGGGTAAGCATAACCGCGCTGAAGCGGATCGAGTTGCTCGTAGTGATCGATCGTGGCCAGCAGTGCCGCGTTCAGCGGGCTGATGACACGGCTTTGAACGAAATCGGCCGGGAGCAGTTCGATGCCGCTGGGCTGGAGCACCACGCGGTCGGACCGGCATTCGATGTAGATCGGGCGACGGTCGGTCCCGTTGCGGCCGCCATATGGCAAAATGGCGAAGGTCTTGCCGTTGCCGTGCCTCTGGTTGGCGGCCCGGATCTCGTCCTCAACTTCCGCAATCCGCTTGCGATACCAGGCAAGCTGGGTTTCCAGTTCGTCCTGAACCGAAGTTTCAACCGTTTCGGGCATCTGGGCCGCTTGCCGCTGCAACTCGGCCAGCTCGCTTTCCAGCGTGGCAATGCGCGCCGATAGAGCTTCCAGTTCGCGGCGGCGGGCGGCCACGGTCGCCTGCAAGTCGTCGCGCTGCGCCAAAGCGGCGGCGCGCTGCTGCTCAAGCTGGGCAGCCGCTGCCAGCGCTTCGCGGCGTTGTTCTTCCAGACGCTGACGTTGGACCAGCTCTTGCCGCTCAGCCTGCGAGCGAGCCTGCTGCGCAATGACCACCAGCACCACGATGAGCGAGCCCATCGTGCAGAGCAGGACGGCCAGGAAGGGGAACAACGAAACGCTCGTGCCCCCCCGTGCGCGAGCGGGTCGTTTCATGCCGCGTGTCCCAGTTGTTCCGTATCGTTACCGTTAACGTGGTGCGCAGGCAGCGTACGACTGATGCGGGCATTGAGCAGATGGATCACGCCGGCCAGGCTTTCCATCGTGCTTTCGAGATTGAGCGTGGTGGAGATGGTGGCCAGGTTGCGTTGCAGCGAGTCTTCCAGGCGGTTCATGTCGCCCAGGCCGTCGATCAGCCGCTGCAAGAGCTGGCACTGTTGCTGCAACAGCGAGCGTTCGGCGGCATTGTCCTCGGCGGCCGAAGCCAAGGCCTGGCACACCTGGTCCCAGTGCCGATGGTTGCGTTCTGCCAGCGACTCGGCCGACTCTTTGACCTGTCGGGCGTGTTCGAGCAGGCCTTGCGTGAGGGCGCTGCCCAGGGCCTCTTCGAGCAGTTTCCGGCCGGCCTGTTGGACTTCCTGCCAACGTTCCTCGGCTCGGATCATGGCGGCTTCCCACAACTTGGCTTGCCGCTCCACAAGCTGCTCGGTGGCTTGCAGCATCGCTTCGGTCATGCGGCGAATGGCCATCGCCTGCGGATCGCCGCCGGTGCCGCCGTCCTGGAAGCGGCCCAGCAGTTCCTCGGCCGCCCGGGCGTCGACCAGCTCCAGGAGCCGCGTTTCCTGCTTGTCGACGGCGAACTTGCCGAACATCAGCACCATCGACAGCGAGAGGGCCAGGGCCGTGGTATCGAACGCCACGCCCAGCGCCCCGACCACTTCGGAGAGCGACGACTCCAGCGAAGCCGGGTCCAGGTTCGCAATGGCCATCGTGATCCCGATCACGGTGCCCAAGAAGCCCAGGATCGGGATGGCCCAAATGATCACATTGATCAGCGCGTAGCTGGAGTACGCCCGTTCGGCGTCCTGCTCGCTGAGGTATTTGAGTTCGCTATCGAGGGAGTCGGCATTGCCTTTCTGCTGCACGTGGATGAGCCCCTCGCGCAGCCGGCCCACCAGATAGTCCGACTGCTGCCTGGCAGGCAGTTCATCGAGCAGCGCCAGCAGGGCAGGGCAGTCGGCCGCCGTTTGACCTTCCTCGGGCTTGGGGCCCAAGAGCCGTTCGCGCAGCCGGCCCAACTGGCCCATGATCTGGCCCCGTTTGATAACCAGGGCTGACAGGGCCACAAAGAACATGGCCACTTCGCAGTACTCGACCGGGTGACCGGCCGCGTACCGCATCAAGAACCGGTGCGCGTCGCTCCCCAGCAGCGTTTCCAGGACACCGCCTTCCAGCAGACCGAAGAAGCCAACCGTGAGCACGGCCCCCCAGAGGATCGGGGAAGCGCTGATGGAATGCGATTTTCGCTTGGGCTGAGACACCGCTGCCATCCTTTGCAAGTGGTGTACGAAACGACCTTGCGCGTGCCACTGGCTCCGCCAGGGCTCCGATTGCCAACGACTCCCACGGAGTGCCACTGGCTCCGCCAGTGCGGGGTGAGCAGGCAATCCTCGTCCCGGGCGGCGACCGCAATCAACCTGACGTGCGTATTACCGGTAGGTTTGCAGTACGATTCCTGCAGGCCCTGCCGTCGGACAATTCGGCGCTGTCCTCATGATCGGCGCAATTGGCAAAATCGATACAGGGAAAACCTGAAATGCGAAAGCCCGACTCACCGGGGGAACGCTATTACCGCCCACAATGGGGCCATTTCCGCCGGAAATTGTCCGATAGCTTGGCAGCGCTGCTACCGCAGCCGTGCTGGCAGTGCGGCGTGCCCCCTCGCTCCCCGATCACCGAGCTAGGGTTTTAGGAAGGCTGGGCAACCAGCGGCTCGCGGCATGACTTCGCGTTCCAACCAGGAAAAGGCCCCGCGGTGACAACGCCATCGTCTTCGCACTCCAGCGCCACGGCCATGCCCGAGCCCGCTCCCAACGTCTCAACCACCGGCGAACACCAGGCCGATCCGGCCAGGAAACCGCGCCGGGTGCTGCACCTGATCAACGGCGAACACTACGCCGGGGCCGAACGCGTACAGGATCTGCTGGCCCTCACGTTGCCGCAGTTCGGTTACGAGGTGGAGTTCGCCCGGGTGCTGCCCGGCCGCTTTGCCCAAGCCCGGCGCTCTACCGTGCCGCTGCACGAAGCGCCGATGCGCAATAAGCTGGACCTCCGGCCGGCCTTCAAGCTGGCGAAACTGCTGCGTCACGGCGGTTTCGACTGCCTGCACACGCATACGCCGCGCACCGTGATGGTGGGGCGGATCGCCGCCAGCCTGGCAGGCGTGCCGTTCGTCCATCACCTGCACGGCCAGACCTCGACCGAAGTCCGCGGCACTTACAAGACGCGCTGTTATGCCTGGCTGGAGCAACGCTGCATGCGCCGGGCGGCCAGGGTAATTGCCGTATCTGAAACTTCGCGGCAATACCTGCTCCGGCAGGGCGTGCCGGCGGAGCAAGTTGCCGTCGTCCCCAACGGGGTGCCGTCACAGCCGGTGTTGGCCGAGCTGGCACCGCCCTCACGCACGTGGCAACTTGGCACCGTGGGGCTGTTCCGTCCTCGTAAAGGTTTGGAAACGCTGCTGGAAGCCGTGGCTCTGCTGCGGCAGCAGGGCTTGCCAGTGCGCTGGCAAGGCATCGGCCCCTTTGAAACGCCGGAGTACGAACACGAAGTCCGCAGCCGCGCAACCGCTTTAGACTTAGGCGATGGCCACGAGCCCGACGGTCCCGTGTACTTCTCCGGTTTCTGCACCGACGTGCCGGCCGCCTTGGCTCAGTTAGACCTGTTCATCTTCCCCAGCATTCTCGCCGAAGGCATGCCGATGGTGGTGCTGGAAGCGTTCGGGGCAGGCGTGCCGGTGGTGGCCTCGGCGGTCGACGGCGTGACCGACATCGTTGACGACGGCCGCACCGGCTGGCTGGTTCCCCCGGCCAATCCGCAAGCGCTAGCCGAACAAATCGCCCGCGTGGTCCGCGGCGAACTGGACTGGCAGGCCATCCGTCGCACCGCCCATCAGGTGCAGCGGCAACGCTACTCAGAAACCAGCCTGGCCGCCGGCGTAGCGGCCGTGTACGACGCCGTCTTGCGCTAGCAGGCTTTCGGTCGCAGCGTCTGCCCCCCAGGCCGAGCGTAAAGCTAGTCGCGGCAAAGCCATGCCGCGCGCCCGCAAACACGCATTGCGTTCATAGTGTTCATTTGTACAATGACTGCCACTGGTCCACGTCCCGGTGCGCAGCCATGCCCGATCCTCCTCCCGATAAACGCCGCCCTCGCCCCGAGCCGGTGCAACGGGTGGAGCAGCCCGGCCCGCCCTATGCCGAGCTGCACTGCAAAACGAACTTCTCGTTTCTGGAGGGGGCTTCGCACGCCGACGAGCTGGTTCGCACGGCCGTGGAATTGGGCTACGCAGCCCTGGCCATCACCGACCGCAATACCCTGGCCGGCGTGGTGCGAGCCCACACGGCACTCAAGGATGTCACCCAAGAACTGGGGCTGGACCACCCGCCGCTGCACCTGATCATCGGGGCCGAGATCGTGCCGCAGGACGGGCTGCCGGTGGTCCTGCTGGCAACCGATCGGACATCGTACGGGCGGTTGTGCCGGCTGCTCACCGTGGGCCGCCGCCGAGCCCCCAAGGGCGAGTGTCTCCTCACCTGCGACGACATTGCCGCCCATGCGGCAGGGCTCTTGGCCTTGGTGCAGCTTCCTGCCGAAGTGCGTGGCGGCCGAATCAGCGATCCGCCGGCGCTCTCTCATCCTGCACGCGGGAACACGGAAGCATCACATGAGGCGAACGGCAGTCGCGATGCGCGGCTGTTGCGCGTGCGGCGGTTCGCCACGCTCGAAACGTATCACGACATCTTCGGCGACCGCTGTTATGCGCTGGCCGAACTTCACTATGGCCCCGACGACCGCCGCCAACTGGCCCTGTTCCAGGAACAAGCCGTGGCCGCCGGCGTGCCGCTGGTAGCCGCGGGTGACGTGCATTACCACCATCCCGATCGGGCGGTACTGCACGACGTGCTGACCGCCACGCGACACCATACGACCGTGGCCGAGGCCGGCCCGTATCGCTTTCCGCACGCGCAGTATCATCTGAAGTCACGGGAGACGATGGCCCGGCTGTTTGCCGATGCCCCCGAGGCCTTGGCCCGCACGCTGGAAGTTGCCGCACGCTGCCACTTCTCGCTCGATGAACTGCGTTATGAATACCCTGAGGAACTTTGCCCGCCGGGCCTGACGCCCACGGAGCATTTGAGCCACTTGACGTGGGAAGGTGCCCGCCGCCGCTATCCGGCCGGCGTACCCGACAAAGTGCGGCGGCTGATCGAGCACGAACTGGCGTTGATCGCCGAACTGCGTTACGAGGCGTACTTTCTCACCGTTTGGGACCTGGTGCAGTTTGCGCGCAGCCGGGGCATCCTATGCCAGGGACGCGGCTCGGCGGCTAACTCGGCCGTGTGCTATTGCCTGGGCGTCACCTCGGTCGATCCCGAGCAGTTGGACGTGCTGTTCGAACGGTTCGTCAGCCGCGAACGCAACGAAGCGCCCGATATTGATATTGATTTTGAGCACGAGCGGCGTGAGGAAGTTCTTCAATACCTTTATGAAAAATACGGCCGCGACCGCGTAGGCATGACGGCCGTGGTCATCACCTACCGCGCGCGGTCCGCCATCCGCGACGCCGGCAAAGCCCTGGGGCTACCAGCCGCCGCGATCGATCGCCTGGCCAAAAGCATCGACGGCCGCGCGCTTAGCCTGGCCGATGATGCCCTGGCCGAACGCTGCGCCGACGCAGGCCTTTCGCCCACCGATCCCAACGTGGCCCGTTTTTGCTACGTGGTGCGGCAATTGATCGGCTTTCCGCGGCATCTGTCGCAACACGTGGGTGGGATGGTGATGACGCAAGGCCCGCTCTGCGAACTGGTGCCCATCGAAAACGCCGCCATGCCCGGCCGCACCGTCGTAGCGTGGGATAAGGACGACCTCGACGCCCTGGGCATCCTCAAGGTGGATTGCCTGGCGCTGGGCATGCTCACGGCAATCCGCAAATGCTTTGACCTGGTCCAACGGCACACAGGCCGCAAGCTATCGCTGGCTTCGATCCCGCCCGACGACCAGGCCGTGTACGACATGATGTGCCGGGCGGACACCATCGGCGTGTTTCAGATCGAGAGCCGCGCCCAGATGAGCATGCTGCCGCGGCTGCGGCCCCGCTGCTTCTACGACCTGGTGATCCAGGTGGCCATTGTGCGGCCGGGCCCCATCCAGGGCGACATGGTGCATCCCTACCTTCGCCGCCGCGCCACCGGCGAAACGGTGGAGTATCCCAACGACGAAATCCGCCAGGTGCTCGAAAAGACGCTGGGCGTCCCGTTGTTTCAAGAACAAGCCATGCGGCTGGCGGTCGTAGCCGCCGGTTTCACGCCCGGCGAAGCCGATCAGTTGCGCCGGGCGATGGGAGCCTGGCGGCGGCCGGGCATCATCGACCGCTTCCGCCAGAAACTGCTCGACGGCATGCAAGCCCGAGGGCTATCGCGGCAGTTCGCCGAGCAGGTGTTCATGCAGATTCGCGGGTTTGGCGAATACGGCTTTCCCGAGTCGCACGCCGCCAGCTTCGCGCTGCTGGTGTATGTCTCGGCCTGGCTCAAGCATTATTACCAGGCCGCCTTCACGGCAGCCCTGTTAAACAGTCAGCCGATGGGTTTTTACGCGCCGGCCCAATTGATCCGCGACGCGCGTGCCCACGGCGTGGAGGTCCTGCCGCCCGACGTCAACTTCAGCGGCTGGGATTATCGCCTGGAACCACGGAGCGGGGCTTTAGCCGTTCGCCTGGGGTTGCGGAGCATTTCCGGCCTGGGGCCCACGCATGCGGCACGGATCGAAGCCCACCAGGCCGCCGGCCCGTTCTCCTCATTTGCCGAGTTCGCCCGGCGGACCAGCCTGCCGCAAGTGGTGCTGCGGCGGTTATCCGAGGCCGACGCCTTTGGATCGCTGGCCTTGAACCGTCGCACCGCGCTGTGGCAAGCCTTGGCCGAGGATCACACCGAGAGGCCGCTGTTTGCCACCGAGGATGACGAGCCGCTGCCGGAGCTGCCGCCGCTGAACGAAGAAAGCCAGGTGATGGCCGACTACCGCATGCTGGGCTTCACGCTGCGCCAACATCCGCTCACGTTTCTGCGCGACCGGCTCCAAGAGTTAAACGTTACTCCGGCTAAAGATCTGGCCACCTGGCCCCATGGCCGGCAAGTGACCGTGGCGGGCATCGTGCTGTTGCGGCAGCGGCCCAGTACCGCCAAGGGCATCACGTTCTTCACGCTGGAAGACGAAACCGGTCACGTAAACCTGGTGGTGCGGCAAGAGATCTGGGAACGCGATCGCCAGGCTGCCCGGCATGCGGTGATTCTTTGCGCCCAAGGGCATCTGGAACGACGCGAGGGCGTGATCCACGTGGTGGTTCGCAAGCTGCAAGACTTCTCACACTTGTTGCAAGAACTGCGCAGCCGCTCCCGGGATTTTCAGTAGGGGCAAGGGGCAACGCTTGTCGTGCGATCGCTCACCCGGCCTTGCGGCGGGTGTTTGCACGTCCGTTCGTATGCCCGTTCGTACGCTCAAGGCGAGCGCGTCCCTTGAGAAAGACGTACACGGCCAGTTCTTCTTGCCGAAGACCGTTTAGTCCTCGGGGGGCCGCCGCCCGCTGACTGCGCAGGCTCACCGTGAGCGTTTGTTCCAGGTACGCCTCGACGACATCCGGGTGGATATAACACTTGCGGCATACGGCAGCCGTATTGCCAAGCTGCGAGGCAACTTCTTTGACGGCCGCCGCCACGTACCGCCTGGCTTGCGCGGCCGAACGGAAGGTGGCCACCTCGGTAAGTGCCTGGGCGGCCAGCACCGTACCGGCCCAAGTCCGAAAATCCTTGGCGGTAAAGTCCTGACCGGAGATCTCACGAAGATAATCGTTGACGTCGGCCGAGCCCACCTCGCATACGTTGCCTTCGTCGTCCAGGTAGGCAAACAGTTTCTGGCCGGGCAGTTCCTGGCAGCGTCGCACGATCTTGGCCAACCGCGGCGACTGGAGATCCAGCTCGTGCTCCACGCCGCTCTTGCCGCGAAAGCGAAACTGGAGCTTCGAGCCGCGCACCCGCACGTGGCGGTTCTTCATCGTGGTCAGGCCGAAGGAGCGATTATCCCGGGCGTACTCATCGTTGCCGACGCGGATCAGCGAACGATCCAACAGTTGCACCACGGCGGCCAGCACTTTTTCGCGCGACATGCCGGGCTTGCGCAGATCGCGGCTCACCCGGCGACGAATTCGCGAAAGCACCTTGGCAAAGTCGACCAGCCGGCCGTACTTGTTGGCGTCGCGGCACTCGCGCCAGCGCGCATGGTAGCGGTACTGTTTGCGGCACCGGGCATCGCGACCGGTCGCCTGCAAATGATCGTTGGCGTGCGGCGCGATCCACACATCGGTCCAAGCCGGCGGAATCACCAGGGCATCAATACGAGCCAGCACTTCGCGATCGCGCACACGCTTGCCCTGATCGTCGACATAATAGAACGCCTTACCTCACACACGGCGGTAATAGCCGGGCGTCTGGTCGGTGATGTACCGCAGGCCGGCATCGCGGGCACAGCGGCGGGCCTCGATTTCATAGGTCCCGGTGGTATCAGGCATCAATGCTTCCCTTGTCTGGAGCCAAGGGAAGGGGATTGATGCAGTCTCGATGCCAAGACCGGCGAAAATGCTCGATGCCGCCTGGCGCAGCCCCCAACAGCCGCTCGACGCCGCAACGCTGTCCGGCGTGCCGCCGGGTTGCTCGGGCCTGATCCATCGTGCACGGCGTGCCACCAGCCCCGGCGGCAACCGCAAATCGCCACTTAGTGCTTCTTGGGCTGCGGGCCGATGCAGAACAGGTGCTTTTCAGAACGGATGAAAATATTGCGCTGTGAGATGGCCATCGAGGCCTGGCATTTCTCGCCGACGGTGTTGCGGGCCAGCTCTTTGAACTCCGGCCCGGCGGCGATCACCAGTGTGTCGCCTTGGTTCTCATCCAGAAAGTAGATCTTGCCGTCGGCGTACACGGGCGAGCTGGAATACTTGCCGCCAATCCGCTGCTGCCAGACCACCTTGCCGGTCGCTGCCTCGTAGCAGGTGGCGATGCCGGCATCGGTCACAGCATACAGGTACGGTTTGACATACAGCGGCGAAGCCATCGACGGCACGCCGCGTGTCTGCTCCCAGGCGATGTGGGTCTTGGTAACATCGCCCCGGCCGCCGGTGCGAACCACGCGAATCGTGGGAGCCTCAAAGCCCGAGCAGCTAAAGACCAGCCCATCGCCGATCACGATCGACGGCGTGACGCCTTCGCCCTGGCTATAGATGGACCACACCAGTTCGCCGGTTTCGGGGTCAAATGCCTGAACGCGGTCGCCGCAGCCGCTGACGATTAAGGCCTCGCCGTTCTCGATGAGGATGTTGGGGGTGACGTGCCCAATCCGCGACAGGCCGCGTTTACCGCGCCAGCGCACCTGACCGGTGTGCTTATCGACGGCCAGCACCACGGCTTCTTCCCAAGGGATCTTCCAGCCGATGCGGTTGTTCTCGCCGCTGCTGCTGCCGTCAAACGGCATGATCAGCAGGTCCTTGTACAGAATCGGCGAGGCCGACAGGCCGTGATGGCTGTAGAAATCCACCTCGTGATTGGTCCACACCAATCGTCCGGCGTAATCCACCGCGGCGATGCGGCCGCTGCTGAACACCGCATAGACATGCTGGCCGTCGGTCACGGGGGTGGGCGTGGCGTGCGAGTTCTCCGGCCGCTTCTTGCGGACCTCCTGCTCAAACACGGCCGTATTCCAGCGAACCTGGCCGGTGAGCCGATCGAGGCAGATCACGTGACACCGCCGGCCTTCTTCCGTGGTCGCCGTCACAAAGATGTTGTCGCCCCACACGATGGGCGACGACCAGCCCTCGCCGGGGATTTCCACCTTCCAGGCGACGTTTTCCTCGGGTCCCCAGGTGAGCGGCAGGTTCTTCTCGCTGGAGACGCCTTGCCCGGTGGGGCCGCGGAAGCGGGGCCAATCTTCCGCCACGGCTGCCGACGACAGCCCAAGCAAAACCACGGCGGCAACCAACCGAGCTGGCCCAACCCCCAACATGCGCAACCTCACAGCGGCGGAACAACGTAGCGGTGAACGGGTAAGCGTCTATCTTACTCCAGCCGTTCGCCGGTGAAAGAGTTACCCTCTTCGCCGCGGATCATGCGCATCGAATGTGTAGGTCGGGAACTGCCTAACGGAACGATGGCAACGGCCGGGTTCCCCACGTCGACTGCGACCATCGTGATTGCTGATCGAAGGTACTGCTAACGCGGAAGAACATAGCTTCGCGGCCGTTCGCCCTGGTAACGGTGGTTGCAAGCAACCACGCTACGAATGGCCCCGAGACCGCGATTGCTGCCGGTATTCGCCCGGTCAGGCGATGCCTCACCTGCCAGAGGGCCCATTACAGCCCCAATAGCGGCCGCAGGTGTTTACCCGTTACCGAGGCTTCGCAGGCTGCAATCGCTTCCGGCGTGCCGGTCGCCACCACGCGGCCGCCATCGTCGCCCGCGCCGGGCCCAAGATCGATCACGTAATCGGCCGCCTTGATCAGTTGCAGGTTGTGTTCCACCACAATCAGCGAATGGCCGGCGGACAGCAGGGCGTCGAAGCAATCGAGCAGTTGGGCCACGTCGGCAAAGTGCAGGCCCATCGTCGGCTCGTCGAGCACAAACAGACAACGGCCGGTCGTGCCTGCGGCCAGGTACGCGGCCAGCTTCAACCGGCTGGCCTCACCGCCTGAAAGCGTGCTGGCGCTTTGCCCTAGCCGCACATAGTCGAGGCCCACGTCCATCAGCTGTTTCAGTCGGGCTTGCACCTTACGCTGGCCGCGGAAGAAGCCGAACGCCTCGCGGACCGTCATCTCCAGCACGTCGGCGATGCTCCGCTGGCGATACTTCACGGCCAGGATCTCTGGCCGATACCGCCGTCCATGGCATTCGGGGCAGCGCATCGTGACGTCGGGCAGAAACTGCAGGTCAATCTCCTGAAAGCCCAGCCCTTCGCACGCCGTGCAACGGCCCTTATCGACGTTGAAGCTGAAGTGCGCCGCCGTGAAGTTGTGCGTCTTGGCATCCACCGTCTGGGCGAACACAGCACGGATTTCGTCGAACGCCTTCACGTAGGTAACCGGGTTGCTCCGCGCACTGCGGGCGACCGGCGTTTGATCGACCAGCACCAGTTCGTTGATTTGGCCGTCGCCCGTCACGTCGTCCAGCGGCAGCGGCGGCGGAGCGTCGACGTTCATCCGTCGGGCCAGGGCAGGGTAGAGCGTCTGCTGCACGAGCGAACTCTTGCCCGATCCGCTCACGCCGGCCACTACGCACAGCACGCCCAGCGGAAAGCGAACATTGATCCCTTGCAGGTTGTGGCCGCGGGCACCGCGAACTTCGATCCAGCCGTGGTTGGTTTCACGGCGGCGGGCGGGCAGCGCTCGGCCGCGGCGGCCCGCCAGAAAATCGCCGGTCACGCTACCTGCGGCGTCCGCCATCTTCGCCGGAGGACCTTGATACACGATGCGGCCGCCCCGGTCGCCTGCCTCGGGCCCCAGTTCGACCACGTGATCGGCGGCACGAATGAACGCTTCGTCGTGCTCCACCACAACGACGGTATTACCGCGGTCGCGGAGCTTTTCGACGGTGCCCACCAACCGCTGCGTATCTTCGGCATGCAAACCCGCCGAAGGCTCATCGAGCACATACAGCATGTTGACCAGGCTGGAACCGATCGCGCCGGTGAGGGCCACGCGGCCCGCTTCACCGCCCGAGAGCGTGCGCAGCGGGCGATCCAGCGTCAGATAGCCGAGCCCCACGTCGCACAGGTAGCCTAAGCGGGCTTGCACTTGTTCGAGGATGGTTCGGGCAACCTGACGGGTTTCCTCGGTCAGCTTCAAGTCGCCGAAGTATTGCCGGGCGTGATCGATCCGCAAGGCGCACGCCTGGGCGATGTTCAGATTGCCCACGCGCACGGCCAAGGCTTCGGGCCGGAGCCGCTGTCCATGGCACTCGGGGCACACGCGTTCGCTCTTGAAGCGGTTCAGGTAGGCTCGCTGCTGCACCTTGTACTTGCGGCGTTCGAGCCAGCGCCAGAAGCCGTCGAGGCCGCCGAACTTGTGCTCCGGCACGCCGTGCTGGATCAGTTGCCGTGCTCGTTCGTCCAACTCGCGGTACGGCACGTCAACCGGTATGCCGTAATCCGGCGCTAGAGCGAGCAGTTCTTCCAGCTCGTGGCGATAGCTGGGAGCGTTCCACGGCGCGATGGCACCTTCGCGGAGCGTCTTGTTTTCGTCGGGCACCACCAACTGCGGGTCGATTTCGAGCCGATTGCCGAAGCCTTCGCAGGCAGGGCAGGCACCCGCCGCATGGTTGAAGCTGAAAAGCTGCGGCTCCGGCTCGGGGAAAGCTCGCCCACACTGCCCACATGCCAGATGTGCACTCCATACGCGGCGGCGGAACGTGCGGGCATCGACCTCGACCATGGCCGCACTGGCCTGTCCGCCGGCGGCGGCATCGGGTGAAACTTCGATCAACGCCGCGCAGGTTCCCTCGCCGGCGGAAAAGGCGGTTTCCAGCGAGTCGCGCAGGCGGCTGGCTTCGACGCGGCCAGCGGCCAGCCGGTCCACCACCACGTCGACCTGGCTGCCGGCAGGCAACGCGGTAGGGTTGAACTCGGCCAGTTCCCAGGTGCGGCCGGCGGCAACCAGGCGGGCAAAACCGGCCTTCTGGAGCCGCGGATAAATACCGGCCTCGCCCGCCAGCGATGTTGGGAGCGGGAAAGCCAGCAGGTAGCGCGTGCCCTCGGGCAGTGCGAACAGCTCGTCGGCGGCGTTCTCGGGCGAGTCGCGGCGGACTTCGATCCCGCAATCGGGGCAAACCACCGTGCCTACCTTGGCGAACAACAGCCTCAGATAGTCATAGGTCTCGGTCGCGGTGCCGACAGTCGAACGCGGCGATGCCCCCTGGTTCTTGGGCACCACGGCAATCGAGGGCGGGATACCTTCGATCCGCTCAGCCTGCGGCCGTTCCATCGTTTCCAAGAACTGCCGCGTGTACGCTGAGAAGCTTTCGATGTAGCGGCGCTGCCCTTCGGCATACAGCGTATCGAGGGCCAAGCTGGTCTTACCGCTGCCGCTGACACCGCAAAATACGATCAACTTCCGGTACGGCAGGTCCAGGTCCACTTTCTTGAGGTTGTGAACCTCCACGCCGCGGAGCGAAATCATTCGCTGGGCCGGTGCCAGATCCGTCGCAGGTGCTATCGCCGTTGTGGTCACTACTTTGGGTGGGCCTGAAATCGGGTGGGGAGAAAATTCAGCGGGGCATCGTGCCGTACGCGTCCCTACGGCCGACGCACCCGTTTGCGGGCAAGCGTCAGGTTCGCAGGGAGGGCGGCGCAGGATTTCACCGCTTGGCGAGGCCGGCCGGGGGGATGTTTGCACGCCCCAGGTCCGGCTGCCCCGGTTGGGCACCATTTGGTATCATATCCGGTGCATGGTGACGTGTTGTGCCCCACCGGAAAAGGCCGATGTCTGAAACATCCGAAGCCGCTCGCTGTGCCGCCTACATGAAGGCGTTGGGCGATCCGATGCGCATGCGGATTCTGGAATGCCTGCGTGCCGGACCGCAGAGCGTGTCCGATATTGCCCTGCTGCTGGAAATCGAAATCGCCAACGCCTCGCATCATCTGCGGTTGATGAACCAGGCAGGCCTGACGACCACCCGCCGCGAGGGCAAGTTCATCTACTACTCGCTCAATCCGGAAATCTTCAGCCGCAAAGGCTCGGGCCGCCGGGACGTGCTCGACTTCGGCTGCTGCCGCGTGGTGCTGGGCGAACGTCCCGACGATGAGCCGGCCCCGCCCGACGAAGCGTAAGCAGACCTCCAACCCGACTCGCTCGCACGCCCAAGCTTCCACAGTACCGCATCACGTAACCGCAACAGGGAAGTTTGCCATGCCTGAGGGTGGTCCTCGCGTCACCATTCGCTACTGCACCCAGTGCCGGTGGCTGCTGCGCGCGGCCTGGATGGCTCAAGAACTGCTCACCACGTTTCAGGACGAGCTGGGCGAAGTGGCCCTGCAACCGGGCACCGGCGGCGTGTTTACCGTGACCGTCGATGGCGAGGTGATCTGGTCGCGGGCCGACGAAGGCCGGTTCCCCGATATCAAAGAGCTCAAGCAGCGGGTGCGCGACCGCGTGGCTCCCGAGAAAGACCTCGGCCATACCGACCGCGCAGCCGGCCACCCGTAATCGCCGCCGGCGCGGGCCGGCCGCCATTTGCCAGCGTTTCCCTCTCTTACGCCACCGATCCACTCAAGCCCGCTGTGTTCAATCCTCAAACCTATCGCGAACTGGTGAGCGGCCAACGCCGCGGACTGCGGGCCATGTGCTGCCGGGGGCTGTTGCGCGTGGTCGAAACGCCGTACGCCTGGGCCATGCGGTGGCGCAACCGCCGCTACGACCGCGGCAAGGCGGCCTCGTTCCGAGTGGACGTGCCGGTAATCTGCGTCGGCAACCTCACGTTGGGCGGAACCGGCAAGACGCCTACCGTGGAATGGGTCGCCCGCTGGTTCCGCCGCCGGGGCATCCGGGTAACGCTGGTCAGCCGTGGCTACAAAGCGACCGACGGAGCCCGCAACGACGAGTCGCTGGAGTTGGAGCAGAAGCTGCCCGACGTTCCCCACCTGCAAAACGTCGACCGCGTGGAAGCCGCCCGCACGGCCATCGAAGAGTTCGAAGCCCAACTGATCCTGCTGGACGACGGTTTTCAGCACCGCCGCCTGCAACGCGATTTGGATATCGTGCTGATCGACGCGTTGGAACCGTTCGGGTTCGACCACGTGTTCCCGCGCGGAACGTTACGCGAGCCCCTTAGCGGGCTAAAGCGCGCGCAGGTGGTGATACTCTCACGTGCCGATCTGTGCACCCCCGAGGAGCGAGAGCGCATCTGGCAGCGGGTGCGGCGTTACGCCCCGCACGCCGCCCAGGTAGAAGCCGCGCACCGGCCACTGGAGCTGCTCAATTTCAGCCGGCAGACGCAACCGCTGGAGACGCTCGCCGGCCAGCCGCTCTTGGCATTCTGCGGGATCGGCAATCCCGAGGGCTTTCGCCGTACGCTCGGCGGCTTGAACTACAACGTGCAAGCCTGGCGCGCGTTCCCCGACCACCACAACTACACGCGTGACGACATCGAAAGCCTGGCCAACGAGGCCCGGGCGGCCGGCGTCGCTGGGCTGGTGTGCACGCACAAAGACCTGGTGAAGATCGGCATGGATTCGCTGGGCGGCTTGCCGCTTTGGGCCGTGCGGATCGGCCTGGAAATCTTGCAGGGCGAAGATGCGCTGAACGCGGCACTCGAAAAAATCGTCGCGATGATGCCGCCCGAGGAAGAGCAAGAGTAGGGGCGGCCGCGCGGACCATCGAAGCACGTGGCGATCCACGAAACGACACGTGTCGCCAGTTCGCACGACCAGCAGGGCCGCGGCCCCCGATTCGAGCTTACTTCACGGCTGATACAGCCGTGGCACGCGAATACCGGCTTACTCGCGGTCGGCCCGGTTCTGGCGCGAACGCCATTTTTCCAGCGCAGCCGCTCGGGCTTCGTCGCTTTCGAAATAGATGGACGAGGGGTCGTAGAGCGTGTCGCTCGACGCTGCCAGATGCCCCAGGCCGTAGTCGGCCAGGTTCTCGCCTGCCAGGTGCAGCAGCACGGCGAGCACGACATCGCGCACCTGGGTTCGCACCACGCCTTGGGGCCGCGGCTGCTGCAGCACGGTTGCGGTGTTTTCCAGGTGCCGCTCCAGCTTGGGAATGTCGGCGGCGGTGCCAAAGCGGCCAACCGTCAACACGGCCAGAAGCTGCGCATCGGGCGGCAGGCCTTGCTGTTCCAGCAGCTTCCACGCAGCCTGGACGCCGGCCTCCAATTGGAGCAGCAGTGCCAACCGCACGTGCGTGTAGAGTTCCCCCTCATCGAGCGTGGCTCTAATCCAGGCGTCCACCAGCTTTCGCAGGGCATCCTTGCGCGGCCCGGTCTGGACCGCGTAACGGAACACCTGTTGAAACGCCACCTGTTGCAGGCGATGAACCGTATCGGCGGTGGGGCGGATGTCGTCGTGGCACGCCACAAACATCAGCGCGGCCACGGAGTCGACCGATACCGGCTGCTCCATGCCAAAGTTGGGAGGGTGAAGTTCCCGCATGCGGTCTTCCAGCAGCGCTGGCAACGCCCGCGACGGTTGCTCGGCCAATCGCAACAGCTCCGGCTCGGCGGATTGCATATCGGCGAATAACGCCCGGGCAACGGCATCCTCGCCCACCAGCTTGCGGAACCGCTCCCAGCCGGGCAATTGCACGTCTCGTTCGGGATGCTGGATGAACTCGGCCAACTGCCGCTGGTGGATAAGGGTATGCACCCGGTCGAGGATCACGCGGCAACGGCGGCGCACTTCGGCATCGGCGCTGCGCAAACCTTCCTCAGCGGCTTTGATTACGGCCTCATTGGCCAGTTCCACCAGTTGCCGGCTGGCCTCGTCGCGGCGTTGCAGGCTGGGATCGCCCAATTGCCGGACCAGTTGCCTGGCCGCGTTCAACGAGCTTTCCGCGTTGGCGACTTGGGCTTCCCCGGCGGCCTGGGCCCAGCAGCGACCGGCGGGGCCGGCGGCTTCGGGCAAGGTGCCCCCAGCGGCCAGAACGACGGCCAGCAGCCAGCGGTGGGCAACCTGGAGCAATCGGTGGCCTGGACGCATGCGGCTCCTCGAGCATCAAAACGGCAAAATCTGCATCCCCGGCGGGGAGGCAAGCGACCATCGCCACGCGGACCGGCGTTGGTTTCTAGCTCCAATGTACGTTTCCAGGGCAAGGCCGCCTAGCTTGAAGGTGGGGGGGCGGCCGCAAGCCCGGCGAGTTTACCCAACCCAACCGCAACCGCTGATTGGCGCGCGTAAGGCAGGGGAGGCGGCCGGCAGCCCCCCCAGGCAACCCGCTCCCGCAACGTTGCCCACCCCGCTATAATCCCAGCAGTTGCTGCCAGCCGATGCGGCCCAAGAACCGTGCCGTCTGTCGAGGCAGCAATTGCGGCCATTCCGAAAAGAAGACTGCGCAATCTCTCCGCCTGCCCTCGAAAAAGCCCAACCGATGCCCACTCCGCGCGTGCTGGTCCTGCGATCGCCTGGCACCAATTGCGATGAAGAAACGGCGTATGCCTTTGAAGTAGCCGGCGGCGCTCCGCAGCGGCTGCACATCAATCAGTTGCTGGAATCGCCCGACCAATTGAGCCAGTTCCAGGTGCTGTGCATCCCCGGCGGCTTCAGCTACGGCGACGACATTGCCGCCGGCCGCATCCTGGGCAACCAGATCCGCTATCACCTGCGGGACTGGGTCAGCCAGTTTGTCGAGGCTCAAAAGCTCGTGCTGGGCGTGTGCAACGGCTTCCAGGTGCTGCTCAAAACGGGCCTGCTGGTGGCCGACGGCAGCGAAGGCGAGCCCCGTGCGACGCTCGCCTGGAACCGCTCAGGCAAGTACCAAGACCTCTGGGTGGAGCTGAAAGTCACCAACGACAACTGCGTGTTCCTGGCCGGGCTCGACTCGCTTTATCTGCCGGTGGCCCATGCCGAAGGCCGCTTTGTCGCCCGCGACGAAGCCACGTTCGACGTCCTCGAACAGGCGGGCCAACTGCCGCTGCGGTACGCGGCGGGCGGGCGGACCGATCTCCGCGAAGTGCTGCCGGTCCCCCACAATCCCAACGGAGCGATGGGCAACGTGGCCGGCGTGTGCGATCCCAGCGGCCGCGTCTTCGGCCTGATGCCGCACCCGGAGCGGTACATCCATCCCACGCAGCACCCGCACTGGACGCGGCTCAAAACCGCCGGCAAGCTGCCCGAGGTGGGCGACGGTTTGGCCCTATTCCAAAACGCCGTGCGATATTTTGCCTAAGGCTTCACCTGGGCGGCGCGGCAAGTCGGTTTGTGCCAAGTAGATCGGCGTCCCAATCAATCAGGCCGGCAGATCGCGCGCATGGCCGCGTGCCAGATCAGCCCAGCGACAATCAGTGCCAAGCCGGTCAACCAGACGCCGATCTCCACCCAGAAAGCCAGGGCCAGGCAGCCGGCCAATCCCGCCCAGGGGATCCAGCGAGGATATCGCCGCAACTCGGCCGGCAAGCGGATCGCCGCCAGGTTGGTCAGGGCGTAATACAACAGCACCGTGAATGCGCTGAACGACCAGGCGATTTTCACGTCGCCCAGCGTGGCCAGGGCCGCAATCGCCAATCCGACCAAGAGCACGGCAGGCACCGGCGTATCGCCAGCCCGGTTGACGGTGGCGAACACGGCCGGCAAGTCGCAGCGGCGGCCCATCGCCAGCACGATGCGTGAGAGCCCCAAGATCAAGTTCAGAAGCACGCCGGCCATGGCCGTCACGGCTCCCACGGCGATGGCGTAGGCGGCCCCCGGCCAGGCAAAGCCTTGGGCAATGACTTGCAGGGGAGCGGCGTCGCGCGTGCCTGCCGCGGCGAACTGCGAGGCCCCGGCCGCGGCCACCGCCACCCAAGTGACCGCCAGGTACACGATCATGGTGACGACCAACGTGGCGATCACCGCCCGGGGAATGTTCTTCTGCGGCTCGACGATCTCTTCGCCCAGCGTGGCCACGCGGCCGTAGCCGGTGTAGGCCACGAACATCAGGGCGCAAGCCTGAGCAAAACCGGTCCAGCGGTCGCCGGGCGTATCGCCGGCAAAGAACGGCCGTAAGTTCTCGGCCGCATGCGCGGTGGCTGCCGACCAGCCGGCGGCCACAAAGCTGGCCAGGGCCGCCAGCGTCACGCTCACAATCACCACGTTGGCGAAATTGCTGCGCCGCATGCCCAGCAGCACCAGCAGCGTTACCGCGGCAGCCGCAGCCCAGGCCCCCGGCACCAACCAGCGCTGATCGATCTGCAAGGCTTGCAGCACCGCGGCGGCAATGCCCAAGGAGGCCGTCGCAGCCGAGGCCGTCTTGGCACACAGAAATAGCCAACCGGCGGTGAAGCCCAGGGCCGGGGTCAAACACCGGTAGCCGTATTCATAGGTTCCGCCAGAAACCGGGTATGCCGCGGCCAACTGGGCGCTGCTCAAACCGTTGCAGGTCGCCAACGCGGCTGCCACCACGATGGCCAGCAGCACGGCCGGGCCAGTAGCCGCCGCGGCAATGCTGGTACTGACGAAAATGCCGGTTCCGACCATGGCGCCCAGCCCCAGAAACACGGCCCCCACCACGCCCACCTGGCGTTTTAGTCGCGGCGCAGCCATGGCTTGGGCGTCAGGGGAGGGCAGAGCGGGTTCGTCAGCAGGGTCCATCGGCAGCGAATGGTTCTGGGGGCAAAGGCAACGGTTCACTGGAGCGGCGGGCGGACGGAAGCGGCGGATTCATGTCTAGCTACGCACTTAAAAACGTACCGCCCTATATAGCCGAACGAAGTTCTTATTGCGCGCATTGATAGCACTGCTAGCACGCATTTCAGCCAATCTTCATCAAACCGCTATTGGATAAATAGAGGCAAATTCTAGACTTAACCGTGCCTGTCCTTGACGGAAAGGTAACAATTGCATGTATGGCCGGTTTTCTGCCGTAGCCGCCGCGATTTCGACAGGTGGCACGCGGTGCTGGCAGCGTGCAGTTTCCAGCGGCGTAAGCGGTAAGGGTAACCAGGCCACTTGGTGTATCGACCACCCATGAACGTGCTGGCTTTTGACGAGGCTATCTCTGCTTCCATGGCGAATACGCTGCTGCACAACCTCGGCCACATGAGCGTGCAAGAGCGCGAAGCGCTGATCCTCGCACCTTATGCGGTCCACAGCGCTGATTCGCGCGGCCGCGTCTATCCCGAGCCCGACCATCCCTATCGCGGGCCCTTCCAGCGCGACCGCGATCGCATCGTGCATTGCAGTGCCTACCGCCGGTTGAGCGGCAAGACGCAAGTCTTCATGGGCGACCTGGGCGATTATCACCGCACGCGGCTTACGCACACGCAGGAAGTCGCCTCGATTGCCCGCACGCTGGCCCGGGCCCTACGGCTCAACGAAGACCTGACCGAAGCCCTGGCTCTGGCCCACGACCTGGGGCATCCGCCGTTCGGGCATGCCGGCGAAGAAACGCTGCACGCCTGCCTGGCGAACTTTGGCGGGTTCAATCACAACCAGCACGGCCTCACACTGCTCACCGAACTGGAGCAGCGGTATCCGGAGTTCCCGGGCCTGAACGTCACCTACGAAGTGCTCGATGGCCAGAAGCGCCGCGTGACCAAGGACCGCGGCGCGCCCGGCACGCTCGAAGCCCAGGTGGTCGATGCGGCCGACAGCATCGCCTACGATACGCACGACGTGGACGACGCCCTGGAGCTGGGCCTGTTGCACCTGGACGAGCTGCTCGAAATCCCGCTGTGGAAGGAAGCTGCCCAACGCGTTAAGGACCGCTGGAGCAACCTGGAACAGCGGCAACTGGAACGGGCCGTCGTCCATGAGCTGGTCAACTGGCTGGTGACCGACCTGGTGACCAACTCGGCCGCCGCCCTTCAAGCCGCCGACGTGCAACACGCCAGCGAGGTGGCCGAGCATGGGCTATTGATCCGCCCAAGCCAGGAGATCGCCGAACAGAAGCGGCAGCTTGAGCTGTTCCTTTACGCCCGGGTGTACCGCCACGACGACGTGCTGCGGATGCGCCGCCAGGCAACCGCGCAGCTCCAGGCCATGTTCGAAGCCTGCTGCCGCAATCCGGACTGGCTGCCGGAGTTCTACGTGAAGCGGGCTGCCAAGGTCGGTCTTCAGCGGGCGACCGGCGACTGGATCGCCTCGCTCACCGATCACGGCGCGCTGCGGGCCTGGCAAGAGCTCTGCAGCAAGTAGCCCCGCATTTCTTGTGCGGTGGCCAGCCTGTTCCCCAAACACGGCTCTGCTCTTGGCGGGGACGTGCCGTACCCCCTCCAGCCGCTGGTGCTGCCAGGTCTGGGTCGGGGGGCCGCGGGGCCATTTTGCTGCGGGCGGCGAGCGTTACAATGACCACAGGCGTGGGGCGAACCAGCCTGCTACCCGCGCGCTACCGATTTCAGCACCTCAAGCCAAACCAAGTGAACCATGGATTTTGAAGAACGGCTCCAACGAGCGATCGCGCGCGGCAAATCGCGGGCAGACGAGAAGCTCCAGGAGGAGCTGGCCAAGCAACTTAGCGAAGAAGAATGCCAGAAGCTCCACACCCAGTACCGGCTGGAGCTGTCGGAGCACATCGAACAGTGCATCCAACGGCTGGCGAATCACTTTCCCGGCTTCCGGTACGAAACCATCTTCGGCGACCGGGGCTGGGGCGCCGCCTGTTACCGCGACGACCTGCGGCTGGTAGGCGGCCGCCGCGTGAACGATTACAGCCGGCTGGAAATGACCATCCGCCCGTTCAACAAGTACCACGTGCTCGACCTGGGCGCCAAAGGCACCATCGGCAACAAGGAAGTGTTCAACCGCAACCATTTCGAGCCGCTGGATAAGGTGGATTTGAACCAGTACGTCGAAATGATCGACCGCTGGATTCTCGAATACGCCGAACTGTACGCGGCCCACGCATGACCTCCGCCGCGATCCAGGTCGATGCCATTCGCTGCGGGTACGCCGCGGGCGAGGTGCTGAGCGAGTTCTCGATCAGCATCCAGCAGGGCGAGCTCTTGATGCTGGGCGGCCCCAACGGCTCGGGCAAGACCACGCTGCTGCGCGTGCTGGCCCGGCTGCTGAAACCGCGCGGCGGGAACGTCTGCTTTGCGGGCACCGACCTGTGGAAGTATTCGGCGGCCGCGGCGGCGCGGCACATCGCCTTGGCTCCCCAGAGCGAACGCCGCGACTGGCCGCTGACCGTCGTTCAGGCCGTGCGACTGGGGCGTTCGCCGCACCGCGGTTGGTTCATGCCGTTTACGCCCGAGGACGAAGCGGCGGTTTCCCAGGCCCTGGTCAAAGCCGGCCTGGAACACCTCCGCGACCGGCCGATCACCGAGCTATCGGGCGGCGAATGGCGGCGGATGATCCTGGCCAGGGCGCTGGCCCAGGCCGCCAAGGTGCTGCTGCTGGACGAGCCGACCACCGGGCTGGACCTCAAATACCAGGTGGAGATGCTGCACTTGGTCCGGCAATTGGCCCACGAAGAACGACTCGCCGTGGTGGTCTCGCTGCACGACCTGAACCAGGCGGCCCTGTTTGCCGACCGGCTGGCGCTGATCTGCCAGCGGCGGCTGCTGGCCGTGGGCCGCCCCCAGGACGTGCTGACGCCGGCCAATATCGAAACGGCCTACGGCGTGGCCGTGACCGTAGCCCAGCACCCGGTGTACGGCACGCCGCTGATCGCTCCGCACATGCCGGGGTAGGCGAGCCTTTCTTACTCTTGACTCCCCGACGACCGATGCATGAACCGAACGCGTTCGCGCTGTGTCTTGCGACGTTGAGGACGGTTCATTCCCCACAAGAGCGGGAAGCTGCACGCGCTCGACCAATGGTGTATGATTCATTGGCCACCGCAGAAAATGCCCGGCAAACGGTTGCCCCAGGTGGCCGGGTTGACGGCCTAACGGCCCAAGATTAGACTTCGTTTTTCAACTGGCGGAGTAGCTCAGTCGGTTAGAGCAGCGGAATCATAATCCGCGTGTCGGGGGTTCGAGTCCCTCCTCCGCTACTAGCGCAACCCCTGGCTCCAGAAGGAGTTAGGGGTTTTTCGTGCGCGGCCGCTTGGCTCGGCTCCGAATTGCCCATCAGCAGGGAGCCGCTACCCAGCTCACGCCGGCCGATCGCCCCCCAAGAAGGGCCGCCGCCGGCCCGCCGTTTCCCCCTCCGTTGCCGCCGCGCATCGACGGCCCCTAGGGCGTCTTCCCCTCCCGAACGGCCTGCCAAAACTGCTGGACCGGTATCCGGTTGATGTACCGCAGCTCCTTCATCGATCGCAGGACCGCCTCGTCGCGCCGCGGCACGAAATCGATGTACAAGTTTTCCAGCGAGGCTCCCTGAAGGGGCGACAGGTCCGTAACCGCAATCCCTTTGATGCTGAGGGTTCTCAGCGGCATACCTTTTAGCGGCGTGAGATCGGTAACCGGCGTGTTGTCACAGTAAAGATCGCTCACCGACTTGCCCCGCAGCGGGCTCAGGTCGGAAATGGACGAATTCTGCAGCGTCACTCCGATCAGCGGCAGGTCCGCCAGCGGCGAAATGTCTGTCAGCTTTTTGCAATCGGACAGATTCAACGAGGTGATTTTCAGACCGCGCAGCGGGGATAGATCGGCAATCGGCGTCTTCGAACAATTCAGCACGATAAGCGGCATCCCTCGCAAGGGACGCAGATCGCTAACCTGCGTATAACCCATCCAAAGCCTGGTCAACGGCATGCCCGCAAGCGGGGACAAGTCCTCAACGTTGGTGTTGACCACCGACAATTCCTCAAGCGGCAAGCCGTTGAGCGGGCTCAAATCAGCAACTGCCGTCAAAGAGATGTTCAGTTTCTTCAGTGGCATGCCGGCCAGCGGCGTCAGATCGTGCAACCGCTGATTGTGGCTGCACGAAAGCTCCTCCAACCTCAGCCCCGCCAACGGCTCGAGACTTTCGACCTTGCCGAGCTGCTCCCGAATGGCGGTGCCGTTGATCGCAAGCACCTTCAAATCGGTCAGGGCCTTCAGCGGCCAAATGTCGGAAACGTGCACCGTTACCATGCCATACTCGACCACCTTGCCGTCGGCGATCTTGTACGTTCGCGCACTATCAAAGCCGGGGTTCACTTCCTTTAACATCTCGGCCACGGCCACCACCTGCTGTTCGGCCGGCAGCCTGGCCACGTGATCGATGAAGGCTTGTCGCTGCTCGGGCGAACTTAACGGCTTCGAATTGCCCTGCCACGGGCGAGACGTCTGCTGCGCCGGCTGGGATGCTCCACGCAGCGTGATCGTAGCGGCAAGGCGAAATCCAAACGCGCTAATGCTCGATTGCAAGTCCGGAGTCTGGCCTTGTCGGGCTGCGCACAGTTCGCGGTACTGGCCGCTTTGGAGCCGATTGCCTCCCCGTATGGCCCGCCTCGTTCCGAAGTCCGGCCCCACCGGATCGGTAGCGGGACTGATCTCGTACCACTTGGGGTCATACCAGTCGCTACACCATTCCGAGACGCTGCCGTGCATGTCGTAGAGCCCAAATGCGTTGGGCCGCAACGCGGCGACGCGCTGGGCAGGGCTGCCGTAATGCGCAACAAATTGCCTGAGCGGCGCTGGATTGTCCCCAAAGAAAAACAGGGTCTGCGTTCCCGCCCGGCAGGCGAACTCCCACTCCGCCTCCGTCGGCAAACGAAAGATCAGCGTCACATCCTCCCCAAGCTGTGCCGCTGCCTGGCGATTCAACCAACGGCAGAATGCCTGCGCATCGTTCCAATTGATTTGCGTCGCCGGATAATCGTCGGTGATCGGGTGGCCCGGATCCCAGTAGGTGCGGAAGGACGAAATCGGCCGCTTGCCGAGTTTGGTCGGATTGGCTTCGGCCTCGGCACGAATCTCCTCCGCGCGCGTGAGGTAGCCCGTTGCCTTGGCGAAGGCCTTGAACTGGCCGATCGTGACTTCGGTCGCGCCGATCAGGTAGGGACGTGTCAGCTTCACGGGATGCTGCGGCATTTGCTCGGCCAGCATGGCCTGGATCGCAGGCGCATCGACGTACGAACTGTACTGGGTGGACGATTTGAATACTGCTTCAACCTGCTCCGCGCTGCTGCCCATCAGAAATTCACCGGGCGGGATGAGTACCAGCGGGAGTTCCACGCCGTCGGCCAGCTTGATCGCGTGCCGGATGGGGATCCCCAGGTATTGCGCCCACGCGTGCTGGTACTGTTTGGCCTTCAAGGCATTGAACGGGGCGACGGCAAGCGGCGGCATTTGCCGCTTCTTCGCTGGTCCGCCAGTGACCGAGAGCTTCCCCGCCGGGGATTGGCCTGGGAGCATTTCCGCCCCCAGCAGCCTGGCTCCTTGCTGCACGACCACCTGGCCATCCAGCAGTTGCACGCGGATGGCGACGGTTTCACCCTCGCGCAGCGTGAAAGCGTCGGTCTCAAAGGCAAAATCACCTTGCTTGACCACCAGCGTTTTTTCGCCGGGCGAAAGCGAGATTTCCTGCTTGCCGCCGGCCTGGCTGAACACGATGTCGGTACCCTTGATCGCCACCTGGATCTGTGGGTCGCCAATCTCGACGCAAATCGTGCCCTCTTTCGAAAGCACGTAAGACACCAGCACGGTCAAAAGCACCGCAGCGCAGCCGGCTAATGCCAAGTACAGGTTGCGGCCCCGCCATTGCCAGACGGGAACATGCTGCGTGGGCGTTCGCGTCGAGCCGCTTGGACGGGTAATCGTATTGTGGGTATTGGGATCCGTGTCGACTTGCGATCTGTGGTAGATCGTGCTGGCTTGCGCCGGAATCGGCGATGGGCGCCGTCCGGTACCAGCCAAGCTGCCCGGCGCTGAAGCAAAATTCAAACCAGCCTGCGACGTCGATGGGCGAAGCAGGCCGCGTCCGTCTTGAACCGAAGGCGAAGTAGCGGGCAGAACCTCCAGGCATTTCTCCAGAACCGCGACCACTTCGGCCATGGTTTGATATCGCTGCTCGGGCCGCTTGGCCACCATCGTGCGGAAGATGGTTTCCAGCTCGGGCGTAACGCCGAGGCATTGCTCAGTCAGGACGGGGATGGGCGCGCAATCGTGTGCCCGCAGCTTCTGCATGATGGACTCGCCCGGGTACATGGCGCGGCCGGTCATCAGAAACCACAAGGTCGCTCCCAGCGAGTAAATGTCGGCCCGGGCGTCGGCGGCGCGGGTATCGAGGGCCTGCTCAGGCGCCATGTAATCGACGGTGCCCATGATCTGCCCCGAGAGCGTGAGCGGATCCTGCTCATCGGTGGAGACATCGACGCGTGCCAGGCCCATATCGAGCACCTTGACCACGCCCGCCTGGTCAATCAGCAGGTTAGAAGGCTTCACGTCGCGGTGAATGATGCCCTGGCAATGGGCGTAGTCCAGCCCTCGGGCAGCCTGGAGGCCATACGATACGGCCAGGTCGGGCGGCAGCGGACCATATTGCTGGACGAGCTGTGCCAGGTCGGTGCCATCGACATATTGCATCACCATGAAATGCATGCCGCCGGCATCGTCGGCATCGTACGCGGTGACGATATTGGGGTGTTCCAGCCGCGCGGCCATCTTCACTTCGCGCTGGAACCGCGGTAAAGCGCCGGGCCGGTTTACGACGGCGGGCGAAAGCACCTTGATCGCCACCATCCGTTCCATGCGGCGGTGTACCGCCTTGAGCACGGTGCCCATCCCGCCCTGGCCCAACTTGTCGAGCACCACGTAATTGCCCAGCACCAGCGACCGTCCCTTGCCGGCGTAGATTTGCTGGGCCTGGTAGACGGTCAGCTTCTTTTGTTTGACCAGCAGCCGGGCAAGTTGTTCGCCGTCCTGGGGCCGGCGATCAGCAGGCAGCGTTTCGATCAACGAGACGACTTCTGTTTCACTCAGCAACCCCGACTCAGCAAGTCGCTGCGAAAACCGGTCGAGCGCGAGAGCCATGTTGTGTCATCCTGAGATGGAACGCCGTTGTCAGACAGCGTGCCGTGCGCACGTACCACGTCCGCGACCCTCCCATACGTAACAGCGATTGCCCTCACCGCATGTCCCCTGTGATGAGCGATCTATCTACCCACGATAGCTACTCCCCTCGCCAAAATCCACCCAAATGAGGGGATTGCAGCGTATCCTTGGGACCTTCGCGCAAAGCGATATCTACCGGGAAACCGGGCACATCATGGGCGCGAACGATGCCAACGCCCTGCCGGGAGAAAGAGCGACGAGTCAAGGCGGCGCGGAGAAGATGGCCGGGGCGCTGAGCCGGCCAAACGCTTACTGGCCGACTTGCTTGCGAAGGGCCTCGACTTCCTGGCGGAGCTTCATCAACTCTTCGTCGCGTTCGCGAAGCGATTCCCGCAGCCGTTCGATGTAGGTGGCGAACCGGCTCACCTGTTCCTGAAGCAGTTCAAGCTGCTCCTGCGTGGCCGTTGCAGCTTGCTGCTGAGCTGGTTCCTCGGCCTGGGCCGGCTGAGCCAGCGGCACCACCTGGGGACGGTCGATATCGTACTGGTCGCCTGAGCGGCGAATGGTGATCTTCTGCTCCGCGACCTGGGCTGGATTGCGAACCACTTCAGATGGCTCGACCACGGATCCGCCCGCCAGCGTGACGGCGATCTTGCGATCCACGCCGCCGCGACGCACGACAAATTCCATACGGTCGCCCGGCTGCTTCTTCAGCACCAGGGCTACCACCTGGTAGACGCTGCGGACCTTGAGGCCATCAACCTCGATGATCTGATCGTTCTTGGCCACGCCGCACTTTTCGGCCGGGCCATCGGCTTCCAGGCGCTCGACCATCACCGTGCCAGGTTCGTCGCCGGCCACCATCGTGAGCCCCAACACGGGCCGCTGCCGCTGCAGAATGACCAGGCGATTGTCGCCAGCCTGCTTCTGATCGAGGGCACGGCGCAACCGCTCCACGTGGCTCACCGGCACGGCATAGGTCCAACCACCGCTGCGGCCTTCGCGGGCCGTCACGGCCACGATGCCGACCAGTTCGCCTGCCGCGTTCACCACCGCCGCGCCGCTGGAGGTATCCGTCGTGCGCACATCGCACTGCAACAGCGGCGGCAAGCCTGAGCCGCCCAGGGTGCGTTCGACGCCGCCCAAGATGCCGCGCGATACCACCGGCTGCTCCAGCCCCGCGGCCGCCGCCGTGACCAGCACGGCTCCCACGGCCGGAAGCTCCTTGGCGGCCGCCAGCTTGCCCAGCGGCGGCAATGGCTCGCCCTGCTGAGGCCGCAATTGCAACAGCGTGAGGCCTGAATAGAGGTCGATCACGCGCGCTTCGGCCGCGGCCTGGGCGCCATCGGGCAGCGTGACCCGGTACCGGGCATTACCGGGATGATTGCTATACGTGACCACAAAGCCATCGCCCAGCGAAACGCCGGACGACACCACCACGCCATCCTCAGGCGGAACGGTTACCCGAATCGTCACCGTCGCGGCCGAAAGCTGCCGGGCCAGAGCCTCGGTGTCGGGCTCGGCTGCCGTCAAACCGGCCGTGGACATTGCCCACGCGGTTGCGACGATCGCCAGCAGCGTAACAGTGCGCATGTCCGGAAGTTTCCACCTGGTGGGAGTGCGACTTCAACCAGCGGGGCAGCGGCCTTCGTGGGAGCGAGGCCTTTTCGCGTGTGCGGGTCAGATTGAACCGATGGCCCCCGCCTCGGTGAGCAGGTCCAGCAAGCCTTCCTGCTCCGCGCCCGAAAGCTCCGAGAAAATCACCGCGTGAACCGTGGGCGACTGCGGCGTGGCCGGCTCCATCACCTGGGCGGCAGCCGGAACCACCTCCTCACGGTCAGGCTGGTTGCCGGGCATTCCCCACAAGGCCCAAAGGCCTGCGGCGATCACAAGCGCGGCGGCAGCGCCACCCCGGCGACGCCACGCGGCAAACCGGTCGCCATGCCGCGCCGGCTCCGCAGCCTCGCTGGCGACCACTTCGCCGGCGGCTACCTCGGGTGCCGGGTAGGCAGCGGCGAGCTGCTCCGCGTCGCCCATCAGTTGCGCAGCCAAGGCGGCCAACTCCGGCGGCAAACCGGCAGCCAGATCGTCGGCATCATCGGCCGCGTCCTCGGCCAAGCGGCCCAGGGCCGCGGTGTGCCGGGGATCATCGGCAGCCGATGGCGACGGCTCGCCTACGAGCCTGAACTTAAATGACATGCGTCAGATCCTCCCAGGCGTGTCGGGGGACATCGCCTGCGGCGTGCGAGGAGCCTTCGCCCAACATTTCCCGCAACGTGGCAAGGCCGTTGAATATCCGCGATTTCACCGTCCCGACCGGGCAGCCCAACACCTCGGCGATCTCGTCGTAGCGCAAGTGCTCGCTGAACCGCAGCACCAGGGCCTGGCGCTGACCGTCGGGCAACTTGGCCACCACCGACCACAGCGACGACTTCCACTCGGAAACCTCGATGGGGGTTTCCGCCGCGGGCACCGTTCGCTCGCGAGGCTCGTTGTCCCACAGCACGCGGAGCTTGCGCTTCCGCATGCCGGCCCGCCGCCGGTGACGGCGTTCCAAGTTCAACAATATCCCGTACAGATACGTGTATGTGCTGCTGCGGCCTTCGAAACCCTGGCGGCTACCGGCCAGCACCAGGAAGGTTTCCTGGGCCAGATCGTCGGCATCCCAGGGGTTGCCCGTCAGCACCAGCGCGGCCCGATGGATTCGGGCGAAATACTCTCGGCTAGCCTGGTCGATGTCGATCGCCACGGCGTTCTCCCGTGCGCTGGCTGGGAAGGATGGCGCTGGGGTGTCTCCTGCCAACTCCCACTCGTTTCGGGAGCCCAGCGTCCAAACGGCCATTATAGCCGCCTGCCGAGGGGATTCCTAACCGCCGAAGCCGCCAATGCTAGCGATGCAAACCGCCGCATGGCTCCCCCGCCGGCGAATCGCCCGCAGCCAGCACGTATCTTGGGGTAGGTGCGCCCGGGCAGGCGCAAAGTTCATTGGCGTGGCGCGAAAAAATCCATCACCGCTCGCGCCGCGGCAAAAGCGCAAGAACAGGGCAGGGGAGAAGCGCACCAGGTGCAGCCACGCGCCCGCGCGCGGTAGCCCAAACCGGCCTCTACCGCTGATAGATGGGCAGCAGGCCCTTATCCAACTGGAGCATCGTTAAGTTCAGCGAGGTTACATAGATGGGGCCAATATCGCCCGTCCAGTAGCCGTCGCTATTCTGCTCGCGGAGCAGCCGCGCGTAGAGCTTGTCGCGGAAGCTCTCCCACTCGTTCGGTAGCCGGTACAGGGCCTGGCTGTAGTAGTAGTACGTGTAGTGCCAGTGGCCGAACACGTCGCGCGGGTTATCGATGTCGTGAATCGTCCGCTTGCAGTAGTCCAAGAGCTTGTTGACGTACTCGCCCTTGTACTCGCCCGCGTTGAACAAGCAGGCAACCGCCGCAGCGGTGATCGGCGGCCGGCTGGCACCTCGGCTCTGCGAACTGTAGCAGATGCCGCCGTCGGGCATCGTGCAGTTGTGGATGTACTTGATGGCCTTGTCGATGGCTTCCTTGGGCACCGGGATCCCGGCGTTGCGGCAGCCACGCAGCCCTTGCACCTGGGTCACGGTGGTAGAGCCTTCGTCGAAGCCGCCGCCATCCTTCGCGCTGACGTACCCCCAGCCGCCGGCGTTGGTTTGCGCCTTCACGCAGAAGTCGACGGCCTTCACCAACACTTCGGTGAGCCGCTTGCGGCGCTGCATGTCTTCTTCCTCGCCCAGTACCTGGGAGAGGAACAACATCGAGAAGCCGTGCCCGTAGGTATAACGGTGATCGTTCAGCTCGCCGATCAGCCCGTTGGGCTTGCACTGCGCCATCAGGTAGTCGGTCGCGCGGCGGAGTTGTTCGGCGTAGCGTCCCTGGGTGGTGGTGGAGCCTTCGGCCAGCAGGGCGATGCCGGCCAAGGCGGTCATCGGCACGCGGTACTGGTTCTGGGCATCCCAGCGGCCCACGCGGTTTTGCGTCTTGGCCACCCAGTCCAGCCCACGCTCCACGGCCGCCCGAACTTTCGGGTCGAGCGCCGCTTGAGCCCGGGAGCGGCCGCTAATGAACCAGCCGGTGCTCAGCGATGCAGCGGTCAGGGCTTTGAGTGCCGTGCGGCGCGAGATGCGGCCATCGCTCATTGTCGTCAACTCCTGGCAAGGCGGTTGGCTGTCTGCGACCGGGACAAACCGCAGCCGATACGTTGCCCATCTTGGGGAGGATCATTCTGTGCAGTCCGGACACCGCGAGAGGCCGATGGGCAGGCCTCGCCAATGCCCGGCGTGGTTACCACCATTGTTACCGCAACCGCGGGGAATCCAAGGCGAATCCCCGCTCCGGCAGGGGAAATCGAGGTTCCGTTTCCACCCCCAAAAAGCCGGCGGCAATCGCGCTACCCGCCATGCCAGGCCGGAGGCCCACAGCGCGGGAAACCATTTCTCAAGTGTTGGTCAAGTTTAGCGGCAGGAAAGTTCATTCCCCCAACCGTGGTTTGCCAGTTTTGCCGCTTCGAAGGGTTGGCCGGATGAGGATGCCCCCCGGTAGGTACCCCCGATCGAGCTCCTTGCAAATAAGTCCCTTAATCGTTAAGGATAAACAATGAGGGTGGATGCTTGTTTCGCTCGTTCTGCGTTTCGGCTGCGGCCGTCGCTCGCCCCCCCCACTTGGCGGCGGGAGCATGGTGGCCGGCGACGTAGCGAGTGCAGTCGCACCAGCCTCTCCCCACCGCACTGGGCTGTGAAGGCTCAGGCGGCGAACTCCTTTTTGGCAGGCGGCGGACGCCATGAGCAAGACCAACGAAACGAAGAAGATCCTCGTCGTCGACGATGACCAGGAAATACTGACCGGCGTGCGTATTGCGCTGGAGTCGCGGGGTTACCAGGTCGTCGTGGCACACGACGGCAACGAGGCCCTGACCAAGGCGGAGTCCGAACGCCCCGACCTGATCATCCTCGACATGATGATGCCCAAGCGGAGCGGTTTCCTCGTGATGGAGAAACTGCAACGCAGCGCCACCACGCCGCCGCCGATGATCATGATCACCGCCAACGAAGGCAAACGCCACGAGCAGTATGCCGAGTTGTTGGGCGCGGTGGCCTACATCCGCAAACCGTTTGCCATGGAACGGCTGCTGGAAGCCGCGGAAGCCGCCCTGGCTGACTAGCACGTTGGCCCGGCTTTTCGCATAAGCCTCAACCGCCGGGGGGCGAAATATCACGACACCGGGCGGTTGGCGCTAGATGTTCTTGTACTTGCAGGTCGCTGCCCGGCTGCGGTATTCTTCTCCCCAACGCTGCTAGCACTGCCGGCGGGACCGAAACAGCACCGTTGAGGTCTTGGAGGGCGGCCAATGGGAGCCGCCACCTGGCCGCCCGTGGTGAAGAAAACCGTTGTTTCCCTGGGGTTCATCACCACGTCAATTGGCCGCCAATGTGCCATGTGGGGTTGAAAATAGACCGATCTGTCACATTGGCAACCAATTGAAGCCGTCCTGAAGCGCATTGGTTCTTTGATTTCTAAATCAATCTATTCTTTTCATTTGCGCATCATGGCCTGGTGCGGGCGCATGGATTTTGCGCCTTTGGCCGCTAATGTGCTATTGCCTTGCAAACAGTTTGAGGCGATACTAAGGGGTGGCAGAAGCAGAAACGCTTCCCTCGGTGTGCGGCAATCCTTGCCTGCATAACGAAAAGCCGGGCTCACCGGGGACCGAAGGGATCGGTTCAATCCACACTCTGCCTGCCTTCGAGCTTCTCGCTTCGCTCTCTCGCTCTTTTTCAACTTCCCGTTGAATCGCTCCGCGGTCGCTGCTGCGCGGTGCGGATTCGCCTGGTCGCCTTCCGACCGGCGGCTCTCTTCAAAGGCCGAATGGGTGCCTTGCTGTCCAGGGAGCCCGCCGCTGGGCCGTGCGCTCGCGAACCCGTCGCACCCGTGCGTAAGCGCGTGCGCGCAGCGAACCTGATTGGCCAGAGAGCGATGCGACTAGTCGTTGGTGCAAGACGCAAATGGTCCAGAATCCCCAACATCACCCACGGCAATCCATTCAACCTGTCACACGCGAGTCGCTGTTGAGTCGCTGGCGCCCGCTATCACCGCCAACCAGGTACACACGGACATTCATTTCCCAGCCAACCATTCAAACAACCTGACAACATAAAACGCTTCAGGCAGTAGCGAGCGCACGCGTTGGTTCATCGCGCGCCGCATTGCCTGCGATCGCTCGCGCCCCTCGTCGGAGACGGATGCGACGGCCCCGAGCGTCGCCCACGATCCACGCAACAGAGACCAGAGGGAAAATCCATGACCCGAGGCACCAACATCATTTCGCTGGTCGGCCAACGGCAAGACCTGGAACAGTTCCGCCGCAAGACCTGGGAAGGCACGTTCGAGGAATACCTGGACATCGTCCGCGAACGGCCCGAGGTGACGCGCAATGCGTTCGAGCGGGTTTACGACATGATCATGTCGTACGGCGTCGAGGTCCGCGAATCGCGCCGCGAGAAGAAGCTGCATTACCGCTTCTTCGACGATCCCGATGGCGAAGGCCGCGACGCCGTGTTCGGCCTCGATGATTCGCTCAACCAACTGGTCAACGCCCTCAAAAGCGCCGCGCGCGGCTACGGCATCGAACGCCGCGTGCTGCTCCTGCACGGCCCGGTCGGCAGCAGCAAGAGCACCATCGTGCGGCTGCTGAAAAAGGGCCTGGAGCGGTATAGCGCCCGCGACGAAGGCGCACTGTACACGCTGGGCTGGTACGACGAAGAAACGGGCGAAACCACCTGGTGCCCGATGAACGAGGAACCGCTGCACCTGATCCCCAACCGGTTCCGCGAGGAAATCGCCGCGCAGCTCAACGAAGGCCGCGGCGAGAACGATTACCACGTCCGCATCGAGGGCGACCTCGATCCGCTCTGCCGGTTCATGTACCACCAGCGGTTGCGCAAGTACGGCGGCGACTGGACGCGCGTGATCCAGGACGTGCGCGTGAAGCGCATCATCCTCAGCGAGCAGGACCGGATCGGGATCGGCACCTTCCAGCCCAAGGACGAAAAGAACCAGGACTCCACCGAGCTCACCGGCGACGTCAACTACCGCAAGATTGCCGAGTACGGCAGCGACAGTGACCCGCGGGCGTTCAACTTCGACGGCGAGTTCAACGTGGCCAACCGCGGCCTGATCGAGTTTGTCGAAGTGCTCAAGCTCGACGTGGCGTTCCTGTACGACCTCCTGGGCGCCAGCCAGGAACACAAGGTCAAGCCCAAGAAGTTCGCCCAGACGGATATTGATGAAGTCATCATCGGGCATACCAACGAGCCGGAGTACCGCCGCCTGCAGAACAACGAGTTCATGGAGGCGCTCCGCGACCGTACGGTGAAGATCGACGTGCCGTACGTCACCAAGCTCGACGACGAAATCAAGATCTACGAGAAGGACTACAACAATAACAAGGTTCGCGGCAAGCATATCGCGCCGCATACCATTGAGATGGCGGCCATGTGGGCCGTGCTCACGCGTCTGGAGGAACCCAAGAACGCCAACCTGACGCTGCTGCAGAAGCTCAAGCTGTACAACGGCAAGAGCCTGCCGGGCTTCACCGAGGACAACGTCAAGCAGCTCAAGGAGGAGGCCGTTAACGAAGGCATGCACGGCATCTCGCCGCGTTACGTGCAGGACAAGATCTCCAACGCCATCGTGGCCCACCCCGAGGCCAGAAGTGTGAACCCCTTTATGGTCCTCAACGAACTGGAAGCTGGCCTCAAGCACCACAGCCTGATCAACAGCGAGGAAACGCGGAACCATTACCGCCAACTGCTGACGGTGGTGAAAGAGGAATACGAAAACATCGTGAAGAACGAAGTGCAGCGCGCGATCGCGGCCGACGAGGACGCCCTGGCCCGGCTGTGCGCTAACTACATCGACAACATCAAGGCCTACACCCAGCGGGAGAAGGTCAAGAACAAGTTCACCGGCCAGTACGAAGAGCCGGATGAACGGTTGATGCGGTCGATTGAAGAGAAGATCGACATCCCCGAAAGCCGCAAGGACGACTTCCGCCGGGAGATCATGAACCACATTGGCGCGCTGTCGATCGACGGCAAAACGTTCGACTTCCGCACCAATGAGCGGTTGAACAAGGCCCTGGAGCTGAAGCTGTTCGAGGACCAGAAGGACAGCATCAAGCTCACGAGCCTGGTGTCCAACGTGGTCGACCAGGAAACCCAGGCCAAGATCGACGTGGTCAAGGCCCGGCTGATCCGCGACTACGGCTACGACGAAGAAAGCGCCACCGACGTGTTGAACTACGTGGCCAGCATCTTCGCCCGCGGCGACACCAAGCACTAAGCATCCCCGACAGTGATTGACCTCCACGATTCACCTTTTGCCGTGGGAGCAGCAGGGCGGCTCCGCGTGTCGGCGGCCGCGGCCGCTCTCCCATGGCGAACCGGACACCAGCGATAGCCCTAGCCGTTTTGAGATCCGTTTCCGTTTAACGCAGTCGGCCAGCCATGGGTTTGAAGATTGAACGCGACCAGAACCGCTTCAAGCAAATCGTGCGCGGCAAGATCCGGCAGAACCTGCGGAAGTACGTTTCGCAGGGCGAGATGATCGGCCGCAAGGGTCGCGATCTGGTCAGCATCCCCGTGCCGCAGCTCGACGTGCCGCACTTCAAGTTCGGCAAGAACGGTTCGGGCGGGGCAGGGCAGGGCGACGGCGAAATCGGCCAGCCGATCGGCCGCCCCGGCGATGACGGCGAAGGCGGGCAGGGCCAGGCCGGCAGCGATCCGGGCGCCCACATCCTCGAAGTGGACGTGTCGCTCGACGAACTGGCCGCGATCCTGGGCGACGAACTGGAACTGCCCCGGATTCAGCCCAAGGGTCGCGAGAACCTCAAGCAGGAAAAAGCCCGCTACAACAGCATCCGTCGCACCGGCCCCGAGTCGCTGCGGCATTTCAAGCGGACGTACATGCAGTCGCTGCGGCGGCAGATTTCGTCGGGAACCTATAACCCGGACAACCCGGTGGTGATCCCCTACCGCGAGGATCGCCGCTACCGCTCCTGGGACGTGGTCCACGAGCAGGTCGCCAACGCGGTCATCATTTACATGATGGACGTGTCGGGCTCCATGACCGAGGAGCAGAAGCAGATTGTCCGGGTGGAAGCGTTCTGGATCGATACCTGGCTCCGCAGCCAGTACGACGGCCTGGAACGGCGCTACATCATCCACGACGCCGCCGCCAAGGAAGTGGATGAAGAAACCTTTTATCACACCCGCGAGAGCGGCGGCACGCGGATCAGTTCGGCCTATCGCGTGTGCGCGGACCTGATCCAGCGCGAGTTCTCACCGGTGGAGTGGAACATTTACTGCTTCCAGTTCTCCGATGGCGACAACTGGGGAGAGGACAATGAACGCAGCCTGAACCTGTTGCGGGAGCACATCCTGCCGCACGTGAACCTGTTCTGTTACGGGCAGGTGGAAAGCCCTTACGGCAGCGGCGAGTTCATCCATTCCCTGGCCAGCCTCACCCTGGATGATCCCGGGAAGCTGGTGCTGTCGGAGATTCCGGATCGCGACGCCATTTACGACTCGATCAAGACCTTTTTAGGCAAGGGCCGGTAGCGGCCAAGGGATTGGACCCGCCAGGCAGCCACGATTGTCCAGAGCACAGAGGTTTCGCACCACGATTGTTCGCACCTAACAGGGACAAGGCCATGATTCAAGCAACGTCGCAGCAGCAGGCTTTTCCGGCACGTCGGTTTGAAGTCCGCCTGGGACATGTTCGCGTGGAGGTCGAGGCCGCCACCATGCACGAGGCCCTGGTGTGCGCCCGGCGGAAGCTCAGCAGCGAGTTTCCACGGCTGTGGGACATGATCCACCAGGCCCCCGAATCGCGGTTCATGGTCCAACCGGTCGAGTAACCGCCTGCCTCCGGCCTGGAGAACGAGTTCTCCCGAGGATCGCTAACGCATGTCGCTACACCGCTTCCACCCGCTGACGCCCGAGCTGATCGCCGCGCAGGAGCAGATGCGCCGGCATGCGGAGAGCTATGGCCTGGACTGCTTCCCGGTGATCTTCGAGGTGGTCGACTACGACCAGCTCAACGCAATCGCCGCCTACGGCGGGTTCCCCACGCGTTACCCGCACTGGCGGTTTGGCATGGAGTACGAGCAGCTATCCAAGAGCTACTCGTACGGCCTGTCGAAGATCTACGAGCTGGTCATCAATAACGATCCCTGTTACGCCTACTTGATGCAGTCCAACTCGCTCACCGACCAGAAGCTGGTGATGGCCCACGTGTATGGGCATTGCGACTTCTTCAAGAACAACTACTGGTTCAGCCAGACCAACCGCAAAATGATGGACGAGATGGCCAACCACGGCAATCGCGTCCGTCGCTACATGGAGCGGTTCGGCGTCGAAACGGTGGAGACGTTCATCGACGCCTGCCTGTCGGTGGAAAACCTGATCGATATTTACTCGCCGTTCATCAAACGGCACGACGAAAGCAACCGCTACCAGTTCACGCCGGCCGACGAGGAACCGCCGGCCCCCATGCCGGGCAAGTTCCAGGCGAAGTCGTACATGGACGACTTCATCAACCCGCCGGAGCGGCTGGCGGCCGAAGCCGAAGAGCTGCGCCGCAAACAACAGGAACGGCAGCACGCGACCAACCTGCCTACCCGCGACGTGCTGGCTTATCTGCTGGAGAACGCGCCGCTGAAGCCGTGGCAGGCCGACGTGCTCTCGATCATCCGCGACGAGGCGTATTACTTCGCCCCGCAGGGCCAGACCAAGATCATGAACGAGGGCTGGGCCACTTACTGGCACTCGACCATCATGACCCGGCACGGTCTGGAGGCCGGCGACGTGATCGACTACGCCGACCACACGGCCGGAACGCTGGCCACCTACGGCAACCGGCTCAACCCGTACAAGCTGGGCGTGGAACTGTTCCGCGATATCGAGGATCGCTGGAACCGCGGCTGCTTCGGCCGCGAGTACGAAGAATGCGACGACATCGAGGAACGCCGTAACTGGAACACGCACGCGGGGCTGGGCCGCGAGAAGATCTTCGAGGTCCGCCGCGTCCATAACGACATCACGTTCCTCGATACGTTCCTGACCGAGGATTTCTGCCGCGAGCACAAGCTGTTTTCGTTCCGCTACAACGAGCACACCGACTACTACGAGATCGAAAGCCGGGAGTTCCAGCGGATCAAACAGCAACTGCTGGCCAGCCTGACCAACTTGGGCCGCCCGATCATCGAACTGATCGACGGCAACTACAAGAACCGCGGCGAGCTGTACCTGGTCCACCAGTTCCAGGGCACGGAACTGCACCGGGGCTACGCCCGCGACACGCTCGTCAACCTGTACACGCTGTGGGGCCGGCCGGTGCATATCGAATCGGTATTCGACGATGGCCCCGCCGTGCTCAGCTACGACGGTTTCGAACACAAGATTACGCGAGCCAAGAACAACAGCAACGGTTCCAGCAAGACCTACAACGTGGCGACGTAATGCGTCGCGTCGCCGCAGAAAAGCTAGCCCAACCGATCGACGCAAACCTCGGCGGCGTCAGTGAACGACTCCGCCAACGCGAGCCGTAACGAGGGACGGCGCGACCATGGCCCCCGGACACGTCGTTTAACAGACGGGCCAGACATCCCCGCGGCTTCGCGTCACACCGCAGAGGACTGCACCATGACGATCCGCAGCGAATTCCAACGGCAACTTCAGCAAACCGTCGGGCCGGGGCCCGTCACGGTGAAGGCCCTCGCGGGCGACAAGCGGGCATTTTGCGAGTTGGACGAACTGGACCGTTTCGCGGTGGCCTGCCGTGAACTGCGCGTGGAATCCGGGGCGCTCACCAATGCCACGCTGGCGCAGCTTCAAGATCTCTCCACAAAGCTGTCCGGCCGGCTGACCTACCTGCTGGAACCGGTTTCGCCGATCGAGTCCGACGGTGAAAGTTGCACGGTCCAGATGCGGTCGAACCCGCCCCAGCGCGACGACGACGGCACGCGCTATTACGAACTGCTGGTCCGGCGCGGCAGCATCAGCCTGCGGCGGTGGCATGCTCCGCGCGGTCAAATCCGGCAGCCTATCGCGGCCGAACTGACGCGCGAAGTGACCGTCCGCCTGGTCGGCGACTTTGGCGAAGCGATCGACGCCTTTAAAGCCCGCCGCTAGTCGCGCTCTTACCGATCGTTTCGAAGCGGTCGCGTTCTTACGCGTGCGCGGTCTGCGCCACTTCGGTGGCTGTGTGCTGCATCCAGGCCGCGGCGCCCAGCGAGGTGGCATCGTCGCCCAGCTTGGCCACCTGCACCTTGAACGTGTCTTCAAACGAAGGCATCACCACACCGCGAGCGGCCTTCTCCACTTCTTCGACAAAGAGCTTGGGCATCGCTTCAACCAGGCCGCCGCCCAGCACCACCACCTCGGGCAGCATGATGTTGATGATGCCTCCCACGGCCACGCCGATGGTGGCCGCCGCATCGCGGACGATGTGCTCAATCGCCGTATCGCCGGCCTTGATCGACTCGGCCAGGGCACTGCTGCGAATGTTGCTCAGGTCGGTGCCGCAGTGCTTCAACAGGTATGGAGCCTGGCCGCGATAAGCGGCAGCCGCCGCGGCCGCCGAAATTGCCAGCCGGCTTGCCACCGCTTCCAGGCAGCCCTTGCGGCCGCAGCCGCAGCGCGGACCGGGCGCCACGCGCATGTGGCCAATCTCCATGGCGCTGCGAACCTTGCCGCGGATGATGCGGCCTTCGTACACGCAGCCGCCGCCGATGCCCGTGCCGGGAAACACGCCGATCACACATCGGGCATCGCGGCCGGCGCCAAAGCGGTATTCGCCGTACACACCGGCATCGACGTCGTTCAGGATCACCACCGGGCAGCCGTATTCGTGCTCCAGGTGCTGCTTGATCGGCAGGTTCTTCCAGCCCAGGTTGGGCGACTCGATCAGGACGCCCTTATTCAAGTCCAGCGGGCCGGGGCAGGCCATGCCGATGCCGGACAGCTGCCCACGCTCGATCTTGGCATCCTTCAGGGCGGCGTCGATGGTGCTGACGATGCGTTCGACGCCGGCCTGGGCACCTTCAGCACCCTTGGTGCGTTTGCGTTCGCGGCCCAACTTCTTGAAGTTGCCGTCGAACACCGTCGCGAGCATCTTGGTGCCGCCCAGGTCGAAGCCAACCCAGTATTCTTCTGATTTGCTCATGGGGTTGTCGTTATATTGGGGGGAAGCTGTCACATCGACGCAGGGGTGTGTCCGTCATTCTATGATGCCACGCGGGCGATCGCGACAGCAGACCCGGAAGACTAGGTCACGATACGATTTGGAGCCAGTTGTGAACCGTTCAATCCGATTGTGCGTTTGGGGACTGTTGTCCGCCGTATGCGGCCTGATCGCGACCACCGCCTCGGCCGAGGACAATCCGATGGATTTGCGGGTGATGAGCTTCAACATCCGCTTCGGCACGGCCAACGACGGCCCCAATTCGTGGCCCCAACGGGCTGAGCTGGTGAAGCAGGTGATCCTGGACTTCACCCCCGATCTGCTGGGCGGCCAAGAAGTCATGGCCTTTCAAGGCAAGGCTCTGCGCGAAGCGCTGGCCGGCTACGGCTTCATCGGCGCGGGCCGCGCCGACGGCAAAGAAGGCGGCGAGCTCTGCCCGGTGATGTACCGCAAGGACCGTTTTGAAC
>ERZ777003.349-NODE-349-length-93816-cov-12.980973_pt1 | contig 93816 bp, 59 predicted proteins | sample MGYA00374956_ERZ777003 | MGnify/ENA primary metagenome ERZ777003 (study PRJEB29302, sample SAMN06268252) | bioreactor metagenome | isolation source: Joint BioEnergy Institute, California, USA | place: USA:Joint BioEnergy Institute, California, USA | collected...
CCACTGTCCAGAGCGAGAGCGTACCATCGTGACAGAAACGAGCATCACGCCCGCGCACGCCAACCAGAAACAGCGCGGTCGGGCGCTTGAACTCGAACGGGCGCAGCGCTGGCTTCTTGTTCGAGCGGGCGGCAGCGTAGGCTCCGGCAACCAGTCGGATCGCCGTACAGGTCATCTGGCTGCTGATCGCACCCTTGACATCCTGGTACACCGCACGATGCAGCGCGAGGGCCGACAACGGCTTGCCGTCGTTGTAGCACAGCGCCGAGATACGCTGTTGAACGCCCTGAAACCCTGCGAGCGTTGCCCGCAGATCGGGGTCATCAGCAATGTGTATCGTTACTGTGCGTTGTACGTCCATGTGTTCTATTATACGACTAAGAGTAACACAACGTAAGGATTAGTGGGCGTTGGAGGGTGGCATTCCCCCGTCAGCGAAAGCTGGCGGTCTCCTGCCGCAATTTTTATGGTACTGAGTTCATTAACATCTGTCCATAGTCTGATGGTCCCAGCCAACCTGCGTACTGAATACCACATTGCAAAGATGCCGTATACTTGGTGCGGATGCGCAATAGGAGCGTACTGAAAGGCAGCTAAAGGAGCAAGCGGTGAAGGAACCTGTTATTATCGTCGGAGGGGGGCTTGGCGGGCTTGCTGCTGCGATTCATTTGGCGCTTCAGGGCCTACAGGTGATAGTGCTCGAAAAGAACGAGCGTGTCGGCGGTAAACTCGACCTCATCCGCGAAGATGGCTACACCTTCGATACAGGCCCTTCGTTGCTCACGATGCCCTGGGTATTGCGCGAACTGTTCGCTGCCGCCGGGCGACGCCTCGAAGACGAGTTGACCCTGCTCCCCATCGAGCCGATCTGCCGCTACTACTGGCCCGATGGTATGCACTTCAACGCCTCGCAGCAGCTACCGCTCCTGCTTCAAGAGATCGCTCGCTTCGATCGGCGGGATCAGGGCAACTGGTTTCGCTTCATGGCCTATGCCGAGCGCATCTATCGGGTTGTGGCGAACCCCTTCCTGCTCGAACCGTTCGATGGCCTGCGCGATCTGCTCAGCCTGGAGACGCTGCGCAACTTCTGGAAGATCGACCCGTTCCGCACCGTCGATCAAGCGGTAAGGAGCTACTTTCGCAGCCCGTATTTGCAGCAGATCTTCAACCGTTACGCCACCTACAACGGCTCCTCGCCCTATCATGCGCCAGCCACCTTCAACCTCATTGCCTACATTGAAATGGCCGAGGGTGGCTGGTACGTGCGCGGCGGCATGTACGAACTGGCCCGGGCGCTGGAACGGCTCGCGCTTGAACTTGGTGTCATGATCCACACCCGTTCGCCCGTTGCGCGTATTGGGATTTATGGCGGACGGGCGGGCGGCGTGGTGTTGGAGAACGGCGAGCGCTTGAGCGCCTCGGCTGTGGTAGTGAACGCCGACCCGCGCTACGCCTACGAACAGTTGCTGCCGCCAGAATGGTCCACCGCTCGCAAATTGGCCCGTCTGGAGCCATCGAGCAGCGGCTTCGTGTTGTTGCTCGGCATCGACCGCGTGTACGAACAGTTAGCGCATCACACCATCTTCTTTTCAAAAGACTATCCGGCAGAATTCAAGGCGATCTTCGACCAGCGCATACCCGCGCCCGACCCAACCGTGTACGTGTGCGCCACCTCGCAGAGCGATCCGCAGCACGCGCCATCAGGCCATATGAACCTGTTTGTCTTGGTGAACACGCCTGCGCTGCACACCAACCAAGATTGGGGCGCTATCATCGGATCGTACCGGGACACGATTGTGCGGAAGTTAGAGAAGATGGGGTTGATCGATTTGGAGCGGCACATCCGCTACGAGCGCATCATCTCGCCCGAGGACCTGCAACAGCGCTACAACGCCCCCAATGGCGCGATCTACGGTTTGGCCTCTAATCGGCCTTGGACCGCCTTTGTGCGCCCGCCCTTGCGCGCCCCCGAAGCCCGTGACCTCTACTTCGTCGGTGGTGGCACACACCCCGGCGGCGGCATCCCTCTCGTGCTGCTCTCGGGCCGCGCCGTCACCAAGCGCCTCCTGCACGACCAGCAAAAGCCGAGAAGGTTAAGGTGAGCTTATCATCGTTGAAGAGCGATAAATCTATTGACTCGGTAGGGGGCGAATGGTACCATGGTCCTGAAGCCTCAAGCAAACCAGTATCGCAACCATTGTACGTAAACAGTCAATACGACGATCTTGGAGTAGGCAAGCGGCGTGCTCTGCGGATAGGAGACAGGGGCGACCGTAAGTCGGGTGAAATGGTTCTAGTTGGGCCGTTCATAACCAGGGACCCCGACGAGCAAGCGCCGAGTCACTGCTGAAGTGACTGGATGCTGTGTAAGCTCAAACAAGGTTCTTTGCAGCAACGCTCAACCGTGAAAGCTGTAACGCTTGAAGCCACGGTGAGGATGAGCGATGCCTGGGCGTAAAAGCTGACACAGTCAGAATGCTGAATGTCGGGCGACGTTCAGGAGTCTGTAAAGTAGATTGGCTGGCGTATAATGCGAGGGATACTGGTTCTTGAGGCATCACTATGCCATCCGCCAGCCACCATCCACCGAAATCGTTTGCCCTGTGATGTAGGATGCCAGTGGTGAGGCCAAGAAGACTGCCAAAGCGGCCACTTCCTCCGGTCGCCCGGCGCGTCGCAGCGCGATCACGCGCTCGCCCCACTCCCGCTTCTCTTTTGGAATAGCCTTGAGCATCCTGGTTTCGACTAAGCCGGGTGTGATCGCATTGACTGTGATCTGCCAGGCGGCTGCCTCGCGCGCCAGCGCCCGCGTCAAGCCCAGCACCCCACCCGTGGCCGCCGAATAATCGACCTGATTCGCGCTTCCCGCCATGCCCTGTAGCGACGAGAAATTGACGATCCGTCCATAGTGTCGCCGCATCATCGAGCGCAGCACCGCCCGACAGGTGTAGTAGACGCCGTCGAGGTTGCTAGAGAGACTTGAGAGCCATTGCGTCGTGCTGATATCGTCGATGGGCAGATACGAGGTGACACCAGCACAGTTGATCAGAATATCGATCTTCTCCCAGCGCTCTAGCGTGGAGGCGACAAGCGTATTGACCGATTCCTGCTCGCGGATATCGACCTGATGCGCGACCGCCTCGCCCCGTAGTTCGGCGCAGGCTGCGACGATCTGATTGGCGGCATCGATGTTTTGGTGGTAGCACGCCACAACCGATGCACCACGCTCGGCGAGCATCCGCACGGTCGCTTGACCGATCCCACCCGAACCACCGATGACAATGGCAACTTGTCCTGTAAAATCCATAGACTACTTCGGTTGAGAGTGGCGTGAGGCGTGTATCAGTACGCCTCACGCGATCGACTCAGGCGGACAAAAAGGTTCGTACGCTTGCCAGATTATTGAGATTCACCAATCGCGCTTCGGGTGCGATGCGCTTGATCAGGCCAGTGAGGACGGAACCTGGGCCAATCTCGATAAATGTATCGACACCTGCATCGGCCATTGCCCGTACCGAAGCGATCCAGCGCACTGGCGATGTAACCTGCTCGGCGAGTTCGTGCCGAATCTCATCGGCAGTGCGGATGGGTTGCGCTTGGACGTTGCTGATCACGGGTACACGCGCATCGCCGATTGTGGCGGCGGTGATCGAACTTGCCAGGCCCTCCGCGGCAGCGCGCATCAGTGGCGAGTGGAAGGCCGCGCTCACCTTGAGCGGCATTGCGCGCTTGGCGCCGCGCCCCTTGGCGAGAGCGATGGCCTGCTCGATGGCTTGCGTTGCGCCACTCAGCACAAGTTGGCCGGGCGCGTTGTAATTGGCGATCACCACTTGCGCTCCATCGGTCGATGCCTCTTGACAGATCGCTTCGAGTGTTGGCTCGTCGAGGCCGATGATGGCGGCCATACCGCCCGAATCGGCCTGTGCCATCAGCTCACCGCGCCGTTTGACGAGCTTCAGCGCGGTTGGGAACTCGAGCGCGCCTGCTGCAACCAGTGCCGAATATTCACCGAGGCTGTGCCCCGCAACGTAGGCTGGCTCGATAGCGGCGGCGCCTTGTGCGGCGGTCTGCTCGGCGAGCGCCGCTAAGAGCGCTGTGCTTACGGTGAGTAGCGCTGGTTGTGCGTATTCGGTAGCTGTAAGTTGGGCTTCGGGTCCCTCGAAGCATAATTGCGACAGGGCAAAACCCAAGGTGGTATCGGCTTGCTCAAAGATCGCGCGTGCTGCCGGGGATTCCTCGTAGAGATCTCGACCCATACCGACAGCCTGCGAGCCTTGGCCAGGGAAAACGAACGCTACAGTCAATTCTATCCTCGTATCTGAATGATGGGCAAGTCTGCTAGGTGAAGATTATATCTCACCTGCTGAACCGGCTAGGGGCGGCCCCAACGGATGACGGAGGAGGCCCATGTCAGCCCGCCACCGAAGGCGGTGAGCAACACGTAGTCGCCGTGTTTGATGCGCCCCTGTTCAACAGCCTCGACCAGTGCGATCGGGATCGTGGCGGCTGAAGTATTGCCATACCGATCTAAGTTGACAAACACCCGTTCCATCGGCACATCGAGCCGTTTGGCGGTCGCTTCGATAATGCGCAGGTTGGCTTGGTGCGGCACAACGAGGGCAATATCATCGGTGGTGAGGCCCGCATCTGCAATCACCTGTGCTGAAGAATCGCCCATGCCACGCACGGCGAGCTTGAAGATCTCGCGACCGTTCATGTAGACGTACTGGCGGCCTGCTTCGAGCAGTTCAGGTGTGGCAGGGAGACGGGAACCGCCCACCTCGACAGCCATCAGGTCCTCATCCTTGCCAGAGGCTCCAAGGATGCTTGCGAGTTGACCGAGGGGTTCGTCGCTTGGCTGTAGGATAACTGCGCCCGCGCCATCACCGAACAACACGCAGGTATTGCGGTCGTTCCAGTTGATGTAGTGGGTGAAGATATCGGCAGCGATGAACAGAACGTTGCGGGCCGAGCCGCTCTTGATCATGCTCGTCGCGACGTTGAGGCCATAGACGAACCCGCTACAAGCCGCTGCAAGATCGAATGCGGCGATGCCGTGCAACTCAAGGTTGGCTTGGACGGTGCAAGCAGTCGCCGGGAAAGGACGATCTGGCGTACACGTTGCAAGGATGATGAGATCGATGGTTTGCGGGTCGATACCTGCGCACTCGATCGCGCGACGAGCGGCGGCGGTGGCCAATGTGGAGGTGCTTTCGTTGGGACCAACCACGTGTCGTTCACGGATACCGGTGCGTGTTGTGATCCATTCGTCCGATGTGTTCACCATCCGTTCGAGATCGGCGTTGGTGAGCACGCGATCAGGGACGGCCATGCCCCAACCGGTGATCGCAGCATAATTCGCCATGGTATGTCGCCTATATAAAGAAAGGGTTATCAGCGAGCCGTAGCACGCCAATAACCCCAGAGGCTTGACGCCTCATTCTAGTCCTGCTCCGCCTGGTTAGCAATCTCGATCACCTGGCGCCCACGGTACGTTCCACAGTTTTTGCAGACGTGGTGTGCGCGCATCAACTGGTTGCACTGTTGGCAGGGAACCAAGGTTGGCGGGGTAATGCGCTGATGCTGACGCCGATTGCCGCGGCGGTGGCGCGAGACTTTGGTCTTCGGTACGGCACCCATTTCGGTTCTTTACTCCTCTTGTATGGTGCGACTCAGGTCGCATATGCCATGCCGTAGCATGGATGTATCAACAGGCTGCTTGCCGATCAGACTCGAACCCTTAGGATTCTTTAAGCAGCGCTTTTAGGGCAGCAAAACGCTCGTCGATTATCTCTTCCTGGCAATTGCAAGGCTCGGTATTGCGATCGGCACCACACTCGGGGCAGATGCCTTTGCAATCGGGCCGACACAAGGTTTGCATCGGAAGTTCGAGCAGCGCATATTCTCGCAGCGCTTCTCCAAGATCGACCATATGATTTTCACTGATGTAGAAGGGATCTTCTTCATCAGGTTTCGGTAGTGGGATACCGGTAGTGACTTCGACTCTGGAATGAAACTCGTCACGAAACTGCACCTTGACTGCCTGCTTGCTAGGATTGAGGCAGCGGATGCAAGGGATTTCGACATCGCCTTGCGCCTCGACATCGCCGAGGACGCCGCTTGGAGTGCGGGTAAAGCGCACCTTGCCTTCGAGGTTCACGAGTGTGCTCGTGTCGTCGAGTGGGAGGGCAGGCTCGGAGAAGGTGTATTCTCGTCGAGCGCCGACTTCCTCGCGGAGCAATTGGGCGATGTTGAATGTTAAATCTACCATTGGTTTGTACACGTGCATATGTGGGCGCTCCCCGCGCTCACAGAAGGCGCATTATAGAATAGCGAGCGCACGTTGTCAAGGTTATGAGCATACAACACCAACAGACGCATGAGCTGTGAACGGCTCATGCTGTTGGGAGACAGTTCGCTTCGCCTGCCAAGCGATGTTCGCGTTAGCGCAACTCCTTCAGGCCATTTTGTACGCTAGCGGTGAGCTTGTTGAGACGTTGCTCCAGCTCTTCGAGCACTTGGCGCGCATAGTCATCGGCTCCAGCTCGAACTGCTTGGGCATCGCGCTCGGCCTCGGCGATGAGGCGTTGGCGTTCTGCTTCGATTGCTGCGAGTAGTCCTTGCTCTTCTAGGGCTTGTTGAACTTGTTTGCGTGCTTCGCCAAGAAGGCGTTCTTGCTCGCTAATCACTCGTCGGGCTTGTTTCAGCTCTTCGGGGACGGCTACGCGCATCCGATCGATGATATCGAGGATTCGCTCTTCATCCACCAAGAGCCGCCCGCTAAATGGTACGCGCCGCCCTTCTGCAAGCGCATCTTCTAATTCGTCAATCAAATCGTCGAGCTCGATCGCGACTCACCCCCTCCCCTGTGATGTTAGCTTGAAGTATGTAGTATAGCACGAAGTTGCTATCTATGACACTTAATCGGTTGGTTGCTCAGCCTCGGCGGCCGCTTTAATACCGTAGGCTTTGTGCAGCGCTTGAACGACGTGTGGTGGGACGAGCCAGGAGACATCGCCATTGAGCGAGGCGATCTCCTTCACCATACTCGAACTGAAGAAGGTATACTGGTGCCCCGCCATAAACAGTACGACATCGATGTTGGGTGCGAGCGATTGGTAGATCTGCGCGATCTGCGATTCGTACTCGAAATCGCTGGCGGCGCGCAACCCCCGAACGATCACAGAGGCACCAACGCTGCGCACATAATCGACAGTCAGGTTCGAGAAGCTGTCGATTCGGACACGCGGGATGTCGCGTGTCGCCTCACGTAGGAGTTCCATCCGCTCTTCGATGCTGAAGAGGCGGTTCTTCTTACTTGGCCCATCATACACCGCCATAATCACGGGATCAAACAGACGGGCGGCTCGACTCACAATGTCGAGATGGCCATTAGTGACAGGATCAAAACTTCCTGGATAGACGGCGATCGTCACACCTTGCTCCTTTGGCGCGTTGCACAGATTGGCGCGAGTTGCTTACCTCGCCTATTCATCAGATGGCGGTTCTTCGGTAGCTGGCTCAGATAACTCATAGATAGAGAAGCAGGAATCACCTACGCGGCGGAATTTGAGGCGATGCAATGGTTCATACGCATCAGCAAGCGTGACACGCGGCGAATGCCCAACGACCAGGAGACCGTTGGTCTTGAGCAGTTCTGATGCTGCAATAGTGCGAATGGTGTCTTCGATTGTGGGATCGGCGTATGGTGGATCCATCACGATTATAGCATATTTTTCTTCGGGTTTTGCGTTCGCCAAATAGCGGCTCACAGGCATATGGTGCACGCGCGCCTTCTCGATCAGGTGCGTGTGCGTGAGGTTCTCGCGGATGATGCGACACACGTGGGCGTTCTGCTCCACGAAGTCGCCGAAGGAGCAACCGCGCGATAAGAACTCGATGCCGAGCGAGCCGGTGCCCGCGAACAGGTCGAGCACGCGCCCACGCAGCGGGCGATTACTCTCCAGCACGGCGAACAGCGATTCTTTGACCCGATCGAGCATGGGGCGTGTACCCATGCCTTTGGGAGCTTTGAGTTTATGCCCCTTGGCGGAGCCGGTAATTACTCGCATGGTAACGTTTCTCAACGGGTGTACGCTTCTCGCGAGAGGCGTACACCCGTTTGGTTGGCTTTAGTGTGGGTGATGCTGATGCTGGTGCAGTTCGGTGAAGACGGTCTCGATAACATCGAGCGCCGCTGCCACCGTGCGCCCCGAGTCATCCTTGTCGGGGTTGACAGCGGTGAGCGCGAAGGCTGCCAAGTTGCCCAGCCCAACCACGTTGCGAATCCCTTCGCGCAGCTGATCCATACGCAACCCATTCTCAACCACGTAGCTGACGCCGGGCGCGATACTCGGGTCGAGCACATCGATATCGACGTGCAGGTAGACCTGCGGTAAAGTGCCAAGCGAACGGATGGCGTGAGTCAGGTCGGACGGGTCGCCGCTGAAGCCCTGATGGCGCACCATCATGACCGAGGAGCTGAGCAGGGCTTGTTCTTCGAGCGGATCGAGATCGCGCACGCCGAGCAGGGCGACGTGGCGTTCGGTGATCGGTCCGTTCAGCCGTGCGGCGTTGCGTAACTCTTCCAGCCCGCGCCCTACCGCGACTGCGAGCGGCATGCCACCCAAGTAGCCGCTGATCGAAATATCGGGCGTGTTGAAATCGCCGTGGGCATCGAACCAAGCGACGCCCGTTGTCTCGGGTGTGAGCAGCCCGGCCAGCGTGCCGAGCGATGTGACGCAGTCGCCGCCCAGGATCAGTGGGAAGAAGCCCGCCGCGCGCGCACGTGCGACCTCGTAGCCAAGCCGCGACAGCAGTTGCCCGATGCGGGTGAGTTGTGGCTCATCCGAATCGGGGATAGTGATCATATCCGCGAGGATAGTGGTATCGCCGAGTGCTTCGAGACGCGCCACAAGTCCGGCATCCAGCAGAGCATCGGGGGCCTTCCCCATCCCTTCATAGGCTTTATCGAGACTGTATGGCACGCCAATAATCATAATATTCATACGAGCCTCCTTGCTGTGAATACGTGGGCCTGCACTCGGCAGATACGATCAGCGTTTGCCGAGCAGCCCTTCGGCCTCCATGTCATCGAGCGTTGCGCGGAAGGCGTTGATGGTGGCTGTGATGTCGGCGTCGGTGTGGGCGGCAGAGAGGAAGCCGCTGTGTCCGCGCATAAGATCGACGCCATAGTTGTTTAACCCCAGCCGGAGCGCTTGGAGAAGACGCGGGTCGCCACCGCGCTTGAGTTCGGCGGTGGACACATCGGCGGCGAGTTCGCCGGGTGCGAATGGGTTGCTGCTGCCGATCAGCAGGTGGAAGATCGAGCCATCGCCGTAGGCCGCCCAACCGCGCAGGTCGCGCTCGCGCAGCACGGCGTTGAACTCATCGACGAGGCGGGTGCCAAGCTCGGCGGCCCGTCGATTCGGCTCGCCTGTGGCGATCCGTTCGAGTGTGGCGACGCCTGCCGCTGCCGAGAGCGGGTTGGCGTTGAACGTGCCGTTGTGGCGGATCTTGTTGAAGCGATTCCACTCCGCATCGCCGAAGGCCAGGTGGCGCATAATCTCCTCGCGACCGCCCACGGCGCCGCCCGGCAAGCCACCCGCCAAGATTTTGGCGAGCGTGGTCAGGTCGGCGGTGATGCCAGCGCGTCGCTGCACGCCACCGGGTGTGACGCGGAAGCCTGTCACAACTTCATCGCAGATCAGCAGCACGTTGCGATCGAGCGTGATCTTGCGGAGTTGCTGGAGGAAGCGGTCTGGCAGCGGGGCCATGCCGTAGGATGCACCGCTCGGTTCGAGGATCACGGCGGCGATATCGTCGCGCTTGCTCAGAACATCATCGACAACTTCGAGATCGGTGGGCACCACCAGCGTCGCTTCGGTGATCGCCGAGAGCAGGCCGGGTGGTGGGTCGAGATCGACATCCATGCCATGCGTGAGCGCATCGTTCCAGCCGTGGAAGTGCGCTTGGAAGCGGACGACCGTCGGGCGCTTGGTGTAGCTGCGCGCCAGACGCAGCGCGAGCATCGTCGCCTCGGTGCCGGAGGCAGTGAAACGCAGCCGCTCGATGCCAGGAAACAGTTGCTGAATGAGTTCGGCCCAACGCAGCGTGAGGTCGTGCTCTGCGCCGTAGTGAACGCCGCGCGCCATCTGCTGCTGCACGGCTGCGACGACAGCGGGGTGCCCGTGGCCGAGCAACAGCGCACCATGGCCGTTCCAATAGTCGATGAGTTCGTTCCCATCGACATCCCATTTATGCGCTCCGGCGCTACGCTCAACGAAGAGCGGGAATGGCTGGCTATAGCGGCCATCGTGCGTGACGCCGCTAGGAAAACGCTCAACAGCTTGCCGATAGCGGTTTGCCGAGCCGCTGTGGCGGCTGCGAAACGTGGCTTCGATTGACATAATGAATTACCTGGTATACCTAGTATCTTCGCGGAATACGTGTTCGTGCTGCCTGGGTCATTGATGATGCTCGCACAGACAGTTGCAGCAAGACATAAGGGACAATTTCAGCTTGTTATCAGTTAAACGAGAGGCAGACAATTGTAAATCGTCGTACTTTTGCTCGTTTGGATTCACAACACAGAGACGCCTGAGAGGGTTGTTTCATCAGGCGACAGGTATTGTGACGTTACGTGTCGCGATATCAAGCTATACAAACAACAGAGCTTATCTGTATTATACGCCTTGGTGAGCTATTTGCCCAAGCAGTCTTACGCCTTGTATTCGTATTACATTCCATATTCAAGCCGCCGAATGAGCGCACTCGGCAGACCTGCATCGAGCATTTGGCGTTGTGTTTGGGCGATATCGTATTCGATGCGATGGAATTGGATGGTGTTCGCATCTGTGTCGAGGATGGCGTATGCTGCCCGAGGGTCTTGGTTTCGAGGTTGACCGACGCTTCCGGGATTGATGAAGTAGCGTGTATCATCGGCTAGCTCGAGGATCGCGCCGGGATCGGGCAGTTTGGGGCCTTCGCAACGACCTTCGGCGGTGAGCCGGAAGATGAGCGGCACGTGCGAGTGGCCGATGAAACAGACCTGGCTCTTGAACACTTGGAAGTTCTCGCGAGCTTGCTCTTGTGTCAGCAAGTACTCCCAGATCGGCTCGCGCGGGCTGGCGTGTACCGCCAAGAAGCGCTCGTCAATGTCGTGACGAGGCGGTAGCCCTTCGAGCAGCGTGCGGTGTTCAGCGGTGAGTTGTTCGCCGTTCCAGATATTGGCGGTGCGTGCATCGGGGTTGAAATCGCTCAGATTCACACGACCAAGCGATGCTAAGTCGTGATTGCCGGCGATCAGCACTTGCGCCTGCTTGACTGCAGCGACACATTCGTTTGGCCGAGGCCCGTAACCGATCGTATCGCCCAGGTTCCAGATCTGATCGACGGAACCGGCGACGGCGAGAACAGTTTCGAGTGCGACGTAATTGGAGTGAATGTCTGAGACGATCAGAATGCGCATACCTGTAAACTTCCGGTAATCACGGACCTTTGCGGCACGTTTCGCCACAACGTATAATATGTGGACGTATCGTACCACGCGGCTAAAGGAGGCCCAACGTCTGCTATGGTTGAACCGACGGGCCACTGCCCATTTCTGGGCTTAAAACAAAATCGTGCGATCCGATTTGCTTCGCCTACACCCGAGCATCGCTGCTATGTGAGCGGCGAACCAATTGAGATACCAGTAGATCAAAGCTCCTACTGTCTTTCTCAAGGTCACACACAATGCCCATTATACATGGGTTTAACGCTCCCCACAACGGGTGAATCGGTCGTTACTGCACCTGCTATTTCAACTGCAACCCCAACAGGCGGTCTGAAAGGGTGGTTTTCTACCTTATCGCCACGAGATCGCGCTATTTATGCGTTGATGTTGGGCATGTTGGCGGTGATTATTGCTATTTATGTGTTTGCAGGTGTGCAGACATTCTTTGGCAATAATAACAACGTCGATCAGCCGACTCCGGGGGCGACTGACCAAGCGGTCGTTGGTGTGCCCACCGAAGCGCCGACCGATGTTGGCCCAACGCGCGAGCCCGATACGGTGCTGCCCACGCCGACCGACCTACCGACCAGTGTGCCGACGCACACGCCCACCGAGCTCCCGCCGACGCAGCCTTCGTTGTTGCTGCCGACCCGCTCGCCAACGAACGCGCCCGCAACACCGACTGAGGATGCAACGGTTGTGCCAACAACCGCGCCAACACAGGCTCCGACGAGCGTTGTTGCGCCCTCGCAAGCACCGACACAAGCGTCCACGCAGGCACCTACCCAAGCGCCTGCTCCCACGCAAGCGCCCACCCAGGCGCCGACCAGCCTGCCGGAGCCGACGCGCGCTCCGACGAGTGCGCCTCCGCCGACGAGTATCCCGGTGCCGTCGACCAATACGCCTGTGCCACCCACCAACACGCCCGCTGGGTCGATCACCACGCAGTCGCTCACGCTCTACTTCGGCGATGCGAGCGGGACGATGTTTGTGCCGGTGCGGCGCGCTGTGCAGGTGGTCGATAACCGTGTGGCGCATGCCGCCGTCCAGGCGTTGATCGATGGGCCGCGCAACGGCTTGCAGCGCTTGGTGCTGCCCGATGTGAAGTTGCTGGGTGTGCAGATCGCGAACGGCACGGCGACCGTCAACTTTGATCGGCGACCGACGGGCGCGGGCGACAACCGTGGGTTGTTGGCGATTATGTACACGTTGATCGAGTTCTCGTCGATCGATCGGGTGCAGATCCAGGTCAACGGCCAGAATATCGGGATTGATGGCAATGGCCCAATCGCGTGGCGTCCGATCAATGTGCTGAACCCTCAGAATTTGCCACAGAATTACGATCAAACTGCGTATCTTCCGCTCTATTTTGTGGCGAACAGCGGCCAGCACGATGTGCGCATTATTCGGATGGTGCCGAAGACCAACGATGTGGCACGGGCCACGGTGCAGGCGCTGATCGAGGGGCCGCTCAGCTACAGCAACCGCGTGTGGAGCCCGATCCCTGGCAATACCCAGTTGCGTGGTATCAAGAAGGAAGGCTCGACGATCATTGTCGATTTCACGCAGCCGTTCGCAACCGCGCCGGACCGCGATATCGCGATCCGCGTGGTGGTGGAATCGCTCACCTCGCTGCCTGGGGTGGATGGGGTGCTGTTCCTGGTCGAGGGCAAATCGCTCGCCGACCAGTGGGGCCAATCCTACGGCGGTACTTTCGGGCGACGGGCGATCAATCCTGAGTAGACTCGACATCCTGTTTTTGTCGCGTGGCGGCCAACTTCCATTGGTGAAGTTGGCCGTTTTGCATGCTGCGTTGCCTTGGCGAAAAGCGTGTACAATCAGCAGCAGCGATGAAATGCAGAAACGCAGGAGCGCAACGATGAGCACTGACGCCGATGTGATTGTGGTGGGCGCTGGACTAGCTGGGCTGGTCGCGACTGCCGAGCTGGCCGATGCCGGGAAGCGCGTGGTGGTGGTTGAGCAGGAGCCGCCGCAGAGCTTGGGCGGCCAAGCATTTTGGTCGTTTGGTGGTCTGTTTCTGGTCGATTCGCCCGAGCAGCGCCGCTTGGGTATCCGCGATTCCTACGATCTAGCGTTGGAAGATTGGATGGGCACAGCGGGCTTCGATCGCCCCGAGGATGCGTGGCCCCGCAAGTGGGCTGAGGCGTATTTGGCCTTTGCAGCTGGCGAGAAGCGGGATTGGTTGCACGCTCAGGGCGTGCGCTTCTTCCCGATTGTGGGCTGGGCCGAGCGAGGCGGTTACGGGTCGATCGGGCACGGCAATTCGGTGCCGCGCTTCCACATCACATGGGGCACGGGCCCGGGTTTGTTGGAGCCGTTTGTGCGGCGCGTGCAGGCGGCGGTCGAGCGGGGCTTGGTGCGGCTGGCGTTTCGCCATCGCGTGAGGGAGCTGCTCGTGGAGGCTGGCGCGGTCTGCGGCGTGCAGGGCGATGTGTTGGAGCCGAGCGATTGCGCACGGGGCGAGGCGAGTTCGCGGGTGGTGGTGGGCCGCTTCAGCTTGCGCGCCGGGGCCGTGATCGTGACCTCGGGCGGGATCGGCGGCAACCACGAGTTGGTGCGCAAACACTGGCCCGCGCGGCTCGGTACGCCACCCGAGCAGATGCTTTCGGGCGTGCCAGAGCATGTCGATGGGCAGATGCTGGCGGTCGCTGCTGCGGCTGGCGGGCGGGTCATCAACCCCGACCGGATGTGGCACTACACCGAGGGAATCCAGAATTGGGCGCCGATCTGGCGGCGGCACGGCATTCGCATTTTGCCGGGCCCATCGTCGCTGTGGCTGGATGCGCTGGGCAGGCGTTTGCCGACGCCGCTGTATCCGGGCTTCGATACGCTCGGCACGCTGGCCTATCTGCGCACAACTGGCTACGATTATAGCTGGTTTATCCTGACCCAGAAGATTATCAAGAAGGAGTTTGCGCTCTCTGGCTCGGAGCAGAATCCCGACCTGACCAACAAGAGCATCCGCCAGACGTTGGGCCGTGTGATCAGCAAGACGGCGACCCCGCCTGTGGAGGCGTTCAAGCGGCACGGGGTCGATTTTGTGGTGCGCGAGCGTTTGGAGGATCTGGTGAGCGGGATGAACGCGCTGACGCCGGAGGCGCTGCTGGATGTGGCGACCGTCGAGCGGGAGATCCGCGCCCGCGACCGCGCTCTCGATAATCCGTTCGGCAAGGATTCGCAGATCATGGCGATTCGCAGCGCCCGGTCGTACATCGGTGATCGGTTGGTGCGCACCGCGCCGCCGCACAAGTTGCTCGATCCGCAGGCGGGGCCGTTGATCGCGGTGAAGCTGCATATCCTTACACGCAAGACGTTGGGCGGCTTGGAGACCGACCTTTCGGCGCGGGTGCTGGGCAGCAATGGCGAGCCTGTGCCCGGGCTGTACGCGGCTGGCGAGGTGGCGGGCTTCGGCGGCGGCGGGATGCACGGGTATCGGGCGTTGGAGGGCACGTTCTTGGGCGGCTGCATCTTCTCGGGGCGCACGGCGGGCCGCGCTGCGGCGAAGGCGGTGTAGGCGGCGCTGTACGGCGTTGTGCGGCGTCGAACGGCGCTGGACGACCGCGAGTAGAGCGGCGCGCGTTTTGGCGCGCAGCGCCACAGTTGTCCGAGCGCGCACACGTTGAACACGACGTTGTTGCCCCGTAGCGACGGGCGTTGGGGTTGCCGACGCGCTCTTCTCTTCCCAACAAAAAAACACCTTGCACAGGCTTCTGGCTCTTGTGCAAGGTGTTTTGCGTTTAGTCGAGTTTGGCGTTGCGCAGCCGCAGGGCGTTGCCGATCACGAAGACCGAGCTGAAGGCCATGGCACCAGCGGCGATGATCGGGCTGAGTTGGATGCCGAAGGCGGGGTAGAGCACGCCCGCTGCGATGGGGATGCCGATCACGTTGTAGATGAAGGCCCAGAACAGGTTCCAGCGGATGGTGGTGAGCGTGCGGCGGCTGAGCTCGATGGCTTGGCCGACGCTGCGCAGGTCGCCGCGCATCAGCGTGATGTCGGCGGCCTCCATCGCCACGTCGGTGCCCGTGCCGATCGCGATGCCGACATCGGCCTGGGCCAGCGCTGGTGCGTCGTTGATGCCGTCGCCGACCATCGCGACGATGGTGCCCTTCTGCTGCAACTGCTGGACTTGGTTGGCCTTGTCGGCGGGCAGCACTTCGGCCAGCACGTTTTTGATGCCGACTTGCGCTGCGATGGCTTGCGCGGTGCGCGTGTTGTCGCCCGTGAGCATCACCACGTCGATGCCTTGGCGGTGCAGGGCGGCGACCGCCTCGCTCGATGTGGGCTTCACGCGGTCGGCCACGCCGATGACGCCGAGCGCCACATTGTCGGCGGCGACGACGATGGCGGTGGCGCCGCTGCTTTGCAGCTGTGCGATGGCTTCGTCGAGTTGGTCGAGGGCGATGCCCCGCTCGTTCATCAGGCGCGGGCTGCCGAGCAATACGGCGGTGCCGTCGATCTGCGCTGCGATGCCGTGCCCGGTGAGCGACTCGAACTGCTGCGGCTGCGCGAGCGTGATGCCGCGCTCGGTGGCGGCCTGCACGATGGCTGCGCCAAGCGGGTGTTCGCTGGCGCGCTCGGCGGAGGCGGCCAGGTAGAGCAGGTCGTGCTCGGTTTCGGCGGACGCTGCGGGCTGACCTGCGGCTTGCAGCACAGCGCTCTGCGTCAGCACGATCTCGGTGAGCATCGGCTTGCCCTCGGTGATGGTGCCCGTTTTGTCCAGCACGACGGTCTGGATGGTGACAGCGCGTTCGAGCGCTTCGGCGTTCTTGATCAGGATGCCGCGCTCGGCGCCGATGCCTGTGCCGACCATGATGGCGGTGGGCGTGGCGAGGCCGAGGGCGCAGGGGCAGGCGATCACTAGCACGGCGACGGCGAAGATCAGGGCTTGCGTGAAGCCGACGCCTGTGAACAGGTACCACACGCCGAAGGTGAGCAGCGCCAGCACGATGACGGTGGGCACGAACACGGCGGCGACCTGATCGACAAGGCGCTGCACGGGCGCGCGGCTGCCCTGCGCTTGCTGCACCAGCCGGATGATCTGGGCCAGGGCGGTGGCGCTGCCGACGCGGGTGGCGCGGAAGCGGAAGCTGCCGGTCGTGTTGAGCGTCGCGCCAATCACGGTGTCGCCGGGGCCTTTGTCCACGGGCAGGCTTTCGCCGCTGAGCATGCTCTCATCGACGCTGGAGGTGCCACTGATGATCACGCCATCGACCGGGATCTTCTCGCCGGGGCGCACCAGGACGGTGTCGCCAGCGCGCACTTGGCTGATCGGGATGTCGAGTTCGACCCAATCGGCGCCGGGTTGGGCGTCGGGCGCGGGGCGCAGCACGCGAGCCGTCTTGGCCTGTAGGCCGATCAGTGCGCGGATGGCGCTGCTGGTCTGGCTCTTGGCGCGCGCTTCGAGGTATTTGCCGACCAGGATCAGCGTGATGATCAGCGCGGCAGTTTCGAAGTAGACGTGGCCCTGTATTCCCAGTACAATCAGGGCAACACTGTAGAAGTACGCTGCCGACGAGCCGAGCGCGATGAGTGTGTCCATATTGGCGGTGCGGTTGCGCAACGCGCCCCAGGCATGCCGATAGAAATCGCGCCCGCTGTAGAATTGCACTGGCGTGGCGAGCAGCCAGAACACCCAGTTCAGGATGTCGGCGTAGGCCGGGTAGTGCATCACCATTGCGCCGTCGTGGCCCATCAGTTCCTCGACGTTGGCCCAGTAGGGCGTGAGCCAGGGCTGGATGAAGCCGAAGTCGCGGGCCATTGAGAGCACGAACAGCGGCAGGCCCAGCACAACGCCCACCAGGAGTGCGCGGCGCTGGCGTTGGAGTTCGTGGGTGCGTGCGGCGGCTTCGGCATCCTCCGCAGCGTCGTCGGTGGCATCCGCAGGTTCGATCACGCCGTAGCCCGCCCGCTCAACAGCGCTCTTGAGATCCTCCCAACTACTGCTGGTGGGCATATAGACCACGTTGGCGTGTTCGGTGGCCAAGTTCACAGTCGCTTCGAGGACGCCGGGTACTTTGCGCAGCGCCTTTTCAACGCGCCCCGAGCAGGAGGCGCAGGTCATTCCGGTGACGGGAAATTCGATCTGGTCGGTGATGACGCCGTAGCCCGCCTTCTCGATCGCGGCGCGCAGTTGCTCCGTCGCGACTTGGCTGGGGTCGTAGCTTACGGCGGCGTGCTCGGTGGCGAGGTTGACGCTGGCTTCTAGCACGCCAGGTGTCTTTTTCAACGCCTTTTCGACACGCCCCGAGCAGGATGCGCAAGTCATGCCGGTGACGGGAAACTCGAACTGTTGTATGGCCATGGTGGTATTCCTTGGTTTGCCAATGAACCGAGTGGTTCGAGCGGTGCGTCGCTGCCAGGGCGGCAACACACCGCTATGCTCCTGGGTGGTTTAGTTGAGCGGAGTAATGTTCTCGAAGCCGGCTTCCTTGATGGCGGCGATGATAGCGGAGGTGTCGCTCTGGCCCGTGTGCTCCACGGTAACAATCTTGCTGTCTAGGGCCACTTGAACCTGCTGAACACCGGGAAGGCTCGAAACCTCGCCTGTGATCGACTTGACGCAGTGCTGGCACGAGACATCGGGAACCTGGAAGCGTTCGGTAGCCATATGTTTACTCCTTCAATTTCTGTCGTGGTCCAAGGTACACCCCCTCCCATGGGGGGTGGGATAAGTATAGCATGGCGGCTTTGAGGCGTCAAGCCTTTTTTGTGGTGGCGGGTGCATTTTGCCTATGAGGAGGAATCGATGAGTGTCTCTGGCGATGTGTTTGACCGTTCCACTGCGTATCGCACGAGTGCACAAGCCGTGATCAGCGCATTGGGAAGCGATGGAATGCGCGGATTGACGGCTGAGGAGGCGCAGAAGCGACTTGCGACATATGGGCCGAACGAGTTGCCGCAGGCGCCCTCGGTGCCGCTATGGCGCAAGTTGTTGGGGCAATTCCAAGACCCGCTCACGATTCTGTTGCTGGTGGCGGCGCTGATCTCGTTTGTGGCGTGGCTGCTCGAGCGTGATGCGTTTTTGCCCTACGACGCGATCGTCATTCTGGCGATTGTGATCCTGAACGGCATTTTGAGTTTTGCGCAAGAGTTCCGCGCTGAGCAGGCCGTCGCGGCGCTGAAGGCGATGGCGTCGCCCCACGCGCATGTGCTGCGTGATGGTGCTCGGCAGGAGATCCTTTCGAGCGAGGTGGTGCCAGGCGATATTCTGCTGCTGGAGGAGGGCGATTCGATCGCTGCCGATGCGCGGGTGATCGAGTCGGTGGCGCTGCGTGTGGCCGAGGCGGCGCTGACGGGCGAGAGCACGCCGGTCTCCAAGGACGTGGGGCCGATCGACGAGCCAGTGCAGATCAACGATCAGGTGAATATGCTGTTCAGCGGCACGGCGGTGGCGGCGGGGCGCGGTCGGGCGGTGGTGGTGGCGACTGGTGCCAAGACGGAACTTGGCAAGATCGCCGACTCGCTGCAAGAGGCCGAGAACGAGGTCACGCCGTTACAGCGCGAGTTGGACCGTGTGGGTCGTCTGCTGGGTGTGGTGGTGATCGCGATCGCGGTGATCGTGGGCCTGACGATCCTGCTGGTGGATCGGGTGCGCGATTTCTCGGGATTGGTCGAGGTGCTGCTGCTCTCGGTGTCGTTGGCGGTGGCGGCGGTGCCGGAAGGTCTGACGGCGATCACGACGATTGTGCTGTCGCTGGGGATGCAGCGCATGGCCAAGCGGCATGTGATCGTGCGCAAGTTGTCGGCGGTGGAGACGCTTGGCTCGACGACGGTGATCTGCACCGATAAGACGGGCACGCTGACCAAGAACGAGATGACGGTGCGCAGCGTGGTGACGCCGGGCGGGCGGGTCGATATAACGGGCACGGGCTACGAGCCGCAGGGCGAGGTGCTGTTTAACGGCAAGCCGCTCGAAGATCCGATCCTGCTGGAGGAGGTGCGGCGCACGCTGGGTGCGGCGACACTAGTGAACAACGCCGACCTGCACGAGAAGGACGGGGTATGGACGATCCACGGCGACCCGACTGAGGGCGCGCTGGTGGTGGCGGCGCACAAACTCGGCCTGCCCGAGTCGCTGCTCGATGCGCGGTTCGCCCGTGTGGCCGAGGTGCCGTTCTCGTCGGAGCGCAAACTGATGAGTACCGCGCATCGCGATGCGGATCAGGCCGGGCACACGGTGGTGCTCTCGAAGGGTGCGCCAGACGTGCTGTTGGCGCGCTGCTCGCACGAATGGGCCGATGGTGTCGAGCGTCCACTGAACGCCGAGCGCCGCAAGGCGATCTTGGCCACAGTCGAGGAGTTGGCGAGCGAGGCGCTGCGTACGCTGGGCGTGGCCTACCACGATCTGCCTCACGAACTGCCGGAGGACGCCTTCAACGAGGGGCTTGAGCAGGAGCTGGTGTGGTTGGGCGTAATCGGGATGATCGACCCGCCCCGTCCCGAGGCGCAGAAGGCGGTGGCCGAGGCGCAGCGTGCCGGGGTGCGGGTGATTATGATCACCGGTGATCATCCGATCACGGCGGTGGCGATCGCGAACGAACTTGGTATCGGCGATGGCTCGGCGGCGGTGAGCGGCGCGGAGTTGCAGGAGATGGACGACGCGCAGTTGCTCGAAACCGTGCGCAAGTCCTCGGTGTTCGCGCGGGTGGCGCCCGAGCACAAACTGCGGATTGTCAATGCGTTGCAGGCCAGCGGCGCGATCACGGCGATGACTGGCGATGGTGTGAACGATGCGCCTGCGCTGAAAACCTCCGATATCGGCGTGGCGATGGGCATCACGGGCACCGATGTGGCCAAGGGTGCCGCCGATATGGTGCTGAGCAACGATAATTTTGCCTCGATTGTGGCGGCGATCGAGGAGGGACGGGCAATCTTTGCGAATATCCAAAAATTCCTGCGCTATCTGCTCTCGTCGAATATTGGCGAGGTGCTGACGATGTTCTTGGGCGTGGTGTTCGCCGGGGTGATCGGCTTGCAGCCCGAGGAAGGCTCGGCGGTAGTCGCGCCCCTGTTGGCCGTGCAGATTCTGTGGATCAACCTGTTGACCGATTCGGCTCCGGCGCTGGCGATGGGCGTTGATCCGAGCGATCCGAATATGATGCGCAAGCCGCCACGCGATGCCCGCAACCCAGTGATCGATGGGCCGATGTGGTTCGACATCATCTTCGTGGGCAGCATTATGGGCATCGGCACGCTGCTGATGATGGACTGGGCGCTGCCGGGCGGTTTGATCGAGGGCAACGGCACGATCCGCTACGCGCAGACGTTGGCGTTCTGTACGCTGGTGTTCTTTCAGTTGTTCAACGTGTTCAACGCCCGCTCCGACGATGAGAGCGCCTTCCACGGGCTGTTCAGCAATATGTGGATCTGGGCGGCGGTGCTGTTCTCGGCGCTGTTGCAGGTGTTGGTGGTGTACGTGCCGTTCTTGCAGAACGCGTTTAGCACCACGGCGCTGAGCCTGAGCGATTGGCTGATCTGCATTGGCGTGGGCAGCACGGTGCTGTGGCTGCGCGAGTTGGTCAAGTTGTTCATGTGGGGGCGGCGCAAACTAGTGGCGTAGTGGCTTGGCTCAGATCGGCGCGCAAGTCCATCCTAACCGGGGTAACGGCGCGGCGCGGGCCGTGCGGCGCCCCAGAGCGACGGGCGATGAGGTTGCGGTTGCTTCTTCTTCCACAAAACCTGATGGCGGATTGGCGAGGGGCGGTGCGTTGCGCCGCCCCTTGTCGCGTTAACGGCGCGGTGTGATCGTGCTATACTTGCTGTTGTATCAAGGATGAGCAGACGAACAATGCCGTGAAACGATTGTTGATTCAGGCCGATGACCTGACGGGCGCTGCCGATTGTGCGGCGCGCTGCCGCTATGCCGGGTTGACCGCCACGGTTGCGCTGCGCCCCACGGTGGGTGGCTCCGCCGATGGGGTGTACGCCTTTAGCAGCGAGACGCGCTGGCTCTCGCCCGATGCCGCCGCCGAGCGTGTACGCGCTCTGACCTCCGCCTTTCAAACTCCTCACACTCGTTGGTACAAAAAGATCGATTCGACCTTGCGCGGCAATATCGGCGCGGAATTGGACGCGATGCTCGATGTGCTCGGCTTGGCGACGGCGATCGTGTGTCCGGCCTTTCCGGCGCAGGGTCGCGGTTTGCGCGATGGTCGTTTGGTTGCGCCGCCGCCGATCGCTGCCGTTGATCTGCCGGAACTGTTGATGCAGCAGGCGCGTCGCCCGGTGGCTGCGATTGGCCTGGCCGATGTGCGGGCGGGTGCGGATGCGCTCGCAAAGCGTTTGGCCGAGGCGAGCCGTAGCGCGGCGCTGTTGGTGTGCGATGCGCTGAGTGCCGAAGATCTCGATGCGGTGCTGGAGGCCGCCGAGCGCACCACGCCCGATGCGCTGTTGTGCGGCAGCGCGGGCTTGATCGGCGCGTTGGCCGCCCGAATCGCTGCTCCTCGTGCCGATGCGCTGTCGTTCCGGCCCGCCGATGGCCCGGCGTTGGTGGTGGTGGGCAGTGGCAGCCCGATGGCGCAGCGCCAGGTCGCGCAGTTGCGGCGGCTGGCCGAGTTCAAGGCGTTGGTGTTGGGCGAGCGCTTGCCTGCCGCGATCGCTGGCGATACGCTGTTGCATCTGCCGTCGCCGCCGCCCGATGCGCGGCTCGATGGCCCGGAGGCGCGTGCGCTGGCCGAGCGTTTGGCGCAGGAGGCGCGGCTGCTGTTCGAGCGCTTGCGGCCCGGCTTGCTGGTGCTGGTGGGTGGCGATACGGCGGCGGCAGTGTTGGAGCAGCTCGGGGTGGCGCAGTTGACGATCCAGCGCGAGTTACTGCCGGGGATGCCGCTGGCCCGTAGCGAGGTTGGCCCCGACGGCGCGCTGGATATCGTGCTGAAATCGGGCAACCACGGCGATGAGGCGGTGTTGGAGACATTAGTGCGATTGGCGCGCACGACAGTGTAATCGGGCGTTTTGCTTCTGATGGGAGAATCCGGCATGACAGACCTTCCGTTGCTTGCGATTACGATGGGCGATCCGGCTGGGATCGGCCCTGAGATTGTGTTGAAGGCGCTGCGCCAACACGAGGTGTATCAGCGATGCCGCCCGTTGGTGCTGGGCGATCAGCGCGTGTTGGAGCGGGCGGCGGGCTGGTTGGCGATGGAGGTGAGCTTCGAGCGCGTCGATACGCCTGCGGCGGGCCGCTACGCGCCCGGCACGGTGACGCTGCTCGACCTGGCGAACGCGGCCCCGGAGGAGTGCCCGCCCGGGCAGGTGACGGCTGCGGCGGGCCGCGCTGCGGTGGAGTATGTGTTCCGTGGCTGCGACCTGGCGCTGGCCCGCGAGGTCGATGGTATCGTGACCGCGCCGCTCAACAAGGAGGCGATGAATCTGGCGGGCTTTCACTACGCCGGGCACACCGAGTTGCTGGCCGAGCGCTGCAACGCCGAGCGGATCAGCATGCTGTTGACGGCTGCTAATCTGCGGGTGGTGCACGTCAGTACGCACGTATCGCTGGAGGAGGCGATCCGGCGGGTGACGCGGGCGCGGGTCGAGCAGGTGATCGATCTGGCCTACGAATCGTGCCGGGCGTTGGGCATCGCCGAGCCGCGCATCGCGGTGGCGGGCCTGAACCCGCACGCCAGTGAGGGTGGTCTGTTCGGCGATCAGGAGGCCCGCGAGATTATGCCCGCCGTGCTGGCGGCTCGCGCGCGTGGCCTGAACGTGAGCGATCCGCAGCCGCCCGATACGGTGTTTTTGCGCGCTGTGAAGGGTCACTACGACATTGTGGTGGCGATGTACCACGATCAGGGACACATCCCGATGAAGCTGTTGGCGTTCGACAGCGGCGTGAACGTCAGCATCGGCCTGCCGATCATTCGCACGTCGGTGGATCACGGCACGGCCTTCGACATCGCAGGAAAAGGGATTGCGAACGAAGAGAGTTTGTTGGCGGCGATCGATGTGGCCGTGCAGATGGCGCACGCGCAGCGGTAGCTCGTTTCATATCTACAAAGGAGCGTTACGATGACAGCTTTCCCTCGCCTCGCTCGCATTCGCCAGCAGGTGCCCTATGCGCCAATTGCCGATATCGCTCAAGCGGTCCACGATGAATTCACCCGTATCGAGCTTGGCGCGCGTCTCAAGCCCGGTGCGCGCATCGCGGTTGGCGCGGGCAGCCGTGGCATCGCGAGCTACGCCGAAGTGGTCGGCGCGGTGGTGAATGAGTTGAAGCGCCTGGGTGCCAGCCCGTTCGTGTTCCCCGCGATGGGTAGCCACGGTGGCGCAACCGCCGAAGGTCAGGCGGGCATCTTGGCCGAATGGGGCATCACGCCCGAGACGATGGGCTGCCCGGTGGTTTCGGATATGGATGTGGTGCACGTGGGCACTACCGAGACGGGTATCCCCGTGTACTGCGATGCGAACGCCTTCCACAGCGATGGCATCATCGTGGTGAACCGCGTGAAGGTGCACACCGACTTCCACGGCCCGACCGAGAGCGGCCTGCGCAAGATGTTGGCGATTGGTTTGGGCAAGCGCCTAGGCGCCGAGCCGATCCACAAGCGCGGCGCGCCCGGACTGCGCAACGAGATCCCGCTGGTGGCGGCGATGCAGATCGAACGTGCGCCGATCCTGTGCGGCGTGGGCATCGTTGAGGATGGCGCGCATAACGTGAGCTACATCGAGGCGATCCCGGCACAGCAGATCCCCGAGTTGGAGCCGCTGCTGCTCAAGCGTTCCTACAGCCTGTTGGCGCGCTTGCCCGTCGATGCCTGTGATCTGCTGATCGTCGATTACATGGGCAAGGATATCAGCGGCGCGGGGATGGACAACAACGTGCTGGGGCGCATGTACATCGATGGCGAACCGGAGCCGGAATCGCCACGGATCGAGGTAGTGGCGGTGCGGCGCTTGACCCCTGCGAGCCACGGCAACGCTACGGGCATCGGCTTCGCCGACCTCGTCACACAGCAACTGATCGACGAGATGGACGAGGAAGTGACGCAGGTCAATATGCGAACCAGCGGGTTTATGCGTCGTGCGGTGATTCCGCCGATTTTGCCCAATGATCGAGCGTTAATTGCGCGTGGTCTGGAGATAATTGCGGAACGGAAGCCCAACGTGGTGCCAACCGTTATGCGCATCCGTGATACGCTCAGCCTTGAGGAAATCGCTGTAAGCGAGTCATTACTGCCCGAACTACTCGAACGGCCCGGTATTGAGCTTCTTTCGCCGCCTCAAGAGATGATGTTCAACGAACAGGACGAGCTTCTGTAAGGATTGTGCATTTTCGCACGAAAGTTGACCTTAAGAGTCTCGGATATTTCATGGAACAAAGGAAATGATTGAGATAGTATAACAGTAGTTCTTTTGAGACCTTGATCCTGTACCAACCGGCTTCAATCGACAACGTACAGGTCTCAAGCCTATATACAAAGGCTCTGTATTATCTACCTCAATCGACCTTCGACGCATCTGAGAAATCGGTAGATACCTGGAGCCGCATCGGTTCGACGTACAATTTTGGTGATGGGACCCGCGTTCGCTTCCATCGCGATCTCAGCCGATGTAACTACGGAGATGGGAACCCACGTTCGCTTCCCGCTACATCTCCCATTTTACGCGATAGACAGCCACGACCGCTTTATATCGCGTATTTTGTTCCTATCTGCTCAGGGGGTCTTAACCGAGTGGATAGCATAATAGATACCGCCTGTGACAACAGGTTTTTCTATTGAGATGCCGATGAACTGCGAGGAGCAGTGCATCGGCATCTTCTGTTTGGAGGAGTGTAGGGATCAGTTTTGTGCGACGAGACGGTAGCCGACACCACGCACATTCTCGATACAGCCGACTTCGCCGATCGGATAGCCGAGTTTGCGGCGCAACGTGCGGATCAACGGGCGTAGCAATTCGCCAGCCTCGATATCGTCGAGTTTGAGGTTGTGGGTGACCTGAATCAGTTCGCTGGGCGTGACCACATTACCGACGCGCTGCGCGAGGTAGGTCAGCACCGTGAACTCGCGCGCCGAGAGCCGGAGCGGCTCGCCGTCCATCCACGCACGGTGCTGGTTGAGGTGAATCCGCAACCGCCCCAGTGAGATGACCGAGGCGTTGGAGGCTTCGCCGGATGTGGTGGCGCCGGGCAGGGCAGCGACCGCTGCAAGTTGCTGGGTACGGCGCAGTTTTCCTTGGACAGCGGCAAGGAGATCTTCTGGTTGGATCGGCTTGGTCAGATAATCATCCACACCGAGCTCTTTACCGTATCGAATGTCGCTATCCATAGCACGGGCAGTGAGGAAGATAAACGGGATACGCACCCAAGCGGCATTTTCGCGCACCTGCTGGTATAACTGGTAACCGTTCATGCCGCGCATGGCGATGTCGGCGAGAATCAGATCGACAGGTTGAGTGCGTAAGGTTTCGAGTGCATCGGCCCCATTGCTTACGGTTAGCACGGTGTACCCTGCCACTCGCAGCGTTAGTGCGATGCTTTCAAGCAACTCCTGCTGATCATCGACGGCTAGAATCGCTGCGCTCATGGTTTACATCTCCTCATCCAATGGTAAGTAGATGGCAAAAACACTTCCTTCGTGAAGGCGGGAGGCGACAGCGATACTGCCCCCATGAGCTTGGATCAACTCTTGTGCGATCGAGAGGCCAAGCCCGGTCCCGCTAATGGCATCCTGTGTTGTGACGCGGTAGAAGCGCTCGAACACACGAGACAGATTTTCGGGTGCAATACCGATACCAGTATCGCAGATGCGCACACACGCCCAACGCCCCGGAGATAATGCGCTCCGCCCTGGCCACGTCTGCTCGATATCGGGCGGATCTGGTGATGTTGAAGGCGCCGTATGGATGCGACATTCCCACACAATTCGTCCGCCATCGGGTGTGTATTTGATGGCGTTATTCAGAACGTTACGTAATACTTGACGTAGCTTACCCTCATTACCTCGAACAATCAACCCCGTATCTCCAACGATATGGACGAAATGGCCTTGTTTTTGGATCAACGGGAGTTGTTTATCGGTCTCCTCGCGAACGAGGTCGCTGAGATCGAGCCGTTGAAACTTCTCGATAGTTGCACCACTATCGATCCTGGCGATGTCCAACACACTCTCAACAAGTTCATTGAGGGTGCGCGTTTGGGCGCGAATATCGCGGATCATCGTACGGCGTCGATCATCGTCTAATTGATTGTAGTACGTCTCTAAATTGCCTACTAACAGTGTAATGACAGAAAGCGGAGTGCGCAACTCGTGCGAGACGGTTGACACAAAACGATTTTTGATTTGCTCGGCTTGTTTGAGTAGGGCCAACTCTTGTTCGCGGCGCATAATCTCGGTTTCCGCCTGTTGACGCTGTTCACGTTCTTGCAGGAGACGGCGGAAGCGATTGAGCCTCAAGATCGCTCGTACACGCGCTTGCAGCTCAACCCGGTCGATCGGCTTGGCGATGAAGTCGTCGGCGCCCGCTTCGAGTGCGTGCAAGCGCGACTCGCGATCGCCAAGGGCGGTCACAAAGATGATTGGCACTTCGGAGAGTTGTGAATGCGCGCGCAAGCGTCGGCAGACCTCGAAGCCATCGATCCCAGGCATACGCACATCGAGCAGAATCAGATCTGGCATTAGAGCCGAGGCCTGCTCGATCGCTTGCAGGCCGTTATCGGCCACCGCGATTCGATACCCTTGGTTACTCAACAAGCGCTCAAGAACTCGCCGCCCGGACAACATATCGTCCACGATCAGGATGGTATTATGGTCGTTCATAATCCTCTACGTTCATGTTGGCTGATCGCGGCTGATTGCCATCTCGAACGGCTACATTCGTAGGAGTCCACATTCTACAGCGCGAACAGCAGCTTGTGTGCGATCTGATACTCCCATTTTACCGATAATATGCTCAACATGGATCTTCACGGTGCCAACGCTGAGCGAAAGTTGGGCGGCGATCTCCCGATTGGTCTTGCCCTCGGCGATCAAGTTTAGCACCTCGCGCTCGCGCGGGGTCAGGCGCTCGGGCGGCGGGCCGTCGTAGGAGGATGTCTCGCTCGCGAGCCGTTGCAGGGCGCGGCTGGCCAGTTCGCCGTTGAGGATCGATTCGCCACGGAGCACGCGCCGCACGGCGGTGAGCAGTTCGCTGCGCGAAATGTCCTTCAGCATATAGCCCGCCGCGCCCGCCTTGAGCGCCGCCAGCAAGTAGTCGTAGTGATCGTGCGTTGTGACGATCAACACACTGGTGCGCGGGCATTGTTGTTTGATGGAGCGGGTCGCCGCTAGACCATCCATTTCTGGCATACGCACATCGAGCACCGCAAGGTCGGGTTGATGCTGACGGCACAATTGTACCGCCTCTTGTCCATTCGTAGCTTCGCCGACCAATTGCAGATTGCGATCACTGGCGAGCATGCTGCGTAGACCTGCGCGTGCCAGCTCATGATCATCGGCGATCACGATACGCGAAAGACCTGAGCGACTGCTAGTTGTTCGGGTTGCCTTCATTGGTGGTTCTCCTTTGTTGTGATGGGTGACAGTGGCACGGTTGCGGTAACGCAGGTGCCTTGACCGGGATTACTCTCGATGCTCCATTGCCCTCCGAGAATGGCGATCCGTTCGCGCATGCCGCGTAGACCGATGTGTTCGCCAATGCTTGTCGATTTGCGCTGAATGGTCGTATCGAAGCCTTGGCCCCAATCCTGGACCTCCAGCCGTAGTTCGTTGGGATGGCGTTCGAGTTCGATATGAGCACGTGTGGTTTGGGCATGTTTGCGAATATTGGTAAGCGCTTCGAGTGCGACGCGGAAGATGACCGTTTCGATGGCTGGTGGCAGCCGTTCTTCGCCGATCGTTTCGCGGTAGGTGATTTGCCAGCCCTCGGCGCGCAGCGCTGCGACGTGCATCTGCAGCGCCGCCGCAATGCCGAAATCATCGAGCACGGTGGGGCGCAGGCCGCCGATCACGCGGCGCACCTCTTGGACGGCGCGGCGTGCCAAGTCCATCGCCCGTTCGAGTTCGCTGCGGGCCTGCGGCGCACGCGGATGGTAGCGGCTAGCGAAGGTCTGCAGGTGCTGATGCGTGCTAGTCACAATTTGGGCAAGCCCATCGTGTAGCTCGTAGGCGATGTGATGGCGCTCCTCCTCCAACAGTTCGGCTTGTTTGCGTTGGGTGATATCGCGGGCCACAATCTGCGCGGCGGGCTGCCCGTCCCAATCGAGCGATCCTGCATGCATCTCGACGGGGAGCCGCGTGCCGTTCTGGCAGATCAACATCGTCTCGAACCGCGCGACGGTGGTTGGATCGAGCGAGACTTGTTGCAACTGGTTGCTGCACTCGCTGCGCTGATCGGGAATGATGTAATCGGCGAGCGACGTGCCGTACAGGTCGTTGGCTTGGCGGACGCCGAGCAGTTGGCCCATGGCAGAGTTGGCCAACAGGATCACGCCATTGCTATCGACGATCAGCATGCCGTCGGGCGCGAGTTCGATCATACGAGCGAATTTGGCTCGCTCGGTCATCAGGCGGCGGTAGCGGTTCAGGCGCGTGATGGTGTAGACGCGGGCCTGCAGTTCGATGCGGTCGAATGGCTTGGAAATGAAATCGTCGGCTCCGGCCTCGATAGCTTGCAGGCGCGACTCGCGGTTGTCGAGCGCGGTCAGCATAATCACCGGCACCTCGCGCAGCATCGGGTCGGTGCGCAGCCGATAGCAGACCTCGAAGCCGTCGATCTTGGGCATCATCGCATCGAGCAGGATCAGGTCGGGCAACAGCGACGCCGCTTTGGCCAGGGCTTCGGCTCCATCGGTGGCGAAAATCAGTCGGTACCCTTGTGGCGCCAGCAGCGCGGCGAGCATCTCGCGACCAATCGCGTCGTCATCGACGATCAGGATCGTGGACGACGATTGCGAGGCGATGCCGGGCGTATCAGCCAGGGTGAGCAGATGAGATTCATACATAGCTCGATCCATTGTTCTGTACGAGTGGCAGCATCAGTTCGATGCCAACACCTGGTGGTGGCTCGCAGTTGTAGATGCGGCACGTACCGCCTGCTCGCCACACGAGCGCTGCGACCATGGGCAACCCCAGCCCCATCCCCGCTACTTGCCCAGTGAAGAAGCGCTCTGCTTGGTAGTAGGGCTTCCAGACCTTGGTGAGTTGAGCCGGCGCGAGGGTGATACCGTCGTCGCACACATTGATATACAGCGTTTCATTGTTCTGCTGAAGCGTAACCGTGATATGCGGCTGACGGGTGGGATGAAACTTGAGGGCGTTGTTCATCAACTCCTCAAAAATCAACGTCAGGCCTTGGCGCGAGATGGACAAGTGCAACGCTTGGAGATCGGGAAGCGTCGGGTGCATCAGATCGACGTTGTTGATCTGTAAACTGGCGCTCAACTCACAGATGACGTTCGGGATCTCTGCCACCGAGCAGCTCTCACGCTGGCGCACGAGCAGATCGGGCGCATCGAGATATTGGAAGATGGCGCGAATATCTTCCTGCAGCCGTTTGGAGCCTTGCATCGCAATATCGAACAGTTCGCGTGCTCTGCCCTGGGGCGGCCCGAAGCCCATTTCTTCGAGCAGACAGAGCGCGCCGGAGACTTGCGCAAGCGATGTGCTCAGTTTATGGCGCACCAAGCTCTGGAACGACCACACCGAGTTTTGATTGATGACCGTGCTGGTGACATCGCGGAGGCGAATCAGGGCGCGTTCGTCGGAGCGCTCCCCCATCTCCATCAGATCGACCTGCACTAGGAAGATATCGGCATTGGAGGTCGTCGGGCGAATCAGCAGGTGCGAGGTTTGCTGGTGCGTTTCCAGGTCGCCGTACCACTCATCCCAAGGTGTATTCGGTTCGCAGCGGTAGTGCTTGGCCACTTCCTGCAGGAAGTATTTATCCTCAAGCGCCTCATCGGGCCCGAACGAGAGGAATAGGCGAGCTTGGGCATTGGCGTAGAGCAAACGCCCTCCCTCATCGACGATCACATAGCCGTCGTCGGCGTGCTCGACCACCCATTCGAATTTGAGGCGTTCGGCGAGCAGGCGGCGGTAGCGATTGAGTTTGGTGATGGTGTGAATGCGGCCTCGCAGTTCGGCGCGGTCGAACGGCTTGGAGAGGAAATCGTCGGCGCCCGCCTCGAAGCCCTTCAGGCGCGACTCGCGATCATCGAGGGCAGTCAGCATTATCACCGGCACCTCGCGGAGGACAGGGTGCGCCCGCAATTGCTGGCACACCTCGAACCCGCTCAGATACGGCATCATCACATCGAGCAAGATCAGATCGGGAAGTTGCGAATACGCTTTTTCAAGAGCATCCCTTCCATCGGTTGCGAATGTCAGTTGATACCCTTGGGCCTCAAGCAGAGCAGCCAATGTCTCGCGGCCCAATGGCTCGTCATCAACAATGAGGATCGTGCTCGTGCGATTCATCAGGATCTCCCTTGTTGGGGTCGTATATATGCCTCGATGGTTGTTGTCAGCCCTTTTAAGCTGACTGGTTTGCTGAGATATTCATTGGCCCCTGCCGAAAGACAGCGCTCACGGTCACCAGGCATCGCCAAGGCTGTCAGCGCGATGATCGGTATGTTGATGAGCTTGGGCTGTTGCCGGATGCGCCGAATCGCCTCAAGGCCATCCATACCCGGCATCTGGATGTCCATCAAAATAATGGTGGGTTGAATCTCATGAGCGCGATCGATCGCTTCGGTGCCGTTTCGTGCGACCACCACTTGATAGCCCTTGGCGGTGAGATAATCGAAGGTTGTGGCGATACTCGTTTCGTTATCCTCGGCCAACAACACGAGCGGATTGTTCGAGAGCACACTCGGCGCGTTCTGCCCGAAATCGAGAGAATCGGTGTTCTGCAAGCGTTGGAGCACCTGCTGCACATCTTGACGGTTGAACGGTTTGACAAGGTAATCGGTAGCGCCTAAGTGCAGCCCATACGAGCGATCGTCCATCACCGAGACGATCAGCACGGGGATCTGCTGGGTGCGTGTATCTTCCTTGAGCCGTTCGAGCACTTCCCATCCCGATGTATCGGGCAGCAGCACGTCGAGCACAATCAGATCGGGTTTGTATTGAAGCACTTGCGAGATCGCTCCTTCGCCCTGTGGATAGGTGGTGGCGGTGAGACCGAGTTCGCTGAGGTAGCGGGCCAATTGGCCTGCCGATGTCGGCGAATCTTCGATGATCAGCACATGGCGAATGGCTCGTTTGTGCATGGCGAGCGCCTGGTTATTGATTGGCGCAAAGTGCGATTGAATATCTTGGCTGTTCCAGGGCAACGAAATCGTGAAGCTACTTCCCTTGCCGACCTCGCTTGTGACGGAGATGCTCCCGCCGTGCATCTCGACCATGCGGTAGACCAGTGCAAGCCCCAAGCCCGTGCCGTTGTACTGTCGCGCCAATCGGCTATCGAGCTGGACGAACGGTTGGAACAAGCGCGACATATCCTCGGTGGCGATGCCGATGCCGGTATCGCTCACGGTGATGTGCACCACCTGATTCTCGGGGTCGCCCTTTACCTCGAGGGTAATACTGCCGCCTGCGGGGGTGAATTTGATCGCGTTGCTGAGCAAATTCAGCAGCACTTGCTTGATGCGGCGCGCATCGGCCAAGATCATATCGACTTGCGAATCAAAGCTCGTGGTGATCGAGAGCTGTTTCTTTTGTGCTTCCTGCTTGATCAGGCGCAGACTCGCTTGACAGACTGTGTTCAGCGTCACCGGGCTAAGCGTGAGATCGAACTTGCCTGCGCCGATCTTGGCGAGATCGAGGATGTCGTTGATCAGTTCAAGCAGGTGGCGTCCACTCTCCTCGATACTCTTGAGCGTTTTGAGTTGTGTCGGGTTGAGCATGCCGTAGACCTGCTCTTGGAGCGCTTCGGAAAGCCCAAGGACGGCGTTGAGCGGGGTGCGCAGTTCGTGCGACATACTCGCCAAAAACTCATCTTTGAGCCGCGCCGCCCGTGCCAATTCGGCGTTGGCAGCACTGAGGTCGGCGGTGCGCTCCTCGACGCGGCGCGTGAGCAGGGCGCGCTCCTCCATCAGGGCGATCTCGAAGTGCTTGCGCTCGGTAATATCTTGGACGATCGCCATGCTGGCGTAGACTTTGCCGCGCTCATCGCGAACTGGCAGCGTGTAGAGATGGTACGTATGATTGGCGTAGACGAGCTCTTGGGAGTGTTCAAGCCCTGCCAACGCAGCTTGATGGGGCGGCACAAGCAGAGCGGTGAGCTTGAGCGGAAACACCTCGTAGATCGTCTTGCCCTCGATCAACTCGCGGGTCAACCCGAAGTTCTTGAGCGCTTCGCCACCCGCCGCTGTGTAGCGCATATCGGGGTCGAACAGCAGCAGCATACCGTTGGGGAAGTTGTTGGCGGCGATGCGATACAGTTGCTCGCTTCGCCACATCGCCTCCTGCGAGCGGGTGCGCTCGATGACGCGGCCCAATTGCGTGCCGATATGGCCCAGCACTTCCAGGAGGGCTGGATCGGGTTGGACATCCTCCGTGGTGAAGAATTCGAGAACGGCGACCACTTCATCTCCCAACATCACAGGGAAGGCCAAACCCGTGCGGATACCCAGTTCATTGATGGCTGCGATGCGTTGGCTTGCCGAGATGCTGCTCGTATCCGTGATCCATTCAGGTTTTTTGCTCTGTAGCACCCTGCCCGGCAGCTCGTTGATGGTGATCTGAGGGATAGTCTCGGTTGCGATGCGCATTGGCGCAAAGCGCTCGGGATCGGACAAATGCCAAATCGTGGTGGAATCGAGTTGCTCGGATTGCTGCGGGCGGCTCAGAAACACATGCCCAATCGGCCAGCCGATCTGCTGGCAGATATGGTCGATCGTAGTTTGCATCGCCCACTCGACCGAGTTCGCCTCATTCGCAGCGATAGCGACCACTTGCAACATCTGCACGAACATCGTCTGTCGGATCAGTGCGAGATGAGCTAGGCGGCGTTCGGTGATATCCTGAATCTGCGAGATAAAGTAGAGCGGCTGATTGTTCTCATCGCGCATCAGCATCGAGTTGAGTTGCACCCAAACCGTTGAGCCATTCTTGTGGAGGTAGCGCTTCTCGATCTGGTACGAGGACACTTCGCCCGCCAATGCACGTTTCACGCGGGCGACATCGTTCTCGCGGTCGTCGGGATGCGTGATCGCTTGGAAGGTGGTATTGAGCAGTTCGTATTTGGTGTAGCCCGTGATGTTGCAGAGCGCTTGATTGACCTGTAGCCAACGGCCATCGGTGCCCACGAGCGCCATCCCAATGGCGGTATGCTCAAACGCGGTGCGGTAGCGCAACTCACTCTCGCGCAGCGTGAACTCGGTCCTCTTGCGCTGTGTGATCTCCTTGTGGATCAGCAGGAAGCCGCTTTGGTCGCTCAGCGTCGTGACGCGCAACTCGTACCAGAGGATGACAGGGAGCGCGGCTTGTGGATATTCATACTGGTATTCCGCCTGCTTGCCCTGAACCACCGAGACGATCCCACGCACGATCGGATCTGTTGGGTACAGATGGCTGGTGGCTAGAAGGAGATTTGTGCCAGGCACGGCTAGACGTAAAACGTTGGTCCCCCACTCGCACGATTGCCACGCACGGTTGACGGTGAGCACCACCCCTTGCGAATCGAGGAGCGCGGCGGGCATTGGCAGTGCATCGAACGCGCTTGCTTTGTGTTCGTGGGTTGGTAGTGAAGTTGGTTGCACAGTAAGCTTAGCGCACATATCGCTCCTTATAGCCCTGGCTAAATAGTTCTTGATTGGTAACAGAAGGGGCGCGATACTGGCGCACAACTTCGTTGACTCGTCGGCGGAGTTCGTTACTGCTCCATGGCTTCGAGATGAAGCCACGCACGGTTCCCAAATTCAGCGCTTGGCTCAGCGCGGTATTATCGAAGTAGGCCGAGCAGAGAATGCTCAGTGTTGATGGACTCACATGTTTGGCACGTTCGAGCAGTTGGATGCCGGTCATATGAGGCATGCGTTGATCGACGATAATGAGGGCGATCTCCTCGCGAGCTAGGATATCGAGTGCATCGGTCCCCGTGCTGGCCGTGAACACTGTGAACTCCTCGTGCAGCGTGCGGCGTAGCATCTCAAGCACGCTCGTATCATCGTCCACCAGTAACAGTTTCAACTGTGGCTCGCTGAGCGTATCAAGATCGAGTTCGAGAAAAGCTTTGACCACTTGTGGGTCGAAGTGGCTCCCAGCCAGATCGCGGATGTACTCTCGCACTTCTTCGTCGCGCCAGCCTTTGCGGTAGGGCCGATCGAAACGCAGCGCATCCCAAATATCGACGACGCTGAAGATCCTGGCTGCGAGCGGGATCTGTTCGCCTTTGAGACCGCGCGGATAACCCGTGCCATCCCATTTCTCGTGATGACAATAGGGGATATCGAGCGCCATCCGCAGGTACGATACCGGAGCAAGCAGGTTATATGCCAAGGTGGGATGCTGCCGCATAATCTCCCACTCCTCCTTGGAGAGTGGGCCGGGCTTGAGCAGGATACTATCGGGGATGCCCATCTTGCCGATATCGTGGAGCAGAGCGCCGCGCCGAATATGCGTCAGATCCTCATCGTTGATACCCATATGCTTCGCCAGATGCACCGTGAGCTCGGTGACGCGCTGAGCGTGCCCTTCGGTCTCCTTATCGCGCAGTTCGAGTGCGCGTGCCCAACCCTCCAGCGTGGTATCGTAGGCATGCATCAGTTCCACATTCGAGCGATGCATCGATTGCAGGATATTGGCGTGGTCGATGGCGAGCGAAGCCTGGCCCGCCAGGGTCTCCAGGAAATGAAACCAATCGGCTTCCGGCGCGAGCGCCGTGTGATGATAGACCTCCAGCACACCCTCGACCTGCCCCTTGACGATCAGCGGGATGCCGAAGTATGTGGGGAAGCGCGGAGCGAGTGGCGATTGCAGCGCCGCGCTGATGAGAGCGTAGTCGTTTGGCAGGCGAATGAGTTTCTGTTGCAGCGCGACCTGCCCTGCACAACCCTCGCCGAGGTGCAGCCGTGTGGCGGGGAACTCCGATCGACGCACGCCCCGCATCACCGTGTACTCAAAGGTCTGTGTATACGCTCTGCGCAGCAGAATAGCGGCTGCATCCACTTGTAGATGCTCAACCAGATGATCGAGGATCACACGCAATGTCACATTCAGATTAAGGCTGGAGGTGATTGTGGTGTCGATGGCGTGCAGTGCGGCGAAGCGCTCGATCTGACGGCGGGTGTGTGCCTCGGCCTGATGGCGCTCGGTCCTATCGCGCACCAACAGTTGCGCCGCTGGCTGCATATGCCAATCGAAGTAGCCAGCGTCGATCCCAACAGGGATGCGATGCCCGTTGGCTTGTACAAGCAGACTATCGAAGCATACGCTCGTCTCGTTCCCCTCGATCACACTGTTGAGCATGCTCGAAACCTTGCTGAGTTGGTCGGGCGTGATCGAGTCGTAGAAGCTCTGGCCGACCATGGCGCTCGGTTCCAAGTTAAGCATGCGGCCTATTGCTAGGTTCGCCAGCAGAATGGTGCCATCTTTGTCGAGGACCAAGATGCCGTTGGGAGATAATTCAATCATCCGCGCAAAGTCGATGCGTGGTGATGCGAGGTGATGCACCGATTGCGGTTGGGAAGGTTGCTCGATATGCGAGCCGATATCAGCGAGTTGCATTGGCTGTGTGGTGTAGTTGTTGGAACCCACTTCGATGGCATAGAGCTCCGCCATCATGTTCTCGTGGGGGTTCGAAATCAAAATGACGCTTTTTTCGGGCCACAGCCTGCGCAACTGGTGGTATAGGTTGAAGGTGCTGTCGTTCGGCTGCTCATCGATGATGATGATGCTATTTGGTTGATAGGCGATCGATAGCTCAAGCGTCTCATTGCTCTGGTTAGCAAGCACAATCGTATAGCCTTGCTGTTGAAGCATTTCAGCAAGCGTATCTCGGCTAGCTTGGGGTGCGCCGACGATCAAGATTGTGTGTTGCTTGTTCATGGCGAGTGATTAGGGTATGTATAACGGTTGAGTTATTGTGTTGTGCATCGTTTGTTATGCATTCAAATAATCAACCTATGTTTGTTCGTCGCAATCTATCCGCCGAAACAGGCAAACCGTATGATTATTGATAAGAATTGGATCCGGGGTTAGATGAATGTTTAAAACGACGAAAGAATTTTATATCTAAATAATTTTCATAAAAAATCAAATTTCACTATTTGAATGGGAGCATAATTGTTTTCAGTTCCGATATGAAGAGACGCTAAAAGCACCTGCGTAAAGAATGCGCAGGATTGCTAAGCTGAAAACGGGAGATTCCCAATTTATACCGATGTGGGTGCTAGTTTGACCATCCCGTTGGCTGCGAGGCCAGGAATCAGCTCATCAACGGGAGAAATAAGGCCGCAATGCCGCAACATGTGGGCATTTACTCCCAACGAGGAAGAGCTTGGTGCTGAGGAGGCCGTTGTCTATGCCACCATTACTAAGCCATTATACACCCTCTCTTGTTCGATGCAAATATACATATGAGAACAAAAACGAGAAATTCTCGATTACATTGCGAACAATGATTGTTGAAAGTGAAAATTTCATTTACAGAAATAAAGAAAGATAACTATCGGCATATGCCATGTGGCAGATATTATTTTGGTTCTTTTTCAATGGAGCGTGCTATAATGCGAGCATTCCGCCCGTTGTAATGAATCGAGAGACCACAGAAGCGCGAAATCTACTCGTATTAGCAACAGTTGGGCATCATCTATCGCGTCTGTACCAGTAAAAGCTTAAAGCTGGGGAACCCACGTTGTGTATTTGAGGAGCGCCAGAGCATATCCTGCAATGCCTAACACCGACCAATAAAGCGTGGTGCAACCGTGAGCAATGGTCGTTTACCCAAACAGGCAGCCGACACCGCTGCGCACCTCGACACCCGATGCGCCCTGAACGATCGTTGAGACGTGAGAATACACTTGGTGAAATTATCGGCGAATCAACCGCATACTGACGCATAATGCAGATCGGAGGCGGAGATGTCACGCATTTCACTGGTTTCGCTCGTGGTTCTGACGGTGGTGATGGCAGTGGTGCTATCGTGTGGAACATTAGGATTAGCGGTGCGTCAGGGCATTGCCCCGGAAATACTATGGCACTTTCCTCCAAGAACGCCGTTTCAATTCATTGTACGGATCGGCAGCGATTCCTACCCGTGGCGCACGATGCCCGTCAAGCGGACCGCCATCAACGTATGGGCGCATCAGCAGGGCACATCGTGGCATGTGATCTCGATTGTACACATTCCCCTTGGCGATTCTGCTGCCCAAAAGCCCTGAATGGTCTCGCGTGAGCTAGTTGCGCCTGGCTGCAAACAATGGTATGAATCTTCTAACACTGTCATTCGTGGCACTGCGACCTGAATTGCCTACTGGGAGGTGCTATGCGTCTAAGCGAAGATAAGATTCGCCGTATCTCTGAGCGTTTGCACGATGAACTGGCCCAACGCGGTTTACTGGCGTATAAAGACGCGCCTGGTAGCCGACCCGGTACTGGCCGTGCGGCTCGCGTGCGCGAGATTTACGACTTTATCGTGGCGGATCTGCAGATCGAAGATGAGATCGACGCCGAGGTTGATCGCATTCTCAACACATATTCACGCGAACTGAAAGGTGTCGAGCGTGATGTGTTGTTCCGCAAGCATAAAGAAGAGGTTGCTCGAAAACGCGGCTACGTTCTCTAATTTCTTGGGTGCTTTCTCTGAGGGGAGGAGCTTTTGTGGTTGCAACTCATCTGCGCTCGTTTCTGCTCATCCTACTCGTAGCGACAATGCTGCCAAACGCAGTCGGTGCGACACCTGCTTCTCCCGCACCCCAGCCCCCCATCAACGGGCTGTATCTGCCAGAAGGCACTGGCCTACGCACGAGTGATCAGCCAGTTGGCGTATTGATTGAACTGTGGGATCTGCCGGTGCTCATCGCGCAGGCAGCCGCACAACGTTCACAATCGCCCACACTCGCTCGGCAAACCACGCTTCAACAGGCGCGCATCGTTACCTCTGCCCAGGATGCCCTGTTGCCGCGCATCGATCAGGTAGGTGGCCAAGTGGCCTATCGCCTGCAACGCACGCTCAATGCGATTGCGGCGTATGTGCCAGCCAATCGGGTCGCCGAGCTTGAGCGGTCGCCATCAGTGCGCCAGATCTCGCCGTTAATCCCCAAATCGATCGACAATAGCTCCAGTGTGCCGCTGATCGGCGCGCCGCAGCTATGGAGCGCCGGCGTGCCACTGCGGGGCGAACGCATCAAAATTGGCGTGCTCGATACGGGCATCGATTACATTCACACGATGTTTGGTGGCTCGGGCCTCGCCGCCGATTACACTCGTAACAACACCCTGGTGATCACCGATTCGGTCGGTTTCCCCGGCCCCAAAATCGTTGGCGGCTACGACTTCGCTGGCGACGACTACAACGCCAGCACGCTCGAAACGTTCCTGCCGAAGTCTGATCCCGACCCGATGGATTGCAACGGCCACGGCACGCATGTCGCTGGCACGGTGGGCGGCTATGGCGTGAACGCGAACGGTACGACGTATCGCGGGCCGTGGAATGCCACAGGTGTGCCCACCAATACCATGCGGATCGGCCCGGGGGTCGCGCCGCTCGCCGACCTGTACGCGCTGCGCGTGTTCGGCTGCAGTGGCACGACGGCGCTCGTTGCTTGGGCGCTGGAATGGGCCACTGATCCCAACGGCGATTACGATTTCAGCGATCATCTGGATGTGGTGAACCTGTCGCTCGGCGCGCCGTTCGGCTCCCCCGATTACGATGGCGATGTGGTTGCGGCCAACAATGCGGCCTTGGCTGGCGTGATCGTGGTGGCGGCGGCTGGCAACTCGAGTGATACGTTTTTCAACGTGGGGAACCCCTCTACTGCCACTTGGGCGATCAGCGTGGCCTCCTCCATCGACAGCACGGCGATCACAGGGGCGATGCGCGTGAACGCGCCCGCTGAGATTGCTGGCCTGTACCCCGCCTACGAGGCAGGATTCGGCTTCCAGTTGACCAGCAGCGGCCCTGTCACGGGCACGGTGCGCTATCCAGGCAATCAACAGACGAATGGCTGCGCAGCCTTCAATTCAGCCAACACCACGCTGTTGCGGGGCAACATCGCGCTGGTTGATCGGGGCGGTTGTTCGCTCAAAACCAAGGTCTACCACGCGCAGGTGGCGGGCGCGATCGGCGTGCTGATCGCGAACAACGTTCCTGGCTTCCCCGCAGCCGCTGGCGACGATCCGGCGATCACCACCACCATTCGCATTCCATCGATGATGATCACACAGGCCGATGGCGCGCTGATAAAATCGCATCTGAATGCGGCGGGTGGCCTCCGTGTGACGTTGACGGGCGCCTACAACGATACGTACCGCAACGTCGATACGAGCTTGGTCGATGCGATCTCGTCGTTCTCGTCGCGGGGGCCACGGCGCGGCGATGGGGCGCTCAAGCCTGATATCAGTGCACCCGGGGATACGGTTTTCTCGGCCAAATATGGCACCGGCAATGCGGGCACGAGCTTCAACGGCACTTCGATGGCGACACCACATGTGGCGGGCGCGATGGCGCTGTTGCGGCAGTTGCACCCCGATTGGAGCGTCGAGGAGCTCAAGGCGCTGGTGATGAACACCGCCAATGTGCGGGCGCGGGTCAACGGCCAAACGGGCGCGCTGTACTCGCCGAGCCGTCAGGGCGCTGGCCGCATCGTGCTGCCCGCCGCCACGCAAGCCAAGAGCGTCGCCTTCAACGCCGATACGCCCGGACTGGTCAGCATCTCGTTCGGCTTCCCCGAAGTGATCGGCTCCAGTACGCAGGTGAGGAACGTGCGGGTGGTGAACAAGCGCGACACACCCGCCACCTACAACATCAGCTTCACCGATGTGGTCACGGCCTCGGGCATCACGCTGACCTCGACGGTAACGCAGATCACGGTCCCGCCGAACGGCAGTAACACATTCGCGGTGATCGCCACGATCAAGGCGAGCGAGCTGAATCGCACGCTTGATCCGGCGACGTCTGCCACGCAGGAGGGTGCAGCGCGGCAGTTCATCAACGAACACAGTGGCTATTTGGTGCTGAGCGGCCCTGATACGCTTCAGGTGCCCTACTACCTTGCTCCACGCCCCGTCGCTCAGATACGGGCCGAGGGGCCGCTGAGCGTGCCGCTCAATGCGACCACAGCCACGTTGCGGCTGCAGGGGCAGGGCACGCAAAACCCTGCGTTTGTGCCGCGCACTTGGGCGCTCGAACTGCACGAGATCAATTTTAACGATAGCCATACCCAGGGCATGCGCGATGCTGGCGACCTGAAGTACATCGGATTGGGCAGTAATGTGACGGGCGCCACGGGCCTGCGCGAAGACTCGTTGATCTACTTCGGGCTGGCGACATTTGGGCCATGGACGACGCCATTGCCGCACGATACGCAGTTCCAGATTTTGTTCGACACGAATAACGATCAGTGGGCCGATTTCGCCCTGATCAACTCGTCGCTGGGCCAGGCCCGGAACGGCGACCCGAACGACGTGTTTGTGGCTGCGCTCTACGATCTTCGCACCACTCAGCGCTTGGTGAGCACCTACCCGATCAACGCCATCTCCACTGCCAGTGCGAACGCGCCCTACAACTCCTCGGTGATTGTCCTGCCCGTGCGGGCTTGGGATTTGGGGTTGAGGCCCGGGCGTAGTCGGTTTACATATGTCGTAGAAGTGTACACTCGCGAGTTGATTGGGGTGGGCGATATCTCGTACACGCACAGCTACGATCCGGCCATACCAGCGATCAGTTTGGGTGGCCCGCCCGTGTTCAACGCTGCGCCAGGCACCGCCGTGCAACTGCAGATTAATCGTGGTGGTTGGCTGCACAATCAGGCAAAAGGGCTGCTGTTACTGCACGAACTGAACGCTACCACCATGCAATCGGAGGTTGTGCCGCTCGACGTGGAAGTGAACCGATCGTTTCTGCCAGTTGTGCGTAAATGAACTCTGTCATTCAGCAGATGGGCAATACAAAAGCGGTGGAGCGCTCCACCGCTTTTATGTCCTCGAAGGGGAGATGCAGCTATTCGCTGCGCAGCGCCTGCACAGGCTGCAAACGCGAAGCGCGCCAGGCTGGCCAGAACCCGAACATGATGCCGGTGGCGGTTGAAATACCCATCGCCAGCACAATCGAGCTTGGGTTCACTACCGCTTCTGCGCCGCTGAGCAAGAAGACGTTCTGGATCACATACGTGCCAGCGAAGGTCAGCAGATAGCCCAGCACAACGCCGAGCAGACCTCCAACCAAGCACAATACTAACGATTCGATCAAGAACTGCTGCAAGATAGCGCGTCGTGGTGCGCCCACCGCCTTGCGCAACCCGATCTCGCGGGTACGCTGCGTGACCGAGACCAGCATAATGTTCATAATGCCGATGCCACCCACCAACAGCGCAATGCCAGCGATCAACCCTAAGAAACCGTTGAGGCCAAGCAGCACCGCATTGATGGTTGCCAACTGGTCTGCCGGGTTCGATACCGTAAAATCGGTGTTTTGATTAGGTGCGAGCCGATGTCGTTGGCGTAACAACTCAGTGGTCTGGGTCATCGCAAGCTCAACTTGGTCTTTATTCAGTGCTTGCACCGTCAACTCATCGACATCGACCCGCGAGGTGATGCTATTGCGGAACAGACGAGCGCGCCCGGTTTGGTAGGGTACGTACACCCGCGTTTCAGGGCCATTGAAACTTGGTGCAAGTAAGCTCGGCTGATTCTCTAGCACACCGATCACTTGGAAGGTCACATTATCGATTGTGATGCGCCGACCAACTGGATCGAGATTGCTGCCAAACAGGGTGGAGGCCACTTCGGAGCCGAGCAGCGCGACACGAGCACGCGCACGATCATCGGAATCGGTGAAATAACTGCCGCTCTTTAACTGATTATCGCCAATGACAAAATAATTGGGCGTAACACTCTGAACTACGAAGGAGTAACGCTCTCGACCAGCACTAATAATCCCATTGCTGCTATACGAGATCGCCACATCCTTGACCGCCGTGGTTATGCCTGATTGGCGAATCGCCTCGGCGTCGCTCGCAGTAAGGCGTGGCTGTTGGGTATCATTGGCATCGGTACGTCGCACCTGCGGCGAAACGTAGAACACCCCAGCGCCTAGTCGCTCGAAATCGGCGGTGATAGCCTGGATCATGCCATTGCCGATCGAGAGCATCCCGATCACAGCGCCAACGCCGATGATGATGCCCAGCATTGTCAGCAGAGCTCGTGATTTATTGCTCATCAGAGCGGTCCACGCAATACGGAACGACTCGATAATATTCATAATATTCTCACCAACAAAGCCCACAAAGCTGTGTTATTCATACCGCAGAGCCTCGATTGGGTTGAGCCTTGAGGCTTGCAGCGCGGGCCAGAAGCCAAAGAAAATGCCGATCGCGCTTGAGATGGCTGTCGCAAGCGCGATAGCACTCAATGTCACGCTTGCATTTGCGCCTTCGGCCTGGAACAGCGTCACTAACACGAACGTGCCCAGGAACGAGAGCAGATACCCCAAAACGATACCGATAAAGCCACCCGTCAGGCAGAGCACCAATGCCTCGATCAGGAACTGCATCAAAATATCCTGACGCCGCGCGCCGACCGCTTTGCGTAGCCCGATCTCGCGGGTGCGCTCACTGACCGAGACCAGCATAATATTCATAATGCCGATGCCACCCACAAGCAATGAGATACCCGCGACGAGGCTCAGGAACGCGTTAAATCCACCAATGATCGAGTTAATCGTGCCAGTGATTTGCCCAACGTCGACGATAGTAAAATCGTTATCTTGATACGTGAGGCGATGCCGTTGGCGCAGCAACGCCGTGGTTTGCGCGATAGCTTCGTCAACGCTTTCGGTATCTTTAGCCTGCACTATGACTGTATTCGTATTGACCCGCGGTGTCATTTGATTACGGAAGAGCCAATTACGCCCTGTGCGATAGGGGATCATGATGATGCGCCCCGGATCGCCATCTGGCCCGCCCTCTCCAACGGGATCGATTACACCGATCACCTCAAAGGTTACGCCGTTGATCGTCAGGTGCTGGCCAATCGCCAACGCCATCGTGTCGAACAGAGTTGTGGCGACCTCGCGGCCCACTACGGCAACACGAGCACCTGTCTGTTCTTCGGCCTCGGTGTAATAGCGCCCAGCACCGAGTGGGTTGTCGGTGATACTGAACACACTCGGTGTAACAGCACGCACGCTGTAGGTATTGCTCTTTCCGTTGGCGCGCACCAACCCGCTGCCTCCAAACTCAACCGACACCGCTTTCACGGCTGGTGCAACACCGGGGGCTAACAGCGCCTGCGCATCGTCGTAGGTCAACCTTGCCTGTTGTTGGACATTGACCTCGCGCGTATTGATGAACGGTAACACGTAGAATGTGCCAATACCCAAACTACTGAATTGGCTATTAAGAAACTGCTGCATGCCGTTTCCAATCGCCAACATGCCGATCACTGCGCCCACGCCGATGATCATCCCCAGCATGGTCAGCAGCGAACGAAGTTTATTGGCGAGTAAGGCCGTCCACGCGATACGAATGGATTCGATAATATTCATATATTCGCCCTACGATGCTGTGGTCGCTTCATCAGCAACAACCTCAGCTTCTTCGTTGGTGTTGGCATTGTGGGATGCTGGCTTGATCAGAATCTGGTCGTGATTGATCTCATCGCCAGCCACCATGCCATCGCGAATCAAGATAGAGCGTTGGGCGTATCGAGCCACCTCGGGATCGTGAGTCACCAGGATGATTGTGATACCCTGCTCACGGTTCAATTGCTGGAAGATGCCCATAATCTCGGCGCCCGTGCGGGAGTCCAACGCGCCGGTTGGCTCGTCGGCCATAATGATGCGTGGGTTGTTGACCAATGCCCGCGCAATCGCCACGCGCTGCTGCTGCCCACCCGAGAGCTCGTTGGGCTTGTGGTCCATACGTTCGCCCATGCCCACGGCCCTGAGCGCTTCCATCGCCTTTGCGCGTCGGTTGCCGCTGCCTCCATAGATCAGCGGCAACTCGACATTGCGCAGTGCAGTCGTGCGTTGCAGCAACATATACTGCTGGAACACAAAGCCGATCTTCTGGTTGCGGATCGCCGCCAATTGATTATCGCTGAGCGAGCCGACATCGACGCCGTCGAGCAGATATTCCCCGCTGGTGGGCTGATCCAGGCAACCAATGATATTCATAAGCGTGCTTTTGCCGCTGCCCGATGGTCCCATAATTGCCACCATCTCCCCTTCGGAGATCGTGAGCGAGACACCGCGCAGTGCTTGCACTTCCACATCGCCCATTTGGTAGGATTTCACCAAATTGCGAACTTCGATCAACGCACTCATATCTATAACTTTCTGCGGAATGGAGGGCGAAATCGCCTTCCGCTGCGATACAATGCCGCTACCTAGTTGAACGGATTGAATGTTTGCACAACATCCTGCACCAGCACTTGTTCGCCAGCCTGTAGACCGCTTGTTATCTCGATCTGCTCACCATTGCTCAGCCCCAAGGTCACCGCGCGACGTTCGCTAGCCGGGCGCATCGCCTGAAGATCCGGCGGCCCATCGGTGGGGATCAGCACGAAGATCTCGGTGCCCTCGGTTTGGATAGCACGGCGGGGTACCAGCACCACATTTTCTCGTCGCTGAGTGATGATCTGCACCGATGCTGTCATACCGGAGCGCAAGGTCGCCTCGGTCGGCTCAATGTCGATCGTCACGTTGTACGTATTGGTGCCAGTGCTCGACTGGGTCGCGATCGGCTCGACGTTCGTGACTGTGCCGTTGAGTTGCACATCGGGCAACGCATCCAGCGTCACAATCACTTTTTGCCCAGCCTCGACCAAAGCAATATCAAGCTCATCGATCGGCACATCGATGTGGAAGGACGAGATATCGGCCAGCACAATCGCGCTTGAAGTTGTGCCACTGCCGGCTGCAGACGATTCGCCGACGTTGATCCCGATCTGTGCAATCGTGCCATCGAAGGGCGCGGTGAGCGTCGCACGCTCAAGCGCAAGTTTAGCCTGACGCACGCCCACTTCAGCGTTTGCCACAGCGGCATCGGCACGGGCCAGTGCGCTTGCACTTGGTTCCGCCGATAGGTTTTCGAGCTCCTGCTGGGCGATATCGATAGCCGCTTGGGCGACATTGAGGCTGCCCGCTCGCTGTGCACCGATCAACTGATCGAGCGCAGCTTGTGCAGCGGCGACCTCGGCGCGGGCGCTGGCGATCTGCTGATTGAGACCTCCTGCACGTAGGCTATCGAGCCTCATCTGAGCGCTAATCACATTCTGCTCGGCCACTTGCACACCGGTGATCTCGGCTTGGCGTGCATTCTCATAATCGACTTGTGACTGTTGGAGTGCCTTCTCCGCATTTTGCATTGCCGTTTGAGCCTGCACAAACGCTTGGTAGTATTGCTGGCGCTGCTGCTCGCTCACCTTCGTGTTCGAGGACTTGCCAGTGGCAGGGTCGGTAATGCGCGAAAGCGGATCTCGCCCCGTCTCCTGTACATACTCCCAATTCTGCTTGGCAGTCGAATACGCCGTTTGCGCTTGGGCAAGCGAATTGGCGTTTTGCTCCATGCGCAACTGCGCGCTCGTCTTGGCTGCCGAAAGCTGATCGCGCTGTGCTTGCAACTGCGTCAGCGCCTGCTGCAAGCTCAATTCAGCAGCTTTTTCATCTGTATTCCCTGCTTCCAGAGCGGCCAAGTTAGCTTGTGCAGCCTCCAGACGGGCACGTGCCGCAGCAATATCCGCCTGTGTCACGCTGCCAGCCGTCTGTTGGTACTGAGCGCGCGCTTGCTGCAAGCGGAGTTCAGCGTTTGCAATCTCTTGCGGCGTAGCGCCGTCCATCAGATCCACACGGTCGGCCTGAGCCTGCTTCAGCGTAGCTTCGGCCTGTTCAAGCTGTAGTTTCAGATCTGTAGTGTCGATACGTGCCAACGGCTGGCCTTTTTGAACACGATCACCAGGTTTGACTAAAATCTCAGTAACAGTACCTGTTATCGCAAAATTGAGATTTGCCTGCGCCTTTGGCTCAATATTTCCAGTAGCGCTTACCGAAGCCTCAATAGTGCCACTTTGCGCAGTTTCCACTTTCCATTGTGCCAGGGCTGCTTGCTGAGCCGAGGCTGCCATTGAGCTTTGCAGCCAAGCACCTCCTCCAACACACACACCGAGGAGGACAATAATGACCCCCGCCCAAATCAATGCGCGGCGGCTGAATCGACGTTTCTTACGAGTAGGGCCTGTGTTAGCCATGAATCGCTCCTTCTGAGCAAACGGGCTGATTTCAAGAATTAAATGATGACATAGGACGTAGATACGAAATCGGTAGTTGCACAACTAAGGACTGAGTTGTTGCAGCTTGTGAATCCCTCTTAAGACCGATGTGTACCGGGACGTAAGCGGTTCACCGAACGTATCAAGCGAGAAACGTGAGCGTAAGCAGGGAGCTTTTTTTACATCACCTGCATAAAACACCACAGATGCATCAAAAATGACAACCGTTTTGGCAATTGTTTTTCTCCTATCAGCAGATTTAGTGGCCAATAATATCACTAAACGATGCGCTAGATATTTCGTCTTCCGAGAAGAGTAGTATAAACTAAAGAGAAAATAATGCTGCAACCTTGATGAGGCTGCAGGCATGCATTTTGTGATAGCAAGGGTCTTGCCAAGGTGAATTGGGTTGAGACTCGGGGTAAAGGCTGAGGGGTGGTGTTGCGTACACACAAAGCGGCGTTAGCGAGGAGAAGTTCGCTAACGCCATCAACAAACAACAGCCAAATTATTGCGAAGAGTTAAGGGCCTTTGTCTGGTTGGGTTCCTGCAAAGCCTGACCATCAATACCGAGTTGGAGCAGCACTGCGACTACATTTTGGACTGTGTCCATATCCTTAGGCACATACGCATCGGCCCCCACACTCAACCCAGCCACGGTTGCCTCGTGGGCGCTACGGCTCGTCAACAGAAGAATTGGAATATGGTTGAGCTCTTGATCTGCTTTCAGGCGACGGCACAAAGCATAACCATCTGTATCTGGTAGCATCACATCAAGCAAAATCGCGTCAGGCTGTTGTGCCTGAATGCATGCAAGCCCCTGCCCGCCAGTGTTGGCAATTTCGACCTGAAAACCATGATGTGCTAATTCGTGCTGGAGTCGCATGGCCTGAAGTTGGCTATCTTCGATCAGGACAAGGCGCTTGGACATATCATGCTCTCCTCTGTAAACTATCCTATGTGCTGCCAGAGCGACCCTAATATATTTTCCTTATTTTCCATTGTACATCCCATACTGCTACTGACTATAGGACGACAGTCCTGTTTCACCCTACAACCATGAAACTGCTATAGTGTATAGTACGTTTTTCCTATTTTCTCCTACAGACAGCAAAGGCTTCCTAGTCACTAAACCGCGAGGCCCGTTGTATCGAGCTATACCGTATAGTCAGCCATCGGTAGACAATGGGCAAACGAGCTGGGTAGGGTCGCTATAAGCCCTGAGCATGGGAACACGTGCGCATTCGTCGCCTCAATGTTCAACCAAAATATATTGTATATTCAAAATTAAAATATGAAAAATGATTGAATAAGGCGTCCTCATGCGGAATTTGCAAAGAAAAAAAAGCTGTGCTATAATCCCAGCCGTTCGAGAGAACAACACAAAAATGTGTGAGCTGATCATACGGGCCGCTAGCTCAATTGGCAGAGCAGCTGACTCTTAATCAGCGGGTTGTAGGTTCAAGTCCTACGCGGCTCACCACCAATCAAGAGGGCGTCGTAGCGACGTCCTCTTCGTTTTGTTCTCCGACTCAAGCGGGATCGGTCGCAAGAGGCCGACAGAAAGCTCAACCCATTCGTATGTTTGGTCGTCGCAATCGGGCACAAAGCCCACAGCAAGCCGAACGTCCGCCACTCTCCTCTGTCGATTGGCGGCGTCTGTTCGGTTTTTTGCTCCCCTACCGCTGGCTCATGGCTCTTGCACTCGGTGCACTCGCGATATCTAGCGCTATCGGTCTCGCGTTCCCGCTGATCATCATCCAACTTCTGGACTCGGTCCTTCAACTGGGCGATCCAAGCCGATTGAATACGTTCACGCTCATGTTGCTGGGACTCTTCTTTCTGCAGGCCGCCTTCACCTTCGTCCAGAGCTTTACCCTCAGCTCGATCGGTGAGCGAATCGTCCTCGACTTGCGCACGACCCTGTACCGCCACCTGCACGCGCTCTCGCTCGATTTCTTCGCCGAGCGACGGGTTGGCGAATTAGTCTCGCGCATTTCGAGCGATGTGACTCAAGTGCGCTCGGTGCTGACCAATAACATCACCCAACTCCTCTCGAATGTGGTGACCTTGATCGGCGCTGTCGCCATCGTCTTTTGGTTGAACCCGCGCCTGGTCGGCTTTGTGCTTGTGCTGGCACTGCTGATTGTAGGCGTGGCTGCAGCGTTTGGACGGCGCTTCCAGCGCTTCAGCACCAGCATGCAAGATGAACTTGCGCAGTCGACGGTTGCGGTGGAGGAAGGGCTGCAGGGTATTCGGATCGTCAAAAGCTTTGCGCGCGAGCAGTACGAGGTCGAGCGCTACAATCAGATGATGCAACGTACCCTACGGGCATCGCTGCGCTTAGCGCTCTTTCGCTCCGGCTTCGCCGCACTGATCGCTTTCCTTGGCTTCGGTGCTATCGCCGCGATCCTATGGTTCAGCGGGCGCGAGGTGCTTGCTGGCCGCCTGGAGTTCTCCACGATCAGCGGATTTATCATCTACGCCATCACTATTGCATCGAGTCTCGGGCAACTCTCATCGATCTACGGCCAAGTTCGCGAGGCGCTCGGCGCGGTGCAGCGCGTCTTCGAGATCCTCGATACGCCGCCGAGCGTATCCGATGCCCTCGATGCGCACGACATCGGCGCGATACAGGGCGCGATCTCGTTTGAGGATGTCTCGTTCGGCTACGAAAGCGGCGTGTCGGTGCTCACTCACGTCTCGCTCGATATCAAGCCCGGCGAAGTCGTGGCGCTCGTCGGCCCTAGTGGAGCGGGGAAGAGCACCCTGTTCAACCTGATCCCGCGCTTCTACGACCCAACCGAGGGGTGTGTGCGGATCGATGGGCACGACTTACGCACCGTAACGCAACAGAGCTTGCGTGCCCAAATTGGGCTTGTGCCTCAGGAGACGCTCCTGTTCGGTGGTACTATCCGCGAAAATATTGCGTATGGTCGGCTCGATGCGACTCTCGACGAGATCATTGAGGTTGCCAAGGCGGCGAACGCGCACGATTTCATCATGGCTGCCCCGCAGGGGTACGATACCATTGTGGGCGAGCGCGGCATCAAGCTGAGTGGTGGCCAACGCCAGCGTATCGCGATCGCCCGCGCGATGCTCAAAAACCCGCGCATCCTGCTGCTTGACGAGGCAACCAGCGCGCTCGACAGCGAATCGGAGGAGTTGGTGCAGGAGGCGCTGAATCGCCTGATGAAGGATCGCACCGCCGTGATTATCGCGCATCGCCTCAGCACCATCAAAATCGCGAATCGCATTGTGGTGCTTCAAGCCGGGCAGATCGTCGAGCAAGGCTCACACGCCGAGCTTATGGCCAAGGATGGCCTCTACGCACACCTCTACTCGCTGCAGTTTCGCACCGACGAGGCTGGCCCCACTTCAGAATCCTCCTTCTCAATAGCCTAACCGCTTCATCATCCCACATACATGAAAGGCGAGTGATAAAATCACCCGCCTTTTTTGTGTATATGCGCAATACGACATATGCCATCTGCCGCTTAAAGAAGCTTGTCAATATGTGCTCTGCTGCAATGACTCTCCTCATTGAGCGTTCTGATGCGATATCTGCTTGTGAAAGAATGTACAAGAAAGTTAATCATATATCTATTAAGAGGTGCATCTGTCAAAATACATATCTTTGTTGAATAAATGGGTTGGATATTTCTATGTAACTGCTATAAAAGGTCTCTATACGCTGTTAATCTAACTATTGTAAAATAGTTGATACGCTTTTGATGTTGATGAGAAATCGATTGTTAAATAACGTAAGATAGAACTACAAAGATGAGTATATTATAAGATTTGTTGTTTGTTTGTCAAATATCCTCATTACTTTTCCTCTGAACGTATAAATATATTTTTACTCGATACTCTCATGAGTTTTATTTTGCTCATAAAACCAAAAGGGGGTGCATATGTTGTCTGACATCGGGAAAACACCTGCTTTTAAACCTTCCCCTTGGTCGAATATCTCCTATTGCTATGATTTCTGTGTTCATCAACTGTTTGAACGCCAAGTTGCGTATAACCCCACGGCGATTGCTGTGATTGCAGGTGGAAAAACGCTTTCGTATTTTGAACTCAACGAACAGGCCAATCAGCTTGCTCATTTTTTGTGTCAACTAGGTGTTACCCCAGATCAACCTGTTGGCATCTGCATTGAACGCTCTTGCGATCTCTTGATTGGCTTATTGGCGATCCTCAAGGCCGGTGGAGCCTATGTTCCGCTAGACCCAAGCTATCCTCCCGAGCGTCTGCGCTTTATGCTCGAAGATGCGGGAGTGCGCGTATTGCTCACCCAGTCACATCTCACTACACTGCTCGATACCCTGTTCGATTCCGATCAGCCGGGGCGCTGCTGCATCCTGCCGATCGATAGTGCGCGTGAGTTGTGGGCCACACAACCTACCTCCAACCCGACGTGTACCGTCTCGGGCGCGAACCTCGTCTACATCATCTATACCTCTGGCTCGACGGGACGGCCCAAAGGGGTGCAAATTGAGCACGCGAGTCTCTGCAACGAGATTTTGTGGCGTCAGTTGACCTATGCTTTCACCCCGAACGATCGTATTTTGCAGATCTCCTCGCTGAGCTTCGATATCGCCGCCTGGGAGTTGTTCGCGCCGCTCGCCGTTGGCGGAGTCGCTGTGTTAGCCGATCCTGGCATGCAACACTACGCTGCTGCGACGGTGGCGCTGATGCGGGAGCAGCACGTGACGATTATTCAGATGGCGACTTCGCTCTTTTGTGTGCTGCTCGAAGAGCCTTCTCTGGCCGGCTACCAAGAGCTCAAACACATCTTCTGTGGCGGCGATACGCTGATGTTAGAGACGGTGCGGCGTTGCGCTCACGTTCTGCCGCACACAGCGCTCCACAACCTGTACGGCCCCACCGAGGCCACCATCGAAGCCACCTGTTGGGACTGCGATCCGGAGCGCGAACAATCGCCGATCCCGATCGGCTGGCCGACTGGCTATAAACAGGCCTATGTTCTCACCGAAAGCCTCGATCTCGCAGCCGTCGGCGAAGTTGGCGAGATCTATTTGGGAGGGGTAGGGATCGCCCGTGGCTATCTCAATCGCCCCGATCTCACCGCCGAGAAGTTCATTCCCAATCCCTTCAACGAGCTGTATATTCAGCATTTTGGACCCAATGGTCGTCTGCTCCACGGCGAGCGCCTCTACCGCACGGGTGATCTGGGGCGCTATCGTGCCGATGGTGCGATCGAGTTCTTGGGGCGCGTTGACCATCAGGTGAAGGTGCGCGGCTATCGGATCGAGCTCGGCGAGATCGAGACGGCGCTGATGGCGCATCCGCAACTGTTTGCGGCGGTTGTGGTTGTTCGTGAGGATACGCCGGGCATGAAGCGGCTTGTGGCGTATGTTGCCCATCGCGACTACCAAGCGCTTACCGATAGTGCGAAGGAGGCCTTCCTGCGCGAGTTGCGCGCCTTCCTCCACGAGCGTCTGCCTGAGTATATGGTGCCCTCGTTGTTTGTGGTGCTCGACGCGCTGCCGCTCACGCCGAACGGCAAAGTTGATCGCGCGGCGCTGCCTCAACCCACCGAGTTGCACGCGGAGACACCTGCTGCAACCACAGCCATTTCGTATGCCGAGCGCCTGCTTACCGAGATTTGGGCCAAACTCCTCGGTGTCGATCACGTCGATATCCACGATAACTTCTTTGAGTTGGGCGGCGATTCGATCCTCAGCATCCAGATGATTGCGCAGGCTCAACAGGCTGGCTTGCGCATCACTTCGAAGCAATTGTTCGAACATCCTACGGTGGCCGAACTGGCGCCACTTGCGGAACAATCATCGCAGGTGCAGGCCGAGCAGGGCCCGGTGAGCGGTGCCGTGCCGCTCACGCCGATACAGTCGTGGTTCTTTGAGCAGCAGTTTCCCGATCCGCACCATTGGAATCAAGCGATGTTGTTCGAGGTCGCCCCAAAGGTCGATGTGACGTTGCTCGAGATCGCCTTTCAATACCTCGTGATGCACCACGATGCGTTGCGCCTGTATGTTGTTCGAGATGATGCAGGCTGGCAGCAGTTTAACGCAATGCAATGCGAACCAGTCTCGTTGTCATACATGAATCTGGTGAAGCTGCCGAAGGAGGAATTTGCGCGTGTGATCGAGGAGGCTGCGACCCAACTACAGTCCAGCCTTGATCTGTCGCGTGCGCCCCGTTTGTGCGGCATGTTCTTTGATTTGGGCCAGACCCGCAAGTCGCGCCTGCTGATTATCATCAACTATGTGTCGATCGATGGGGTGTCGTGGCGCATTTTACTGGAGGATCTTCAGCATATCTATCAGCAGTTGCGCCAAAATAAACCGGTGGCTCTTCCCCCGAAAACGACTTCGTACCAGCAATGGGCTATTCACCTGAGGGATTACGCCCGTTCCGATGAGCTACGCCAACACCTGTCGTACTGGTTGAACGCATTGCGAGGCGCCGATCCCGAGCTGCCTCTGGACTTTCGGCTGGGTGAGAATACGGTGGCGAGCGCTCGACATGTCACCTGTAGTCTGAGCGCCGATGAGACGCGTGCAGTACTTCAGGATCTGCCGAAGGCGTATCAAACCCAAATCAACGATGTGCTGCTCACAGCCCTGTTGCGCACAGGGGTCGCGTGGACGGGCCAGTCGTCGCTGCTCATCACGCTGGAGAGCCACGGGCGCGAGGAACTCTTTGCCGATGTGGATATCTCCCGCACGGTGGGTTGGTTCACCGCGATGTTCCCAGTTCTGCTGAAGCTGGAATATGCCGATGATCTCCAAACGTCGCTGCAGGCTGTGAAGGAGCAACTGCGACAAATCCCCGATCACGGCATTAGCTACGGCCTGTTGCGTTATCTGAGCGACGATGCGGCGATCGTCGAGCAACTGCGCGAACTACCGCATCCGCAATTGCGCTTTAACTACCTTGGGCAATTCGATCAGGTGCTGCGAGATGGTGTGCTAGAGCGGCGCGCTACAGAGCCGATCGGCCCGTGCCGTAGCCCGTTGGGGCACCGCACCCACACACTCGTAGTGGAAGGCCTAGTCAACGAGGGCTGTCTCACCTTTACCTGGACCTACAGCGCAAATCTGCACAAAGAAACGACGGTCACACAATTGGCCGAGCGCTATATCGCCGAGTTGCGGCAATTGATCACGCAATGCCTAGCGCCGCGTACCAACGGATTTTCACCTGCGGACTTCGAATTGGCGGGCTTGAATCAGCAGCAGTTGGATGCGGTTGCAGCCCTGATTAGCGATCTCGATGATGAGGAGATGTAGGTATGAAACCGAAGAACGTAGAGGATATGTATCCCTTATCCCCCATGCAGCAGGGTATGTTGTTTCATGCTCGATACGCTCCTGATTCGGCACAATATTTTGTGCAATGGTCCGCCGAGTTGCGTGGGGATCTGAATATCGACAAGTTCTATGAGGCTTGGCAGGCTACGATCGATCACCACGCCGCATTGCGCGCGATGTTCATCTGGAGCAATTTGGAGCAGCCGTTGCAAGTGATTCGCCAGCGCGTGCAAGCCCCTTGGAACGTGCTCGATTGGCGCGACCTCGCACCTGAGTTGCAGGCAGTTCAGTTCGAGCGGTTATTGGCGGAGGATAGAGCGCGCGGTTTCGATCTTTCGCGTGCGCCGCTGATGCGCCTCCACCTCATCCGCATGGCAGATGATCGCTATCAATTCGTCTGGAGTTTTCATCACATATTGCTCGACGGCTGGGCGATTATGTTAGTGTTGAAGGAAGTGTTTGGCTTCTACCACGCGTCGGTGGAAGGCCGCTCGTATACCTTCGCTGAGGTACGCCCGTTCCGAGACTACATTGCCTGGCTTGAGCACCAAAGTCTAACGGAGGCTGAAGCGTTTTGGCGTGACCGCCTGCGTGGGATGAGCGCGCCAACACAGCTGTGGATTGAGCGCAACGCCTCGCAGACGGATGCGCCCCCAGACTATCGCGAGTGGTACGATGCGTTGCCCGAAGAATCCATGGCGCATCTTCAGTCCTTCGCGCGCAGCAACCAAGTGACGATAGGGACACTGGTGCATGGCGCGTGGGCGCTGCTGCTGAGTCGCTATAGCGCTTCGGAAGATGTGGTATTTGGCAGCGTCGTTTCGGGGCGTCCGCCAACATTGCTAGGCTCCGATGCGATGGTTGGCTTGTTCCTCAACACGCTGCCGGTACGGGTGCGGGCTAACAGTGATGCCACGGTGCTTGAGTGGCTGCAAGCGCTGCAACTTGAGCAGGCCGAAGCACGCCAATACGACTATAGCCCGCTGGTTCAAGTCCAGAACTGGAGTGGGCTAGAACAAGGCCAACCGCTGTTCGAAAATATCCTCAGCTTCGAGAGTTATCCCGCCGAGATGGTGAACTTCAGCGGGGCGAGCCTACACGTTCAGCACAGCCAGACGATTGAGCGCACGAATTACCCGCTCAACTTGTCGGTTATTGCCGCTGATACGCTGGTCATCAAGCTCATTTACGATAGCAATCGCTTCGATGCGGACAGTATCGCACGGATGGCCGGGCATCTCAAGACGCTGCTGCTCGCGATGAGTATGTCGCCGCATGCGCGCCTCGGTCAACTCGACATGCTGAGCGAAGCCGAAACCACTCAGGTGTTAGTCGATTGGAACCGTACTTCTGCGCCGTATGTTCATGACCGCTGTTTCCATCATCTGTTTGAGAAACAGGTTGAACGAACGCCCGATGCCCTCGCTGCTGTGTTTGTCGCGCCAAATGGCTCAACAAGCATCCTCTCGTATCACGAACTGAATCAGCGCGCTAATCAACTTGCCCATTACTTGCAGCGGCAAGGTATTGGGCCAGATAAATTGGTTGGCATATGCGTCAAACGCTCGCTCGATATGCTTATCGGCATATTGGGCATTTTGAAGGCGGGTGGGGCGTATGTGCCGCTCGATCCGGCGTATCCCAGCGAACGGCTCGCCTTTATGCTGGAGGATTCGGCTGCAGCGGCGTTGGTCACGCAGGACGATCTGCTCGAACAGTTGCCCTGGCGCGATGCTGGCCTCAACGAGTTGGCGGTGGTCTGTTTAGAGCGCGATCGGATGCAGATCTCGGCTCAGCCCGTCTCCAACCCCATCAGTAAGGTCAACAACTCAAATCTCGCCTATATGATCTACACCTCCGGCTCAACAGGGCGACCCAAAGGTGTGCTCATCGAGCATCGCGGCATCAATAATCTGGCGGCGGCTCAGATCGCAATGTTCGATGTGCAGCCCGATAGCCGCGTATTACAACTGGCGTCGCTGAGCTTTGATGCGGCTCTCTCCGAGATCGCTATGACACTGCTCGCTGGCGCGACGTTGTACCTGGCCCCGCAGGAGATGCTCATGCCTGGGCCGGATTTACTCGGTCTCCTGCGCGACCACGCGATTACGACCGTGACGTTCACGCCGATGGCTCTGGCCGCCTTGCCGTATGACCCGCTGCCCGCCCTTCGCACAATAGCGGTTGCGGGTGAGGCATGCCCGCATGCCTTGGCGGTGCAGTGGGGCGCGGGTCGGCGCTTCCTGAACGCCTACGGCCCAACCGAGGTGACCGTCTGCGCCACGATGGGCCTGTGGGACGGTGGTCCGAAACTGCCGATTGGCCGCCCGATCGCGAATAGCGCGTTGTATGTGCTCAACGATAAGATGCGCCCTATGCCGATCGGCGTACCTGGCGAATTGTTCATTGGCGGCGTTGGGTTGGCGCGTGGCTATCATCATCAACCACACCTCACCCAAGAGCGGTTTGTGCCGAACCCGTTTGTGCCTTTTGAGGGCGCACAGGATGTCACGAGCGAAGGCGAAGTCCCTGTCTCCGAGTTCCTGTACCGCACCGGTGATTTAGTGCGCTATCTGCCGGATGGCCAGTTGGAGTTTCTAGGCCGCATCGATCAGCAGGTGAAGTTGCGGGGCTACCGGATCGAATTGGGTGAGATCGAATCGGCGTTGTTGCAGCATGCCGGTGTGCGCGAGGCGGCAGTGGTGATGCAGACGCAGGAGGATTCCTCCGAGAAACGTTTGGTCGCCTACGTTGTGCCGCGATCTTCAACGCAAACCGAGGAGAAACCGATCGAACTATGGCCGTCGGTGGCCGAATACTTCGTGTACGATGAGTTGCTGTACGGCGCAATGACCAACGACGAGGTGCGCAACCAGAGCTATCGTGCGGCGCTGGCGAGCACTGTGCCTGGCAAAGTGGTGGTGGAGATCGGCACTGGGAAGGATGCGATTCTGTCGCGCTTCTGTGTGGAGGCAGGAGCCAAGCACGTGTACACCATCGAATTGCTTGAGGAGACTTACCGTCAGGCCAAGCAATGTATCGAGCGGCTGGGTCTCAGCGACAAGATCACGATTCTGTATGGCGACGCGACGAAGGTCGAGTTACCTGAACTTGCCGACGTTTGCGTCTCTGAGATCGTCGGCGCGATTGGCGGTTCGGAGGGCGCAGCGGTCATCATCAATAATGCGCGCCGCTTCCTCAAGCCTGGCGGTCGCATGATCCCCGAACGCAGCGTCACGCAGATCGCCGCTGTGCAACTCCCACCGTATGTGCGCGCGAATCCGCATTTCGGCAGCACGCCGCGCCACTACGTCGATCGAATCTTCGAGCAGGTTGGCTATCCCTTCGATCTGCGCGTCTGCTTGAAGCATGTGAACGATTCACATCTGATCTCTACGAAAGGCGTGTTTGAGGATCTCGATTTCACCCAACAGATCGCGGTTGAAGAACTGCACACTGAGCAACTGGAGATCACCAAGGATGGGGAGATCGATGGATTTTTGGTGTGGTTACGGCTTCATACGGTCGCAAGCGAGACGATCGATATCCTCAGCCACGAACACTGTTGGCTCCCGGTCTACCTGCCTGTGTTCGATACGCCCATCCAGGTGGCGCAGGGGGATCGGATTACATTACACATCGAGCGGATGCTGTGTGAGAATCAGCTGAACCCCGATTATCTGCTGTATGGCGTGTTGGATAGGCGCAACGGCGTACGGCTTGACTTCGAGTACGATGCATTCCACTTCAAGCGGCAATTTCGCAGAAATGGTTTTTACCAGCGGTTGTTCGATGCATCCTCCGTTGCGACCAAACCACAAGCTGAGTTGTCGGCATCGATGTTGAAGGAGCATCTGCGCAAGATCGTGCCAGAATTTATGATCCCCTCGGCGTTTGTGATGCTTGATAGCATGCCGCTCACGCCGAACGGTAAACTGGATCGAGCTGCACTGCCTTCGCCATCGCAGTCGCATACTGCGCAGGAACAGACGTTTGTAGCACCACAATCGGAGTTGGAGCGCTCGATTGCGGCATTGTGGTCCGAGGCGCTGCAATTGGAGCGGGTCGGCTTGTACGATAACTTCTTCGATCTAGGTGGGCACTCGTTGCTGTTAGCCCGCATCCACAGCAAGGTCGAGCAGATGAGCAAGTACCAAGTCTCGCTCGTCGATATGTTCAATTACCCCACGGTGCATGCTCTGGCGAGCTACCTTAGCCGAACAGAGACGCCAAAGCCAACGGCGCAGATCGAGGAGCGCGATGCTCAGCGCCGTATGGGTGCGAATCGGCTGCAGCAACGGCGAGCAAACCAGCAGCGCAACCTATCGTCATAGCGAACGTGTTGTGCCACATAAGCCAGCCCGATCGTAATGATTGGGCTGGCTTGTTTATGCGCGCTGATGTAGGCCAGATCGCAAAAAACCAGACAGGGTAGAAATGCCTACCCTGCCTGCTTTGCTACCGCGTGAAAGCAATTATCGTTTGCGAGGGCGGGAGCCAGTGAACGATCTCCCACTGCTGCCCCACCGCCTGTGTGTGAAACGGCTGCTGTTTGGAGCATGCTTTGGATTCACCAAGAGTGCGCTCGTTGGCTTGATGAGCTCCTTTGATGATGCGGCCTCAAGCGTAATACCGTGATGAGGTTCGTGGTTCTCGAGGGCGAGACGCAACTGTTGGCCGAGTTTCGCGACATACGGCGGATGGATCATGCTCATATGGTTGCCGTTCGCGCGAATGATGCTGATGCCGTGGAGCGCCCGTGGCACCCATTCTAGCTCGGGGTGTGCGGGGTCTTGCGGGCCGCGTTCCTGAGCGGAGAAATAGATCATTGGCCCGTGGTACGGCTGCGGCTGGTAGCTGCGCAGTGCCTGCAGATGATTGTAGAGCATCTGAACGAGGCGCTCGAAATCAGCAAGCTCGAAATGCGCGGGGAAGCGTTCTAGCTGTTTGGCATAGGCTAGGCAAGAAGCTAGGCGTTGTTGCGAATCCTGCTGCCAAATCCGATCGATATGTGCGCTGATTGTGGGGTCAGCATTCAGCGCAAGGTCGATGATCGCTCGCTCGCCATCGATATCGTTGGGTATGTCACCTGGCCAGGGTGTGTCGATCAGCGTCAATAAGCTCACTTCCTCTTGGCGGGCCTGCAGTTGTTGCGCGATCTCAAAGGCCACAACACCTCCGAACGAAAAACCTCCGATATGATAAGGCCCGTGCGGCCTGACCTGTAGGATAGCCTCAACATAATGCGTCGCGATCTGGGAGACATCGGTGATCGGCTGTTCTTGATCGTGGGCTTGAAGGCCATACACAGGCTGATCCGCGCCGAGCGCTTGGGCGAGATCGCGATACCCATACACGCCGCCGCCGATTGGGTGCACCAGAAAGAGCGGCTGACGATGCGGTTGCCCTGCCTGGAGCTCTACGATGGTGTGCGGCTGCGATCGCGGCTCGTTGTGCGATTCGTCGGCAGGCTGCACAAGGGGCGCTACAGCCGCTGCTAGCTCGGCGATTGTAGGGGTTTGGAGCAGGCTGTGCGAAGGCAGTGTTGAGCCAAGCACCTGGCCGAGCTTCGAGAGCAGATGAATCGCGGTGAGCGAATCGCCGCCGAGATCAAAAAAGTTGTCGTGAAGGCCAATAGTGGGGATGCCGAGCACCTCTTGCCACACCGAGCGAATCGTCTGCTCAAGCGGGTTCAGCTGCTTGCTCTCGGTTGACGCGTCCTGCCGAGCCTGATAGGCAAGGCGTGTATGATGGCTTGTCTCGATCTGGAGCGGTTGTGCCGTGTTAGCGGGACGTGTTTCGATCCAATGACGCTGCCGTTCGAATGGGTAGGTGGGCAGCCGCACGCGGTGGCGTACCTCGTACTTTGAGAGTTGCTGCCAGTCGATCGACACACCGTGCAGCCACAACTGTCCCAGCGCCCGCAGAATAAAGGCGAAATCGGAGATCTGCTCGTTGGGGTGGCGGAGCGAAGCGAGCGAGATCACTTGGTTCGGGCGTTTCGGCTGCTGACGGACGAACGTGCTGAGGGCTCGGCCTGGCCCGATCTCAAGGAAGATCTGGTTTTGGGCTTCCAGCAGGGTTTGGATGCCCGCGCTGAAGCGCACTGCTTGCCGGATATGCTGCGCCCAGTAGTGCGGATCGGTTGCTTCGCTAGCAGTGATCCACGTGCCCGTCACGTTTGAGATAAACGGTAGTTGGGGTGGATTGAGTTTGATCGTCTGCAAAAAATTCGTGAAAGGCGTGAGAACCGGGTCCATCGCAGCCGAGTGGAATGCGTGAGAGGTGTGCAGCAGTCGGCACTCCACCTCTTGCTCGGCTAGGCGGGTGCGTAGCGCATTGATGGCAGCGTGCGGACCCGAGACAACGCACATTGAGGGAGCGTTAATCGCTGCAATATCGATCTGCGAATCGAGGAGCGGGCGGAGTTCTTCTTCCGATAGCGGAACGGCCAACATTGCGCCTGCGGGCTGCTTCTGCATAAGGCGACCGCGCGTGACGATCACCGCGAGCGCATCCTCCAGCGAGAACACGCCGGCGATGCAGGCCGCCACATATTCGCCCAAGCTGTGACCGATCATCGCCCAAGGGCGCACACCCCACGACATCCATAGGCGAGCCAAGGCGTATTCGATCATAAAGAGGGCTGGTTGGGCGATCCAGGTTTGATCGAGATCGGGATATGTGTTCTGGAGATCGAGGATCGCGCCATGGCTATCGGTGATGCGTAGTCCTCGATGCGTGATGCGCGACAGATCGGGATAGAGTACATCGCGCAGATCAATGCCGAGGTGCGATTTGAGAATTTCGGCGCAGCGATCGATCTGCTCGCGAAACACATGCTGGGTTTCGTAGAGACCGGCTGCCATCTGGACGTACTGCGAACCTTGGCCTGGGAACAAGAACACTGCTCGTGGATCGGTGATATCGGCTACACCACTCATAATCCGCTTAGGGTCGGCGTTCGCCAGAGCGTTGGCAGCATCGAGCGGACTGTTACAAATCAACATTCGGCGGTACTTGAACATCTGACGGCCAACCTGCAAGGTGTAAGCTATGTCGGCCAAACTCACATGCTGATGCCGCCGTAGATGCGCCGCAAGTCGATCGGACATATGTTCAAGCGCGGTGGGCGTCTTGGCCGAGAGCACCAACAACTGCCAGGGCTGTGTATCGAACGACGGCTCGGCGGGTGGCGCCTCCTCCAGGATCACATGCGCATTGGTGCCACCTACACCCAGTGCGCTCACGGCTGCTCGCCGAGGCGTGGGGCCTTCCGGCCAAGGGACCAGTTTGTTGTTGACATAAAATGGACTATTTTCGAGTTGCAGCTTTGGATTCGGTTGGGTGAAATGGAGCGTTGGAGGGATTTTACGTTGCTTGAGCGCAAGCACCGTTTTGATGAGGCCAGCGACACCTGCAGCGGTATCGAGGTGGCCGATATTGCTTTTGAGCGAGCCAAGGGCGCAGAAACCGCGTCGTTGTGTGTGAACGCGGAAGGCTTTGGTAAGCGCCGCGACCTCGATCGGATCGCCGAGAGCGGTGCCTGTGCCGTGGGCCTCGACATACGTGATGCTGTCGGGTAAAACCTCGGCGATGTTTTGGGCGGCGCGAATCACGCGAATCTGGCCCTCTTCGCTGGGTGCGGTGTAGCCCATCTTCATCGAGCCGTCGTTGTTGATGGCGCTACCCTTGATAATAGCGTGAATCGTATCGCCATCGTCGAGCGCATCGACAAGGCGCTTCAATACCACGATGCCAGCGCCATTCCCGATGACGGTGCCCTGCGCCGCCGCGTCGAACGGACGACAATGCCCATCGGGGGCCATAATGCCGCCCGGTTGGTAGAGGTAGCCGCTTTGATGTGGAAAGCGGAGCGAGACGCCTCCAGCCAGGGCAATATCGCAATCGCCGCTGATCAAACTTTGGCAGGCGAGATGCACTGCAACGAGCGAAGTTGAACAGGCGCTTTGGACTGTGATGCTTGGGCCGGTTAGATTAAGTTTGTAGGAGACACGGGTCGCTAGGAAATCGTTGATGTTATTGATTGAAGCCTGGTATTCCTCGGCAGCGCTATCGAACGTGGAGCCAGGGGGTAGATAGGTATTGCGTCCGGCGCCTGCAAACACACCGATCGCGCCAGAATAACGGTGAGGATCGTATCCAGCGCTTTCTAGTGCTTCCCAGGCGCACTCTAAAAAGATGCGGTGCTGGGGGTCCATTGTTGCCGCTTCGCGGGGAGTATAGCCAAAGAAGGTCGCATCGAACATATCGACATCGTCGATGATCGCGCTCGATTTAACATAATGTTTGTCGCGAAGCAGGCTTGGTGGGATCTGATTGCGGGCCAGTTCGGTAGCTGAGAAGTGGCTAATCGACTCGACTCCATTACACAAGTTCGACCAGAATGCGCCGATCGAGTTGGCGCCAGGAAAACGGCCCGCCATACCGATGATAGCTATTTCCAAGCCTGTCAAATCGTGGACAGCATTTTCCATAGTGTAACCGTCCTTATCATAACGTTGTTTAGTAAACAATAGCGATTTGATCGATTGGTATGCGTTAAGATCGTGGTTGATATGTTTAACTGATAGGTGGTTTCTGTCCCCATACCGACATCAGCACTGGGCTAAAGGCACGGAAATCGGGGGTTTGGAGGAGATCTAAGAATACGGCCACATCTTCTGCGGAGAGCAACCCAGCCGCAACGATCTGTGATTGGAGACGTTGATAGTTGTAGACCCAAATGGCAGTTTGAGGGAGATCGCCGCCCCATTCAAACAAAGCGCCTTCGGCGTGGAGATGCTGTAAACCGTAGGCGGCAAGTTCGTTGCGAATCATACGCCCGTAGTGAGGGACGGCTCCTTTGGAGATTAGGAACTGCTCGAACTGCTTGACGCAGTGCGTAAACAACTCTTGGCCATACGTGGAAGAGGGTATCACCGTAATGGTATCGCCATCCTCGATGCATAACCATCCACCGGGCTTCAGGGCAGACAGCATGTTTTTAATGGCAGCTTGTCGAGCACTAAACGGCATATGCTCCAGCACTGCGCGGCTATGCACGAGGTCGAAACAGTTGGCCTCAAGAGGATCGATACAGATATTGTGTTGACGAACTTCGAGGTTGGGGGAAGCGATCGCCTCAAGGAAATCGCATTCGAGATCGGTTGCGAGGACATAGCCGGTGCTGCCAACACGCTGACTGAGCCATTGTGCAATTGTGCCGATACCTCCTCCTACTTCGAGACACCGCCAACCAGTTGTGACACCGATTGTCTCTAAATGCCTGATTGTGTAGGGATCAAGAGCCTGGGCCAAAATGCTAAGACGAGCATGTTCATGCTCCCAGCTATGATCGAGAAGGTATGGCATGTGCTGACTCCTTAGTTACTCAAATAGAGTTCGTATACAAAGTCAACGACTGCCAGTTAAAGCAGGCAGCTTGCCCTCATCGCCTGCAATGGACGACAGGGCTTCAGGGCCGGTTGACAGCGGCCCACTGAGCCGTAGCGCAGTAGAGCGAAGGCGGATGTTCACCGCAGCGTTGACATCCTCGTACACCGCGCGATGCAGCGCGAGGGCCGACAACGGCTTGCCGTCGTTGTAGCACACCGCCGAGATACGCTGTTGAACGCCCTGAAACCCTGCGAGCGTTGCCCGCAGATCGGGGTCATCAGCAATGTGTATCGTTACTGTGCGTTGTACGTCCATGTGTTCTATTATGCCACTAAGAGTAGCACAACGTAAGGTTTAGTGGGCATTGGAGGGTGGCATTCCCCGCCTGCTTTAGCAGGCGGTCCCCTGCCGTAATTTTTATGGTTGTTATTTGAGCGTTTGTGAACGATTCGTTGACATGTAGGTACGAGTATAACAGTCTAAAGATGTAGATTCTATACGTCATATGGATAGATATTTACCTTGTTTGATTTGTATACATTCTGGTTTTGCTATTGATTAGAAGGCTTTTAGAAGCCATGCAAAGAATGGATACTGCCAATGGGCATATTTTTATGAGGCATAGAGACATATTTTGGTTAGGGGGACGGGCATAGTTTGCAACGTACTTTAGTGGAGAAATGGGGTGTCTACAGTCTGTAGTATGTCTATGACGAAAGTTAAAGCTTAGTTAAATGTCGTTTGATGATGATCATAACATCTATTTCTGATAAAAATACATATGCCGCTATATAACTTATATAGCGGCATATGTATTCATTCAGTGTGGTGGATTAGTGTATTAACGGGTTATTTAGGTTTATTGCCAATATGACTAAACTGATAGAACGACTGACCTTTTCCGTTGCCGTTTATGTGGCCGTTGGCTCGCCCTCGTCCCAGCGCATTCGCTGATTGAAGCGCGTAGGCGATGCTGCTTTGGAGCGTGCCTTGCGTGATGATGCCATTGAGTTCGACCCCCAAGCCCACCAATGTCTGGGCCACCTCGGGGCGAATACCGCTGATAAAAGTTTGTGCTCCTAGTAACCGAACAGCTTGCGCAGCATGAATGAGGGTACTGGCGACACCTGTGTCCACCACCGGCACACCGGTGATATCAATGATAACAACGCGAGGGTGGTGGCGCTGCGTGCCGTCGAGCAGCGCCGTAAGCACCTGTTCTGCGCGTTGCGTATCGAGTGAGCCGATCAGCGGCATAATCACGATATCATCGGTGATTGGGATGAGTGGCGTCGATAGCTCGGCGAGGATAGACTTCTGCGCGTGGATGATCTCCTCTTGCAGCGCGGCGCGTTGCTCCTCGGCTTGTTGGCGCTCTTTGAGCTCATGTTGCAATTGCTTGTAGGCCTCGCTCAGATTTTGGGCCATGATTTGGCTGTTGGTGTACAGTTGCGCGTTTTCGATCGCAATCGCGGCCTGCGATGAGAGGAGACGCAGCAGCTCGATACGTGCTGGTGTAAAGACGTGCGTAGAGAGATTATTCTCGAGGTAGAGCAGGCCTGTGATGCGCCCCTGATTGACAAGCGGCAGACACAGGATCGATTTGCATTGGTTGGCAGCGATGTATGCATCGGTGGCGAATCGCCCATTGATCGCGGCGTTGTGAAGCACCAACGGCTCCCCAGAGCGCCGAACGTAGCGGATCAGAGAGGTGGGCAGCTCCGAGGTTTTTTCGGTCATTGGGCCGAGGTGCAGTTCGACAATATCAGGATCAACCGTGATCTTGGATTCGATCAGCAGTTCCTCGTCCTGCTCAAGTAACAGCACACCTTTTTGCGCGCCTGCACTCTCGATCACGATGTGGTTCAGCTTCTTGAGCAGATTGTCGAGGACCATCTCGCTTGAGATGGCTTGGGCCGCCTTGATGACAGTTGCCATATCGAGCATCTCGCCACGACCGTGATCTGTGCTTGGCTGATCGGTTGAGATGCGTGACCGTGAGCCTGTTGTGGTGATGATCTCGCTAATATTCGGCAGAATCGTGCTGTAATTATCGGAGAGTTGTTGGAGTTTTGCGCCAGCGCCCCAATGCATATAGGCCGTGTAGGCATCGCTCATGTACAGTTTGGCGATTTTTGTGCGGCCTTTACCCAAGTAATACTTACTGGCAAGTTCGAGGCTCAACGCTTCGATATGGAGGAATTCGTTCTCTCGGGCCGAGTCGATCGCCAAGTCGTAGAACTCGACGGCATCGGCCATCTGGTTAGTCATCCGCGCGTATTCCGCCGCAAGCAGATGTTCCTTGGCCTGGAAGTTGGTTGGTGCATGCTGCGCCCACACTTTCATGCGCTCATGGAGGCTTTGGAACATTTCGAGCAGTTGGGCTTGCTGTTCTGGCTCGGCGGTGGGATAGAGCGCCGCCACTGTGAGCGCATGGTAGAAGGTAAGCTCGCTGCTAAAGTAGACCGTCGCAAGTAGGGCGACCATCTCTGCTGCTTTTTGTGCTTCCTCAAGCGCCAGTTGATACTCCTCGTTGTAGTAGTAGACGATAAGCTTGTGGATGTGATACATGCAGATGTTGTTCGGGATGTGCGTTTGGCTCAGGAACTCTTGTTCGCTGAACTGATCCGTATCGAGTAGCAGGACATCTGATGTTTTGCCTTGTAAATTGAAGATCAGTTGTCGCAGCAGGATGAACGATATGACAAACGCGGTATCTTTCTGGCTTTGCGTAAAGTCGAGATATTTGTTGACATCTGCGAGTATGCGGTGAAGTTCATCGCCCACCGAGAAGCGGTTAAGGGTATAACACCAGCTTGAGTAGACTGCGTAGCGCAGATTACCGACCTCAAGTGAGTCGAGATAGGCCTGATTGAGATAAGCCAGGGATGAGCGCAAGTGATTATTCCACGGATCGATGAAAGCGCCCATAACCTGTTGTGTGCTGGCGCGCAGGTTGGCATCGGGGTACAGCTCGTTGATCCTGATGGCAAGTTTACCGAACCTTTGTGCATCGGTGTAGTTGCCGCTCATCGTGAGCATTAAGGCATACGATACGTAGGCATGGGCCGAAAGCTCGGTGTTGCCGTGTTTGAGCGAAATCGTGACCATTTCGAGCATGGCGAGCGCGAACAAGCTCTGGCTCACGACGAACGCATGCTGCATCAATGACATCAGCAATTGCATGGCGAGCTGTTTATCGATATTGTTCATCGGGGGAGCGAATTCGAGATCTTCGATCCTCCGATCTTTCAGCAGTTCTGCAATTGCTTGGAGTGACGCACCAATCGCCGCGCCGCGCTCCGCCTCATCGGTAGGGAACTCGACACCGAACTCTTTGAGGATGGAGCAACCGAGCGCAACGCCCTCGGCGTACTTCCCAAGGTTATGGTAGACATCGAGCCGCGAGACGTACACCTTCGCTTTTTCTTGGATAGTGTGCAGGTGTTGTAGCAATTCATCGAAAAGCTTCTCGGCCTCCTCGAAATGCCCAAGCAGTGCCTCATCAATCGCCTGTTCGTGGTACAGCTCCTTGGTGAGCTTGTAGTGGCTCTTCCAACGTTGCGGAGGAAGCAGCTGTATGCCCGTTTCGAGGTACGAGACGGCGGCCTCGTAGGCGTTGGAGACGCGTGCCCGCGAACCCGCGATCAGGTTGAACTGCGCGAGGTTGAGCCGTTCCTCGGGATCATCGATCAAGTTAATGCCGATATTCAGCTGATTGACTATGTCGAAGATATGCTCATCGCGTTCCTCGGGCGGTGTATTGGCCAGCAGTAAGCGCCCGATCTTGAGATGAGTCATCTGACGCTTCTCGTCGTCGAGAAGTTGATAGGCTGTTTGTTGCACGCGGTCGTGCAGGAAGCGGCAGTTCGTGTCGAATTCGTCGCTGATCTCGTTGGTATTTTCATCCTGCACGTAGCTCTGCAGCAGTTGGAAATCAGCCGTTGCGGGAATAAGCAGACCCTCTTGGATCGCCTCGCCGAGGTCGCGGATCGTTTGCCCAAGCGGTTTTTGGTAGATGTAAGCCAGTGTGGCGATATCGAATTGGTTCCCGATGCACGCAGCTAACATCAATAAGTTTTGCGTGGTTGGGCTGAGCTTATGAAGTTTCGCGGTGAGGAAATCGACCACATTATCAGTAGCGATCGATTGCCGGATCTGCTCGATATCCCACGTCCACGACTTTGTCCGATCGTAGACGATCAGACGCTCCTCATTGAGCATTTTGAGGAATTGGTTTAAGAAGAATGGGTTACCGAGCGTCTTGCTGTAAATGACCTGCGTCAGCTCCTTGGTCTCCTCCAACGATAGGTTGAAGGTATCGCTGAGCAGTTGATTCACATGTTCGATGCCCAAAGGCTGCAGAACGATCTGGTGGATCGGCACGTTGAGCTGTTGTATCTCGTCGATGGTGATCATCAACGGGTGGCTCGCATTCACTTCGTTGTCGCGATACGCCCCGATCAACAGCAGGTAATGAGTGTTGATGTTTGTCACCAGCTGTTGAATGAATTTGAGCGAAGCAGCATCGGACCATTGCAGGTCGTCGAGGAAGAGCACCAGCGGATGCTCTTGTTGGGTGAAGACCTCTAAGAACGAGAAGAGTGCGAGCTGGAAGCGGTTTTGTGTTTCGGTGGGGCCGAGCGGCGCTGCAGGCGGTTGAGGCCCGATCAACTGCTCAAGTTCGGGCAATAGTTCGATGATGACACTGGCCTTGTTGCCGAGTGTGGAGGTGATGGCGTTCTTCCAATATTCAAGGCGATTCTCAGGCTCGCTGAGGATCTGCTGGAGCAAATCTCGGAAGGCTTGCAGCAGCGATGCATACGGCATATTACGTCGGTATTGATCGAATTTGCCGCTGATGAAATAGCCTCGCTCGCGCACGACAGGCTTGTGGATCTCGTTGACGAGAGCTGATTTGCCCACGCCCGAGTAGCCAGAGACGAGCACGAACTTGCATTGGCCCTCGCTCACCTGCTCGAAGGCGTTCATGAGGATCTCAAGCTCCTGCTCACGGCCATAGAGCTTTTGCGGGATGTGGAAGCCATCAGAGAGGTCGTGCTTGCCGAGCGGGAATGGACTGATCTCGCCGTGGGTGCGCAGCCGATCAAGACAGAGTTGTAGATCTGCCTTGAGGCCATCGGCCTGTTGATAGCGATCTTCGGCATTCTTTGCGAGGAGCTTCATAATGATGTCTGATACCACCGTGGGGATCGAGGGGTAGACATCACTAGGTGGCACCGGTCGCCGAGCGATGTGGCTGTGGACCAGTTCGAGCGGATCGTTCGATTGGAACGGCAGAACGCCGGTGATCATTTCGTAGAGGGTGACGCCGAGCGAGTAGAGATCGCTGCGATGATCGATCGAGCGATTCATGCGCCCCGTCTGCTCGGGCGAAATGTAGGCTAAGGTGCCTTCGAGCATGCTGGGCGGCGCATTCGTTTTGAGCTCGTGGTTGATGCGCGTGGCGATGCCGAAATCGGTGATTTTGACTTCACCAGTAGAGAGGTTGACAATAATATTGTGTGGCTTAATATCTTTATGAATAATGTTTTGTTTGTGCAGAATGCTCAATGTTTCCGCAAGACGAATGCCGATCTGCAAGACCTCTTCGACGGTGAATGTGCGTTCCGATAATATTTGCTGGAGCGATCTCCCGTTGAAATCCTCCATAATAAGCCGAGCGCTATCCTGATTGCGCTCCATCTCGTAGGCCGTGATAATGCCAGGGATCTTGATGTCTTTGATGATCTCAAATTGATGCGTGAGTTTCGCAATTTCTCGTGGGTGGGGTACATTGTTTTTTGGCGCTTTTACAACGACTGGCAGATTGTCGATATTTCTGACCCCACGGTACACAATCGTTTCGCTACCTTCGTGGAGTTTCTCGGTAATGTTGTACGATTTACTCATGTCATTCTGCCTTATGTGTAATAGTGAACCCGAACACGATAAAAAGACGGTAATAACACACTTTATTTAGAGAAGGTTGATAAAGTATGTTATTAGCTATTACTTGGCTGTAAATGGACTAGTAGGATGGCGAAATGATGATCGTGTTGAGAAAGATTGTGTGTACTATTTAGACACTGAAAATATATGCTCTGTGATCGGGCGGGGATCGTACAACAGCGTGGGTGTGTAGAGGAGACTCGTGATTGTTGAAACCAACTCTATTATAACACCTAATAGAGTAAAAAGTGAGATATTCTGGTGATGGTTGAGTATCTTGTTCTGTGACGTGGTTGTCTAGGGTTTTTTATTAGACAATATATGGACGATAAGTGGATATATGATATCATTCCCTATTTTTGGGGATATGAGCAATTTGGTGACATTTTAGTTGCTATCTATTCTTTATATCATATATCATATAAAATGGTGTAAAATAGAGCAAATAACGATATTATTTCGTAGGATGGGGTTGTTTGGCCGCAAGGAGTGCTTGATGCGGCCAAACAATGCACTTTCGTGTGATCGAGTCCTATTCACTGCGATCGTGGGCGGGCGGTGGTGTTGGTGAGAGTGCCGAGATCTCGGCGCGTAGCTCTGGCGTCATGACAATGTCGAGCGCTTTGAGCGAGTCTTCGAGTTGGGCGAGGTTGCGCGCGCCGATGATTGGGGCGGTGACTGCGGGATGGCTGGCGACCCAGGCCACCGCCAAGCTGGCGGGGTGAACGCCGTGCTCCTGCGCAAAGGAGGTGAAGCGCTCGGCCACCTCGAAGTTAGTGGCATCACGGTAACGCGATTGGTACAGTTTGTTGTCAACCAGTCGCCCGCTGTCGGGTCGGCGGCCAGGGCCATATTTGCCGCTGAGCAGTCCGCCGCCGAGCGGGCTGTAGGTGATGACACCCAGTTTTTCGGATTGCGCCATGGGCAGGATCTCTACTTCGGCCTGGCGCTTGACGAGGTTGTACATCGGTTGGATGCACTCGAAGCGCGCCCAGCCGTTGCGCTCCGAGATGCCGAGTGCTTTGGCCACCTGCCAAGCTGCGAAGTTGCTGGCCGCCGGGTAGAGGATTTTGCCTTCGCGCACGAGGTCGTCGAGGGCGCGCAGGGTCTCTTCGAGCGGTGTGTTCGGGTCGAACTGGTGCAGGAAGTAGATGTCGATGTAATCGGTGTTCAGCCGCCGCAGGCTGGCCTCGATGGCGGCGCGGATGTGGCGGCGCGAGAGGCCACGGGCGTTGATATCGGGTCCGGTTGTGCCGAACACTTTGCTGGTGATGATCACCTCTTCGCGGCAGTTGGCGATCAGTTTGCCGAGAATGCGTTCGGAGCGTCCTTCGGCGTAGATGTTGGCGCAGTCGAAGAAGTTGATGCCCGCTTCGCGACAGCGCTCAAACATGGCCGCCGAGGTGGCTTCGTCGGCGTCGCCACCAAAGGACATGACACCGAAACAGAGCGCTGAGACGCTGACGCCGGTTCTTCCGAGAAGTTTGTAGTGCATTGGTTGCCTCTTTCCTGTGATGCTCCTTAGGGTTGATATGCGGTAAGCAGCGTTTCGATGGCGGTATAGCCACGCTGCCGTGCGTGTTCGAGTGGCGTTACGTCATCTTTGTCGGCGATGGTTGGGTCGGCTCTGTGCTCTAGGAGCAGTTGCACGATCTGTTGGTGGCGCGGCCCGCCATCGCTGAGGATAACGGCTTCTAGTAGGGCTGTCCAACCGAGGTTGTTGATGTGGTTCACATCGACATCGCTGGTGGTGAGGAGTTCGCGCACGACTTCGACGTGGCCGCGCTCGGCTGCCGGGATGAGGGCGGTGCCGCCGAAGCGGTTGGTGATGCGCGTATCGGCCCCGGCGGCGATGGCGAGGCGCAGGATGTCGAGCAGTCCCTCGGCTCCGGCGTAGAGCAGTACGTTGTCGCTACGCTGATCGCGGATGTTGATGTCGGCTCCGGCCTCGATCAGGGTGCGGACGGCATCGGTTTGGCGGGCGTGCGTGGCGATCAGGACGGCAGTGCGGCCCCGTTCGTCTTGGGCGTTGATCGGCGCGCCATCGGCGAGCAGGCGCTGAATTGCGGCGGTATCGCCTTGTTCGGCGGCGCGAAAGAGGGCTTGGTGCATGTCGGCAGTCTCCTGAGGGCGAACGCATCCAATCAGCAGTGCGATGAGTACAACTGAGAAGAACCGAGTTTTTCGGTATAGGTTGGACATTCTATTCCCTGAGAGCAACGTTGGGAAGTGGGTTGCGTGGCTTATGTGAGGTGCTGATGCTTTGGTTGGGCTATTGTACCACGTTGTGGGCAGTATGCTATACTCCTTTTGAAAGATGTGATAGATAAGCGATGTTGTTGCTATGAAAATTGAACCACAGTTGTTGTTAAGTGCGTATTGCCAGGGCGTGTTCCCCATGGCCGATGAGGATGGCACGATCTATTGGTACGATCCCGATCCTCGGGCGATCATTCCGATCGATGGCTTTGTGGTGCCACGACGTTTGGGGCGCACGGTGCGCAATGGTGGTTTCGAGATCCGTGTGGATACGTGTTTCCGTCGGGTGATGGAGGAGTGCGCCGCGCCCGGCCCTAAACGCGAGACGACGTGGATCTCGGCTGATCTGATCGAATCGTATGTGGCGCTGCACGAACTCGGTTTCGCCCATAGTGTTGAGACGTGGCGCGACGGCGTGTTGGTGGGCGGCTTGTACGGCGTGGCGGTGCGCGGGCTGTTTGCGGGCGAGAGTATGTTCAGCCGCGAGCGCGATGCGAGCAAGGTGGCGCTGGTGCATTTGGTCGATCGTTTGCGGCGCGGCGGCTTTGTGCTGCTCGATACGCAGTTTGTGGTTGGCGGTCATATGCTGCAATTCGGCACGATCGAGATCCCGCGAGAGGAGTATAAACGCCGCTTGAAGGAGGCGTTGCAGGTGAATGCGACCTTCTGACCGCTGATAATTGCGATGAGCAACGGGCAGGATGGATGTCCTGCCCGTTTTGTGTTTTGAAACGTGTTGTTGTTGTCGAGCGTGCCAGTATCGTCGGGGCAAAACCACGGGCGCTGCCAATGCGGTTGCATTCCTTTCAACCAAACCTACAGGCTGTGGCTGGAAGATGGTTGCCTGCGGTAGCGGCTGCCCGTTGATAGGCTAATCGACCAATGCGAAGGCGCGGATCGGGAAGGTGCCGACGCCGTGGAATTTGGGCGGAACCGCAAAGAATCGGCTGCCCCGATCGGGGAGTTGCTCCAGATGGCAGAGGTGTTCGACGATCGGGATGTTGGCGCCGAGCAGCGTGCTGTGAACGGGTCGGGTGTTGCCGCTCACGTCGTCGATATTGTACGAGTCGATGCCGACAAGGACGACACCGGCTTGCTTGAGTGCGATGGCGGTCTGCTCGGTGAGAAATGGGTGGCCCTCGAAGTATTGCTCGGTGCGCCAGTGGGTGTACCAACCTGTGTCGAACAGTACGGCTTTGCCGCTGAGATCGTGGTCGCCAAGGCTTTCTGGGGTGATGGCGCGCCGACCGCGCTCGGTGCGGATGACGATGGTTTCGAGGTTGGCGAGTTGGTCGAGGGTGAGTTGGGCGAGATCGTGGCCGTCGGCGTAGCGATGGAATGGGCTGTCGAGGTAGGTGCCGGTGTTGGCGACCATCTCGATCTTCGCGATCTGGAACTCGGTGCCTTCCGCGTAGATTTTGCGCGATTCCTCGCGGCTCAGATAATCGCAGACGAGCGGGGCGGGCAACCCTTTGTAGGTGATCATGCCGTGCTCGATGGTATGGCTGAGATCGCAGAAGTGCTGAGTCATACTTCCTCCTCTTGTTCGCTGTTGTTTACGATGCGTTCGGCGGCGTGTGCCAACCGAACGCTGTTTGGCTAGTTGATGCCAAAAACGTGTGCGACTCGTTGCAGGAGTGTGATGTGTTCGGAGATCGAGAGGTTGGAGCCCATGGTGTTGATGCTGAGATGCGTGGCTCCGAGTTGCTCCCATTGTTGGGCGAAGGCCCGCCATTCGTGTTGTGGGAGCCGTTGGGTGTTGAGAATCGGTTCGATGCCGATCTCTTTGGGTGAGCGGCCCGCTTCGATGGCGTGTTGATGGATGGTGGCGACCATTGCTTGGGCTTCTTCATCGGCGGGGCGCTGTGGGAACCAGCCGTCGCCCAGACGGCCCACACGCCGGAGCGCGGCTTGGGAACTGCCGCCGATCCAGATCGGAATGGGCTGTTGGATGGGCCTCGGTTTGATGCCCGCGTCGGTGACGGTGTGCCAGCGACCGTGGAAGGTGACGGCGCGGTTGCACCACAGTTGGCGCATCAGTTCGATCTGCTCGTCGCAGCGCGCGCCACGGTTGTGGAAGTTCTCACCGAGCGCTTCGTACTCGACCTCGTTCCAGCCGACGCCTACGCCGAGCCGCAGCCGTCCGCCGCTGAGCAGATCGAGTTCGGCGGCCTGTTTGGCGACGAGCACGGTTTGGCGTTGCGGCAAAATCACGACGCTCATGCCGAGCTCGATTCGCTGCGTGATCGCAGCGATGAAGCCGTAGAGGACGAATACTTCGTGAAAGGCGGTGTCGATTGTGTAGGGGCCGCGCCAATTCGGACGGCTAGCGGTATTGGCTCCAATGACGTGATCGTAGATCTGTATGTGGTGGAAACCAAGCGCCTCAACTGCGTGGGTGTAGGCGCGGATGGCAGCGGTGTCGTTGCCAATTTCGGTTTGCGGGAAAACTGCACCTATTCGCATGGGAACTCCTTCAAGTCAGGTACTACCGGCTATTGTAGCGCAGAATGTATGTGCGTTTGACAACGGAACGTTCGTTGTTCCCTTTTCGTCTTAGTGTTCAGGGTGAAGGAATGTGTTCTTTGAGATGTGGTGAGGAAACGGTTGCACAGAAGCATGTGAAATGACGTGTCGTAGAGCTTTTAGATGCGGAGTAAGGCTGTACCTTCCAGACGTATCTCAAGGAACTTAAGGAGGGGCTGACCATGCGAGTTCAGTTGTTGCTAGGGATGTTGATATTGACAACAATGATGTTGGCAAGCTGTACTACTGTTCCTGGGGCAGGCTCAACGCCGACGCTCGCGCCGGAACCGGCTGCCACAGCGCAGCCAGAACCAACGGTTGTACCGGAGCCGACGGTTGCGCCGGAGCCGACCGCTGAACCGATGCCGACTGCCGCGCCAGAGCCGACTGCCGCGCCGGAGCCGACTGTTGCAATGGAGCCGACCGCTGAGCCGATCGGTTCGGGGAGTGCTGAGCCGGAGCCGATCCGCCTGCTCAGCCCACGGTTGCCGTGGATTCTAGCGATGGATCGGGTCGCCTCGGTGGGCGATACTGGCCGCATAATTGCGCTTGAGGACCTTGGTTTTCCGGCGTTGCGTTATATGGCTCAGGCCTCGGCGGATGGCCGTTTCCTCGCCTACCTCAACGATGCTGATGGCCTCACCGTGTTGGATATGAATGGCAGCACGATCGATCTGCCGCGCGGCTCGCCGTTGGGCTTTGCGTTCGAACCACAGGGCAAGGCGCTCGCCGTTTCGCTGCTTCACGAGCAGGAATGGCAGATGTTTGTGCTGAATCTTGAGACAGGCGAAACGCGCTCGTTGGCGTATGGCTCAACACAAGCTGAAGATCGCTCGGGATGGCCGATGCGCCCGGTGGCTTGGAGTGCGGCGGGCATTTTGGTTGATCGGGTGTTGTGGGGCAGCGATGCGCCGCCTTCGCAGTTGGCGCTGATGAATCCCAACACGAGCGAATTGCGTGAGTTGCACAGCGATGGGTACATTCAAGCCGCGATCTCGCCCGATGGAGCGCGTTTGGCGGTGAGCACGGGCACGGTACCGATCGGTGGGCAGCCCACCTTCGCCATCACGGTGATCGATACGGCCAGTGGCGAGGCAACGGTGTTGGAGCCTGAACAGAATGGCTTGGTGCGTACGATGCGTTGGTCGCCCGATGGGACGATGCTGTTGACCGCCACTGCCGAGGGTTACGGGGTGATGGATGCGACGCTGACGGTGCAAGGGGCCGATGGCTCGGCGAAGCAGCGGCTTGAGATGATGGAATCCGAATACCCGCAGCGCTATATGGATGCCAACTGGGATGGGCAGACCCTGCTAGTGCTGTTGGGGATCGATGAGCGGGCCGAGTTGTCGGCGGTCTCGCTCTCGCGCTTCGAGCAGGGGGCCTTGCAGCCGATCGGCAGCGTGGATGTTGGCGCCGATGTGGTATCGACGCTGCTCTACATTCCTTAGAAAATCCTAAGAGAAGCGAGCGTGTTACTGGGTGTGAGATTCGTCGCGCTGCCTCATTCTGAAAGACTTGATGTTTGTTGTGGTGTCGATGCGCTATGCGTAATAACGCATCGACACCACTTATTTCGGGGATTGTGCTATGTGAGAGCTTCGTTCGATTGTCGTATAAGCAGGTTGGTGACGTTTGCGTATAGGTTGTTCGGCCTATATGCTTTTTTGTTGTAAACTATTGGTTCGCGAGGGGCTGCGATGCTTTATGATAAAATGGAAGAATCGCACTGATGTGGTCTTAGAATATATTTACAAGTGAAATATGCCGATAAGCGCTGAGTTGTGGGTAAAGTAAGCGGGAAAGCGCTTTCTTATGCCGAATAAGCACTAAAACGGCTGAACGATACTTGAATGATGTTTCGATGATTACGATAGGAAATAGAGAGCTTTCGTTTGTTTGCGCCCCATGCTATAATCGCTTGTAATAGCCCTGCCCAAAACCCTCGGACCAAATATGAGTGTTGAGCCAACAACGAAAAATGGCACGAACCCGCAACGTCTGCGGGCGAATGAAGCCGAGCGACGTGGTGAAGTGCTGACGAATCTGCTAAGCGTTTCGTCTTATTTGACGTCGGTGCTTGATCCCGAGGAACTGTTTATAGGTTTGACTCAACATGTCGTTGAAGTCGTGCCTGCGGTTCAGGCTGGCTTACTTTGGCTGTATGATCGGCAGCAGAACGCACTGCGTGTCGTCTCGATGTATGGGCTCGATTTCGATGCCAACCGCGAACTGCTGATGCGCCTGCGGTTGCGCCCGGGCATCGGTCTGGCGGGTGTGGTTCTACAGCGTGGCGAGCCGATTCTGGTGGAGGGCCGTGGCCGCTACCGCGAGATGACGGGCCGCACCAACCAGAGCGCGCACGCCGATCTGCGCCAATTCCTCGAACTGCTCCCACGCGAGTTGACGGCTGTGCTGTTGCCCTTGCGCACAGGCAACCAGATTATCGGCGTGCTAGAACTGCTCAACCTCGGCCTACCGCCCTCGTTACGCCACCCTGACTTGCAAGTGCTTCAGACATTCGCTAACTTGGTGGCTGGCGCGATCAAGAACGCCCAACTGCACGCTCAAATGCAGGCTCAGCAGCGCCGCCTAGAGGCGCTCGGCGCGATCAGCACTGTGGTGAGTACGGCAGCCGATCTCGATGAATTGATGAGCAATGTGCTCGATGTCACGCTGAACGTGGTCAACAGCACGTCGGGCGCGCTGCTGCTGCTTGATCCGGCCCGTTCCACGCTGACGATCGGCGCGTATCGCGATTTGCCCCGTGAATTCGTGCAGCAACAGAACAATATTCCAGTGAGCGACGCTTCGAGCGAGGAGGCGGTGCGCTACGGCCAGCCCATCCGTCGCCCGTTGATCGCCGAACATGGCGAGGAGGTGCTGCTGGAGGCGGGGCTGAGCAGTTGTGTGCACCTGCCGTTGCTCGCTGGTGGCACCGTTGTGGGTGTGATCAGCATCTACGGCGATGCGACGCTGTACGAGCGCGTCGATATCCCCTCGCTGATGACGATGGGCAACTCGATCGGCTTCGCGATCGCCAACGTTATCCTGTATCAGGACAGCCAGATCGAGCGCCGCAAGTTGCGCGCCGTGATCGACAGCATCGCCGAGGGCGTGATGCTCTACGATGGTCAGGGCAGCCTGCTCTTGGCGAACGAAATGGCGCGGGCCTTGCTTTCGCTTGAACACATCCCCTATCAGCAGCCGCTCAGCGAAATGTCGGATTTCTACGCCATTCGCGACCTCGAAGGCGAAGCGCTGCCGATGGATCGCTTGCCCACGGCGCGGGCGCTCGCAGGCGAGGTGTTTCACGATTACCGCGTGTTGTTGCGCGGCGCGAGCGGCCAGGATAGCGTGATGAGCTTCAGTGGCGCGCCCGTCTACGACGATCAGGATATGATCGAGGGCGCCGTGGTGGTGTTCCGCGATATCACGACCAGCCAGAAACTCGAACGAGCCAAGGACGATTTCTTGGCCGTGGCGGCTCACGAACTGCGTAGCCCGTTGGCGGCGGTGCGCGGCTACGCCGATCTGCTGGTGCGGCGCGAACAGCGGCGCTGCGAGGAAGATTCGCCCGAACTGCGCGGCCTGCACATTCTCGCCCAACAGGTCACGCATATGCTGCGGATGGTCGATAACTTGCTCGACGTGTCGCGTCTGGACGCGGGCCAGTTCCACCTCAGTTTCCAACGCGTGAACTTGGTGATGCTCACCGAGCAGGTGATCGAGCAGCAGCGCCCTTCGAGCGGGGATCGCGATTTGGGCCTCGAATCGAACCGCCAAGAGTTGATGGTGGTGTGTGATCCGCTGCGTATTCGCCAGGTGCTGACCAACCTGATCAACAACGCCATTCGCTACAGCCCGCCCTCGACCACGATCTCGGTGGGCCTCACGCTGGAATGGGCGAGTCGCATCGCCAAGCACCATCCGCTGTTCGCAGAGAATATGCCGGGCTGGCAGGAGAAACAGTACGAAGATGAACTGATGGCGCTGATTTGGGTGCAAGATCAGGGCTCGGGCATCTCGGCGGAGCAGGCATCGCGTTTGTTCAAGCGCTACGCGCGGGGCCAAGAGCGGCAGGGCGAGGGGCTTGGCCTGGGCTTGTACCTCAGCCACGAGTTTGTGACGCGTCACGGCGGCGCGATCTGGGTCGAGAGCCAGTTGGAGCAGGGCAGTACGTTCTATGTGGCGCTGCCGCTGGAGCAGCCCGAGGAGCCGCTTCCCGATCTCTAATTGAGGCCGTTCCAGTGCGAAACAGGCGGTTGGCTGCGCATCGTCGGGCCAACCGCCTTTGTGTTGCGTGCTCTTCCAAATCCAGCAAAGAGTGTGTTCTGTGATGAGGATGGATTGTTACGCGCAACCCATCCTTATCGCCTTTCGCGGGGGAGTGTCACTTGCTGATGATCGGCGTGTAGGCTCTTGTGCCGCCAACCAGCAGGTTCAAGGTGAGCTTTTGGCTGTTGCCCCCTCGCGTCGCCGTGACGGTGATTTGATATGCCACGCCCGGTATCAGCGGGCCAGCCGCGTGTTTATCGGTCAGCGTCAGCGTGACCTGCCCGGGCAGCGAGGTGAGGCTGGTGGGCGTGAGTTGCACGGTCGGCAGCGGTGCGGGGCCGCTCACGGCGCTGGCGCTGAGCGTCACCGTCCCGGTGCCCGTGCCACCCACCTGCAGCGTGTAACTGGCGCTCCCGCCCGCTTGGATGGCCTTGGCGGGATGCGTTGTGCTCAAGGTCAACGCGGCTGGTGTGGCTACGGTGGGCGCGAGACCCGTGCGCTGCTGGTTGCCACGCCCTGTGCCCCACAGAATCCGCGCATTCGCACTGCCGGGCAGATCATACGCCACCAAGCCGCTCCGGCTGGTGCCCACCACGATCTCGAGATCCGGGTCGGCGTCGATGTTGGCTATGGTGGGCGCGCCCAAGCCGCCGTTCCAGTTGCCGTTGTAGCCCGGCGCGGGCAGATTCACCGCGTGCAGTTGGTTGCCCAGATAATCGAGAATGTGCAACTGCCCAACCAAGCCCTTGCCCTTCTCGGGCCACGAAGTGAAGATCACCTCGGCCTTACCATCGTTGTCGATATCGACCACGATCGGCTCGGAGGCGAAGCGGATGCCGCTGCCCGGCACATCGAACGGCCAGTTGCCGTGCTGCGTCTTATCGAGCCAGTATGCGTGAACGCGCCCATCGTAGGAGGGATAGATGATCTCGCGCCGACCGTCGCCATCCAGATCGGCCAGCACCGCGTTCATCACCGCATCCTCGATCAAGCTGTAGTTGCCCTGCGTGAGCGGACCGCTGTTGGGCGCTGGCGCGGGCAGCACTGTCCAGTCGAAGCCGCTGCCGCTCCAACGGGTGCGGTCGAGCTTGAAGATCCAGGGCAGGTAGTAGAGATCGCCCTCGGGGTCGCCGACGCCACAATCGTAGACATCGCCTAGCACCACTAGTTCCAGCGTGCCGTCGCCATCCATATCGGCGATCGAGGGGGCGGCATTGGCAAAGTTCGGGCGGAGCGCGCGGGCCAGGTTGCTCCCGCCACAATCGGCGTAGCCCTGCAGGTCGATCTCGTGCAGCACATGCACGCCGACCTCGCTCCAGACCTTGTTGGGGCCGTACATCGAGTGTGCGGGTAACTGGTTGCCGTTCGGCGCGAGCGCGGTGATGTAGTGCACATCGGTGGGCGCGAAGAGCTCCTTCTGGCCATCCTTGTTGAGATCGGCGATCGCCAGATTCTGGTTGTACATTCCCGCGCCGTAGCCTGGCTCGCCGTTGCGGCGGGCGGGCCAGCCGGGGCGCTGCGTGCCATTGGCCTGGTACACGTTGATCTGGTTGGTGCCGCCACTGGAGGCGCGCCCCACGATCACCTCCAACGAGCCATCGCCATCAAGGTCATCGACTGCCAGCGTGCGCACCTCGCCACCGCTGAACGGGTTGCGGGTCCACAGCACCGCGCCAGTGTTGGAGTAGACCGTGACCTGATTGCTTCCACGGCCAACTACCACCTCAAGCGTGCCGTCGCCCGTCAGATCGGCCACCACAATGCCCGGCCACGACCGTGCGCTGCCATCTGCGGACCACTGCACCGTGCCATCCTCGCCGTTGATGGCGAACAGATCGTGATTGGCCCACAGCACCTCGGGCTTTCCATCCTTATCGAGATCAGCAACAGCGGGGGAGGCGTACCAACCGACATCGCAATAATGGGGTGGCTGGTTGCAGCCAGCGTATTGCCATTTGAGCACAGGAGCGCTCACTGCACTCAAGTGGGTTGCTTGGGCCGAGGGAGAGAAACAACTGCTAACCACAAAGACGAGAACAAGCAAACCATAATAACAAAGACGCATAATCCCTCCTTGTGTCACACGTTGTGTTGGAGGTATTATGGCTTGCTCGCTCTTCGTTGGGCAATAGTTCCTCCGTACGGATTTGCCTAGCCAGAAGATAACAATCTAGTGAACAAACAAGTTTGGCTAGGAGTGTGTTCAAGCGTCCATCAACATCGAACGTGCCGAACGGACGATCCAGCGCAGCCGAGCGCGCCGCAGCCGCCGCAGCGCGGCCTGGATCGGGAACCAACGCAGCAACTCGATGCCCTCGTGCACGCCAGGGCACAACTCGCCCTGTTCCGCGCAGACCAAATAGTACGTGACCGTTTTATCGCGCAGTTTGCCCTTCTTCTCGATGCAATAGCGCACCTGTTGGACACACTGCTCGATATCGCCACCGATACCAGTCTCCTCGCGCAATTCGCGAATCAACCCATCGCTATCGCTCTCGTGCTTCTTCAGTTTCCCCTTCGGAAGTGTCCAGTACCCATGCCGCTTGCGGATCAGCAACAACTCCAGCCGACCCATATGCCAGCGGTAAACCACCCCACCCACTGCTCGAATGTGCGTTTTACTAGCATCGTTATGCTGCGGAGCGCGCGCCATCTTTGGCAACATGAGGTGTGGTGCTGAAGAGATACGTTGAACGATCATACACTCACCTGATTTGTGGCGCTGAAGAACCTGCTAGCGTCGCCGATCGTGACTATACCAGTTTGCTACTATGTCGTCAATCGACCTTCTTGCACCGTCAAGAGCTAACAGGTAGAATGTAGTTATGGACGAATAGCAGCGCATATCCTCTCTATCGCCCATACGTGGTGTGCATCTCTACAAACAACAATGTAGGTTTCCCACCCTTCTCAATCAGTACACCCCATACTGATTCGAACAAATGCACAGAACACATCATGATACCATGATCCTTCTGTGCTCGAATGGCCCAATAGATGTTTGCCATAGCGAGGAGTTTGATGAAGCGTTTATTCTACGTGCTGAGTTTTGCCCTCCTGCTCACATTCCTTCCCGCGCAACTCGATGCCGCATCGCTCACCCCCGCCAATGCCGTGCCCGGCGAACTGATCGTCAAGTTCAAGCCAAGCATCTCGCTCAACCAACACGGCCAAGCGTTTGGGGCACAGGTTGCTAGCTTGAACGCAAGCCTGCGCAGCATTGGCGCCGAAACCGCAACCTCGCTTGGCGATGCCAGCCAAACCTACCAGATCACCGTGCGGCACGACCGCAACATCCACGCGCTCGCCCAACAACTCGCCGCGCATCCCGCCGTGGAGTACGCCGAGCCGAACTACATCCGCACCCTGATGCGCACCACCAACGACCCAATCGCCAGCCAGCAGTGGGCCTTGCGTCAGATCCAAGCCTTTGAAGCGTGGGACATCACCACCGGCGGCGAGATCGTGATCGCCCTGCTCGACACGGGCGTCTCCAGTTCGCACCCCGACCTCAAGGGCAAAGTCCTGCCTGGCTACGACTTCGCCAACCGCGACTCCGACGCCAGCGATGACGAGGGCCACGGCACCTACACGGCAGGCGTCGCCGCCGCCCACGCCAACAACGGCGAAGGCATTGCGGGTGTCTGCTGGAACTGCAAGATCCTCCCCGTCAAAGTGCTGAATCGGCGGGGCCAGGGCGCAGATGCCAATATCGCTGCGGGCATCCGCTGGGCCGTTGATCAGGGCGCGCGCATCATCAGCATGAGCCTTGGTGGCCCCGAGGACTCCCAAGTGCTGCGCGATGCCGTCACTTACGCCCGCGAGCGCAACGCCCTGCTGATTGCCGCATCCGGCAACGGCCAAGCCGACGGCAACCGCCCGAACTACCCCGCCGCCTACCCTGGCGTGCTCGCCGTCTCGGCCACTACGCCTAGCGACCAAGTCACCGGCTTCTCCACCACGGGCGACTTCGTCGACATCGCCGCACCGGGCGTCGGCGTCTGGAGCACCATCTGGACTCCCAGTCAAGGTGACACCTACGGCCCATCCAATGGCACCTCGGCGGCCTGCCCCTACGTCGCAGGCGCAGCGGCGCTCATCCTCACCCTGCGGCCCGACCTGAGCGCCGATCAGATCGCCGACATCCTGCTGGCTAGCACCGACGACATCCTCACGCCCGGCAAAGACGACCAGAGCGGCTACGGACGGCTCAACCTACTGCGCGCCGTGCAGATGGCCGCTGATCCCAACGTCCTCAGCAGTTCGCGCATCCAGGGCCGTGTGATCGGCGCGGGCGCAGGCGTCACCGTCGCACTCAACACCGGGCAGCAGACCCAAACCGATGCCAGCGGCTTCTACAGCTTCGGCTCGTTGCCAGCGGGCCTCTACATCGTCAGCATCAGCGGGCAGGGCATCAGCGCAGCGCCCCAGGAAGTGTGGGTCAGCGGCACTGCCCTGAGCGTCGTCACGGTCGATTTCCATATCGGCAACGCCATTGTCGGTGGTGGCGCCGCCAACCAGTACTTCCAGCCCGTCCCGCCGCCGACCGACGGTGCGCGCTACTTTCCAGAAACGGGCCACACCCTGCGCGGCGCATTCCTCAGCTACTGGCAAGCCAACGGCGGCCTGCCGATCTTCGGCTACCCGATCAGCGAAGCGTTCGTCGAGCGGGGCGAGGATGGCAACGAATACGTCGTGCAATACTTCGAGCGCCACCGCCTCGAACAGCACCCCGAGAACGCGCCGCCCTACAACATCCTGCTCAGCCGCGTCGGCATCAACATGCTCGAAATGAACGGGCGCGACTGGTTCACCTTCCCCAAAGGCCAGCCACAAAGCGGCTGCCAATACTTCGAGGCCACCGGCCACAGCCTCTGTGAGCCATTCCTCAGCTACTGGCGCTCGCACGGCCTTGAGTTTGACGGGCGCGCAGGCAAGAGCGAAGCCGAAAGCCTGGCCCTCTTCGGCCAACCGCTCTCCGAACCGCAGATCGAAATCTCGAGCAACGGCATGCCCTACGTCACCCAATGGTTCGAGCGGGCGCGCTTCGAGGATCACGGCCCCGATGGCGTTCTGCTCGGCCTGCTGGGCAACGAGTTCGCCGCCTTGCGCGGCCTCCGCTAAACGCCACACCAACACGAAGCGCCTGTACCATCCCAGTACAGGCGCTTCAACGATCTTCGGATGCGCTACCGCAGGCGAACTCGCCTCAACAACAGCGTGTTGTGATTCTGCTGGCGCAAGTATCGCCACCCTCGCCTCAGCCGCAGCGCCAGGTGTCATGCCAGAATGAGGCTCTATCGCGCGATTCGCTCCCCTCGGGCAGGGTGGCCGTCTGCCGACCGCCTACTGAAACTCCTTCTCGCCGATATCGCCCCGGAACATGCGCCCCTCGAACATAATCCGCTCGGCGTTCACCAGCGCCCGCGCCCGTGCGCCCGCCAGCGTCGCACCCTGCGCCACCACCGTCAGCACCAAACCGCCACTCGTGCGCGGCAACGCCTGATCGAACGATGTGCTGAACCCAGGCACATTCAGCGACAACGGCCCACTCAAGGCGCGCGGCGTATAGCGCAATCCATTGAGGCTCTCGGTCGCACTGTGGAACGCTAACACCCCCTCATCCAGCGCCTCGAAGCCAGTGATCGGCCCGCCCTGCGGATAATGGTGCGGATACCCACGGGCCACCAACCCAATGCCCACCGTCGCCACCGGCGACCACGTGGGTGGGGGCAGCTCGTGGAGGCGGCGTGTATGCGCAGCCTGAAGCCAAGGGAACAGATCGCCCTCCAAGCGCGGTAACACCACCTGCGCCTCGCCCTCATGCATCGTGCAGCGCAGCGCTGTCAGGCGCGGGCCATTCTTCGTGATCACACAATCGATGCCCAGAATGCCCCAGTACACAATATCGTCCTGCTTCATCGCCGCAACAATCGGCAACAGCAACTTCTCGTGCAGGTACGCGCCCAAACGCTGCGCAAACTGCGATGTGCCGGTGTGCGCGCCCATCCCCCGCGCGAACGGCCCGCGATCGCCCTCCTCCAAGCGATCGTACAACCGCACGGGCAGCAGCGGCACCACCGTCGTGCCATCGGTGAAGGCCGAGAGCACCACGCGCGGCCCGCTCAAATAGCTCTCGATCACCACACCGCCGCTGCCATCGGCATCGAGCGGACGGGCCGCGAACAGCTCGCGCAGTCCCTCCAACGCGGCGTAGCGGTCCTCGTACACCACCTCGCCGCCCGAAGGATGATCGGCCTTAATCATCACAGGCAGCGGTTGGGTGGCCAAAAACTTCTCGGCGGTCGCCCGATCGGTGAACGCACGGCCTGGCGCGGTGGGCAGATTGTGGCGCAGCATAAACTCCTTGGCGCGGCAACGGCTCGCCGAGAGCAACGCCGCCCGCTGCGAAGGCCCACACACGCCGATATGTAGCGAGATGACCTCATCGACCAAGCCCAACTGCAGGGCACGGCTATCGGTGGGCACGATCATATCGATGCCCTCATCGAAAGCCCAATGCGCTAGAGACGCTATATTGTCGGGGTCTAGCTCCGCGCTAGGCGCAAGTTGGCCAGTCCCGGCATTACCGGGCGCACAGATCAATTCAGTAACAGATGTGCTATTAAAAAGCTTCCAAATTGTGGTGTGTGCACGGCCATCACTGCCCAGAACAAGTAACTTCATAGAGAATCAGCCCTGCGATGCTTCAAAGTGGAATGCACTATATGGTGATGCTGAGCTGTTATACTGCTTTTGTATGCAGTATTAACCTTATGGAGAAAGATGGAATAACAACACTATGACGATGTATCATATTAACTATTGACACATCTTGTACCATTATAGCATGGTGATGCGCGATTTTGCCGCATTCCGACGTTCGTTTATAATAGAGATCGTTGAAACGTGCGTACGACGAGGTGAATCAATAACATTGCGAGAAATTAAAATATCGTTCATAACCTATCCACATCCCATGAACAATCTTGTTTTACATTTTGGCTGTGCTTGTGGATCCGCTTCGGCCTTGTTTGCCGAGACTCGATGATGAGGCAAAATATGACGACACGCGCGCTTTGTATACACGGCCACTTCTACCAACCCCCGCGCGAAGATCCTCTCACAGGCACCGTGCCAACGGAAGTTGGTGCGGCTCCATATCGCAATTGGAACGAGCGCATTCACGCCGAATGCTACCGTGCCAATGCGAGCCTTGGCAACTTCGAGCGAATCAGCTTCAACGTAGGTCCCACGCTCTTTAGCTGGATGGCTCAATACGATCCCACGACCTATCAGCAAATTGTCGCGCAAGATCGCGCTAATCTGGAACAGTTTGGCGTTGGCAACGCGATCGCGCAAGCCTACAATCACGTGATTATGCCGCTCGCCAGCAGCGTCGATAAGCGCACGCAGGTGGCGTGGGGTATCGCCGATTTCGCAAAACGCTTTGGGCGTCAACCCCAAGGTATGTGGCTCCCCGAAACCGCAGTCGATCTCGAAACTCTATCTATTATGGCGGAACAGGGCATCGAGTTTACGCTGCTGGCCCCTTGGCAGGCCGATACCGATGAGCTTGACCCGACCGAACCGTACCGCGTGAACCTACCGAATGGTCGTTCGATCGTCGTCTTTTTCTACCATCAGGGTCTCAGCGGGCGCGTGAGCTTTGATCCCGGCCTCACCTCCAATGCTGATGCGTTTGCATTGCACGATCTGCCGCATCAGTACCACACCGCCAAACTGGAGCGTGGCGAGCCGCACCTGCTACTCGTGGCGACCGATGGTGAGCTGTACGGCCATCACCAGCCCTTCCGCGATATGTTCTTGGCGCACTTGCTGAAGAACGCTGGGCCGCAGCAGGGCATTATGCCCACCTACCCGGCCCGTTGGCTGCGCGAGTACCCACCGCGGCGCACCATTGGCATTCGCGAGCACACCTCGTGGAGTTGCTATCACGGCACCGCCCGCTGGAGCGCCGATTGCGACTGCACGCCGACCGGCAGCCCGTGGAAGGCCAACCTACGCACGGCCCTGAACAACGTCGCATCCGCGATCGATAAGGTGTACGTTGAGGCGCTTGCGCCCTACCGCATCGATCCTTGGGAACTGCGCGATAACTACGTGCATGTGATGCTGGGCGAGCAGCCGATCGAGGATCTGTTGGGCAGCGCCACGAAGCAGCGCCTCTCGGAGCACGAGCAGCAGCGCTTGCACGCCCTGCTCGAAGCGCAGCGCGAGCGTCAGCGCATGTTCACCTCGTGTGGCTGGTTCTTCGAGGACTTCGACCGCATCGAGCCGAAAAACAACGTGGCGTATGCCGCGCAGGCCGTGCATCTCACGCGCGTGGCGAGCAACGTGGACTTGTCGCCGATGGCGGTGGAGCAGTTGCGCAAGGTGGTCAGCCCACGCAGCGGTTTGCGGGCCGATCAGGTGTTCAGTTCGCACCTCAAGCGCGCGCAGCAACACCTCTAATTGTCGTCAGTTTAGCGTTTTGGGGAGTCTGCTTCGGCAGGCTCCTCTTTTGTTTGTATCCACAGATTATTGTATTGTTTTATACGTTCTTGACAGTCCTCATTGTCATTTCGAGATGGCTAGTAGTGCGATAAGGAGAGGCTCAGAAACTGGTCTAGTGCGCCCATTCGAAGGCCAGTTCTCAAATTGAGTCATTCTGAACGGAGTGCGCAGCACGAAGTGAAAAATCTCCCCGTCTCGTCCTGCCTTGAGCGGTTAGTTTCCGTCCTACCCGAACAGAACATGTTCCATAACGTTTTGTGGCATCGACCTTCTACTACGCGTAGAGGGTCGATGCCACTTGTAAAGGTCATGATTGAGCAGATGCGTTGTTTTTCCAAGTACACAGTCGGATTTGGTGTCACCTACCCTCATGTGTCTCGCTCGGCTCCACCAGTTCGAGCAACTCCAACCGCGCCAGCAACTGCATATAGGCCAGCAGCCCGTTCGCATCGCGTACACCCGTCTCAAGCTCGACAGCATCGAGGATCTCGGCCAGGTTGCGCTTGCCATCGGCCCAGTACAGCGCCACATCGGCGGGCAGGTCGCTGAACTCGCTGTGCTGGCGCAGCATGTCCTCGGCGGCGGCGCGCTCCTCGGGCGGCAGGCGCAGCATATGCGGGCGCAAGCTGATCGGCCCACGGTAGCGCCGTTTGGGGATCAAGCGGGCTGCGCTTTCGGGCAGCACCTCCCGTTCGCTCACCTGCCACCCTTCGAGGATGGTGTGCGCGCGCTGCCAAGTGTTTGCGGCGAACTGACGGGCTATGTTCACCCAGTGTTGCGGGTCGAAGTTCGGATCGAGCTTGCGAAGGCTGGCCAACGCGGCTTCCTGATGCTTAACACGGAAGTTGAGGCGCGCTTCCCACGGCGCTCCTTCGGGGGTTGCGCCGCTGAGCGCAGCCGTGATCGCGCTTTGTGTGGTGCGCGAGACACGCGTCTCGAAGCGGTGCTGCATCTCGTGGGCCAGCCAACTCACCTCGGCGGGGCCAGCGGTGGCGATGAAATAGGCGTAAGTGGCGGCCAACGCGGCGGCCCGCTGCAGCGATTGCGGCGAGACTTTCTCCAGCGTATCGGCGGTGGTGTGATAGAAGCGATCCGGCCATTGGATCAGCAGAGGCGTGGCGATGCCAACCGAGGGATCGCCCAAAATGTAGTGGTCGCTGCCGTTCGAGAAGGGCACGACGGCGTGACGGAACATCGGGAACACGCCCTGCCCCGAGAAGCTGTGCGCTTCGCCGAAGTAACCCTCGCGGATGGCTTCGAGCAGCGGCGCAGCGAAGCTGGGCATGGCGTCGGAGGTGCGCACCAACAGCCACGAGCTATCGGTCTGGTTCTGGTCCTCGCCGACCATGTCGAGGTTGAGGCCCGCCACGAAGTTCGGTAGTTCGTGCTCGTGGGCGGCGAAGTAGGCGTAGGAGCCGGTCATCTCGGGCATCCACAGGAAGCGAATGCCACGCTTGGGCTTGGGCAGCCGTCCACTAGCGATCAGCGAGTTGAGGGCGCGGGCAGCCTCCATCACGGCTGCGGCCCCGCTGGCGTTGTCGTTGGCCATGGGCGCAGGGTGGCAGAGATGCGCCATCACTAGTACCTGCTCGTCTGTCTTGCCTGCGATCTGCGCCGAGACCGTTTCGATGCTGCCGTCGTAGAGTTGGCTACGGATGCGCGCTCGCACCTTCACAGGCGGCTGGCCCCGTTCGGCGCGCCGCCGGATGGTGTTGCGCAGGTTCGCGCCAACACGCGGCGTAACCGCAAAGCCGAAGGCCCGTGTCTCGCCACCCCACCACCACCACGAGGCGTATTGGATATCGTCTTGCAGGTCGCTGGGCGGATACACGTCTGGCACGTGGCGCATGCCGTCGAAGATCACGCCCGCCGCACCGAGTCGTTCGATGGCGATCGGATGCACCGACATGGGCATGCGCTTGGTGAGCACGAGTTTGCCGCGAACATCAAGCCCGGCATAATCTTCGAGCCGATTACCACCATCGACAGCCACCACCTCGTACTCGCCATCGGTGGCGATGCTGCGGGGCAACAGCGACAGCGGCACCTCGCGGTAATCGGCCAGGCGCGTCAGCGTACCGTCCAGTTCGAGCAGGTGCAGCGTGCCTTCGTCGCAGTTCCACTCTTGGAACATCGGCTCGGCCCAGGCCCACACGCCCTCGCGGGCGGGGAACTGCTCGAGCGTGCTTGCGATTCCCCAACCTTGCAGTGTTGCATGAACCCATTCAGCGGCTTCACGGTACATGGGGCTGGCTTGGATGCGATGCCATTGGCTGATACGGGCGATCAAGTTTTTTGCAGCAACACCGGAGACTTCGGTATTGAGGAGTGCAAGGAGCGAACGATACATAAAAGATGATCCTTCTGAATCGTTTGGATAGCATAGATTATGGGTATGATACCACAGCGAATCGACTTCTAGCGGCATACCACTTGCCACTCTCTGGGCAAGCCCAAGAGATAAGGAGGTCACCATGGCCGATTACTCACGTGGTCACGAATCAAGCTTTCAGGATGCTGTTCAAGCGCTTCAGACCTACCTCGGTAATCGTTGGGAGGGTGTCGAGAGCGATGGTCGTGACGAGATGGTACGGGTGCTAACCGAGAAACTTGGCTACGATCGGCGTGATGCCAATATGCTGCTCGATGCGATGATCGATTCGGGTACGCTGCGGTATCACACTGAATCGGGCAGTCAGGTTGCTGAGGTACCTGTGGTTGGCGCGCCCTCAACTGGCGCTCCAGTGCCGTTCGTTCCGGAGGCCGGGTATTGGCAGATTGGCACCGAGGAGCCTGAGGCTGAATCGAACGTGCGCAAAGGACAGGTCACGCCTAGTTAGACATGCTGGCCCGCTATTTCAGTTGTACAAGCGCGCTGGGGAAACCTAGTGCGCTTGTTGCGTGCTACAATGGGAAGTGTTAGGTGTAACAATTTGTATCACCTTCATTGTCAGATACAAGAGAAATGCGTGTTCAATCTGCGAAATCTGTGGATGTGTAACGGTTTTGTGATTTTGGGCGTATTGATGCGACAAAGGAGTTGTAGCTATGCGTACCATTTCTATTCTTGGTGTGCCGGTTGACCTTGGCGCGGGCCGACGCGGCGTGGATATGGGGCCGAGCGCGATTCGCTATGCGGGCCTGAAGGAGAACTTGAGTGAGTTGGGCTTTGCAGTGCGCGATCTGGGCAATATCGCGGTGCCGCTGGCCGAACAGATCGAGGCGCCGAGTGAGGGCGAGCCGCTGCGCTACCTCGATGCGCTCGTGACGATCAACCGCTTGCTGGCGGAGCAGATGATCGAGATCCGCAAGAGTGGCGCGTTCCCGTTGATTTTGGGCGGTGATCACAGCTTGGCGATCGGCTCGGTGGCCGGGATGGCGCAGGGCCGCCGGATCGGCCTGATCTGGATCGATGCCCACGCCGATTTCAACACCGCCGAGACCACGCCTTCGGGCAATATCCACGGGATGAGCGTTGCCGCATTGACGGGGCGCGGGCATCCGGCGTTGACGCACTTGTGGGGCGAAGGCCCAGCCTTGCGCGATACAGACGTGGCGCTGATCGGCTTGCGCAGCATCGATCCGCTGGAGAAGGAGGCGTTGCGCGCTTCCGGCATCCACGTCTTTACGATGCACGACATCGATCGGCGCGGCATGGCCGCCGTAATGCAGGAGGCGATCGCGCAGGTTTCGGCGCACACCGAGGGCTTCTATGTGAGCTTGGATCTCGACGCGCTCGACCCGCGTGAAGCCCCGGGCGTGGGCACGCCGGTGTTGGGCGGCTTGTCGTTCCGCGAGACGCATTTGGCCCTGGAGTTGGTGGCCGATAGCGAGCGGATGCTGGGCTTGGATCTGGTTGAGGTGAACCCGATCCTCGATCAGCGTAATCGCACGGCGGAGTTGGCGGTGCAGTTCGCGCTTTCGGCATTGGGCAAGCGAATCTTGTAGCGAGGCGCGCCGTCTGTGCTATCATGCCGCTGGTCGACAACGGATTGCGGCGATGGGCCGCGACTGAAGCGGCGCGCGTTTTGGCGCGTCAGCGCCACACCTATCCGAGCGCGCAAACGTTGTACACGACGGAGGTTGTTACGTAGCGACGAGCGTTCACGCCGAGGTTGCCCCTTCTCCCCAACATAAACGGCGTTGTCGACGCCGCCGACTTGATGATGTGACGATACGAGGAGGTATCCTTATGCATTTTGCCCCCACCGAAGACCATGAGATGCTGCGCCAGATGGTGCGCGATTTTGTTGAGAAGGAGGCCAAGCCTACGGTCGCGGCTCGCGATGAGGCGATGGAGTGGCCCGCCGATCTGGTGAAGAAGATGGGCGAGTTGGGCTTGATGGGCGTGGCGGTCGATGAGCAGTATGGTGGCGCGGGGCTGGATTACATCTCGTATGCGATTGTGATCGAGGAATTGAGCCGCGTCGATGCCTCGTTGGGCGTGATCGCTTCGGTGAACAATTCGTTGGTCTGCTACGGTTTGGAGAAGTTTGCGACCGAGGAGCAGAAGCGCGAGTTTCTGGTGCCGCTGGCTTCGGGCAAGAAGTTGGGCGCGTTCTCGCTCTCCGAGCCGGGCGCTGGCTCCGATGCGGCCTCGCAAAAAACCACGGCAGTGCGCGATGGCGATGAGTACGTGATCAACGGCGTCAAGAACTGGGTCACCAACGGCGACCACGCCGATACGATCATCCTGATGGCGATGACCGACCCAAGCAAGGGGCATCGCGGCATCACGGCGTTCCTGGTCGATACCAAGGCTCCCGGCTGCAGCGTGGTGAAGGTGGAGAATAAGCTTGGCATTCGCAGCGCGCACTCCTGCCAGATGGCATACGACAATTATCGTCTGCCCGTGTCGCGGCGGCTGGGCGAGGAGGGCCAGGGCTTTAAGATCGCGATGACGATCTTGAACGCCGGGCGAATCGGCATTGCGGCGCAGGCGCTGGGCATCGCGCAGGGTGCCTACGAGGCGGCGCTGGCCTATGCCAAGTTGCGCGAGCAGTTTGGCCAGCCGATCATCGAGTTCCAGGGCGTGGGCTTTACGCTGGCCGATATGGCCACTCGCATCAAGGCGGCCCGCCTGCTGACCTACGAGGCGGCGTGGCGCAAGGATACCGGGCAGGATTTCATCGCGGCGGCGGCTATGGCGAAGCTGTACGCCTCGGAGACGGCGATGTGGACGGCGACCAAGGCGGTGCAGATCCATGGCTCGAACGGCTACTCGAAGGAGTACCCAGTGGAGCGCTTCTTCCGCGATGCGAAGATCACCGAGATCTACGAGGGCACCAGCGAGATTCAGCGCCTGGTGATTTCGCGCGAGATCGCCAAGTAGCGCGCCATCGGATTGCACCGATGGGAGCCTGCGGCGGTGTAATCTGTGGATGCTTGGCGGTTTGTGCTACGATTGCTGTTGAGAAGGCCGATCTATTGAGGTTCGATGAGTGTGGTATGATACGCCACGAAATCGATTCTTGGCGGAGCCATTATGAAGACCACTCAGGAACGTATCGAGGAACTGCGCCGACGCCGTGAGCTCGCGCGTACGACGGATCCTCAAGCGGCTGAAAAACAGCACGCTCGTAATAAATTGACTGCTCGGGAGCGCATCGAGGCATTGCTCGATCCCGGCTCGTTTGTGGAGTTAGACGCTTTCGCAGTGCATCGCACCAGTGCGTTTGGCATGGAGAAGCGCAAGCCGCTCGGCGATGGTGTGATCACTGGGCATGGCACGATCAATGGCCGTGCCGTGTGTTTGTTCGCCCAGGATTTCACCGTGTTCGGCGGTTCACTGGGCGAGGTGTTCGCCGAGAAGATCTGCAAGGTGATGGATCTGGCGTTGCGGATGGGCGTGCCCTGCATCGGCTTGAACGACTCGGGCGGTGCGCGCATTCAGGAGGGCGTGGTGAGCTTGGGCGGCTACGCCGAGATCTTCTACCGCAACGTGCTCGCGTCGGGCGTGATCCCACAGTTCTCGCTGATCGTGGGGCCGTGTGCGGGTGGCGCCGTGTATTCGCCCGCGATGACCGATTTTATTTTGATGGTCAAGGGTTCCTCGCAGATGTTCATCACCGGCCCCGACGTGATCAAGACCGTCACGAACGAGGATGTCGGCTTCGAGGAGCTTGGCGGGGCAATGACGCACAACACCCGCAGCGGTGTGGCGCATTTCGCCGCCGAGAACGAGTACGAAGTGTTCGATCAGTTGCGCCACTTGCTCTCGTACATCCCCTCCAACAACCTGGAGGACCCGCCCTACGAGCCGCCCGAGGACGACCCGGAGCGCATGGACGAATCGCTGCAGACGATCATCCCCGATAACCCCAAGAAGCCATACGATATGATCAAGGTGATCGAGGCGGTGGTGGACGAGGGCAGTTTCTTCGAGGTGCAGCCGTTCTGGGCGCGCAATATTGTGATGGGTTTCGCGCGGTTGGATGGCTTCCCGGTCGGTGTGGTGGCGAATCAGCCGGCGCACCTGGCGGGCACGCTCGATATCGACTCGTCGGTGAAGGCGGCACGCTTCGTGCGATTCTGTGATGCGTTCAACATCCCGCTGGTGACGTTCGTCGATGTGCCTGGGTTTATGCCCGGCACGCAGCAGGAGTACGGCGGCATTATTCGCCACGGCGCCAAGTTGCTGTACGCGTACTGCGAGGCGACCGTGCCGAAGCTCACTGTCATCACGCGCAAGGCGTACGGCGG
>ERZ777003.350-NODE-350-length-93767-cov-14.135084_pt1 | contig 93767 bp, 81 predicted proteins | sample MGYA00374956_ERZ777003 | MGnify/ENA primary metagenome ERZ777003 (study PRJEB29302, sample SAMN06268252) | bioreactor metagenome | isolation source: Joint BioEnergy Institute, California, USA | place: USA:Joint BioEnergy Institute, California, USA | collected...
CCTCCCCCCGCTACCATCGCCCTGCACCCACGCGCCCCACTCCCATGCCAACCCCACTCCCCCTCCTCGGTTTCCACCGTTCAATTCGTCGCGAGAACGCACCTCAAAAGAGGCTGAGTTGCGTCGTCGCCTCTTGGTTGCGCGCTTCGTCGAGATCCGTTCGAAGCGTGAGGGGCGGGAAGAACCGCGTGAACTCGGCGTCTGAGGAGAACAGCGCGCGAAACCGCGCCGCTGTCTCGTGGAGACGACGTAGCAAGTAGGGCAGATTCTCGTCGTTGGCGTACTCGTCTCTCACCGCTAGCTCGCCGTCCTGCCGCTCGTAGATTTCGTACCGATCCCCACCCCGGGGCGACGCCCCTAGCCGCTCCAAGAGACGCCGCAATCTCGGTTGCGAGCCGATAGTTTCGTCGTTGAGCATCGCCCACTGGACGAACTCCGACAGGTCGAGCTCGCGACGGCGAATGCGCTCCCCCAGCGCGAAATAGGCTTCCCGAGCCGCCTCCCGATTCCCTTCGAGAAATGCGCGGGCCGCAACCTGAATGAACTCTCGGAAGCAGGCTTCCATTCGACGGCTGCGCAGCGCACTGCCCTTGAGAATGATCCGGTCGTCGTAGGTCAGCAGAGCATACGTCTTGATCTTCAGAGACAGCATCGCCTTGTATCGGCCGTCGTGACTCAGCCGGATCCCTGCCGGGAGCGTTTCCCCAACTGCCTCCACAAAGGCGCGCTCGGCCTCTTCGTCGCGTACGTCGTCAGGGGGAACGAAATAGACGCCATCGGTGTCGACCTCGATCGGCCGAGCTCCAGTCTCACGCAGCCGCTCGACGGTCTCCTTGATGATCCGCTGACCGGCGAGCGTCACCCGCTCCGCCGCGTCGTAGTCGTTGAACAGCCCTCCACTGAATCCCAAATACCCATAAAACGAGTTGATCAACACCTTGAAGCTCGATTGCAATCCTTCCCACATCGCGCGCTCGGCGCCTTTCGTCTCGCGACTCTTCGCCTTGGCGTGCAGCCGCCGTCGCGTGAGCTCACTCAGGATAGGAAGGTAAGCGCCGAGCGTGTCGCTGATAGAGGTGATGCCCTCCACGAGCATGATGGAGGGATACAGGCTCTCCACGTCGCACTTGACGACCGGTGAGAACGCCCCAACCTCGAGGAGATCCGCGTATCCGCCGGCATAGCTTCGCGGAGGCTGCGCCGCCGGTATGCTGTGCCGCTGCAGGATGTACGCCCGGACCATGAGATCGTTGATCTTGCCGCCGGGTCCGCCTGTCGCCACGTCCTGGAACGTCCGTGGCAGCAGCTGCGTCTGATAGAACTCGGTCGGCAACGCCAGCCGAGAGAGTGTGTCTACGTCCCGCACGTCGTCCAAGGCATAGCGAATGATGCGTTCCGGATCCGTGCGCCATATCGAGCGGATCTGATCGCCCGGAACGAATTCGCGGTCTGGCCGCGTCAGCCCTAGGGCATCGACCGCGTTCTTAAGCCCATAGCTTGTCAGATGCCCGCCGGTGTCGTACCGCTGAATCTGCTGATAGGTGTCAATGATGTGACGCCCATAGACATGGGCCGGGCTGTATGGGAGCGTCAGCGCGCCGACTTTGAAGCGCTGCTGTCCTGGACCGATCCGCAGCGGCGATCCATCCCGACCCCAACGGAGCTCAGATCCTACCTGCGCGGCGCGAGTGGCAATGTAAGGCAAGTCGAAATTGAAGAGGTTGTGCCCCTCGATGACGTCTGGATCCCACTCCTGAATTCGCTCCGTGAGCCGATCCAGGAGGTCTCGCTCCGACGTCTCAATCGGCAAGACTTCCTCCCGCCCATCGGAGAGGCGCAGCGCGATAGCGATGATGTGATTGTTCGGATCACGGGCATCGAAGCCCGCGGTTTCGATGTCAAGCTGGAGCCGGCGCAGGTCATCAAAGGTCATGCCCTTGAAGAGCGTGCGCCCTGACATCATCAAATAGTGCTCTGCGGCTGAGCCGGGCGCAAAGTACCGCTCGCCGGTTTCTCGCGCCGCTCGGCTGGCATCCAAGAAGCTGTTCCACGTCGAGAACCGGACGAGATACCGATACGTGTGGTCGCCTTCCAACCGCTCGATCTCCGGTCGAGGGCGAAGCGCTTGCCAAGGCTCCTGGCGCTCCGCCACGAGCCACGGTTGGAATGGCACGTCCTCGCGGATCGTTCCAGACCCTTCCCTGCGATAGACCGCAACGCGATCGGGGCCAGCAAGCTCGACGGCAACAAGACCGGTGGTCGAGTCGGTTCCGTAGAGTAGCTCGCTCGTCGAAAGGTGGGTTGTCTGCGTCGAGTGACTCATAGGCAGAAGCGTACCATCCTTCCGCGCGACCGGCGGCGATTGTGACCTTTTGGGGATTCCATCTATGAATGAACTTTGAATGCGTTTCGACTTTCGAACGATGAGCCTACCGACGAATTCGTCGTGACCTCCGTACTATTGTCGCACCCCTCCGCCGTTCCTATTATCGCCGCTAGGAACGGATGACCGCGGACGTGACACCCATCGCGGGGCGCGGATTCTCGTCCCGTGTGCGGTAGCGTGCGCTGTGTCAGGCGTCACAACGCAGCGCGAAAGGTCTGCCCGGCGCGGCCGTCGTCCGGAGGCAGCGGAGGAGTCGGTAATGAAGAAAGGTGGCAACAAGCTCTTCTTGGTCGCCGGGGTCGCGCTGGCGGCGGTGGCGATCGCTCTGCTCGCGTCCAGCATGCTCGGCGACACCGGGGAGGCCAACACGAGTCAGCAGCCGAAGCAAACGAAGGTCACTGTGGTCGAGGCTGCTGTCGACATTCCGGCCCACACCTTGCTGACCGCGGAGGATCTCGTTGAAGTCCAAGTCGATGAGAGCGAGGCGGCGGCAGACGCGGTCCGCTCGAAGCTGGAAGTAGTCGGGATGGCGTATCGCAAGCCGCTGGTCAAGGGTGAGCGGCTCGTCATGTCGCAGACTGAGCAGCCGGGCTTGCGAAACGATATCGAGCCCGGAAAGCGCGCCGTCTCGCTGCCGGCCGACGCGGTCAACCTCCTATCCGGTCTCGTTCAAGATGGCGATTACATCGATGTGATCTTCGATGCGCGCCTGAACCTGATCCGCTTGCTTCCGACGACGCTGGCGATCGCTGGCGAGGATGAGCCGTCGTACTCCTTCAGCTCTGGCAGCACGGGTCGGAGTGGCGATGAGGAGGAAGAGGAAAACGAGGAGGACGACGACGAGCCGTCTGGCGTCGCGTGGTTGCCGCCGGGTGTCGAACTGCCGAACCACCCCTTCACGGGCGATCCTGGATCGCACTTCATCATTCGGGACGCAACCGGGGATGAGGGACAGCTGGAACCGGTGGCCAAGATCATCGTTCAGGACGTTCGCGTCCTCCGCGTCGTTCGGCCGGGCGAGTCGTATCTGCCGAACGGGACGCGCGCCGAGGCCGCCGCGAGCGACGTCGCGGCGCCAGTGAGCGAGGACCAGACTGGATATCTCATCCTGGAAGTCACGCCGCAGCAAGCGGAAGTGCTCGCGTTCATCGATGACGAGCGCCACGAGTATCGCATCCTGGTTCGCGGCAACGACGATCACGAGCAGGTCACGACGACTGGCATCACGTTCGAGATCCTGGCGACCGATTCGCAGTGGGCGCTGCCGTGGCCGCAGTCGCTGACGGCGCCGCAGGAGCAGACGCGAGGCAGCGGATCAGCCGCCGCGACGCCGACCGCCGCGGCTACGCCACAGTCCGGATCGAGCGCCGACACTGAACAGTCTGACGAGTAAGTGATGGGGCTGGAGGGCGCGCCCTCCAGCCTCCAACACCGGGTTACAGGAAGGTACGAAAAGCGGTGCGCGGAGCAGTCGAGATGAAACGCGGATCCGGGGAGCGAGCGTGATGGCCGGTTCGGGAAAGATTCGAGTTCTGATCGTTGACGACATCCTCGAGAGCCGGGACAACGTCGCGAAGCTCCTGCGGTTCGAGCCCGATGTGGAAATCGTCGGCATGGCGGAGGGCGGGCAGGAAGGGATCGATCTCGCCCTCCAGCTCGAGCCCGACATTGTCCTGATGGACATCAACATGCCGGGCGTTGACGGCATCACGGCGACGCAGCGCATCAATGCGCGCCTGCCGAACACTGCCGTCATCATGATGTCGGTGCAGAACGAGCCGGACTACCTGCGCCGCGCGATGCTGGCCGGGGCGCGAGAGTTCCTCGCCAAGCCGTTCAGCCTGGACGAGCTAGTCGAGAGCATCCGGCATGTCCACCAGCTTGCCCAGTCGACCCGGCGCGTCATCCCCGATCCCGCGCACACACCGGTCCCGATTGGTGGCGGTAAGGGACGGTCCGCGCAGCTGCTCTCCGTCTTCAGCCTCAAGGGGGGCGTTGGCCGATCGACGCTTGCGATCAACCTCGCCGTGGCGTTGCGCAATCAGGCGCCGGATCGCGAGGTCTGCATCGTCGATGGGAACCTACTGTACGGTGATGTCGGCGTGATGATGAACATCACGCAGAATAAGACGATCGCTGACATCATCCGCAATTTCCAAACGCTCGATCGCGATCTTATTAGCGATATCCTGGTTACTCACTCCTCGGGCGTGAAGGTGTTGCTCGCTCCGCCGGACCCGCAGGCCGGCGAGCAGGTCACCGCGGAGCACATGCGGCAGATTCTCCATCACCTTCACGCGATGATGGATTTCATTATCATCGACACGCGCCCGTCCTTCGACGATGTGACGCTGACGCTGCTCGATCTTTCCGATCGGATTCTGCTGACGATGTGCCTGGAGCTGACGGCGATCAAGGGCGCGAAGCAGTACCTAGAGTTGGGTGATCTCCTCGGTTACGACCAGGACAAGATTCTGCTCGTGCTCAACCGCGCATCGGTCCAGGCCGGTATCCCAATCACCGATATCGAAACGAGCCTGAAGGGTGAGCTGATCGCGAAGCTGCCGGATGATCCCATGCTCGTTCTGCGCGCGATCAACGAAGGCGTTCCCTTCATGCAGAGTGCGCCGCATTCGGCACTGTCACAGGAGATCGCGGCGCTGGCGGCCTACCTGACGCGACCGGAGGAGGTTGAGGCCGAGCCCGAAGCGTCAGCGCCGCCTCCGCCTCAGCCCGTCAGAGGGCTCAGCCGGTGGATCCGGCCAGCCGTGCGCAAGAAGGCCGGGTGAGTGAGACGGGCTATCGGGCAAGGAGGTAATAAGCAATGTCACTGCTGAAACGGCTCAACAGCGAAGCGACAGCGAGTACGGGAGCGGCGACCAAGCCGATGGATCCCAGTACGGGCAGCGGGTCGCTCGGGACGGGTGAGCTGTTCAGCCGCCCGACGACCCCGATGCCGGCGCCGCCGACGACGGCGGATCTTTTCTCGCCCGCCGCGGCACCCCCGCGCCCGACGATGTCGCTTCCCGATCCAAACGTCAGTGGTCCTCGCTCGCGCTCCAAGCAGCAGGACTCATTCAACGAGTTGAAGGCGCGGATTCAGAACCGGCTCATCGCGGAGCTCGATCCGCGGATGGATCTCGGCAACGCCGATGAGGTCCGGAAGACCGTCGAGGAGACGTTCAACTCCGTCATCGAGGCGGAGGGAATCACACTGACGCGCGTCGAGCGTCTCCGCCTCTTCGAGGCGATCTCGGCGGAGATTCTCGGCTACGGTCCGATCGAGCCGCTCCTCAAGGATCCGACGATCAACGAAGTCATGGTCAATGGTCCGAAGCAGGTGTACGTCGAACGCCAGGGCAAGCTGGAACTGACCGATGTCACCTTCCAGGACGACGACCACGTGATGCGAGTCATTGACCGGATCGTCTCACCACTCGGTCGCCGTATTGACGAATCGTCGCCGACGGTCGACGCTCGCCTTCCGGACGGATCCCGCGTCAACGCGGTCATTCCTCCGATCGCCCTGAACGGTCCATGCCTCACGATCCGGAAATTCTCCAAGGACCCGCTCACGGTCGAGGACTTGATCCGGTTCGGCACCTTCACCGCCGAGATGGCGACGTTCCTGAAGGCTTGCGTCGAGGCTCGGCTGAACATCGTCGTCTCCGGCGGTACGGGCTCCGGTAAGACGACGATGCTCAACGTTCTCTCGTCCTTCATCCCGAACGACGAGCGAATTATCACGATCGAGAACGCGGCCGAGCTCCAGCTCCGGCAGGAGCACGTCGTGCGGCTGGAGTCTCGCCCGCCCAACATCGAGGGGAAGGGCGAGATCACGATCCGCGATCTCGTCATCAACTCCCTACGAATGCGACCGGAGCGCATCGTCGTCGGTGAGTGCCGCGGCGGCGAGGCCCTCGACATGCTGCAAGCGATGAACACTGGCCACGATGGCTCGATGACGACGCTGCACGCGAACAGCCCGCGCGACTGCCTCTCCCGCCTTGAGACGATGTGCCTGATGGCCGGAATGGATCTGCCGGTTCGCGCGATTCGCGAACAGATCGCCTCGGCGATTGATCTCATCGTGCAGCAGGAGCGCCTCAAGGACGGCTCCCGGAAGATCGTGAACATCACCGAGGTGCAAGGCATGGAGGGAGACGTCATCGTTCTCCAGGATGTCTTCACCTTCCAGCAGACCGGTATCGAGAACGGCAAGATCGTGGGCCGAATGAAGCCGACGGGGATCCGGCCGAAGTTTATCCACCGATTCGAGGTGGCGAATATCTACCTGCCGCCGAACATCTTTGGCGCGGGGGTGCACTTCTAGGCGTCTGACGGTCTGGGGCGGCGTGGCGTTCCGCCCCAGATCAGGTCGCCGGGTTGGGAGAGACCATGAACGTGCCGATTCTTGCCGCTGGGCTCATTCTCGTCGCGGCCATCCTGCTGCTACTGGCGTACCGCTACCGCCGAGGAAAACAGCTGAGCCCGGAAGAGGTCATGGAGCGGATGGGCCGCTTCGCGACCCGCGAGGAATTCCTGGCGGTGGGCGACGGCTCCGCTGCCCGCGGTGAGCCGAACCGCGTCGCCCGCACGATCGAAGAGATCGTTGAGGGGCGCGACATCGCCGAGCGGACCGCCAACCTGCTCGCGCGGGCCGATGTGCATATGACGGTCGGCGAGCTCTTGCTCATGCGGTTCGCTGCCGCGGCGGGTGGATTCGCGATTGGCTTCCTGGTGCTGTCTCGCTTTGCTCCCGCGCTCGGCGTCCTTCTCGGCATCGTTATGGCGTTCGTCGGTTACGCCGTTCCCTACTTTTGGCTGACGATCAAGGCCAAGCGCCGGCAGAAGGCGTTCATCAACCAGCTCGGCGATACGATCACGCTGATGGCGAACTCGCTGCGCGCGGGTTATAGCCTGTTGCAGACGATGGAGATGGTCTCGCGGGAGATGCCGGACCCGATGGCGACCGAGTTCCGCCGCGTCGTGCGCGAGGTCGGACTCGGAATTAGCCATCAGGAGGCGATGCAAAACCTCCTGCGGCGGGTGCCGAGTGACGATCTCGACCTGCTGATCACGGCGATCAATATCCAGCATGAAGTCGGAGGCAATCTGGCGCAGATCTTGACGACGATCGGCCACACGATTCGTGAGCGCATCCGCATCAAAGGCGAGATCAGCGTCCTCACGGCCCAGGTGCGAATCTCGGGGTACATCATCACCGCCATGCCGGTCGTCCTCGGAGCCGTCATCTTCATGATGAATCCGAGCTACATGATGGGATTGTTCGTTTGGCCGTACATCTGCATGCCCATCGGCAGCGTCATCTCGATCATCATTGGGTATTTCGTGATGCAGAAGATCACCGCGATCGAGGTCTGAGCGCAGATGGCCGGGATCGGCGCGCGACGAGTGGGGGCGGTTCGGGCGGGGCGAGATCGAGCGAGGAGTGAGTAATGTCACCGCAAATCATGGGAATCTTTATCCTCTTGATGGGGGGCGGGCTGATCCTCGTGGGGTTGAGCCGGCGGAAGGCTCCCGTAAGCATTGAGGAGCGGCTAGCGACATTCGCTGATCGCCCGCTCACCATTGAAGAGGAGGAGCTTCAAAAGCCGTTCTCTGAGCGTGTCCTGAAGCCGCTCATCCGGCAGTGGGCCGTCCGCCTCGGCTCGCGAACACCATCCGCGACGGCCGAGAAGCTCAAGATCAAGCTCGAGCAAGCAGGCAATCCGAGCGGATTGGGGCCAACTGAATTCGTGGGCCTCAAGTTTCTCCTCGCTATCTCGCTCGGCGTCGGCTCCTTCTTCCTCTTCTCGATCGCCCGCATGTCGCCGACGCTCTCCCTTATCCTGCCGATCTGCTTGGCCTTCTTCGGCTATCTGCTTCCGGGGATCTGGCTGGATCGGCGCATCAAGCAGCGGCGCAAGGAGATCGCGAAGACTCTACCGGATGCCATTGATCTCCTGACGATCAGCGTAGAGTCGGGACTTGGCTTCGATCCGGCCATGATGCGTGTGGCCGAAAAGTGGGACAACCACTTGTCCCGCGAGTTCGCGCGCGTCCTTTCGGAGATGCGCCTCGGCAAGACCAAGCGCGAGGCTTTGCGCGAGATGGCGGACCGCGTCGGAGACGACGGGTTGAATACGTTCGTCAGCGCTGTTATCCAGGCCGACCAGCTCGGTGTGGCGATCACGCAAGTTCTGCGCATCCAGTCCGACGCGATGCGCGTGCGCAGGCGCCAAAAGGCGGAAGAGCTGGCGCAGAAGGCGCCGATCAAGATGCTCTTCCCGATGGCGTTCCTCATCTTCCCCGCGCTGTACGTGGTGATTCTCGGTCCGGCCGTGCCGCGAGTCGTCGAGGCATTCAGCAAGTAGTCACGAGCGACCAACCCAATAACTCTGTATGAGAGAACCGGCGTCGCGGCTCCCAGGTGGGGCAGACAGCGGCGCCGGTTCCGCGTACGATGACGCACCGCGCCAGGCCGAATAATGAGGCCTCTCGAGGTCTGATTAGCAACAGGTGGGTGTGGCCCATGCGGGGTTCGATGCTGGCGCGCCGCGTGGCCAGCATCTTGGTGGAGACGGCATTCCCACGCCGCTGCGCGGGGTGTGGCCGTCGCGGAACATGGGTCTGTGCCGAATGTGAGGCCGCGCTGCCGCGGTTTACGCCGCCTTGGTGCCGGCGATGCGGGGCTCCGCCCGGGCTCGCCGCGTGCCGGTGCGAGGATCTCCCGGCGTCGTTATCCGAGGTGCGGTCCGCGGCGCTGTTCGACGGTTGGCTAAGACAGGCGATCCACGCCTTCAAGTACCAGGGTGAGACGGCCAGGGCTGAACACTTGGCTGCCCTCCTCGCGCCGCTCTTCGCCGACTTGGCGCCATTCGATATCGTTTGTCCTGTTCCACTGCATCCGAAGCGGGAACGAGCCCGAGGGTACAACCAAGCGCGGTTGCTGGCCACCGTGGCTGGACGCGCCGGTGGATATCGCGTCGAGGAGCTGGCGACGAGGATTCGGCCAACGCAGCAGCAGGTGCATCTAAGTGCGGCGGAGCGGCAGGAAAACATGCGCGGCGCATTCGCCACTCTCCCGGTCGCTGGCATTCGCGGGGCGCGCATCGTACTCGTCGACGACGTGTTGACCACCGGAGCGACACTGGGAAACTGCGCCGAGGCGCTCCTAGCTGCTGGAGCGACGTCAGTTGCCGCAGTGACGCTTGCGAGGGAAAGCTAATCGCGGATGCTATTGGGCCCCGCACGCTTGGATGAGGCGGCGGGCTTCCGCTCGCGCCCAGCGGTCGGCTTCCAGAACGACTTCGAGGTCCGTGACTGGCTGAGGAGTGTGCGCGTCGAGCGTGCGAGCGACGACTTCAGTGATTCCCGGGAAGGAGAGCTGGCCGGCGAGGAACGCCTCGACGGCGACCTCATCGGCCGCGCTGAGGACCGTGGGGTACGTCTGGCCCGCGACGCCAGCGGACCGGGAGAGCGAGAGGGCGGGGAACCGATTGGTATCGGGCGGCTCGAAGTGGAGCGCTCCGATGGCCGTCAAGTCGAGTCGCTGGCAGGGACTCGGCAGGCGATCGGGAAAGGTCAGCGCATATTGGATCGGCAGGCGCATGTCCGGCAGGCTCAGCTGGGCCAGCTGGCTGCCGTCGGCGAACTCCACGATCGAATGCACGATGCTCTCCGGGTGCACCACGACCTCGATGCGATCGTACGGAATGCCGAAGAGCCGTTGTGCCTCGATCAGCTCGAGGCCCTTGTTCATCAACGTCGCGGAGTCAACGGTGATCTTGCCGCCCATGCGCCATGTCGGATGGGCGAGCGCCTCGGCCGCCGTCACCTTGCGAAGCTCCTCAGCCGGCGTCGTTCGAAACGGCCCGCCAGACGCTGTCAGGTAGAGCCGGCTCACCTCGGCCGTCGGCGCCGAGCCCAACGCCTGCCAAATCGCACTGTGCTCACTGTCCACGGGATGTATTGGCACGCCGCGCTCCAGGGCTAGCGGCACGATCAACTCGCCGGCGCAGACGATCGATTCCTTGTTGGCCAGCGCGATCGTCTTTCCCGCCTCGATTGCTCGCACTGTCGGCAGGATGCCCGCGTGTCCGGATGTCGCGACAACGACGATTTCGACGTCCGGGTGTGTTGCCGCTTCGATGAGACCGTTTGCGCCAGTCATCATCTGGCAGTCGTGGAGCCCCAGTGACTGAGCTTCTTCGATGTTGTCGCAGGCAACAATGGAGGGGCGATGCCGCGTGACCTGTTCCGCCAGTTGGCGCAGGTTCCGATGAGCGGCCAAGGCGACGACGCGAAATCGCTCCGGCAGATGCTCGATCACGTCGAGGGTTTGCCGTCCGATCGATCCTGTCGAGCCGAGGATCGCTACACCGACCGGCCTTCCTGGCTTTCGCGATGGAATGTGGTCACGCCCGGTCCGTGGGACGGGGCTGGGCAACGTCGACGTCATTGGAACATCCGGTCGGCGAGGAGGGCGAGATACCAGCCGGCAGTCCAAGTAAAGAGCAGCGCATCAAGCCTGTCGAGCATGCCGCCGTGGCCCGGGATCAAAGTCCCGCTATCCTTTACACCCGCCTGCCGCTTGAGAACCGATTCGACGAGGTCACCGAGCACGGCGATGAGTCCGAGTACGAAACCAAGCGCCAGACCAATGCTCCAGTGTATCCCGAGACCGAAGAGCTCGACCGCGACCAACCCGGTCAGCGCCGCGCAGGCCAGACCGCCGACGAATCCCTCCACGGTCTTCTTCGGGCTCACGACCGGGATGAGCGGCTGCCGACCAAATGATCGCCCGATCAGATACGCGCCGGAGTCGCCGAGCCAGGTGACGACGATGACGAGGAGGAGCCAAGCGAGCCCACGCGGATCGGCTTGCCAGGAGATCGCGGCCCAACTCGCGAGGTCGCTCAGCCAGCCGGTATCGATGGAGCCGTTGATCTGCCGCAGCGAGATCGCAGCGACGAGCGGGATGCCGAGATAGAGGGTGTTGGCGGTGCCGAGAGCCCAAGCGGCGAATGCCCCTGTCAAGTCGCGCCGAAACACGGTCTCGGCCATCGGGATGCCCACCGCGAGCGCTACGATCCCGAGGACCGCCTGGGCGCCGCCCTCAAGGGCGCCGACCAGCGCGAAGGCTGGCAGAATGAGGAGGCTGAAGGGCCGGACGGTCGGCTCGATCCGGCGCGCCATGGTGTGAAGCTCGTGTGCTCCGATGAGGAACAGAATTGTGAGCACGATCGCCCAGACGGGGCCGCCGAGAAATGCAGGCACGAGCCCGACAATCACGACGCCGACTGAACTGATCGAGCGTTGGCGCACCGGTGGAGTCCGGCTAGAGCGACGTGCCCGCGGAGGCTGGCACTCGTCCGAAGCGTCGCTCGCGCCGCGAGAAATCGAGGACAGCGGCGCGCAGATCGTCCGGTCCGAAGTCAGGCCAGAGCACGGGGCTGAAATACAGCTCCGCGTAGGCGGCCTGCCAGAGGAGGAAATTGCTCATCCTCACCTCGCCGGACGTCCGGATGATGAGGTCGGGATCGGGCAGATCGCGCGTGAAGAGATGGTTGCAGATCGTCTGCTCGTCGATCGCTTCCGGTGGGATGCCGCTGGCGACGATCTCTCGCACCGCGTGGACGAGCTCCTGCCGCCCGCCATAGTCGAACGCCAGCGTTAAGACGAGCTTGTTGTTGTTGCGGGTGAGCTCGATCGCGTCAATAACAGATTGCCGCAGCTCGGGATCGAGGCCGTCGAGACTCCCGATGTGCCGCAGCTGCGCGCCTTGACGGTGGAGCTCGAGCGTTTCGCGCTCGAGCGCCTCACCGAGCACCCGCATGATGCCCTGGACTTCTTCGGGAGGGCGGCGCCAGTTCTCCGTGGAGAACGCCCAGAGCGTGAGGTACTCGATGCCGATTTCGCCGGCCGTGAAGGTGATCCGCCGGATGTTGTCGGTGCCCCGCTCGTGCCCCGCGACTCGCGGCAAGCCGCGTTTGGCCGCCCAGCGCCCATTGCCGTCCATGATGATGGCAACGTGCCGCGGAATGGCGGAGCGGGGAAGCGCGGCGACCGCCTGGGCCAGATCTTCCGTATCGTGTGTGGGAGCGGGCGAGGATGCGCCGGTCAAGGTCGTCTAGACCTCCATCACCTCGTGCTCCTTCGCCTTCCCGATCCGATCTGCTTCCTCGATGAAGCGCTTCGTCAGCTCGTCCAGTTGGTGCTCGGCGCGGCGCTCGTCGTCCTCGGAGATGAGCTTGTCGTTCATCATCTGCCGGACCTGAGCCATGGCATCGCGCCGGATGTTGCGCACCGCAACCTTGGCTTCCTCGACGTGCCCGTGCACGACCTTGACGAGTTGCTTGCGGCGCTCCTCAGTGAGCGGCGGGATGGCGATCCGGATCACCTGACCATCGCTGGTCGGGTTAAGCCCGAGGTCTGACTTCTGAATCGCCTTCTCGATCTGGCCAAGAGTACCGCGATCCCAGGGTTGAATGACAAGGAGCCGGGCCTCGGGCGCGGAGATGCCAGCGACCTGATTCAGCGGTGTCGGCGTACCGTAGTAATCAATCGTGATCCGGTCGAGCAACGATGGGGAAGCGCGGCCAGTCCGGACGGTATTCAGATCGCGACGGAGGGCTTCCATCGCTTTCGTCATCCGTTGTTCGGCATCCGTCAGCGTTTCGCGAATCATCTGCCAGCTCCCATCTCAACTGATTTCGAGCGATGCACGTTCGGCAGTTGGTCGGGTGCATCGTCAGATCCGCGCCAATGCAGCGATTCGATCTCGGCGCTCCCTACCCGACGCCAACGCCTATTCGCGAGCGCCGACCGGCTCTTCCAATACCGTCTCGCCCGCAGCGACGAGGGTCCCGACCGGTTCGCCAGCGACCGCCCGCTCGATCGCTCCCTCCTCTGTCATCGCGAAGACGAGGATCGGGAGGTTGTTTTCACGGCACAACGAGAACGCGGAGGCGTCCATCACCTTTAGATTCCGCTCGAACGCCTCCTTATGGCTGATGCGCAAGAAGCGCCGAGCCGCGGGGTTGACGCGCGGATCGTCAGAGTAGACACCATTGACCCGGTTCTTGGCCATCAGCAGGATGTCGACGTTGAGCTCGAGCGCTCGAAGCGCCGCCGCGGTGTCGGTCGTGAAGTAGGGATTGCCGGTGCCCGCGGCTAGGATGACGACGCGGCCCTTCTCCATGTGGCGAATGGCCCGCCGGCGGATATACGGCTCTGCCACCTCGTGCATCTGGATCGCTGTCATGACGCGCGTCGGCACGCCCGCCTTCTCAAGGGCGTCCTGGAGGGCAAGGGCATTGAGGACCGTCGCGACCATCCCCATGTAATCGGCGGTTGCGCGGTCCATGCCCTTGCTGCTCGCGGAGAGCCCGCGCCAAATGTTCCCTCCGCCAATGACGATTGCGATCTGAACGTCGAGGGTGATGGCGCGGCAGATCTGACGGGCGATCGAGGTGGCGACAGCGGGGTCGATCCCGTAGGGCGCATCGCCCATTAGCGCCTCGCCACTGAGCTTGAGCAGCACTCGTCGATAGCGCCCCACGGTTTGCTCCGTTGCTTGAACGCCTTGCGGGCTCGCCGCATCATCCGGCGATGACCGCGCTCGCCCCGTCATGTCCTATTCGGCTGACTCTTCGGTCGCCCCCAGATCCGCGCCGACCTCGAACCGGGCAAAGCGCCGAACGACGATATTTTCGCCCAGCTTGCCGATTTGCGCCTTGATGAGATCCCGGATGGTCTGGCGAGGATCCTTGATGAACGGCTGATCCAGCAGGCTCACGGCCTCGAGCGCCCGCTTGCGATCGCCGAATTCTCGCTCCAGCTCCGCCCAATCGCTCTCCGGGATCTGATCCTCGGCGACGTAGCGCGGAGACGTCGCGGCGACCTGCATCGCCAGATCGTGAGCGAGTGCCCGGAAGTCAGGCGTGCGGGCGACGAAGTCCGTCTCGCAGTTGAGCTCGACCAGGGCGCCGATGCGGCCGCCGGCGTGGATATATGGCTCGACGATACCCTGCATCGCCACGCGACCAGCCTTCTTCTCCGCCTTGGCAAGACCTTGCTGCTTGAGGAGATCGATCGCGCGCTCGACATCGCCGCCGGTTTCCTCGAGAGCGCGCTTGCACTCCATGATACCGGCGCCGGTCCGTTCGCGGAGATCCTTGACCTGTGTGGCACTAATCGTCACTGACACGGTTGCCCTCGCATCACTTGTTAGCGCTCGTCCGCGGGGACGAGTTCGCTTGCCTCTTCGAAATCAGGTGAATAGCTTGCAGCCCCTTCGGCATCCTCGGCGCCGCCAATATCCGTGGCCTCCTCGGCGTGAGCAATCTCAGCGCGCATCGCGCCCTGAATCGCCGCGTCAGCGATACCAGCCGTCAGCAGACGAATCGAGCGGATTGCGTCATCGTTGCCGGGAATCACGAAGTCGATCTCATCCGGATCGCAGTTCGTGTCCACGATCGCGATGATCGGGATTCCCAGGCGGCGCGCCTCGGTCACGGCCAGATGCTCGCGCTTGGGATCGACGACGAAGAGAGCCGCCGGAAGCTGCGTCATGTCCCGCATGCCGCCCAAGCTGCGCTCGAGCCGCTCCAGCTCGCGCATCTTGACGGACGCTTCCTGCTTCGGCAGGAGCGTGAACTCGCCACGATCGCGCTGGCGCTGCAGCTCTTTCAGGGCGCGAAGCCGCTGGCGGATTGTGACGAAGTTCGTCAGCGTGCCGCCGAGCCAGCGCCGGTTGACATAGAACTGCCCGCAGCGCTTCGCCTCGCGCTCGACCACGTCTTGCGCCTGCTTCTTGGTGCCGACGAAAAGGATTGTGCCGCCATTGGCGACCGTGTCGGTCACGAACTGGTGCGCTTGCGCGAGCAGATCGAGCGTCTGATTTAGGTCAATGATGTGAATGCCGTTGCGCTCCGTGAAAATGTACGGGCGCATCTTCGGATTCCAACGCTTGGTCTGATGGCCGAAGTGCACGCCCGCTTCGAGGAGCGCCTTCATCAATTGCTCGGGCGGCATGCCCAAGGTGCTGGGAACAGTAGACTCCACGTGAACCTCCGTTTTGCGTTGGACTTCCGCGTCATTCATCCCGAGCCGAACCAGCGCCTCATGGCACTGGCACGCCGGTCTCGGTCCTGACGCGTGCTACGCTACATGACTTCGCGGGATGGCGAAGCATAACACGGCCCGGCGCCAGCCGGGCCGCGTCCAGTATACCACTCGATCTCGCATCCTGCGGTCAGGATGCGTACCGGTCAGAGGGGCCGATTTGCTCTACGCAGCTACCAGGTAATCGTCAGCGACCCAGCCCTCTTGCTCGGTTTCGGTGACTTGCACGTTTCGCCAGATGTAGCCGTTCGCCTCGACGACCTCGTTCGAAAGAATGCGAAGCTCGGTTCCGTCTTCGAGCAACGTGACGATTTCTCCATCAGTTGACGGTTCCTCTCTGAGGTTGATGCCAGTGCCATCGTCCGTTTGCACGATGACGAGATCGCCCTCCACGAACTCTAAGTCGTCGGGAGGCGCCGCTTCTTCGGTCGGCGTCTCCTCGGCGCTCGCGCGTGGCGTCCGGGTTGGCCGCGGCGTGGGCTCGCCGGTATCGCCCCCGGTTTCTTCGGTCGCCTCCGCGGTCGGCGACGCGCCGGCGGGCTGCGTCTGGGATGGGTTAGCCGTCTGGACCGGAATGTTGCCGACGGGCTCTGTTGGGGTGGGAGTGAATGTCGCGGCATTGACGAGGCCAACGTCGACTGGTGTGCCGGTGGGCGAATCGGCCTCGTCGCCGATCAACTCTCGGGCCCAATACCAGAAGAGACCAAGCAGGAGGAGCAAGCCGACGACCGGCAGCGCCACCCGCAAATAGTCCGTCCAATAGCGCTCTTCCGGTTGGTAGCTCACCGTTCGCTCCTGTCCGGGCGGTGGCCCGCCACCTCCTCGGCGTGGCGGAGCCGCGCTAGGTGGAATCGAGCCGCCGGCACTGCTGCCGCCGCCTGGAGTGCGGCCGCTGGAGCTGCTCGCTCCGCCGCCGGCTGATCCGCCTTTGCCACTCACCATTCCAGTGCCTCCGGCAATGTGGCTGGCCGTCCGGGAGACAACCTCGGCCGGCGCAGAGCCGGATACGACGTCATTATGATGCAGCGATTGCCGCTCTGGCGACGACTCCGCCCGCGCACCCACGCTCGAGGCGACCTTGACCGGCTCGCCAAAGTCCGGCAGGTCGGGGAGCGATCCAGCCACATCGTCGGGTGGTGGACTGCCATTCGTTTCATTCGGACTCGCCGGTTCGGCAGGCTCCCAGTAGTTTCCCAGCCGGTGTGCACAATCCAAATCGTCCGCGTCAACCAGGTGACTTTGCTGCGGCGAGTAGAGCCGCGGATTACGGCACCACCCCTTTCGCCGGATCGGCGACGCTTCGTAGTGCTTGCACGTTCGGCATTTGCGATCCGGCATGCCCCGAAGATCCTGTCCGCGGCCAAAGGCGCGGCCCGAGCCGTGATGCAGGCAGTGCCTCTCGTTCGATTCAGCAATCTATCTAGCGCTGAGTGGTATCAGCAACGGTTCCCAGGCGCGCGTTCACAATGCTTCGGCGGCCGACTGAGTATAGCATGGGGGGGAGAAACGCTTGGCCGCATCGCACTTCTTAGGTCGTGCCCGTCTCTGGCTGGAGTGCGAAGGCACGTGTGCGGCGAGCTACGAACCGGATGACTCGTCGGTGCGCTCCTGCTCGCCCTCCTCGCCTGATTGCTGTTCCCAGGGAGTCTCCGGTCCGCCGAGTCGACGAATGAAGGTGCTGGCGTTGCTAGAGCTGGCCGACGTTGACGATGACGACTCGCTGCTCGCCGGCTGCGTGCTCGCGGACGATCCAGCGGGCTTCGGTGGGAGAATCCGCGGCGCGGAGGCGGGTTGAAGCTGGGTGCGCTGTTCGGGCGGAGCCATCTCCAGCTCGCCCTCGTAATACGCCCCTTCATTGATGACGAGCGTCATCGTCTTGACCTTGCCGCGGACTTGGCCGCTGGGCATGATCTGCAGGCGACCCTGGCAGCGAACCTCGCCATTGAGATGACCCGCGACTGTGATGTTCTCAGCCTCGACCTTCGCTGAGACGGTCGCCCCTTCCGCGACGAAGAGCGTCCCTTGGCACTCGATCGTCCCCTTGACCTCACCCTCGATGCGAAGATCTCGGTTGGCGCGGAAGGTGCCATCAAAGGTCGAGTGCCGGTCAATGACGCTGTACGAATCCTCCCGGCTCGCGTCAGCGGCGCCGTTCGTCGACGCCCTCTCGCCCGCGTAGTCCGTGTCAGCGGAACGAATTGACATCCGATAACCCCCTCCTAGCGATGAGTGGCAGGCGCCAAGGTGCCGGCGACGCCTCCTACTGGAGACCGCCGGCTTGCAAACGGCATGCCCGCGAAGGCAAGCTCACGGCGTCCGCCGCTCACGCTGTTCCCCGAGCCTGGCGCCGTTGGATGACTGAGGTTGGCTTGGCCGTCTCCGCTGTCTCGGTCGTGTCCGCGGCTCCCATACGGAACTGTCCGTTAATCACCGCCCCCTCGTGGACGACGACCGTCGGCGTTTGAATATCGGCCGTGACGCGACCGGTTGGCAATGCCTCGAAGCGGCCGCGACAGCGGATGCTGCCCGTCACCGTGCCGGCAATGACCACGCGCTCGGCGGTGACCGTCGCATCGACATTCGCCTCCTCGGCGATGACGACGTCCTCGCGAGCGCGGATCGTGCCCTCGAACCGGCCGTGGACGTGGATGCTCCCCTCGGAGGTCAGCTCACCCTTCCAAACGGTGTTGTTCGCAATGACCGTGGTGGTGGCGTCAACCGGAGGGATGTTGGGCAACTCTGGATGCGTCGGCGCGGGCTCGGCCGGAGTGTACTCCGCCTGGCCCGACTCCTCGGCGCCAAAGCCGAAGCTACGGCTGTAGGGCTCTCCCTGTGCGCTTCGCTCCTGCGTCTGCCGCGCTTCCTCCTGGTCGCTCTCGGAATCCGACTCTCCGCCGAGCTGCTGGCGCAGCGCATTGATCTGGCGCTGAAACGAATCCCCCGCCTTATCGCGACGGAACACCATCGCAGGTCCCCCTTCTCGAGGCTCGTCGACCAAAGCGCGCATGACACGCTTGGTCAGCAACAGGTGCAAGTCTGGCCATCCTTGTCACGGCTCCACGAGCGAGCACTCGGTCACCAGCTCGGCTTGACCGGTGACACAGAACGGCCGACCTTACGGCGCGGGTCGCCATTACGCGGGGTTCGACGGTACGAACAGGATACCACGTTCGTCAAGCGTCCCCTTAGGGTGAACGCGCATAAAGACTGAATGGTTTCATCCACGGTTACACCGTGAATCAATGCCTGGATACTTCCGCTTCTTGCGGTGTGCACTTGGAAGGCACGGCACCGCTAACGTAACGCGTATTGAGAAAGCGTGAGACAGGCACAGCGCAAGAGCCGCGACCGATTTTCGATGGATTTGGGATTGGTGAATGGTACGCCCGGCAGGATTCGAACCTGCGACCTTTTGCTCCGGAGGCAAACGCTCTATCCCCTGAGCTACGGGCGCATTAGCTGCTCTTCAGTATACCCGATCCGTTACGCCTCCGTCACGTCCTGACCGCTCCCCGAGGCCGCTTGCATGTCGCCGCGAAGCCAGCAGATGCCTTCCTCGGCGCTAGCGAGCGCGCAATGCGCTTGGATGACACTCATCGGCTCACCGGTGCGTAAGGACGGGCGTGACGAGCCGCCTTATGCCTCGCCTGCTTGGGATTCGCCCTGGCCTTCGCCAGTAGCGCCCGGGACGCCCTCGACCTTCTCAGTCGGGGGGCCTTCCCGCGTGGTGACGTGCTTGGAATCGTCGTGGCCACTGCCCGGTTCCGGATGGCCCGCCGCGCCCGGTATTGGGCCGCCGTGCGGCTCCTTCTCGCGATCTCGCCGCCCTAGCTCTTGGTCGCGTCGCACATCTGACTCACTCATCTCATCCTCCTATGGGCCCGACAATCGGCCGGACACACCCTCAGCCCGCGCACGGGGCGTGCCAGGTGGGAAGCTGGAAGCAAGAAGAAGGGCAGCGAACTCGAGCGGAGGTCCTGCATTCTGGCTCGCGTAAGGTGCGAAAACGTATGCTCGCCGATCTGCTTGCTCTTGCTCTCCGATGCTGGCAGCAGTGACCAATTCATTGGCACACGACTTGCCTCACGTTCCTGAGGTTCAGAGGACCGATAGAGCCCCTGGCAGCGATTGCGTACGGCGTCATTGGAGATCATTCGGGTGCCGGTCCGGAGGCGAGCAGTGGATCGGCAGGGGAGCTTGGATGACAGCCCCTGTCTTTGACACGCCGGTTCCGCTGGACCGGGACGTTTTCATGCGCCGTTTGATCGAGTGCCCGGGCTACCTTAGCGAAGTACCGCCGAGATCACGCCTCAAAGCGAGCCTGGCTAAGGTACCCACGTCACTTTCCGGATGACGACGCAGGGAATGGCGACGGAATTGGGCGACGATGCCTGAGCGAGTCCTGATAGTCGAGGACGACTACGTCCTGCGCGAGACACTCCGCGAACTGCTGGAACTGGAAGGCTACAGCGTCACTACGGCGGCGGACGGAATTGAGGGACTGGACCGGTTCGGCGAGGGCGCCACGGTCGTGATTCTCGATCTCAACATGCCGCGGCTGGATGGCTTCGGCTTCGCGGTCGAGCTGGAGCGGCGTGGCCTGCGTGAGGACGTTGCGTTGCTTATCCTCACGTCTGATTTTCGGGCTTGGGAGAAGGCCGCGCGGATCGGTGCTGAGGCGTGGCTAGCGAAGCCGTTCGATGCCTCGCATCTTCTCGATCTCGTGGCGCAGCTTGCCAGCCGCCAATCGCGGCAAGCGTGAACCGTGCTGTCGCTGCCCTGAACACCTCCTGTCGTCCACGGACCAGAACGGACTGTCGATGCGCTTGTGGCAGCGACCGACGCGGTCTAGAGACTCTAACGTTCGCTGAATCGGATCAGGCAGCTGCCCGCTGCTGATCGCCGCGCAGAGCCACGCCGGTCGCCGGATCGAAGACGTGGATGCGATCGGCCGGGAAGATGAGTGTGACGGAATCCCCGGTGCGCAGCGGAGTCGTCTTTTCCGTCTCGATCGCCACGAGTTTGCCCCCGACCGGCGCGTGTAGGATCGTTGCTGAGCCCATCGGCTCGACCAGGGAGATGGTCGTCTGAATGCCATCGCCGCCCGGCACAATCTCGATGTCCTCAGGCCGAATGCCAATCGTGACGCGCTGCCCCCGCGAGAGATGCGCGTGTGGCTGGGTCAAGGGTACGGAGAAACCATCCCCAACCAATGCAGCTCCGCGCGCCGTATCGCTCACCTGCGCGTCTAGGAAGTTCATCGGCGGAGAGCCGAGGAAGCCGGCGACGAAGATATTGACCGGTTGGTTGTATAGCTCGAGCGGAGTGCCGACCTGCTGGAGCACGCCGCGATCGAAGATCGCCACGCGGTCGGACATCGTCATCGCTTCGGCCTGGTCGTGCGTGACATAAACGACGGTCGTCTCCAGGCGGTCGAACAGAAGCTTCAGCTCCGCTCGCATCTGCACGCGGAGCTTGGCGTCGAGATTGGACAGCGGCTCATCGAGCAGGAAGATGCGCGGCTCGCGGACGAGCGCCCGGCCGAGCGCGACGCGCTGCCGCTGGCCGCCAGAGAGCTGTCGGGGCTTGCGATCCAGTAGCTCCTCGATGCCGAGCATCTTGGCGGCTCGCTGCACGCGCTCGGCGATGACGTTTTTAGGCATCCCGCGCACCTTGAGCGCGAAGGCGAGGTTGTCGCGGACGCTCATGTGCGGATAGAGGGCGTAGCTCTGGAAGACCATCGCGATGTCCCGCTCGCCGGGGAGCAGGCCGGACACCGGCTGGCCGTCAATGTAGATCTCGCCCTCGGTGACCTCTTCCAGCCCGGCCAGCATGTTCAGCGTCGTGCTCTTGCCGCAGCCGGAAGGGCCGACGAGCGTCATGAACTGGCCGTCGGCAATCTCCAGCGTCAGGTCGCGGACGGCCTCGACTTTCCCATAGCGCTTGGTTACGTGGTCGAAGAGAACTGAAGCCAAGGTGTTCCTCCCAGGAGAGGTGTCGGCTAAGCTGGCCTCCGCCGCTCAGCCATCTATTCTTTGACGGCGCCGAGCGTCAGGCCGCGAACGAGATACCGTTGCACAGCCAGCGCGAAGACGAGCACGGGCAGCACCGTAATCACGCCCAGCGCGGTCATTTGATCCCAGAGCATTCCCTTATCAGTGATGAATCCAGACATGACGACGGGAAGCGTCTTCGCCTCAATCCGCGTCAGCATCACGGCGAAGAGGAACTCGTTCCAAGCCAGCACCGCGGAGAGAATCGCGGTGGCGACGAGCGCCGGCGCCGAGAGCGGCAGGACGATCTTCCAGAACCGCTGCCAGGCGTTGCAGCCGTCAACCATCGCCGCACGCTCCAACTCCGGTGGCAGCTCCTCGAAGAAGCCGATCATCAGCCAGACGACAAATGGCAGGTTGAACGCGGTGTAGGTGAAGACCAGTGCCCGGCGCGTATCGAGCCATTGCAGCTCTCGCATGATCAAGAAGTACGGGATCGCGGTGACGATGGCTGGATACATCCGTGTCAGGAGCATCCAGAAAGCGAGGATGCCGTTCAGCTTAAACGGGAGCTTGGCGCGCGACAGGCCGTAAGCCGCCATCGAGCCGATCAGGACCGAGAGCGCCGTCGACGAAAGCGTCACGACGACCGAGTTCATGAAGAAGTGGCCGAGCTCGTTGCGCTCAAACAAGACGCGATAGCCATCGAGCGTCCAGCTGTTCGGAATCAGCCGGGGCGGGTAGGCGAGGTAGTCAACCTCGTGCTTGAACGAGGTCGTCACGAGCCAGAGCGTTGGCACCAGCGTGATGACGAGGCCGAGACCGAGCGCGATCCAACGCGCGACCGACCAGCCCACGTTGCCCCAGCGCAAGCGCCGCTGCCGTGTCTCAGGGGCGGCGATCAGCCGTCGTGTTTCCTCGGTTGTCGTCGTTACTGCCATGCGCGTGCCTCAGGAACCTTACTCACAGTGATCTGCTCGCTCGGCGGCGCGCCCAGATGACCAGGAGCGAGAGGAAGATCACCGCGAGCAAGAAGAGCCACGACGCCGCCGCGGCTCCACCGATATTGAAGTAGCGCAGTCCTTGCTTATAGATGTACGAGGAGAGCATCTCCGTCGCGTAACCAGGACCGCCGTTTGTCAGCACATAGATCGTGTCGAAGACTTTGATGGCATCCATGAAGCGCAAGAGCGCCGTGACGAGGATGACCGGCCAAAGCATGGGCAGCGTGATGTAGCGGAAGACCTGCCAGCGGGACGCGCCGTCAATCTGCGCGGCGCGATACGGCTCGCTTGGCAGCGCCGCGATGGCCGCGGTCATCACGATGAGTACGAATGGCGTCCATTGCCAAATGTCGACGAGCATGACGGCGATGAAAGCCCACGTCGGCTCGACGAACCACAGGATGGGATCCAGACCAACAAGATCGAGCAGATAATTGACGAGTCCCTTATCGAACAGCAGGATGCGCCAGAGGACGCCGACGACGACCGGCGTCATGATCATCGGAATGAGCAGGATCGAGCGAATGACTCGCGTCCACCAGCTGCCGGTCATGATGGCGAGCGCCAGGCCGAGACCGAGCACGAGCTCGGCGGCGACAGTGCCCAAGCCGAAGATCGCCGTGTGGTACGCGGAGGTGCGAAACACCTCGTCCGACAAGGCAGCGCGGTAGTTGGCCAGCCCGGCCCACTGTGGCTCGGTTCCCGGCTGGTTCATGAACCAGGTGTGGAAGCTCAGCCAGAACGTGCGACCGAGCGGGTAGAGGCTCGAGATCGCCAGGACGATGATCGCCGGGAGGAGAAACGCGATGAAAACCGGCTGCTCTCCGAGCCGCGCGCTGAATCTCCGTTTTCGAGGTGACGGTAGGGCGGTGGCCATGGTTATCGTCGCTGTGGAGCGTGGGGAGACGGGCCGAGCGCACGCACATTCGTGGGCGCCCGGTTCGGAGTGGCCCGGGCCGCAGGGACCCGGGCGCACTCCTCAACGCTCCCGAAGGCGCGCCAATTACTCAACGTACGGCGCGGTCGGCGGATTCTGGTCGAGAAGCTTGTTCCACTCGTCGGCGATCCGGTTGAGCGTCTCCTGCGGATCGGCGTCCTGGTAGACCGTCTTCTCAAGCTCCTTCTGAAGGATATCCCAAGCAGCCGGGAACTGCGGGATGCGCCAGATCGGCTTGGCTGCCTGGATCGCGGCCAGAATCTGCGGGTACTCCGGATAGAGTTCCGTCAGCTCCGGATCCTCCCAGGTCGCGAGCTGCGGCGAGCCGATGCCGAATTCAACCGCGAAGCGCTTCGCGTTCTCCGGCGAGGTGTACATCTTGATCCATTCCCAGGCGAGATCCTTGTTTTGGGTCGTCTGAGGAATGGCGAGGTTCCACGCGCTCAGCTCGGACGGACCGGGGAACGGAGTCAGTGCCCATTTGTCGACGATCTTCGACTTCTCGGGATCGCGGGCCTCGGCGCGAATGAAGCTCGGCCAGAGCTCGCCCTGCGCCACCTCTCCGTTGAGCACCGCGTTCTTGTGCGTCGGGATGTCCCAACCCGGCATGCCTGGCGGCGCGTACTGCAGCGCATCCCGCAGGAGCTGGATCGCGCGGACGCCGGCCTCATTCTGGTGGAAGAGCGGCCGCCAGTTCTCGTCGCAGAGCGGCTCGCCAGACTCCCAGTACCGGCTCAGCCAGTAGCCCTGAAGCTGCTCTCCGATGCCGACCCAGGACGCGCCGAAAATGCCGTCCTTCGTCAGCGCGGCGGCGTGACTGTTGTACTCCTCCCAGGTCGTCGGCGGCTCCAGACCAGCAGCTTCGTAGAGGTCAGTCCGGTAGATGATCCCCATCGCATCGTTCGCGTTCGGGATGCCGTAGCGCACGTCCTGCCACAGGCCGGAGAGCTTCGCCACATTCGGGATGAACCGCTCCATGTCGTACCCATCCCGCTCGATGTACTCCTCGAGCGGGGTCATGTAGGGCGCGAACTCGCCATCCCACTGGAATGCGACGTCGATCACGTCGTAGGCACCGGTGCCGGTGATGAGATCGGTGGCGGCGTTGTCGTGGAGGTTCTGATACGGGAAGGCCACCACCTCAACCGTCGCGCCGGTCGCCTCCTCGAACTCAGGCGCGATGAGGCGTGCCGCGGCGTCGTAGGTGCCGGACTCCATGTAGAGAACGGTAAGCTTCTCACCCTGGAACCGCTTGGACCGGATGACCGCGGGAGCCTTCGGCGCCGCCTTCGCCCGCGCGCCAACTCCGGCCGCAACCGCTGCCGCGGAGGCGCCGGCGACGGCCTTCAACGCGCCGCGCCTCGTAATCTTCCGTTCCATGTCCATCTTCTCGCTCACGTGAGTCCTCCTTTCACCGCCGCGTCTGCCAATCGAAACGCGGCATAGTCGAAACAACTCATCGACCTTTTCTGCGTGCTTGCAGTGTCCTTCAGCTATTTCCCCCACTCGCTCCGAAGCACAGCGCCGTCAGCGCGTACATGCGCATCGCTTGCTTCACGCTCGTCACGCTCACCCACTCGTTCGGGCCGTGCGCGAGCGGAAGCTGACCGGGACCGAAGGCCGCCAGCGTGGGGATGCCACCCAGGACATGGAACGCGTAGGCGTCGGTAGCTCCCGGGAAGGCAGCGAGCGGCGGCGCCTGGCCCAGGATGTCGCGTGAAGCTGCCAGCGCGGCTGTCACCATTGGATGGTCAGTCGGGACCTCCGAGGGCGGAATCCACTCGAGAACCGGATGCGGATCAATCTCGTACGTCGCCCCGCGCAGCTCCGACTCGACGCGCTTGAGCGTGGTCATGACGTCCTCGAAGAATGTCTCGCGCTCCATGCCGGGCGTCGTCCGGACGTCAGTCCAGAACTCCGCGTGGCCTGGCACCACGCCGTACCCAACGCCGCCGAGCGTCTTGACGCCGATGTTGATCGTCGGACCGGTCGGGCAGAGCGGATGGGCAGGATAGCGAGGCTTGAATTCGCGGCGGAAGGCGACCATGAACCGCGCCATCGCCTCGACCGCGTTCACGGTTGGAAGCAAATCGGAAATCGATGAGTGAGTCTGTGTTCCGTGAACGACGACGCGAAAGCACGAGATGCCGCGCGAGACGATCCGAATCGCGTCCCAGTCCTCGTGCACGCCGGACGGCTCGCCCAGGATGATGGAATCGATGCCTTCGAGCGCCCCGGCTTCGACGAGGTACTTGGCGCCCATGGCCGAACCATACTCCTCGTCGGCGGTAAAAACTAGGCTGAGCGACCCAGCAGCGTCTGGAGCAGCGTGGGCGAAGGCCGCGCCCGCGAGGATCATCGCCGCCACCGCGCCCTTCATGTCCGTCGAGCCGAGGCCGTACAGCCGGTCCCCCTGGATCGTCGGCGTGAGCGGATCTGTACGCCACTCGGGGGCGGCGTCACCCACCGGCTTCGTGTCGATGTGTCCGCACAGGGCCAGATGCGGTCCGGGATGAGCGCCGTCGATGCGGACGATCAAGTTCGGCCGGTGCGGCTCCTTGGCGATGACGCGCGGCTCGGGTAGCCCGTAGCGCTTGAGCGCGTCGGTGATGACGGCCGCCGGCGCGGTCTCATCGCCTGGCAAGTTCGGGCTCGGCGCGGCTATGAGGGCACAGGCGAGATCAATGACTTCCTGGTCTCGCCCGGCGAGAAACTCAATTGCCGCGGCTCGCGCTCGCTCCACGTTCGCTCCCATGTCCCTCCTCACTCCCCAGTTCCGTCGGGCATGCCGGGGTGGCGCAGAAGGAATCCGCCGTCGACTGGAACGATCGCGCCGGTCACGTAGCTCGCCTCGTCTGAAGCGAGGAACGCGACGACGGCTGCCACTTCTTCCGGCAGACCGTATCGCCTCAGGCTCGTCGCGCGCTCCAGCGCCGCGCGTGCTTCGGGATCCTGCGGCGCCTTCACGGATGCCGTCTCGCTGACGTCGATCGGGCCGGGAGCGACGGCATTGACGCGAATGCCGAACGGGCCGAGTGCTAACGCGAGATTCTTCGTCAATGACTCAACCGCGGATTTGGCAGCGTCGTAATGCGGCGTGAGAGCGTTCGGCCGGTGCGCGTGAACGGAGGAGATATTGACGATTGCGCCGCGCCGGTTCTCCCGCATGATCCGGCCAGCCGCGCGCGAAACGAAGAAGAAGCTGGAGAGATTGACGTCGATGACGCGCTGCCACTCCTCGGTCGCCATATCGAGCAACGGCGCGAAGCCGACGCCACTCGCCGCCGTCAGCGACGCGTTGTTGACCAAGATGTCGATCGTGCCGAACGTGTCCGCCGCCTCGGCGACCAGCCGCTCTACCGCCTGCTCATTGCTGACATCAACGGCGCGAGCGAGGGCCCGGCCGCCATTGCCGGTAATCTCCGCGGCAACTGCTTCGACAGCCGCCAGGTCGCGGCCGCACAGAGCAACCGCGGCGCCTTCCGCGGCGAGCCGCCGCGCGATTGCTCGTCCGATTCCCTTGCCGCCCCCGGTGATGAGGGCGACGCGTCTGTCAAAACGCTGTGTCATCGTGGCTGCCCGTCCACCTGCGCCTCAATTCCGAGATAGCTCGCCAGGTGCTCGATGCCATCTTTCGGCGTGATCCGCTGCAGGTTGAGAGGCGCGCGCTTGAGCAGTACGTGCGTCTCCCGGTGGCCGGAGCCGGTAAGGACGGCAACCACCGATTGCCCTGGCTGCATCTTGCCTTCGGCCAAGAGACGCTCGATCGCGGGCAGCACGACGGTCGATGACGGCTCGGCGTACAGACCCTCCGCGGCTCCGATCCGGCGGAGAGCTAGGATCGCCTCCTCGTCCGTGGCGACGCAGACAGCGCCGCCGGACTCGCGGATCGCCGCCAGCGCCTCAGCGCCATCGTGCGGGTAGGTGTGCTGCAGCTTGACCAGGATCGTCTCTGGCGTCTCTGGGAACGGGATCGCCAGCAGGTCCTCGTCCGTGCTGAGACCTTCCCGCTCCGCGATTTCGAGCGCGTTGTACGCGGCCGGTTGGACTCCCGCGATTCGCGGCAGGCGATCGATGCGTCCCATCTCGCGCAGGTCAAGGAGCGCCCGCCAAATCGACGACAGGGTGCCACCGCCGCCAATCGGGACGACGATCCAATCCGGCACGCCGCCGTATTGCAGGATGATCTCGTAGCCGAGTGTCTTCGCGCCCTCGCTTTGGTACGGGTTCGCCCGGCGGTAGGTCGTCGTCTCGTAGGCGCCGAGGCGATCGCGGGCCTGCGCGAGCAGGTCTAGCGTCTCCTCGATCGTCCCGTCCACCTCGAATATGGCGGACCCGAGCGCGGCCAACGGCATCAGACGCGCAGGAGGCACGCCCCGGCTGACAAGAACGGCGTGGCGCAGACCCGCGCGTGCGGCATAGGCGGCCGACGAAAGCCCGGCTGAGCCAGTCGAGCCGATGATCGCGGAGGAATAGTCAAGTGCCTTCCCCTTGGCGATCGCGACGGCCAAGCCACGGTCCTTCTGCGACCCGGTGGGGTTGACTCCTTCCCATTTCCAGTGCAGGCGTAGACCCAGCGTTGAGCCCAGGCGCGCTGGGATCAACGGCGTCATGCCCTCGCCGAGAGTTACCAGATCGGCTGATTCGTCAATCGGTAGCAGATCGATGAAGCGCCAAATACCGGGAAGCTCGCGGTCGAGTCGCGCGATCCGAAGATCGTAGACGAACTCAATATCACCGCCGCAGAGAGTGCATCGCTGAACGTAGCGGTCCGTTGGCAATTCCTGGCCGCATTTTCGACAGCGAATGCAGTACTTACCCATGCGCAGGGGCTCCCTCCTGTACCTGCCGATTCCCGCGCCGCGTTTGCCGTTGCCGGGAGCGGGTTTCGGATTGGGGGACCGGACCGACGCGGAGGTGGGTCTCGATCCACTCGATCACCTCCCGCCGGTTGGGAGGCGATCCTTGCCACCGCCGATCGACCACGGCGGCGGAAAGGATGTCCGCGAGGACCATGATGGTGTCGAAGGCAATCAGGAAGGTGCCGGCGCGGGCCACTTCAGGCGTCAGGACAGCGAGGGAGATCGTCGCCTCGGCGGCCAGCGGGGACTGCGGCACGGTCGTGATCGCGATCGTCGTCGCGCCGAACGACTTCGCCAGGGCTAGCATCTCGATCAGCTCGCGCGTGCGTCCCTGGTGGGAGATGCCGATGACGACATCTTGATCGTTCGTCGCAATGACCTGGTTGGAGAAGAGGTCGATCGTCGCCGCGGTGCACGGGATTCCGGCCCAATTCAGCTTGATCGCCATCCCCAACGCCGGGACATAGGCGCCACCGTGACCGAGTGTGGTGACGTGACGCGCGTTGGCGATAGCCTCCACTGCGCGCTCGATCGCCGCGTAGTCGAGCGTCTTCAGTGTCGTTTGCAGCGCGTCGATCTGCCGCTTGACGATCGTGCTCGCCAGACCTTCCAGTCCGTTGCCGGACGTGGGTGGCCCGAGCGTTTCGAGGTCCTTGGATTCGATGCGACCGAGCGACTGGGCGATACCCTGGACGAGCTCCCGGAAGCCGGCGTAGCCGACGGCTCGGCAGAAGCGCGTGACGGAGGGGAGACTAACGCCGCTAATGGCAGCAACGTCGTAAATCGTCATGCCCAATATGGCCCAGGGATCTCTTACGATCGCCTCGGCCACCCGACGCGAAGCGCCGGTGAGCGCCGGAAGGCGCTGCTCGATCATCGTCAAGCAGTCGATCGTGCGATACCTAGCTGCCTGATCCACCATCTGATCCTCCCACGGCGTCGGGGGAAGCGACGACGACGTCCGCTGAAAGAAATTTCCAGCAATTGTACTGGCGCGATGACCCCCGTCAAGTGGGAGTCGGGCAGCAGTGCTGCTTCACGGCGCGCGTCACAACCGCTTCCCAATTGAAAAGGTGCTTTCCGGCGCGATGACCGCGGAGAGTCGCCGATTAATTCGGCTTCTTGCTCGCTCGGACCATCCCGCGGTGCCACGTCACCCCTGCGGGGCAGTCTCCTATTGTGCATGATTTCGCTGGCAAGCATAGCCTCATCGGCGCACCCGCCCGCTGGACTGGTCACCGGTAGGCGTTCCCGGATATGGGGCGGCTTGAAGGCGAAAAGAAGTTTCGCTCCCTGAAATCGTCGCCTGTCCGGCCCTTGCTGAGAGTCAGCGGGGGGCCTGGTTGCCCGGTTGGAGTTGTTGAGAGAGTTACTTTCGCCCGCCATAACCACGAGATCGCGACAGACCGCCACCGCCTTCGCGATGCGTTCCCTGGGGATGGCGCACAATGCTAAGGGCGCGCTTCGCACGAGCGGAGTCAGGCGCGCTGACACGCGGGGGTGAGGAACATGCCGATCGCGTACTTCGATCCATTTTCCGGCGCGAGCGGGGACATGATCCTCGGCGCCTTGATCGACGCGGGGGTGCCGCTGGAGCAATTGCGGGTTGAGCTGGCGAAACTGGACATCAGTGGCTACTCCCTCGACGCGCATTCAGCGAATCAGCATGGCCTCACTGGAACGCGCGTCACGGTGACTTCGACCTCCGATCAGCCCGCGCGTGCCTGGCGCGAGATCCGCGCGCTCATCGAGCGGTCGGCGCTCGAGGACTCCGTCAAATCGCGGTCTCTCGCGATCTTTGAGCGGCTGGCGAAGGCAGAAGCAAGCGTCCACGGCGTCTCGCCCGAGGATGTGCATTTCCACGAGGTCGGCGCGGTTGACGCGATCGTCGACATCTGCGGCGCGTGCATTGGGCTGCAGCTGCTCGGCGTGACCGAGGTCTTCAGCGGGCCGCCGCGACTAGGAACCGGGTTTGTCCGGGCCGCGCACGGCGTGCTTCCGGTCCCAGCGCCAGCCACCGCCGCGCTACTCGCGGACGCGTCGGCTCCGACCCTGGGACCGGTCGCGGGGCACGAGCATGTCGAGGCAGAGCTCCTCACACCGACGGGCGCCGCGATCCTGACGACTCTTGCTCGCTTCGAGCGACCCCCGTTCGCCGTCTCACGCGTCGGCTACGGCTTCGGGGCTCGGGAGTTGCCGTGGCCGAACGCGCTCCGCCTGTGGATCGGTGAGCCGACGCCAGAGGAGCGGCGAGACAATGGCGAGTCCGAGCTGCTGCTCGAGACGAATATCGACGACATGAGCCCACAGGCGTACGAGCTGCTGGTCGAGCGTCTCTTCGCCGCGGGCGCGCTCGATGTCTGGCTAACACCGGTCATGATGAAGAAGGGGCGGCCCGGAACCGTCGTCAGCGCGCTGTGCCCGGCTGACCGGCGGGAAGAGATTGAGGAAGCGTTCATCCTGAACAGCACGACCCTCGGCGTCAGGCGTGTGCCGATCGCGCGAACGAAGGCCGAGCGGCTAATCGAGACGGTCGTGACTCGCTGGGGCGATGTGCGGATCAAGCTCCGGGGCTGGCGCGGCCGGGTGATCGACGTGATGCCGGAGCATGACGATTGCGCCCGGATCGCCCGCGACACCGGCGTGCCACTCCGCGAGGTGCAGGACGAAGCCCGCCGCATCGCGGAGGCCTACGTGGGCCGGCGTATGAGCGAGATCGAGCAAACGCGAAGTTCATAGCCGTGCTTGTTTGCGCAGGCTGGCGGCTGCGCGGCCGTCACTATCGCTGGCAGCTGAACATCATTCCGCGGTCGTCGAAGCGAGAACGCTCCCCCAGGCAAAACTGTTGTCGACGCTACAATGACCGCAAGCCACGGAATTGAAGCGCGCGGAATCGCGATGGGGGTGAGTCATGGCACAGTCGTCGTATCCGGTGCGTTTCTCGATCGATTATCCCGACCGGCCGCTGAACCGATTGACGACGTTCTTTCGACTCTTCACCGCGATCCCGATCCTCATCGTGCTTGGCACTGTCTCCGGCTCGACGGGGGAATGGACCGGCGACAACGAACGCGTGGTGGTTGGGGGTGTCGGCGGGCTGCTCTTCTTTGGCCCGTTGTTGATGATCTTGTTCCGACAGAAGTATCCCCGCTGGTGGTTCGACTGGAATCTCGAGCTCCAACGATTCAGCAATCGCGTACTGGCGTACCTCGCGCTAATGGACGACCGGTATCCCTCGACCGATGAGCATCAGTCGGTCCACCTCGACTACGACTATCCTGATGTTCCGCGAGACCTGAATCGCTGGATGCCACTGGTGAAGTGGCTGCTCGCGTTTCCGCACTACATCGTCCTCACCGTCCTCGCGATACTGGCGATCGGCGCGGTCGTCGTCGCCTGGTTCGCGATTCTGATTACCGGGCGCTACCCAAGGGAGCTTTTCACCTTCGTCGAGGGCGTGCTGCGCTGGAGCAACCGCGTCGCCGGCTACGCCTTCACGCTCGTCACCGACCGTTATCCGCCGTTCAGGCTCTCCCCGTAGAGCCAATGGCTTAGCCGGGCACCGTCGCCGGAAGTTGAACGGCTAACCGCGCCGGAGCTTTGCCATGAGAGCGTCGCGTAGCGTCTGAAGTTCCTCGACTCGGAGGAGATGGAGGGCTGCAGCGTACCAGCCCGCGCCGATAAGCACCGGCGCCGCAACGAGTACGATCTCCCTACCCAGGTGCAGCCAAGCGGTGGGTGACTCGGGCAAGAGGGCATCCACGGCAAGCCAGGTGGCTCCCGCGGCCGCGGCCATCGTCAGCGCGGCCGCGGCGCAGCGGATCGCGGTGCGGAGTAGCGCGGGAGAGACGATCCGGCCCATCGTCCGGCGCGCGAGATACCACATGATCAGCGCGTGCCCGATGAATTGGGCGGAATTGGCGAGGACAAGTCCCAGCATCCCGAGCCAGTTGACGAGGCTCAGCGCGACGAGGAAGTAGATGCCGATGGCGACGACGCCGACGATCACCGGCGTACGTGTGTTCTGCCGGGCGTAGAAGGCGAAGATCAGAATCTGATCGTAGGCGGCGAAGAGCGTGCCGGGCAGATAACCGAGAAGCGCGACGACGATCAGTCTGGCGCCCGTTTCATCCGTCGCGCCGTGGTGAAAGAGAAGGTCGACCGTGGGGCGGGAGATCGCGGCCAAGCCGAGCACTGCCGGAAGGATTAGGACGGTGGTCATCGCCAGCGCCCGACCCAGTGTGGTCCGAAAGCGCTCCTCATCTCCGGCGCTGAAGTGGCGCGAAAGGGTGGGCAACGCGGCCAGCGAGATCGCGGCGGCGACAAGTCCGAGGACGAGCTGCACGAGCGTCGTCGCGTAGCGCATCGCCCCCAACGCGTCCCGCTCTGCTCCCCAGGCTAGGTTGCGATCGACGACGGTCGCGACCGTGTTCACGATCAGGCCGAGAAAGATCGGGACGTAGAGGCGCAACACCCGCCGGACGGCTGGATGCCCAAACGCCAGGTTCGGTCTCGGCAGCGCGCCGGCCCGGCGCAGCGGCGGAATCTGCATCGCTGCGATCAGCGCCGCTCCGGCCACGACGCCAATCGCCATGCTCTTGACACCCAGCGGCCCGGCAAACACGGCGATGGCGACGACGACCGCCGCGTTGCGAACGGCGACGGAGAGTGCGGGAGCCGTGACGCGCTCCAGCGCGTAGAGGACGCCCATCATCACAGTGCCAGCAGTCAGGAAGACGACTGCCGGCAAGATGATTCGCACCAGTGTGATCGTAAGCGCCGTGGTGGCCGGGTCGCGCGCGTCTTCGCCGCCGAGCGCCGTCATCAATCGCACGACCTGAGGCGCGAAGAGGACCCCGATGGCGACCGTGATGCCGGAAACGATCAGCGCCAAGCTGAGAAGCGCGCCGCTGATCCGGCGGAGCTCCTCTCGCGTCGCCTGATTCGGCGCGGCCCACTGGGCGAGCACGGGAACGAGCGCGGCCTGAAGCATGCCGCTGATGAGGAGATCGAAGAGAAGGGTGGCAACGTTGTCGGCGATCGTGAACGCGGCGATCTCATCGCCCGTTCCGAATAGCCCGGCCGCGAGCTGCTCTCGCGCCATGCCGAGGAGCCGGCTCAGCACGTTGCCGAGCATGATCAGCATGGCCGCGCCGGCAATGCCTCGACCGAGGTGGCTTTGCGCTTCGGCGGGTGTCTGCCGCGAGGCGGCGTCCGGAGTGATGGGACCAGCCGCGGCCACTGCGCGCCTAACGAGAGGGAGCTACCGGAAGCGGTACCAGACGATCAGCGCCGCCAAGGCCGCGAACAGCCCGTCGGGGATGATCGTCAGGTAGAGCGCCTCCTCGACCCCGGGAGCGAGGCGGTTGATCTGCGACCAAGAGATGCCGAGTCGCTGCGCGAGAATCGCTCGGCCGACGATGAGCGAGACGACGACGGCGGCGATGCCGACGATCTGAAGATCCGCGCCACGCTTCCCTTGCGCGGCCCACGCCATCCCTTCCGCGACGCCGAAGCCGAGCAGCAGCATCAGATAGAAGTTCCAATCCGGCGCGTAACCCCAGAGGATGCCGATCACCACCGCGATGCCGAAACCGACCCCGGCTGCCCGCGCCAAGGAAGTCGTGCTTGTGCGATAGGTCGGCAGGCCGCGAACGCCGGCACACTCCGGGCAGCGAAGACCAACCGGCGTGCGCACGCCGCAGCGCGGACAAATCGGCTTGCCGCAACGCGAGCACCGCAGCCGCGTCATCACGCCCGGGTGGTAGCTGCACCGGACCTCGCCTGTAACGGTGGGGAATTCCTCGGTGGTGGCCATCCGTCCTCAGTCGCGCTCAGTCCGGCCGCTTCCGGACCAATCTGAACTGCAAGGATACGTCATGCGGGCAGCTGCCCGGAAATTCGGGGTTGATGCGCCGCGCCTGAACGCGGGCAGTCTACCGGCTATTTGGAGCGAGCGTACTTCTGAGGCCGATTGCCCCGGCGCCAGAGACGAGCCAGCCAGTCGCGCAAGACATGAAATGAGAAGAGTGGTAACGCCATTTGTCTCCTCCAGCGCCAAGGCTGGCGGACTAGCCGGTAAAGCCATTCCAAGCCGAGCGATCGCAGCCACCGGGGCGCGCGGGGAGCCGCGCCAGCGATGAAATCGAGCGCGCCGCCGACACCGATGGCGACTCGTACGCCCAACCGCGCGAGCTGCTCGCGATTCCGCTGGATCCACACCACCTGTGCCGGAGCTCCATAGGCGACGGCGACGGCGCGAGCGCCGGATTCCGCGATGCGATTCAGGCTCGCCTGATCGTCCGCCTGATTGGGAGTCCCGTCTGACCACCAACCCGCAATTCGCGCGCTTGGAAAGCGCCGGGTCAGCGCGTCGGCGGCGGCTGCCGCGACGCCCGGTCCGGCACCGAGCAAGAACAGCGGCGCCTCGGCCGGCCCGCTTTCCTCGGCCAGCCATTCCACGATTTCGACGCCGGTCACGCGCTCGATCCGCGCTCCAACCCGAGGATAGAGCAGCCGCGCCGCAAGGACGACGCCGATGCCGTCAGCCGTGATCAAATCGGCGTCGGCGATGGCTGCCGCGAACTCCGGCATCTGGCGCGCGGCCATGACGTACTCGGGATTGAGCGTAACGATATGCGCGCAGTGATTGCCGGAGGCGTTGGCCAGCGAGGCTCGCAGCGACTGCCGAACGGACCGGGCGTCGGTGACATCGACCGGGATTCCGAGGATTGCAAGGCGGGAATCGGAACCGTTCGCCGGCGGCTCTCGTTCAGCGGTCATCGCTCCGACCCATCGCCGCCATGTAAGAACGGGAGGACGGCGGCCAGGAAGGGCTCGGTGAGGTCGCGGTGCAGGAAATGCCCGCCACCGGGTATGTGCGCCCACGTCACAGTTGGCAGCAGGCTCCGGACGCGCGCCACATCTTCAGGGTGGACGACGCTGCCGGCTTCGGTGTCGCCATACGTCACGAGTATCGGCGTGCGAACCGCTGGGAGCCGTGCCAAGGCCGCCTCGCGATCGTCGCACATCGCGAAGGGACGCAGCTCGGTAAAGACGCCCGGCGCCGTGCTCGTGATGCTCTCGGCGCGGCGCAGGCAATCGGCGTCGCTCCAATCCGGATGCTTCTGTTTGAGATCCCGCGCGACGACTTCGGTGGGTGTCGTGGCGAGCGTGAGCCATCGGTCGAACCGGTCGCCCGCGCCGGGATCGGGACGCAATGGCGGATCCTCCAGGACGATCCGCGCGGCGCGATCGGGCCACTTTGCCGCCCAATAGAGCGCGATCAGCGCGCCGAGCGAATGGCCGATTATCATCGGGCGTTCCAGGCCCAGCGTCGAGATCAGGCCGTCAAGGTCTGAGACATAGTCGTCGATCAGGTAGCCGGTCGGCGGCTTGTCCGAGTCGCCGTGGCCGCGGAGGTCCGGGACAATCAGCCGGAAGCGCGTGGCCAGGCAGTCGATGATGGGAATCCAGGAAACGCCGCGAGATCCGATACCGTGGAGAAGGATCACTGGCTCTCCAGCGGAGCCATATACGGAGACGGCGAGGTGAATGGGGCCAACGTGATAACGGGCGCGGCGGTTCGTGATTGCGTGCAAACGAGTCATCGAGGTTCGTGCTCCACTCCTCCGACCTGGGTCCGAGGGCGCGTCGCTCTCAATCGTCGCACAGGTACGTCCAAGGGTGCAGCTAGGAATTGGGGAATTTCCTGACACGCACGGTCGTCATTTGCCTGTACAATGCTGCCGGAAGGGTGGCCGCCAAGCCACGCGGCGGCTTCGGCATGTCTCTTGCGTCAACAGCGCTGCGGTGGAGCCGCGGGCGGTCCGCGGATCGGCCAGCAGTGTGCTGGTTGCCCCCGAGCGCCGGCGGCAGTCGAGAATGGAGGATGAATCAGATGCTTAAGCGGAGCCTATCGGTCTTCATGGTCGCCCTGCTGGCGGTCGTCGTGCTGGCAGCGTGTGGTGACGACGACGAGGACGAGGAGCCAACGGCGACCCCGACCGAATCGGCTGAAGTAACTCCGACCACGGGCGGTGCCGCGGAAACGCCAGCCGGATCTCCCGCCGCATCGCCGGCTGCTTCTCCGGTCGCTTCGCCGGTTGCTTCCCCAGTCGCCTCGCCCGCCGCTTCCCCGGCCGCTTCGCCGGCCGCATCGCCTGAAAGCAGCCCTGAGGCCTCGCCGGCTACTGGTACGGCGGCGGAGTCCCCGGCCGCTGGTGGCGGCGGTGGCGCCGCGGTGACGGAGATCACCATCACTGCCGGCAAGCCGACTGAGCTGCAATTCGACCCGGCCCAGTTCACGATCGCGGCTGGCACTGAGGTCAAGGTTACCCTGGTCAACGAGGGCGCGCTGCCGCACAACTTCGCGGTTGATGAGCTCGGCATCAGCGTCGACGTCCAAGCGGGGCAGACCCAGGAGTTCACCATCACGGCTGATCAGCCTGGCACCTACGAGTTCTATTGCAACGTGCCCGGTCACCGCGAGGCGGGCATGGTCGGGACGCTGATCGTCGAATAGCCGGTCGGCAAAGACAGCGGATTCGCGGCCACGGTGCAAAATCCGTGGCCGCGTTCTTTCTTGCGCTCCCGTATCATTGCGCTCAAATCGAGGGCGACGCGAGCGCGGTCGCCGGCAGGGCGCAACCGGCGCGAGGAGCGCCGCGGGAGTAGAGAAGGAGGCATGAGCAATGGCTCGTCTGCCGTATGCTGACCTCGCTGAGCTGCGCCGCGAGACGGATGGGATCCTGACGATCAGGGATGGCGGCGTCGAGATCAACGACGCCGAAGCGTTGCGGTCGAAAGTACTCGACCGCCTTGTCGCGACGGCCACGTTCGGTGAGGGCGATCTTCGAGATTCTGCGCGCTGGCTGATCCGCGCTGCCGCGGTGCGGCTCGGCGCCGTGCCGGCGTCTATTCACGACCTGTACCTCGCCGCTGGCCGGAACGAGTACAGCAACGCCACCGCTCCGGCGATCAACGTCCGCGGCCTGACCTACGACGTCGCGCAGACCATCTTCCGCGCGGCGATGAAGAACGACACGAAGATCGTCATCTTCGAGATTGCCCGCTCGGAGATGAGCTACACCTGGCAGAGACCGGCTGAATACGCTTCGGCGGTCTTGGCGGCGGCGATCAAGACTGGCTACCAGGGACCGGTCTTCATCCAGGGCGATCACTTCCAAGCGATCGCGAAGAACTACGCGAAGGACCCGGCGGCCGAGATCCAGAAGGTGCGGGACCTGGCGCAGGAGGCCATAGCCGCGGGTTTCTTCAATATTGACATTGACGCTTCCACGCTCGTGGACCTCTCGCGGCCGACGGTGCGCGAGCAGCAGGAGCTGAATTATCGCCACACCGCGGAGCTGACCGAGTTCATCCGCTCGATCGAGCCGGAGGGCATCACCGTCTCGATCGGCGGTGAGATCGGCGAGGTCGGCGGGCGCAACAGCACCGTCGAGGACCTCCATGGCTTCATGGAGGGATACCTGGCGGAGCTGAAGCAGCGTGGCGAGGCGGCCGGCAAGCCGATTGCGGGCATCAGCAAGATCAGCGTCCAGACCGGGACGAGCCACGGCGGCGTCGTCCTGCCAGACGGATCGATCGCTCAGGTCAACGTCGATTTCGAGACGCTCGCCACACTCTCGAAGGTCGCGCGCGAGCAGTACGGACTCGGCGGCGCGGTCCAGCACGGCGCCTCGACGCTCCCGGAAGAGGCGTTCAACAAATTCGCCGAGGCGAACGCGATCGAGGTGCACCTCGCGACGGCGTTCCAGAACCAGATCTACGACAGCCCGGCCTTCCCGGCTGACCTGAGGGAGCGAATCTACGCCTATCTCACGGAGCGCCATGCCGACGAGCGCAAGCCGGGGCAGACGGACGCGCAGTTCTATTACACGACGCGCAAGCGCGGATTCGGCCCGTTCAAGCGGGACCTGTGGGATCTGCCGGAGGAGACGCGGAGCCAGCTGATGTCCGAGCTGTTCTCCACGTTCGACTTGATCATGCAGCGGCTCGGCGTCGCCGGGAAGGCGTCGCTCGTCGACCGCATCGTCAAGCTGGTCGAGGTTCCCGTTCCCGCCCCGCAGGCGCTTCTGGCGACGTCGGTTCGGTAGCGGAGGCTCGCACCGCCTCGACGGTCAGTCGCCAGCCGGCATTTCCTGGCTGAATTCGGTCCTCGAGCGACTCAAGGACACGGAGAGCCGGCTCGCAGCGGTGGTAGAGGTCGTCCCGGCGCAGGATCCAGCGGAAGGCGAGGAGCATCGCCAGCCGGATGGCCTCAGCCACGCCGAGCCGGCTCGTCTTTGACGCGCGAATCTCGAACGCGGGCGTCAGCATGGCGCGGAAGTCAGCGAGTTTGTAGTGACGTCGCCAGCCGATCTCGTTCGTTTCGATCGGCCGCTCCCCTCGCCCCGTGATGTCCACGATGTAGTGGTAGAGGTTATACGTGTCGAGCCAAGCCAAGGGACCGGCGTAGGGGACGGAAATCACCAGCTGGCCACCGGGCCGGATGAGCCGCGTTAGCTCCTCGATGAGGGCCAGATCGTCGCGGACGTACTCGAACACGCCGTCGCAGACAATCCGGTCGCATGAGGCATCGGGAAGCGGAATCGCCCACGAGTCGGCCAGGAACGTGTGTCGCCCGGTCTGGCAGATGACGGGCCATGGCCGGCTGACCGTGCCGTGAAGGCTTTGGTCCGCCGGCAGAGGCAATCCGCACAGGCTGCGTTCTCGCGTTGGTCGGCTGATGTTGAGCGTGGAAATGCGAACGGTGCAGCGCCGGGATATCCCGGCTTTCGCGCTGCTTTCGTCCGCGTCCGGGTTGGTGGTTTCGATTTTGCTCGGTGCGCTCATGAGCCTAAGCTTACTGGAGGAGCGCGAGCGACGTGGGGCCCCAGGCGTATAATGTGATTCACGTGCCGCAACGGTAGCTTGCCCCGATATCCATCACTCCATGGAACACTGCTCGCTTCACCCATTCGACATGGACCTCGTGCGGCTCTATGCCCGGTCTGCCGCGGGCGACGATGCGCTGCTCGATGCCTTACCCGGCGATGGCCGCTGGCGGGAGTGGGTCGTTAGCGCGGCGCGGCGTGGTTATGAGCGCGCGCGAGCCGGCGACGAGGAAGGGGCGTCCGCGCTGACCTACGCACTTGGCCAGGTGCTGGCGACGCGCGAGCCGAGCTTCTTCTGCGAGGGTGTCAGCCTGACTTCCTGGGAGGCGCGCATCGATCGCGGGGTTGGGATGTTGATGCGGCCGCCGTCTCGCCTCTTCATTGACGCCGGGCTCGACACGGGTGCGGCGCGTGTGCTGCCGATACGGCTCGACCTCTCGCGCGGGATGATGGGTGGGGCGTACATCCCGGCGCGGCTCGTACCCGACTTCGAGCGGCTTCTGGAGGCGCGCCTCGAGCGCGTGGTGCGCCGGTTAATTGATGCCGAGCTCGATGGCGTTGCCGTAATGGGGCTAATGCTCGAGGTGGCGCGGTACGCGCGCGAGCGCGGGTTGGGGCTTTACGAGGCAATGGATGTCATCACGCCGGGGACCCCGGAAGCGTTGCCGCCGGGGGCGCGCCTCGTGGTCGCCGACCGCAAGCGGATCGCTCCGGACTTGCGCAAGCGCCTGGAGGCAGCCGCAAAGCCGCCAAAGAAGCCGGGACTGCTCTCACGAATCCTCGGCAAGTCCGCGGCGCCCAGCGATCCCCAATGGCCAGGAGGTGGCGGGTGATGAGCGAGGACGGAAATGGCGCGCCCGAGCGGCCCCGCCTCTTCACGCTCGAGGAAGCCAACGCGCTCTTGCCGCGAATCGCGCCGATCCTCGAGGAGCTGCAGGCGATGAAGGCAGAGCTGGACACCGCCCGCTTGGCCCTCGCGCAATTCACGCCAGCGATGCGCTCGAACGGTCACGGCGTCGAGGCGCTGGCGCACGAGCGCCAGATCGCGAACCTCGTCGCCAAGCTCTCGCAAGGCCTGCGCGAGATTGCGGGTCTCGGCGTCGAGGTCAAGGATCTCGACCACGGCATCGTCGACTTCCCGTCGCGGCGCGGCGATCGGATCGTCTACCTCTGCTGGCGCCTTGGGGAGGAGCGAATCCGCTACTGGCACGAGCTCGACGCCGGCTTTTCCGGTCGGCAGCCGCTCTAGCAATCCAGCCCCACCCGCACGGCACTCCCGACGCGTCCTCCTGTCCCGGCTGTTGGGGACGTGACCCAAAATTCCCGTACGGACGCTCTAACCAGACCCAGCGAGCTTGACGGAAACTACGCGAGATTGCTATCCTGTGGCCGTTAGCACTCTCGCGTTTCGAGTGCTAACAGTAGTGGAGCGAGCGATGGCGCAGCGGAGTGACACCCGACAAGCAGATCGCGGAGAGGGCCGAAAGGCGGACCTGACGCCGCGTCAGCGGGCGATTCTCAAGCTCATCGTCCACGAGTACGTGGCGACCGGCCGTCCCGTCGGATCGAAGGCGCTGACAGAGCGCTATCCGATCGGCGTGTCTCCGGCGACGATCCGCAACGAGATGGCGGAGCTCGAGGCCAGTGGCTACGTCGAGCATCTGCATACGTCTGGTGGTCGGGTGCCAACCGGAGCCGGGTATCGCTACTTCGTCCATCACCTGATGGGCGATGTCGAGCTTCCGCCTGGCGAGCAGATCATGATTCGACACCTCTTCCGCCAGGCGGAAGGGCAGCTCGAAGGGTGGATGGAGCTGGCCGCGACGACGCTCGCCGAAATCGCGGGCAGCGTCTCGGTCGTCAGCGCGCCGCGCAGCGCGGCCGCCCGCGTGCGGCACCTCGAGCTGATCTCGCTTCAGCCACGCGTCGCCCTGCTGATTCTGGTCACGCTCGAGAGCATGGTGCGGCAGATCATGATTCACTTGCCGCAGCCCGCGACTCAGGAGCAGCTCAGCAGACTGGCGGACACGCTGGTATTGGATGTGCGGGGGCTTGGCGCGGATGAGGTGGCCAGCCGTGGTCGCGGCACCGACACCCTGACGAGGCTGGTGATCGAGCACATCGAAGGGACGCTCCGCTCGTTGGACGCCGCCGGCCACATGCTGGTGCGGCATTCTGGCTTGGAGAACCTGGTCGGTTTGCCGGACCTCACGGACGCGGACTTGCAGCAGCTCTTCTCGCTCGTTCGTGGCGGCGGCTTCCTGTCGGTGCTGCTCCCTCGATTGGCGCCGCGGGCGGATGTCCAGGTCTTCATCGGCGATACCAGTCTCCCGGACGAGCTGCGACGCTTCGGCATCGTCGTCTCGATGTATGGCGTCGAGGATGTCGTAACCGGAGTCCTCGGAGTCTTGGGACCGACGCGCATGCCGTACCCGCGAGCCGTCTCGACCGTGCGCTACATGGCGCGATTGATGAGTGATCTCGTTTCGGAGCTGTATCCAACTGGAGACGGCGAATTTGGTAGGTCTGATCAACGTCGATCGCTACCGAGCTAAAGGGAAATGATGGTGACGGATGCAGAGGAGCCAGTGAAGCAGGCAGAGGACGTGGCCGCGGAAGACAACAAGGCGAATCCCGAGGCGGCCTCGGCCGAGCCGAATCATCAGACAGAGTCGGCGGCTGCGCAGAAGGAATCGAGCAACGGCGCGGCGACAGAAGCGACGCCTGATCTGGCAACGGTCATCGCGGAGCGCGATAGCTATCTCGATCAGCTGAAGCGTAGTCTGGCGGAGTTCGCCAACTATCGGCGACGGGTCGATCAGGAGCGGGCGCTGGCTCGTGAGCTCTCGACCCGCGATCTCCTGCGAGCGCTCGTGCCGATCATTGATGACTTCGAGCGAGCGCTGGCGGCTGTGCCAGAGGATTTGCGGGAGCATCCCTGGGTCGAAGGTATCCGGCTCATCGAGCGCAAGCTGCAAGCGCTGCTCGAGCGTGAAGGCGTGACCCCGGTCGAGGCGCTCGGCAAACCGTTCGATCCCGGTCTCCACGAAGCGGTAGCCACTGAGCCTGGAAGCACGCAGAATATTGTGGTCGAGGTGTATCAGAAGGGTTACTTGCACGGCCAGCATCTTCTGCGCCCGGCGATGGTCAAGGTAGGAGACGCACTGAGAGAGGAGACCGGAAGCGAGCAGCAGCCGCCCGCCGGAGACGAGGCGACAGCAGAGCAAGGAGAGTAAGCGGGCGGCGATCAGCGAGCCACCACGCACCAAACCAAGGGAGCAGACGAACATGGGACGGATGATTGGTATCGACTTGGGGACGACGAACTCAGTGATGGCCACTATCGAAGGTGGCGAGCCCGTCGTGATCCCCAACGCCGAGGGTGAGCGAATCACCCCGTCGGTTGTTGCCGTTACGAGCAGCGGCGAGCGCCTGGTCGGTCGCTTCGCGCGGCGCCAGGCGGTGACCAACCCGGAGAACACGATCTTCTCCATCAAGCGCTTCATGGGGCGCAAGTTCAGCGATCCCTCGGTCCAGCGCGACAAGGATCTCGTGCCGTACAAGATCCGGGAGGCGAGCAACGGCGGCGTTGAGGTCAAGATGGGCGACCGCTGGTACAGCCCGCCCGAGATCTCGGCGATGATCCTGCAGAAGCTGAAGGCGGACGCCGAGGCCTATCTGGGCGAGAAGGTCGACCGCGCGGTCATCACCGTGCCGGCTTACTTCGATGACTCGCAGCGGCAGGCGACGAAGGACGCTGGACGCATCGCTGGACTGAACGTCGAGCGCATCATCAACGAGCCGACGGCGTCGGCGCTGGCCTACGGTCTCGACAAGAAGGGCGATGAGAAAATTGCCGTCTACGACCTCGGCGGCGGTACCTACGATATCTCCATCCTGGACCTCTCCGAGGGCGTGTTCCAGGTTCTGGCGACGAACGGCGACACGCATCTCGGCGGCGATGACTTCGACCAGGTGATCATCGACTGGCTCGCCGAGGAGTTCATGCGCCAGGAAGGGATCGATCTGCGCAAGGACCGGATGGCCCTCCAGCGCCTGAAGGAGGCGGCCGAGAAGGCGAAGATCGAGCTCTCCAGCACGCAGCAGACGGAGATCAATCTCCCGTTCATTACCGCCGACGCGAGCGGGCCGAAGCACCTGAACATCACGCTGACCCGCTCCAAGCTCGAGCAGCTCGTCAATCACCTGGTCGAGCGCACGGTGGCGCCGATGGACGCGGCGCTGCGCGACGCGGGTCTGAGCAAGAATCAGATTGACGAGGCGGTTCTGGTCGGCGGTCAGACGCGAATGCCGCTCGTGCAGCGGCGGGTCCAGGCCTACTTCGGCAAGGAGCCGCACAAGGGAATCAACCCGGACGAGGTCGTGGCGATCGGTGCGGCGATTCAGGGTGGCGTCCTCGGCGGTGAGGTCAAGGACATTCTCCTGCTCGACGTCACGCCGCTGACGCTGTCGATCGAGACGCTCGGTGGTGTCGCGACGCCGCTGATCGAGCGCAACACGACGATTCCGACGCGCAAGAGCCAGATCTTCTCGACGGCGACCGACAACCAGCCGCAGGTCGAGATCCACGTCGTCCAGGGTGAGCGGCCGATGGCGGCGGACAACAAGAGCCTCGGCAAGTTCATCCTCGACGGCATCCTGCCCGCGCCGCGCGGCGTGCCGAAGATCGAAGTGACCTTCGACATCGACGCCAACGGTATCCTCAACGTGACCGCGAAGGACCTCGCCACGGGCAAGGAGCAGAAGATCACCATCACTGGCTCCTCGGGCCTGACGGAAGAGGAAGTCCAGCGGATGATCAAGGAGGCCGAGGCGCACGCCGAGGAGGACCGGCGCCGGCGCGAGGCGATTAGCCTGCGGAACGACGCCGAGAGCATGGTCTACCAGGCGGAACAGGTGCTGCGTGAGCACGGCGAGCGGATTCCGTCCGAGATCAAGGCCGAGCTCGATCAGAAGGTCGCGACGGTCAAGGAGATCCTCGACAAGGATCGCGAGAACATCGACCGGCTCAAGCCGGCCTACGAGGAGCTGGTCCAGGCTCTGTCCAAGGTCGGCACGGCGATGTACCAGGCGGCCGGCACACCGGCGGGCGGCGGTGGCGAGTCCGGCTCGGACTTCGGCGCCAATGGCGCGCAGGAGGGCGGCAGCCAGGACGAGACCACGATCGAGGGCGAGTTCCGCGAGGTCGGCTCCGACCGCTAAGCCGCATTCCAAACCAGGTAACGAACAGGGGTGGTGCTTCGCCACCCCTGTTTTCTTTGGCTCCGCGCCCAAGTTCTCATCCTCGAAATCAGTGCTGATTTGGGATGCGGCGCGTCACTTGGACCTTGCTACAATCCCGCGGGAATTCGAACAGGTGACTGAGGGTTCGGAGTGACGCGGGAAACGACCATCCGGGTGGAGCAAGAACGGGCGCTGGAAGCGCTGGCTCCCGAGCGCTTCGGCTTTCGGCCGTATCAGTCGGGGTGGATTCGGGAGTTTACCGGCATCGGCGACGTCGCATTCGCGCCGCTCGGCTGGCACCACGCTCAATCTCCCTCCTACAACGTGGTCAACGGTGAGCGGGTCCCGATCACGGTCCTGGAGCTCATCGTCCTGCTGCAGGAGCGCGTCTGGGGCTTCCCGCCGGAGTTGACCGTGCCGACCAACGTGCTGGCGATCATCCCAGACGGAGGCGGTCAGACGATCATCGCCTACGACCTGGCAAAGGGCTGTAACGCGGACGGTTGGCTCGGCTTCCTTATCAGTCTCGGCGGCCGGTCCGGCACACTCGTCTCTCACATGCTCGGCATTCGAGAGGACATGCGCGGGTCATTGGATCTCGGCTGGTTCCTCAAGGTGCTGCAGGCGTATGACGCCGTTCGGACGGGCCACCACGCGGTGTCCTGGACCTTCGATCCGATGCGCGGCGCGAACGCCAGGCTGAACCTCGAGAAGCTGCGCGCGACAGTCGAGGAGTACACCATCGATAAGTACGGGCCGCTGACCAGTGCGCTCTACGGCGACGTCCCGAGCGATCGCTTCACGGCGCGGTGGGATCTCCTGTCGCCCGAGGTCCATGAGCGATTACGTCTCGTTTATGAGGGCCAGTATCGACCAATGTCGCTGGAGGATGTCGCGGACATCCCTGAGGTCACGACCGATTCGTGCGCGGAGCTGCTGGCGGCCGCGCCGCCGCGCCTGCGCTACCGCATCCCGGGCGATATCGACGCGCTGATGCGGAGCGACCAAGGAACGGCGATTCGGTGGCGGCAGGAGTTGCGGGCGGTCATCGGCGCTCTGGTCACGACCAAGTCGGCTCGCGATGTTGATACCGACCAGGGACCGATCGCCGCTCGTGTCGAGGCGCGGCCTGGGCGCTACGCGATCACCGAGTTCGCGACCGGGCTCGACGCCGCTGGCGAGCGGCAGAGCTACTACGTGCTCGAGCGGAAGCAGGGAGAGGAGAAGGATCACTCGTGAAACTTGCGCGCATTACCGTTTATCTCGCGACGCTCGAGCTTCGCGTCCCGTTCACGACGTCTTTCGGCACACAGAAAACGCTGCCGCGGCCGTTCGTGGTTATTGAGACTACCGACGGCCTCCGCGGCATCGGCGAGATTCCGACGATGGCGCAGCCCGCCTATAAGGCGGAATCCGATACCCCGGCCGCCATGACCTCTCTGCGCGAGTTCATCCTGCCGAGTGTGGCGCGCTGGCAGGAGGAACGCGGCGGCATCGAGGATGTCGCGGCGCTGCGCGAGAGCTACGCCTGGATCAAGGGAGCGAACTTTGCAAAGAGCGGGGTCGAAGCCGCCCTCTGGGACATCATCGCGCAGCGAGACCAGCAGCCACTTTGGAAGCTCTGGGGCGGCGAGGCGCGGTCCTTCCCCGTCGGCGTCAGCATCGGTGGCAAGACGATCGAGGACGTGCTGAAGCGGGCGGAGAATGCGGTTAGCCTCGGCTACCGGCGGCTGAAAGTGAAGATTTGGCCCGGATTCGATGTCGCGGTCGCGCGCGCGCTCCGCGAGCGTTTCCCCGACATCCTGCTGCAGGTCGACGCCAACTCGGCCTACACTCTGGACAATTGGCAGGCACTACAAGGGCTGGACGATTTGGACCTGCTTCTGATCGAGCAGCCGCTCTACGATGACGACATCATTTACCACAGCCAGATCGCGCCATCTCTGCGGACGCCGATTTGCCTCGACGAAAGCATCCACTCGCTACGGGATGTCCAAGCGGCCACCTCTCTCTGGGAGCGCAACGGCATCCAGAGCCGGCTCGTCATCAATATCAAGCCGCCCCGCGTCTCCGGACTTGCCGAATCGATTGAAATCGCGCGGTATTGCCGCGCGCACGGCGTGAAGACATGGATCGGCGGCATGCTCGACAGTGCCTGGGGCAAGGCGATGAATCTGAACTTCAACGGGCTGCCTGAGATCGACCTGCCGGGCGATCACTTCTCGCCGACCGGCCCATACTTCGAGCAAGATGTGGTCACGACGCCGCTCCAGGCGCCCGGCGGCACATTCACGCTGACCGATGCCGTTTCGACTGGCGTCACCTTCGATTGGGACGCCTTCCACCGGCTGGCAACCGAGACGTTCGCGCTCGATTTGAGCAAGTAGCAGCGCGTCAGACGCGCGGCGGCCAGGACAAACTGCTGCGGGATGTCATCGCTGCAGTATTGGCGACAACCGCTAGCCGTTGTTTGACGGCTGGTGGCACTCCGCCTATCATCGGGTGACTCATTGTTGAGGAGATGCGGCGCAGGGGCCGGGCAATGGGTGATCCGCCGCCGGTAGGATTGCCGCTGCGGCGGCTGGGTTGGTGCCACAATGACGGACCTCTTGTATCAACGCGAAAGCTACCTGCGTGCCTGGGAAGCCAAAGTCGTTGATGTCGATCCAACGACCGGAACGGTTGTCCTCGACCGGACAGCTTTCTACCCAGGCGGCGGTGGGCAGCCGGCCGATACCGGGCTAATGACACGACCATCCGACGGGTTCCAATGGCGGGTGACTTCGGTGCGAAAGGACGGCGACCGGGTGCTCCACACCTTGGAGCCCGCCGATCCGCTTCCGCAAGCCGGGGAGACCGTCGCGTGCGAGCTTGATTGGGAAACGCGCTACCGGCTGATGCGCATGCACACCGCGCTCCACGTCCTCTGCGGTGTTGTGTTTCGCGACTACGGCGCGCTCGTCACCGGCGGCAACATGGGGCCGGAAAAGGCCCGGATGGATTTCGAGCTGGAGGATCTCTCGCCGCAGCGCGTGGCGGAAATCGAGCGACGAGCCAACGAGGAGATCCAACAAGGGCGTGAGGTGCGGGTCAACATCCTGCCCCGCGAGGAAGCCTTCAAGATCCCCGACCTGATCCGGACGAAGATCAATCTCTTGCCGGAAGGGATCAAAGAGGTGCGGACCGTCGAGATCGTCGGACTCGACTTGCAGGCGGACGGCGGAACGCACGTCGCGAATACACGAGAAGTTGGGGGAATCAAGGTCATCGGCACGCGGTCCAAGGGGCGGATCAACAAGCGGCTGGAGATCGCGCTCGTCGATGGGCCGGAGGAGACGGCGGGACGATGAGCGCGACGAGCGTCGGAGCGACCACTGTGCCGGGCGCCGCGCGTCTTGCTCGGCGATCGAAGGCGTTCGAGACGTCGCCCTGGAGCGACGCTTGGCAGCTAGTGGCCGACCGGCCGGATGGCATCTATTTCGGCAACGGGGCGCCAGGAGCCGAGGCGGTGCCGATGGATCGCCTGCAAGAGGCTGCCGTTCGCGCCTGGGCGGAGGCCGCGGGCAATCTGGACTATGGCGAGCTGCAAGGCTACCAGCCGCTGCGTGAGCTGATCGCGCGGCGCATGGCGCACCGGGGCGTGCAGGTCGATCCCGACGAGATCATGGTGACCAACGGCAGCCAGCAAGGGATCGATCTCATCGCGCGGTTACTCGTCGATCCTGGCGACACGGTCGTCATCGAAGGGCCGACCTACATCGGCGCGATGCAAGCGTTCGACGCCTATGAGACGCGCTACCTGATCGCTCCGGTGGACGACGAGGGAATCGTTGTCGAGGAGCTTGCCAGGCTGCTCGACCGGGCCGGCGCGCAACCCAAGCTGCTCTATACGGTGCCGACGTATCAGAACCCGACCGGGGCCACGCAGAGCCCTGCTCGGCGCGAGGCGCTGTTGGCGCTCTGCGCGGATCGCGGTATCCCCGTCGTGGAGGACGATCCGTACGGTGAGCTGTACTACGGCGCGCCACCACCGCCCGCGCTGCGCGCGAGCGATCCGAACGTGTTCTATCTTGGCAGCTTCTCCAAGACGATCGCGCCCGGCCTGCGCGTTGGCTGGATGATCGCGCCGCGGCCGCTCCTGAAGCTCCTGCTGATGGCGAAAGAGGGGGCCGACGTCCACTCGAATCGGGTGGCGATGCGGACGGTCTACCACGCGGCCGAGGGCTTCCTGGACGAGCATGTCGCGGGGCTGCGGACGCATTACCGGCAGCGGCGAGACATACTCCTTGACGGGCTGCGCGCGCATTTTCCGGCGAGCGTTCGTTGGCTAGAGCCGGAGGGCGGCTTCTTCGTCTGGGCGGAGCTGCCGGACGGTCTGAGCGCGGACGATCTTCTGCCAGTAGCAGCGTCTTATGGCGTTGCCTTCCTGCCGGGATCGTACTTCTATCCGCCCGACCAGCGGCGTCATTCCGGTTTCCGGCTGAGCTATTCGTCGCTGCCGGAGCCCGCGATCGACGAGGGAGCGCGGCGATTGGGCGAAGCCATCGCAGCATTTCTTGCCTCGGCCGAACGACGGTAGCGCCGTCGGAGGCACTTTCGGGCCACCCCCGCTGGCCACAGCTGTGCTACTCTCGTTCTAACCGGCTCCTGTCGCCGGCTCATGTGCCCGCATACGTCTGAGAACCTTTGACCATCGATGCCTGACGTTCCGAGTTTTCTCCAGACCGACAATCGCATGCTCTGGCTCCTGATCGGCCTGAGCGTGGCGATGCTGTTTACGTTGCAGGCGGTCGAAACCGCGGTCGAAGGCGCGTGGCCGCACGAGCGGCGGCCAACCCGCATGCTGCCGCGCGAGCGGTCGGCGCACGCGATCTGGGCGGTGGTGGCGCTGCTCGTCCTGCCTGGGGCGCTGCTGACGATCCTGACGCTCGGCGTGATGCTTTGGCAGGATGTGGAGCGGCCGGAGACGTTGCCGCTCGGCAGCATCCTCGTCGGCACGGGATGGGTGATCTTTCTCCTGGCGAGCAACGATCGCTTCCGCGTCCGTAGGTATCTCGCCTCGATTGGACCGGTCGCTCCGATCGCGCTGCTAGCCGTCTTGCTCGTCGGCGATGCGCTCGTGTTGATGGCGTTTTTCGACGTCCGACCGTCGCTCGATACCGTGCGTGAGGCGTTGCCAATCGTGGCGATTCGCGATGGGTAAAGACGTGGTGCGGCCGGCAAGCGCTCGGGACGAGATGACGCAGCCGCTTCCTGGTGATGATCCCGGCGCGGCGCGTTCGCGTGCGCTGGCCGTGCCGACCGCGCGGGCGCCAGCGGCTCGTCGCGTGAAGACGCGGCGCGGCTCGTCGCTGTTGCGCGAGGAATCCTTCCGCCTCTACTGGACCTCCCGGCTCCTGGCGCAGATCGGACAGAACGCGCTGCTGTACGCGCTGCTCATCATCGTCGTCGATCGGACGGACGCCTCGTTCTACAACTCGCTCTTCGTCATCTGCGCCATCATCCCGTCGCTTGCGTTCGGGCTGCCCGCCGGGTATGTCGTCGACTCCATTCCCCGGCGGCCGATGCTCCTGATCCTGAACCTAGTTCGCTTCTCCTTCGTGCTCGCGCTCATCACGCACGAGCCGTCGTTGGCCGGGATCTTCGCGGCGACGCTCGGCATTTGGATCATCCACCAGTTCTATGCACCGGGAGAAGCATCGCTGCTGGCGTCGCTCGTCCCGCGCGAGCAGCTGCCGTCCGCGCAGGCAATGGCGAACCTCGCCCTGACGCTCGCACAGGGCTTGGGTCTCGTCGTCCTGGCGCCGCTCCTGTTGAAGACTGCCGGCCCGCCGGCGTTGTTCGCGCTTTGCGGCGCGTGCTTCGTGCTCGCGGCCCTCTGCGTCGGGCTGCTGCCGCCCGTGGAGGATCACCTGCGCTCGCCATCGCCGATCCCCAAACCCCGATCCTTCCGGCAGGCGCTGGCTGGAGGCTGGAGAGTCGCGCGGAACGACCACGTCATCTACGAGGTCTTGACCGACGATGTCCTGGTCGGAATCGGCGGTAGCGCCCTGGTGGTGATCACGCCCCTCTACCTGAAGGGGGTGCTGGATACGGCGGCGGAGAACACCGTCTTCGTCTTCGCTCCGGCGGCGTTGGGGCTGCTCCTTGGACTTCGCGTCTCTCCGGCGCTCGGGCGGCTGTTCGGTCCGCGGCGCGTTGCGACCTCGGGATTGATACTCTTCGCGACCTGTATCGCGATGTTCGGCTTCCTGATCCCGATTTACACCTTCCTCACGCACAATCTCCGCCTGCCGATCGACCGGCTGGCTGAGTCGCTGCACCTGACGCCGCTCGTTCTGGTCGTGATGGTCATGTCCATCCCGGCCGGATTCGCGACCTCGGTCGTCAGCGTCTGCGCCCGCTCCGTGCTCCTAGCGCGGACGCCCCCTGCCGCGCGCGGTCAGGTCGTCGCTACCCAATCGCTAATTCAGAACGTCGGCGCGCTGATCCCGACGCTGCTCGCCGGCGTAGCGGCCGATCTGTTCGGCGTCGAGCGGGTCGCGGTCGCGATTGCCGCCCTGATCGCCGCAGGCGCCGTCGCCGCGCTGACCAAGTACCGCCCGGCGCCCGCGCCAGCTCCCGCCTCCTAAGACTCCTGGTCTGTATCCATGACACGCGCCGAGGCGCGGCCGCGAGTAGCAACCGCGCCTCGGTTCTGTTGTGTCTGATCGCGGAGCCGTGCTCAGGCTCAGTTGCCGCAGTTGTAGAGCGTGACCTCGACCATCTCGCTACCTTCGACGACGAGATTGCCGTCATCGTCAAACGCATTGGATACCGAGAAGCACGGCTCGGTGCCCTCCTCCTCCTCCAGGGTGTAGGTGCCAGCTGGGACTTCGAAGGTCGCGCGACCCTCATCGTCGGTCGTGGCGGTGACCTCCTCGCCATCACCGTTGGCAGGTGTCAGGATGAACACGACGCCGCCCGTATCCGACTCGCATGCCGTCAGCGTCGTCGAGGGACCGGCGCACCACTGCTTCTCGACGATGATCGTCGCCAGCTCCGTTTCGGGAGCGGGGACGTTGTACCAGGAGCAGGCAAGGTTCTCGCCATCGAGGAGCGCGAGCCGGACAGTGCCGTCAGCGCCGACGAGCGCGAACGGGTAGAAGGGATAATCCTCGAACGAAGAGACGTCGCTCTCGCAGGCTAGGATGAAAGCGAGTGCGGTCTCTTCTGGCAGCTCGGCTTGCAGCGTGTAGATACCCTCGTCGAGATCGGAGAAGACGACCGTCCCCTCGTCCTCGTCGCCCGTCTCGCCCTCGTGCTCGTCGTCCTCGTTGAACAGCCGGAACGGCAGGCCGTCCGTCGTGTCGGGGCAATCAGCTTCGGGGTCAGCCTCATCCTCGTATGGATCGTAGCCGGGATCGCAGGTGTAGGCGATGAGGGTGAACGAGGCGCCGTCAGAGCTAGGCTCGATCGAAGGACCGTCTCCCGGCTCTTCAGTCGCGCCTGGTTCGGCGGTTGGCTGCTCCTGGTGATTTCGCACGATGTTGAACCACACGCAGGCGATCGCCTGGCCGTCGGCGAGATCGAACTCGATCCGGTAGTCGGAGGAGACGTCGTACCGCTCGTACTGGCGATCCTGCGTCGCGGCGGGATCGTAGTAGCCGCAGAAGGCGACCGGCCGGCCGTATCCCTGCGGCGCGTACTCGGGCAGCTCCGAGAGGTAGTAGTGATCCGCCTCGAGGTCCGACCAGGACGCTTGGCCGTTCGCATCGGTGTCCTTGTCGCCTGGATTCCCGGTGGAGTCGCTGTCGAGCTTGAAGGTCACGCCTTCCGCGAGCTCGGTGCATGCGGAGGAATAGTCCTCGAAGCCACCGTAGTTGTAACCGACATGCTCGGGGCAGTAGTACTTGACGATCGTGACCGACACGCCGCGCGGCGCGGGAGCGTAGAACCAGTCGCAATCGAACGATTCGTACTGTGGCTCCATCGTGAAGCTGATGGTGCCATCATCCGAGACGTCGTACTCCGAATTGCCCTTCGACTCTCCCTGCGTGTTGCGCTGGTTGCAGAAGGCTCGCATCACGCCATAGCCAGTCGGCATTTCGCTGTTGACCGAAATCTGACCGGTGGGGACATCGTTGAATTCAGCCCATCCGGCCTGGTTCGAGATAACCGTGTGCTGGAAGTTGCTCGCTGTGACCGTATAACCGATGTTGGCCATCGGTCCCTGGCAATTAGCAGCCAGCTCGTAGATATCGGCGCTGATGGCGTCGAAGCCTGGCGGGCAGCCATGCGCGCGGATCAAGCCGCTCACCTTCTGCGTCGGGGGGCCACCAGTCGGTGGGACGTTGAACCAGTTGCACCAGACAGCCTCTCCGTCTCCGAGTTGGACCTCGTAGACACCGTCGTAGGTGATCACCTCAGACAATGGCGGAGTCTGACTGCTGTTCGAGGGGCCTTTCCCGCAAAAGACGACCGGCTCGACGTACCCCTGCGGGATGTACTCCTTGATCACGTAGACCGCGTTCGGCATGTTCGACAAGGAGAATCCGCCGACGAAGGTCTGCGGGCCATAGACTCCTTGGCCAATCACCTCGAAGGTGATGTCGGAGGCGATGGTGCAGTTGGCGAGCAGCTGATTCAGGTCGCGTCCGTACGACGACTGACACTTCCAGACGTTGACATACAAGCCGCTGTTGTTCGCCGCGAGCGCGTCGTTGTAGCCAATTCCGTTGCCCACGAAAATCGGGAGACCGAGGCCGCCGGTGAGCGCCAGCGCGACGGCGATGAAGAGAACGCGAACGCGAGCGTCGACTCGCTGAGCCTTTACGATCATGACCGATCCCTCCATGCAGCGCTCGGACTGGCGATCTCCGGGAATAGAGATGAGGCCATCCTACGCTGCTTTGTGACGAATGTCATCAGCAAAGTCAACGATCTTGCAGAGGATTTGGATAAGAGCGCTGAATCACGAGTCTCCCGGGAGTTCGATCACCGAGAGAGTGAGCGAAAGGGCCCGGCCTCGGCGGTTCCATCCTCGGTTGCGAAGCCGCCGCGCCCTTATGCGTCGTCACGGTCAGGAGTTGTCACGGGAGTCGAGAAGTGCGACTTTGCCGAACCGCCCACTGGCCGACTTGCTTGGCTTCGTGTCGTGAGTCGATTGCTCGACGGTGGCAACGGAGCGAGGCACTACGTGGGAGAGCTGCCTACGCGGCGGGCTCCTCCTCTGGAGACTCGGTCGCGATGAGATCAATGGGGGCGGCGGGATCCGCGACCATGTCACGATCCGCGACGACGACCGTTTCCTGAACCGGTGCTTGGCTCGGAACTGGAGCGCTGGTTGCTTCCGTGTACCCGTCGCTTAGCTTGATCCTGTCAGCGCCGGCGGCCACCTCCGGATTGCGCGCGCCTCTTGGATTGCGGCGTGGGATCGGCACGGTGTCCACGCACTCCTTGGCCTTGAAATCGCACGAAACCGAGTACCCGTCATCCCAGAAGCAGTTGACGACCTGCGCGTCGGTGTGGACCTGAACGCTGTCGGCCCCGGCTTCGTGGCACAGACCCGTGAACTCGTCTGCCGAGATACTGACCTTCGTCTTGATTTTGATGTTGCCCGCCGCTTCCGCTGAATCGTTCGAAATCCCCAAGCCCAGGACGAGGGCCACCACGACCACGGCCATCGCGGCACGAGTTGCGAACAATCCGATAATCATCATCGCGCCTTTCACTGCCGTCTCCTTTCTGATCCGTCTGCGCTGGCCGAGATTGGCCGAGCTCAGTGGGTGAGCCATCGCGTCCTATTGCTCCTCGGGGACGGTGGGATCCTCGGGGATGGCGGAAGCCGCGACGACGACCGCCTCTTGGGCTTCTGCTTGATTCACGACAGGTGTGGCGGTTGCATCCGATCCTCCTGCATTTGCCTGAATCATGCCAGCGTCGCTGGCGATGCCTGAATCGAGCAGACGTTTATCACCGCGACGCGGGATCGTGTCCACGCATTCCTTGGTGGAGAAGTTGCACGAGGAGCTGAATCCGTCGCTCCACGTGCAGGTCACGATCTTGTCTCCCTTCTTGTTCTTTCGAACCGTGATGTCCGAGGCTCCAAATTCGTCGCAGACGTCCGCGAACTCGTTCGCGGAAATGCCGACTTTCGACTTGATCTTGGTTGCCGCGTCTGCCGGCGCTGTCGCGACGCCGAGGACCAGCGCCACCAGGATGCCCGCCATCGCTGCCCGAGTCGCTAGCCGCCCAATTGCTCTCACCGTGCCATTCATCACTGGCTCCTTTCTGTATCGCCTGCGCGTTGGCAGCGCTCCGGCCAGCGCGGCGGGCAATCCTTCGCGGCCTACTGTTTCCCGTCTTCGATCGGGACCACGATTGGGGTAATCTGCTGGACAGGAGCTTCGATCACGACCGCGGGGACGGTGAGCAAGTCCGCATCGCCGTCGCCATCTGAAGCTGTCCCACGCGCATCAGCCACGTCATCACTGCCTGCATTCTCAGGAGTGGTTCGCGGGATCGGGATCGTGTCCACGCACTCTTTGGCCTTGAAGTCACAGGACACGAAAGACCCGTCGTCCCATGAGCAATTGACGATTTCCTCCTGGACATACACACCGACGCTCTTGGCTCCGGCGGCGTGGCCCGCCTCAATCCACTCTTCCTTGGAGATCTTGAGCTTGGTATTCGTCTTGATGGTCCTGCCTTGTGCCTCGGCAGAATTGGGGGTGATGCCCACGCCGAGGTTCAGGACCAAGGCCACCAGGATGGCGGCGATCACGGCACGAGTCGCAAGCAGACCGGTATTCATCAAGATGTTCGTCATGGCTGACTCCGTTCTGCTTGTCTCTCGTTCCCTGACGGTCGCCCCGTCAGGAGGATGGCTTGATCCTAGGCTGGTGAGGCGGGCTGGCCATCGAGGAGATCACTGAAATGCCGACAGGGCGCGTCTACGTGATCTCACGTAGAGCCGCGCCCTGCCACTCTCATCTTGGGTTGTCGGGCCGCGCGTTCTCAGCGAACGGCGGGGGAGTTAGGAACGAGGGATTAGCTTGCCTCTTCGACGATCAGCCGCTTGTAGCGCTTCTTCCCGACGCGCAGGAGCGTTGCCTCTCGCTGCGGCCGGAAGAGCGCGTCCGCGTCGTCCACGCGCTGACCGTCAATCGAGAGACCGCCTTGGGAAGCCAGCCGCCGGGCTTCACCCTTGGAGGAGCAAAGGCCGGCGCGAACGAAGACATCGGCGATGCTCAGGCCGGCCTCCACATCTGCGGCTGAGATCGTCGCTGTCGGGATCGAGGCGTCGGCCAGAAGCGCGTCGGTGTCCTGATGACGGCCGAAAAGAGCGCGTGCGGCGGCGTCCGCCTCCCGCGCCGCCTCTTCTCCATGTGTCAGCTTGGTCGTCTCGTAAGCGAGCACACGCTTGGCCTCTCGCAACGCCGCGCCGGAGACACTCGTCAGCTCGGCGATGCGCTCTTCCGGCAGGAACGTGTAAAGTCGGAGCAGGCGCTCGACGTCCTCGTCCTCGACGTTGATCCAATACTGGAAGTAGTCGTACGGCGTAGTCAGGGAGGCATCGAGCCAGACGGCGCCGGACTCCGTCTTGCCCATCTTCTGTCCGGAGCTCGTCGTCAGAAGCGGGCAGACGAGGCCAAACGCTTCTCCGCCCTCGACACGGCGGATCAAGTCGACGCCGGCGACGATGTTCCCCCACTGGTCGGAGCCGCCCATTTGGAGGCGACAGCCGATGACTCGGTAGAGGTGAAGGAAATCGTACGCCTGGACGATCCGGTAGTTGAACTCGACGAAGTTGAGTCCGGCGCCGGACTCCAGCCGCTGGCGGTATGTCTCGGCCGCGAGCATCTCATTGACCGAGAAGTGGCGGCCAATGTCACGGAGAAACTCGATGTAGCGCAGCGGCAGCAGCCACTCGGCGTTGTTCATCAGCAGCGCCGGTGGGTTGTCGCCGAATCGCCCGCCCTCGAAGTCGAGGAAGCGATTGAACTGGGGCAAGATCGCGCGGAGGTTGGCCTGGATCGTCTCCTCGGAGAGGACGGCGCGCGTTGACGTCTTGCCCGATGGATCCCCGACGAGAGCCGTGCCGCCTCCTCCCAACGCGATCGGGCGATGGCCGAAGCGCTGGAGCGAGGCGAGCATCATGATGCTCAGCAGGTGGCCGACGTGGAGGGAAGGGGCGGTCGGGTCGAACCCGACGTAGGCCGTCACCGTGCCTTCCTCGAACGCCCGGCGCAGTCCCGCCTCGTCGGTGATAGCGTAGACGTAGCCGCGGGCACGGAGGTAGTCGACCGGGTTCGCGCCGGCGTCCCGGGCGAGTTGTGCCGCGTCGTGCTCGGTGGTGGCCGTCATGTCCGCTCCTCGTCGTGCGTTCAGAGATTGCTCGATGAATTGCCGCCAGGATGACGTGCATATCCGGCGGCAGACATCGCTCAATTCTACGGTGAGTCTGAGGGGTGACGCAGCCTTCGGTTCGGCTCGACTCGAGTGGAGCTAGCGAGCCCTGCGGCCGAGGCTGCTTTGCTTGAGCCAACAGATTGGTGGGGCAAATGAAACAGCCCGCGCCGGCGAACCGGCGCGGGCTGAGCCTTCGCTGATTTCCGGTCTAAGACTATCCGAACAGGAAGCTCTGAACGTATCCCGGGATTTGCGACCAATCCCCAGAGTAGATCCACATGCCGTTCGGGGCCGTGTCGGGATAAACGAGACCATTCAGCGTCGCGAACTCGATACCCTCTTGCGTGAACGACGGGGCGGCGAGGGCGAGCGCGAGCCGCTCGGACTGGCTGAGATCCGTCCGCACGGCCTTGCGGTACTTGTGGACGAGTTTGGGCAGCCGATCGGCAATTTCCGGATCGCGAGCGCGATCGAGGAGCGCGCGGATCACGAGCTGCTGGCGCATGACGCGGCCTTCGTCACCGTCCTGATGCCGCGTGCGAACGAATTCCAGCGCCTGCTCGCCGTTTAGGTGCAGCGGACCGGCCGGGTAGAAGATCTCCTTGTAGCCGTAGTCAGGTGTTGGGTACTCCGCGTCGTAGAGATCGTAGGGATTGACGACGTCCACGCCGCCGAGCGCATCCACGATCTGGACGAAGCCATCGAAGGTCGTCAGCACCACGCCGTCAACTTCAATGCCGAAATTCGCCTCGACGGTCGCGCGCATCGTGGCCGCCCCGCCCTTGAAGCGCCCGCCATCTGCCTTCGAGCCGAAGTCATAGGCGCGGGTGATCTTGTCGTACCCGAAGCCGGGAATCTCGACATAAAGATCGCGTGGAATGCTGATCGCTCGCACCGTTCGATTGACGAGATCAACGCGAGCCAGAATCAAGACATCCGAGTTCTCGGGTTGGCCTGGCTCCCGGCTATCGAGTCCGCCGACGATCAACGTCAGCGCGTCGATGTCTGCCGGCTCTACGTCCTGCGCGGATGCGCTCATGGCTGGCGCGGCCAGGAGACCCACGACGATCAGGAGCGCGAGTAACGCTCCCCGAAACTGCCGCCCGGCAGTATTCCGGGCAGCCACACGCACCACGTCTGTCATTCGACGCACCTCGACCTTCCCTAAACCGGCGGGGTAGTGCCGTATATCAATGCGGGTCTGTACGGACCTTAGCATCCCGCATGGTCCACCGACAAGGCAGGACCGCAACCTCAAACGCGAGAAATTATGCGCACGTTTCGCCAGACGGTTGCACGGACCACCGTGCGCGTTCCTGCATCAGCGCCAATTGAACTGGCGCTCGAGGAGATCGCCGGAGACGCACATCAGGAGAGGCGAACCGTGGGGGCAGACGGCGGGGGCGGCTGTCTGTCCGAGGCGTTCGATGAGCGCGGCCATTGCCGGCCGGTCGAGAGGCCGACCTCGGCGAACCGCGGTGCGGCAGGCTAGCTGCACAAGCAGACGCTCGCGCCAACTTTCTCCTTCGGCCGGATCCTCGTCGGCCAGTGCGATCAGCGACGGAGCCAGCTCATCTCGCTCGCCTAGGCCGGCCAGCGCATCCTGCCCTCCATCCGCGATGACTCCTGGCAACAACGGGGCGGCCCGAAGGAGGAAGGTGCGGCCGCCGAACACTTCGCAGGTGAACCCGAGAGCCGCCAGGTCATCGAGGCGCGACGCGAATCGCGCGAGCTGCGACTGCCTCACCTCGAAGACGATCGGCTCGGGCAGCGCGACCGATTCCAGCTCGCCCTGGCGGTGCGCGGCCAAGAGCTGCTCGTAGAGAATCCGCTCATGGGCGCGATGCTGGTCCACGAGGTACAGCCCGGCCTCTCCCTCGAGCAGAATCAGCCGCTGGTGGATCTGGCCGATCAGGCGCAGCGCGGGCAAGCCTGGCGTGACGATCGGCCCGTCGTCGTACGGTTCCGGCCCCTCCATAATCTCCCGGGTTGGCGAGAGCGCGTCGATGCCCGTCAGCGGGGTTGCCTTGAGGGAGATCGGGCGGCGACCAAGCGCGCCGCGCAGCAAGTCTCCGAGCGCCGTCCCGATCATGCGCTCGTCGAGGAGCCGGACTTCGAGCTTTGCCGGGTGGATGTTGATATCGACGCGGTCGGGCGGCGCATCGATCACGAGCGTCGCGACGGGATGCCGCCCGCGCGGGAGCAGCGGGCGGTAGGCAGTCTCCAGCAGGGCCATCAGGCCGCGTGGCTGCGTCCACCGGCCGTTGACCAGGATGTTGAGCTGTCCCCGCCCTGGTCTGGTCAGCTCCGCGCCAGCCACGACGCCGGAAAGCCGCGCGCCAGCGACGGTAATTGGTCCCAGTGAGATGAGGCGGCCGGAGAGCGATGGGCCGTAGATCTCGGCCATTGTCGTTGCGAGATCGCCGGAGCCGCTCGTTTGGAACACGAGCCGGTCCTCGCTGAAGAGCGAGAAGCGGACGCCCGGCGCGCACAGCGCAAGCCGTCGAGCCATCTGACCGATTTGCGTCATCTCGGTCTGGGGCCGCTCCACGGCGGCGAGTCGAGGCGGGAGATTCGCGAAGAGGTGGCGCACGGTGACGGTCGTGCCGCGCGGCCGGGCTGCCGGCAGATCGGCGACGAGACGGCCATCGCGCACGCGGATCCGCCTGCCAATGCCGCTGTCGTCATCGGCGCTGACGATCGTCAGCTCGGCGACCGCCGCGATGCTCGGCAGCGCCTCTCCGCGAAAGCCGAGTGTCCGCACCGACGTCAGATCATCGGAGACCAACTTGCTGGTCGCGTGCCGTTGACAGGCGAGCCACAGCTCGCCGGGCGGGATGCCGCAGCCGTCGTCGCTGACACGGATGAGCGAGAGCCCACCGCCGCGGATATCAATGCGAATTGTTGTAGCGCCGGCGTCGAGCGCATTCTCGACGAGCTCTTTGACGACGGACGCCGGGCGCTCGATCACCTCGCCGGCGGCGATGCGAGCGGCGACCTCGATTGGTAGCTGCCGAATCGGCTGTCGCCTTTGCGGGAGCCCGCTCGGAGAGAATTGATGGTGCTGGTTCGGCGTCGCGTCGGCGTGCTCGCTCACAGGCGTGCCTGCTGCTCGTAGAGCCAGTCCAGCGCTTGTTTCGGCGTCAGCGTCGAAAGGTCGAGCGACCGCAACTCCGCGACAAGCCGGCTCGCGGCAGGCGGCGCTGGGAATCCGTCGAGCCGCAGTTGACGCGGTCCGTTGGAGTGCTCGACGCAGGGCGGATTGCTAACGGGAGCCTCCTGAACCGCGTGGACCGGCTTCGACGGGACCGGCGCGCTAGCGAGGTCAGCGAGGACGCTCTCAGCGCGGTCGGCGACCCAGCTTGGCAGCCCGGCAAGGCGCGCGACGTGGATGCCGTAGGCGCGATCCGCGCAGCCTGGCCGGACCGCGTAGAGGAAGACGATCTGGCCGCCGGATTCGACTGCCGCCACGTGAACGTTGGCGAGCGAAGCCAGCTCGTCTTCGAGCGCGGTCAGCTCAAGGTAGTGGGTCGCGAAGAGCGTCCTGGCGCAGATCCGGCTGTGGATGTCCTCCAGCACGGCGCGGGCGATCGCCAGGCCATCGTTGGTGCTGGTGCCGCGGCCGATCTCGTCAAGGATGAGGAGGCTGCGATTGGTCGCCTGATGGAGGATGGTTGCCGTCTCCATCATCTCGACCATGAACGTGCTCGCGCCGCCTGGCAGGTCGTCGTGCGCGCCAACGCGGGTGAAGATGCGGTCCACGAGACCGATCCGTGCCGAGGCCGCGGGCACGAAGGAGCCGATCTGGGCGAGGAGGACGATCAACGCGACCTGACGTAGGTAGGTGCTCTTGCCGCCCATGTTCGGTCCGGTGACGAGCAGGACGCGAGGCGCATCGCCGCCCAGTTGGCAATCGTTCGGGATGAACGGCTCGCCACCGAGGCTCGCTTCCACGACTGGGTGACGTCCCGCGACGATCTCCAGTGTGTCGCTTTCATCCAGCCGCGGAGCGGTCCATCCGTAGCGGACCGCGACCTCCGCGAGGGAGAGGAACGCGTCGAGATCGGCAAGCCGTTCGGCCGTCGCCAGGAGCCGAGCGGCGGCCGCGGAGACGCTCGCGGAGAGGCGAGCGAGTGCGGCTCGCTCGAGCGCCGCGATCTCTTCGTCGGCGGCGAGCAAGCGCGCCTCGGCATCCTTGAGAGCGGCGGTGACGTACCGCTCCCCGGTGGCGACGGTCTGCTTGCGGGTGTACTCCGGCGGCACCAGGTGCAGGTTGGGCCGCGTGACCTCGATGTAGTAGCCGAAGACCTTGTTGTAGCCGACCTTCAGGCTCTTGATGCCCGTCCGCTCTCGCTCGTGCCGTTCCAGGCTGGCGAGCCAGTCCCGCGTCTCGCGCGCTCCCTCGACGGCGGCGTCGAGCTCGGCGCAGAAGCCGGGGCGGATGCGCGCGGAGCCGTCCTCATCCTCTTCGACGGCCGCGTCTAGTAGCTGAAGGACGTCGGCGCAGGTGTCGAGGTCGGCGGCGAAGGCGGAGAGCGCATCAACGTCGGCAGAGGCGAGGAGATCCGCCACCTCCGGGATGACGCGGAGCGTCGCCGCCATTGCCAGGAAATCGCGCGCGGTCGCGTTGCCCTGCGTCGCTCGCCCGGTCAGGCGCTCCAGGTCGCCGAGCGCCGCTAACAGCTCGGCGAGTCGGTGCCGTACATCCGGCGCGGCGACGAGCGCGGCAATGAGCGCCTGGCGACGTTGCAGCTCGACGAGATTGCGCAGTGGCTGCCCGATGAGCCGGCGGAGGCGTCGCGCTCCCTGAGGCGTGCGGGTCAAGTCAAGGACGCCAAGGAGACTGCCGCGCGTTCCGCCGGTGCGATGGCTGCGGGTGAGTTCCAGGTTGCGGCGCGTCGCCGCGTCCAGCCCGACGTATTGGTCTGACGCCTCTGTCCGCAGGCCGACGAGGAGCGGGAGCAGGCGGGGATTGGTGCGCTCGACGTAGGCAAGGATCGCGCCGGCCGCCGCTATAGCCGCTGGGAGATCGGCGCAACCAAAGGCGCTCAGCGAGCGCACGCCGAATTGCTCGCACAATCGCGTCGTGGCCCGCTCTGGCTCGAAATGCCAGGATTCGAGCCGCGTGACGTGGCCAGCGGTCGGGAGCGCGTTATCGCGATCCGAGACGAGGCACTCTGCGGGCGATATCCGCGCCAGCTCTTCTTGGACACGGTTCGCGGCGTCCTCCCCCGCGAGCTCGATCGTCGCGAACTCGCCCGTGCTGACGTCTACCCACGCCAGCCCAAACCGGTCACCGTACCGAGCGACGGCCGCGAGGTAGCGATTCTCGGTCGGCGGGAGGAGCCCGGGCTCGGCAACGGTGCCGGGTGTCAGGACCCGCGTGACCGCTCGCTCGACCAGGCCGCGACCAGGCTCGCTCATCTGCTCGGCGATCGCGATCGTGTGCCCAGCGGCGAGGAGCCGACCCAGGTAGTGATTCAGGGCGTGATGCGGGATCCCGGCCATCGGCACGCGGCCGTTGCGCCCGAACGATCGGCTGGTCAGCGTGATCCGGGCGTCCCGAGCGACGATCTTCGCATCCTCGTCGAACGCCTCGTAGAAGTCGCCTAGCCGGTAGAGGAGAATCGCGTCTGGGTGCGCGGCTTTCAGCTCGAGGTACTGCCGCCGCGATGGGACCAGGCCGTTCGATCCGGCTGCCGTAGCAGCGGTCGATGCGCGAGTATCTGGCACGGTCGCGGGCGTACCGTTGCGAGGCATGGCACGATTATACGCAGGCGCCCTGAGGCTGTATCCTGTGCACCGATCCTTTGCGGCCACACGGATGCGACGCGACTTCCGCGCGGCGGCAGCGGGGCGCGATGCGGTGCGGAGTTAGAGATGACTGAAGCGAAGACGACGGTAGATATTGAGGCGCTGCGCGCGTTGGTTCGCGATGTGCCCGATTTTCCTCAGCCAGGCATCCTCTTCCGAGACATCACCCCACTGCTGGCGGACGCTGCCGCTTTCCGCGCCGCGGTCGACGCGATGGCCGAGCCGTTCGTGGGCGTTTCGACGGTCGTCGCGATCGAGAGCCGGGGCTTCATCCTCGGCGCGCCGGTCGCCTACAAGCTCGGCGCCGGGCTCGTGCCGGTTCGCAAGGTCGGGCGGCTGCCAGCGGCAACGATCCGCGAGGAATACGAGCTCGAATACGGCGTCAACACCGTTGAGATGCACAGCGACGCCGTTCAGCCGGGCGAGCGAGTGTTGATCGTCGATGACTTGCTGGCGACGGGCGGCACGGTCGGCGCAGCGATCAAGCTCGTGGAGCGGCTTGGGGCGGAAGTCGTCGGCGTCAGCGTCCTGGCGGAGCTGTCGTTCCTCAAGGGGCGCGAACGCCTGAAGGGGTACCAGGTCTCAAGCCTGATCGTCTACTGATCCGGACACGATTCGCTGCCACCGGTTAGCAAACGGCGAGCAGAAGCAGCGGCTCTAGGCATGAGTCGCTGCAGGTCACGGGTGGCTCGGATACGCGACGAAAGCGTCTGTCTTTCCGATTGAACGGTGAGCTAATTGGCTGCCCGGCTCACTCTCCCCAGGTCCGCTCTAGAACGCGCAGCCAATTCTCGTGGGTGAGCTTGCGCAGCGTCGCCTCGTCGTAGCCACGCCGCCGCAACTCGGCGATCAGCAGCGGTAGGCCGGCGGCGTCGCGGAGATCGCCCGGCATCGTCGCGCCATCGAAATCGGAGCCAAAGCCGACCTTGTCGTCGCCCAAGCGCTCGACCAAGTAGTCGACGTGATCGGCGATGTGGGAGACCGTCGTCTCGGCGGGCAGCTCCTTGGCGTCCGGTCGCAAGAAGCTGACGTGGAAGTTGACTCCGACCATACCCTGCGATTCCCGGATCGCGTCGAGTTGCTTATCTGTCAGGTTGCGAGTCACCGGGCAGATCGCGAAGGCGTTCGAGTGGGTCGCGACCAGCGGCGCGTCACTGATTGCCGCGACATCCCAGAAGCCGGCTTCGTTGAGGTGAGAGAGATCGATCAAGATTCCGAGCCGGTTGCACGCGCGCACGAGCTCTTTTCCGGCGTCCGTCAGGCCAGGCCCGATGTCGGGCGACTCGCCGGTGCGGAACGGGACGCCGTGCCCGAAGGCATTCGGCCGCGACCAAACCAGGCCGAGCGAGCGCACGCCAGCGCGATAGAAGACTTCCAAGGCATCTAGGCCGGGATCGATCGCTTCCGCCCCTTCGAGGTGCAGCGCAATCGCCAAAGTGCCGGTCTGGATCGCCTCGCGGGTCTCGCGGGCGGTTCGCACGATCCGAATCTTCTCGTCCGCCGACTCCAGCCGCATCAGCATGGCGAGCGATCCAATGGTGTAGTGCTGGGCGCAGTCAATAGGCAACGGAGACGGCGGCTTTTCCATGATGGCCGAGGGAGTGAGGCTCTGGTCTGACTGGGAGTCGGTCATCGACGGGCGCGCGGAATCCGGCACCCAGACGGCGAACAGCCCGCCCGCGAACCCACCCTGCCGCGCGCGGGGGAGATCAATGTGCCCGATGTCTGACCGCTCGAAGAAGGAGCGCCCCGTGGTGCGCAGACTGTATACGGTGTCGTTGTGGCCATCGAAAATAGGAATGGTAGGTGTCGCCTCGCTCTCCACGGGTCCTCCGTTCTGAGTTCTGCCGGTAACCGTACTCTCAGTATCATGCATCAAACCGCGTGTCGTAAGCAGGGTATCGCGGCGCGCGGACGGCGCATGAGCGCAAGGTTGTGGCATAGTCCAAGGCAGGTTGGCGACTGGATTTCCGTGGGAGGAGGATTCGAATGGCCGAGGGAGGGGGGCTCCTCGAAGGCAAGACCGCGGTAGTGATGGGCGTTCTGAACCGGTGGAGCATCGGCTGGGCGATCGCCGAGGCACTGGCGGCGCAGGGCGCCAAGCTGGCGGTGAGCTACCTCGATGACCGCTCGAAGAAGGAGATCGACGCTCTGGTGGCGAGCGCGCCGGCCGGCGGCGCGGCCTATCAATGTGACGTGGAATCGGATGAGCAGCTCGACGCCTTCGGCGAGGCGCTGAAGCGGGACTTCGGCACCGTTGACTGCCTCGTTCACAGTATTGCCTTCGCTCCGCCGGCCGAGCTAAAGGGACGTTTCCTCGAGACGTCGCGCGAGGGGTTCAAGATTGCCCACAGCATCAGCGTCTATTCCCTCATCGCCGCCGCGCAGCGCATCGTGCCGATCATGCCGAGCGGCGGGAGCATCATGACGCTGACGTATCTCGGCGCGGATCGCGCGTTTCCCCGCTACAACGTGATGGGCGTCGCGAAGGCGGCGTTAGAGGCGACCGTTCGCTACTTGGCGATGGATTTGGGCGAGCATGGCATCCGGGTGAACGCGATTTCGGCCGGACCGGTTAAGACGGCCGCCGCTCGCGGCATCCCTGGGTTCATGGACATGTACAACGCGCTCAAGGATCGGGCGCCACTCAAGACGGAGTTCGATGCCTCGAGTGTCGCGAAGGTCGCGGTCTTCCTCGCCAGCGATCTCTCCTCGTCCGTGACCGGCGAGACGATCTTTACCGACAACGGCTACCACGCGATGGGCATCTAGCTCCGCGTGGCACGAGCGGGACGCGCCGCCTACCGAGCAATTCGCTCGGGTGCGGCGGCTTGTCCCGCTCGCGAATTTTTTCTCCTCCTGGTTCCGCGCTCAGCCCGCGGCCGGCGCTTTCTCCAGTTCCCTCAGGAGATCTTCCAGATCGAGCGGCCGCGTCACCATCTTCAGCTCCCCGGACGGCGTGCGCGGCCACTCTTCTTCGGGCCGGTCACGGTAAATCTCGATGCCGTTCCCATCCGGATCCTCGAAGTAGATCGCTTCGCTGACGCCGTGGTCAGATGCGCCGTGGATCGGGATTCTGTGGTCGATCAGGCGCTTGAGGGCACGCGCGAGCTCGAATCGGTTCGGGTAGAGGATGGCGAAGTGGTAGAGACCGGTCGTGCCGGGCGCGGGGCGCGGACCGTTCAGGCTCTCCCAAGTATTGAGTCCGATGTGGTGGTGATAGCCGCCGGCGGAAAGAAAGGCCGCCTGGCTCCCGTAGCGCTGCATGAGATCGAAGCCCAACACGTCGCGATAGAACACGATCGAGCGCTCCAGGTTCGAAACCTTGAGATGGACGTGGCCGATCCGCGTCTCTGGATGAATGCGCGGCTCACCGGGTTGCGCGGTCATAGCGGCTCCTTTCAGCCAATACTCTCGGATTGCGTGCCGCGAGCGGGCGCTCAGACATTCGCCTGGGCCGGCAGGCGGACCTCGACAGGGATCCCATCGGCGCGGACGGTGTACGTCGAGCCCTCGCGGCGAACCTCGAGGGATCCACTGCGGCCGCAGACGTGCAGATTGTGCACTGTCACCTCGTTGAGCCAATCCGGCAGCGCCGGGGCGACCGTGACGGCTCGGACGGCAAGATCCGCGTTCAAGCCGAGCATACCGCGAACGATGAGCGGGAGCGCGCCGGCCGCCCAAGCCTGCGGACTGCAGCTGACGGGATAGGCGACGGGCGCGTCCGCCATCTCCGCGGTGCGAGCAAATCCGCAATAGAGCTCAGGCAGGCGGTCGAGCGGATCCGCTTGCGCGGTTGCGAAAAGGGCATCGGCAATCGCGTGGGCGGCCTGGACGTGGCCGTAGCGGTAGAGGCCCCAGGCGATGAGGCTGTTGTCGTGGGGCCAGACCGAGCCATTGTGGTAGCTCATCGGGTTATAGCTGATCGCCGTCGAGGAGAGCGTGCGAATGCCCCAACCCGAGTCCATATCCGGTTGGCGCAGCCGGTTCGCGACCAGCTCCGCGCGCTCCGGTGAGGGGAGCCCGCAGGCCAATAGGTGACCGGGGTTCGACGTGATCGCCCGCACCGGCTGCTTATCGCCATCCAGCGCCTGCGCGTAAAAGTCCTCGGACTCGAGCCAGAACGCGGACTCGACGTGCTCCCGCAGGCGCTCGGCTCGCGCGCGCAGATCCTGGGCCATCTCGGTCTGCCCGTACGCGGCCTCGACGTCGGCCAGCCGACGCATCGCGGCGTAGGCGTAGCCCTGGACCTCGATCGCGGCGATCGGACCCTTGGGCGGCGTGCCATCAGCGTGATGGATCGAGTCATAGCTGTCCTTCCAGACCTTGTGCCGGATGTGGACAGCGTCCGGCGCATCTGTGCCGTACTCGATCAAGCCGTCCCCGTCTACGTCGCCGTATTTCTCCATCCACTCGAGCGCCCGCCGGACGTTCGGCAGGAGATCGTGGTAGAGGCGCTCGTCGGCGGTCCAGGAGATCGTCTCGGCGAAGAGCCAGACGAAGAGCGGCGTGGCATCAATAGAGCCGTAGTACGGCGTGTGCGGCGCTTCGTTGCAGCGGGCGACCTCGCCGTACCGTATCTCGTGGAGGATCTTGCCGGGCTCCTCCTCCCGCCAGGGATCGACCTTCTCTCCCTGAAGAGATGCCAAAACGCGAAGAGTGTTGGCGGCCCGTTGTGGCAGCAGATGCAGCGTCTGAAGTCCGACGATCAGGCTGTCGCGGCCAAACGGCGCGACGAACCACGGGATGCCGGCGGCAGGCAGCGCGCCCTGGGGAAACGTGGTCAAGAGCGCGGTGAGATCCAGCTCGCAGCGATGCAGCACGCGATTGAAGAACGGGTTGTCCGTCGTCACAGTCGCGAGCTCTTCCAGGAACTGGCTGAGCACCGCGGGCGCCGCGGAGATCGGCGTCCGGTTGGCGGGGACGGGCTGGATCTTGATGTTGACTTCCCAGCGCTCGCCGCGAGCGAGGGTGATCGAGAAGGTGGCGTGCGCTCCAGGAATGCGAGCGAGCGGCGGCTCGTGCGCCACCGATTCGAAGCCGGGCAGCATCGGCACGAAAGCATCGTCGGTCTCAGCGACGCCGCGGACGACCTCGATCTTCGGAGCGCGATCGAACGCGATCTCGGTGGAGGCCTCAAGCCCGTCCAGGCCGCAATAGCTCAGAATCACCGCCTTGCCGGCCTCGCGATCCTCGACTCGTGGGCGCTGAAGCTTCCCGCGCTTCTCGCGCGGGAAGCCGCGAACATCGAAGAGATCGCGGAAATCGGCATTGAAATCGAGGCCGAGCTCAATCGGCACCGTCTCCGGCGCGAAGTTCTGCACGATGATCGTTAGGTGGAGGGCGGTGTCGAGCCTGATCCGCTCCTCGAGCATCACCCGGTTCGGAGCGATCGCCCTATCCTTGTCGATCGGCAGCACCGGGTTCGTCATCGTTACCGTCGCTGTCGTCGCGCTGTGCACGCGGGTTGAGAGGCGCTCAGGCGTGGCGCCGTTGAGGGTGACGGTGAAGTGAGTCAAATGGCGCGTGTCGCGCAGATAGAGCCCAGTCGCGCGCTCCCCGCTGCCATCGCTCCGCTGGTCACCGACCAGGTAGAGCTCATCGCTCTTCAAGACAAGATCGTGATCGAGCACACTCCCACTCCGCTAAGCCAAAAATTCGGCATTCCTGCCACGCATCGAAAGCGATCACCACGAACGATCGCCGGGGGAAAAGTATGTACGATTCCAATTGATTTGCTCGACCGGACGAGCTGGAACCGTCGAGGGCGCCGGGCGAAACCACCGCGGGCCGGCCTGAGGAGAAGGGAGTTTGTGATACGATACACAAAGCTTGGCCGGGGCCGTTCGTGCATGAGCAACGGTCGCCAGCTAGCCAGGAAGGACGGTAGCAACCGCGACACGATCCAGCGGTAACGAGGAGCGGAACGGCGTGCAGGTCTTCGGCGAAAACTGGCTGGTCGTCGGCTTGATGACGATTTCCGCCTTTGCGATGGGCATGACGCTTCTCATCCTCAACTGGATCGTCGCACCGTCCAAGCCAAGTCCCGTCAAGGGGGCGCCGTATGAGAGCGGCGTTCCGGACGTCTCACCGGTCAGGCCCCGTTACACCCCCCGGTTCTATGTCGTCGCCATGCTCTTCGTTATCTTCGACATTGAGGCGATCTTCATTTACCCGTGGGCTGTTAACTTCGATGTGCTTAGCCGATACGGCTTCCTGGCGATGGTGATCTTTATCTTCCTGCTATTAGATGGCTACATCTATGCATGGAAGAAAGGAGCGCTCGAATGGGTCTGATTGATGACCGGTTCGATAAGAATATCTTCATTACATCGCTCGACTTCGTCTTCAACTGGGCGCGGCGCTCCTCACTGTGGTGGCTTCAGTTCGGTCTCGCGTGCTGCGCGATCGAGATGATTTCCGCCTCGATGAGCCGCTTCGACCTCGCCGAGCGGTTCGGCATGCTCTATCGCGCCTCTCCGCGACAGGCTGATCTGATGATCGTCGCGGGCACGGTGACGAAGAAGATGGCGCCGGTCGTTCGCACGCTCTACGACCAGATGCCCGAGCCGAAGTGGGTGCTCTCGATGGGCAGCTGCGCCAACGTCGGCGGCCCGTTCGACACCTACGCGGTCGTGCAGGGCGTTGACCAGGTCGTCCCGGTGGACGTCTACGTGCCTGGCTGCCCGCCGACGCCAGAGGCGCTCTACTACGGCATCCTGGAGCTGCAGAACAAGGTCATCAAGTACGAGACGATGGCGAGGAAGCAGGGCGTCGAGGCGGCCGAGGCGCAGCGGGTCGCTGACCGCGAGGCGGCAATGGCCGCGGTCCGAGCCTAGGGTGATCTGGAACCGCGCATCCATCAGGAGGACAGTTCCGTGAGCGAGGGGACAGCGCCTGTCCCAACTCCCGCGAGCGCGGGCAGCACGCCGGAGTCCGGCTCCGCGGTTGTCCAAGCGCCACCGGGCGATCCCTGGGCGCGCGAGCTCTATTTCGATCCAGACGTTGAGAAGCATCCGGCGCTGCGCGAGCTGCGTCGCCAGTTCGGCGATGCGATCGTCGACGTGGTCCGCTTCCGTGACGAGACGACGATCCATGTCCGCCGCGAGGTGCTGCGTGACGTCTGCGCCTTCCTGCGCGACCATCCGCAGCTTTCCTTCAATCACCTCACCGACGTGACGGCGGTCGACATGCTGCGGCTGCGAACCGAGCCGCGCTTCGATGTCGTCGTTCTCCTCTATTCGATCAACAACCGCGTCCGGTTGCGCCTCAAGGCTGGCTGCAACGACGGCGAGCCAGTTCCATCGCTTGTTCCGCTCTGGAATGGCGCGAACTGGCTGGAGCGCGAGTGCTACGACATGTTCGGGATCATCTTCGAAGGACACCCGAACTTGAGGCGAATCCTCTTGCCCGACGACTGGGACGAGGGGTTCCCGCTGCGTAAGGATTACCCGCTGCGTGGCTGGCGGGAGTACCCGACGTACAACACGGAACGAACCGTCGGGCGCACGCGCACCCGATGGACTGGAAGGGGGGTGTAACCCCATGAATTCGCAGGCGATGACCAACCGGGCCGACGATGACGTGGTCGCGCCGGCCAGTGAGGAAGGCGCGCAGTACGGCACGATGGTCGTCACCGAGGACACGTTCCTCGAGTCCGGCGAGCGCCAGCTCACGCTGAATATGGGACCGCAGCACCCGAGTACGCACGGCGTGTTGCGCGTCATCCTCAAGCTCGACGGCGAGGTGGTGACCGACTGCGATCCCGTCATCGGCTATCTCCACCGCGGCGTGGAGAAGCTGGGCGAGTCGCACCGTTACGCCCAAGTCATTCCCTGGACGGACCGCACTGACTACGTCGCGGCTCCCTCGAACAATCTCGGCTGCGTGCTCGCCATCGAGAAGCTGTGTGGAGTGGAAGCGCCGGAGCGCGCCCAGTATTGGCGCGTCATCATGGCCGAGCTTTCGCGGATCGCATCCCACCTAGTCTGGCTCGGCACGCACGCGCTCGACATCGGCGCCCTCTCGATGTCGCTGTACTGCTTCCGCGAGCGCGAGTTGATCCTCGACATCTTCGAGGCGTTCTGCGGCGCCCGCCTGACGACGAACATGATGGAGATCGGCGGGTTCTCTCGGCCGATCCCCGATGGGCTGCCGCAGATGATCCGGGATTTCTGCAAGATCTTCCCGGAGCGCCAGCAGGAGTACGCCGATCTCCTCGACGCCAACCCGATCTGGCTGGCGCGGACCAAGGGCGTCGGCGTCATCACGCCGGAAGCGGCGATCAACTACTCGCTGACCGGCGCCTGCCTGCGCGGCTCGGGCGTGAACTACGACGTCCGCAAGGCGCAGCCCTATTGCGTCTACGACCGGCTGGACTTCGAGGTGCCGCTGGGCACGCATGGCGACGTCTACGACCGCTATCTCGTCCGGATGGAGGAGATGCGGCAGTCGATCAAGATCATCCAGCAGGCGCTCGATCACTGCGAGCGGATGGACACGCCGCTGATGGCATACGACTCGCCGTACGTTATCCCGCCGCACAAGGGCACGATGACGACGGCCGAGGACATGCAGCGGCACTTCATTTGGGTGATCAAAGGCTTCTCGCCGCCAGTCGGCGAGGCCTACGCCGCGGTGGAGCATCCGAAGGGCGAAAATGGCTACTACATCGTCAGCGACGGCTCGGCGATGCCTTATCGCTTCCGGATCCGCTCCCCAGACTTCGTGAATCTCGGCGTCCTGCCGCACATCGCCCAGGGGGCGATGCTTGCCGATGTCGTTGCGCTGATCGGGACGATTGACATCGTCCTTGGATCGGTAGACCGCTGAGGCGTTGGCCGTTGAGCCGCGAGCGGTCTGGCCCGAACGTTCGGCTCGGTCGCTCTCGCGCGTCGCATCGCCGGAATCAGGCCGCGTGCGGGCGTGGGAGCAAGCGGCAGGTCGAAAGACTTAGCGTGATGAACGAGTATCTTCGGGCGGCACCGCTGCTCGAAAGCGGTCGTCAGGAAAGCAACAAGGCGGTAAGATACGCGCGGCGTGAGAGCGGGCGAGCCCGCTCTCGCCATGTCCGGCGGGCAGAATCCCGACCTTGATCGGCGTGGTTGACGCGATTTGGCCGCTAGCGGCGCGGAAATCGGGCGGCTAGGGGCTCGGAGCGACGCGAGGCATGGAGAACGACCAGCCACTCTGGCTTACGTTCATCGTGGCGTTCGTCCTGATGAACGTCCTGCTGGTGGGCATGGCCTACATGACCTGGTTCGAGCGGAAGGTGATCGGCGCCTTCCAGGATCGGCTCGGACCAACGCGCACAGGACCGGCAGGGTTGCTCCAGCCGATCGCCGACGGCATCAAGCTCCTCGGCAAAGAGGACTTGATCCCGCGAGCGGCTGACAAGGTCGTCTTCTATTTCGCGCCGCTCATCGTGTTCGTCACCGCGATCGTCGGCGTCGCGGTCATTCCGTTCGGCGGCACGGTTGAGATCTTCGGGCGCGACGTCAACCTTTTCATCACGGACATCAACGTCGGAGCGCTCTTCATCTTTGCCTTTAGCGGCATCGGCGTTTACGGCATCATCCTCGGGGCCTGGTCCTCGGCGAACCGATACTCACTCCTCGGCGGACTCCGCTCCGCGGCCCAAGTCGTCTCCTACGAGATCATCCTCGGTCTTTCGCTCGTCGGAATCTTCATCTTGTCGGGTTCTCTCAACCTGCGTGACATCCTCGCCCGGCAGCAGGAGCCGCTCGAGCTTGGTCCGCTGGAAATCAGCAACTGGTTCATCCTTTCGCAGCCGCTCGCGTTCATCATCTTCCTGATCGCGGCTGTGGCGGAGACGAACCGGGCGCCGTTCGACTTGCCCGAGGCGGAGACGGAGCTGGTCTCCGGGTTCCACACGGAGTACTCGGCGTTCCGCTTCTCCTTCTACTTCCTGGGCGAGTACATCTCGATGATTGTCGTCTCGCTCTTTGCCAGCACCCTCTTCCTGGGTGGGACGGACGGCCCGGGCTCCGATCGCTACTGGGGGCTGGGCGTGCTCTGGCTGCTCGCGAAGACGATCCTGTTCCTGTTCTTCTACGTCTGGCTGCGAGCGACGCTACCGCGCTTCCGCTTCGATCAGCTGATGGGAGTTGCCTGGAAGGTTCTGCTGCCGCTGGTCCTGGTCAACATTGTCATCACTTCGTTCATTCGGCTGGCGGCTAACGAGGGAATCCCGACCGGGTGGTGGTGGGTCATCGGCGCCGGTGGCGCGGTGCTGCTCGTGATCCTCGTGGTTCAGCTCTTCACGAGCGAGCGCGAGTCGAGTGCCGCCCCAGCGACCGTTCGGCAGCCATAGCGCCGGGGAGCGAGAGAGATGCCCTGGGACGTCATCATCTTCTACATGATCGGCGCCGTCTGCGTGCTGTCGGCGGCCGGCGTCGTCGTCGCGAACAATCCGGTCCATTCCGCGATCTTCCTGGTGCTCTGCTTCTTCAACGTCGCGGCGATCTTCGTCATGCTCGGCGCCGAGTTCCTCGCCGTGGCGCAGATCATCGTCTACACGGGCGCCATCCTGGTACTCGTTCTCTTCGTCCTCATGCTCGTCGACCCGGATGATCTGCCGGAGTTCCACGCGGCTAGGCCGGTGCAGCGATACGTTGGTTTGCTGCTCGGCCTCATTCTTCTCCTGGAAGTCGGCGTGGCGATTCTCGACCGCTCGGTCGTCGGGCGGAGAGCCGTGGCGGACCAGCAGGAGTTCACTCAGATCGTCGATTTGGTCGGCGGCAACACGCAGGCGCTCGGCCGCACGCTCTATACGCAATATCTCCTGCCGTTTGAGGTGATCTCGCTTGTGCTGACGGTCGGCGTCATCGGCGCGATCGTTCTGGCGTTGCCGGAACGGCTCGGCGAGCGTCTCTACCGGCGACGCGGCACGATCTCGCTTGGCCATCCGCGAGGAACCGACTTGGCGTTGCCAGCGGGACCGGTCGGCGAGTCACCGATTGCTGGACCGACGCCAGGCGCTGAGGTCGTGCCCGGCGGCTACGGGCGGCGGCTGATCATGGCGCGAGACCCGAACGAGCAGCCGGTAATCGGCCGGCGCTAGGCGGCGAGGGCGAACCGGACGATGGGTGAAATCGGAGTCAATCACTTCCTCTTCCTGAGCGCAGCGCTCTTCATCATCGGGATGATGGGCGTGCTGATTCGCCGCAACATCTTGATCATCTTCATGTGCGTCGAGCTGATGGTCACCGCGGCGAATATGTCGCTGATCGCATTTGGCTGGGAACTGAACTCGCTGCAGGGCCAGAGCTTCGCCCTGTTTACGATCGCGGTGGCCGCGGCTGAAGCGGCTGTCGGTCTCGCGATCATCATCGCGTTGAGCCGGCGCGTCCGCACTCCGGTCGATGTCGACGAGATGCGAACGCTGCGCGACTAGTGGTGCATTGGTCGTCGCGAGGCAGGCGATTCGGGCAGGACGCGGATTTCGAGGGGAAGCATGGATAGGCATTCCGAATGGCGAAGTCAGCCGAACGACCGATCGGGCGATCGGCGAGCCGCGCGTGAGGATCGCTGATGGCTGATTGGCTGTTTCTGATTCCGGTTCTGCCGCTCCTAGCGTTCGGGATCAACTTCTTCTTCGGAAGATCGTTCCGCTACCAGGCACACTGGGTCGCGGTCCCGGCCGTCCTTGCCTCGTGGGCGCTCTCAGTCGCCGCGTTCCTCGATATCCGCGAGAACGACGAGCCGCTGAGCCAGCATCTCTTCACCTGGATTCCGTCGGGCGACTTCCGCGTCGACGTCAATCTCTACGTTGACCAGTTGACGGCGGTGATGCTGCTGGTCGTCACCACCGTTGGTCTCCTGGTCCACATCTTCTCGATCGGCTACATGACCAAGGTCTTCGATCCGAACGAGGCCGCGCACGGTCATGCCGATCACGGCGCGCATGGAGCCGAGGAGAAGGATCCGCGGTACTTCCTCTTCTTCGCCTACTTGCCGCTCTTCGTCTTCTCCATGCTGATGCTGGTCATGGCCGACAACTACCTCCTGATGTTCGTCTTCTGGGAGGCGGTCGGTCTCTGCTCGTACTTGTTGATCGGCTTCTACTACTGGCGCCGGTCGGCTGCGAACGCGGCGAAGAAGGCGTTCATCGTCAACCGCGTTGGCGACCTTGGCTTCGGCCTCGGCGTGATGTGGACCTTCGTCGCGTTCGGTACCCTGGCGTTCTACGGTGAGGACGGCGTCTTCGCTCAGGCCGCGCGCGGCGTCGCGTCGGAAGGAACGCTGACCGGCATCGCGTTGCTGCTCTTCACCGGCGCCGTCGGCAAGAGCGCGCAATTCCCGCTGCATGTCTGGCTCCCCGACGCGATGGAAGGCCCGACGCCGGTTTCCGCGCTGATCCACGCCGCGACGATGGTCACCGCGGGCATCTACATGGTCGCCCGCTCCCACGTGATCTTCAGCCAGAGCACGACCGCGATGTGGGTCGTCTCAGCGATCGGCGCGTTCACCGCGTTCATGGCGGCGACGATCGCGATCACGCAGTTCGACATCAAGCGGGTGATCGCCTACTCAACGCTGAGCCAGCTCGGGTACATGGCCTTCGCGCTCGGCACCGGCGCGTGGATCGCGGCCATCTTCCACCTGATGACGCACGCCTTCTTCAAGGGACTCCTGTTCCTGGGCGCGGGGAGCGTGATCCACGGCATGCACCACGAGCAGGACATCCGGAACATGGGCGGCCTGCGCAAGCAGATGCCGGTCACGTTCTGGACGTTCCTGATCGCGTCGGCGGCGAACGCCGGCATCATCCCGCTCGCCGGATTCTGGAGCAAGGACGAGATCATCGTCGGGTCGTGGATCAGCGAGCCGTTCCCGAACTGGGGCAAGTTCATCGCGATCGTCGGCCTCGTCTCTGCTTTCCTGACTTCGCTTTACATGTTCCGGCTGGTCTTCCTCGTCTTCTTCACGCGGCCGCGCTACGACGCCTCGCATCTCCATCCGCATGAATCCCCCGCGGTGATGACGATCCCGCTGATCCTGCTCGCGATCCCGTCGGCGGTGATCGGCTTCGTTGGGTTCCCGCCGGAGGACGGGCCGTTCCACCACTTCCTGGAGCCGGTCTTCTCCGAGCAAGCTGAGGCGTCGCAAGAAGCGGACGAGACCGCCTCGCTCTACGTCGTGGCTGGCGCCCAGGAGGACGGCTTGCACCAGGAAGAGGCGACCGAGGCGGAAGAGCACGAGGAGGGCGGACACCACGTCTCGACCCGGACGACCGTCACCTTCGGCATCATCTCGACGGCGGTGGCGCTGCTCGGTCTGTTCGTGGCGTATCTGACATACATCGCCGGGCGCATCGATCCGGTCGCCGTCGCCAATCGCTACCAAGGGCTGTACCAGTTCCTCTACAACAAGTGGGGCTGGGACGAGCTGTACAACAAGATCTTCGTCGCGCCGGCGCGGTGGCTCGCCATGGTGCTCTGGCGCGTGGTTGACGTCGGCATCATTGACGGTGCGGTGAACGGCGTCGCCGCCGGGATTGGGGTGATCAGCCAGCGCTTGCGGCATGTCCAGACGGGCTTGGTCGCCAACTACGCGCTGGCGATCGCGCTCGGCATGGTCGTCATGGTGGGCGTCTATCTCGCCGCCTTCAGCGATTTGTTCCGCTAAGGGCTCGGCGGACCTGGAGGTCGGAGGAAGCTGGTGGATAACTTCCCGCTGCTGAGTGTGATGGCCTACGCGCCGCTCGCTGGCGCGCTGGTGCTCTTCTTCATGCCGCGCGCATCGCGCGAGACCACGCGGGCAATCGCTCTGCTGGCCTCGCTGGTGAGTCTTGTCCTCTCCGTGGTCATGGTCGCGGGGTTCGACAAGAACGCGGAGTTCCAGTTCGAGGAGCGGGTCACCTGGCTTAACGACCTCGGCGTCTCATACCACTTCGGCGTAGATGGCATCGCGGTCGTCCTGATCGCGCTGACGACGGTGCTGACGCTCATCGCGATCATCTGGTCGTGGGACACGGTCAACAACCGGACCCGCGAGTATTACATCGCGATGCTCCTGCTCGAGACAGGGATGCTCGGCGTCTTCATGGCGCTGGACCTGTTCCTCTTCTACATCTTCTGGGAGGTCATGCTCATCCCGATGGCACTGCTCATCGGGGTGTGGGGCAGCTCCAACCGCGTCTATGCGGCGGTCAAGTTCTTCATTTACACCCTCGCCGGCTCGCTGCTGATGCTGGTCGGCATCGTCGCGACCTACCAGCAGTACTACGAGACGACGTCGGTCCGCACGCTGAACATCCTCGAGCTACAAACGGGGTGGGACAAGGGAGCGTATAGCGACCTCTTCCAGGGCCTGGCGTTCGCGGCGTTCCTGATCGCGTTCGCCGTCAAAGTGCCGATGTTCCCGCTCCACACTTGGCTGCCAGACGCGCACGTCGAGGCGCCGACGGCCGCCTCGGTGATCCTGGCGGCAGTGCTGCTGAAGATGGGAGGCTACGGCCTGCTCCGCTTCAATCTGCCGCTCTTCCCTGAGGGGACCGAGGACTGGGCGATTCCGATCGCCGTCCTCTCCATCATCGCCATTCTCTACGGCGCGTTCGTGGCATTGGTCCAGCCCGACCTCAAGAAGCTCGTCGCCTATTCGTCCGTCAGCCACATGGGCTTCGTGACGCTCGGTATCGCGGTCTCCGTTCTGGCCGCCGAGCGCGACCGGTTGGCGGGCGTGGCTAACGTCGAGCACTACCTGAACGGGCTGAACGGCTCGATGATGGTGATGCTGGCGCACGGCTTCAACACCGGCGCTCTCTTCTTGCTCGTCGGTGTCATCTACGAGCGTGCCCACACCCGGTTGATCGCTGCGTTCGGCGGGCTCGCCTCGCGGATGCCTGTCTATTCCGCCTTCTTCATGCTCTTCATGCTCGCGAGCATCGGTCTGCCGGGAATGTCCGGGTTCATCGGCGAGTTCCTCGTCGCGCTCGGCACGTGGCAGTGGAACAAGTGGGCGGCGTTCTTTACCTTCGCGGTCGTGATCTTTGCCGCCTGGTACATGATGTGGATGTTCCAGCGCGTGATCTTCGGCCGCCGGCCGGAGCAGCCGCCTGACCCCCACGACGCTGACCTAACGCCGGACGAGCGCGCGATGATCGCCGCGTCGCATGGCCACGGTCATGGCGAGGCCGTGATGCCGGTCTCCGGCGCGTCGCACGAGCATGACGACGAGCACGGCGGCATCGTCTGGCGGGACCTCACGGTCAAGGAGGCAATCACGCTGATTCCGCTAGCGATCGCAACGATCGTGTTCGGCGTCTATCCGAAGCCGATCTTCGAGATCGTGCAGCCAAGCTTCGAGCGGATTCTCGAACCGTTCCTCCGTGGCCCGCTCGGTGGTTAGCGGTGCGCGGGCAGTCTGCATAATGGCAAGGGAGCGCGGTAGGTGGACCTGATCAATCTCAATCTGACGGGCCCGGACTGGAGCCTGGTAGTGCCCCAGCTAATCGTGTTCGGGCTGGCGCTCGTCCTCCTGTTCCTCGATGCCTTCCTGCCGAATGAGCGGCACTACACCTGGCTGACGGCGATCTCGCTCCTTGGCTACGCTGCCGCGATGGTCGCGCTCTACTGGCAGCACGGCGAGGACCGGGCAACGTTCAACGGAGCTTTCCGGGCCGACGGCCTGACGGTCTTCCTTTCTGTCATCATCCTCTCGGCCGCGATCCTATCGGTGATGGTCTCCGCTAGCTACGTCGAGCGGCTCGAAGGGCGCATGCCGATCGGCGAGTTCTACGTGCTCCTCGCCTTCTCGATCCTCGGCGCGCTCCTCACCGCCGCGGCGGGCGACCTGGTGATGCTCTTCGTCGGCATCGAGTTGTCTTCCCTGGCGACCTACGTGCTGACCGCGTTCGCCAAGCGCCGCGTCACCTCGGTCGAGGGCGCGCTCAAGTACTTCCTGCTGGGTATCTTCGCTAGCGCGATCTTGATCTACGCGATGGCGTGGACCTACGGCCTGACCGGCTCGACGAACCTCGACGAGATCCGCAGCGCGATTCAAGACACGGTCGCCGGACAGGATCGGCAGGAAGCCTCGTTGCTGCTGGCGCTGCTGCTGCTGACGGTGGGTCTCGGGTTCAAGATCGCGGCGGTCCCGTTCCATATGTGGACACCGGACGCCTATGACGGCGCGCCGACTCCGGTCACCGGCTTCATGTCCGTCGTTCCGAAGGCGGCTGGCTTCGCGGCGATTGTCCGGATCATGGTCCAGGGGCTCGGCCCGATGCGGAACGACTGGACCGATCTGCTAGCGGTGCTCGCGTTGATCACGATGGCGTTCGGCAACATCGTCGCCATCTCGCAGCGCAACATCAAGCGTATGCTCGCCTACTCCTCGATCGCGCACACGGGTTACATGCTGGTTGGCCTGGCCGCCTACCAAGCGCGGGAGGGCACCGGTTTCGGCTCCGGAAATGGAGCCGGCTCTGCTGACCTGGGAGTGTCGAGCGTCCTGTACTACATCCTGGCGTACACCTTCATGAACATCGGCGCATTCGCGGTGGTGGCCTGGATTCAGCACCGTGGCCGTGGCATGACGCTCGATGATTTCGCCGGTCTCGCGAGCTCCAATCCGGCGGCGGCGGTCGCGATGACGATCTTCATGGTCTCCCTGATGGGTGTGCCGCCGCTGCTCGGGTTCTACGCGAAGTACTACGTCATCGTCGCCGCAATCGATGCCGATCTGCTCTGGCTCGCGCTCGCGGTTGTTATCCTCTCAGCGGTCAGCGCTTACTACTACCTGCGTGTCGTCGCGGTGATGTACTTCAATCCGCCGGAGCGCCAGCTTGGCGCTAGCTCGACCTGGCTGCTGAACGCGGGCATCGCCGTGATGGTCATTGCCAATCTCGCCCTGGGGCTCTTCTCCAGCCGGTTGGTTGATCTGGCCGACCGTTGGACCGGGGCGCTGACGTGATCACTACATAGCGGGGGGATCCGGAGGCAACCTCCTTCTTGGAGGGAGCGAAGGGGGAGCGAGGGGCCGCCGTACCGAGCGCCCCTCGCTGCTTTGTGGTCGCATTTCGGCGTGGAGTCCGGTGACATGATTCGCGGCGAGCGGGTCAACCTGCGGGCCATCGAGCGGACCGACGCTGGTCACCTATACCGCTGGCTCAACGACCCGGAGGTGATGCGCTTCTGGGGACAGCCAGAGGCGACCGTCTCGCTGGCGGAGATTCAGCGGCGCATCGAAGAGTGGCTCGAGCGAGAGGCCGAGCTAGGCAGACCGGCGGCTTTTCTCATCGAGGACTTGGACGGGAACCCGGTCGGCTTGCTGGTAACGAGCCGGGAGCGACTTCCGCACCGCTCGCTCGAGCTATCGCTCCTCATCGGTGAGCGCGAGCGGTGGGGGCAGGGGCTCGGGACGGACGTCCTGGAAACCTTTCTCGATGTCTGCTTCGCGCAGTGGGGCTTCCATCGCGTTTGGCTGCGAAGCGAGGCCTACAACGAGCGCGCGCATCGGCTCTATCGGAAATGCGGCTTCGCGCAGGAAGCGGTCTTGCGCGAGGCAGCCTATGTGGATGGGCAGTTCCACGACGTGCTCATCTTTGCGCGGCTGGCGACGGACGGCGAACCCGAGACGCCGGCCGAGAATCGAGTTGACGAGGAATGAGTGAGACGCTGCCGCCGGCGCAAGACCCGGAGGAGTTGTTCGAGGTCGTCACTACCGCCGGGGCGCCGACGGGCCACTACAAGGCCCGATACGCGGTGCATCGCGATGGTGATTGGCACCGCGCAGTCCATGTCTGGATCGCTGGCAAGGAGGCTGACGGGTCGCCTTACCTCATCTTTCAGCGGCGTGGCCTACGCAAGGACACCTGGCCGGGTCGTCTCGATGCGACGGTCGGGGGACACGTGCGAGCGGGTGAGACGATCGAAGAGACGCTGCGGGAGACCGATGAGGAAATCGGTATTAGCGTCAAGCCGGAGCGGCTGCGCTGGCTGGGCACGCGCCTCTCGGCGAACGAAGCTGAATCCGGTACGCGGGACCGAGAAGTGCAAGAGGTGTTCCTGCTCGTGGACGATCGGCCGCTGACCGATTACCGGCCGAACCCGGTTGAGCTGGAAGGGCTGGTGAAACTCCCGGTCGCGGCCGTCCTGGCCCTCTACTCTGGCGAGGCTGACGCTGTCGAAGCCGAGGTCCTCGCAGCCGGGAGCGTCACCCCGAGAACTGAGACGATCCAACTGACCGACTTCGTGCCGTCGGTCGATCGTTATCCGTACCGAATCGCGATCGCGGCTTCCCTGGCCCTCCAGGGCGAACGCCACGTCGCAATCTGATGCCTAGGAGGTAATGAGAAATGCCGCAAGGGCCAGTGCCCGAGCGATTTCATGACTTGCTGAACAGCAAGACGCTCGCCCATCTCTCCACGATCGGACCGCGCGGCGAGCCGCAGGTCAATCCGGTCTGGTTCCTCTGGGATGGTGAGCACATCCTGCTCAGCATCCGGCCGGTGACGCAGAAGTACCGAAACCTGCGCCGCGATCCTCGTCTCGCCATATCGTTGTCGGACCCGGCGCGGCCGGAGCGCCATTTGGAGATTCGCGGCGAGGTGGTTGATTGGACGCTTTTCCGCGACCTGACGTTTGTCAATCAGCTTGCCCACAAGTACACCGGAGCCGACTACACTCGTGGAGTTCCCGGCGAAGAGCGGTACCGCGTCACCGTTCGAATCGACTCCTGGCACAGCTGTGAGGATTGAGAACCGCGAATCCTGAACCCTAGCCAGTCCGCCGGTCGTCTTCCATCGCCTCCTGATCCCACGAGTCGCCCTCGTCGTTGTCTCTCCAAGTGAAAGAGCCCTCCGCTAGGAGGGCTCTCAACGTCGAGATAGCTGGATTGGCGGCGCCGAATGCTAGGCCTGTGGCGCGGCGCTTCCCTCCTTGAGCAGGCGGCGGAGCACCGTCTGCAGGATGCCGCCGTTGCGGTAGTACTCGACCTCGATCGGGCTATCGACCCGCGCGATCGCCTCGAACGTGGTCGTCTTACCGTCAGCGCCGACTGCCTGAATCTGGACGCGCTTGCGAGGCGTCAGTCCCTCGGCGATGCCGTGAATCGTGTACGCCTCGTGTCCGGTGAGGCCAAGGGAATCGGCGTTCTCGCCTGGCAGGAACTGGAGCGGCAAGACGCCCATGCCGACGAGGTTGCTTCGGTGGATCCGCTCGAAGCTCTCGGCGAGCACGGCCCTGACGCCAAGGAGCAGCGTGCCCTTCGCGGCCCAGTCGCGCGAGGAGCCGGTGCCGTATTCCTTGCCGGCGATGACGAGAAGCGGCGTGCCCTCGCTCTGGTAGCGCATCGCCGCGTCGTACATCGTCATCTCCTCGCCGGACGGAACGTGGATCGTCCAGTAGCCTTCCTTGCCCGGTGTCAGGCGGTTCCGCAGCCGGATGTTAGCGAATGTGCCGCGGATCATCACCTCGTGATTGCCGCGCCGAGAGCCATACGAGTTGAACTGATACGGTTCCACTCCCTTGCTGATTAGGTATTGTCCGGCCGGACTCGCCTTCGGGATGGAGCCGGCAGGCGAGATGTGGTCGGTCGTCACCGAATCGCCGAGTAGCGCCAGGACGCGCGCGTTGATGATGTCCTGGAGCGGCCCCGGCTCGGGCGAGAGATCCAGGAAGTACGGCGGCTCCTGGACGTAGGTCGATTCGGGATCCCACTCGTACAGCGCGCCCTCTGGAACCGGTAGCGACTGCCAGCGCTCGTCGCCGGCGAAGACCGTCTTGTACTCCTCCGCGAACATCTCCGGATCGATCGATTCCGCGATCGTCTGCTGAACCTCCTCCGGGCTCGGCCAGATGTCGCGCAGGTAGACGGGATCGCCGTTCGGGTCGTAGCCGACAGGCTCGCGCAGCAGGTCGATGTCAACGGTGCCGGCCAGCGCGTAGGCGACGACCAGCGGCGGCGACGCAAGGAAGGATGCGCGGACCTGCGGGTGAATCCGGCCCTCGAAATTGCGGTTGCCGGAGAGAACTGATGCGACGACCAGCTCATTCTGGTCAATCGCCTCCGCCACCGGCTGTGGGAGCGGGCCGCTATTGCCGATACAGGTGGTGCAGCCGTAACCGACGGTGTGGAAGCCCAGTGCCTCCAGGTAGGGCAGGAGGCCCGCGCGCTCCAGGTACTTCGTCACGACCTGCGAGCCGGGAGCCATGCTCGTCTTGACATAGCGCGGCACGTCCAGCCCGCGCTCGACCGCCTTCTTGGCAAGCAGGCCCGCGGCGACCATAACCGACGGGTTAGACGTGTTAGTGCAGGAGGTGATCGCCGCGATGGCGACTGCGCCGTGATGGAGTGAGGTCTGCGTCTCGCCGATCTGAATCGGGACGGTGCCAACGCGCTCCGGAATATCGGCGGGCTGAGCCTTTCCGTTGGTTGCCACGGTCTCGAGCAAGCCGAGGTCGGCGTCGGCGTCGCCGTTTTCCTCAATCGGCGGAGCACCCTCGAACTTGTTGGCGTACGCGGTTCGGAAGACCCTGCGGAGTTGGCTGAGCGGCACGCGGTCCTGCGGCCGGCGCGGTCCGGCAACGCTGGGTCGAACCGTCCCCAGATCCAGCTCGAGGACATCGTTGTAGGAAGGATCGGGCGTGTCGTCGGTGCGGAACAGGCCCTGCTCCTTGCAGTACCGCTCGACCAGATCGATCAGATCCTCCGAGCGTCCGGTCAGGCGGAGATAGCGCAGGGTTTCCTCGTCGACCGGGAAGAGTGCGGCTGTCGCGCCGTACTCGGGAGCCATGTTGGCGATCGTGGCGCGGTCGGCGAGCGACAGGTTGGTCAAGCCCTTGCCGAAGAACTCGACGAACCGGCCAACGACGCCGTACTTCCGGAGCATCTCCGTGACGTAGAGGACCAGGTCGGTCGCGGTCGCGCCAGGCCGCAGCGCGCCGGTCAGGCGGAAGCCGATGACTTCAGGAGTGAGGAGATAGAGCGGCTGGCCGAGCAGCACTGCCTCGGCCTCGATCCCGCCGACGCCCCAGCCGAGCACGCCGAGGCCGTTGATCATCGTCGTGTGCGAGTCGGTCCCGACGAGGGAGTCCGGGAAGGCGACCGTCTCGCTGCCAACCTGCCGGGTGCTGACGACGGAGGCGAGGTATTCGAGGTTGACCTGATGGACGATACCGGTGCCCGGCGGCACGACGCGGAAATTCTGGAACGATTGCTGCGCCCACCGCAGGAGCGCGTACCGCTCGCGGTTGCGCTCGTACTCCAGCTCGACGTTTCTCGCGAAGGCCAAGAGCGTCCCGAAGCGATCGACCTGAACCGAGTGGTCGATCACGAGGTCGGCGGGCACGAGCGGGTTGATGCGCGTGACATCGCCGCCCAGGCGTCCGACGGCGGATCGCATCGCCGCCAGATCGACGACAGCCGGAACGCCGGTGAAGTCCTGCATGACGACGCGGCCGGGCAAGAACGGGAATTCGACCGCGTCCTCCGCCTCAGCAGTTCCCGGCCGCCACTTCGCGAGCAGCTCGACGTGGCTTGGGTCGCCGAACTCGGTCCCGAGGTTGCGCAGGACGCTCTCCAGGAGAATCCGCACCGTGAACGGTAACGAGTCGAGGTTGGTCAGCCCGCGCTCCTCGAGCGCCCGCAGGCGATAGTAGGCAACGGTGGTGCCGGAACTCGTCGTCAGCGTCGCTCGGGCGCCAAACGGGTCACTCTTCGAGGTGGCAGCACTCGAATTCATGGTTCGCTGCGCTCCCTATGTGAACTGCACGGCATTCCGCCGCTCGGGGACCGAGAGTCGGTCACGGCCACCCAACGGCTGGACGCCGTGCCAACTCAACCATTCTCGAAAAAAGTGTAGTCCATTCCGGAAACTTTGATCTGTCCGTTGAGCCGCCGCCACCCTGAAGTTGCGACCGCCTTACGCCTGTGTCTCGCGCTCCACCTGGCTGATGGCGGAATCGAGCACGTCAAGCGCGTGGTCGAGGTCGCGGTCCTCGATCACGAGCGGCGGCTGGATGCGGATCACATTGCCGTTCTGCCCGCCGACGCCGATGAGCACGCCGGCCTCCCGGCAGAGACGTCGCACTTCGGCAGCCTGCGCCTTGGCTGGCTCCTTCGTGTTGCGGTCGGCAACGAGCTCGACGCCGATCATCAGGCCCAGACCGCGGACGTCGCCGATGAGTGGGTGGCGCTCGGCCATCTCGCGCAGCCGTGCGAGAGCTCGCTCGCCCTTGCGCGCGGCCGCCTCGGGGAGCTTCTCGTCGCGGAAGACGTCGAGGTTGGCGATCGCGGCGGCGCAGGAGACCGGGTTGCCTCCAAACGTCGAGAGGTGTTCACCGGGTCGCAGGGAGTCGGCAATCTCGGGCCGGGCGACGGTGGCGCTAAGCGGGAAGCCGTCGGCGATCCCCTTCGCCATCACGACGATGTCCGGATCGACGCCGTAATGCTCGATAGCGAACATGCGGCCGGTGCGGCCGAAACCGGATTGCACCTCATCCGCGATGAAGAGGATGCCGTAGCGATCGAGCACTTCTTTGACTCGCTTGAAGTACGACGCGGGCGGGACGAGGATGCCCCCTTCGCCCATGACCGGCTCCGCGATGAACGCCGCGACGTCGCCGCTTGTCTGGTAGAGAATCGCCCACTCGACCATTTCCGCGCAGCGGGCGGCGACGGTTTCCGGATCGTCCGTGCCGAAGGGAATGCGATAGACGTACGGGGCAGGGGCGAACGCGACGCCGGGCACGTAGGGGCCGCCGCGAGTCTTCCGCGCCATGTTGCCGGTCACGGAGAGTGTGCCGTTCGTCCGGCCGTGGAACGAATGCGTCAGAGCGATGAACTCCCGGCGTCCGGTGTACGCCTTTGCCAGCCGCAGCGCCGTCTCGATGCCCTCGGCGCCAGAGTTGCCGAAGAACGTCTTGGCACGGCCGTGCAGCGACCCAGGAGCGACCTCCGCGATGCGCCGGGCGCATTCCGCGACGACCGGAACGTGATAGACGTACGAGGCCGCGTGGACGACTCGGTCGAGCTGCTCCCGGACGGCGGCGAGGACTCGCGGGTGACGGTGCCCGGCATTGACCACGGCGATCCCGGCGAAGCAGTCCAGGTACTCCTTGCCGTCGACATCCCAAATTCGTGACCCCTCCGCCCGGTCGACGACGACTGGCTCGACGGCGGCGACGAAGCTAGTGGTGACGAACTCCTTGTAACGAGCGATGATGGCATCGTGCTCGGTCATGGTTGCCGACATCGAGATGACCTCCTGAGATGCCCGCGCGGCATCGGATCTTCCAGGCAAGTGGAACCTTCGCGCGGGATGATCGCAGACGAGAGCGGAGCCTGCTACCCCAGAGTCGAAGGGGAGACGGGGACGGGTGACGCCCCGGCTTGAGCGGCGTCGTGACCGCTCAATCAGGACGAGTGATGGTGGGACGTTCGCCGCGCCGCGAGGCATGCCTGATGCCGGGAAATTCGGGCCGCATCTCACGTCGCCACGCGCGCCAGCGTTGAACATCCAGACGGTTCAATCGGCCGCCGAATTGGCTATAATTTCGGTATACTTCCATTGAAAGCGAGGTTCGCGCCTCCGGAATATCGGTTCGCTGATAGCAAGGAGGAGCGAGGTAGGCGGATAATCATGTCCTAACGGAGGTAACGCTTGCCGAAGAAGGTTCAGCAGTATCGTAAGTCGTCTCGCACGGGCCCCGCTTCCACGTCGGTCGAGGAGAGGCCGCGGCGCCAGGATCCAGACGCGATCACGGTTGATGGACGCGTCATCGAGGCGCTGCCGAACGCGATGTTTCGGGTCGAGCTCGAGAATGGCCACACCGTTCTCAGCCACCTTGCCGGTAAGATGCGGACGAACTACATCCGAGTCTTGCCGGGTGACCGGGTGACGGTCGAGCTTTCCCCCTACGACCTGACTCGCGGTCGGATCATCTATCGTCACCGCTAAACGGGTACGCGGCAATCGCGGGCTGGCCGCGCTGGTCCAGGGCAGGGCTCAGCGTGCGCCAAGAAAGGGAACCAACCCTACCGCGCATCGCGCGAGCAGGGCCGGTTTGGGTTGCCAATCAAGGCTTCAGTTGTTCAGAGTGGATTCCGGATGCGAGCCGCGCACCAAGAGGGCGCGGCTCGTTTGTCACGACGCGTTTTCCGACTCGATGGGGCGACCGGCGTCCCGCCAGGCGTTGAGCCCGCCGTCGAGGTGTGCCACGTTCTTGTACCCCATCTGTTGTAGGGTGTCGGCCGCGAGCGCGGATCGGCCACCGGATGCGCATTGCAAGATGATGCGGCGATCCGGGTCGAATTCCGGTCGGTGATAGGAGCTGGTCGGGTCCGCGTAGAACTCGAGCATCCCGCGCGGAGCTGCCACAGCTCCTGGAATCACCCCATTCTTCTCGCGCTCGTCTGGCTCCCGGATGTCGACGAGAAGGGCGTCGCCATTCTCGATCTCCCGCGCTACCTGATCCACTGAGAGGTTTTCCACGCGCTGCTTAGCGTCGGCAACCATCTCCGCAATAGTTTTCACCATGCGTAACCACCTTACCTCTTAGAGCGCACCGCTGGCCAATTCCAGACGGTGTCAGGCCAGATTACGGGTGACCGCGCAATGTGTCTAGATAAATTAGACGTACAAATTGCAGGTTCAATTCGCGGGCACGAGTATTGAAGGCGCCAAGGTCAGGACGAAAGTCGCCTTGGAAACGATCTCTGGGCGCCTGGACCGCACGCTATACTCAGCGCGGCGCACTTGTGGTGCGCTCGTGTCTTGGCCGAACGCCCTGGAGCGTCAATGCCCGTGCTCATTCGTTGTTGTCACCACCGGGCTGAGAGTCACCGCATTCCCGGCACCGCTCCGGGCCGTAGCGATTTCGCGCTCGCCGAGGTTCGCCCCGCATGAAGTCCTGGCGCGTCCTGGCGGGCTTCCTCATTAGCGCGGGCTTCATCGCCTACGCCCTGCGCGGACAAGACTTCTCCGCGATTCGCGACGCGCTCACCAAAGCTGATTACCGGTACCTGTTGCCGGCGGTCGCGCTGTACCTGATCGGCGTTTGGGTGCGCGCTCTCCGGTGGAAGCTCCTCCTGCGACCGGTCCTGCGCGCCTCGACGACCGACCTCGCGCCCGTCGTCGCGGTCGGCTTCATGGCCAACAACGTGTTGCCCCTGCGCACGGGCGAGCTGGTGCGCTCTTACGCGCTGTCACGCCGGTATGGCGTCCGCAAGACAGCCGCGCTTGCGACGATTGCCGTGGAGCGCCTCTTCGATGGACTGACGCTCCTCGGATTCATCCTCGCTTCGGCGACAGTCGTCAGCCTGACGTCAGCGGTCCAACACATCGCGCTGGTGGCGTTCATCCTCTTCGCCGGCGTGCTAATCGGTTTCTTCTTGCTGACGCTCGGTGGCGATCTCCGCGACCGCCTATTGCAGATCGTCGTTGGTCCGCTGCCGACGCCGGTCGCCGACCGCGTGGAGCGGATGGCGGAGTCGTTCTTCTCCGGCCTCGGCGTCCTCCGCCGGAAGTCGGATCTCGCGTCCGTTGCCGCTACTTCGGTTGTTGCCTGGCTCTTCGAGGCATCTATGTACTGGACGCTGGCGCGCGCCTTCGGCGGCGGACTGGCTGACGCCATCGGCGTGCCGCAAACGCTCCTAACGACAGGCGTCGCCAACCTGGCCACGCTCATCCCGTCCTCGCCAGGCTACGTCGGCCCGTTCGAAAGCGGGGTGATCCTCGTGCTGAATGGGGCTCTGGGGGAGCCGCGCGAGATTGCCCTCTCGTACGCGATCCTCGTGCATGCCGCGTTGTTCTTCCCGGTCACGATCTGGGGCGCCATCGAGTGGTGGCGGCAGCAATTCTCGCTCCAGCAGATCCGGGAGCTAAACGGCGACGCCGCGCAACCCGCTGCTCCGCCGGTTGCCGCCGAGCGTGTGCCGAGCGGTGTTGCCGGCTCGAAAGCGCCGCGGCCCCGATAGTCACGGAATCGAGATCAAAGGAAGTCAATGGATACCCTCGAAGCGATCTTTCTCGGCATCGTGCAGGGGCTGACCGAGTTCCTGCCGATTTCCTCCTCCGGCCATCTCATCCTCATTCCGTGGCTCTTCGGCTGGGAGGCTTCGAGCCTCGCTTTCGACGCCGCGCTCCACCTCGGCACCCTGCTGGCCGTCGTTGTCTACTTTTGGCGGGAGATCCTGGCGATGATCCGGGCTCTGCCAATCGCTTTATCGCGGCCCCGCGAGTTGCTACGCTCGGCCCCGGAACCGATGCCGGAGGGCGCCTATCCCGTTTCCGGCGGCTCGCAGGCGAACCGGGACCACGACGCGCGGCTGGCCCTGCTGATCGTCATCGGCTCGATTCCGGGCGGCATTGCCGGGCTGCTGGGAGAGTCCGCGATCGACAGCTTCTTTCACAGCGACGACCACCGGCCGGCGTCAATCGTGGCCATGGCCGGCTTGCTGATCGGGTTCGCGCTCTTGCTCTGGATTGTCGATCGCGCTTCGGCGCGCCGGCGGGGCTTGGACCAGCTTCAGGTGGCCGATGCGGTGGCGGTTGGGATCGCGCAGGCTATGGCACTCTTGCCTGGCGTCTCGCGCTCGGGAGTGACGCTCACGGCCGGAATGTGGCGTGGGATGCGGCGCGCGGATGCGGCTCGGTTTTCCTTCTTGCTCGGGATACCGCTCGTGGCGGCCGCTGGCGCGAAGGGGCTGCTCGATACCTTACAGGCAGGCATGAGCGCGGCCGAGGTGTCCGCGTTCGTCTGGGGCATCGCCGCCTCGGCGATTTCGGGGTTCGCCGCGATTTGGGGGTTGCTCCGTCTACTGCAGACCTCCTCGACGACGGTGTTCGTCATCTACCGGCTCGTGGTGGGCGCGTTCGTGCTGGCTCTTCTGGCGGCTGGCGTGCGCTGAGCCTCTTCGCTCGACCTAGCCGCGACGATTGCTCTCGGAGAGGTCGCTTCGCTAGCTCGTGGGTGGAGCGATTGTCAGCGGCTCGTTGAATTCTGAGTAGTCGTCGATCATGTAGTGCAGGCGGGAGATCATCGCGAGGCGGTAGAGCTGGCCGCTCTCCTGACCGATCCACCAGGCGTACCACGCCGCGACGTAGCGGTCGGTGGCGGGCACGTGGAACGTCACGACCTGCACCGGCTCGCCGTTGATCTCTTCCGTGATGCCGAGACGGAAGCCGGTTGCTCCCTCGTACGTCTCTCCCCACGCCGATGGTGGCAGGATCCTCCCTGCCTCCGTCTCGATCCAATCGCCGCCCGGTTGCCGCTGCCAGCGCTGGTCGCCGATCTGTATCGACTCAAGCTCTCGTGACCGGATCGCCATCGCGGGCGGCTCGTCACCGTTCGAAGCGCGCACCGCGAACTCCAGGATGACCGCGGTCCCCGTGCCACCCGTGAGGCGCTGGCTCCACCGTACGCTTTGGAGCGAAGTCAACGAGGCGAGGCCCCGTTGGTAGAGCGCCTCGGCGTCCGGCGAGCCCTCCGGCACGTCGGGAGCATCCATGCCGTGAATGTTCGGATCTGGCAGGAGAAGATAAAACGGCACCGTCAAGTCCGGCTGGCCGAGTCGCCGCACGAGCACGTTGACGCGCCACCAACCGTTGAGGCTCAGCTGGACTCCTTTGGTGACGAAGACATCGCCCTCCGCCGGCTCAGCGACGATTCCTCGTTGCTCTGCCTCGTGATCCAGGCTCTGGAAATCCAGCCGAACGAGCGCGACCTCGGACGCGGGCACGGGCGCTCCATCCAGCGTGGTGAAGAAGACACTGACCTCGTTGTCGCCGGGCTTGGCGGGAGAAACCTTGAGGCGCGTGACGAGATCGCTCTCGGCGTCAACAGAAGGGGGAGCTGCCAAGTCGATCGCGGTCAGCGTTCCGGTCGCCACGGCCGGCGGAGCGAGCAAGGCGAGGCCCGATCCTCCGAGGACGACCAACATCGCCAACGCCGCTTCCACCCGTATTGTCGTGCGGAGCGATTCCGTGGCGCGGGACAAGGCCCGGCGCAGCGCAAGGCGGTGGAACGTCGCCAGTGCGAGCACGGGAACGAGGATCGCGACCTTGATCAGGAGGACCTTGCCGTAGTCGCTCTCCCAGAGCGAGCGCAGCGTCGGCAAGATGAACCCCGCGTTGACGACTCCGGTCCCGATGCCAACGAGCGCGAGGAAAAGGGCGAGTCGCGAGAAGCGCCGAACCGGGTCCGCGCCGGTCGGCTCTCCCCGGCGCTCCCAGCGGTCGAGCCCGAGGCAGACCAGACCGCCTACCCACAATCCGATCGCGATCTGGTGGAGGACGATCGAAAGCGTCGAGACCTCGCGCCACGTTTCCCTGGCTGCAGCATGGCTTGTCCCGGCAAGACCCAGGAGCGCAACACCAGCTGCCAACCCGCCGGCGATCTCCATCCAAGAGGGAATCGTTCTGCGGCGCATGACAATGGCGGCGATGGCGAGCGCGACGGCGATTGCGAGGCCAGCTGGTCGCAGCCACCAGGCGCTCGGCAAGCCGGCGATCGCCTCCGAAAGGTCAGGACGAGTCGCTCCGGCGGGCGGGAAACGCGTCTGCAGCACCGGCTCGATGAGCGTCGCAACCAGGGCGATGACTGCCGCGCCAAGCGTGAGCGTGCGACGGGTTCCAGAGTCCGTACCGGCGACCGCAACACGGAACAGGAATCCAGCCGCCGCGATCGCCGCGCCGAGGAACGTAAGCCAGCGGGCAGCGACCGCCCACCCTCGGGGAAGCTCGCCCTCGACGGTGGCCGCGCCGGGAGCCCGTCCGGTGCCGATCCGGAAACCGTAGCTCCCGGTCAACGTGTGGCCGTCGTCCGCCGAGCGGACCGTCCACATGACCGTGTAGGTGCCAGTGCTGAGTCCTGAGATGCGAGCGACGATCTGGCGCGGGTTGTCGTCCGAGACTCGAACATCTGTTACGGCAACCGGCTCGCCGGATTCATCGAGGACTCGAATGGACGGCGAGCCCGCCTCTTGCGCGACTCGCTCCGTCATCCAGAGACGAAGCTCCCGTGGAGGAGCGGCAAGCAGCGCGTCGGGTGGCGGCTCGGCGCGTTCCAGCTCAGCGTGGGCGCCGACCGGCAGGGGGCTCAAGAGGAGGACAGCGACCGCGCAGGCACCAAGGGTGAGCGCGCCCACGAGCGCACGCGGGAGTCGCGCCGAGATCCATCTGGCAAACGTTTTCAGGCAGCAAGAGAGCCAGCAGGTCAATTCGCCATCCTCAAGGGGCCACACGAATTGTGGTGCGGACGAGGAATGCGCCCGCGCGGCAAGTCGTCTGCTAAGTCTACGCTCAGGCGGCGTCGCTAGATGACCAGCAACCGGCCCCGCGATCTGGCTTAGGTGTTCGCCGGGGTGACTCCCGAGGCAGTGGCCGGGAAGTAGAATGGGTCTACTCCACCGACAAACTCGCCATTCGCGAAGTAGACGCACGCTGGTGAGGCAAACTCGCCGCGGAGAAGCCGGTCGTCGCGCACGACGACACGATGCCCGAGATTTCGCAGCGCCGCTCGCGTCGCTTCGGGAATCCGGGCATCGACGAGGAGATCGACGGTCGAGGCATCGATCCGCGGCGCGCTTACGGCCGGCTGCATCGCCAGGCGGTGATCGATGAGGTTGCTGGCGATCTGGGCGAGGCAGTTCATGATGCGCCGACCACCGCTCGCGCCGATGGCAGCCGTCGCGCCACCGGGGCGGAAGATCACGGCGGGAGACATGTTGCTGAGCGGGCGCTTGCCGCCGCCGACCGAATTCGGCCGCCCGGGGACGGGATCGAACCACATCATGCCGTTGTTCAGCAGGACGCCCGTGCCTGGTACGACTACCCGACTTCCCCAGATGCTCAGGAGCGTCTGCGTGAGGGAGACGGCGACGCCGTTCGCATCGATCACGCTGATGTGCGTCGTGCTGTCGCTCGTCACGTACTCCGGCACCGATCGAGCGAGTCCGTGCCGCACGCCCAGCCGTTCTGGCGAGCCGGACCGAATCGCTGGGAGGGTAGTTCCGGAGATGAGCGCGCGCCGCTCTGCCAGGTAATCTTCAGAGAGGAGCGCATCGAGCGGAACCTCGACCGCGTCCGGGTCGGCGAGATAGGCGTACCGGTCAGCAAACGCCAGTCGGAATGCCTGCGCCATCAGGTGCAGTGATTCCGGCGCGTTGTGCCCGAGTCCGGCAAGGTCAAGGCCGTCAAGGAGCCGCAGCGACATCGCCAAGGTCGTGCCGCCGGTCGCGCCTCCGGTCGTTACCACGCTCCAGTCGCGATACGTGAGGCGAGTCGCCGGCTCGATACGCGCCCGGTAATCGCGGAAGTCGCTCTGCTCGAACGGAGCGCCACCTTCCTGCAGGTGCGCCACGGCTTTCTCGGCGAACTCGCCCTCGTAGAACCAGCGCGGACCCTCGTCCCCCAGCCGGCGAAGCGTTCGCGCGAGATCGGGCTGGCGCAGCATGACCGGAGCCGCGGCATCAGGAGAGAACGGCGCGAAGCCATCCGGGCAAAAGATCTCCCTTGTGGCCTGAAATCGGGTCAAGCTCGGGAGGTCCCGCGCGATCTGCAGCGTCGTGTGCCAGGTGACGGGTACGCCCTCTTCCGCGAACCTGATCGCCGGTTGCAGAGCGTCCGCGAACGACACGGTGCCGAAGCGCTCCAAGGCGAGCGCGAGCCCGTCCACCAATCCCGGAACGGCCACGGCGCGGTGACCGACGATGTTCGCGTCGTCGACGACTCTGAGCCAGCCGAAGAGGGATGAATCGGTACCGCCGCCGGCGAGGGGAAACATATCCGGATGTGCGCGTTGAGGCGCGACCATCGGGAAGGCGACGACCGTCGCGTCGTCCGTGCGCGGATCGTACCGAACGAGGAAGCCGCCCCCGCCGAGTCCGCTCATCCACGGCTCGACGACTCCCGCGACGAACCCCGCCGTGACCGCGGCATCAACCGCGTTGCCTCCACGCCGCAGCACCTCGGCCCCGGCCTCGGCCGCTTCCGGCGTCTTCGCCGCGACCATGCCGCCCGAAGTCCGCGTCTCGCTCCGCTCTATGATCCACTCGCTGCGCGTTCCCACGCCGACGCCCCCTCGATTTCGCTGACACGATGCCTTGGCGCATCTTAGCGAAAGGGGGCTCGCTTCGC
>ERZ777003.351-NODE-351-length-93756-cov-59.500155_pt1 | contig 93756 bp, 93 predicted proteins | sample MGYA00374956_ERZ777003 | MGnify/ENA primary metagenome ERZ777003 (study PRJEB29302, sample SAMN06268252) | bioreactor metagenome | isolation source: Joint BioEnergy Institute, California, USA | place: USA:Joint BioEnergy Institute, California, USA | collected...
TGATCACCCGGCGGTACAGGTCGTTGAGGTCGGACGTGGCGAAGCGGCCACCGTCCAGCTGGACCATCGGGCGGAGATCCGGCGGGATCACCGGGATGGTCTCGAGGATCATGTCCTTGGGGTCGTTCTTGCCCTCCCAGAAGGGCTTGACGACCTTCATCCGCTGGGTGGCGCGCTGGCGCTTCTGCTGCGAGGGCGACTCCAGCGCCTCCTGCAGCGCCTGCATCTCGGCGTCGAGGTCGAGACGGCTCAAGAGGTCCTTGATCGCCTCCGCACCCATGCCGCCGACGAAGTACTGGCTGTAGCGGTCGTAGATCTCCCGCCACAGCGCCTCGGACTCCACCCGGGACTTGGGCTTGAGGTTCTTGAAGGTGTCGAAGGCCTCCTGGATCAGCTCGGCCTCGCGCTCGGCGCGCTCTTCACGGTCGCGGATCTCCCGCTCGACCTCCTTGCGGCGAGCGTTGATCTCCTGCGGCTTGGCGCCGCCCTCTTCCATCCGTTCCAGCTCGTCCTCGAGGGCCTCGAGGCGGTTGTTCCTCCACTCCTCGAACTCCTCGCGGACCACCGCCAGCTCGTGGTGCATGTCCTCTTCGAGCTGGGGGAGGTCCTTCTGGCGCTTCTCCTCGTCGACCCACGTGATCAGGTACGCGGCGAAGTAGATGACCTTCTCGAGGTCCTTGGGGGACATGTCGAGGAGGTAGCCGAGACGGCTGGGCACGCCCTTGAAGAACCAGATGTGGGTGACCGGGGCGGCCAGCTCGATGTGGCCCATCCGCTCGCGGCGCACCTTCGAGCGCGTGACTTCGACGCCACAGCGCTCGCAGATGATGCCCTTGTAGCGGATCCTCTTGTACTTGCCGCAGTAGCACTCCCAGTCCCGCTGGGGACCGAAGATGCGCTCGTCGAACAAGCCCTCCTTCTCCGGCCGGAGGGTGCGGTAGTTGATCGTCTCGGGCTTCTTGACCTCTCCGTACGACCATGCACGGATCTGGTCCGCCGAAGCGAGACTGATCTTCAGTTCATCGAATAGCTGCGTTGCCATGTGTCCCCTGTGCTCGTGTCCGTCGCCTCTGCCTCGAATGCTCGAAAGCCAAGATCACACCGTCGATTCGGGCCGCTCTGGCCGCGACAGGTCGATCCCGAGCGACTCGGCGGGCCGGTAGGCGTCCTCCTCCAACTCCCTCAGCTCGACTTCCTCGCCGGCGGAGAGCATCTCCACCGACAGCGCCAAGCTCTGCATCTCCTTGACCAGCACCCGGAAGCTCTCCGGTATTCCCGGCTCGGGGATGTTGGCGCCCTTGACGATCGCCTCGTAGACCTTGACACGGCCCTGGACGTCGTCGGACTTGATGGTGAGCAGCTCCTGGAGGGCGTAGGCGGCGCCGTAGGCCTCGAGGGCCCACACCTCCATCTCGCCGAAGCGCTGGCCACCGAACTGCGCCTTACCACCGAGCGGCTGCTGGGTGATCATCGAGTACGGGCCGGTGGAGCGGGCGTGGATCTTGTCGTCGACCAGGTGGACCAGCTTCAGCATGTAGATGTAGCCCACGGTGATCGGCGTGTCGAAGGGCTCGCCGGTGCGGCCGTCGTAGAGGATGGCCTTGCCGTCGGGGCCGACCAGGCGCTCGCCGTCCCGGTTGGGACGCGTGTTCTTGAGGAGCTCCATGATCTCGTGCTCCTTGGCCCCGTCGAAGACCGGGCTGGCCACCTTGGTCCACGGCTCCGCGCCCCCAGCGGCCGGGCTGTCGATCTCGAGCGGCTGCCAGCCCTGGGCGGCGGCCCAGCCGAGATGCGTCTCGAGCACCTGCCCGAGGTTCATGCGGGAAGGTACGCCCAGCGGCGAGAGGATGATGTCGACCGGGGTCCCGTCGGGCAGGAACGGCATGTCCTCTTCGGGGAGGATCTTGGCGATGACGCCCTTGTTGCCGTGGCGCCCGGCGAGCTTGTCGCCCTCGGACACCTTGCGGGCCTTGGCCACGTACACCCGCACGAGCTCGTTGACGCCCGGCGCCAGGTCGTAGCCGTCGGAGCGGCGGAAGACCTTGACGGCGATGACCTTGCCCGACTCGCCGTGGGGCACCTTGAGGGAGGTGTCGCGGACTTCGCGGGCCTTCTCGCCGAAGATCGCCCGCAGCAGGCGCTCCTCGGGCGTGAGCTCGGTCTCGCCCTTGGGCGTCACCTTGCCGACCAGGTAGTCGCCGGCACCCACCTCGGCGCCGATGCGGATGATGCCGTCCTCGTCGAGGTTGGCGAGGACCTCTTCGGCGACGTTGGGGATGTCGCGGGTGATCTCCTCGGCGCCCAGCTTGGTGTCGCGGGCGTCGATCTCGTGCTCCTCGATGTGGATCGAGGTGAGGATGTCCTCTTTGACCAGGCGCTCGCTGATGATGATGGCGTCCTCGTAGTTGTGGCCCTGCCAGGGCATGAAGGCCACGAGGAGGTTGCGGCCCAGCGCCAGCTCGCCGTGGTCGGTGGAGGGGCCGTCGGCGAGCACGTCGCCGGCCTTCACCTTGTCGCCCTCACGCACGATCGGCTTCTGGTTGATCGCCGTGCCCTGGTTCGAGCGCTCGAACTTGGCGAGCGTGAAGGTGTGCTTGCGGTTGGCGTCCTTCTCCTTGACGACGATGCGGTCGCCGGTGACCTCCACCACCTCGCCGTCGACAGGCGAGACGATCATGTCGCCGGAGTCGTAGGCGGCGCGCTGTTCCACGCCGGTCCCGACCAGCGGCGCCTCCGCCTTGAGCAGCGGCACGGCCTGGCGCTGCATGTTCGAGCCCATCAGGGCGCGGTTGGCGTCGTCGTGCTCGAGGAAGGGGATGAGCGACGTCGACACCGAGACGATCTGCTTCGGCGAGACGTCCATGTAGTCGATCTGGTCGACCGGCACGGTGTCGACCTCGCCTCCGGCCTTGCGCACCAGCGCCCGGTCGTTGACGAAGGTGCCGTCGGGGTTGAGCGGGGCGTTGGCCTGAGCGATGACGTAGCGCTCTTCCTCGGTGGCGGTGAGGTACTCGATCTTGTCGGTGACCCGCCCGTTCTCCACCTTGCGGTACGGGGTCTCGATGAACCCGAACCGGTTGACCCGGGCGTAGGTGGCCAGAGAGCCGATCAGGCCGATGTTCGGGCCCTCCGGCGTCTCGATCGGGCACATCCGCCCGTAGTGGGACGGGTGGACGTCGCGCACCTCGAACCCGGCCCGCTCGCGGCTGAGGCCGCCGGGGCCGAGGGCGTTGAGGCGGCGGCGGTGGGTCAGGCCGGCCAGCGGGTTGGGCTGGTCCATGAACTGGCTCAGCTGGCTGGTCCCGAAGAACTCCTTGATGGCGGCGGTGACGGGGCGGATGTTGATCAGGCTCTGCGGCGTGATCGCATCCGGGTCCTGGGTCGTCATCCGCTCCTTGACCACCCGCTCCAGGCGGCTGAGACCGACGCGGACCTGGTTCTGGATCAGCTCGCCGACGGTGCGGATCCGGCGGTTGCCGAAGTGATCGATGTCGTCGGTGTGGACCGGGACTTCCTTGCCCGTGTGGGTGACGAAGGTCTCCTGGCCGGCGTGGAGAGCCACCAGGTAGCGGATGGTGTCGACGATGTCCTCGTCGCGCAGGAGCTGGAGGCCCTCGGCGCGGTAGTCCTCGGGAGCCTCCTCCTGGAACTTCTGGCTGATCTTGTAGCGGCCGACCCGGGTGAGGTCGTAGCGCTTGGGGTTGCGGAACAGGGTCTGGATCAGCCCTCGGGCGGACTCGACCGTGGTCGGCTCGCCGGGGCGCAGCTTGCGATACAGGTCGATCAGCGCCTCGTCGCGGTCGGTCGCCGGGTCACGCTCCAGGGTGTTGCGGATGGATTCGGCGCCCTCGAACAGGTCGAGGATCTCCTCGTCACTCTCGGCTATGCCCAGGGCGCGCAGGAACGCCGACACGTACTGGCGGCGCTTGCGGTCCACGCGCACGCCGATGGTGTCGCGCTTGTCGGTGTCGAACTCGAGCCATGCGCCCCGTCCGGGGATGATCTTGCCGCTGTAGATGATGCGGTCGGAGGTCTTGTCGCGCGCCGAGTCGAAGTACACGCCCGGCGAGCGCACCAGCTGGGAGACGATCACCCGCTCGGTGCCGTTGATGATGAACACGCCCTTCTCGGTCATCATCGGGAAGTCGCCGAGGAACACCTGCTGTTCCTTGATCTCCCCGGTGGAGCGGTTCATGAACCGGGCGGTGACGAACAGCGGCCGCGAGTAGTTGGCGTCGCGTTCCTTGCACTCCTCGATGCTCATGGGAGGGTCACCGAAGCGGTGATCCGTCAGCTCGAGCGCCAGCGACCCCGTGAAGTCCTCGATGGGGCTGATCTCTTCGAAGATCTCTTTGAGCCCCTCGTCGAGGAACCACTGGAAGGATTCGTGCTGGACGGCGAGCAGGTCGGGGAGGGGCAGGATCTCGGGGATCTTGGCGAACGAGAGACGTTCAGCGACGCGCGAAGCCAAAGGAGCCTCCTTGAATACCGAAACGACGGGCGAGCGTGATGGCCAACGAGATACGCAGAGGAGCGTATGTTATCACGCGCCTGAGAAACTGTGCAAGCGGCACAAACCGCTCCCCTCGGCGTGGTAGCCGAGCGAAGAACGGAGCCGCTCCGTTACCCGAATCGGAACGGTGGAAGACCGTTCAGGGCCGGAAGGCTGCGGGCATCCTATCGCAGAATCGGAAAGGGCGTCAAGGGTCCCGCCGACCCACCGGCTCGAGGTTGGGGACCTGGGCGACGGTGCGGGCCCGACCCGGCAGGACGACCGAGAAGCACGCCCCGCCGAGCCGCTCCGATCGCCGGTAGCCGACGGTGCCGTCGTGGGCCTTGACGAGCATCGCCACCAGGGCGAGCCCGATGCCGGAGCCGGGGATGGCGGCGTTGTAACGATGGGCGCCGCGCTCGAACCGGTCCCAGATCAGGATCTCGTAGCGCTTGGGCACGCCGGGCCCGTCGTCGTGGACCTCCAACACCAGGTCGTCGCCGACCCGCTTGGCGGAGACGAGGCGCTGCGGCCCGCCGTAGCGGGCGGCGTTGGTGAGGAGGTTGACCAGGATCTGGTGGATGCGGTCGCCGTCGAAGTAGCCGGCCAGCCCCGCCTGCACCTCGACCCGGACGCCCGAGCTGGAATCGACGTCGAGGCTCGACACCGCCGCCTTGACCACCTCCTTCACGTCGTGGACCTTCTCCTCCAGGCCCAGGTCGGGGTTGGCGCGGTTGAGCATCACCAGGTCGGAGACGATCCGGGCCATGTAGTTGGCCTGTTGGTTGACGATGCCGATCAGCTCCTGGCGCGCCTCCGGGTCCATCTGCTGGCCGGGGTCGGCCAGGATATCGAGGAAGCCGACCATCGCCGTGAGCGGCGTGCGCAGCTCGTGGGATATCGACGACACGAGCTGGGAGCGCTGTTGCTCGACCAGCTCCCGGGTCTCGCGGATCGCCAGGGCCTGGCGGAAGATGATCAGGCACACGATCACCACCGCCCCGGCGAGGAGCTGGATGGTGTCCTGGTTCTGGTCGTCCACGACGCTGACCATGCGGACGACGAGCACCCCCACGAGCAGCACGGCCGCCCCGTAGGGGGCGATCAGCGCCCACCACGGAGTGGCCCGCTCGGCGTATTCACGGATCGGGGGTGGTGTCTCGAGAGTGATCGCCCCCACCAGGAAGGCGGTCCCGGCGAACAGGAGGGCGGCGTAGCTGGGGTTGGCGTCGACGAACGCCTGGCCGACGCCGTTGCGCAGGTAGATCAGGTCGGCCACCGCCTGCACGGCGAAGCCGGCCCCCATCAGCAGCACCCGGGGATCGAAGCGGAGGGTGCTGCGGCGCAGCGTCACCACGATCACCACCACGAGCGTGGCGACGTCGACGAACGGGTAGATGGCGCCGATCACCACATCCCAGAAGGTGGCGTGGCTCAGCTCGTGGAGGATCTCGTCGAGGAACCACACCCACGACAGGACCCCCACGGCCACGGCCCCGACCATGCCGTCCACGAACACGCGCAGGCGCCGGATCGGGATCCCGTCGAGATGGGGCAGCACCCAGAAGCCGGCGAGGAAGATCAGATAGCCCGTGATGAAGAACGTGTCGAGCGGCCCGAACGCCGGGATCTCGTAGCCCAGCAGCGTGGCGAGGCCGAAGGCGAGGAGGCCGCCGATGACGACGAAGCAGGCCACCCCGACCAGCCTCCAGGCGAGCCGTTCCCGACCGTCGTAGACCCTCGACCCCCGCAGGAACAGGTAGCCGGCCATCGTGTAGTTGACCAGCATCAGCACCGGGCCGATCTCGTCGCCCACGTCGGGGCGGACGGCCGCTGTGACCGCTCCCAGCAGGACGACGGCGGCGACCACGGTCGCCAGTCGCCGGACGGGGGACGAGAGGAAGATGGCGCGCACGACCTCATTCATCGGCGCCCCCCGACGGCAGGTGTAGCGCGATTACGCGCGGGCGGGCGTGGCCGACTTCGCCCCCGGGCCCCCCTCCAACTCGGTGAGGTCGACCACCGCCTCGGGCTCTCCCACCACAGCCCGGTAGTTGGCGGCCAGTCGTTCGACCAAGCCCCTGATCTGGTCATCTGTGTTGTTGAGTGTATGCGTGAACCGGATGCCGGCGTGGCCGTGAGGCACGACCGGAAAACCGGTCGGGTTGACGTAGTAGCCGTCGTCGAGCATCCGCCGGGTCACCTCCAGCATCCGGTCGAGGTCGCCGACACGGACCTGCCAGATCGGGGTGGGAGCCCAAGAGGCGACGGGCAGCCGGTACTCGGCCAGCAGGCTGGTGACCAGATCGATCTGTTCGGCCATCCGCTGCCGCAGCCGCGGGTACTCGTCGGAGACGTGGATCCGCGCCGAAGCGATGGCCGCCCCCAGGGTGGGAGGGTGGATCGGGCCCGAGAACGTCATCGGCCCGCCGATGCGCCGGACGGTCGTGGCCAGGTCGGGGTCGCCGAAGAAGATGGCCGCCCCTCCGGTGCCGAAAGCCTTGCCCAGGCCGGCGGCGACGATCGTCCGCTCGTCCAGCTCGACGTGCTCCAGCACGAAGCCGCGGCCCTTGTCGCCCCGCCACGAGAAGCCGTGGGCGTCGTCGTAGTAGACGTACAGGTTCGGATGGCGGGCTTGCAGCTCGGAGATGTCGTCGACGGGGGCGAAATCGCCCATCATCGAGTAGACGCCGTCTGCCACGTACCACACCCGGGGAGCCCGGGCGGCGACTTCGGCGATCGTCTCCCGCAACTCGTCCAGGTCGTTGTGGGGCACGGCATGGATCTCGATCCCCCGTCCGGCGAGCACCTGGATGGTCAGCTGGAGGGAGGCGTGGGAGTGGGAGTCGAGGACGACGACGTCGTCGCCTCCCACGAGGGAGGGCAGGGTGGCGAGGTGGCCGAGCGTGGTGGTGGGCGGAAGCACCACCGCCGGGGCATCGGTCATCTCGGCCAAGAGCCGCTCGAGCTCGACGTACAACTCGACGGCGGCGTACATCTGCGACGAGGCGTAGAGGGGACCGAACCGCTCCACCGCCTCGATCGCCCCCTGCTTGAGACGGGGGTCGACGCTCAGCCCGAGGTACGAGCAGTTGCCGAAGTTGACGAGATCGCGGCCATCGACCCTGATGACCGACCCGTCACCGAGGTCGGAGAACCGCAGCTCCGTCAACCCGGCCTCCGACGCCCGGTCGGCGTTACGCCGATGGACTCGCATCAGGCGTTCGTGTTGTGTGGCGGTGCCGGCTCGCATCCTTCTCCTCGAGTTGTCCATGCCGTCGGGAGAAGCGTCACCCCTCCCCACGACAGTCAACCCCGTCGTCCCTCAGGACGCGCGCCCCGACAGCCCAAGCCACTGCCTGGTGTCTCACCCGCATCCGGGACGGATGCGGAGACCGCATCATCACAGTAATCGTTTCGGGGACGGGGAAGGACTTTGGCGGATGGGGCCAATACCATCTCGGCCCGAGTGAGCAAACAGAGCCGTCGCTGGAAGCTGGGCGTATCGATCGCCGGGGGAATCGTCGTCCTCTTCGCGGCGGCCCTGGTCGGCGCCTACCTCATCGACACCGGCGACGACGACCGCACCTTGCGCGGGCTGATCCTCGCCGGTCACCAGGCCGGGCACCTGACCGCAGACGAGCTGGCGCGGGTGATCTCGCGGGTCGACGCGGAAGTCGCCGACATCCCGGTCCGCATCGACCTGCCCGACCGGACGGAGACGTTCGCCGCCGCCGAACTGGGCATCACGGTGGACCGCCCGGCCACCACCGAGGCGGCGTTGCGGGCCGGCAAGGAAGGGAACGCGTGGGACCGCTTCGTCGCCTGGCTGGCGTCGTTCACCTCGGTCCGCCGGGTCGAACCGGTGCTCACCTACGACCGGGAGCGGGCGCGACAGGCGATCGCCTCTCTCGACGACCTCGTGGTCGAGGAGCCCCAACAGCCGCGGCTCGTGCTCGGCGAGAACGCCACCCTCGAGATGGAGCCGGGCATCGACGGCGTCGAGGTGGACGTCGATGCGGTGGTCGACCGTCTGGGCCACCAGGTGGCGGCGAGCGGGCCGTTCGACGTCGACGCGCCTCTCCGCCCCCTCACCCCGACGCTCTCCGACGAGGCGGTGGCCCAGGTGGCCGAGGAGCTGAACCGGCTGACCGCGGAGGGAATCGAGGTCCGCGTCGCCGACGAGGTGCGACGGCTGGACGCCCGCGGGCTGCGGATGCGCCTCGACCTCGACGACTCCGAGGGACTGCCCGAGCCGGCCTTCGATCTCGAGTCGCTCCAGGCCTACATCGAGTCGACCTTCGAGGGTGTGCAACTGGGCGGCCGGGACCCCGTCTTCGACGTGGTCGACGGGGAGCCGGTGCTGGTCGAAGAGGGGAGCCCGCCGCTCGACTGCTGCCGGGAGGACGCCGCCGAGGTCGTCGCCCGCGCCGTCCTCGAGGGGAGGCCCGGCCCGGTGGTGGTCGAGGCGAAGCCCATCGACGACCCCCAGCTCGTGGCGTGGGCGAAAGGCGAGGGGGTGGTCGAGAAGGTGGCAGAGTTCACCACCAACCACGCCTGCTGCGAGGCGCGGGTCCAGAACATCCATCGGTTCGCCGACCTGGTCCGCGGCGTGTATCTGCTGCCGGGCGAGTCTCTCTCCCTCAACGAGCACGTCGGCGAGCGGACCCGGGAGAAGGGCTTCGTGCCGGCCGGGACGATCATCCGGGGGCATCTGGTGCCGACCGTGGGCGGCGGGGTGTCGCAGTTCGCCACCACCCTGTTCAACGCCGCCTTCTTCGCCGGCTTCGACTTCGTCACCTACCAGAGCCACTCTCTGTACATCAGCCGCTACCCGTACGGACGGGAGGCGACGATCTCGTGGCCGGCGCCCGACCTGGAGATCCAGAACACGACGGACTACCCGGCCCTGATCTGGACTTCTTACACGGACACGTCGATCACGGTCGAGATCTACTCGACCAAGCACATCGAGGTGGAGCAGACCCGCCAGGTGGAGAGCTCGGTGCGGGCGTGCACGCGGGTCGACACCTACCGGGTGAGGAGGTACCCCGACGGCAGGGAGGTGGAGGACTCGGTGTTCGCCGTCTACCGCCCCTCGGAGGGATTCGACTGCAACGGGAACCCGACGGACCGTCCGGATCTGTGACGATCCCTCGCTTCGCTCGGGTCAGATCTCGCGGCGGCGCCTGGAAGAGATCACGCCCGTGTCGAAACCGGCCAGGTGGAGCCCCCCGGCGAAGCGGGCGTGCTCGATCTTGAGGCAACGGTCCTGGACCACCTCCAGGCCGGCTTCGATCGCCCTCCTCGCCGCCTCGTCGTTGCGCAGCCCCAGCTGGAACCACACCACCTTCGCCCCGACGGCGATCGCCTCCTCCACCACCTGCGGCAGGTCCTCGGCCTTCCGGAAGCAATCGACGATGTCGGGCACCTCCGGCAGGTCGGCGAGGCTCGGGTAGCAGCGCATCCCCAGCACCTCGTCGTAGTTGGGGTTGACCGGGTACATCCGCAGCCCGGTCCGCATCAGATAGGTGGCCACGAAGTTCGAGGAGCGCAGCGGGTTGGCGGACACCCCGACGAGGGCCACCGACCCCGCCTCCCGGAGGATGCGGAGCCGATCGCGGGCCGAAGCCTCGTAGACCTCGGCCGTCATGTTCCTCCTCCCAGGGCCCGGTCGAGGTCGGCGACGATGTCTTCGGGATCCTCGAGGCCCACCGAGATCCTGATCATGTCGTCGGTGACGCCGGCTGCCTCCCGCTCTTCGGGCGGCACCTGCTGGTGGGTCGTGGAGGCCGGGTGGATCACCAGTGTCTTGGCGTCGCCGACGTTGGCCAGGTGGCTGGCCAGCTGCACGTTCTGGATGAACTCGACACCGGCCTCGTAACCGCCGGCGACACCGAAGGTGAACACCGCCCCGGGGCCGGCCGGCGTGTACTTCTCCGCCAGATGCCGGGTGGGGCTGTCCTCGAAGATCGGGTAGCTCACCCACGAGACGGCCGGATGCTCGCGGAGGAACCGGGCCACGACGGCGGCGTTGTCCACGTGACGCTGCATCCGCAGCGGCAGTGTCTCCAGGCCGAGGAGCAGCAGGAAGCTGTTGAACGGCGACAGTGCCGGGCCGAGGTCGCGCAGGAGCTCGGTGCGGGCTTTCATCAGGTACCCGAACTCCCGGAAGTTCTCCCAGAACCGCAGGCCGTGGTAGGCCGGCGAAGGCTCGGTCATGGTGGGGAACTTGCCGTTGTCCCACGGGAAGCGGCCGCTCTCGACTATCACCCCGGCGATCACCACCCCGTGGCCGCCGATGAACTTGGTGGCGGAGTGGACGACGATGTCGGCTCCGTGCTCGATGGGCCGGCACAGATACGGGGTGGCGAACGTGTTGTCGATCACGAGGGGGATGCCGTGGGAGTGGGCCACCTCGGCGAACCCTTCGATGTCGAGCACGTCAGCCCGCGGGTTGCCGATCGTCTCGCCGTAGACGAGCTTCGTTCGGTCGGTGATGGCGGCGTCGACCGCATCGAGGTCGGAGGGGTCGACGAAGGTGGTCTCGATCCCCATCTTGCGGAACGTGACGTCGAACTGGGTGAAGGTGCCGCCGTAGAGGTTGTTGGCGGCGACGATGTGGTCGCCGGCGTTGCACAGGGTCAGCACGGCGATCGCCTGGGCGGCTTGGCCGGAGGCGGTGGCCACGGCTCCCAGCCCGCCCTCGAGAGAGGCCATGCGCTCCTCGAACGCCGCCGTGGTCGGGTTGCCGATCCGGGTGTAGATGTTCCCGAAGGTCTGGAGGGCGAACAGGTCGGCCGCCTCGGCGGCGTCCTCGAAGACGAAGCTCGTCGTGGCATAGATGGGCATCGCCCGGGCACCCGTCTCGGGGTCGGGGCGCTGGCCGGCGTGGATGGCTCGGGTGGCGAAGCCGTATTCGCTCTCCATCGGCCACAGCGTAACGGCGGCGCTCCGGGCCGAATCCCGTGGCGGCGGTCTCAGTCGAGCCGCCGGACCCGCCAGACGACGTCCAGGGCGGGGTCGCCGGTGGGGCTCGGCTCCCTCCTCGCCACGTGGTACCCCTCGCGCTCGTAGAACGCCGCCGCCCGGACGTTTCCCGCGAAGTGCTCGATGTAGAGCCGGTCCGTCCCGGGGGGCAGTTGGGCGATGAGGGCGTCGAGCATCCTCGGGCCGATCCCCCGGCCCCGGTGGCGGGGGTGGACATACAGCTTGTAGACGACGTGGTCGTCGCCGTGACGGCCCCGCTGGGCCACCCCCAGGATCTCGCCTTCGCCCTCGGCCACGACGACCAGCCCTGCGTCGACTGCGGCCGCGATCGTCTCGGCGTTCCACCAGTCGCGCACCTGCGCCGCCGCCGCCTCCGGCCCGATGATCGGGGTGTAGTGGTCCTCGATGTAGCGCTCGCCGAACCGGCAGATCGCCGCCACGTCGGCCGGAACGGCGTTGCGCACCACCGCGTCGGTCACGCTCCCACCCTAGGTCCGGTCGGCGGCCTATTCAGCCGGTCTCAGGCGAGCTCGTCGAGGGCGCCCAGCAGCCGGTCGACCTCCTCGCCGGTGGTCGTGTGCACGAAGCCGATGCGCACGGCTCCGCCCTGGTCCAACAGGCCGAGCTGGGCCATCGGCTCGATGGCGTAGTAGTGGCCCTCCCACACGTACAGGCCCCGGGAAGCGAGGTGGGCAGCCACCTCGGCCGGCGTCCGTCCCGCACATGTGATGGCGAAGGTGGGGGTGCGCCCCTCGACGCCGGGGATCCCGTGCAGGGTGATGTGATCGCCGAGGCCGTCGAGGAAGCGCCGGCTGAGAGCGTTCACGTGCCGCTCGATGGCGGCGTGGGCGTCGAGGATCCGGGCCCGGCGGTCTTCGCCCTCCCCCAGCGAAGCCAGGTAGTCCACGGCCGCCGCCACCCCGGCGAGCGACTCGAAGCTCTGCGTCCCGGTCTCCCACTTCTCGGCGCCGGTGTCGGGAGCGGGACGAACCTTGTACGCCTCCAGCTCCTCGAGGAGCTCGGCTCGCCCGTAGAGGGCCCCGGTGTGGGGACCGTGGAACTTGTAGGCGGAGGCGACGAGGAAGTCGGCGCCGATGGCCCGGACGTCGATCGGGCCGTGGGGCGCATAGTGGACGGCGTCGACGTAGACGAGGGCGCCGGCCGCATGGGCGACCTCGACGATCCCGGCGACGTCGGGGATCGTCCCCAAGGCGTTGGAGGCGTGGGTGACGGCCACGAGGCGGGTGCGGTCGGTGAGGACGCGCTCGACCGACTCGACCTCGAGACGGTAGGTGTCGCTGTCGAAGCGGGCCATGTCGACGGCCACACCCCGGTCGGCTGCGGCCAGCCTCCAGGGGGTGACGTTGGCGTCGTGGTCGAGGCTGGTGACCACGATGCGGTCCCCGGGCCGCCACGTCCGTGCCAGCGCCCGGCTGACGGAGAACGTGAGCGACGTCATGTTCTGGCCGAAGACGATCTCTTCGGGAGAGGCGGCGCCGAACATGTCGGCGATCGCCCGCCGGGCGGATTCGGTGATCTCGTGGGCGAAGCGGGAGGAGGCGAAGTCTCCGCCGAGGTTGGAGACGCCTTCTTCCAGGACGCGGGTCATCGCCTCGATCACCGCGGCCGGCACCTGGGTGCCGCCGGGGCCATCGAAGTAGGCGACCGGCCGCCCGTCCTGGGTCCGGGCGAGGGCGGGGAACTGTTTGCGAGCGGCTTGGACGTCGAACATCGCCCGCACCGTACCCCGCCCGGTCAGCGGGGGATACGCGTCCGCTTGAACTCGTTGAGGTCGGTGTAGCCGACCAGCTCGAGCACGCGGTCGACGTCTGCCGGCTCGCCCCGGCTCATCAGGCGCACGAACACCGCCTCGTCCCCGACGATGAACGTGGGCACCCCGAACACCTCCCAGCGCTCGACGGCCTGCTGGTGCTCCGTGCGCAGCAGCTCGGCGGGCTCCCCGGAGGCCACCGCCTTGGCGATGGCGTCGACGTCGCCTCCCGCCTCCTCCACGGCGGCGACCAGCACGTCCTCGTCGCGGATGTCGAGGCCCTTGTCGTGGCGGGCGGCGAAGAGCGCCCGGTGGACGGCGTAGAAGTTGTCCGGATCGACCTCCCGGGCGGCTATGCCCCAGTGGAGGGCGAGGACCCCGGACGCGGACCGATCGTCGAAGGCATCTGCCTCGCCCCTGTGCACCTGGGTCAGCGAGAAGGGACGGAAATTCACTTTCCATTCCCTTCCAGCCGCGAGACCATTGAGCACGGCTTCGTTGGCATTGCGGGCGAAGGGGCAGAGGTAGTCGAAGGTGATCTGGAACTCCATCGATCCCCAAGGTAAGCCCGGCCGCCGGCAACCCCAAAGGGGAACCGGATCCGGGGCCCGGGCGTTGAGAAGTGTTCGACCAGGAAGGTTTCGATGACCCCCGAAGCCCAGGACATCTACATCGACAACTGGAGGGAGGCGGCCGCCTGCCTCGACACCACGGGCGTGGACTTCTTCCCCGAGCCCTCGGATCTCGCCGCCATCTCGAGGGCGAAAGCGGTGTGCGCCGGTTGCCCGGTGGCAGACGACTGCCTCACCTGGGCGATCGAGACGAACCAGGACGACGGCGTCTGGGGCGGCCACACCCCGGCAGAGCGACGCGCCATCCGCCGCCGGTGGCTGGAGGAGATACGGCGGGCGTCCTAGAGGCCCGGCCGCGCCGGGTCAGGGCTCCCAGCTGAACTCGGCACCGGGCTCGTGGCGTGACAGCTCCGCTCTGGCCACCGACCGCAGGTGGACCTCGTCGGGCCCGTCGGCGATCTGGAGCCAGCGCGCCATGGCGTAGAACGACGCCAGCGGCCAGTCCTCGGTGAACCCGGCGGCTCCGAATAGCTGGATGGCCCGGTCCGCCACGTACTTCAGCGTCGCCGGCGCCACCACCTTGATGGCGGCGATCTCGGTGCGGGCGGCCTTGGTGCCGACGTTGTCGATCATCCAGGCGGTCTTCAACACCAGGAGCCGCGCCTGTTCGATCCGCAGGCGGGCCTGGGCGATCCACTCCCGCACCACCCCTTGTTCGGCCAGGGGCTTTCCGAAGGTCACCCGGGTCTGGGCGCGGGCGCACATCAGCTCCAGGGCCCGCTCCGCGGCGCCGATGGCTCGCATGCAGTGGTGGATCCGCCCCGGCCCGAGCCGGGCCTGGGCGATGGCGAAGCCCTCTCCCTCTTCGCCGAGCAGGTTGGAGGCGGGAACGCGGACGTCGTCGAAGCGGATCTGGGGGTGCCCTCCCCGATCCTGGTAGCCGAACACGGTGGGGGTGCGCTCGACCACCACGCCCGGGGTGTCGAGCGGGACGATCACCATCGACTGCTGGTGGTGGCGGTCGGCCTCGGGGGACGTCACCCCCATCACGATGGCCACCTTGCAGCGAGGGGAGGCGGCACCGGAGCTGAACCACTTCCGGCCCCGGATCACGTACTCGTCGCCGTCGCGTTCGATGCGGGTGGAGATGTTGGTGGCATCGGAGCTGGCCACAGCCGGCTCGGTCATGCAGAAGCAGGAGCGGATCTCCCCGTCGAGCAAAGGAGCCAGCCATCGCTCCTTCTGCTCCTCGGTCCCGAACATGTGGAGGATCTCCATGTTCCCGGTGTCCGGCGCCGAGCAATTGATCGCCTCGGGGGCTATCTCGGGGCTGCGGCCGGTGATCTCGGCGAGCGGGGCGTACTCGAGCACGCTGAGGCCGGACACGTCAGGGAGGAAGAGGTTCCACAGGCCCCGGCTCCTGGCCTCCCCCTTCAGGTCCTCGATGATCTGCGGGTGGTGATGGGGGTCGCCAGCCTCGGCCATCTGCCGCCGGTAGACCGGCTCGGCCGGGTACACGAGCTCCTCCATGAACTCGGTGAGGCGGCGCCGGTAGTCCTGGACCTTCTCAGAGAACGCGAAATCCATCCGAACCTTCCTCCGGGCGAGACCGCAGGTCAATCTAGATGGTCGGGGGCCTCGGCAGCCTCGGGTTCCCCTGGTTCTCTCACCCCGGTCTCGGCCGGCTCCTCGGGAAGGTCGTCGTAGGAGAACTCGAGTGGGATGCCCCGCTGGGGGGGCGGGAACAGCCGGGTCACCTCCGACCACGTCATGAACCCGGCGAGCAACGCGGCGAAGATCAGGTCGAAATAGACGGCGGCGGCCAGCGCGGCCAGCCCGGTGAGGACGAAGACCGCGGTCGCCACCCGGTCGCCCCGCTTGGGCGCCACGATGTCCAAGAACGCCAACAGCACATGCCCGCCGTCGAGCGGTCGGATCGGCAGCCAGTTGAGGACTCCCCAGCCGACGTTCACCCACACGAACATCCTCAAGACCGCCTCGGCCATCGGGCTCCAGGGGCCGGTGACGTAGAAGACCCCCAGGGCGAGGAGGCCGATCACGATGCCCACGCCCGACCCGGCGGCAGCCACCAGGGCCCGCCTGCCCGGAGTCATCTCCTCCCCGCTGACGCTCCATCGCGTGTAGCCGCCGAACGTCGTGAGGGTGATGGAGACGTCGGCGCCGTAGCGGCGGGCGATGAGGGCATGACCCAGCTCGTGGAGGAGCACCGAGGTGAACACGATCACCACCCACGCCACCAACAGGGCGCGGTTGGGGACTCCCAGCCCCAGGAGCAGGGCGACCAGCCAGAAGGACGGGCGGACGCTGACGGGCACCCCGGCGAGACCGAATCGGATCACTGGCTCATCATGGTCGCGTCGGGCGTCAATCTCGGTGTGATTCCCCCTCGGATAGCATCGGCGGATGCCCGACGATCTCCACCGCCTGGTCGAAGAAGACTTCCCGAGGCTGCGTGCGATCCTCGAGGATCTCGTCCGCATCCCGTCGGTGAGCGCCCCGGGGCACGACCCGGAGAACGTGCGTCGCTCCGCCGACCACGTCGCCGGCTTGCTGCGGGCCGAGGGCCTCTCCGACGTGCAGCTGCTCGAGCTGGAGGGCGCCCATCCCGCCGTGTTCGGCCAGATCCCCGGGCCGGAAGGGGCCCCGACCGTGCTCCTCTACGCCCACCACGACGTGCAGCCGCCGGGGCCCGCAGAGGAGTGGGAGACCGGCCCGTTCGACCCGTTCGAGTCCGGCGGACGGCTCTATGGGCGAGGGGCCAGCGACGACAAGTCCGGCATAGTCATGCATCTCGGCGCCATCCGCGCCCTCAAAAGCGACGCCGGGGTCGGCATCAAGGTCTTCGTCGAAGGAGAGGAGGAGGTCGGCTCGCCGCACCTGCCGGACTTCCTCGAGGAGTACTCCGACCTCCTCGCCGCCGACGTCATCGTCATCGCCGACTCCAGCAACTGGGACACCGGTGTCCCGACGCTCACCACCTCCTTGCGCGGCTTGGTATCGGTGATCGTGGAGGTCCGCACCCTGCACAGCGCCCAGCACTCCGGCATGTTCGGGGGCCTCTACCCGGACGCCATCACCGCCCTCAGCCGCCTCCTGGCCACGCTCCACACCGACGACGGCTCGGTGGCGGTCGAAGGGCTGATCTCGGAGGAGGTGGAGGGCTTGGAGCTGTCGGAGGAGCAGGCGCGGGCCCAGGCGACCGCCCTGCCCGGGGTGCAGACCATCGGAACCGGGTCCCTGGTGTCGCGGATGTGGACCAAGCCGGCCATCGCCGTCCTCGCCGTCGACGCCCCACCCCTCTCCGAGGCGATCAACCAGCTGGTGCCGGTGGCCCGGGCCAAGGTGAGCATGCGGATCCCGCCCGCCCAGGACCCCGATGCGGCGATGGAGGCTCTGACGAACCATCTGAAAGCGCATGCCCCCTGGGGGGCACAGGTCACCGTCACGCCCGCCGAGGCGGGCCGGGGCTTCGCCCTGTCCACCGAGGGCCCCGCCTTCGAGGCGTGGCGCGAGGGCATGCGCCGGGCCTGGGGACGGGAGCCGGTCGAGATGGGCGTGGGCGGGTCCATCCCGTTCGTCGCCGCCTTCTCGGAGAAGATGCCGCAGGCGCCGATCGTCCTCGTCGGGGCGGGCGACCCGAAGTCCTCGGTCCATGCCCCCAACGAGTCCCAGGACCTCGACGACCTGAAGAAGTCCGTCCTGGCGGAGGCCATCGCCCTCCGCATCCTCGCCGGCCGCGGCTGAGTGTGTTCGACGTCGTCTTCTATCACCCCGAGATCCCGCCCAACACCGGAAACGCCATGCGGCTGGCGGCGGTGACGGGATGTCGGCTCCACTTGATCGAGCCGCTGGGATACACCCTCGACGACGCCAAGCTGCGCCGGGCGGGCATGGACTACCGCGATCGGGCGACGGTCACCGTCCATCCCGACCTGGAGGCCTGCGCCGCCGCCCTCTCCGGCCGCCGGGTCTTCGCCTTCACGGTGGATGCCCACGTCCTCTACACCGACCTCGCCTACGAGCCGGGCGACGTGCTCCTGTTCGGGCCCGAGTCGGTGGGCTTGCCCGACGAGGTGCAGCACCACCCCTGGGTGAGCGAGCGGGTCCGGATCCCCATGGTGGCCGGGGTCAGGTCGCTCAACCTGTCCAACGCCGCCGCCATCGCCGTGTACGAGGCCTGGCGCCAGCAAGGTTTCGCGGGATCGTCCCGCCGGAGGGCCGCAGGCGAGGGCCCGTCCAGCGAAGACGGGGCCGGCGCGATCCGCTAGCTGCCCCGGGCCCGGCGCCGCCCCGCCCGCCTCACAGCTCGAAGAGGCGGGGCGTGGCCGATTCGATCTGGCGCAGGCCGTCGTAGTCGACCTCGCGGGTCTCGAGGCCGCGCGCCTCGGCCAGGGTGCGGGCCTGCGGCGACACCAGCTGGGCGACGAGTATCCCCCGAACGGGGGCGAGCCGGGGGTCGAGGTCGAGACGCTCCACGTAACGGGCGAGCTGTTCGACCCCGTCGATCTCGCCGCGTCGCTTGATCTCGACCGCCACCGTCCGCCCCGAGGCGTCGACGCACAGCATGTCGACCGGCCCGAGCGCGGTGGGGTACTCGCGCCGGATCAGCTCCATCCCCTCTTCCAGGACGTGGGGACGCTCGGCCAACAGCTCCTGGAGGTGCGCTTCCACCCCGTCCTTCTGTAGCCCCGGGTCCTCCCCCAGGTCGTGGGTGGTGTCGGCGAGGATCTCGTGCATGGTGATGACCAGCTTCTCGCCCTTGGGGTTGGTCACCTCCCACAGCCCGTCGTACTCGCGCAGCGTGTTGGGGGCGTTCATCCAGTTGAGGGGCTTGTAGGCACCGCCGTCGGCGTGGACGGCCACGCATCCGTCGGCCTTCACCATCACGAGGCGAACCGCTTCCGGCAGGTGGGCGGTGAGTCGGCCCTCGTAGTCGACGGTGCAGCGAGCGATGACGAGCCGCATCGGAGGGAGGTTACGAGACGACGGGCGCCACGCGGTCTTCCCGGATCCCGCCGGCCAGCCACGCCGCCACCACCCCGAGGCCGGCCACCGCCAGCCACCCCGGCCGGTACGTCCCGGTGAGGTCCACCGCCGCCCCGAAGATCGGCGCCCCGGTCGCCATGCCGCCCAGGAACCCGGCCATCATCACCCCGGAGCCGCGGCCGGCCGCACCCGGCGGGGAGAGCTCCATCACCGCCAGGTTGCCGACGACGTTCCAGGCCATGGGACCGAGGCCGATCAGGACGGCCACCGGCCACAGCCATCCTCCGGCCGGGGCAACGGCCAACAGGACGGCGGCGAGACCGGTCATCGCCGCCATCGCCGCCAGGGTCCGGTGGTGGCCGAACACCCGCTCGGACAGCGGGCCGGCGGTGAGGCGGGTGATGAACCCGGTCAGCCCGAACAGCGACACGAGCGCCCCTCCCTGGGCGGTGGAGAGCCCGAAGCTCTCGTGGGCGTAGGAGGGCAGGTACGTCTGCAGGCTGCCCACCGCCAGGCCCAGGCAACCCCCGTAGAAGGCCAGGCGCATGACCGCCGGCGACACCCGCACGCGCTCGCGTCGGGCCCCGAGCGGAGCGCGAGGAGATCCCCGGGTGATGGCGAACAGGACGACGAGGCCGACCAGGGGCACGAGGGCGGCGACGGAGATGGTCCCCCGCCAGCCCAGGACCGACGCCGCTCCCAGCGGGAGCAGGATCCCGCCGAGAAAGTTGCCGGCCTGGACCCCGGCTTGCTTGACGCCGGTGAGGAACCCCCTCCGGCCGGCCTCGACCTGGGACATGATGAGGCGGTTGGTGGCGGGGTTGGCCATCGCCTGGGCGACGCCGCAGAGGATGGACATGGCGGCGAGCATGAGATACCCGACCGACATCCCCATCGACACGAACCCGATGCCGGCGAGAGCCAGCGTCGCCGCCGTGGCGTGGCGGGGAGCCAGCCGGTCGGCGAAGGAACCGGTCGCCGGCGAGACCACGGCACCGGTGGCGGTGACGACCGTGACGAGGATGCCGATCTGCCACCGGGCGGCGGAGAACTCCTCACGGAGCGGCGTCGCCAGGACCGAGAAGATCGGCAGGGCGAACGTCGACGACGCCATCGTGATGGCGAGCACGACGCCCAGGCCGATTCTCCGCATGGCCCGCCACGGTAGACACCGCGCCGGCACCTGGGCGCATCGCCGTCGGGGACGGGCTCAGATCAGGCCGGCTCGACGTCGGCAGAAGAGGTGTCCCGGCGCGTGGGGCGGCTGAGGACGAACCAGATGCCGTAGAGGGCGGCCAGCGCCATGATCGTGCGGAGGATCGTGTTGTCGACCAGCACGATCGCCGAGAAGCTGATCGAAGCGACGATGCCCACGCAGGCGATCACCTTCGTGCGGACGGTGAGCCCGCCGGCGCGGTAGGCGTGGATGATCCGCCCGAACACCCGATGGTTGACCAGCCAGTTGTGGAACCGGTCCGACGAGCGGGCGAAGAAGAACGCCGCCAGGATCACGAAGTCGAAGGTCGGGATGCCGGGCAGGAAGCTCAGGTATGCGAACCCGAGGCAGATCAGGCCGAGGACGAAGTAGATGCCCCGAACGACAGGCGAACGCGCTTTCACCACCGGCTGGGTCGAGGCGACCGGCTGTGCGGACTCGGTCATGGCCCCGGACACTAAGACGCCGGGGTTCTGACAGCGAGTCGACAACCGACCTCCTGGCAGGGCGCTAGCGTCGATCGAGAACGAAGAATCAGGAGGGACCATGCCGATCGCCACTCCCGAGGAATACCGCCAGATGCTGGACGAAGCCCGGACGAAGGGGTTCGCCTTCCCGGCGATCAACGTCACCTCGTCGAGCACGCTCAACGCCGCCCTCGCCGGGTTCGCCGAGGCGGAATCGGACGGGATCATCCAGATCTCCACGGGAGGCGCCGAGTTCCTCTCCGGCCAGAAGGTCAAGGACATGCCGACCGGAGCGGCGGCGCTCGCTGAATTCGCCCACGTGGTGGCCGACAAGTACCCCATGCGCGTCGCCCTGCACACGGACCATTGCCAGCCGGACAAGGTCGACGCGTACATCCGCCCGCTCCTCGAGATCAGCCGCCAGCGCCGGGCCGAGGGCAAGGGGCCGTTGTTCCAGAGCCACATGCTGGACGCCTCCGAGCTGCCGCTGGAGGAGAACCTGGCCCTGGCCTCCCAGCTGCTGGACGAGTGCGCCGCCGTCGACGTGATCCTCGAGCTCGAGATCGGGATCGTGGGCGGCTTCGAGGACGCCATGGACCACGAGAACGTCGATCGCGAGAAGCTCTACACCAGCCCCGCCGACATGGTCCGCACCACCGAGGTGCTGGGCCCCTTCGACCGCGGCCGCTACCTCCTGGCGGCGGTGTTCGGGAACGTGCACGGCGTCTACAAGCCGGGGGCGGTCCAGCTCCGACCCGAGATCCTGCGGGAGGGCCAGAAGGCGGTCGCCGAGAAGTTCGGCGAGGAAGCCCGCCACTACCTGGTCTTCCACGGCGGGAGCGGATCGGCGCTGTCGGAGATCCGCGAGACGATCGAGTACGGCGTCGTGAAGATGAACATCGACACCGACACCCAGTACGCCTACACCCGGCCGATCGCCGGCCACATGTTCACCAACTACGACGGCGTGCTCAAGGTCGACGGCGACGTGGGCAACAAGAAGACCTACGACCCGAGGAGCTACATGAAGGCGGCCGAGACGAGCATGGCGGCCCGGGTGGTGCAGGCCTGCGAGGACCTCGGTTCCGTCGGGAAGATGCTCCGCTGACAGAATGACCCAGCCATGAACGATCGACGCCACCAGACGTGGGCGAACTCGAACCGGTTCGTCCCCAGAGTCTTCGTACAGCCGTTCAAGCGTTTCACCCAGATAGAAGCCGCCTCGGGGATCGTCCTCCTCGTGGCTGCGGCGGTGGCGTTGATCTGGGCGAACTCTCCGCTCGCCGACAGCTACTTCCACCTCTTCGAGGAGTGGATCGTCGAGATCCAGTTCGGCCCGATCCACCTCGAAGAGACGTTCGGCCACATGATCAACGACGGGCTGATGGCGTTCTTCTTCTTCGTCGTCGGCCTCGAGATCAAGCGCGAGATCGTGATGGGAGAGTTCCGCGACCCCCGGGCGGCGGCGCTGCCGGCGATCGCCGCCCTCGGCGGGATGATCGTGCCGGCGGCGATCTACTTCGCGTTCGCCGGCGGCACGCCCGGGGCCGAGACCGGCTGGGGGATCCCGATGGCCACCGACATCGCCTTCGCCGTGGGCGTCCTGTCGCTCCTCGGCAGGAAGGTGCCCACGTCCGGGAAGCTGTTCATCCTGGCGCTGGCCATCGCCGACGACATCGGGGCGATCCTCGTCATCGCCATCTTCTACACCTCCGACCTGCGTTTCGCCTGGCTGGTGGCGGCCCTGGCCGGTTTGGCCGTGGTCACCGTCGCCCAACGGGTCGGGATCCGCTCCCTCGCCTTCTACTGGCCGGTGGCGATCGCCATCTGGTTCGCCCTGCTGGAGTCGGGCGTGCACGCCACCTTGGCCGGGGTCGCCCTGGGCCTCCTCACCCCCGCCCGGCCCATGTACTCGCCCCAGGAGCTCGACCGCAAGGCCCGCCAGATCCTCGACATGTACCCGATGGGTGACACGGTCGAGGACCTCCAGCACGCCGAGCACGAGGCGATGCTGCTCACCGAGATCTCCCGCGAGTCGGCCTCGCCTCTGACCCGACTCGAGCACAAGATGCTTCCCTGGTCCTCGTTCGCCGTGATCCCGCTATTCGCCCTGGCCAACGCCGGAGTCTCGTTCGCCGGCACCGACGTGGCCGACCTCATCACCCACCCGGTGTCCCTGGGCGTCGGCCTCGGCCTCCTGTTCGGCAAGCCGATCGGGATCACCCTGTTCACGTGGCTGGCGGTCCGGCTGGGTGTCGGCCGGATGCCGACGGGGACGCGGTGGGCCCACATCGTGGGCCTGGGCACGGTAGCGGGCATAGGCTTCACCGTGGCCCTGTTCGTGACGGCGCTCGCCTTCCAGGACCCGCGGATGGGCGACGTCGCCAAGGTGGGAATCTTCGCCGGGTCGCTGGTCGCCGCTCTGGCGGGAGCGGCCATCCTCCTCTCGACCCGGGCGCCCGTCCCCGAAGCCGAGCCCGAGCCGGTGCCCGTCTCCACGTGAAGCCCCCGGAGAAGATCTCGTGCGTGGACTGTGGCGGTGAGTGTCACCTGATCTCGTACCTTTCCGACGAAGAGCCACTGGAACCGGGCACGGTGCTGTCGTACCGGTGCTCGGACTGCAACGATCGATGGGACCTCGTGTGGGAGCCTGACCAGGAGTGACCGCCGGCGGAGAGCTCGACGCAGTCGTCATCGGGTCCGGCCCGAACGGGCTCGCCGCCGCCATCACCATCGCCCGCCACGGCGGCTCGGTGTTGGTGGTGGAAGGGGCCGACACACCGGGCGGCGGGTTGCGCAGTGCCGAGCTCACCGTGCCCGGCCTGCGCCACGACGTCTGCTCGACGATCCACGTGCTCGGGGCGGGATCGCCCTTCCTTCGCTCCCTGCCCCTGGAAGAGCACGGCCTCGAATGGGTCCACCCCGACGTCATGCTCGCCCACCCGCTCGACCCCGGGCGGGCCGCGCTTCTCTTCCGATCGGTCGAAGAGACGGCCGCCGAGCTGGGGCCGGACGCCGACCGCTACCTGGCCACGGTCGGCACCGTGACGGAGATGTGGGACGACATCGAGGACGCCATCCTGGGGCCCATCATCCGCTGGCCGCGTCGCCCGGTGCCGCTGGTGCGCTTCGGGCTCAAGGCATTGCTCCCCGCCACGCTCACCGCCCGGCGCTTCCGCACCGATTCGGCCGCAGCCCTCTTCGCCGGCTGCGCCGCCCACGCCTTCATACCGCTCGACCGGCCCCTGACGTCGGCGTTCGGCCTCACGTTGATGGCGGCCGGCCACCGCTTCGGCTGGCCCTTCGCCAGAGGCGGCTCCCAGGCCCTGGCCGACGCCATGATCTCCTACCTGAAGAGCCTGGGAGGGCAGGTGGAGACGGGGAGGTTCATCCGCTCCCTGGCCGAGCTGCCTCGGTCCCGTGTGATCCTCGCCGACATCTCCCCCCGGGCCCTCGCCGACCTGCTCTCCGACCGCGTCCCTCCCGAGTTCCTCCGCCAGTACCGCCGCTTCCGCCCCGGCCCGGGGGTGTACAAGGTCGACTACGCCCTCACCGAGCCGGTGCCGTGGATCAACCCCGACCTAGCCCGGGCGGGGACGCTGCATCTGGGCGGGACCGCCGAAGCGATAGCCGCCGCCGAGTCGGCGGCGTGGGCGGGGCTGGATCCCAGGCGACCGTTCACGCTCGTCGCCCAGCCGACGCTGTTCGACCCCACCCGCTCCGACGGCACCCACCACGCCCTGTGGGTCTACGCCCACGTCCCGCATGGCTCCGTCTCCGACCACCTCGGGGCTATCGAGAGCCTGATAACGGAGCTGGCGCCGGGATTCGGCGACATCGTGGCCGCCCGGAGCATCCTCACCCCGGCTGACCTGGAGGCGATGAACCCGAACCTCATCGGCGGCGACATCTCCGGCGGCGCCCACACGATCCGCCAGCTCTTGTTCCGCCCGGCCCGGCGCCTCGACCCCTACACGACGCCCATGGACCGGGTGTTCCTCTGCTCGGCGTCGACCCCTCCGGGCGGCGGCGCCCATGGGATGAGCGGCCACCTCGCGGCCCTGTCGGCCATCGAGCGCTGGCTCTGAGGTTCAGGCGCGGCGCGCCGCCTCCGCCAGTTCGGCGATACGGGTGACATGGGATCCCTTCCAGTACAGGCGCCCGCAGTCCGAGCAGCGCCAGATCTCGTCCTGGTCCCGGCGCACGGCGTCGGGGAGGAGATGTTCCACCGCGGCCTTCTCGACCGCCTCGATAGTGGAGTTGCAGACCGCGCAGCGACCGAACGGGCGGATCGCCGACTGGAGGTGGAACCGGGAGACCACCTCCAGCAACTGGGCCCGCGGCTCGGTCGCACGGACGAAGTAGCCGTGGGTGAGCTCGCCGTGCTTGAGGAGCTGCACGTCCCTGGTGAGGAGGAGCCGCCACTCGTCCACCGAGCGTCGCACCAGCTCGGCATCGTCGGCCCGAGGGTCGTATCGGGTGTCGAAGCCCAGCAGTCGCAGGTAGCGGGCCAGGCGCCCGAGGTGGACATCGGCGACGAATCGCGGCTCGCGCAGGGGCCGGGGCCGGAGCCGGACGAGGGGCGAGATGTCGAAGGACTCGAACACGGGATAGACGCTGATGCGCTCGCCGCCGGTGAGGCGATGCGAGAAATCGACCGACTCGCCGTCGACGAGTATGAGGTCGACTTCTGTGTGCGGCACTCCGCAGGACTCGATCAGGTCCTTGACGGAGGGCGAGAGCTCGAAGCTGCGCACCACCCGGCCGTCGGGCGACGCGACGAAATCGCGCAGCTCGGCGTAGAAGCGGATCTCGACGGTGCGCCTCCCCACCGTCTCTCCGCGGCTAGAAGCCGAGACGCTCACAGAGCGCCGCGTACTCGGGCTCGTCGAAGCCCTTCCAGCGGAGGTCCTCGACGCTCTCTTCGAGCGGCACGTCACGGCGCAGGGTCGTCAGCGTCCGGTACAGCATCGCCGTATCCCGGTTCTCCCGCAGCACCTGGGCGAGCTTGGCCGCCCCCCTCACATCCACGTCCCAGTCCCTCTCGTCGTCGGGGATCATCTCGATCCGGCCGTACCTCCGCAGCACGGCGGCGGCGGACTTGGCGCCCCAGCCCGGCAGCCCGGGAACGCCGTCGGCGCTGTCGCCGACGAGAGCCAGATAGTCGGGGATGGACTCCGGGCGGACCCCGAACTTCTCCACCACCCCGTCCTCATCGAACCACCGGTCGCGCATGCGGTCCCACACGACGACCCGGTCGCCCACGACGCACTGCATCAGGTCCTTGTCGGGGCTGCAGAGCACGATCTGGTCGAAGTCGTCCATCCACCGCAGCGCGGCGGTGGCGATGGCGTCGTCGGCTTCGAACTCGACCATGCCCCACACCACTATCCCGGCCGCCGCCAGCGCCTCCTCGGCGATGGGGAACTGGGCCAACAGGGCGGGGTCGACGCCCTCACCGGTCTTGTAGCCGAAGAAGAGGTCGTTGCGGAACGACTCGATGACGGTGTCGAAGGCGGCCGCCACGTGGGTGACGTCGGGCCGCTCCAGCAGCGCCAACGTCCCGGTGAGCACCCCATGCACGGCGTTGACGTCGGTCCCGTCGGGCGCCAGACGCGTGTTCTTTCGGCCGTAGAAGGCCCGGAACAGCTCGAAGGTGCCGTCGATGAGGTGGAGCTTCACCGACACCACTGTAGGTGGGGTGGTGCAATCCCTACCATCGAATCGAAATGAGGACCGGAACCGCGTTGATGTGGATCGGGCTGGCCATCGTGGCCATCGGCGCCGTCCTCCGCTGGGCGCCGTGGCTACTGAGCTGGTTCGGGAACCTCCCTGGAGACATCCGCCACGAGGGTGAGCGCACCTCCTTCTACTTCCCGATCACGTCGATGCTCATCCTCTCGGCGATCCTCACCATCGTCCTCAACCTCTTCTTCCGACGGAACGGCTCGTGACGGTCGGGCGATGGCGATAGACGACAGAGCCCGAAAGGCCATAGAGGCCTCCGACACCGACGAGCTGGTGCGGATCGTCGACGGCTACGCCGAGTCCCGGGAGTGGGACACCCTGGTCGAGCTGCGACGGCGCTGTGACGAGGCCGTGACCAGGGGCAAACAGCTGTGGGGTGTCTCCGAATACGTCCGCTATCGGCTGGCGCTCGACGCCCCCGCCCAGTGGGCCGGCCCGGTGGTCTGTGAAGGGCCGAGCCGGTTCACGCTGGGGCCTCTCCCCGAGGTGGCCGCCTCCACCAAGACATGGGCGGAGCTGGAGCCATACCTCGCTCCCACGCCGGAGCGCACGATGGTCGCCGACGAGCGCGTCTGCCGGGGCGAGGACCTGAGCTCCATCGAAGTCGACATCCCGGTGCTGGAGCTCCCGCTGTGCCTGCAGGAATGGGAGCCTGCCTATCGCCTGGCCACCTACTGGCCGGATCGAGTCGAATGCCTCCCTCCTCCCCGACCGTCACCCCGCCTCGAGACGCTCGACGAGGATGCGGCCAAGGTCGTCGACGACCCCGAATCGGTCGACGCCCTCCTCGGAATCGTCGAGCACTGGGTGAACTCCTCCAACGGGCGCGCCCAGGCGGCGTGTGTCGAAGGCGACGTCCGCGGCGCCGTTGCCGCCCTCGGCGTGAGCCGGGCGGGAATCGAGCAGGTGTCGCCGACAGAGGCCCTGGCCTGGCTCGCCTGGGCGGCGGCCGACGGTGGGGCTCACGCCCGGCGCCGGGGGGCCGCCGCAGGCCGCTTCGCCGCCTGGTGGGCAGCCCATGCCCTCGTCGGCCTGGAGTGGCCGGTGGACCCCGACCAGCTGGGCGAGGAGATCGGCCGCCTCCGCTGGTACCTGTGGACCGACGGGTCACCCGACACCGGTTGGATCCTCCAGGTGGCGGTCGAGTCGCCGGCGGAGGGCCTCGCCTGGGCTCTCAGTGCCGTCGACGCCGAGTGACCCTCACGCCTCGACGAGGACCCGGATCGTGTGCCAGCCGGTGGCGCCGTCGGGAGCCGGAGGGGCCGATGCGTCTGTCTGGGTGACACCGTTGCGGTCGGTCGCCCGCACCTTGATCACGTGGCGGCCCGGCGTGGCGACCCATCCGACCCTCCATTGCCGCCAGGCGTCGTCGCCGAGCGGTTCCGACAGCTCCGCCTCCACCCACGGCTCGTCGTCGACCTGGACCTCGACCCGCTCGATTCCGACGTTGGGGGCCCAGGCGACTCCCGCCACGACCCGCTCTCCGGGACCGACCGTCTGGCCGGCTCGGGGGGTGTCGATGCGGGACTGGGTCTTGATCGGCCCTTCCTTCGACCAGCCCCTGGGGACCCAGTAGGCGTCGAACGACTCCCAGGTGGTCAGCTCGAGCTCCGTCAGCCACTTGGTGGCCGACACGTACCCGTACAGGCCCGCCACGACCAGGCGGGCGGGGAATCCGTGCTCGAGCGGCAGGGGCTCGCCGTTCATCCCCACCGCCACCATCGCCTCCCGTCCGTCGTAGACGACGTCGGTGGGAAAGCCCACGGTGAAGCCGTCGACCGAGCGTCCCACCACCTGGGTCGCTCCGGGCTGCACGCCCGCCCGGTCCAGCAACGCGGCGAGCGGCACCCCGAGCCACGCCGCGGTACCGACCAGACCGCCTCCGACCTCGTTGGAGACACAGGCGAGCGTCACGTACCTCTCGACCAGGTCCATGTCCAGCAGGTCGTCGTGGGTGACCTCGAAAGGACGGTCGACCATGCCGGCTATGCGGAGACGCCACGCCTCCAGATCGACCCGGGGCACCGAGAGAGCGGTGTCGATCCGGTAGAAGTCGGCATTCGGGGTGATGAGCGGGCTCAGGCCCTCCACCGCCAACGAGGCGCCGGCGGGCACCGGCGGCGCCGGAGAGGCGGCCGCGGGCAGCACGACCGACTCCCGCCCGGCGACCACCCGTCGGGCCCGGTCTACCAGGAGCCGTCCCCCGCCTGCCGCCAGGCCCGCCAGGACGACCACCGCCCCCGCCCGGGCCAGGAAGGCCCGGCGGCCCTCGTCGAAGGCGTCTTCGGTGGGCGCCAGGCCCACCGGGCGGGCCAGTGTCACGCAGACCGCCCAGCCGGCACCGGCAGCCAGCGCCCCGGCGAGAATCGCTGCCGCCGGCGGTGCGCCTTCGACCACTGCCGCGGCTGCGCCGAGCGCCCCGAACCCCCAGAACGCAGCCGGCACCACCCAGCCCGCCGACGCCGAAGCCGCACCCACCAGCGCACCGATGAGGAGGGAGACCACGACGATGCCGGCGATGAGAACCGGCTTGTCGTAGGACCCGAACGTGGCGATCGCCCAGTCCTTCACCCCGGCGGGGACGTTGTCGACGACCACGTCGCCCACTTCCTCGACGAGCGAAGGGAACGCGCCGAACATCCCCGCCGCCAGCTCGGACGCGGCGAGTGAGGCGGCTGCGCCCAAGGCCCCGGCCACGGCGTGGAAGCGTCGCATCATCTCCCGACCCTACGCATCGCCGACGGCGACGGATCTCCGATCGGGCGGCATACTCGCACCATGCACGCGACCGTGGTCGGCCCCGACGGGCGGCATCGCTGCTGGTGGGGAGCCGAGCCCGAGATATACCGCGCCTACCACGACACGGAGTGGGGGTTCGCCGTCACCGACGACCGCCGCCTGTTCGAGAAGCTGTGCCTCGAGGGTTTCCAGGCCGGGCTGTCGTGGCTCACGATCCTCCGCAAGCGGGAGGCGTTCCGGGAGGCGTTCTGTGGCTTCGACTTCGAGCGGATCGCCGGGTTCGACGAGTCCGACGTGGAACGTCTCCTCGCCGACCCCGGCATCGTCCGCCACGGCGGCAAGATCCGCTCGGTGATCAACAACGCCGCCCGCGCCCTGGAACTGCGGGAGGAGCACGGCTCCCTGGCCGACTTCTTCTGGGAGTTCGCCGACCGGGATTCGACCGCCCCGCAACGGGTGCCGGCGACCAGCCCCGGCTCGGTGGCGTTGGCGAAGGAGTTGAAGAGGCGGGGCTGGACGTTCGTGGGCCCCACCACCGTGTACTCGTTCATGCAGGCGATGGGCCTCGTCAACGACCACCTCGCCACGTGCTGGGTCCGCCAGGAAGCCGAGAACAGCCGTCAGCGGGCCTTCGCCTCGCGGTAGGGTGACGACCCGGAGGCACCATGGCCGTTGAGCACCCCCCGTTCACGATCGGGATAGAAGAGGAGTACCTGCTCGTCGACCGGGAGACGCGCGATCTCGTCTCCGATCCCGACCCGAAGATGTGGGACGGGCTGCGAGAGGTCCTGGGCCCCCAGGTGGGACCGGAGTTCCTGAGGGCTCAGATCGAGGTCGGCACTCGCACGAGCCGCACCCTCCAGGAGGCGCACGCCGACCTGGCTCGGCTGCGGCGCGACCTCGCTTCGGTCGTCGAGGGCTACGGCGCCGCCATCATCGCCTCCTCCACCCACCCCTTCGCCCAGTGGTGGGACCAGACCCACACCGACGAGGCCCGGTACGCCCGGCTGGCCGCCGACTTCCAGCAGGTCGCCCGCCGCCTCGTCATCTGCGGGATGCACGTCCACGTCGGGATCGACGACCCCGACCTGCGCATCGACCTGATGAACCAGGTCCGGTACTTCCTTCCCCACATCCTGGCGCTGTCCACCTCGTCGCCGTTCTGGACCGGCAGGGAGACCGGCCTGCAGTGTTACCGGCTCTCCGTCTTCCAAACGCTGCCCCGCACGGGCATCCCCGAGGAGTTCAGCTCCTGGTCGGAGTACGAGCGCCACGTGAAGGTGCTCATCGACGCCGGCATCATCGAAGACCCGACGAAGCTCTGGTGGGACATCCGCCCCTCCCACCGCTACCCCACCCTGGAGATGAGGGTGGCGGACGTGTGCACCCGCCTCGTGGACGGGATCGCGGTCGCCGGCCTCTACCTGGCGCTGCTGGAGATGCTGTTCCGGCTGCGCACCGAGAACATGCGGTGGCGCACGTACGCTCCGATGCTGATCTCCGAGAACCTGTGGCGCGCCCAGCGCTATGGGGTGGAGGGGAGCCTGATGGACTACGGACGCGGTGAGCTGGTCGAGTTCCGGGACCTGGTGGAGGAGCTCCTCGCCCTCACCGAGGTCGACGCCCGGCGCCTCGGGATCACCGAGGAGGTGTCCCACATCCGCAACATCGCCAAGGAGGGGACGAGTGCGCGGCGCCAACTCGACGTCTATCACCGTGCCCTGGAGGGAGGAGCTTCGAACCGGGAGGCCCTGGAAGAGGTCGTCGACCACCTGATAGTCGACACCATGACCGGGCTGTGAGCCGGGCCCCGGTTCGAAACCCAGCGACGACGCGTAGTCGCCGGTCGCGTGACAGCGTCCATCCCGCCCTAGGCTCCGGTTCGCCGTGATCGCCGTCCTCGCCGTTCACGCCGTCGTCGCCCTGGCGTGTGCCGCCCTCGGCAGACGCCTGGGCCGCCACGTCCTGTTGGTCGGCGCGCTGGCACCGGCTTCCTCACTGGTGTGGCTGGCGACCGGCCCGTCGCCGACCGAGAAGATCTCCTGGCTGCCGGCGGTCGGGCTGGACCTCGAGCTGCGACTCGACGGGTTCGGGACGCTGATGGTGGCCCTGGTCGGCGGGATCGGGGTTCTCGTCTTCCTCTACGCCTGGCACTATTTCGGGGAGCGCCCCCGGCTCGTCCTGTTCACCTCCTACCTCGTGGGTTTCGCCGGGGCCATGTTCGGCGTGGTGGTCGCCGACAACCTGCTCGTCCTCTACCTGTTCTGGGAGCTGACCTCGATCGCCTCGTACCTGTTGATCGGGTTCGAGGACGAGGAGGGGGTCGCCCGCTCGGCCGCCCTCCAGGCCCTGTTGGTGACGACCCTCGGCGGCCTGGCCATGCTCGCCGGGTTGGTGATGCTGGCCCAGTCGGCGGGCACCTACTCCCTGTCTGGGCTCCTCGGCGGCCCGCCCACCGGGCCCACGGTCGCCCCCGCCCTGGTGCTCGTGCTGTTGGGTGCGTTCACGAAGTCGGCCCAGTTCCCCTTCCACTTCTGGCTGCCGGGAGCGATGACGGCCCCCACCCCGGTCAGCGCCTACCTCCATTCGGCCACCATGGTGAAGGCCGGCATCTACCTGGTCGCCCGGCTGGCGCCGGCGTTCGCCGGCCTCCACGAGTGGTGGAGGCCGCTCGTGTGCGGCGTGGGCGTGGTCACCATGATCTGGAGCGGATGGCGGGCGACCTTCCAGACCGACCTCAAGCTGATCCTCGCCCAGGGCACCGTCTCCCAGCTCGGGTTCATCATGGCCCTCGTGGGGCTGGGGCTCCCCGAGGCGACGTTCGCCGGTGTGGCGATGATCCTCGCCCACGCCGTCTTCAAGGCGGCGCTGTTCATGGTGGCCGGGATCGTCGATCACGAGGCAGGCACCCGCGATATCAGGCGTCTCGGCGACCTCGGCCGGTCGATGCCCGTGGCCGCCGCCGTGGCGGTGGTGGCCGCCGCATCGATGGTCGGGCTCCCTCCCCTCCTCGGGTTCGTGACGAAAGAGACCGCCCTCGCCAGCCTCCTCTCCGAGGCGGGCTGGCCGGCGACCATCGCCGTGGCGGCGGGATCGATCCTCACGACCGCCTACGCCCTCCGCTTCCTCGCCGGGGGCTTCACCCGCTACGCCACCGACGACCGCGAGATTGTCGTCGACGAGGCCCACTCCCCCGCCGCCGGGTTCGTGGCCGGCCCGGTGCTCTTGGCGATCGTGACCATCGTCGCCGGGGTATTCCCCCGTCTCGTCGACGGCCTGGTGGCGGGAGCCGCCGGGGCCCTGGGATCGGAAGGGCACCACCTGGCCCTCTGGCACGGCTTCAACGTCCCGCTCCTGTTGTCGGCCGCGGCGATCGCCGGCGGGTGGCTGCTGTGGCGGTATCCACCGCGGGCCGTGCAGGAGGCCGCCGCCCGCCTGCCGCGGGCCAAGATGGTGTACGCCTCGGCGATCGTGGCCCTCAACCGAATCGCCGACCGCGTCACCTCGATCGTCCAGAACGGCTCCTTGCCGATCTACCTGGGCGTGATCGTCGCCACGGCGGTGATCGGCCCGGGAGTGATCCTGACCCGGGCGTTCAGGTTGCCCGAGAGCCTGATCATCGCCGAGAATTCCATCCAGGCAGTCACCGCGCTGCTGGTCTGTGTGGCCGCGATCGGCACCGCCAACGTGAAGCGCCGTCTGGGAGCGGTGCTCTTCCTCAGCGCAGTCGGATACGGAGTGGCGGTCCTGTTCGTGATCCAGGGAGCCCCGGACCTCGCCCTCACCCAGATGCTGATCGAGACCCTCACCCTCGGCCTGTTCGTGCTCGTGCTCCACCACCTGCCGACACACTTCGAGAACATCGGGTGGCGACTCCGGCAGGCGAGCCGTCTCATCCTCTCGATCCTCACCGGCGTCACCGCGGGAGCGTTCGCCTTGTGGGCAGCGGCCAGCCGCCAGGCGGCTCCCCTCAGCGGCGAGTACCTCACGAGATCCCAGCCCGAGGGAGGCGGCGCCAACGTCGTCAACGTCATCCTCACCGACTTCCGCGCCTACGACACCCTGGGCGAGATCACCGTGCTCACCGTGGTGGCGCTCGGTGCGGCGGCGCTGATCCTCACCGGCCGCGGCCGAAGCGAGGTCCCCCACAACGACGAGGAGCTCGTTGGGCAGAAGGGAGGGGACGACAGGTGATCGACCGTTCGCTGATCCTCCAGATGACCGCCGACGTCATCATCCGCACCGCCGCCGTCTTCGCGCTGTTCCTCCTCTTCCGGGGCCACAACGCCCCCGGCGGCGGGTTCGTCGCCGGCCTCGTCGTCGTCTCCGGCCTGGTGATCCGGCTCGTCGCCTCCGGCCGGGTGCGGGCCCGCCAGTCCCTCCCCGCACCACCGGCGACGATCATGGGCCTCGGCCTGGCGCTGGCGTTGGCGACGGGCATCGCCGGCTGGGTCTGGGGCGACGCCTTCCTCGAAGCGGCCAAGGTGACCCTCGACGTTCCCCTGCTGGGCGAGATGCACATGACCAGCGCCCTCCTCTTCGACATCGGCGTGTTCATGGTGGTGATCGGGGTCGGCACGGCCCTGGTGCTGGCTCTGGCTGAGACGGAGAACGGCCCGTGATCGTTCTGGCCCTCGCGCTCACGGTGGCGGTGCTCTACGCAGCAGGCACCTACCTGCTGTTCCAGCGCAACCTGAGCCGCATCGTCATCGGCCTGGCGCTCCTGACCCATGGGGCGAACCTGTTGCTGCTCCTCGCCGGCGGCAGGGCTGGCCGCCCCCCGATCGTCGGCGCCGAGGGCGGGCCGGCGGCAGATCCCGTCCCGCAGGCACTGGCCTTGACCGCCATCGTCATCACCTTCGGCTCCACCGCCTTCCTGCTCGCCCTCGCCTATCGCAGCTGGCTGTTGACCCGATCCGACGAGGTGGAAGACGACGTCGAGGACGTGCGGATCGCCACCATGACCGCCCTCCGCGAACGGGAAGCCGAAGAAGAGATCGTCGTCGACGAGGAGGCTTCGTAGATGACGCCGCTCCTCCCGGTGATCGTCCCGTTCGGAGCCGCCGCGATCTCCCTGGCCCTGGGACGCCGCCACGCCCTGCGGCGCAGCCTCGGCGTGCTCGCCCTGGTCGCCAACCTGGTCGCCTCGGTCCTCCTGCTGCAGGAGGTGAGAGACGGTTCGGTCGTCACGGTCGTGGTGGGCGACTGGCCGGCGCCGATCGGCATCTCGGTCGTGGTGGACCTGTTCTCGGCGATCATGCTGTCGGTCGCCTCGCTGATGCTGCTGGCCGTCTTCGTCTACGCCATCGGCTCCTCCCGCACCGACGACACCACCCTCTTCTTCCACCCCGTCTACCTGTTGCTCGCCTCGGGCGTGTCGGCTTCGTTCGTCACCGGGGACCTCTTCAACCTGTTCGTGGCGTTCGAGATGACGCTGGTGTGCAGCTACGTCCTCATCACCCTCGGCGGGTCGAAGCCCCAGGTGCGCCACGGCACCACCTACGTGGTCATCAGCCTGCTGGCCTCCACCTTGTTCGTCACCGCCGTGGGCCTGGTCTACGCCGCCACGGGGACCGTCAACATGGCCGACCTCGCCGTCAAGCTCCAGGCCATCGACCCCGCCCTCCGTGAGGCCCTGAGCGTGCTGTTCCTCGTGGTCTTCGGGATCAAGGCGGCCATCTTCCCGCTGTTCTTCTGGCTGCCGGACTCGTATCCGACGGCTGCCGCCCCCGTCACCGCCATATTCGCCGGCCTGCTGACGAAAGTCGGCGTCTACGCCATCGTCCGCTCCCAGACCCTTCTGTTCTCCCAGGACACCCACTCCACGCTGCTTCTGGCGACAGCCGCGCTGACCATGACGGTGGGGGTCCTCGGCGCCATCGCCCAGGACGACGTGAAGCGGATCCTCAGCTTCCACATCGTGAGCCAGATCGGCTACATGATCTTCGGGCTGGGCCTGTTCACCGTCGCCGGCTTGGCGGCGACCGTGTTCTACGTCGTCCACCACATCCTCATCAAGACCACCCTGTTCATGGTGGGCGGCCTCATCGAGGAGCGCACCGGGACCGCGGCTCTCCGTCGCTTGGGCGGGATGCTCCACACCAGCCCGTTCCTCGCCGCCTTGTTCCTGATCCCCGCCCTCAGCCTCGCCGGGGTGCCTCCCCTGTCCGGCTTCGTCGCCAAACTGACGCTGATCCAGAGCGGCCTCGAAGTCGGCGCCTACATGACCGTCTCCGTCGCCCTCTTCGTCAGCATCCTGACCCTGTTCTCCATGACCAAGATCTGGGCCGGCGTGTTCTGGGGAGCCCCCGAGGCGCCACCGCCCATGCCCGAGGGGCTGGAGAGCTCCCGCCCCCGGTTCCCGCCCCTGATGGTCGGCTCCACCGCCGCGCTGGTGGCTGCAAGCCTGCTGTTCGTGGTGGCCGCCGCGCCCCTGTACCAGCTGGGTCAGCGGGCCGCCGAGTTCCTGTTCGAGCCGGCCCAGTACGTGGAGGCGGTGCTGGGGCCATGAGACGTCTCGCCGCCGCCATCGTCTGGCTCACCGCAGTGTGGGTCGCCCTCTGGGAGGACGTGACGTGGGCCAACGTGTTGTCCGGGGCCCTGATCGCCTTCCTCATCACCCGTCGCATCCGCGTGGTGCCGTCGAGAGTCCGTCATCGTGTCCGCCCCCGGGCTTTCCTCGCTCTGGTCTTGTACTTCGTGCGCGAGTTGATCAAGGCGTCCCTGATCGTCGCCTGGGAAGTGATCACTCCGGGCACCCGCATCAACCCGGCGGTGGTGTCGGTACGTCTCCGCACCCGGTCGCCTTTCGTGGCCACGACCGTGGCCAACCTGAACTCGCTCACCCCTGGCACCCTCACCCTGGAGCTCGACGAGGAGACCATGACCCTCTTCATCCATGTGCTCCATCTCGAGTCCATCCAGGCGAGCCGCCGCGCCATCCACCACCTCGAGGCCCTGGTGATGGCCGCGTTTCCCGTCAGGGGAGAGCTCCAAGCCGAGCAAGCCGAGGAACAGGAGGTGGCCTGATGCTCCAGACCAGCACCACGATCGCCCTGGTGGCCCTGTCGGTGGCTGCCGCCTTGTGCATCCTGCGGATGTCCCGGCGCGGCAGCTCGCTGCCCGACCGCGTGTTGGCCCTCGACTCGCTGCTGGTGATCATCGTGATGGGCCTGGCGGTCCTCGCCGCCCGCACGGGCCAGAGCCTCTACCTGGACATCATGGTCGTCGCCTCGCTGCTCGGTTTCACCGGCACGACCCTGGTGTCGGGCTTCGTGGAGAGGAGGGGGGCCCGGTGATCGAGGCGGCGGCGTCCATCCTGATCCTGGCCGGCTCGGGACTGGCTCTGATCGCGGCGTTCGGGCTCCAACGCTTCCGGGACGTCTTCGCCCGCATGCACGTGGCCACGAAACCGGCCAGCCTGGGCATGGCGCTGACGTTGTCCGGGGCGGTGATCGCCATGGCCGGGGTCGGCCACACCACCAAGCTGATCCTGGTGATCCTCTTCCAGTACCTCACTGCCCCGATCAGCGCCCATATGATCGGCCGGGCGACCTTCCGGGCCGGGACCGAAATGGACCCGGAGACGAACTTCGACGAGCTGGCGAGCCGGATCCGTCCCCGTCCCCGCCAGTCCGCCTGACATCAGGACACGGCGGCCGACTGCTCGGAAGACCGCATGTCGTGCTGGAGCCGGCGCGACTCGGCGAGGACCAGCTCGAACAGCTTGACGACGTGGTCCACGTCGAGCCCCAGGTGACGCGCCTCTTCGCGGACCACGTCGAGCAGCTCGCTCTCCCGGTCGGGGATGTGCACCGGAAGTCCCCGGGCCTGCTTCACCCGGCCGATCTCCAGCGACAGGGCCTGACGACGGGCGAGCAGGCGCACGATCTGGCGATCGATCTGGTCGATGTGGCGCCGCACCCGGGAGATGCCGAGGCTGGTCATGAGGTCCTCGAAGGCGCCGATGCCGATCTGGGCCTGGGAGGACTGGGCCACCTCTGGATTGGGGTGCACCTCGATGATCACGCCGTCGGCGCCGACGCCCTGGGCGGCGAGCGCCAGAGGCTTCACGCGCAGCGGACCGCCGGCGCTGTGGGATGGATCGACCATCACCGGAAGATGGGTCGTTTCCTTGAGGGCGGGGACGGCGCCGATGTCGAGGGTGTCCGCCCCCACCGTGCCGAAGGTGCGGATGCCGCGCTCGACCAGCACCACGTCGTCGTTGCCTTCGGCCAGGAGGTACTCCGCCGCCCACAGCCACTCGTCGATGGTGGCCGAGGGGCCGCGGCGCAGGAGCACGGGCATGCCCGACCGGCCCGCCTCGCGCAGCAGCTCGAAGTCCTGCATGTTGCCGGAGGCGATCTCCAACATGTCGACCTTCCCGGCCACCTTCTCGACGTGAGACGCCTCGAGCACCTGGGTGACCGTGGGCAGCTCGACCTCCTCGCCGGCGGCGACGAGCATGTCCACCGCCTCCTCACCCAGCCCGCGGAACCCGTACGGAGAGGAGGTCGACTTCCAGGCGCCACCGCGGAGCATGGCGGCCCCGCATTCGGCCACCGACTGGGCGACGGCGCGGATCTGCTCCTCCGATTCGATGGCGCAGGGGCCGGCGATGACCGGGAAAGCGTCGAACCCGATGCGGACGTGCCCGACGGCGACGACTGTCTTCGGTTTCCCTGGGGTCTTGTTTGCCTTGCGCTCCATGGTCTTCTCCTGTCGAAGACGCCCCGGGAATCCAAGAAACCCGGAGCGTCCGGCTCCGGGTTGCTGTGGTGGGTGCTGAGCTCCTTCAGGCCATCACGTCAACCCGGGCCGGGCCCGGTAAAGACGAAATAGCCGAAGAAGCGCCGCTTGGACATGTGGGCCGCGAGTGTACGACCAAAGCCTTACTGCCGCAACACCGCGTCAGTCGACCTCTTGGAGGCTTCCCGGTCCTGATTCCGCCGCGACCTCAGGGCGGGACCAGCGCCCCACCACCCACATCATGATCAGGCCTCCCACCCCGGCGGCGAGCCCCGACAGCTGATTCCAGGTGAAGGGGCCGACGGTCGCATCTCCCAGGCCGTAGCGCAGCGAGTCCAAGAGGAACCGCTGGAACCCGTACCAGGCGACCCACAGGAAGAAGAGCCTCCCTGCCGGCAGCCGGAACCGGCGAGCGACCAGGTAGAGCACGCCGAGGAGGATGGCGGCGCCGATCATGTCGTAGGCGGCGACGTGGTGGTAGATCCCGTCCTGGACGGGGGCGGTGATCGGAAGGTCGGGAACCGGGCAGTATCCGCTGGGCAGCGCCTCGGCGGCGGTGCACTCGAGGATGTCGTGCTGGGGAGCGAGGTCGTAGCCGGGCTTGACGCCGTAGCCCCAGGCGGCGGTGGTGGGCCGCCCCAGGTGCTCGACGATGGCGAGGTCGCCGATACGCCCCACCACCGTCCCCAGCGCCAGCCCGAAAGCAGAGGCGTCGAGGGTAGGCAGCACCGGCAGATCGAGGCGGCGTATGCGCAACAACCCGCCCACGATGCCGCCGACGAAACCTCCCATGATCGAGAAATTCCCACCGAGCGGGGCGAGGGCGTCGAGCAGGGGCACGCCGGCGAGGAGGGCTGCCGGGGTGGTCAGGTAACGAGCGCCGATCAGGGCGCCGATCAGCCCCCAGGTCAGAGCCGACTGGTACGCCTCCGTGTCGAGACCGCGCCGGTGCACCTCCTTCGTCGCCACCCACGCACCGACCATGAAGCCGATGGCAGCGAAGGCCCCGTGGAGGGACAGGGTGAGAGGGCCGACGTCGAAGAGGGGGATGGGGGGATAGGAGATGGCGGCCATCACTGGCCGTCGCTCCTCGCCCGAAACGCCTTCCAGACCAGGAACGCCACCACGACCGGCGGGAACACCCACACGAGGAAGAAGACGATGGCGTCGATCATCGCACGAACACGTCGACGGCCACCGAGGCGAACAGGACCGCCAGATAGACCGTCGAATCCGTGAACAGCTTCATGGCCCTGGCCGGATCGCGCCGGACCCTCCAGGCGCTCCACGTGAACCAGGTGCCGCTGGCGATGGCGGCCACCAGGTAGATCCAACCCATGCCGGCGACGGGGACCAGGAGCAACGAGAGGAGCACCATTGTCACCGTGTAGAGGAGGATCGACTGGACGGTCTGTTCGGTGCCCCGGACCACGGGCAGCATCGGCACGCCCGCCTTGGCGTAGTCGTCCTCGTAACGGAGGGCCAGCGCCCAGAAGTGGGGCGGGGTCCAATAGAAGACCAGCGCGAACAGGACCCACGCCGCCAGGTCCAGCTCGCCGGTGACGGCTGCCCAGCCGACCAGGGGCGGAACGGCGCCCGCGGCCCCGCCGATGACGATGTTCTGGGAGGTGCGGCGTTTGAGGGCGACCGTGTAGACGAACACGTAGAAGAGGAGGCCGGCGGTCGACAGCACCGCGGCGAGGAGGTTGGCGAACGCCCACAGCCACAGGAAGCCCGCCACTCCCAGGGCCATGCCGAACCGGAGGGCCGCCACCGGCTCGATCTCGTGGCGGGGTAGGGGCCGGCGACGGGTGCGACGCATGACCTCGTCGATGTCCCGGTCGAACCAGTTGTTGATGGCGTTCGCCCCGCCGGCGGAGAGCGAGCCACCGATCAGCGTTGCCAGCACCGTCCACCAGCCCGGCCAGCCACCTTCGGCCAGCACCATCGCCGGAACCGTCGTGATCAACAACAGTTCGATGATGCGGGGCTTGGTGAGAGCGAAGTAGGCCTTGACGACTCCTCGTCTCACCGATGGCTCGGCGATGACGACGCTGGGGGAATCCACTGCGACAGACAGAGTACCGGCCCTGCCGCAAACCCCACACTCGGGAAGCCTGCCCGCCCTGCTGCCGCCCCGCGCGGGGCGTTCGATCGGGTTGGGGCTGGGGAGAACGCACCGTATGATGCGGCCCGATGAGATCTCGACTCCGATCTCTCCGGCTCGCAGGTCTGGTCTTCCTGGCGCTCGCATTGTCGGCGTGTCAGCTGATCGCGCCAGACGTGGAGGACGCTCCCCTCAACTCGCTCGATCCCCAGGGCCCCTTCGCCCGCCAGATCGACTCCCTCTTCTGGCCGGTGTTCTGGATCGCCGCCGGCATCTTCGTCTTCGTGCAGCTGGCGATCATCGTCGCCGTCTTCCTGTTCCGTGACCGTCCGGGACGCAAGGAGCCGAAGCAGATCCACGGCAACGCAAAGCTCGAGGTCATCTGGACGGTGATCCCCGCCCTGATCCTCGCCACGATCGCCGTCCCCACGGTCCGCACGGTGTTCGACCTGACCGAGTGCGCTCCCGACTCGATGCGCATCGAGGTGATCGCCCACCAGTGGTGGTTCGAGTTCCGCTACTCCAACATCGAGGGCATGCCGGCGGGCGCCGAGATCGAGACCGCCAACACGATGGTGATCCCCGCCGACGAAGAGGTCTGCGCCGTCCTCCAGTCCGAGGACGTCGTCCACAACTTCTGGGTCCCCAAGCTCCACGGCAAGCGTTATTTGGTTCCCGGCCAGGAGAACCTCCTCCGCCTCCAGGCGGACGAGCCCGGGACCTACTACGCCCACTGCGCCGAGTTCTGCGGCCTCTCCCACTCCCTGATGCGGGCCCAGGTCGAGGCGGTCCCCCGGGAGGAGTTCGAGGCCTGGATCGCCCGCCAGCTCCAGCCGGCCGCGATTCCCGATGAGGGGACCCCCGCATGGGACGGGTTGCAGGTGTTCCAGAGCGCCGGCTGCGTCCAGTGCCACACGGTGGACTTCGAGGACAACGACCAGAACATCCCCGACAACATCATCCCCCGCGAGGCGTTCAACGGGCCCAACCTCACCCACTTCGCCGACCAGTACCGGACGCACTTCGCCGGCGCCGTCCTCCCCGAGCACGGAGAGGACTTCGAGACGGCCCTCAAGCGTTGGCTGGCCGACCCGCCGTCGGTCAAGCCCGGAAGCTACATGCCCGACCTCGGCCTCACCGAAGCCGACATCGACAATTTGATTGCCTGGCTGAGGACGTTGGAATGAGGAGTACGCGAGACGTGAGCAGGGGTCATCGTGACTGACGTTGCCGCTAGGCCTGTCACCACCATCTATCGCAAGCCCCGGTCCGAGACCGGCTTGTGGTCGTGGATCACCACCGTCGACCACAAGCGGATCGGGACCATGTACGGGTACGCCGCGTTTTTCTTCTTCCTCCTCGGTGGCATCGAGGCGCTGCTCCTGCGGGTCCACCTGGCCCAGGCCAACTCCGAGTTCCTGACCGCCGGGGCCTACAACTCGCTGTTCACGATGCACGGCACGACGATGATCTTCCTCTTCGTCATGCCGGCATCGGCGGCGTTCTTCAACTACCTGCTCCCGCTGCAGCTGGGCGCCCGCGACGTCGCCTTCCCCCGGTTGAATGCCCTGTCGTGGTGGGTGTTCTTCTTCGGGGCGATCTTCCTCTACTCCTCGTTCATCTTCGGGACGGCGTTCGCCCCCATGACGCCCGACGGGGTGACCGGCAACATCCCGATCAACGGCGGTCCCGGCGCCTTCGACTTCCTCGCCTCCTCACCCAACGGCGGCTGGTTCGGGTACCAGCCCCACGCCGGGCCGTTCTACTCCACCGGCACGGCGATGGACTACTGGTCGATGGGCCTGCAGATCCTCGGCCTCGCCTCGCTGATCTCCTCGGTCAACTTCATCGTCACCGTCTTCAACATGCGGGCGAAGGGGATGCGGCTCCTGCGGATGCCGGTGTTCGCCTGGATGACGACGGTGGTCGCCTTCCTCATGCTCTTCTCGCTGCCGATCATCGCCGTGGCCCTGTTCATGGCGACGTTCGACCGCCAGTTCGGCTCCACGTTCTTCCAGGCCACGAACGGCGGTGATCCCATCCTGTGGCAGCACCTCTTCTGGCTCTTCGGCCACCCGGAGGTCTACATCCTCATCCTGCCGGCGATGGGCATCGTCTCCGAGGTGATCCCCACCTTCAGCCGCAAGCCCCTGTTCGGCTACTCGGCGGTGGTTTTCGCCGGCGCCGCCATCGCCTTCCTGGGCTTCGGCGTGTGGGCCCACCACATGTTCGCTTCGGGAATCAGCCCGGTCGCCCAGGCGGCGTTCGGCCTGGCGACGATGACGATCGCGGTCCCCACCGGCATCAAGATCTTCAACTGGCTGGGCACGATCTGGCTCGGGAAGATCAAGTTCACGACGCCGATGCTGTTCTCGATCGGCTTCGTGGCCATGTTCGTGATCGGCGGCCTGTCGGGCGTCACCCACGCCGTCGTACCCTCCGACTGGCAGCAGACCGACACCTATTACATCGTCGCCCACTTCCACTACGTGCTCTTCGGCGGGGCGATATTCGGCCTCTTCAGCGGCCTCTACTACTGGTATCCGAAGCTGCGGGGCCGGATGATGAACGAGCGGCTCGGCAAGCTCCACTTCTGGCTGATGCTCATCGGGATGAACCTCACGTTCGCCCCCATGCACTGGCTGGGCCTCCAGGGCATGGTGCGCCGCACCTGGAAGTACCCCGAAGAAGCCGGACTGCAGACCTGGAACCAGGTCGAGACGGTGGGGGCGTTCATCATCGCCCTGTCGATCCTGGTCTTCATGTACAACTGGTGGCGGTCGAAGACCCATGGCGAGCCCTCCGGCCTGGACCCGTGGGACGCCCGCACCATCGAATGGATGACTCCGAACCCGACGCCGGAGTACAACTTCGCCGTCCCGCCGGTCGTGGAGTCCCTCGACGACTTCTGGCGGCGCAAGTACGCGGAGGACGAGGAAGGCCGCGCCGTGCGCCGGCCCGAAGCGGATCAGGTCATCGCCGAGCTGGAGGAGATCGGCAACAACCCGCCGCAGCCGATCCACCTGCCCAACCCGTCCTACTTCCCGTTCCTGGTGGGCCTCGGAATCACGATCATCAGCTACGGGATCATCTACCACACCACGGCGTGGGGCAAGGCCCTCATCGTCGGCGGCACCCTGTTGACCATGGCCTCGTTCATCGGCTGGGGCATCGAACCGCTCGAGGACGAGCCCGAAGACCACACGCCCGAACACCTGGAACCGGCGGAGGCGCTCTGATGGCCGAAGCAGTCCATCCCGAAGCCCACGGCCACGCCGAGCACGAGTCGACCGGTGTCGACAGCCGCAAGCTCGGCATGTGGCTGTTCCTGAGCTCCGAGTTCTTGTTCTTCGGGGCTCTGATCACCAACTACCTGCTGTACTCGAACCGAACGGGCTTCAACATCTATCCCCGGGAGGTCTACGACATCCCGTTCACCTCGGTGAGCTCGTTCGTGCTGCTCATGAGCTCGCTGACCATGGTGCTGGCTCACAACGCCGTGGCCCGTGACGACCAGCCCCAGGCCCGCACGTGGCTCTTCGCCACCGCCGCGCTGGGCTCGGTGTTCCTGGCCGGCCAGGTGTTCGAGTTCACCGAGTTCATCGTCCACTACGACATGAAGCTGACCACCAACCCGGTCGCCTCGGCGTTCTACGTGCTCACCGGGTTCCACGGTCTCCACGTGGCGATCGGCGTGTTCATGCTCCTCTCCCTGTGGGGCATCTCCCGCTTCAAGGGACGCCTCTCGGAGGAGAAGGGGATGAACGTCGAGATGGTCGGCCTCTACTGGCACTTCGTCGACATCATCTGGATCGTCATCTTCACCGTCGTCTACCTCATCGACGCCGCGAGGGTCTGATGGCCAGCGATTCACATCATCCGCAGCATCCTTCGATCAGCCAGTACTGGAAGATCGCCGGGCTCCTCGCGGTGCTCACCGCGATCGAGGTCAGCCTCTTCTATATCGACGACGCCTTGGAGCTGGGCGCGCTGAACGTGGCGATGCTGCTCATCCTGGCCGCGTTGAAGTTCGTGATCGTCGTCGGCTGGTACATGCACCTGCGCTTCGAGCGCCCCATGCTCAACCGCTTCTTCGCCGCCGGGTTCATCCTCGCCCTCGGCGTCTACGGCGTCGTGTTGGCGGCGATGGGCATCGTCGCCATCCGCGGCAGCTGAGTCGCCGCTCCGGCCTCGTTCCTGTCCCTTGGGCCTCGAATGTCGGGGTCGGTGCGGCGTCCGGTCTGTCGGTGAGCGATGCCCGCAGGCTGATGGGTGGACGGCAGCGGGAGGCTGGACGGGGGTCTGGGCCGAAGATCGTTTCGGTTGGTGTCGGGAGTGCTCGACGAGGTGATAGACGAGATCTTCACCACCCTCACCCAGAGACAAACCATCCGCCGCCTCGATACGGAGAGCCGAAGGGCTCGAACAACCGGCGAGGCGATATCTGGATCGGGGTGCGGCCCCCACCGATCACGGCAACTGAGAACACCCTGACCGCAGACTTCACAAAGGAAGATCCGACTATCTGGACGGGACGTTGCTCAAACTCCAGGCGCCGAAGGCTGGCCTGTGACGTCCAGGTGTGCCGGCTCCCCACCGGACCCCTATCAGAGATCCTCGACCTGGGAAGAACCCGAAGAACAGTCAGCCGCGCCCAATGGCGGGCCCTGCGGCACCGGGACCGCCACTGCCGGTTCCGAGGGAGCGGCTCGGATCAGAGGACTATGCGACGGAGGAACGCGTCGCCTGCGGCGTCTTCCTCGATGGCGTCGACGTCGCCTTCTTCTCCGCCTTCCTCCCCTGCCGTCTGCTCGGTGGCGGCGGGCTCTTCCGACGCCTCCTCGGAGGGCTCGGCCCGGGTCTGGATGACGGCGAAGATGATCAGGACGACCGTCGCCACGCCGGCGACGGCCACCAGGAACTCACCGAAGGTGATCCGCATGGTGGGGCGGCTGGCGGAGATCGCCGCGATGCCGAGGATGGAGCCGGCGGCGAAGATGGCCAGCAACGCGGCGCCACCCGAGGCCATCTCGTTGGAGCGGATGAAGACCAGGCCCAGGGGGATGACGATCAGCGCCAGCAGCAACACGGCGGCGAGGGGGATGCTGAGAGCCGCCCGCAGACGACCCCGCACCTCTTCGATCTCCTCGGCGTCCTCTTCGCCCACGCCGACGGGAACCCCGATCACCTGGACCAGGGCGGCCGTGAGCCATCCGAGCGCGGCACCGCCGAGCGCCACCACGAACAGGGCGGGGACGATCCGCATCAGGACCATGCCCTCGGCGCCTTCGATCGGCTCACCGAACGCCGACACCATCACGGCTCCGGCCGCCACGCCCAGCACGAGGCCCAGGCCGATCCCCATCGCCACGGTGGCCTTGAAGCGGCCCTCGAGGCGGGCACCCGGATCCAGCCAGCCGGCTGCGGCCCGGCTGAAAGCCGCCACGACGACGCCGAATACGATCGACAGGAGAGTCGTGCCGATCAGGAACGTGGTGGTCGTGACCTCGACGGCCGGCGTGTAAGCGCCCTCTTCGCCCGCCACCGAGGCCGCCCCGAGCAGCCACGTAGAGCCGAAGACCAGCCCCAGCACGCCGAGGATGGCGCCTGTCCACGCCCCCACCCGGCCGGCGAGGCGGACTCGCTCCCCGAGCGGAAGCGGCTCCACCGGCTCTTCTTCCTCCACCTCTTCGAAGGCGGCGACGGCAACGGGCCCGACCGCCGGTTCGGGGGCGGCGGCGGGGGCAGCGGGTGCGGGAGCCTCTGGTTGGGGTGCCGCAGCAGGCGCTTCGGGAGCGGCCTCCTGGGGAGCGGCCTCCGGCTCGGCTGCCGGCGCCTCGGCAGGCGGAGCGGCGACAGCCACGGCTCCCCCTCCCGCCCAGGCGGCGAGGACTTCCTCGTAGCTCATTCCCGAGGCGGCGGCACGAGCACGCGCCGAACGTTCCACGATCGGCTCGGGGACGTTCATCGCCTGGGCCGCGGCGGTGAGCTGGTCACTCATCGGCCAAGGACTTTAGCCGTCGGCGGATGGCGCTTCGACGTCGGCGGCCGATCGGGCCGCCTGCCGCTCCCGGGCTCGCCGTTCGGACCGGCGCAGGAAGGCGATGATCGCCGCGGCCGGCACCGCGATCATGGCCAGCTCGTCCAGTCCGCCCAGATGGGCGAGGACGACGGCGGCGAAGGCGACGCCCGTCATGGGCTGCACTATCGCCGGTCCCGGTCGTTGACACAACCTCGCTGATCGGTGGGGTAGGGTGCCCGGCCATGCGGGTGCTGCGTTGGTTCGTCGTCGTCCTGCTCGTCGTCGCCCTGGCCGCTTTCGGCGCCGGCTTGTGGATGGTCCGGCGGTCGTTTCCGGTCACCGAAGGCACCGTCAGCCTCGCCGGGCTGGAGGCGGAGGTGACCGTCGTCCGGGACGAGTCGGGTGTCCCCCACATCACCGCCTCCACCGCCGAAGACCTGTTCTTCGCCCAGGGTTACGTCCATGCCCAGGACCGGTTCTGGCAGATGGACACGTGGCGCCACATCGGGGCGGGCCGCTTGTCGGAGATGTTCGGCGAGGGCCAGGTCGAGACCGACGCCTTCTTGCGCACTCTCGGGTTCGAACGCCTCGCCGAGGAGGAGTACGCCTCCCTCCCCGACGACATCCGCTCCTATCTCGACGCCTACTCCGCCGGAGTCAACGCCTACCTCGAGGAGCGCCCGGGCGGAGCGGCCCTGTCGTTCGAATACGCCGTGCTCGGCCTGCAGAACGGCGACTACCGGCCGGCGCCATGGAAGCCCGAGAACACGCTCACCTGGGCCCACGTGATGGCCTGGGACCTGCGGTCCAATCTCGAAGAGGAGCTGGACCGGGCTCTCCTGGCCGGCGCTCTCGGCCCCGAGATGGCCGAAGACCTGTATCCGGACGTGCCGGCGGAGCATCCGGTCATCGTCGAAGGCACCCCCGCTTCGGCAGCAGGGGACACCCCCGTTCTCCTGGCGGAGGCACTGCCGGCACTCGAACGGGCCGCCGCCAACGTGGACGTGGCCGCCCACGCCCTCGGAGCCGCCTTCGAGGGCATCGGCTCCAACAGCTGGGCGGTCGACGGGAGCCGCACCGCCTCGGGCCTCCCGCTCCTCGCCAACGACCCCCACCTGGGGATCCAGCTTCCTTCGATCTGGTACGAGATCTCGCTCTGGTGCGAGCCGGTGTCGGAACGGTGCCCGTTCCGAGTCGGCGGTTTCAGCTTCGCCGGCGCCCCCGGGGTGGTGATCGGGCACAACGAGAGGATCGCCTGGGGATTCACCAACGAGGGCCCCGACGGCATGGACCTGTTCATCGAGCGGACCCGCGACGGCTCCTACGAGTTCGAAGGCGAGTGGCTCCCGATCGAGACCCGGACCGAGGTGATCGAGGTGGCCGGCGCCGACCCCGTCGAGATCGAGATCCGCTCCACCGGCCACGGCCCGATCATCTCCGACACCTACGAGCTCGCCGCGCGGCTGCCCGACGCCCAGCGGGAGGGCTACGAGGTTGCCCTGGCGTGGAAGGCGCTGGAGCCGTCGACGGTGATCGAGGCCCTGTTGCGCATCAACTCGGCCGGTGACTGGGACGAGTTCCGTCGGGCGGCGCAGCTGTTCGACATTGCCCCCCAGAACCTCCTGTACGCCGACGTCGACGGCCACATCGGCTACCAGGCGACCGGCGACATCCCGGTCCGGCGCTCCGGGGACGGCCGCTATCCCGTCCCGGGGTGGACCGGTGAGTTCGAGTGGGAGGGCAGCATCCCGGCCGAGGAGCTCCCGTCGGTGCTCGACCCGCCGTCGGGGATGATCGTCACCGCCAACCAGCCGGTGACAGGCGCCGACTACGAGTGGTACCTGGGCGCCGATTTCGACCACGGATACCGGGCCGCCCGCATCACCGAGCTGCTCTCGTCGGCCGAAGACCTCGCCGTCGCGGACATGGTCGCCATCCAGATGGACTCCTACGACGCCTCGGCGGCGATGGTGGTCCCGCTCGTCCTGGGTATCGAGGTCGACGACCCCGCCATCCGGGCGGTCCAGGAGGTGTTGCGGCCGTGGGCAGACAGCAGCGACCCGTATCAGATGGACGCCATCAGCCCCGGTGCCGCCGCCTACGCCGCGGTGTGGAGGCACCTCCTGGCGCTCACCTTCGACGAGCTGCCCGAGGACCACCCGGCGGACGGCGGAAGCCGGTTCTTCACCTTGATGCAGGGCCTGCTCGACGACCCGGAGAACCCCTGGTGGGACCGCCAGTCGACCCGAGAGACCGAGACCGCCTCCCAGATCCTGGAGGCGGCCGTCCGGGCGGCGCACGAGGAGCTGACCGAGACCCTCGGCGACGACCCTCGGGACTGGGAATGGGGGAAGCTGCACATCGCCCCGTTCGAGAACCAGACGCTCGGGCAGTCGGGCATCGCCCCCATCGAGGCCCTCTTCAACCGGACCGTCACCGGGGTCGGCGGCGGCACCTCCATCGTCAACGCCACCAGCTGGGCGGCGAGTGAGGGCTACGAGGTCACGGACCTGCCGTCCATGCGGATGGTCGTCGACCTGGCCGACTTCTCCCGGTCGGTGGCGATCCACAGCACGGGACAGTCGGGCCACGTCTTCCACCGCCACTACTTCGACATGGCCGAAGAGTGGGCGAGCGGCAAGACCCGGTCGTTCCCCTTCGAGCCTCCTAGCTCCGGGAGCGTCCTGCGTCTGGTCCCGGCGAGCTGACGGGCTGGCCGACCGGCTCCTGTTTGGCCGCCCGGGCGATCACCTCGGCGATCAGCTCGGGATGGGTCCACGGCACCTCGTGGCGGGCGCCGGGCACCTCCACCACCTCGTCGGCGGCGATCTCGTCGGCGAGCCGGTACTGCCACGGGGCCGGCACCAACTGGTCGCGGGTGGGGATGACGACGACGCTCGGCACTCCCAGCCTGCCGATCCAGTCGCGGGCATCGAAGCGGAGCATGGCGAAGGCGGCCTGGGCTCCTGCCTCGGGATCGCGCCGATGGGTCTCGTCCCACAGCCACCGGGCGTGCTCGCGCTCCACCGCCCCGGTGAGGAGGAGATACAGGGACCTCACTTCCGGGGTGCCGGTGCCGGTGATCCGCTCCCAGGCGCGGGCGATCATCAGCCCCGCCACCCGCAGGAACCGAAGCAGCGGAGGATGGTGGGAGAAGGTGGCGATCAGCACCAGCGACCGGACCCGACCGGGATGGCGGTAGGCGAAGGCCTGGGCGATGGTCCCACCCATCGAGTAGCCCACCACCGTCGCCGTGGCGATGCCCAGCGTGTCCAGGATGGCGGCGACCTCGTCGGCGACGTCCTCCACCTCGAAGCGGGTGCGGCTCTGCGGCGACAGGCCGTGGCTGCGGTTGTCGACGAGGATCACCCGATGGTCGGCGGCCAGGATGCGTCCCACCCGGTACCACTCGGCGATCGAGGACCCGGCGAGCCCGTGGATGAGGACCACCGGCGGGGCGTCCTTGGGCCCGGCCTCTCGGACCAGGAACTCGTTGTCGCCGACGAAGACCGTCCTCCCGCTCACCCTCCACGGATGAACCTGGCCGGGCCGGAAGCGGGGCGACGGGGCGGGACCGAACAGCCGCTGCAGGACGACGGCGATCCCGACCCAACGAAGGAGCCTCTTCATCGGGGCTCCAGCGGACCGACAGCGAACACGTGCTCGGATACCGGGGTGCCGCCGATGAGATGCTCTTCGATGATGCGGTCCATCACCTCGGTCGTGACCCCGTGGTACCACGTGCCCTCCGGGTAGACCACACAGATGGGCCCCGACTGGCAGATCCGCAGGCAGTCCACCTTGCTGCGGAGCACCCGTCCGGTGCCGACCGGCTCCGGCCGGGCTTCGGCGGGGTCACGGTCCCTCCAGCGGGGCGGGGCGGACGCCAGTCCCAGTTCCTTGAGGCGGGCCTTGAGGTGGGCCCACACCGCGTTGGTGACCTCGACGGGGGCGCACTTGGGTGTCGACTGGCCGGCGCACAAGAAGATGTGCCGCTCCACGGCCGGGATGGAGAGGGCGTTGGCGATGTTGTGCAGTCGTTCCGCGGCGTCCACGTCGCTCACGCTAGCGACGCCCGGGACCGACCTCCTCAGGCCAGCTCGACGACGCCGGGGCGGTCGGTCACCACGCCGACGCGTGCCGCCCCCGGCACGAGCATCGAGTACCGGTCGACGGCGTCTCGGGGCAGCGCCACCAGGAGCCCGCCCGATGTCTGGGCGTCCGCCAGGAAGGGCAGGGCGTCCAACGCACCTTCGACCCGGTGCTCCACGGCCGCGAGGTTGCGGCGGCTGCCTCCCGGGTAGAAGCCGCTCTCGTACAGGTCGGCGGCTCCGTCGAGCAACGGCACCGAGGCGACGTCGATCCTCGCCCCCACCTTGGAGGCATCCAGCATCTCCAGGAGGTGGCCGAGGAACCCGAACCCGGTCACGTCCGTGGCGGCGTGCGCCAAGCCCAGGGCTTCGCCGGCGACGTCGTTGAGGGTTGTCATCGACCGCACCGCACCGGCGAGGATCTCGGGCGGGCAGTCCCCGGCCTTGTGGGCGGTGGCGATGATCCCGGTGCCGAGCGGCTTGGTGAGGACCAGCACGTCCCCCACCTCGGCGCCGGCGTTGGTGACGGCCTTCTTCGTCTCGACCAGGCCGGTGACGGCGAAGCCGTAGATCGGCTCGGCGACGTCGATCGTGTGCCCTCCCACCACGACACATCCGGCGGCAGCCATCACGTCTGCTCCCCCCTCCACCACACGGCTCGCCACTTCCAGCGGAAGGTCGTTGCGGGGCCAGCCGAGGATCTGGAGGGCCGTGAGCGGCCGGCCGCCCATGGCGTACACGTCGGAGAGGGCGTTGGTGGCGGCGATCCGCCCCCAGTCGTAGGGGTCGTCGATGATCGGCGTGAAGTAGTCGACGGTCTGGACGATGGCCCGTTCGGAGTCGCCGGGGAGGGCGAACACCCCGGCGTCGTCGGAGGTGCCCAGTCCGACCACCAGGTCGGGATGGGAGGACGCCGGATGACTCTTCAGGGAAGTGAGCACTCGCGACAGCTCCACCGACCCGAGCTTGCAGGCGCACCCGGCGCCGTGACTGAACGAGGTGAGACGCACCGGCTCCACGGAGCCAACGTTATCGTCCAGATCCCTGCTGAGTAGCAGTAGCGACCTTCCGAGTCCTATCGTCTCGCACTCCATGACCGACGAGACCACCTGGCTGACACCCGAGGCGTACGAGAAGCTCACCAAGGAGCTGGAGTACCTCAAGACGGAAGGGCGGGCCGAGATCGAGGCCCGGATCGCGGAGGCGCGTTCCCATGGCGACCTCCGGGAGAACGCCGACTACGACGCCGCCAAGAACGACCAGGGCATGCTCGAGGCGCGGATCCGCCAGCTCGAGGACCTGCTCCGGCGGGCCGAAGTCAGGGAGGCGACCCACGACGGCACCGTCCAGATCGGCAGCGTCGTGACGGTGGTCGACGACGACGGGGACGAGGTGCGCTACTTCGTCGCCACCCCCGAGAACAAGGTGCCTGGCCTGGCCCTGGCATCGCCCGACGGCCCGCTGGGGAGCGCCCTGCTGGGCGCCAAGGTCGGCGACCGCGTCACCTACGAGGCGCCGGGAGGCACATTCTCCGTCGAGGTCAAGGCCATCGAGCCCTACCGGGAGTAGCTAGCCGGCTCCACCCCGCCGGTGGCGAGGCGCGGCCTGCCGCCGCCCGTATGCTGGTCCTCGCCATGAAGCTCCGGCTCCGTAGCCCGCGCCAGCTCGCCCGGAACCTGCTCCGGGCGGCTCGTCGCGACCGAGACGAGGTCGAGGAGTACCTCGACGCTCGCCCTGCGGAGTGGGAGGCTCTCGTCGCCACCGTTCCCGGCGACGCCGCCGACGTTCTCGAGGAGCTCTCCGAGGAAGCGGCCATCGAGCTCCTCTCCGACCTCGAGCCCGACGACGCCGCCGGGGTGCTGGAGGAGATCTCTCCGGAGCTGGCTGCCGAGATAATCGAGGAGCTGCCGGTCGAGACCGCGGCCGCCGCCCTCGACGCCATGGACCCCGAGGATGCCGCCGACCTGATCGGCGAGCTGCCCGAGGACGCCGCCGAGGTGGTGCTGGAGGCGATGTCCCCCACCGAGGCGGAGGCGGTGCGGAGGCTCCTCATCTACCCGCCCGACTCGGCCGGCGGCCTCATGACCACAGAGGTGGCCGCCCTGCCCCTCGGCCTCACCGTGGGTGAGGCGATCGAGCGCATCCGCGTGCTGAGCGACGAGCTCGACCACCTCTCCTACGTCTACGTCGTCGACGACGAGGACCGGCTCAAAGGGGTGATCTCGTTCCGCGATCTGGTGTTCGAGCGCCCGGGATCGGGGCTCGACGAGGCGATGGTCAAGGACCCCGTGTCGGTGACTGCTTTCACCGACCGGCGCCAGGTCGCCGAGCTCGCCCAGCGGTACCACCTGCTGGCGGTGCCCGTGACCGACGACAACGGCCGTCTGCTCGGCATCGTCACTTCCGACGCCGTGATCGAGGCCGTCCAGGAAGAGGCGTCGGAGGACTTCGCCACGTCGGTGGGCGCCAGCGCCGAGGAGACCGTCTACTCGGACGTGCTGCGGGCGGCTCGCAGCCGGTTCCCGTGGCTGCTCATCAACCTGACGTTGGGTTTGGCGGTGGCGCTGGTGATAGAGCAACAGACCGGCATCATCTCCGAGATCCCGGTGCTCGCCGCCCTCATGCCCATCGCCGCCATGCTCGGCGGCAACGGCGGCACCCAGAGCCTGGCGGTGGTCATCCGCTCGCTGTCGTCGGACGACGTGCCCGGGTCGCGGATCCTCGGCGTCCTGGGACGTCAGCTGCGGATCGGCCTCCTCGTCGGGCTGGCCGTGTCGGCCGCCACCGCCCTGCTGACGCTCGCGCTCCTCGGCACCGGCATCATGGAGGCGGGGACAGCCGAGCATCTCCGGGTCGCCGCCGTCGTCGGCCTGGCCGTGTTCGCCAACCTCTCGATCGCCACCACGCTGGGGGCGGCCATTCCGCTGATCCTGCGGCGGTTCGGCCTCGATCCGGCGCTGGCGTCGTCGATCTTCCTGACGTTCGCCACCGACGTGGTCGGCTTCGGCGGGTTCCTCCTGGTGGCGACGCTGCTGTTGTGATCAGGAGCCGATGACGAACGCGGGGTACTCCGACAGCGGGCCCCGGAACTCCACCTGCCGCCCCTCGACGAGGCTGACGAGGTGGTGCTGTTCGATCAGCTGGTTCTCCTCGTCGGTGCGCTCCTCCTGCGGCTTCAGAGCCGCTTCGAGGGCAGCCCGGTCGTCGAAGATCTCCACGCCATGGACGGCCGTCTCTTCTTCGAGCAGGTCGCCGAGGAAGTTCTCGATGCTCACGTCGGTGTACTCACCGGGGTCGACGAGGATGTAGAGCGTCTCCCCCTCGTCTCCCGAGGTCCGGGTGATGATCTCCCAGCTCTCGATCTGGGGCGAGGTGGTGGTCGTGACGTCCTGGGAATCCGTGGCGTCAGGGGACGTGCCCCCGGGGCCGCCGGCGGAGGTGGTGGTGGTCGTCAGCGAAGCGGCGTCGAGAGTGGTGGTGGTGATCTGGGCTTCTTCGCCGCTGCATGCCGCGACGAGGAGGCCCAGGACAACTGCGACGGCGAGGCGGCTGAGGTGTTTCATGCGTCTCCTCCCTGTGACTCGTCAACGACGAAGCGGCTTGCCGAGTTCCCCCCTGGCACATTTACAGGGCACATCGGGTAGCCTGACCGGCGGTCTATGGGGAGCAGGGTAAACACACTCGCCGTCGTATCGGTGCTGCTGTTGGCAGCCATCGGTGTCTGGATCGTGGCACCGACAGAAGGCGCCGCCTCGGTGATGTGCCCGCCCACGAAGATCGACGACCTGTTCCCGGAGGAAACGACGACCACCGCGGCGCCCGAGACCACCACCACGACCGTGCCCGAGACGACCACCACCACGGCGCCGCCGACGACCACGACGGCGCCTGAGACCACAACGAGCACCGTCGCCGACACGACCACCACGACCGAAGCCCCGCCGACGACTGCGACCGACGAAGAAGAGGCGTCCTCTCCCGCCACGGAGGGCGACACGACCACCACGGCGCCCGAGACCACCACCACGACGGTGCCCGAGACGACCACCACCACGGCACCGCCGACGACCACCACGCGGCCGGAGACCACGACGACGACCCAGCCCACCACCACGACGACGACCGAGCCGCCGTGTGACACGCCGTTCGTCTACCCACTGGTCTTCCCGATCCTCGGCGCCGGCGACATCGGCTCGCCGTTCGGTGCGCCCCGGGACGGGGGAAGGCGCCTCCACATGGGCAACGACCTCTTCGCCCCGCACTTGCAGCCGGTGGTGGCGGCCGCCGACGGTGTCGTCTCCCGGATCGCCGGCGACACCGGCATATCCGGGTACCGGGTCCACATCCGCCACGACGACGGATGGTCGACCCTCTACATCCACCTCAACAACGACACCGCCGGGACCGACGACGGCAACGGGATCGGTATCAGGCCCGACCTGGAGGAAGGTGACCGGGTCGCCGCCGGCGAGGTGATCGGATGGGTGGGCGACTCCGGCAACGCCGAGACCACCCCCCACCACCTGCACTTCGAGCTGCGGGACCCTTCAGGGGACTCGGTGGACCCCGAGCCCAGCCTCCGGGCGGCGAAGCGCCTGGGCGACCCGTTCACCGGGCCGTTCTCGGACCTGCCGGTCGAAGGCGAGGAGGTGCCGGCGCTGGTGAAGCTGCTGTCTCGGGGCGTGGCGGTTTGGTGCGACGACCCGACCCTCGCCTGCCCGCACGACCCCCTCCGCTCCGACCGGCTCGACCGGTGGATGGCGGCGTTCGGCTCGACCCAGGACGTCGACTGCGACGGGGAGTGCCCGGGAGTGACCGAAGCCGACATCGCCCGCCGCGTCGCTTGGCAGCGCCTCCACGACGGCTACCAGACGCGTGCCGACGGGCTGGACTCCGAGGCTCCCGACGCCGGAGGGGAGGCGACCACCCCGGAGCCGCCGGCTTCCCCCGACGATCTCACCGTCGAGGAGGCCCATCGCGTGCTGGGCGGCGTGCGCCGATGCCTGGCCATGCCGAACGAAGACCGGTACCTGACCTCGGCGGAGGCCGCCGAGACCTTCATGCTCTACCTGGGCTGGACCGGCAACGACTACTGCCCGACCAGCTCCGTGAATCGCTGAGCGATCTCGGCGGTGATGGGCCCCGGCGGGAAGCGCCGATCGCCCACTGCCACGACCGGGAGGATCTCCTGGGTCGTCGACATCACGAACACCTCGTCCGCTTCCAGCACCCGGTCGAGCGTTTCGGTGACCTCGGCGATGTCGGGACGGATCTCGAGGACCACCCGCCGCGTGATCGAATCCAGGATCCCGAGGTCCAGGCCCGGTGTGAACACGCGGCCGTCGCGGCACCAACCCACCGAGAAGGTGGGGCCTTCGAGCACCACTCCGCCCACCGACACCAACAGGGCGTCGTCGGCGCCGTGCTTCTGTGCCTCCCGGCCCGCGGCCAGGTTGGGGGCATAGGAGATCGTCTTGGCCCCGGTGAGGCTCCACCAGGTCCCCGCCGAATGCCAGGGCGCCACCACCGGCCACAACGTCGTCTCCGTGCGCCGGGGAGGGAGATCGTGGGCCATGACGATGCACCTGCCCGACCCTTCGACCCCCGGGACGGCAGGGCCCCGGGTGACGACCACCCGGACCAGGCAGTCGCCTCCCTCCTCGGCCACCTCCCGGATCCAGGAAGCGATGAGAGAGCGGTCGGGAACGGGCAGGTCGAGTGCGGCCGCGCTGCGCTCGAGGCGGTCCAGATGTGCGTCGACCCGGAAAGGCTTGCCGGCATAGGCGCGTATCGCCTCGAAGCAGCCGTCGCCGCGCAGGACCGACGAATCGGTGGCGGGCACACCGGCTGTCCGCTCCCCGTCGACGAGGACGATGGGCAGGCTCACGCCTTCTCCCGGAAACGGTTGGTGATGGGGAGGCGCCGGTCCTTGCCGAACGCCTTGACGGTGATCTTGACGCCGGGAGCAGACTGGCGCCGCTTGTACTCGCTGGCGTCGACCATGCGCACCACCCGCTCGACGACAGCGGGGTCGTACCCGTCGGCGACTATCTCGTCCACGCCCATGTCGTCTTCGATGTAGCGGTCGAGGATGGCGTCGAGGAGCTCGTAGGGCGGCAGGGTGTCCTGGTCGGTCTGGTCGGGGCGGAGCTCAGCCGAAGGGGGCTTGTCCAGGGTCCGCTGGGGTATCGCCTTGCCCTGGGTGTTGCGCCACTCCGCCAGGCGGTAGACCATCGTCTTGAAGACGTCCTTGATGACGGCGAACCCGCCCACCATGTCGCCGTAGAGGGTGGAGTACCCCACTGCCATCTCCGACTTGTTGCCGGTGGCCAGAACCAGATGGCCGAACTTGTTCGACAGTGCCATGAGGATCGCTCCCCTGATCCGAGCCTGGAGGTTCTCCTCGGTGACGTCGGGCTCCCGTCCCTCGAACACGTCTTCGAGGGTGGACAGGTAGGCGGCGAACACGTCGTCCATCGGGATGAGGTCGAAACGGATGCCGAGGTTGTCGGCGAGGGCGCGGGCGTCTTCGACCGAATGCTCGGAGCTGTAGCGGGAGGGCATGGCGACGCCCCACACGTTCTCGGGCCCGAGGGCGTCGGCGGCGATGGTGGCGGTGAGCGCCGAGTCGATGCCTCCGGACAGGCCGAGGACGACCGAGTTGAACCCGTTCTTGCGCACGTAATCGCCGAGACCGGTCGTCAGGGCGGCGTAGACCTCGGGGATGGGGTCGAGCAGCGGGGTGATGTCTCCGGGGACGACCTCCTCGCCGGCCAGCGGAACGTCGACCACGAAGCGGTCTTCGGCGAACTGGGGCGAGCGGTGGATCACCGTCCCGTCGGCAGCGACCACCACGCTGGCGCCGTCGAAGACGAGCTCGTCCTGGCCCCCGACCAGGTTCACGTACACGAGGGGCGCCCCCGCCGCCCGGGCCCGGGCCGAGAGCATCTCCTCCCGCTCGGTCGCCTTGCCGCAGTGGAACGGGGAAGCGTTGATGTTGAGCAACACGCGCGCCCCCGCCCGCGCCTGCAGGTGCGGCGGCCCGTCGGGGAGCCACACGTCCTCGCAGATCGACACCCCGGCGGGGACGCCGGCGATGTCCCAGAGGCGGTCGGGATCGCGTCCGGGCACGAAATAGCGGTCCTCGTCGAACACCCCGTAGTTGGGCAGGAGCACCTTGTGGTAGACGCCGACCAGCCGCCCGCCGTGGAGGACGGCGGCGGCGTTGGCGACCCGGCGCTGCCAGGCGTCGGAGGTATCGCCGGGCTCCGGAGAGGCGTGGTCGACGAAGCCGACGACGGTGGTGACCCTCCCCGACCGGCGAGCCAGCCGGCGCACGGCGTCGATGCCGGCCTCGACGTAGGAGTTGCGCAGCACGAGGTCCTCCGGCGGGTACCCGCCTATGGCGAGCTCCGGCAGCACCAGGACGTCGGCGCCTTCGTCTTCCGCCCAGTCCATCGCCTCGGCGATGCGGCGCTCGTTGCCGTCGATGTCGCCGACGACGAGGTTGAGCTGGGCTCCAGCGACACGTAGAGGCATCGGCTCCAGGTTAGAGGCGGCGGGATCCGCCACCGCTCCCGCACCCGGGGGCCGATAAGTTGGGAGCCGCATGACACAGCTGCCCCCGTTCAGCGCCGAGATCCGCCAGCGTCTCGCCGCGGTGGGATGGCTCGACGACCCGCGGGCTGTCGGTCCGCTGGAGACGGTGTGGTCGGGCCCGGATCCCGATGGCGCCGTCGAGCGGCTGCTGGACTACGTCGAGGCCGCCTCGGGGAGGTGGGACGTCCTCGCCGATGCCGACGCCTCCCGCCGGCTCGCCCACCTCTGCGGGATGAGTCGCCGGCTCAGCCGGGAACTGGCCCGCCACCCGGGATGGTTGTTCGGCGAATACGACGACCTGGTGGGCAAGGTGCGGTCGACCCTCGCCCGGGTGGCCGCAGACGACGCCGCCGGGGTCATCGACGTGGCAGAAGGAGGACGGTTGCTGTCCGACCTCGCCGAAGAGGTCGTCGGCCAGGTCCTCGATGAGGAGCGGGACGGGGCAGCGCCGCCGATGGCCGTCGTCGCCATGGGCAAATGGGGCGGCCGCGAGCTCAACTACTGGTCCGACATCGACCTGCTGTTCGTGTTCGACGGCGGGTCCGCCGCCGCCGCAGCGGCCAATCGGATCGCCACCCGGGTCATGCGGCGGCTGGCCGGCCAAGGCGATGCCCTGATCAGGGCCGACGCCGACCTGCGGCCCGAGGGCAGCCGCGGCCCGCTCGCTCGCTCCCTCGACGCCTACCGCACCTACTACGAGAGATGGGCCGAGCCCTGGGAGTTCCAGGCGCTGCTCAAGACCCGCTTCGCCGCCGGGGATCCCGAAGTGGGCGAACGGTTCGTGGATCTGGTCGGGGAAGTGTTGTGGCCGGAGACGATCGACCCCGACGCCATCCGCTCGTTGCGGACCCTCAAGGCCCGCACCGAGGCGTCGGCCGACCCGAACGACCTGAAACGGGCTGAAGGCGGGATACGCGACATCGAGTTCTCCGTCCAGATGCTGCAGCTGGTGCACGGCCGATTCGACCCCGACCTGCGCCGCACCAACACGCTGGAGCTGCTGGAGGCGCTGGCCGAGGGCCGCTACGTGGAGCCCGACGACGCGAAACGTCTCGCCGAGTCGTACCGGTGGCTCCGCAACGCCGAACACCGGATCCAGCTGTGGGATCTGAACCCGACCCACGTGGTCCCCTCCAACCCGGCGGAGCGGGAACGGCTGGCCCGGGCGATGGGCTATCGCGACACCCAGGAGCGCACCGCCCGCGAGGCCTTCGAGGCCGACCTGGTGGCCCATCGGGCGCGGGTGCGCCGCATCCACGAAGACCTCTACTACCGGCCTCTGCTGGAGGCGTTCGCCGCCACCCCGACTGCTTTCCTCAGCCGGGAGGGAGCGGCGCGCCGGCTCGCCGCCCTCGGCTTCCGCGACGTGGAGCGGGCGGTGCGAATCTTCCGCATCCTCACCCAGGGCTTGTCGCGGCGGAGCCGTCTGATGCAGCAGATGCTGCCGATGATCATCGACTGGCTGGCCGACTCCCCCGACCCCGACCTGGGCCTCGACCAGGTGCGGCTGCTCGCCGCCAGCCTCCCCGACCACACCGAGCTGATCACCACCCTCACCGAGCGGCCGGTCGTCGGCCAGCGACTGGCCTATCTGCTCGGATCCAGCCGCCTGCTCGGCAAGTACCTCGACCGCATCCCCGAGTTCGTCGGCCAGCTCGACGACGACGAGGCGATCACGAACCTCCGCCCTCGCGACGAGCTGGAGGAACGTCTCCGCCGCCGCCTGGAGGCCCGGCCCGACCCGCAGGACAAGCTCGGCACCCTGCGCCGCTTCGCCCGGCGCCAGATCGTTCGTGTCGCCGCCCGCGACCTGCTCGGGATGGCCGACGTGGGGCGGACGATGGAAGACCTCACCGCCGCCGCCGATGCCGCCGTGTCGGCGGCGACGTCACTCGCCGACGGTGACCGGGGGTTCGCCGTCATCGCCATGGGCCGCTGGGGTGGCGAGGAGCTCTCCTACGCCTCGGACCTCGACGTTCTCTACGTGTTCGACTCCCCTCTCGACGCCGACTCGGCGATGACCCGGGCGACGCGTCTGCGGGAGCTGCTCGCCGCTCCCGCAGCCGACGGGATCGCCTGGGACCTCGACGCCGACCTCCGCCCGGAGGGCAGATCCGGGCCGCTGGTGCGCTCCCTCGACTCGTACGCCGCTTACTACGAGCGGTGGGCACAGACGTGGGAGTTCCAGTCGCTGATCAAGGCCCGCCCCGTCGCTGGGGATCCCGACTTGGCCGCCCGGTTCATGCAGCTGGTGGCGTCCCATCTGTGGCAGGACCCGTTCCCGGACTCCCGCATCGTCGACATCCGCCGGATGAAGGCCCGCGTGGAGAAAGAGCGCGTCCCCTTCGGCGAGGACCCCGACTTCCACCTCAAGCTCGGCCCGGGCGGGCTGGTCGACGTCGAGTTCCTGGTGCAGCTGCTGCAGCTCCGCCACGGCGGCCGCGATGCCTCTCTGCGGGTCACGTCCACCCGGCGGGCGATCGCCGCCCTGGCCGACGCCGGGGTCATCGGAGACACCGAAGCCCGCGACCTGACCGCCGCCTACGAGTTCTGCTCGCACGTCCGCAACCGCCTCTACCTGCAGGCGGGCAGGGCGACCGACTCCCTCCCCCGCGACCCGGCCGACGAGCGCCGCCTGGCGCTGTCGCTCGGCTACGAGCGCCGGGGCGACCTGCGGGAGGAGTACCTGCGGCTCACCCGTCGAGCCCGGCGGATCTTCGAGGATCTGTTCTTCGACTGAGCGGGGGCAGCGACGGGGCGGAACTATCCTGCCCTGGCGAATGATCTCCCCCGAGCAACTGCGGGGACTGGTCGCCGAGGTGCTTCCCTCCGTAACCGAGCTCCGGCGAGCAATCCACCGCCATCCGGAACTCTCCTTCCACGAGTTCACGACGACCCAGCGGGTAGCGGATCTGCTCTCGGACCGGGGCCTGCGCCCCGCCGTGCGCCCGGAGGGGACAGGGCTCGTCGTCGAGGTGGGGAGCCCGGGCCGCACGGTCGGCTTCCGCGCCGACCTCGACGCCTTGCCGATCCAGGAGCCGGCCGACAACCCCTTCGCCTCCCAGATACCGGGGGTGATGCATGCCTGCGGGCACGACGCCCACACGGCCATCGCCGCCGGGATCGCCCTGGTCCTCGCCCGCCTCGACCTCCCCGGGAGGGTGCGTTTCATCTTCCAGCCCGGCGAGGAGTCGTTCCCCGGGGGCGCCCTCACCCTGGTTCGCGAAGGGGTGACCGAAGGGCTGTCGGCGATCGTCGCCTTCCACGTCGACCCCACCCTCCCCGCCGGCCAGGTGGGCCTGCGCACGGGAGCCGTGACCGGCTCGGCGGACCGCTTCCTGATCCGCCTCGAAGGGCCCGGCGGGCACACGGCCCGACCCCACCGGACCGTCGACCTGGTCTACGCGGCGGGGCGGGTCATCACCGAGCTCCCGGCGCTGCTCGACCGCATCGTCGACCCGCGCCGACCGCTAACGATCGTCTTCGGCCGGGTCCAGGGCGGGGTGGCCTTCAACGTCATCCCCACCTCGGTAGAGCTCGGCGGCACGGTGCGCACCCTCGACCCCGAGCTGTGGAGCGAGATCCCGATGCTGCTCGAGAGCCTCGCCTCCCAGATCGTGGCGCCCATCGGGGCGAAGGCGACGGTGTCCCACCAGACCGGCATCCCGCCGGTCGTGAACGACCCCGGGGTCATCGACGTGGCCCGGGTGGCGATCGCCGAGGCTCTCGGCCCGCAGGCGGTGACGTCCACGGACACCAGCATGGGCGCCGAAGACTTCTCGCGCTATCTGGAGCACGTGCCCGGGGCTCTCCTCCGCCTAGGCTCGGCGCCCGATCACGGGATGAGCGACCTGCACTCGGCGGGCTTCGTGTTCAACGAGGCGGCACTCGATACGGGCCTCGTCGCCGGCGCCGCCACCCTCCTGCGCCTGCTGGCGGCGGGCTGACTCAGTCGACCAGGCGGAAGCCCTCGGCCCGCAGGGCCTCGGCCAGCGGCCCTTCCTGGCCGGGTTTGACCGAGAGGGTGAGCACGCCGCCGCCGCCTCGGGTGGCGTGGCGCAACTGCAGGTCTCGGACATCGACTTCGGCTTCGGCGAGGGCGTGGCCCACCCGGGCGATCTCGCCTGGACGGTCCTCGAGCAGCACCCGGACCGCCGCCACCGGCGGAGCCAGCGCCTTCCGGGCCTGGCGCGCCGACTCGAGCCACTCCGCCACCGTCCGGCGGTCGGCCGCCTCCACCCGCGCCGCCCACTCCTGCAGGTCGGCGCCCAGGCGACGCAGCAACTCGCTCAGGGGCCGGCGGTTCTCGGTGAGGATGTCGGTCCACCACCCCGGCTCGGACAGGGCGATTCGGGTGACGTCGCGGAACCCACCGGCGGCGAGGGAGAGCGCGGTGGGGTCGGACGCCACCAGGTTCACCAACGCCGAGGCAACCACTTGCGGCACGTGGCTCACGGCGGCCACCGCGGCGTCGTGGGCCTCGGCGCTCATCCGCACCGGGTAGGCGCCGAGCTCCTGGACGGTCTCCTCCATCGCCTTCAAGTCGGCCTCGGCGGCACCGTCCTCGGTGAGGATCCAGGCCGCGCCCCGGAACATGGCGGCGCTGGCGGCTCCCGGCCCCGACGTCTCCCGACCCGCCATCGGATGCCCGCCGACGAACCTAGGCAGATGGCGGGCCGCCCGCACGATCGGGCTCTTCACCCCGGCGACGTCGGTGACCAGGGCGTCGGTGTCGAGGTGCGGGAGGGTTTCGATGATGGCAGCGGCGGGGCCGCACAGCACGACCAGGTCGAACTCCCGGGCGGCGGCGTGGGGGTCGGAGACGGCTTCGGACACCGCGCCCATCTCCTCCGCCTGGGCGAGGGCGCCCGGATCGGGGTCCCAGCCGGCGACGTGCCAGCCGCGGGACGACAGGCCGGCACCGACGGAGGCGCCGATGAGCCCCGTTCCGAGGATCAGTGCCCGGTTCAAATCGAGATGCCGAGTGCCTCGGCGATGGCCCGGATCGACTCCATCATCTCCACGAACTCGGATGGGAGGAGGGCCTGGGCGCCGTCGACGAGGGCGGTGTCGGGCGTGGGGTGGACGTCGACCATGATGGCGTCGGCGCCGGCCGCCACCGCCGCCCGCGCCAGCGGGGCCACCAGCTCCCGCTTCCCCCCGGCGTGCGACGGGTCGACCAGCACCGGCAGGTGCGACATCGACTTGAGGAGCGGCACGGCCGTGATGTCGAGGGTGTTGCGGGAAGCGGTCTCGAAGGTGCGTATCCCCCGCTCGGCGAGGATGATCTGCTGGTTTCCTTCCTTGTACACGTACTCGGCGGCGTTGAGCCACTCTTCGATCGTGGCGGTGAATCCCCGCTTCAGCATCACCGGCTTGGGCTGGCGGCCCACTTCGGTGAGCAGGGTGAAGTTGGCCATGTTGCGGGTGCCGATGCGGATGATGTCGGCGTAGGACGACACCAGCTCCACGTCCCTGGGGTCCAGCACCTCGGCGACGAAGGGCAAGTCGAACTCCTCCCGGGCTTCGGCGAGGATCTCGAGGCCCTTCTCCCCCAGGCCCTGGAACGAGTACGGCGAGGTGCGTGGCTTGAAGGCGTCCCCGCGCAGGATCGAAGCGCCCGCCCGCTTGACGGCCTCGGCGGTGCGGAAGAGCTGGTCCCGGCTCTCCACCGCGCAGGGCCCGGCGATGGTGGTGAACGTCCCGCCGCCGATCGTCACTCCCCGCACCTCGATCACGGTGTCCTCGGGCTGGAAGTCGCGGGAGACGAACTTGAACGGCTTCATCACCGGCACGGCCCGCTCCACGCCGGGCATCGCCTCCCACGGCAGCTGGCGGATCGTCTCCCGGTCGCCCACGGCGCCGATCACGGTGCGGTACTGGCCGACAGACACGTGGGCTTCGCAACCGATGGACTTCAGACGCTCGACGACCGCTTTCACATCTGCGTCGGTCGCAGACTTGCTCATCACGATGATCATGGGCACCCTTTTCCGTTGTCCGCAGTTTGCCCGCAAACCCCCTGCGATCACAACCGCAGGCTGCGCTCGCCGAAAGTGCTTGCAATAGTTAGCAGAATGCTGTATGATGTTGATGTGTCGGAACAGGAGCAGCGAACGACCATCGAGCTCGGAGAGTTCATCCGCCAGCAGCGGCAGCGGGCCAATCTCTCGCTTCGCCGGCTCGCTGACCGGGCGGGCATCTCCAATCCGTATCTGAGCCAGATCGAGCGGGGAATCCGCAAGCCCTCGGCTCAGATCCTGAAGCAGTTGTCGCGAGCTCTGTCGATTTCGGCGGAGACCCTGTACTCACGGGCGGGGCTGATAGAAGACGGCGCCAATCCGCCCACCGTGGTGGAGGCGATCGAAGCCGACGAGCGGCTCACCCCCCGCCAGAAGCAGGTGCTCCTGGAGATGTACCGCACCCTCATAGAGACCTCATCGGAGAAGGAGACATGATGAGCAGAAAAGACGTCCTCTACGCCGCGGTCGGCGCCCCTGTGGCTGCCGCCAAGGCCGTGAATGCCCGGTTCGAGACCCTGCGCAAGGCGCTGGGTGAGCGCACCGAGGACCTCACCGACCGCTTCGAGAAGCTGGTCGAGGAATGGGCCGAGGAAGGCCGCCAGGTCGTCGGCAAGGTTTCCGACGGCAAGGTGGTCGACGAGCTCGCCGCCAAGGTCGACTTCGACCAGGCCCGCGAGCAGGTCGGCAAGCTGCGCGACCAGTTGGAAGAGATGCTCGCCACCTGGCGGCAGTCGTTCCGGCCCGAGGGCGAGGTAGCCGAGACCGAGGCCGAGAAGACCGAAGAGAAGAAGGCCCCGGCGGCCAAGGCTCCGGCCAAGAAGACCACCGCCACCAAGGCGACGGCCAAGAAGGCGCCTGCCACCAAGAAGCCGGCGGCGAAGGCTCCGGCCAAGAAGACCACCGCTGCCAAGACCACCGCTGCCAAGACCACGGCGGCGAAGGCCTCCACGGCCGAGAAGACCGAGGAACAGGGCACCAAGACGGCCTGAACCTGAAACGGTCCGCTTTCGACTTCGGGGCTCCCTGCGGGAGCCCCGAGTCGTATGACGGGTCAGTGCTTGACGAGCGGCTCCAGCTCGGTCGCCCGCTGGATCCACGACTCGACCATCGATTCGGTGGGAAGACGGCGCACCAGGTCCTTGCGGCCGTTCACCGACAGGATCTTGGCGGTCAGGGCGACGGCGTTGCGGCGCTTCAGCTCCTTGAGGGTGTTCACGCCGCACAGGGACAGGAGCTCGGCGTATTCGCCCCCGATGCCCTTGACCCGCATCAGGTCGGCGAGGTTGACCCACTTGAGGAGATCGGAGGTGGGGATCCCGGTGGCCTTCGACAGCTCCGCCCGCCCCGACCGGGTGGAGGCGCGCCGTAGGAGCGCTTCTGTCGTCCGAACTCCGGCCTTGCGCAAGCGGGTCGCTTCTTTGTGGGGCAGCGAACGTATCTCGTCGATGCGTGCCATCGCTACGCCAAGTCTCCTGTCTCCAAACGAACCGGGCACTCTACCGAGGTGGCTCGCCCCCCTCGGCAAGGCTACCGGCTTGGCGAGGGCGGAGCTCCTCCAGATCGGCTTCCGTGTCCACGTCGCGTGGCGGCAGTTGGTCCGTCCACACTTCCCGCACCCACTCGGGGTGGGCCTTGAAGAGACGCTGAGCGCCCTCGTCCCCCTCCAAGCTCATCAGCCGGGCCCACAACGATCGGTCGACCATCACCGGGTTCCCCCACGTGTAACGGTACTTGGGAAGCACCACCGGGACCTCGGCGGTGGCGAACGTCTCGACGATCTCCTCCACCACCTTCCGGTCGATGTTCGGCTGGTCGCCGATCACGATGAGGGCGGCGTCGGCTCGGCTGGTCTGGATGAGGGCGTCGAGCCCCACGCGCAGCGAGGAGGCGATCCCCTCTTCCCACTCGGGGTTCTCGACCACGTTGCAGCCGGTCAGGTCGACGGTGTCGAGGATCCGGTCGAACTCGGCGCCGAGCACCACCCAGATCTCGTCCACCGGGTAGGTGCGCACCTGGTCGACGACGTGCCCCAGGAGCGTCGTGTTGCCCCACGGCTCCAACTGCTTGGGGCGGCCGAGCCGGGAGGACCCGCCAGCGGCGAGGATCAAGGCGGCAACGATCATCGTTGACCCGTACGCGAGAGGCGACGCCTGGTGGACAACCTGACTCCCATGGACACTACCGGGGACGCTAACCGAGTCTGTGCGCCGGGACCAATGGCCTCTGCTCGCCTTTGAGGCCGGGCGGCTCGTGGGGACGCCGGCGCTCGGCGATCATCTCGGCGAGGATGGCGATCGCCACCTCGTGGGGGGAGTCGGCCCCGATGTCGAGGCCGATCGGGCCGTGGATGCGGTCGACGGTGGCTTCGTCGAACCCGGCCGCCAGCAGCTTCTCCCGGCGTCGGGCGGCGGTGCGTTTGCTGCCCATCGCCCCGATGTAGCGGACGGGACGTTCCAGCACGAGCGGCCACAGCGGGTCCTCGAAGCGAGCGTCGTGACTCAGGACGACCACAGAGCTGCGGCGGTCGAGGACGATGCGGTCGATCACGTCGTCGGGCCATCCGACGAGAAGCTCGTCGGCACGGGGGAACCGCTCGGGGGTGACGAACGCTGCCCTCGCATCGGCCACCGTCACGTGGAAACCTATGAGCGAGGCGTGGTCGGAGAGGGCCTGGGCGATGTGCACCGCACCGAAGATCACCAGCCGGGGACGGGGGACGATGGGCTCGATGAACACCTCGACGTCGCCGTACGCCAGGGTGGCGGGCATCTCCCGGTCGATGAGGACCGAGGCGTCCTCCACCGCCGCTTCGAGGCCGGGAGGGAGGCCTCCGGCGACGACCCCTTCCTCGAGGTCGAACACGGCGCGGCTCCCCACGCCCTCGCCGGCGACGACGGTCAGGTGGGCCCCGAACCGTTCCTCGGCGACGAGCCGCTCCAGCGCGGCGATGGCGGATTCGTCGGTCACCACGGCTCCACGAACACCTGGATGGTCCCGCCGCACGCCAGCCCGACCTCGAACGCCTCGTCGTCGGAGATCCCGTAGGTCACGAGCACCGGCTCCCCGGTCTCCAGCACCCGCTGGGCGTGGAGGAACACGTCGTTCTCCACGCATCCGCCGGAGACGCTGCCTTCGATGTCACCGGCGGACGAGACGAGCATCTTGGAGCCGAGCGGCCGGGGCGCCGGGCCCGCCACCTTCACCACGGTCGCCACGGCGACGTCGTGGCCGGCCTGCTTCCACGCGTTTCGGATCGCCAGCGCGTCTCTCATCGAAGCCTCCTCGCTGGGATCGACTCTAGGAGGGCAACCACCGAAGCGAGGTCGTTGAACCGCCCGGCGGGGAGGAAGTCGTCGATGTGGGGCAAGGCGGCCTTCATGCCCCGGGTCTCCGGCGAGTAGCCGGGCCGTGACGCCAGCGGGTTCAGCCACACCACCCGGTGCACGCTGCGGCGCAGACGGGCGATCTCTTCGCCGAGGACCTCCGGGTCGCCACGGTCCCAACCGTCGGAGACGATGATGGCGATCGGCCCCCCGGCGGTGACCCTCCTCGCCCATCGCCGGTTGAAGACGCGCAGGGCGTCACCGATCTTGGTCCCTCCCGACCAGTCCTGGACGGTCTCTGCGACTCGCTCGATCGCCTCCGAGGGGCTGCGCCGGTCGAGCTGGCGGGTGATGCGGGTGAGGCGGGTGGAGAACACGAAGGCCTCCAGCCGGCCCAGCCTGCCCCGGGCGGCATGGGCGAAGTACAGCAGCATCTCCGAGTACCGCTCCATCGACCCGGAGACGTCGGCGATGAACAGCAGCGGCCGCCGCCGGATGCGCCGCTCCGTGAAGGCGGGCATCAGCAGGTCTCCTTCGGTGGTCACCATCCGCCGGAGGGTCCGGCGCGGGTCCGGTCGGTCGCCGGACCGGGCGGGCCGGCGGCGGCGCGACCAGGTGTCGGCCGGCCTCCACATCATCGAGGCGATGAGCTGGCGCACTTCGGCCGCCTCGGCCGGTGTCAGCTCCGAGAAGTCCTTGTGACCGAGCCTCTCTCGAGCGGAGGCGCCGACCACGACGGTCTCGGGCGCCGGCTCCTCCCCCTCGCCTTCACCCGCCCGACCGGCCCTGATGGTCCAGGTCCGGGTCCGTTCGGCCGCCACCGAGAGCCCGCTGGGGGCGTCGCTCCCGCCGAAGACCTCGAAGAAGACCCGGTCGAAGACCGGGAACTGCTCCGCCGCGGTCACACAGACCGACCGGAAGGCGTGGTAGGTGTCCTCCGCCGAGGCGAGCCCTACCGCCTCAACGGCCTGGGCGAGGTCGCGGGCGATGGTGGGGCCCACCGGTACTCCCTCGGCACGGAGGCGCCTCCCGAATTCGACCAGGACCCTGCTCGCCGCCAACCCGCTCCTATCCGCCCAGGCGGAACCGCAGCAGGGCACCAACGCCGTCGGCGTCCAGCGGGCTGGCCACGGTCACCACGTCGACCTTGCCCCCGGCCTCGACGGTGGCGTCCATCGCCGCCGCCACCACGTCGGAGATCTGGAACGTGTCTGCCTCGCACACCGGGCACTGCTCTTCGGAGCGGCCGAGCCAGCCACAGTCGTCGCAGATGACGCCGGGCTTGGCGAAGGGCCCGGCCACCACCAGGTGGTCCACGGCGTGGGCGTTGACGGCCTCCAGCACGTCCTTGAGGCCCGTCACCGCCTCGCCTCCCCGGGCGGCTTCGGCCAGGACCCGCTCGATCAGCTCCTCGGCCCGCCGCGTCCGCAGCTCCTCCGTCTGCTCGTCGATGAAGCGGGCGAGATCGGTGGGCGTGACCGTGCTGATGTCGACCCGGAGTCGGGCCTGGGGCAGCTCCCGCAGGTACGGATGGAGCTCGGCCGCGATCGAGTCGAAGTCCTCGTCACGGCCGACGAGCGCCATCATCTCGAGCGGCTGGTCCTGGTGGGCTTCGAGGAGCCGCCTTCCCGCCTGGCGCCACATCTCCTTCGATGCCTCTTCGGCTCGCTGGCGGTTGCGATGCTCCTCGTAACCGGAGAAGCCCCCGTAGTTCTCCTTCCCCCGGTCGGCGATCAGCTCCTCACCCAGCTCGGCCAGCGTTCCCCCGGAGGAGAGGTAGGTGCGGGCACGCGTCGAGTCCGCCACCAACACGCCGACTCTCATGGGACGGGGCTGGGAACGCAGTGGGCGCAGGTACGGGCGCGGGCCCAGGGTGGCGGTGTCGGCAACTGGATGGGTGAGGGGGAGAAACTCGAAGATGCCGTCGTCGGACGAGGCGAATATGGCGACGGCCGGAGCGTTGGAGCTGTCGATGTCGCCGACCATGTCGACGATCCTGGCGGTGTCTGCCTTCAGCGACTTGAGCAACCTGAAGTCGGAGTGGGAGTTGCGCAGCCCCTTGAGCAGGTCGACCAGCGCTGCCCTGGTGGCGGGGGGCTGGCGGTTGATGTAGACGCTCACGAGGGAACCACGAGGGCTACGGAGCTTTGCGATGGGATCGATCACTGTCGTTTTCCTCCTTCAACCACAGGTGCTACTCCGGTTGCCCCCGTCGGAGGATCACGACCATGACAGATCCTCATCGTCATGCTCACTCCGAGCGTACTCGGGCGCGCCGCGTATTGCTCAGGCGTCGGTGGCAGCGCGTCGGGCCCGCACAGTGTCCACGTCCTCGCGGTATTTGAGGATCACCCCCAAGGTGTCGTCGATGACCTCGTCGGTGAGCTCGGTGGCTCCCAAGACCTTTAGGGCGCGGGCCCAGTCGAGGGTCTCGGCCACGCCGGGCGGCTTGAACAGCTCCAACGAGCGGAGGTCGCTCATCGCTTCCGCCAGCGCCCGGGCCAGCGACTGGTCGATGTCGGGCACCTTGCGCCTGATGATCTCCACCTCCCGGTCCACGTCCGGGTAGTCGATCCACTGGTAGATGCAGCGGCGCTTCAGGGCGTCGTGGATCTCGCGAGTCCGGTTGGAGGTGATCACCACGATCGGCGGGCGCTCGGCGGCGATGGTGCCGATCTCGGGGATCGTCACCTGGAAGTCGGACAGCAGCTCGAGCAGGAAAGCCTCGAACTCCTCGTCGGCGCGGTCCAACTCGTCGATGAGGAGGACCGGGCGCCGCCCTCCCGCCGCCGCCTCGACGGCCTGCAGCAGAGGCCGAGGAATCAGGTACTCCCGGGACATGATGTCGCCCACGTCGGCTTTCGCCTGCTCCCCGCTGGCTTCGATGAGCCGGATCGCCAGCATCTGGCGGGCGTAGTCCCACTCGTAGAGGGCGTGGTTGACGTCGAGGCCCTCGTAGCACTGGAGGCGGATCAGCGGCTCTTCGCAGATGTCGGCGAGGACCTTCGCCACCTCCGTCTTGCCGACGCCCGCCTCCCCTTCGAGGAACAGGGGCCGTTCCAGGCTGAGGGCGAGGAAGACGGAGACGCCGAGGGAACGGTCGGCGACATAGCCCCGCTGGGCGAAGGCTTCTACGACTTCATCGACCGACCGCACTGTGACCCATTATGGCCGAAACGGGGGCATGGCCCCCGTTTCGGCTCCACACGCTCCGCCCCTACAGCTGGGCGAGGGCTTGGGTGAGGGCGCGACGGGTGTACACCTTGGCCAGGTGGGCCTTGTACTCCTCTGACCCGTAGAGGTCCTCGAGCACGGTCACCCCTTCGGTGGCCCGCTCCGCCGCTTCCTTCACCGCCTGCTCGGACCCGTCGGTGCCGATGAGCGCCTCGGCGACACCGTGGGCCAGGGTCGGCTTGGTGCCGACGCCGGTCAACGCCACCCGACAGTTGGTCACGGTGCCGTTGTCCTTCTGGACCCAGGCGGCGGCGCCGGCCACCGCGTAGTCGGTGTGGCCGCCGCGGCGCCCCAGCTTGTCGTAGGCGGTCGCTCCCCCCACCTTCGGGATCCGGATCTCGGTGAGGATCTCGTCGGGTTGGAGCGCCGAAGTCATGGTGTCGACGAAGAAGTCGTCGGCCGGGATCTCCCGGGTGCCGTTCGGCCCCCGGGCCACCATCGTCGCTCCGAGCGCCAGGATCGCCGCCGGCTGGTCGGCGGCGATGTCGGCATGGGCCACCGCTCCGCAGGTCGTGCCCCGGTTGCGGACCTGGACGTCGCCGGTCCACGACGCGGCGTCGACCAACGCCCGGGGCAGGTTCTGGGCGGACGCGGTCTGGGCGTGGCGCACCAGGGCCCCGATCGACACGTAGTCACCGGCGTCGGTGATCTGGTCGAGCCCGGGGATGCGGCCGATATCCACGACCACGTCCGGGGACAGGAGCCGCAGCTTCATCATGGGGATGAGGCTCATGCCTCCCGACATCACCTTGGCGAACTCGGCGCCGGCGAGCGCCGACACCGCCTCGTCGAGGCTGGTAGCGGCGACGTACTCGAACTGCCGTGGATACATCAGCCATTCCTCCCGCTCTGCGCGTCCTGGATCGCCTGCCACACCCGCTTCGGCCGCAGCGGCATGTCTATGTGCCTGACACCCAGCGGGCGCAACGCGTCCACCACTGCGTTGACGATCGTCTGGGCCGAGGCGATCGTGCCCGCCTCCCCGATGCCCTTCACGCCGAGCGGATTGGCGTCGCTCGGCGTCACCGTCCTCCTCAGCTCGAAGTTGGGGAGGTCGGCGGCGGTGGGCAGCGGGTAGTCGACCAGCGAGCCGGTGAGGAGGTTGCCGTCGGAGTCGTAGATGGCGTCCTCGAACAGCGCCTGGCCGACCCCCTGGGCGATGCCGCCGTGGATCTGCCCGTTGACGATCATCGGGTTGATGACGTTGCCGCAGTCGTCCATCGCCATGTAGCGGAGGATGTCGACGTCACCGGTCTCAGGGTCCACCTCCACCATGGCGATGTGGGTCCCGAACGGCCACGTGGCGTTGGACGGGCTGAACACCGAGTGCGCCTCCAGGCCACCGCCCAGCCCTTCGGGCAGGAGGTGCGGCTGGTAGGCGGTCTTGGCCAGGTCCTCCCAAGTGAGCGACTTGTCCGGCGAGCCGGCGACGTGGATGCCCCCGTTCTCGAAGCGGATGTCCTCTTCGGCCGCTTCGAGGAGATGGGCTGCGATCCGAGCCGCCTTCTCCCGGACCTTCTGGGCCGCCTCGTAGGTGGCTGCCCCGTCGACGGCCGCCGACCGGGAGCCGAACGTCCCGATACCCATCGGGGATTCGGCGGTGTCGCCGTGGGTCACCCGGATCCGGTCCTCGGGGATGCCCAGCTCCCGGGACACGATCTGCGCCCAGGTCGTCTGGTGGCCCTGGCCGCTGGGGCCGGTCCCGATGATCACCGTGGCGGTGCCATCGGGGTTGACCCGGACGAGACCGGAGCCGTTGAACGCCGACGGCAACCCGTACTCGCTCCACGAGAAGCCCAGATCGACCAGCGCCGACGGCCCGAAGCCGCACACCTCGACGTACGAGGACAGCCCGAGGCCGACATAGCGGCCCTCGGCCCGCGCCCGGTCGCGCTCGGCCTTGAGGTCCTCCCACCCGAAGAAGCGGAGGGCAGCGTCGAGGTTCTTCTCGTAGTCGCCGGTGTCGAGGGCGAAGCCGACCGGAGCCATGGCGCCGGGGAACTGGTCGGCGGGTATGTAGTTCTTCCGCCGGACCTCGGCGGGGTCCATCCCGATGGCGGCGGCGTACTCGTCGAGGATCCTCTCGAGGTAGTAGATCGCCTCGGGACGGCCCGCACCCCGGTAGGCGTCCGTCGTCATCGTGTTGGTGTGGACCAGGTCGAGCTTCATGTGGGTCGGGAACTTGTACTGCCCCGACCCGACGAAGACGCCCAGGAACGGGATGGCGGCGGTGAAGTTCTGGCTGTACGCCCCCATGTCGCATATGGCATGGATCTCGTAGCCGAGCACTTCGCCGTCGCGGGTGCCCACGATGGTGGCGGTGCCGAGCCACCCTCGACCCTGGATGGTGTTGTGGGGTGACTCACGCCGGGTCTCGGTGTACTTGACCGGCCGGCCGAGCGCCTTCGAAGCGAACGACACGAGGATCTCGTCGGCGTACACGTTCAGCTTGGCGCCGAAGCCGCCGCCCACCTCGGGGGCGACGACACGCACCGCGTTGGAGGCGAGGCCGAAGGTCTTGGCGATCGCCCCGGCGAGGGCGTGAGGCACCTGCGTCGACGAGTAGACCTCGAAGCGCTCGTAGCCGGGCATCCAGTTGGCGAGCACGGCCCGCGGCTCGATGGCGGTGGGGATCAGCCGCTGGTTGACCATGTCGAGGCTGACCACCACGGTGTCGTCGCGTTGTTTCGCCTCGGCGATCTTCCGCTTCGTCTCGGCCATGGCCTCTTCGTTGCCGAACGGCCCCGCCTCCCAGGTGATGATGACGTTCGAGTCCAGGTCGTCGTGGACCTTGATGCGGTCGGAGGCCGCATCCCGGAGGTCGACGACCGCTTCGAGCGGCTCGTAGTCGACCACGACGGCGTCCACCGCATCCTGGGCGAGGTATCGGGACTCGGCCACCACCATCGCCACCGCCTCGCCGGCGTGGTTGACCATGCCGTCGGCGAGGAGCGGGCGGAGCTTGCCGACCGGCACCTGGGCGAGCAGCGGACCGAGATGGCGGACGTCGTCGGCCGTGTAGACGGCGTGGACGCCTTCCATCGCCAGCGCCGCCGAGGCGTCGATCGAGGTGATCCGTGCCCGGGCATAGGGGCTGCGCACGAAAGCGGCATGGAGCATGCCCGGCAGCTTGATGTCGTCGACGTAGCGGCCCCGGCCCTGGACGAGGGCGGGGTCCTCCCGCCGGCGAACTGCACCACCGAGAACGCTGGTCGTGGTCGTCATACCGACACCTCCTCCTCCTCCCAGTCCGGCGGCGGCGGTTCCTCGCCCCGCATCTTCGCCGCGGCGTACTCGATCGCCCGGACGATGTTGTGGTAGCCGGTGCAACGGCACAGGTTGCCTTCGATGGCGTGGCGGATCTCGTCCTCGGAGGGTGACTGCTTCTCCTGGAGGAGCCCGACCGCCGACATGATCATCCCCGGCGTGCAGTAGCCACACTGGAGCCCGTGACGCTCCCAGAAGCCCTCCTGCACGGGGTGGAGCTGACCGTTGTCGGCGAGGCCCTCCACGGTGGTGATGGAAGCCCCGTCGGCCTGGACGGCGAACATCGTGCAGGACTTGACCGTCTTGCCGTCGACCAGCACCGTACAGGCCCCGCAGTAGCTCGTTTCACACCCGATGTGGGTGCCGGTGAGCCCCTGGTCTTCCCTCAGGAAATGCACCAGGAGTGTTCTCGGCTCCACATCTGCCGACACCTCCCGGCCGTTGATCGTCAACGAGATCTTCAAGCCGACCTCCTCTACTCGGTGTCTGGCCTGGAAGCTATCACTCGCCAACGATCGGCGTCGGAGAATGTGACCATTTCCTCGGGTTCTGCCCGCGAAAAGCGTCGAAAATGGTCGAATAGGGCGGTCAGGAGCCGATGGCGCCAGAGAGTGTGATCGCCAGATCCGAGACGATCCACCCCAGATAGTCCATGATCTCGGACGCCTCGGGGCGGAGGCGCTCGTAGTCGTCGGCGGTGTCGATCCCCCAACGCGCCCCCAGGACGAGGCGGGCCTCGTTCACGACCCGCAGCATGGCGTTGGCCTCCTCGAAGGAGACGACGACCGAGTGCTCGCCGCGGGCGTGGGCGGCCGACAGGGCGTCGAGCACCATCTCCAGTGAGCTTCGGTCCGCCGTCCGCGCCGCGTCGAGCTCGGTCCGGGCGAACCGCTTCCATTCGGCGTCGGCCTCGGGATCGCCGAGGTACACCGGCGGATCGAGACGGGCTGCCCCGGGGTCGTCCTCTTTGTGGCCGAGCCCTCCCAGCAGCCTGAGCAGGTCGCCGAAGAACACCACCTCTTCCGGAGACAGGCTCACTTCGAACCCGTCGGCAACGAGGCGGAAGTGCTCGGCCATCTACTGCTCGATCGTGGCCCAGAGGCCGTGGTGGTGGAGGCGATAGGCGTCGTGCTCCGCCTTCTCGCGGGGGCCGTCGGCGACGACGGAGCGGCCCTCGTTGTGGACCTGGAGCATCAGCCGGGTCGCTTTCACCTCGTCGTAGCCGAACAGCTTGCGGAACACGTAGACGACGTAGTCCATCGTGTTCACCGGGTCGTCCCACACCACGACCTTCCAGACGTCGTCGGTGCGCTCACCCTGTTCGATGTCGGGATCTCGTACCGGAGTCTCAGTCGTCATGAGGACCTCGCGCAGCACGGTAGGTGCCCAGGAAGCGCAAATCCGAGATGGTGGAGAGGGGCGGCTCGAAGATCGAGGCGACGCCTTCCGGCCCGGGCGGGTGGGTCAGGTCGACGAAGAACCGGTAACGCCAAGCCTCCTCGGTGGGCCGGGACTCGATCCTGGTCAGGTTGGCTCCCCGCAGCCCCAGTTCGGTGAGGGCTATCGCCAGCGCCCCCGGGGTGTGCGCCGTGGTGAACAGGATCGTGCTCTTGTCGGCGTCCTCGGGGATCGGCTGGTCTCCCCGTGCGAGAACCACGAAGCGCGTGGTGTTGTGGTCCCGGTCGATGACGTCGGTCATGAGCACCGCCAGGTCGTGGGGAGCGGCGGCGTCGACGGGAGCGAGAGCGGCGTCGCTGGTCCTGCCCGCCTCCGCCACCTGGCGCACGGCTCCGGCGGTGTCGTGCACCGGGACCGGCTCCCACCCCCAGTGGGTGATGATCGACTCAGCCTGACCCAGCGCCTCGGGATGGGAAAGCACCCGCTCTATCTGGTCCATCGCCGTGCCGGGGATCCCGAGCAGGGCGTGGCGGACCTCCACGAGGTGCTCGGCGACGATCCGGTTCTCGCCGCTCGCCAGCCGGTCCAGGACCGGCAGCACGCTCCCCGTGGTCGAGTTCTCGATCGGGACCACGAGGCGGTCGACCTCTTCGGCGGCGAGCGCCTCGAAAGCCGACACGAAGCTCGGGAAACCGATCCGCTCGTCGTCGGGGAAGAGCTCCCGGCTCGCCCGGTCGGAATACGAGAAGGCCTCGCCTTGGTAACCGATCCTCATCGGTCGAAACGGTACCGGCCGGCGAGGCGGACCGGATACGGCCGGAGGATCTCAGCGCCGCCGGAGAGAGGCCCCGAAGGCATACCGCGGCCCGTCGACCGGAGCCTCCGCCGGTTCGGGGGCCATGTCCCCGTCGCGGCGCTCTTCGGCCAGAACGGAGAAGATCGTCGGCTTCTTCGGCTTGAACAAACCCGGCGAGGTGACGGTCCGGTTGTCCTCATCGGAGGCGTCGAGATCGATGACAACCGTGTCGCATCGACGGCATTCCAGCCGGGCCAGCCCCGCACCGAGCTTCTTGACCGCGAAATCGTGGCTGCCGCTGCAGCGTCCTTTGCCCACTTTCGGATAGCTCCCAGACTCGCTTTACCCGAAGGCCAGCGTACCTCCGGCACCGAAAACGCCAGCCCCGGAGCCTGGGTCTGAGGACCTAGTCGCCCTGCGGTTGGACTTCGTCGAGCATCATCGCCAGGTCACGCACGACGACGTCGTCGCGGCCCAGCTCCTTCACCCCGTCGTCGATCATCACGTAGCAGTAGGGGCAGGAGACGGCTACCTCGGACGCCCCCGTCTCCAGCGCCTCCTCGGCGCGCTCGATGTTGACCTTCTTGCCGATGTGCTCTTCCATCCAGAAACGTGCCCCGCCGGCGCCGCAGCACAGCGCCCGGGTCCCGTGCCGCCGCATCTCCACCATCTCCACCTCCCCGCTGGCGGCAGCCACCTCCCGGGGGGCCAGGTAGATGTCGTTGTGCCGGCCCAGGTAGCACGGATCGTGGTAGGTGACCCGCCGCCGCGGGCCGCGCCCGTTGCCGGCATCGAGACGTCCCTGCCGGAGCAGCTCGGCCAGAAGCTGGGTGTGGTGGACGACCTCGTACTCGCCTCCGAACTGCGGGTACTCGTTGGCGAGGGTGTTGAAGCAATGAGGGCACTGGGTGATGATCTTCTTCACCCCCAGCTGCTCGAAGGTCTCGATGTTCTGCAGGGCGAGCTGCTGGAACACGTACTCGTTGCCGGCCCGTCGAGCCGGGTCGCCGTTGCACATCTCCCGGGGCCCCAGGATGGCGAACGAGATCCCGGCGCGGTGGAGCAGCCGGGCCAGCGCCACCGACACCGCGGTGTTGCGGTCGTCGAACGAACCGGCACAGCCCACGAACCAGAGGTACTCCGCTTCGAGCACCTCCCCCTCGCCGAGGACCGGCACCTCGAAGTCCAGCTCCTTCGTCCAATCGGCTCGCTGCTCCTGGCTGACACCCCAGGGGTTCCCCTGGTTCTCCATCGCCACGAATGCCTTCCCCAGCTCCGACGGGAAGTCGGACTCCATCAGGGTCAGGTAGCGGCGCATGTCGAGGATCCGGTCGAGGATGTCGATGCCGACGGGGCAGATCTCGTCGCATGCCTTGCAGGTGGTGCACGACCACGCCTCGATCGGCTGGACCCGCTGGAACAGCTCGGAACCGTCGATCGTGATCCGCTCGTCGAGCGACACCGGCGGCGACACCCCGGCGGTGGCGGCGGCGACCTCGCCGGTCTTGAGCACCATCTCCCGGGGGTCGAGGGGCTTGCCGGTCAGGTTGGCGGGGCACACCGACGTGCAACGGCCGCAGATCGTGCATGCGTCGGTATCGAAGATCTGCTTCCAGGTGAGGTCCTCGACCACCGAGGCCCCGATGGTGTCGATGTCTTCGACCTCCATCAGGTTGGGCATCTCCCGCATCGCCCCCTTCGGCCGCTCCCGGGGCTGCAGGAACAGATTCGCCGGGGAGGTGAACATGTGGCGGAGCTTGGTGGTGGGCAGCACCACGAGGAACGCCACGAAGGCGGCGGCGTGGAGGACCCACGACACCCGGTGGACGATCTCCTCCCATCCGGCCGGCACGAGGTGGGACAGCGGGAGCCCGACGAAGGACCACACCTCGAAATCCGGGCGCTGGACGAGAGCGATGCGAGCCGCCTCGGTGGTGAACCCGGTGATGCCGATCAAGGCGAGGGTGGCGAGGATCCAGGCGTCCTCGGGCTTGGTCTTGGACCGGATGCGCCACGGAGGGGTGACGTAACGCCGCCAGGCCGCCCACGCCAGTCCGGCCAGGTAGACGACGCCGGCGAGGTCGAGGACGAACGAGTAGCCCTGATAGAACCCGCCGTGGAGGAACTTGAGGCCGGCGGGAAGGAGATGGTCGATCTCGAGGGTGACGGTGCCGGCGAACAGGACGAGGAAGCCGTAGTAGATCATGGCGTGCATCAACCCGGCACCGCGGTCGCGCATCAGCGTCTTCATCCGCAGGCCGGCGTCGAGGCGCTTGATCCGCTCCAGCCAGCGACCCGTGCGACGTTCGGGCTTGCCGCGCTGCCAGCTGCGGGCCCGGAGGCTGAAGAGATGGACCGACAGCCACAGCCCGGCGGCCACCCCGACGTAGAAGAGGGCGACGAGCGGCGTGGGGATGTTGCCGAACACCTCCCGCCCCACCTCGAAGACGGGGTGGTCGGGGAGCGATCCCAGGAACCACAGGGCCAGGACACTCGCCGCGACCAAGACTCCCGCCGCGCCCAGGAGGTCGGCGGCGGTCGGGCGCCGCCGAGGCGTTTCGGTGGTCTCCTGCCGATCCTCGGTGTCGGTCGTGGCCATCGGCGGCGCAGTGTAGGCCGCTCGGGACCGGCGCCGGAGGCACGGGCCTACCGGTCGGCGAGGACCGGGATGGCCCGGCGCTTGTCGGGATCGAGGTGCTCGTCGATGATCCCCGGTGGCCGGGGGATCGTCGTCTTCGTGTAGATCACTTCGTCGGGAGTGACGATGAGGTCGAGGGGGAAGTCGTGGTCGGTGACGGGGATGACACCCGGGTCGGTGATCTGCGCCGGGTGCACGGTGGTCGCCACGACGGTGTCGGGCCCGATCAGGCCGGCTTGGACGGCGAGGGCGAACTCCAGGTCCGAGTAGCCGCCTCCCTTGCCGAGGCGGCGGCCTTCCCGGTCGACGGCCACCGACCCGCACACGACGAGGTCGATGGGCTCCATCTCGTCGAGGGCCACCGGCTGCCCGTAAGTCGAGGCACCCTTGATCGATGCCGCCCGGTGGAAAGGCACGTCGAGCCGTTCGGGGTCGAGGCGCCAGAACGGCTCCGGCTCGGCGAGCTTGGGGACGGCCATGTAGATGACCTTCCCTTCCTCGAGGGCCCGCTTGCGGACCGGGAGCTGGGGGGAATCGGGGTTGCACTTGAGCACGGAGGCTCTTTGCCACGCCGGCTCGGCGCCGAGGCGCGCCGCGGCGGCTTCGGCACCGACGAAGTTGGGGATGCGCCCTTCGACCCCGGGGAACCGGGCCGCGCCGGCCGCCCGCAGGCGCGCCCAGGCTTCTTGGCGGAGCTCGGCTTTGGCGTCGCTCAGTTCAGGCCCAGCTCCTGGCGCAGCTCTTCCAGCTTGGCGTCGGCCTGGGCCAAGGAGACGGCCTCCTTGAGCTCCTGTTCGGCCCCCTCGGGGGTCACCTCGCGCAGCTCGGAGTGGGCTTTGGCGCCGGCGAGCCGGGCCTCGATCTTCTCCTCCACCTTCTCGAGCGAAGGCGCCTCCCGCTCCAGCGACGCGGTCATCGTCTCCATCGCCGAGTTGATCGCCTCCTGCATGCGGGCCTGCTCCAGCTTGCCGAGGAGCTGCATCCGCTTGGCCGCCAGCTCCTGGAGGCGCATGGCGTTCTGCTGTACCGCCGCCTTGGCGTCCTCGGCCTGCTGCAGGGCGATCTCGTACTGCTCCTTGAGGCCGTTGACGTTGGACTCGGCGGCCTGGATCTTGAGCGCCAGCGACTGCGCCGCCGTAGTCCACTTGTCGAAGGCGGCCGTGTCGCCGTTGTTCTTGGCTTCCTCCGCCTTGAGGAGGGCTTGCTTGGCCATCTCGCGCGCTTCGCCCAGCTCGGCGGCGGCTCTCTCGATCTTCGCTTCCAGCTGGGTGCGGTGGGCGATCACCTTCGCCGCCTGGTTGCGGAGCCGCTGGTCCGCGGCGCGGGCTTCCGAGATGGCCTGTTCGATCTCCACTTCGGGATCCATGGCGGACTCGGCGAATCCCCGGAAGAGTTGCTTGATGTATCCCCAGATTCTCTTGAGCATGGGCGGCTCCCGCTTTCTCTTGCTCAGCGCAGCATAGTTGTGGCCGCCGGCGACGGACCGGGCGCTATCGGCGACCGAGGAGCGACCGCAAGAAGAACCACAGGTTGGCGGGGCGCTCGGCCAGGCGGCGGGTCAGGTACGGGTACCAGGCGGACCCGAACGGCACGTACACCCGCATGTCGTGTCCCATCATCGCCAGCCGCCGCTGCTCGTCGGGTCGCACCCCGTAGAGCATCTGGAACTCGAAAGGCTCTCTCCGCTTGCGGGCGAGGTCCAGGGTGACCGCGATGAGGGTCGGGTCGTGGGTGGCGATGGCAGGGCGCACATCCGACGCCTGCATGAGCACCGTGAGCAACCGCACGAATGCGGCGACGATCTCCCGGTCGGTCTGCAAGGCGACGGACGGCGGTTCGACGTAGGCGCCTTTGACCAGCCGGATGTGACCGCCGAGGGGAAGCAGGCGCTCGAGGTCGTCGGGCGTTCGATGCAGTGCCGCCTGGAGGGCGATGCCCAGGTTCCCGTGTTGGGCCTGGGCCTTCTCGTAGATGCGAATGGTGGCTTCCGTGTACGCCGAGCCTTCCATGTCGATGGTGACGGTGGTGCCGGCGTCGGCCGCCGCTCTCGCCAGGCGGTCGACGGCCGCTTCTGCCAGGTCCGGTTCTATGGCCAGCCCCAACTGGGTGAGCTTGATGGAGATGTTGGCGGAGATTCCCTCGGAGGCGATCGCCTGTAGTGTCGCCACGTACTCGTCGGCGGCCCGCTCCGCCCCCGCCCGATCGTGGACTTCCTCACCCAGCAGGTCGAGGGACACGAGGAGGCGCTGGGCGTTGAGCCGGCGGGCGGCTTCGATGCCTGCCTCCACGGTGTCGCCGGCGACGAACCTCTCGGCGAGCGCACGCCCTGCCCGTGTCTCGGTTATCAGCTTCTCTACCGGGGAGGCGGCCGTGGCGGCGACCACGGCCCGGGTGAATGCGCTCACTCCGCCAGCTCGCCCAGCTCGCGGGCTCGTTCGGCGGCCGCCTGCACGGCGTCTTCGACGAGGGCCCGAAAGCCCCGCTCCTCCAGGACGTGCATGGCGGCGGCGGTGGTGCCGCCGGGAGACGTCACCTGGCCCCGCAGCTCGGAGGGGCCCAGTCCGGTCTCGGTGAGGAGGTGGCCGGCGCCTCGAACGGTCTGGTGGACCAGGACCTCGGCGACGTCTCGGGGGATCCCCTCCCGGATCGCCGCCTCGGTGAGCGCCTCGGCGAGGAGGAAGACGTAGGCCGGGCCGGTGCCGGACACCGCGGTGACGGCGTCGAGGTTGGACTCTTCCATGCGCCTCACCACGCCCACCGCCCCCAGCACGGCGCTGGCGGCATCGATGGCGTCGTCGTCGGCATGGGTGCCGGCGGCGATACCGGTCACGCCTTCCCCGACCAGTGCCGGGGTGTTGGGCATGGCGCGGATCACCGCCACGCCGGGCAGGCGCTCTTCGAACACGCGGATCGGCACGCCCGCCGCCACCGACACGACGATCTGGGGCGGGCGGATCGCCTTCTCCACCTGGTCGAGGAGGGCCGTGACGTCCCGCGGCTTGGTGGCGACGACCACCACCTCTCGGTCGCCGACGGCCTCCACCGGGTCCAACACGACGGGCTGGCCCGTGGCGGCTTCGACGGCGGCCGCTCGCTCGGGACGGCGCGCCGCAACCGAGACCTCGTCGGTGGTCCACCCGGCAGAGCGGAGGCCGCGGAGGAGAGCTTCTCCCATGGCCCCGGCGCCGAGGATGGCCACAGTCGGCCGGATCCGGGTCTGTTCGGGCACGGGATGAGTATATGGCCGGGGCGGGAATCGCCCGGTCACGACGGTGCGAGCTGGCCGACCTCGGCGAGGCGGGCCCGCAACATCTCGACCACCGTGGCCACGGCCCGGTCGTTGTAGCCCTCGGGGATGATCAGGTCGGCGTACCGCTTGGAGGGCTCGACGAACTCGAGGTGCATCGGACGCACGGTCTCGAAGTACTGATTCAGCACCGAGTCCACGGTCCTCCCCCGTTCCGTGATGTCCCTCTCGAGACGGCGGGCGAGACGCAAGTCGGGATCGGTGTCGACGTAGATCTTGAGGTCGAGCCGGTCGCGGAGGTCCTTGTCGGCGAGGACGAGGATCCCTTCCACGACGATGATGCTGGCGGGCTCGATCCGCACCACCTCGTCGGAGCGGAGGTGCACGGAGAAGTCGTACACCGGCCTCTCGATGGGGATGCCCTGGGTGAGCAGATCGAGATGCTCGATCAGGAGCTCGGTCTCGAGCGAGTCCGGATGGTCGTAGTTGAGACGGGTCCGCTCCTCGAAGTCGAGGTCCCGGCGGTCCCGGTAGTAGGCGTCGTGCTGGAGGAGCGCCACTTCCGGCAACGCCTCGGCGACGGCGTCGGCGACGGTCGTCTTGCCGGAACCGGAGCCGCCGGCGATGCCGACGAGGAGAGGTCGACGCCAGCCTGGGTCTGCCACCCGGGGAACGATACCGTCCTCCCGGGTGGCATTCCGCAGTCGATCGGTCTAGTCGGAGACGGGACGAACGCGCAGGCGACGCATCTCGTCGAGGACCGACCCGGTGAGCACCGTGGAGGCCGGGGCGGCGACCCCGAGCACACGGCGCGACCCCGACTCGGAGCCGCTGCCTTCGGAGGCCGGCGCCTCGGCGGCGACGGCGATCTCATCGAGCCACGACTCCTCGTCGCGGTCGGCGGCGGCGGGACCCTCGAACTGGGCGCTCTCGTCTGCGGCGAGGGCGGCCAGATCCACCGCCGGAGGTTCGGCGGGAGCCGGCTCTTCGACCGGCGTCTCGGCTGGTTCCTCGGGGAGGTCGACCTTCCGGATCAGGCCGAGACGGTGCAGGGTGTGGAGCAGGCGGATGGCCCGACCCCGGCCGAAGACCTGCTCGAGCTGACGGAACGACAGAGCGGACACGAGCGAGGACAGCGCCCACCAGTCGGAGGGGTCGATCGTCACGGCGGCTTCGATCTCCTCTTTGAGCATCAGGCTGCCCTCGGCGAACCCGGCCTGGACGAGGTCCGACTCCAGTGCCCTGAGGGCTTCCATGTCGGCGAGGACGCTCTCGACGTCCCAGCCGGGCTCGTCGGGCCCTGAGAAGTCGACGACCTCGAAGGTCCCCTCTTCGATGCTCCACAGGACCAGCAGGCTGTCGGCGGCGTCGGCGCGGGAGTCCCCGGCGATGGGCCGCCCGTCGAGCTCGGCGCCCACTACCCGCCCTTCGACGAAATGGATCGTCCCCGACGTCGTGCCCTTGATGTGAAGGGTGGCGGTCTTGCCGGTCACCTTCATGACGTTGAGGAGGTCCGCCACCGTCCAGTCAGAAAGTGTCCCTGTCAGATTCATGTACTCCACCTCGCGCCTGATGACGGACTATCGGACGCGCGGCGCCCTCGGTTGAGCGCGAATTGGTACCGGCGACCCATCGACCGGGAGGCTCCCGTGCCGATGCGGCGCTCCGGTGGGATGATGGGGGCCATGGAGATATTCATCGCCGACGCCTGTCGCACCCCGGTCGGCAAGCTCGGAGGGGTCCTGGCCCACGTGAGACCCGACGACCTCGCCGCCCATGCCATCGCCGGGCTCCTCGAACGCAACCCGTCCCTCGACCCGGCGGGGATCGCCGACGTGGTGTGGGGGGCCGCCAACCAGGCCGGAGAGGACAACCGCAACGTCGGCCGGATGGCGGCGCTCCTCGCCGGGCTGCCCGAGACGGTGCCCGGGGTGACGGTCAACCGACTGTGCGGGTCGGGCCTCCAGGCGGTGGTGTCGGCCGCCCACGCCCTCAGGGATGGGTGGGGCGATGTGATGATCGGTGGTGGCTCGGAGTCGATGAGCCGGGCGCCTTTCGTCATCGCCAAACCCGACCGCCCCTTCGCCACCGGCGCCCCGGAGGTGGCGGACACCACCCTGGGCTGGCGGTTCGTCAACCCGAAGATGCGGAAGCTGCACGGGTGCCTGGCGATGGGCGAGACCGCCGAAGAGGTGGCGGAGCGCTGGAAGATCACGAGAGAAGACCAGGACGCCTTCGCCCTGCGGTCCCACGAGAAGGCGGTGGCGGCGGTGCAGGCCGGGAGGTTCCGGGACGAGATCGTCCCCATCGAAGCTCCCGCCGACCATCGGCGGCGCTCGACCGTCCTCGTGGAGAACGACGAGGGGCCCCGTCCCGACACCTCGCTGGACGCGCTGGCCGGGTTGCGCCCCGTGTTCCGGGAGGGCGGGACGGTGACGGCCGGCAACTCGTCGCAGATGAACGACGGCGCCGCCGCAGTGCTCGTCGCCACCGAAGCCGGCCTCGAGCGCCACGGCCTGACGCCACTGGCCAGGATCGTCTCGTCGGCGGTGGCGGGGGTGCATCCCGACGTGATGGGGATCGGCCCCGTGCCGGCCACCCGCCTGGCACTGGAGCGGGCAGGCCTCGGCGTCGACGACCTCGACCTGGTCGAACTCAACGAGGCGTTCGCCGCCCAGTCGCTCGCCGTCATCGGCGACCTCGGCCTCGACCCGGACAAGGTCAACGTCAACGGTGGAGCCATCGCCCTGGGGCATCCCCTCGGGGCCTCCGGGGCGCGCATCCTCACGACCCTCGTCCACGAGCTGCGTCGCCGGGGCGGCAGATACGGGCTGGCCACGATGTGCATCGGCGTGGGACAGGGCATCGCCGCCGTCATCGAAGCGGTATGAGCGACGGGCCACTGACCGGCGTCCGCGTGGTCGAGTTCGCCAACCTGGTGGCCGGCCCGTATGCGGGGATGCTCCTGGCCGACATGGGAGCGGACGTGGTGAAGGTGGAGACGCCGTCCGGCGACCTCTCCCGCGGCTTCGGCCCTTTCATCGACGGCGAGTCCGCCTTCTTCTTGGCGGTCAACCGGGGGAAGCGGTCGATCGCCGTGGACCCGAAGAATCCGGAGGCCAAGAGGTGGCTGGACCGGCTGGTGGGCAGCGCCGACGTGGTGCTCCACAACCTCCGCCGGGGGGCGATGGAGCGGATGGGCTACGGGGAGGACCGGGTGCGGGAGATGAACCCGGCGGCGGTGTATGCGGTGGTGTCGGCCTTCGGCCCCGACGGCCCTTACGCCGACCGGGCCGGGATCGACGTGATCTTCCAGGCCGAGTCGGGGATGGTGTCGATCACCGGCCATCCCGACGACCCGCCGCAGAAGACGGCCACCACCATCGGCGACTACGTGGCCGCCACCAATGCCGCCCTGGCGGTCTGCGCCGCTCTCTTCGAGCGGCAACGCGAAGGACGGGGGCGCAGGGTCGACGTCTCCCTCCGGGACGGCCTGCTCGCCGTCCAGTCGGGATGGTGGGCCCTCTACTTCGCCCAGGGGCGCCAGCCCGAGCGCACCGGCACCGCATCGCCTTTCCTGGCGCCGAACCAGATCTTCCCCACCGCCGACGGCCACATGGCCCTCGCCATCGTCTCGGACCGGCACTTCGAGATCCTGTGCGAGGAGCTGGGGCGGCCCGACCTGGCGGAGCGGTACCCGACCAATGCCGACCGAATGGACCGGCGAACAGAGTTGATCGAGGCGTTGACGGCCATCTTCACCACCGACACCACGGAAGCCTGGGTCCGGCGACTCGACGCCGCCGGCCTGCCCGTCGGCCGGGTCCTCGATTTCGCCGGGGTGGAGGCCGATCCCCAGATCGCCCACAACGGGATGGTCGCCGAATGGGACCACCCACGGATCGGGAAAGTGAAGGGGATCGGGTCGCCGATTCGCCTCGACGGCGCCGCCGCCCGGGCCGGCTCGGCCCCGCCGACGCTGGGCCAGCACACCCGCCAGGTGCTGGAGGAGCTGGGAGCTTCCCCCGCCGAGGTCGACCGACTGGCAGCCGAAGGAGCGGTCGTCGTATCGTGACCGGGATGGAAACGGCGGTCTTCTACGCCACCGACACGGTGGACGATTGGGACGCAGCCCGGTCCCGGTTGTTGGAGGCGTTCCGGCTGAGCCAGGAGGCGGCGACGGCGGAGCGGCCGATCGTGTACGTGGTCCACGGAGACGACCTCCTGGGACGGCGGGGGGCCCCTTCGGCGATGGTCGCCACGGGCCTGTTGTCGGCGGCCCGAACGGCCGCCATCGAGCTCGCCCGCTCCCGGGTGCCGGTCAACGTCGTGGCGGTGGCCGACGACACCGACCCCGCCGTCGTCGATCGCTGGGTGGCACACCTCAGCGACCCCGACGGCCCCACCGGCGAGGTGATCCGCCTCCACCCCTCTCACCTGGGGAAGGCGCTGCCATGAGCGGGACGGTGGTGGTGACGGGTGCCGCCCGGGGAATCGGCCGGGCGATCGGCGAGCGCCTCCAGGCGGAGGGTTACACGGTCGTGGGCGTGGACATCGGCGACGGCCTCGCCGACACCTCCTTCGAGCCGGTGCAGGTGGACCTGACCTCCCCGGACGGCCCGGAGGTGGTCGACCGGGCTGTCGAGAGACTGGGCCAGCCGCTCGTGGCGGTGGTCAACAACGCCGGCATCACCCGCGACGCCCGCCTCGTGAACCTGAAAGAAGACGACGTGGCGGCCGTGCTCGACGTGAACCTCGGGGCCGCCTACAGGCTGACACGGGCGCTGATACCCCGGCTCGAGGCCGGCTCGTCGATCGTCAACCTCGCGTCCCGCGCCTACCTCGGCAACTTCGGCCAGTTCAACTACTCGATGTCGAAGGGCGGTGTCGCCGGCATGACGCGGGCGCTGGCCCTGGAGCTGGCCCCGGACGTCAGGGTGAACGCCATCGCCCCCGGTTTGATCGCCACCGAGATGTCGATGGCGATACCCGAGGACATCCGCACCAAGATGGTCGACAACATCCCGCTGGGCCGGATGGGCGAGCCGTCGGAGGTGGCGGACCTGGTGGCGTGGCTCATCCGCCCCGGTTACATCACCGGCGAGGTCATCGTGATCGGCGGAGGGCGGAGCCTGGCCTGACCCGCTGCGGGAGCCGGCTCAGTAGTAGTAGAGGGAGAGGGTCTCGGCCACCATCGCCGGGCGCTCCTCCCCTTCCCGCTCGATGGTGACCTTGCGCTTCACCTGGATGCCGCCTCCTTTCTCGGCGACGTCCATCAGCTCGACGCGCGCCCGGATACGGCTCCCGACCGGCACGGGAGCGGTGAACCGCACCTTGTCCAGGCCGTAGTTGATCGCCATCTTGGGCTCGCCCATGTCGAGCTCGATGCCCTGGGTGAGGGCGACCGTCAACGACAGGGTGAGGAAGCCGTGGGCGATGGTCGACCCGAACGGCCCGGCGGCGGCCTTCTCGGCGTCGACGTGGATCCACTGGTGGTCGCCGGTGGCATCGGCGAAGGCGTCGATGCGGTCCTGGTCGATGGTGAGCCAGTCACTGACGCCGATCTCGGTGCCGACGAGCGGCTGGAGGCGGTCGAGGATGTCCTGGAGCATGGGGCGGACTCTAAGCCCGTCGCTAACGTCTCCGCCATGCAAGTCCTCGGCACCAAGGTCGACCCCCGGTCCGACGAGTACCGGGCCAACCGGGCGGCGATGCTGGCGAAGCTCGAGGAGTTCGAGCAGCTGCTCGAACGCGCCCGCCAGGGGGGAGGCGACAAGTACATCCAGCGGCACCGGGACCGGGGCAAGCTCCTGGTTCGGGAGCGCATCGAGCTCTTGATCGACGCCGACTCCCCGTTCCTCGAGCTGTCGACTCTGGCGGGGTGGGGCAGCGACAAGCCGCTCGGCGCCAACGTGGTCACCGGCATCGGGGTGGTCAACGGGGTCGAGTGCGTGATCCTGGCCAACGACCCGACCTCGCAGGCGGGCTCGCTGAACCGCTACTCGCTGCGCAAGACCCTGCGTGCCCAGGACATCGCCCGCGAGAACCGCATGCCTCTGATCAACCTGGTCGAGTCGGGAGGGGCGGACCTCCCCGACCAGGCGGAGGTGTTCATCACCGGCGGGAAGTGGTTCCGCAACCTCACCCAGATGTCGGCGATGGGCATCCCCACCATCGCCCTCGTCTTCGGGAGCTCCACCGCCGGCGGCGCCTACATCCCCGGGATGTGCGACTACACGGTGATGGTCGACAAGCAGGCAAAGGTGTTCCTCGGCGGTCCCCCGCTGGTGAAGATGGCCACGGGCGAGGAGTCGACCGACGAGGAACTGGGAGGCGCCGAGATGCACTCGCGCATCTCGGGCCTGTCGGACTACTTCGCCCGCGACGAGTACGAGGCGATCCGGATGGGCCGCGACATCGTCGCCCACCTCAACTGGCGCAAGCTCGGCTACGGCCCGACGATGCCCGCCGACGAGCCGGTCCACGATCCCGAGGAGATCCTCGGGGTCGTCCCCGCCGACCTGCGCATCCCCTTCGACCAGCGGGAGATCTTCGCCCGGGTCCTCGACGGCTCCCGCTTCGAGGAGTACAAGGCGATGTACGGGACGTCGATCCTGTGCGGCTGGGGGTCGATCCACGGGTTCCCCGTCGGGATCATCGCCAACCAGCAGGGTGTGATCTTCTCCGAGGAAGCCCAGAAGGCGACCGAGTTCATCCAGTTGTGCAACCGCTACGACGTCCCGATCGTCTTCAGCCACAACACGACCGGCTACATGGTCGGCAAGGACTACGAGCAGCGGGGGATCATCAAAGACGGCGCCAAGATGGTCAACGCGGTGGCCAACTCCACCGTGCCCCACATCGCCCTGATGACCGGCGTGTCCTACGGAGCCGGCAACTACGGGATGTCGGGGCGGGCCTACGACCCCCGCTTCGTTTTCGGCTACCCCAACCACAAGGTGGCGGTGATGGGCCCCAAGCAGCTAGCCGGGGTCATGTCGATCATCTCCCGGGCGGCGGCCGAGTCCCGCGGCATCCCCTTCGACGAGGAGGCCGACGCCGAGCGCCGGGCCGCCATCGAAGCCCAGATCGAGTACGAGGAGCAGGCCTACTACTCGACGGCTCTGGTGCGCGACGACGGCTTGATCGACCCCCGCGACACGCGCACGGTGCTGGGGATCGCCCTGTCTGCGGTCCACTCGGGGCCGGTGAAGGGCACCGCCCAGTTCGGCGTGTTCAGGATGTGACCCATGCCGCTGCCCGGATGGCTCGCCCGATTCAACCGGTACGTGACGAACCCGATCGCACGACGGTTCGCCGGGTGGCTCCCGGGGTTCTGCATCCTCACCCACGTGGGGCGCAAGTCGGGGCGGGAGTACCGGCTCCCCCTGAACGTGTTCGAGGTCGATGGGGGCTTCGTCTTCGCCCTCACCTACGGCTCGGACACCGACTGGGTCGAGAACGTCGTAGCCGCCGGCGGGGCCGAGATGATCACCAAGGGAAGACGGGTCGCCCTGCGGGAGCCGCGGTTCCTCACCACCGAAGAGGGCATGGCCTCGATGCCGGCCCCGGTTCGCCTGATCCTGCACGCCATCGGCGTGACCGAGTTCCTCAGGCTGGAGCGGGCCGACTGAGGCTCACTCGAAGGTGACGATCACGTCCCGGTAGCCCAGGCTGAGCAGGAAGTTGGAGATGACCTGTTCGGCGTTGTCTTCGGCCATCTGGAGGATCCCCGAATCGATCGCCGCCTGGCGCAGGGTGTCGTCGGCGATCCTGCGGGCGTCGGTCTCGAGCCGGGGATCGCCTTTGGTGAAGATGCCGGTCTCCCGGTCGAGGATCTGGGTCGCTTCGTTGTCGACGGCGACGTACTGGATCGTGGCCCGCGGCACGACCAGCTCCACCACCCCGTCCTCGGAGACGGCGAAAGAGCGCACCGTCACCTCGCCGAGATCCACCCCGGCGCCGATCCGGGCGACGGCGAAAAGCTGGAGGCTGTCGCCCCGGGCCCACGACAGGAAACCGGCGTCCGTGCCCTTCTCGACGATCGTGTACTCGACCAGCTCGACCGTGGTGAGGTTGGCGAGGTCGCGGATCGAGCGGACCACGGTGGGCCCGATCTCCTCGTAGGGCTCCGGCTCCAGCGCGGCGCTGATGTCGCCCACCGTCGGTACGGCGTCGGCGACGGCGCGCACGCCCCACACGACGAGGCCGACGATGGCCAGGGCGAAGATCACCGCCCCGGCCAGCAAGGCGGTGCCGACGCCCGGCCCTCGCCGGGGCTGTTCCGGGGCGGGTTCTGTCAACCGAGGAGTTCCCGGTACTTCTGGAAATGCGCCAATCCCTCCAGCTGACGCACGTAGCGGGGGCTGCGCCGGAAGCGTTCGGCGATCTGCTCGTAGGACTCGCCGCGGGACCGCAGCTCGAGGATGCGGGCCTGCCGGGGGCTGAGTCCCCGCTCGTCCCGGGGTCTCACCCCGCGCCCGCGGGCCGGATGGGTGGCCCACTCGGCGATCATCCGCACCCTCTCGGGGCTCTTGCGGACCCGCCGGGCGATCTCCTCGTCGCTCAGGCCTTGCCGGCGCATCTCCAGGATGCGTCTCTCGATCGGGCGAAGGTTGTCCATCATCCGCGTCACTCCTCTGTCTCGCCCCTAACCTATCCGATCCCCGCCCCCAAGCCGGCGGGATTGCACAACCAGCGTGCCTCCCCTGATATGAACGACCCCTCCCGCATCGACCGGGTCCTGGTAGCCAACCGGGGCGAGATCGCCCGGCGGATCTTCTCCACCTGCCGGCGGATGGGGCTCGGCACCGTGGCGGTCTACTCGGACCCCGACGCCAGCGCCCCCTACGTCACGGAAGCCGACGTGGCCGTCGCCCTGGGAGGGGCTGCCCCCGCCGAGTCCTATCTCTCCATCGAGAAGATCATCGACGCCGCCCGCCGCACCGGGGCCGACGCCGTCCACCCCGGCTACGGGTTCCTCGCCGAGAACGCCGCCTTCGCCGAGGCGGTGATCGACGCCGGCCTGACCTGGATCGGCCCGCCGCCTGAGGCGATCGCCACCATGGGCTCGAAACTCGAGTCCAAGCGGCTGATGGAGCAGGCCGGCATCCCGACCCTCAACGCCATCGACGTCACCGGCCTGGACCACGACACGCTGGCCAAGGCCGCCGAGGAGATCGGATATCCGGTGTTGGTGAAGGCTTCCGCCGGAGGCGGCGGCAAAGGCATGCGGATCGTCCCCTCGCCGGACGGGCTCTCCGAGGCGGTGGAGAGCGCCCGACGCGAAGCGGCCGGAGCCTTCGGGGACGACACCCTCTTCATCGAGCGCTACCTCGACTCCCCCCGGCACATCGAGATCCAGGTGTTCGCCGACCGCCACGGCAACACCGTCTCGCTGTTCGAACGGGAATGCTCCATCCAGCGCCGCCACCAGAAGATCATCGAGGAGGCGCCCTCGCCCGCCATCGACGAGGAGACGCGCCGCCGGATGGGTGAAGCGGCGACGGCGGCCGCCCGGGCGGTGGGGTATGTCGGTGCCGGCACGGTGGAGTTCCTCTACCAGGACGGCGAGTTCTTCTTCCTGGAGATGAACACCCGCCTCCAGGTGGAGCATCCCGTCACCGAGTTGATCACCGGATTGGACCTCGTCCGCCTCCAGCTGTTGGTCGCCATGGGCGAGCCGCTTCCTCCCGAGGCGACCGGCGCCCGGATCCGGGGCCACGCCATCGAAGCCCGGCTCTACGCCGAGGACCCCGCCAACGGCTTCCTGCCGGTGACCGGCCACCTCGCCGAGTTCCACTTCCCGTACGGGACGGGCCTGCGGGTCGACTCGGGCGTGGAGCGGGGGTCGGAGGTCACCGCCCACTACGACCCGATGCTGGCGAAGGTCATCGCCTGGGCGCCCACGCGCGAGGAGGCCGCCCGGGTGCTGGCTTCGGGACTGGAGAGGGCCCGCATCCACGGCCTGGTGACGAACCGCAACCTGCTCGTCCGGGTGCTGCGGCATCCGGATTTCATCGCCGGGAACACCGACACCCACTTCCTCGAGCGCCACGACCCCGTCGAGTTGTCCCGCCCGTTCGGCACCACCGAGGAGGAGCGGCGGGCGGCCCTGGCCGCGGCGCTGGCGATCCAGGCGGCCAACCGCCGCGACGCCAAGGTGCTGGGAACCCTGCCGTCGGGCTGGCGCAACGTCCCGTCGCAGCCGCAGGCGGTGAGGTTCCGGGGCGAGCAGATCGACGAGATCGAGATCCGCTACATGTTCGACCGCCGCGGTGCGCTCACCGCCGAGGGCTTTCCGGCTGTCCGACCGCTCGAGGTCACCCCCGAGCGGGTCACGGTGGAGGTCGACGGCATGCTCGAGGCCTACGACGTCGCCCGCTACGGGGACGACGTGTACCTCGATGGCCCGGCCGGGCCGATGCGCCTCGCAGTGATGCCCCGTTTCCCCGAGTACGAGACCGAAGAAGACCCTGGCTCTCTCCACGCCCCCATGCCCGGGAAGGTCGTGAGGGTCGAGGTGACGGAGGGCCAGGCCGTTTCCGAAGGACAGGTTCTGGTGGTGATGGAAGCGATGAAGATGGAACACGCCTTGCGGGCACCTCACGCCGGCGTGGTCACGGAGGTGCGCGCTCGCGATGGCGACCAGGTGGCTGCCAACGAGATCCTGGTCGTGGTGGGTGAGCCATGACCATCGACACCACCGTCACCCTGACGGAGCTGACGCCGACTCCCGCGGTGGTGCTCGCCCGCCGCTACGAGCGCGACACGCTGGATCAGACGATCGATGAGGCCATTCGGCGGGTCCGCAAGGCGGTGACCGCCGCCCGGGTCCCCACCGCCGGCCCGCCTTTCGTCCGCTTCCTGTCGATCGGCGACCGCGGCGAGATCGAAGTGGGACTGCCCCTCGACGGTCCGCACGTGGTGCCGACCCTGCGGGCCACGATCCTCCCCGGCGGGACGGCGGCGTCTGCCTGGCACCGCGGCGACGAGTCGGGGATCCTCGACCTCCTGCGCCTGGTGGAGCGCTGGGTCGCCGACAACGGCACGCCGGCCGGGCCGCCGTGGGTGTGGTATTGGACACCGGGCGACACCGACCCCTTCCGCGCCCAGGTCGTGTGGCCGATGAGGCGGCCTTGAGCACCGGGGCCCTGGCGCGTGTCGCCCCGGTCTTCGACCGGGCGCCGTTCATCCGGCTGATGGGCTACCGGCTCGTCGACGCCGGCGACGGATGGGTGGAGACCGAACTGGAGGTCGCCGAGCGGCATCGCCAGCAGCACGGGTACGTGCACGCCGGGGTCGTCACGGCCATGGCCGACCACACCTCGGGGGCGGCGGCGACGACTGTGATCCCCGAGGGACGTTCGATCCTCACCGCGCACCTCGCCACCCACCTCCTCCGCCCCGCCGCAGGCGGGACGCTGCGGTGCCGGGCCGAGGTGGTGAAACCGGGCCGGACGCTCATCGTCACCCGCGCCGACGTCTTCTGCGACGACACCCACGTGGCACTCTTCGATGGGACGATGGTCTCGGTGGAAGGAGACATCGCGTGACCGACATGGCCGCCCTCGCCGACGACGTGGCCGCCGAGTCGGCCGAGCTCGTCTCCCTGGTCGAGCCGCTCTCTGCCGGAGACTGGGATCGGATGACACCGGCGGAGGGCTGGACGATCACCGACCAGATCGGCCACCTGGCCTACTTCGACGAGCAGGCAGTGCTGGCCGCCACCGACCCCGCCGCGTTCGCCGACCACGTCAACGAAGCGGTGCTGGCCGTGGTGGAAGACGTCGCCGAGCTCCACCGCGAACGGGGCCTGGACGGTCCCGCCACCCTGGAGTGGTTCCGCGGTGTCCGCCGGCGCCTGGTGGAGACCATGCGGGGGTTCGACCCCGACCAGCGGATTCCCTGGTACGGGCCGCCGATGCGGGCCTCCTCGTTCCTCGTCGCCCGCCTGATGGAGACCTGGGCGCACGGCACCGACGTGGCCGACGCCCTGGGAGCTTCGCTCCCCGTCACGAACCGCCTGTTCCACATCGCCGACCTGGGAGTCCGCACCTTCTCCTGGTCGTTCAACAACCGGCAGCTGGCGGTTCCCGAAGAGCGGGTTCGCGTCGAGCTGGTGGGCCCCGACGGGGAGCGCCGTGTCTGGAACGAGCAGTGGAGCCAGTCGGTGACCGGGCCGGTGGAAGATTTCTGCCTGGTGGTCACCCAGCGCCGCCACGTCGACGACACCCGTCTCGAAGTCGACGGCGAGGTCGC